>Ga0163154_10000020_pt1 | contig 205031 bp, 159 predicted proteins | sample OliLakLV19MP9P1_FD_148649 | JGI IMG/M metagenome (GOLD analysis project Ga0163154, IMG submission 148649) | Freshwater microbial mat bacterial communities from Lake Vanda, McMurdo Dry Valleys, Antarctica - Oligotrophic Lake LV.19.MP9.P1 | ecosystem: Environmental > Aquatic > Freshwater > Lake... | reverse complement strand
CCGTTCACATCTGTTACCGTCAACACTACTGTGTTTGCACCAACTTCTGAACAATCAAAGTCTGTTTCATCCAACACGAGGCTTGCAATTCCGCAATTGTCGCTGCTACCATTGTCAATATCTCCTGTTGTGATGCTCGCTGAGCCTGCATTCGTAGTAGTGCTCAACTGAATTGTCACATCCTGACAAAGTGCAATCGGTGCTACGTTGTCTTCAACTGTTACTGTTGCAGAGCAAGTAGTTGTGTTTCCGTTCACATCTGTTACCGTCAACACTACTGTGTTTGCACCAACTTCTGAACAATCAAAGTCTGTTTCATCCAACACGAGGCTTGCAATTCCGCAGTTGTCGCTGCTACCATTGTCAATATCTCCTGTTGTGATGCTCGCTGAACCTGCATTCGTAGTTGCGCTCAACTGAATTGTCACATCCTGACAGATTACAATCGGTGCTACGTTGTCTTCAACTGTTACTGTTGCGCTGCAAGTAGTTGTGTTTCCGTTCACATCTGTTACCGTCAACACTACTGTGTTTGCACCAACTTCTGAACAATCGAAATCTGTTTCATCCAACACCAAACTTGCAATCGTGCAATTGTCGCTTGAGCCGTTGTCGATATCACCGGTGGTGATGCTCGCTGAGCCTGCATTCGTAGTTGCGCTCAACTGAATTGTCACATCCTGACAAAGTGCAATCGGTGCTACGTTGTCTTCAACTGTTACCGTTGCAGAGCAAGTAGTTGTGTTTCCGTTCACATCTGTTACCGTCAACACTACTGTGTTTGCACCAACTTCTGAACAATCGAAATCTGTTTCATCCAACACGAGGCTTGCAATTCCGCAATTGTCGCTTGAGCCGTTGTCGATATCACCGGTGGTGATGCTCGCTGAGCCTGCATTCGTAGTTGCGCTCAACTGGATGGTTACATCCTGACAAAGTGCAATCGGTGCTACGTTGTCTTCAACTGTTACTGTTGCAGAGCAAGTATTTGAGTTACCATGAATGTCAGTTACTGTAAGCACAACCGTGTTAGCGCCTACTTCTGAACAATCGAAGTCTGTCTCATCTAATGCGTAAGAAGCGATTCCGCAATTATCAGTAGAGCCATTATTAATATCACTTGTTGTGATGCTGGCTGAACCTGCATTCGTAGTTGCACTCAATTGAATTGTTACATCCTGACAAACTGTAACGGGAACTTCATCATCCGTTACTGTAATTGTTTGTGTGCAAGAACTTGTATTTCCATGAATGTCGGTCACAGTCCAAACCACCGAGGTAGTTCCAACCGGATAAGTTCCTGAGCCATTGTTGCTGTTATAGCGATCATTCAGCGTACCTGCTACACCACAATTATCAGAAGTCGGTTGTGCGGCAACCGTTACATAAGCCTGACATACAGTCGGGTCAGCGGTTTGCGTCTGGTCAATACAAGTGATTACAGGCACTTCATTATCCGTGATTGTGATCGTGAAACTGCAAGTTGAGTAATTGCCGCTTGCGTCAATTACGGTGAAGCCAACTGAAGTAGTTCCTACAGGATAGTTGTCGCTTGCATCGGCAGTGCCGTTGTAACCATTTGTCCAACCAGCAACTGCGCAATTATCAGCAGTTACAGGCGCAGAAACGGTTACGTTCGCGTTGCACTGACCTGCATCAGCAGTTTGCGTAATAGTGGCAGGGCAAGTGATTGTCGGGTTTTCATCATCAGTTATCAAGATTGATTGTGCGCAGTCAGCCAAATTTCCGCTTGTGTCAACAACCGTCCACATTACCACTGTAACACCCACCTGATAAACATCGCTTGCATCTGATGTTCCGTTGTAGTCGTTCGTTACCGAAGCGATTACGCAGTTGTCAGATACCAAGGGTGCAGGGATAGAAACAGCAGCTTCACATAAGCCTGCATCAGCCGTTTGGATAACATCTACCGGACATGTAATCTGGGGAAGTTCATCATCAACAATGGTAACCGTGAAGCTACAAGTTGAAACATTTCCATGAATGTCAGGAACAGTAAATGTTACTGTTGTCAAACCTGCCGGATAATCACCAGAAGGATCGTATTGATCAAGTCCACCTGCGTAATCATGGGAAATGTTATTCCAATCGGGATCGCAATTATCATCAATGCTTCCATCAGTGATTTCAACATAAGCACTGCAAACACCCGGATCTGATAATTGTGTTCTGCTTGCAGGGCAAGTTACTACTGGCGCCTCATCATCTGTAATTGTAACTGTGAAAGCACATGTATTTGTATTGCCGTGAATGTCTTCAATGCTGTAAGTTACTGTTGTCGTTCCTACAATGTAGTTAGCTGAAGCGTTGGTTGTTCCTGTGTAATCATTTACATAGGAATCAACTGAACAATTGTCGCCAGTTACAGGGTTTGCAATGAAAATATCCGCATTACAAACAGAAGGATCTGCTGTCCGTGTAATGTCTGTTGGGCATGTAATTGAAGGCGCTTCATTATCGGTAATGGTCACCGTGAAATTACAAGTTGAAGTGTTGCCATAAATGTCAGATACTGTAAACTTAACTGTGGTAGTTCCTACATTATAATCATCACTTGCATCGGATGTGCCGTTATAATTATTCACAACTCCAGCTACACCACAATTATCGCCAGTTCCGGGAGCCGGCACAGATACGCCTGCTTCACACTCGCCTGCATCCGCAGTTTGCACGATATTTCCAGGACAAGTTATCGTTGGCAATTCATTATCTATAATTGTTACAATGAAACTACAGGTTGAAGTATTTCCATGAATATCAGGAACTGTAAATGTCACCGTAGTTGAACCTACCGGATAAACACCAGAAGGATTATATTGATCAACCCCTCCCGCATAATCATGAGAAGTATTATCCGCATCAACATCGCAATTATCGGTAGCCGAACCATCGTTAATGCTAACGTAAGCAGAACAATTTCCTGCATCAGCAGTTTGAGTCCTGCTCATAGGGCAGTTCACAATAGGAGCCTCATCATCTGTAATAGTTACGCTGAAGGTACAAGTAGTGGCATTCCCTGCAAAATCAACTACCGTGTATGTAACTGTAGTTGTGCCAACAGAGTAAATGGCAGAAGGATTATTTGTATTTGTATAGTCGTTCGTATAAGAAGCCACTCCGCAATTGTCGTCAGTAGCAGGGTCGTTCAAAATTAATGCTACATGACATACCGTTGGGTCTGCAGTTCTCAGCACATCTAACGGACATGTAATTGAAGGAGCCTCCCCGTCAACTACTGTAACATCCTGCTGACAAGATACATTGTTCCCATAAATGTCAGTAACTGTCCATGTTATCGTGGTAGTTCCTATCAGATAGACAGCGCCTGCGTCAGACGTACCCGTATAATCATTCACCAAACCTGCAACGCCACAATTATCGCCTACGTTTGGTGTAATGCTCGCAACAAAGGCTTCGCAAACACCTGCATCTGTGTTATAAACCGGATGCGGATCGCATGAAATCACCGGGTATTCATCATCAGTAACTGTCACTGTCTGCGTACAAGTTGTCGTATTTCCATTCACATCAATTGCAGTCCAAATCAATGTAGTAGTCCCCACCGGATAAATATCACTTCCAATTGCCTTGTCATTAAAATCATTCATGATCGTATCCATTCCACAATTATCACTTGTGAAAGGCTCAGGAATAATTACATACGCTTCACAGACACCTGCATCAGCCGTCTGTGTAACATTCGTAGGACAAGCAACAAATGGAGGTTGAATGTCCTTCACAGTAACCGTGAAACTGCACAAATTGCTGTTTCCATTTACATCGTTAACTGTATAAGTAACAGTTGTTACACCTGCCGGATAGGTATCCGATGCGATGATGCTTCCGTTATAGTTGTTTGAATAACCTGCTACTCCACAATTATCTCCTACAGAAGGAAGGTTAATTACCACATTGCCTGTACATAAGCCATAGGTATTATTTACTGTTTTATTAGGCGGACAAGTAATTGTCGGTAATTCTATATCTATTACGGTTATTGTTATAGTGCAAGTAGAAGTAATTCCATGAATATCAGTAACAGTCCACTTCACAGTGGTTAGTCCCAATGGATATGTTCCACTCGCATTTGCCAAACCATTCCTATTGTTAACCAAACTTGCAACTCCGCAATTATCTGCTGTTGCAGGCACTGGAACTGTAACGGCAGCCTGACAAACTCCTGCATTTGTATTCACAACCATACTGGATGGGCAATTAATAAGCGGAGCTTCATTATCTGTCACTATAACTGTTTGAGTACACTGAGAAGAGTTACCATGCACGTCAGTCACTGTCCATATTATGGTTGAAGTACCTACAAGATAATTATCGCTCGCATCCGATGTTCCGTTGTAATTATTTGATACAGAAGCAACTCCGCAATTATCGCTGGTTACCGGAGCAGTAACAACTACATCTGCGTTACAAACATTTGCATCTGCTGTTTGAGTTTGGTTAGGAGCACAAGTAATTCCCGGATTCTGCACGTCTGAAATCGTTACATCTTGTGAACATTGCACGCTGTGACCATGTATATCCGTCACAGTCCAGGTGATTGTGGTTGTTCCAATCGGATACGTGTCACTTGCATTGCTTGTGCCATTGTAATCATTCTCAACAGAACTAACAGCGCAATTATCTGATGTTGAAGGACCAACCACAGTTACCGATGCATCACAAGCGCCAAGGTCTGTATTTTGTGCTTGATTTGCAGCACACGTAATTGCCGGCAATTCGTCATCTGTAATTGTGATGCTTTGCGTACACTGTGCGGTATTGCCATTTACATCAGTTACTGTCCAGGTAAGCACTGTTGTGCCGACAGGATATGTATCTGAAGCATCTGCTGAATTATTGAAATCATTCAGCACAGATGCTACTCCACAATTATCATCTGAGAAGATGGGGCTGCTCACAATCATTGCTGCATTACAAACACCCGCATCGGCAGTCTGTGCCTGCGCAATATCACAGGTGATTACAGGCAGTTCGTCATCCGTTACTGTAATGGTTTGTGTGCATTGAGCAGGATTGCCATAAATATCAAGAACAGTCCATGTCAATGTAGTAGCGCCTACCGGATAAACATCGCTTGCGTCCGAAGAACCATTATAGTCGTTCACAACAACATCCACACTGCAATTATCATTTGTAAGTGGAGCTATCACTGCAACAGAAGCATTACAAACTCCTGCATCGGCAGTCTGCGTTTGGTTTGCCGCACAGGCAATTGTCGGGTTTTCGTCATCCACAACGGTTAAATCCTGCGTACAGAAATTTACATTTCCGTAAATATCAAGCACTATCCATGTCAATGTAGTCGTACCGACAGGATAAACGCCCGATGCATCATCCGTACCTGTGTAATCGTTGATTACTAAATCAACCGCACAATTGTCTGAGGTTAAAGGCGACACAACTGTCATATTAGCTTCACAAACGCCTGCATCAACCGATTGAGTTTGAGCGGCAGCGCAACCAATAGCCGGAGCCTCATCATCAACCACTGTGATATTTTGCTCACATTGGGATACATTTCCATTTACATCCAACACAATCCAAGTTACAGTTGTAGTCCCCACAGCGTAATTATCTGAAGCATCGTCTGATCCATTGTAATCATTTATTACTAAATCTACACCGCAATTATCATCAGAGGAAGGTCCGGTAACGCTAACATTTGCTCCGCACTGACCTGCATCAACTGACTGTGTTTGCTCTGATGCGCAGGTGATTGATGGAACTTCTTCGTCATTAACAGTTACAGTCTGCGTGCATTGTTTTGAATTCCCGTTTACATCTGTTACCGTCCAGATTACTGTCGTTGACCCGACAGGATAGGTACCCGAAGCATTAGTTGTGGAATTGAAATTATTAACAACTGTTGCAACAGTGCAATTATCGGCAGTTGCCGGCACACTTACAGAAACAGCACCAGTACATACACCTGCACCTGCGCTCTGTGTTATGTTAGCAGGACACGTGATGGTTGGTAACTGGTTATCCGTTACAGTAACCGTGAAGGTACATGTTGTCGTGTTGTTATGAATATCCCGAACAGTATAAATTACTGTTGTTGTACCAACCGGATAAGTTCCGGATGCGCTATTTGTCCCTGTATAATTATTTGTTACCGATTGAACACCGCAATTATCAGATGTAGCAGGCACTGAAATAGCCGTCACCGCGCTGCAGGCATTCAAATCTGTATTCTTGGCAACATTTGCCGGACACGTAATAGCAGGGGCATCATCATCCACAACAGTAATTGTTTGCGAACATGTTTGATTATAGTTGCCATTAATGTCAATTGCTTTCCAAACAATGGTAGTAGTGCCGAAGTTAAAGTTATCCTGTACGCCATTTATTACAACATTATTCACCGTTGCAAATACTAATCCGATACCACAATTATCAGTATAAGAAGGAGCTGTCAGGGCAACACTTGCTTTACAAACACCTGCATCCGTTCCAATCGTGATTGGACCGGGACATGTGCCTGATACAACAGCAGGATTTTCAAAATCAATCACCGCAATAAACTGTGGCTTCGTGGTAACATTTCCATGAATATCCGTAACTGTCCATAGAATCACGGTAAGTCCTTCAGGGTAATTGCCGGTAGCATTGTTTGTTCCTGTATAGGAATTCACAACGCTTTGCACACCGCAATTATCATTTATATTATAAAGCGTTGGAATAATGAGAGTTCCCAAGCATACTCCCGGATTTGTAATCGTAAATGTGTTAATCGGGTTATCAAATGTCGGGGCTTGATTATCTACTACTGTCACAGTGAAAACACAGGTAGATGTATTATTAAAAGCATCCGTTACAGTCCAAGTCACAGATGTCGTACCAACCGGATAAGTTCCGGAAGCATTATTTGTTCCAGTGTAAGAATTGGTAACGCTGGTGATGCCCGATGCAAGACAATTGTCTAAAATCGTAATTGCAGGGATACTTACAAAAGCCTGACACACATTGACATCATTATTTTTAGTTACGTTATTGCACTCAATCACCGGTGGGATGTTATCAATTACCGTAATTGAAGTAGTGCAGGTAGCAGTGTTACTATTTACATCCGTAACTACCAATACAATCGTGTGAGGTGAGGTACCCACATCATTACAATTATAGAATACGCCAGCCGCATTTGTATAACTGCCTACACTGGATGTTCCTGTAACTCCAAGATTTTGAATACCGCACGCATCACTGCTTCCATTATTGATATTAGCAGGAGTAACAGTTCCCGTACCTGCGAAATCAAGTTCTAATGTATAACTCTGACACAATGCAACCGGGGGTACCAGGTCCTGAACATTCACACTCGCGATACAAGTATTTTGATTGCTGTTCACATCCGTAACAGTAAGCACAACCTGCTGCGCACCTACATGCGAACAATTAAAACTGGACGGGAACACCGCCAACGACTGAATTCCGCAAGCATCATTACTTCCGTTATTCACTTGCGCTGCCGTAATAGAACCTACCCCTGAAGCATTGAGTTGGAGCGTAATATTTTGGCAGATTGCATTTGGCAAAGTAGCATCCTGAATAGTAACTACAGCGCCACAGGTTGAAACATTTCCTTTCGTGTCTGTAACAGTTAATGTTACTGCATTTCCACCAACATTGGCGCATGTGAAGCTATTCGGTGACACACTTAATGTAGCAATTCCGCAAGCGTCATTACTGCCATTATTCACAGCTGCTCCTACTATTGAAGCAGCTCCGGCAGCACTCAGGTTAACTGTGATATTCTTACAGAGAGCTACAGGAAGAACCAAATCCTGCACCGTAACAGTTGACGTGCATGTTGAAGTATTAAGGCTTGGGTCTTTAACCGTCAGGGTAACAGTATTCGCACCGGTATTCACGCAACCAAATGTAGTTGGCGAAGCAGTCAAAGTAACTCCGCACGCATCGCTGCTGCCATTATTAATTTGAGCCGGAGTGATAGAAACTGTTCCTAAAGAATTTAACTGAACTGTAATGTTCTTACAAATAGCTACAGGAAGCGTTACATCCTGAACCGTTACCGTTGAAGTGCAGGTTGCGGTATTTCCGCTCGGGTCAGTGGCTGTTAAAGTAATGGTGTTATTTCCCACGTTCACACAACCAAAAGACGTTTGAGAAGCCGTTAATACAAATCCGCAGGCATCGCTACTACCAGAATTAATCTGTGAAGGTATGATAGATGCGCTGCCGGCACCATTTAACTGGATAGTAATATTTTGACAAGCTGCAACGGGATTTGTTGCGTCTATAATGGTTACAGTTGAAGAACACGTTGCTGCATTGCCATTTACATCAGTAACAGTGAGTGTAACTGTATTTGCGCCAACATTTGAACAACCAAACGCATTCGGAGTTACGCTTAATGTCGCCACTCCGCACTCATCCGTGCTGCCATTATTCACTTGGCTGGCAACAATCGAAGCGCTGCCGCCTGCGCTCAGGGTAACTGAAATACTCTTGCACAGTGCCGTTGGTGGCTTGTTATCTACAACTGTAACAGTGAAACTGCACGAAGCTGAATTTCCCTGAAGGTCAGTAGCCCTCCACACATTCGTTGTAACTCCAACCGGGTTAAATGCGCCACTTGCAAAACCGCTCAGTTGAGCTACGCTTACAGTAATACAATTATCCGTTGCTGTTGGTGTGCTATAAGCTACTGATGCTCCGCATGAACCGAGAGAATTAAATACAGAGATACTCGCAGGACAAGTGATAACCGGAGGCGCGGTTTCATTAATTGTTACCGTAAAAGTGCATGTTGCTGAATTACTAAACGCATCTGTTGACCTCCATCTTACTGTAGTGGTTCCCACAGGAAATAAAGAACCGCTTGATAAACCTAAAAGCAATGTAAGTGTCGGGGGGTTTGTGCAATTATCGCTGGAGGAAACGCTATAAGACACCGTTCCGCCACAAGAAGATCCATCAGCGCCTTGTGAAATATTAGCCGGACAGGTGATTGAGGGCGCCTGCACATCATTTACTGTTACATTAAAACTGCATGTAGTGCTGTTACCGGAAGCATCAGTAGCTCTAAAACTTACAAGTGTAGTTCCGACAGGAAAAGTAGAACCGCTTTGAAAACCAGTTAAAAGTAAGGCTGTAGTACCCGGGCAATTATCACTAAGACTACCTGTAAAAGTTGTTACCGCTCCGCAAACATTTATGTCGTTGTTTTTAGTTAAGCTGGCAGGGCAAGTGAAAAGAGGAAATTCATTATCAACAATCGTTACCGTAAAACTGCATTGAGCCGTATTTCCGGAAACATCTGTTACCCTGAACGTGTTTGTCGTAACCCCAACCGGGAAGAAAGAACCGCTGGAAAGCCCTGTTAACTGAGCAAAAATTGGGCTGGGGCAATTATCGCCAAAGGATGGAGTAGTATAGGATACTATCCTGCCGCACTGCCCAGCAGTGTTGAATTGAGAAACATTAAAAGGACATGTGATTGTTGGAAGAGTAATATCCTGAACTGTGATATTTACAGTGGAAGTAGCTGTACATCCTTTAGAGTCTGTAACCCGTAATGTATAAAACGTGGTTGAAAGAGGGGTCGCGATTGGATTCGAAACGGTAGCGCTGCTTAAACCGGTTGCTGGCGTCCATAGATAGGTAAGCGCACCCGTGCCTCCGCTGCCTGAAGGACTGCCGCCCAAATTAGCCGAACTTCCGCCCTGAGGACAAATCGTTTGCGGAGAACCTGCATTTGCAAAAATTTGCGGGTTTGAAGTCAGTGAATAATCTGCCGATGTGGTCGAGCATCCTGGCGCACATGAGTTTGTTACTACTACTCGATAATTATGAGTACCCGTGCCGTGTATTGCAGTAGAAACAATCAGATTTGCCCCTGCTCCATTCACCAAAATTGGCGAACCATTCCGAGACCATTGATATGTTGATATCGTTCCGCAACCCGCTGCAGCTCCCGCGCTAAGCGTTGCCGTTCCGTTATAGCAGAAATTATTTGTATCAAAGCAGTTTGTGCAACTAACCGTTGTGGTAGGATTCGCATTCACATTCAATGTTACTTGATTTGAAGATGAGGCAGAACATCCTCCATTACTCTGTGTTACAGTAATGTCATAAACTCCGGCATGAGCAGCAGAAACAGGGTTAATGGTGTAAGTAGTACCTGTGCCTGACTGCACGGTTGAACTATTTCTCCTGAAAGTGATATTCGTAATCGTACCGCTTCCCGCAGAAGCAACACCGGTAAATGTTACCGAAGAGCCTACACATGCGTTAGTCGGACCCGAAATCGTAGCTGTGGGAAATAAATAAGAGGTTACCGTAGTGGTAGCAGCGCAATTACCCAAAGTGTATGTAATAGTATGCGTTGCATTTAAGTTCGGAGCTACGAATGTTGCCTGAGTTCCGTTGATACCCGTAATGCTACATCCTGAACTTGTGCAGGATGCTGACCATGTTCCGCCCGATTGGGTAGCCGTGATTGTAGTTGACGCTCCGCTGCAAATAACCCCTGAAGCAGCACTGATAGTCGGAGGAATCTGGCGATATTTCAAGATAGCAGAAACGCCAGTAAAGTCATGCCCCTGACAGTTAAACCTGTTCACCTGAACCCGATACCAGTCCGTAGCTGCCGGCTGAATCGTTAACGAGGCAGTGGTTCCACCACACCATGGACCATTGTCATCACCATAGGCGTAGAAGTTATTGGCGTTACCATCATACTTCCAAACTGAAAGCTGGGTATCGAAACTTGAGCCGCAGGTTGATACTTCGTATTGCGCACCCGCTGTCAAGAAGAGCCAACTATAAGTATTACTCCCCATAGAAACCTGAGTAGTTTGATTACATCCCGGAGGCGTTTCACTGACGATTGGACCGAAACCTGACATGGCGCATTGCGCATTGGTGTCAAGCGAAAGCCCGAGCGACAGCAATAAAACAAAAAAGCCTACTGCATGAAAATACTGCAATAAGCCTTTGCTTTTTTTATTGTTCTCGCATACTACAGTTGCTGAACAACACGTTTCAATCACAATTGAATGTGAAGGGTTGGTTGGTTGGTAAAGAGTCCTTTCCATAGGAATACAGGGGTTTTTTAAAAAAATAATTCGCCTTCTTCAAGGCTATTTAATCCAAATTAATCAATAAATCCAATTCTTTTCAAACTTTTTTTGAAACTTTCTCCTCTACATAATAATCTCCCAAAATATCACTTTTCAAAAATTCAACAAACGCTCTGCCCTCTTCCATCGTCAAGAATATAAAAATACGTGTTTATACTTACGCAGTTTTCGCAAAAATTTACTTTGCCACATTACTCGCTTCCTTATATTTTCCTGACCATTTGTATAGAATATTCTGAATCTGCCGTTCGCTGATGTTATAAATCTCCGCCACTTCAATTACTGTGTTGCTGCTGCGTCCGCGGTTTTTTTCAAGCCTTTCATAATAGTCGCTTACAATCATGTAATTCCTCAGGCGCTCGGGGTCGGTGATGCCGTCAGTAATCATACTCACCAAGAGTTTCCGCGCATCGGGGCTTGCTTCAAATTTATTCATGTAGATTTCCATGAACCGCTTGATAATATCAATCTTGTTGGGATGTTTTGCCATGATTCCGCAGGGTTAAAGCTATGAAAGATGTTTAATAATCTCGGTTAATTCCGCGTGAAATTTTTGAAATGCTCCGAGTTTCAATTCCGTAATTTATTCGCGGCACTGAGAAAAGTCAATTTTTATTTAAGGGCAGTTCTAAAAATTGCTTTTTTACCGCCTCACCCCATCCCTCTCCACAAGGAGAGGGAGTTGGAAATAGAATTTTTAGAACTGCCCTTAAAAGAAAAAGTGAGAGGACTAAAACAACTTGTTGTTAGCAATTATTTCAGGTTGCTCCTATTTAAGCGCAATTGTTCTTTATACCAACTAAATAGTTTTTCTCCTGTCCACACGTATCCCTTGCCACGCATGTGCACGTCATAATTCCAATAAAGATGATTGCCTCTTTTTTCTTCTTCCCAAACCAAAGGAGACAAATCGAGAAACGGGATTTTTAATTCCTGGCAATTGTGCGATAAAGCGTTTACAAGTTGCTTGTATGTTTCACCAGTCAGATCCATCGAATCGGGGCATGACCTGCAACTTTCTTTTTGAAAGGTGTAATAATAATTTGTTACCTGGCTGCGCGAGGGTAAATGGGCAACGAATAACTCCACTCCGTATTTGCTGCAATAGCTTTTAAGAAAAGCCAGCTCATTTGAAATATTAATGAGCTGACGGAATCTTTCCTCCTTTCTGTAAATGATGTCAACATTTCCCGGATCAAATTTTCCGCTGCGAATTGCGTCAGCGATATGAGGCGTTACCTCCTCTCTGAGCGTGCGCTCACCGTCAGGCGCATCGTTGAGTTGCTTATTGATAAGGTCTGTAGTAATGAAATAACTTTTTTTTATTGGAAACCTGAAAGGGAGCATTTCATCTCTCTGCAATATTTCAATCAGTTCCCATAACCTCGGTTTAAGCTTGTTGTTGAATTCAGGCTTTATGGGCGCAAGCGTATTGAAAGGTTTGAAATAATAATTATCATTCGCATAGGTAAGAAGGAGGATGTAATCCGGTTGGAATAAGGGTAGCGCATCAACAATAAGCTTTGCGTAAGTATTAAGGTTGCCGGAGGCGATTCCCATATTCATCAAATCTATTTCAACTTCTGCTTTATCAGCGTCCCGTTGAAACGATGCGGAAACCGTTTCAGCATCTTCCGCTAAAATCCCTTCTGCAAAGCTGTCGCCCACCAACAGAATGCGCTTTTTGCCGGGCTGCTTTTGCATTTTCCAATTCCTGTCGCGAAATCCATAGTTATTAAGTGTTTCTATAAATTCTGCTGCCGTATCGGGTAGTGATATAGACGACAGGAACATATTCCGCACCGGCTTGCCTTGTTCAGCCGAGGCGAGTTGGATGTAGTTGATGCGGTTGAAGTTTTTAATTTCAGGAACAGGAAATAAAAACCGCAGTACAGCCTCCTGAAAAAGAAGTACAAGAATTATGTAAGCGCCAATCCGTAAACTTTTCACAACTTCAATCCTGAATTTTGATTTAATAAACAACTATTAGAAGCAATACAAAATTCAATAAAATAAAAACAGCGGGCGCATGAGAAATCATCAGAGCATTTGGGTTTTATGGGTTTTCTCCCTCGTTGCCTGCAAGAATAATCTGAAAGAGGAAAATCCGGATTCTTTATTCACGCTGGTTCCTGTTGCTCATTCAAAAGTTGATTTCAGAACAACATTCACAGCCGACCCTGATGACCTCACAGGCTTCAGCACAGGTTCCGGGGTAAGCACAGGCGATATGAATAATGACGGACTCGCTGACATCCTCTTTGCAGGAGGTGAAGATAAAACCCGCCTTTTTCTCAATAAAGGAAATTTTGTTTTTGAAGACATCACTGAAACATCAGGAGTTACTGATGGAATAAAAAAATGCAAAACAGAAGCCGTTTTCCTTGTCGACATCAACGGTGACGGATGGTTAGACATCTACCTTACCAAATATGGGTTGGAAGCAAATGCTGACAATACGCAGTTTACCGACTACGGCAGCAACCTTCTTTTTATTAATCAGCAAAATCTCACCTTCAGGGAGCAAGGGCAGACCTATGGACTTAATATCGTTGGCTACACTTTATCAGCAAACTTTTTCGATTATGATAATGATGGCGATCTTGACGCCTTTATATTGACTTCCCCCGACAAGGGCAACGCCTTTGACTTCAACTTTTATCAATCACGTCCGCCCTTTCAGGTTTTTGCAAATCGTTTTCTTGAAAATATTGGCGACCAATTCATCAACGTAACCGAACAAGCAGGCATCCTCACGCAGCGGTGCATGGGACAAAGCGCTTCTACGGCAGACATTAATAATGACGGCTGGCTGGACCTCTATATTGCCAATGATTTTTTTGGAAAGGATTACGTCTATATGAACAACGGAAATAAGACGTTCACCGAAAAATCATCTGAGGTTCTGCCCAAATCCACCATGTCGTCTATGGGTTCTGACTTTGCAGACATCAATCATGATGGATGGCTCGACCTGTTCAGCGGAGAGATGATGCCCGAAGGCGCAGTGAGGCGCAAGATGAATCTGGTTCCTTTTTCCATCGAAACCTATAACTACATGCAGAAAAACGGCATGGCGCAGTATCAGCGGAACATGCTGCAACTGAACCGGCAAGGAAAAAAATTCAAGGACATCGGCTGCATGGCAGGCGTGGAAGCCACGGAATGGAGTTGGGCAAGCCTGTTTGCTGATTTCGATAATGACGGGCTGGATGATTTGTTTGTGGCAAACGGAATTAAGCGCGACATCACCAACATGGATTTCGTGAAAACAAATTATGGGAAAGATTATACCAAAATGGCGCACCCTGATTATTTCGCCTACGGGAAAGAGAAAATGAATCAGTTGCCTTCGGTGAAAACCATGAATTCCATTTTTAAGAATAACGGCAACCTCACATTCACGAAGATGAGCGAAGCATGGGGCTTAGATAAGCCTGTTCACAGCCGGGGCGCTGCTGTTGCCGACCTTGATAATGACGGGGATTTGGACATCGTCATCAATAATATTGACACCGTTGCTTTTATCTATGAGAACCACGCAAGTGAAAAACTACACAGAAATTTCTTCCGCGTGAAGCTTGCCGGTGAAAAGCAAAATGATTTTGGGTTAGGTGCGCGAGTGTATGTTTTCACTGGAGGCAACATGCAGCTGAAAGAACTTTCCTGCGTGCGCGGCTACAAATCATCTCCCGAACCCATCTTGCATTTCGGGTTAGACACGATTGCCACTATTGATAGCCTGAAAGTGGTGTGGCTTGGCGGAAAAACGGAAACGCAATACAACATCAAAGCAAATCAATTCTACACGTTGAAAGAGCAGGATGCAAAAAATCATACCCTGTATTCAACCACAAAAAAACCCACAATTTTTAATGACGTGACAAATCCACTTTTAACAGAGCCTTTTGTTCATGTTGAATCTCCCTACAACGATTTTAAAAATTACCGCCTGTTTCACCGCATGTTTTCAAAAGAAGGACCCTGCATCGCTGCCGCAGATGTAAATAAGGACGGCTTGGATGATTTCTATGTGGGCGGTGCAGCAGGACAATCCGGGAAACTGTATGTGCAGCAGCAAGACGGCAAATTCAAAATCTCCGCAGCACAACCCTGGGCTTCCGATATGCAGTATGAAGAGACAGCCTGCGCTTTCTTTGATGCAAATGACGATGGCGCTCCCGATTTGTACATCGGCAGCGGCAGCAGCGAGTTTGAGACGAATTCGCCTTCACTTAGGGATAGATTATTTCTGAATGACGGAAAAGGCAAATTCACATTTGCCAGTGATGCGCTTCCCGACATCCGCATTTATACGTCCTGTGTCGCTGCGTTTGATTTTGATTTGGATGGCGACCTGGATTTGTTTGTGGGCGGAAGAATGGCGCCCGAAAGTTATCCCATGCCTCCGGGAAACCTGCTGCTGCAAAACACGAATGGAAAATTCGAAGATGTCACCGATAAAGTTGCACCCGAACTCCGCGCTATCGGACTTGTAACTGCCGCTGCCTGGGTTGATTACAACAAGGACAAATCAAGTGATTTGCTTTTAGTGGGCGAATGGATGCCGCCAACAATTTTTGAAAACAAAAATGGCACATTTACCAAATCCTCCATTTCCTCTCTGAATAATTTCACCGGCTGGTGGAATACAATCCTTGCTAACGATTTCGACAAGGATGGCGACCTGGATTTCATTGCCGGTAATCACGGGTTGAATTCCATCTTCAAAGCATCTGAAAAAGAACCTGTCACCATTTATGCAGGCGATTTTGATAACAACGGAACGAGCGATCCTGTTGTGTTTCATTACATCACCGGAAAAAATGTTCCATTTGTGAATCGGGATTTGTTCTGCGAGCAAATGCCCGCATTCAACAACAAATTTTACACGTTTGAAAATTATGCGAAGGCTTCCATAAACGATATCTTCACGCCTGAGCAGCAAGCCTCAAGCTACAAGCGGCAAGCTACAATCTTGACAAGTTGCTACATTGAAAATCTTGGCGATGGAAATTTCTCCGTTCATCCGTTCCCCAACGAAGCGCAGGTTGCGCCCGTGTATGGTATTCAGTCCTTTGATGTAAATGCTGACGGCAATCTTGATATTCTCTTATCAGGCAATTCCTACTCCAACCATTTTGAGTATGGCAACTATGATGCGCTGGGCGGATTGATGCTGTTGGGCGATGGAAAAGGAAAATTCAAGCCGCTCAGTGGCGAGGCGAGTGGATTCAATGTGCCGGGCGATGCCAAGGGAATGGTAAAGATTTTTAACAAGGCATTGAACGCAACTCTTTTCATCGTGGCACAAAACAATGATTCGCTGAAAGTGTATAAGTAAGACAAATTACTTCCTCTCGATTTTTATTATCTTTTCAAATAGATTTTTCAAACTGCTTTTTAAAAACAGAGCATGAAAAAAAATATCCTCATCGGTGTGCTTGTCGCTGTGGTGATTCTCCTCACTGTTTTACAACTTGGCAAAGATGGAAGCCTTGCGCATGCCAGCGATAAACCCGCTACTGACAATGACCTCTTCCTGCTGCAAAGCCGTGGCGCCACCACGCCTGATTACAAAGCGAGCGACTACGGGCTGGGCGATGGCTACATTGACAAACTGCTCCCTTATCCTGATTTAAAAAAAGGCGACCGCACCCCGTTTGACCTTTGGAGATATGCCGGAAAAGGCAACTCCTCCTACATGACTCCCGAACTGCCCATGTCGTGGGATGCGTGGGTGGCTTTCCACAAAAAACAAAAGCCCGAGTTGATGAAAGATGTAAAGGCATACATGAACGCCCGCTATGATTTCAGCGGGGCAGTGATGCCGGGCGTGATGATGTCGGGCGGCAGAAAAGCCGTGATGAAAGGTCCCATTGCGCGATTGCCCGATGGCTACAAATCCTATGAAGAACTTGCCAAGCTCTCTGCCGATGAAATAAAAAAGAAAGACCTTTTTCCCTACAAGCCCCTCGCCCATCCCATTCAAACCATTGCCCACATGGTGTTTCCAAATCAATGGAATATCATTCACCCCGAGCATAACCGCATGGATGTTGACCATGATTTTCCCGACATTTATCTGCCTGAGTTCCCCCCGCCCTTATTCCTCACTACACACAAAGAATTGGGCGATGTAACAAAAGGCGAAGAAATCACGATGGGAAATTTCTTTGAAATGTTTGACGGACTGCTCACTCCTGAACAGTTGGAGGGCTTAAAAGAATTACTGAAGTCCACGCCCACCACGTGGTTCAATCACACCACGCATCGCATTACGCTGGAGCCGAGCGCGGGCGTATCCTGCCTTTCCTGCCACGTGAACGGGCATACCAACGGAGCCTTTGAACTCGCCCCCGACTCGCGCCCCAACATGGCGCGCCTGCGCACGAAAACACCTTCCATGCGCGGCAACTACAACCTGATGCTGCTTTCTTCAAAACGCGCCATCCGCAGCATGGATCACTTTGCCGAAGTCGAAGAATATTTTGATGGCGACCAGGCTCTCATGCAGGCAATCGGTCCGCGCGCGCAGCAGAAGCAAGTATCTAATCGCATGGGCGATTTCAATAGCATCCTGGATTTTCCGCCCGCGCCCAAGCTCGATGTGTTCAATAAGCTCATCGCTGAAAAATGCACCCCGCAGGAGTTGCAGGGCGAGCAGCTTTTTTGGGGCAAAGCAAAATGCAGCGCCTGCCACAACGGTCCCGCCTTCGTGGATGATTATATGCACGACCTCGGGGTGGAGCGCTTCTATGCCGGTCGCCCCGAAGGACCCATAAAAACATTCCCCCTGCGCGGCATCAAGGATGCACCGCCCTATCTGCATGACGGACGCTGCCCCACCCTGCCCGATGCGGTTGAATTTTTCAACATCGTGCTTGAGTTGCAATTGAGCAAAGAAGAAAAGGATGCCCTCACTGCTTATTTGCTTTGCCTTTGAGAAGTGCTTAGCGACAGACATTAATACGCATCCTCAATTATTAGACTTCTTCGGAAAATACTCTTTGACTAAAGGGTAACGCGCTCTTTTGCACCGCCTCACCCCCGCCCTCTCTCCATTTGGAGAGGGGAGTCCAAACTGCATCATAAACAAAAGAGGCTTTCTCTAAATGAGAATTACATTTTCCGAAGAGGTCTATTCAAACTTTCACCACTAAAATAATTTCACGCAGAGATGCATAGCAGTTTCGATTCGGATATTATTTTGCCGCTGAAATTTCCACAGGCACGGAAGAAGCAATGCTGAATGCCTGCAACGTGCCGCTGTTGTTGCCCACGAGCAGGTGCGGGAGCTGATTTTTTCCGGCATGTATCAGTTGCAAATCTTTCACATTGCCATCAGCCAAAAAACCTGACTCAAAGCTGCGCAGGGGCGTGAAGCTGCCCTTGCCATCACCGATGAGGCAAAGCCCTGTGCCTGCGTCATAGCGCACGGTTTCAGGCTCGGTTTCGTGCAGGTTGCCTGCCAGCACGAGGTCGCTGATGCCATCGCCATTGATGTCGAGCACGAGGATGTCGTTGACGGGCGCCACCTGCGCGAGGTTGTGCAGCGGCTTCACCGTGAACGTGCCGTTGCCGTTATTGAGGAGAATGCTGCTGCGGAATTCCTTCGCTTCATAATGCAGCGCGGCATCGAGTTGCTCCTTGGTATAAATTTCTTCAACGGTGGCTTCAGCAAAGCTTTTGTAGGTGGGAAATTTATCCACGATGAAGGGCATCTGCTGTGACGAGCATTCGCGCCCGCGCACGGGATATTGCTTTTCGCCTTCATAGTTGGTGAGTACAATATCATAGCTGCCGTTCTTGTCGAAATCGTTGCAATAGATTTCAAAATGCTTGCCTTTGCCAACTTTATATTTTGCATTCAGCCCGAGGTTGCCGGCAATGAAATCCATATCTCCATCGCGGTCAATATCGGCAGCGGCAAGGCTATACCACCAGCCCGTGGTTTCCTGCAAGCCCGCATTTTGATTGTGAAAAACTCCGTTCGCATTTTCAAAAACAGTGACGGGCATCCACTCGCCAACTAAAATCAAATCCAAATCTTTGTCGCCATCATAATCTGCAAACGCAGCATCGGTGACCATGCCGGGCGCGGCAAGCAGCTTGTCATGCTCGGCAGTTACGTTGGTGAATTTTCCTCCGTCATTTCTCAACAGGAAACTTGAGGGCGGAAAAGGATATTGCCCGGGCACATTTCTTCCCCCGATAAATAAATCGGAGTCGCCATCCTTGTCATAATCGCCTGCGGCTATGCGCATTCCGCTGGTGAACTCATCGGGCAATGCTTCTTTATTTCTTTTAAAATTTCCGACACCGTCATTCACATAGAGCCTGTCTTGCAATAAGGGCGAGCCTTCGGAAAATTCATTGCCACCGCTCACGACATATAAATCCAAATCGTTGTCGCCATCAGCATCAAAGAGCAATGAAGCCATGTCTTCGCAATCTTTTTCCGCTTCCCACGGCTGCGCAGTTGCCTTGCTGAATTTTCCATTCTGCTGTAGGAATAATGTTCCTGCAAATCCTGCCGCGCCACCGATAAAAAAGTCTTCCGAGCCATCACCATTCACATCACCCGCGCTGATAAACGGTCCATGCTGCGACTGCTTGTGGGGCAACAGGATTTCTTTTTTGAAATCATTGTAGTTGTTTTCCTGGTGATTGTAAGCAAGCGACAATTCCTTTTCAGCGCTGGTGAAAATCGGTTTTACAATTTCTTCTTTCGATGGATTGGCGCGCGCAGAATCATAATTCATCACCAGCATTTGGTTGGGAGCAACATTGGAAAGCTGCTGAATTTTTCCGTCAGGCCATTCCACCACCATCTTGTTGATGTTATCCCGCTTGCCGATACCGAAGTGCAGCACCTGCTCAACGGATGACTGAAATCCGCGCACGGGCTGCATTTCCTGCAACTGCATTTCTTTGTCATAGAATATTTTTACAGTCGTCCCAAATCCATTTACGTTCTTAGCGGGACCTATGAGCCGCACGCGGAGGAAATTATTCTGATACACTTCGTTTGCTTTATTCTCATAGAGGGAAGCGGTGACTTCATAATTATTTACAACAAGGTCAAGGTCGCCATCCAGATCCAAATCCGCATAAGCGCATCCGTTTGAATTGATGGTGTCCGTTAAATTCCACTGCTTGTTATATTTGGAAAAAGTAAGATCGCCATTGTTTTTAAAAATCAAATTCATGAGATTGAGTTTGGGCAGCAGGTGTTCATAATCGCTGTACTTTAATGCGCGCTTTTCTTTATTAGCCTTGTCCAAAAGGGCAGCATAACTCGTTTTGAAGTCATTATCCGAAACTGCATCGCGGATGCCGTTAGTGACAAATAAATCTTTGTAGCCGTCATTGTCAAAATCGGCAAACAAGGGCGCCCAACTCCAGTCAGTTTTCGAAATGCCCGACATAAAAGCAATTTCACTATAACTGCCTTTGCCATTCAGTTGAAGCGCATTCACCATATATTGATAGTAGTAGCCCTTCTCAATCATTTTATAGAAAGTGTCGGTGGTCATGCTGGGCATCAATCGCTTGGAACTCACATGGTCGGTTTGCGCCATTTCGGAGACGAATAAATCCTGCAAGCCATCATTATTTATATCGGCAAGGTCAGCGCCCATCGAATTGAATGTGATGTGTTTCATGTAATCTTTGAGCTTCTCTGAGAAGGTGCCGTTTTTGTTGTTTATCCAAAGCAAATCGGGACCAAGAAAATCATTGGCAACATACACATCATCCCAACCATCATGATTGAAATCATCAATCACCGCTGATAATCCCCACACATGATTTTCAATGCCCGCTTGTTTAGTAACATCGGTGAATGTGTTGTTACCGTTGTTTTTGTAAAGCTTGTCCGAGCCTGCTTCTTCTTTGTTGCGTTCTTGCCAGGGATAATTATCCATGCGATGACCGTTTTTGAAATCCAGAGGATAGCTCACGAGATACATATCCAAGTCTCCGTCTTTATCGTAGTCAAAGAAATAAGCTTGTGTTGAGCAGCCCTTGTCATCAAGCCCGTATTCCTTCGCACGTTGCGAAAAAGTTAAATCGCCATTATTGATAAACAATTCATTGGCGCGCACATTCAAATCGGTATAGCCTCCGGAGTAGCAGACATAAATATCCAGCCAGCCATCATTATTAATATCCACCATTGAAACACCGGTAGTCCATCCTAATTTTCCCTGTACGCCCGCCTGAAACGTGATGTCGCGGAACTTCATGTTGCCTTCGTTGAGATAAAGTTTCTCAGGCGTTTCAATGGACGCAAGAAAAATATCCGGCAGCCCGTCATTATTAATATCACCTATCGCTACTCCTCCACCGTTATACACGTATTGGAAACTGCCGTAATTGATATTGTTATTAATCAGCACTTTGTTGGCGAATGTGATTCCTGTTTTCTCAGGGGAAAGCGGAACAAAAAGATTCACGGGCGCAACCTCATCGCTTACTGCGGAAACCCGCTCTTGAGTTTGATTGCTGTTGCAGGAAAATAGCAGAATTGCCAACGAAAGCGTTGCAATCTGTGCGCGAATATCTTGACTGAGATGGGTGCATTTCATAGAGTGCCTTCTAATTTTATCAAACTTAAAAGAATCAAATCATTTCTCATCTGATTGTTTGCCTGTAACGATTCTATCCGCTACTACTTCGCCCACCTTTGTTCCTTGTTGCCCACCGATTTCGCACGATGGAATGTAATGAATGCCGCCATACACGCGGCTGATGGCGGCTTCTTTTGCCGCTTCATTGAAAGAAGAAAATGTGCGCGGTGAAATTCCAAAAGGAACATTGGTAGAATCTATGAACGAATAGTTTTCACCAAATTCTTGTGTCAATACATATGCAGCGGCAGCAGAAATGCAGCTGTGTCCGCTGGAAAACTCCGGGAAGTTGGGCGTTTCGAGCAGCGGACTCCAATTGGGGTCAATGTATTTTCCGATGTACGTAACTGGACGAATATTATTCGATGCGCACTTCGTATCCCAAATTACTTTAAACGCATCTGCAAGCGCAATGGCAGTTTTCGATAACACCGCGCAGGTTGCAGGAAGATTCAAATGATTTTTTTTTGCAGCAATTTTTGCAATGCCCAACCAATGCCCGCCTGGAGTGTTTTGCCGTTTTGTAGTCATTACATGCCCCTGAATATCTGCCGGTGATGGATTGCAGTCCCAATACCATGCTATCGCCAACTGCTCTTCAGTGAGCGTGTTAGCAAGCGTGTACACTTCTTTTGTCCGCTTGTAAAATTCAGAAGCCGTGTCTGTGCTGAACTGATACCAAAGCGCTTCCCGAAACTGGCTTGTCGAATCCAACACAAATGGGCGCACCTTCATAAAATGCGGCTCCAGCGCTTCCATATATTTTGGCGGTGTTGGCAACCAACTACCCGCAGTGTCCACCACGGTAAACTTGGGCATATTGCGTGTTTCCGAATATCCATCCGCATTTGCCCATTTGAGAATGGCTTCACTGAGTTGTGTTCCGAATGCAATGGAATTGTTGAATGTTTCCGCATCCGTTTCTTTTTCTAAAAGAACGAGCAATCTTTTTTCTTCCGCGTCAATCAGATGGTCGCGATAAACCATCGCTCTTGCCACATCGCAAAATGATTTCACGAGCACGATTTCCTGCGAATATTTTTTTTCCGCCTCCATCTGCGGCAATGCGTCAAGACCTTTCAATTGCCCCGCGTAAGAAATAAAATTGGAATCGTTTTGAATCACCGCTTCATACGCTGTGATGTTTGGATAAGCATACACCCTGCTTGCAACGGGCGGAGAAAAACCGTCTTGCACAACGGCCTCCGTCAAAGCGAGATTCAACTCGTGGATGAGGTAGGCTGAATCGCGCGGGGTTTTAGCTTGCTTGCTCTTGCAGGAAACCAAAATGATTACCGACAGGAAGAGGATAAGGCGTAATGTTACCTTCATGGCAGTAAATATAAAGTATCTCTAAAAAACCTCTGATTGCTAACCTGCCTACGGAGCGGTGGATGATAGCATAAAGACTGGAAAATAAAGAAAGCGATGAAGCTGACTTATAGCTTAAAGCTTACGACTTAAAACTCTTGAGAAGAAGTGACTCCGACTGGATTCGAACCAGTGACCCATTGCTTAGAAGGCAATTGCTCTAATCCCCTGAGCTACGGAGCCATTATTTAGCTTGAAGTTTAAGGCTTGAAGTTTAAAGATGTTGCTGATTTCAGTTCAAACTTTAAACTTCAAATTTGAAACTTCGGGGGGCAAATTTAAGAAAGTAACTGTTAGCGCAGAAACGCGCCATCGAATTACCGAATCATCGAATCTTCATTAAGTTAGCGGCATGGCTGACATCGCCCCGCAAATAGAACCCTCCTGGAAAGCAACGCTCGCTGAAGAATTTCAAAAACCGTATTTCCAAAAAATCAAGCAAACACTGGTCGAAGAAAAGAATAACGGCAAGACAATTTATCCTCCCGGTCTGCTTATTTTCAATGCGTTTAATCTCACACCTTTTGATGAGGTGAAAGTTGTAATCATTGGTCAAGACCCGTATCACGGCAAGGGACAAGCGCACGGACTTTGCTTCTCCGTGCCGCAGGGAATCGCGCCTCCGCCCTCACTCGTCAATGTTTTCAAAGAACTAAATACTGATTTAGGCATTCCCATTCCCAAGCATGGCAACCTTGAAAAGTGGGCGAAACAAGGTGTGTTTTTGTTAAATGCTTTCCTGACAGTTCGGGCAAATGAAGCCGCCTCTCATTCAAAAATCGGCTGGCAGGAATTTACCAATGCCGTAATTCAAAAACTTTCCGAGCAACGCACCGGTATCATCTTTTTGTTGTGGGGACGATTCGCCCAAGAGAAAGACATCCTGATTGACAAGTCAAAACACCACATCTTGTATGCCGCGCATCCAAGCCCGCTGGCGCGTGGCGCGTTTATGGGTTGCAAGCATTTCTCCAAAACCAACGAGCTTCTAAAACACAAAGGCTATAATGCGATTTACTGGAGTTTGGAGTGAAGTCGTAAGTTTTAAGTTGTAAGTCATAAGTTTTAAGTGGAGGAATTGAATCTACTCTATGCAATGCGAGATAGCTCGGACTCCTTCTCCTTTGGAGAAGGGCGGGATGAGGCTAAATTATTTCCTTAACTTTTCATCATGTCTTTTGCTGAACAATTACAAACCTTCAGCGCGTATTTCTCGCCTGGGCTCTATACGTTTGGTATCTCAGCAATCATTCTTGAAACAATCGTATTTGCTCTGCAACGCAAATCGCGCGACAAGAAATCGCGCTGGCTTGGCATTGCATGTGGCGCGCTTTCATTTGGTGGCGGGTATGTTTTTTATACGCTTGTGATGTTTGGCGTACAAAGTTGGGTGTATCAATACCGAATTTTCGATTTGGGTTTTGCGTGGTATGCGTGGGTGATTTGTTTCTTCATCAATGATATTCTGTTTTACATCTCGCACCGCCTGCAACATGAAATACGTTTCTTCTGGTGTGTGCATGTCGTGCATCATTCACCAAAGCATTATGACCTCACCACCGGCATTCGCGGCAGTATGTTTGACGCGTTGTTTCATTTTCCGTTTTTCTTTTGGATTCCACTACTCGGCATTCATCCGCTTATTTACATCATTCTCGACACCGGTTTCAAATTCATCGGGCTGGCGTATCACACGGAGTTTGTGCAAAAGCTCGGATTACTGGATAAAATTTTGGTAACGCCTTCCAATCATCGTGTGCATCACGGCTCTGATGTAAAATATCTCGACCGCAACTATGGCGGCTTTTTTATTTTCTGGGATAAATTTTTTCACAGCTATCAACCGGAAGAAGAAAAACCTGCGTATGGCATTCGCAAAAACTGGCACGGTTACAACATCATTGATTGCCAGTTGCACGAATTCGCTGACTTATGGAAGGATGTAAAAGCCGCTCCTGCTTTCAAAGACAAGCTGCGGTATCTATATATGCCTCCGGGCTGGAAGCATGACGGCACGGGGAAAACATCGGAGGAATTGCGCCTTTCACTCCATGCCGCATCTCAAATTCCGCCCGCTTAAAGTTTATCTTTACAGCTATGGAAATTCTGTTTCTTCTAATTGGATTAGTTATCGGCTGTGCGCTTGCATGGCTATTCCTACGCTCAAAATTCACAGAGGAAATTGGCAGGCTTTCGGAGAGAAATAACCTTCTATCGGATAATCAGGAAGCAACTTCAAACCAATTAGAAAAAGAGCGTCAGCAATCACGCGCTGCCGAAAATGAATTGGCTAAGATGACGGTATCCTATGAAAATCTGCAAACGAAGTTGAGTGAACAAAAAAAAGAGGTAGAACTCTTGCAGGAAAAATTCAAGATTGAATTTCAAAACATCGCAAATCAACTGCTCGAAGATAAAAGCAAAAAATTCACGGAGCAGAACAAGCAAAACATGGATGAAATCCTGAGTCCGCTGAAAGAAAGGCTGAAAGATTTTGAAAAGAAAGTGGACGATACGCACAAGGAAACATTACTGAAAAATGAAGGGTTGATTCACCAGATAAAAAATCTCAAAGAACTGAATCAGCAGATGAGCGAGGAAGCGCGCAACCTCACCCGCGCATTGAAAGGCGACACAAAAGCGCAAGGCACTTGGGGCGAAGTGATTCTTGAAAGCATCCTTGAAAAATCAGGCTTGACAAAGGGGCGCGAATATACCGTGCAGGCAAGTTTTCTTACAGAAGACGGAAGACGCGTACAGCCCGATGTGATTATTAACCTGCCGGAAGGAAAAAAAGTCATCATTGACTCAAAGGTGTCGTTGGTTGATTATGAAAAATTTACTTCCAATGAGAATGAAACAGAGAAGCAATTGCATTTACGCGCGCATGTGCAGTCGGTGAGAAGACATATCAAATTACTCAGCGAAAAAAATTACCAAAACATCTATGACGCAAGTCCCGACTTCGTGCTGATGTTTATTCCGATTGAGCCTGCATTCGGGCTTGCGCTGCAAACCGACAACACGCTTTTTCAAGAGGCGCTCGAAAAAAATATTGTCGTTATCAGTCCGACTACGTTGCTTGCTACACTGCGCACCATCGCCTCCATGTGGAAGCAAGAGTATCAAAATCAAAACGTGCGCGAGATCGCAAGGCAGGCAGGTTCGCTCTACGACAAGTTTGTAAGCCTGCTGAGTGATTTGGAAGATATTGGCAAGCGCATCAAATCTTCGCAGGATGCTTATGCAGACGCGATGACCAAACTCACCGGAAAAGATAACCTGCTGCGCAAAGTAGAACGTCTGAAAGAATTAGGCGCGGAAAGCAGCAAAACGATTCCGCAGAAGTGGCTTGATAAAGCTGAAACAGAGAAAGGTGAAGAGGAAAAGTTGCCGCTGAAAGAGTTGTTTTAATTTTCTCTGCGTCTTTGCGCCTCTGCGTGAAATTTCTCAAAACGAATTCCAAATCTTCCACGCTTCCTCTGCCTGAAGCGCTAACATTTCAGAACCGTTTTTAGTAGTTGCGCCTTTCTCCTTCCCACTTTTCAAGAATATTGTTTCCTCAGGGTTGTAAATCAAATCGAACAGCAGATGCTGCTCACCAAGAAATTGATAAGGAATTTCAGGCGCGTTTGAAACATCTGGAAACATCCCGACCGGTGTGGTGTTGATGAGGAGCGTATGTTCATTCAATAACGATTCGTTGACTGCATCATACCCGATTTCATTCTCCTCAAAAGGGTTTCTCGAAACGATTAAATATTCAATTCCCAATTTTTCCAGCGCATATTTTACAGCAAGCGAAGAACCGCCTGTGCCAAGTATCAGCGCTTTTTTATGCGAAGGTTTTAACAGCGGAATCAGTGAGCGAGTGAAGCCGATATAATCCGTGTTGAAGCCTTTCAACTTGCCGGAAGAAATCTTGATGGTGTTCACCGCGCCAATTTCCAGAGCATCATCACTCAATTCATCCAGATAACGAATCACCGCTTCCTTGTAAGGGATTGTAACATTCAGCCCGCGCAAATCAGGATTTTCAGCAACAACATTTCGGAGCAAATCAATTTTCGGGAGTTCAAAGTTTTCATACACCGTTTCATTGATGAACTCAGTCGCAAATTTCTCCGTGAAATATTTTTTTGAAAAAGAATGCCCGAGCGGGTTGCCGATTAAACCGAATTTTCTCATGCGGTAAAAATAGTATTGTCTTTTTAACGAGCGCTGTTATGATAAAAAATCATCCCCCTGCAAACGCTCAAAGCACACCCGCACCCCTTTCGCCTGTACGCAATCCTCACGCACAAGGGGGACATTAACGCAACTGAAAACCGTAAACTGTAAACAGAAAACTTTTCGTCTGCCTACTAACTGCGATATTGATTCACCACCTGCTGCACGGCTAACTCCTTCTCCATGTTCGGAGCGATTTCAAAAACGATGGGGTGCATCTTGTAATCCAAGAGCAGCGCTTTTTCAAAATTCAGCAGCGATTCTTTTTTATTTCCAATAAGGAAATAGTAAGCGCTCTTCACGTAGAAAATGTCTGCCGGGTCATCGAATTGCTCGCAGGCATCATCCAGCACAGTGAAAGAATCGCGGTGCATGCCCGCCTCAAGCAGCGTACGCGCCAGCGCCAGCCATGCCTCGCGCGATTCGGGGCGAATGTCAATCGCTTTTGCAAACGATTCAATCGCAGAGTCCAAATTGCCTAATTCATAGTAGGAATCAGCAAGCACCTCAATGTAATCAGGGTCATCATCTTTCAACTTGCAGGCGCGTTCGAGCGAAGTGAGCGCGTTGCTCCACTTCTGCTCCGCGTGGTAGCACAAGCCGATACGGAAAAACGCAGGATGAAAATTCGGGTCCATATTCACCGCCTTGCGGTAGTAGTTGCGCGCCATCGCGTATTCTTCCAAACATTCGTAGCACTCGCCAATGTTGTACAGAATTTCTTTTGTGGGACGCGCTACTTCAAAGCTGCTTTTGTAATATTCAATCGCCTTGCGGTAGTTCTCCATGCGGAACAACACGTCACCGCAATCTTTGTAGGCGTATTCGCTTTTCTCATTAATGGCTAACACGAAATCAAAAGCATCTACTGCATTTTCATAATCGCCCAAGCCGGAATACGCATGTCCAAGGTTGAACCACGCGCGGTGATTGTAAGGCTCGCGGTCAATCAGCATTTTATGAAAGTCAACGCTCTCCTGATATTTTTCAATGAACTCTACGCAAAACCACATGCGGTTCAGCGCTTCTTCGCTATTCGGGTCAAATTCAAGTGTTTTTTTCAGACAGTCAAATACCTGCTCATACTTTTCCCATTCTTCATACACGTCTGCAAGCTCAAGATATAGGTCGGGCATGTCGTCTTTCTCTCCAATCGTCATTGCATATTCTACTGTGGCAACCGCTCTCTTGAAATCTTCCATCCACACGTAAATATCTGCGCGGAGTAAATGAATCTGCATGTCTTTCGGGTCAAACACCTCCGCTTTCTCCAAAACTTCCAGCGCCTGGTCGAATTGCTTGACGTCAAAAAAGAACTGTGCCTTTTTCACTAAGAAGTATGAGGAGTAGGGATATTGCTCAATAGCGATGCTGACGATTTTTGACGCCTTCTCGCTTTTCTTTTTCAATTCATAGTAATCAATCAGTTGCTCAAAGGAGGCTTCGTCTAAAAAGAGTTGCGCGTTATTGCGCTCGGTTTCTTCATAGTGCGCAACTAAGTCAGTCACATCCCGATAATCATCAAAAGGGTTTTTTTCAGACATACACAGTGGGTTCGAGCGGTGAAAGTATCGGCTAAAAGTACCAAATTCAATTTTATTTTTGTCTTGCACCTTCAATAATAATTATTTCACAGTATTTCCAAAACTATTCAGGTGAGCAAGTCATTTCGCCCATTATTTTCCACATTCTTCTTGACACTTTTTTGCGGCTTATTGTGCGCACAAACCTACTGGCAGCAAGCGGTTGACTATAAAATCAATGTTTCGCTTGACGATAAAAAACATGAATTGACAGGGAATCTTGAAGTCGTTTACACGAATAACTCACCGGATACCCTTTCCTTTATCTGGTTTCACTTGTGGCCCAACGCTTACAAAAATCTGAACACCGCATTTGCCCAACAGCAGCTTGAAAACCGCAGCACGGAGTTTTATTTCTCAAAACCTGAGCAGCGCGGGTATATTGATAGTCTTGATTTTAAATCAGGTGGTCAAAAGCTCGAATGGAAATTGGATTCAGCAAAAATTGACATCTGCAAAGTGCTGTTGCCGCAGCCATTGAAAAGTGGTGAACGCATTACGATTAGCACACCGTTTCACGTAAAAATCCCCGCAAGTTTTTCACGCCTCGGGCATGTGGCACAGTCGTATCAAATCACGCAGTGGTATCCCAAGCCGGCAGTGTATAATAAGAACGGCTGGCATCCGATGTCCTATTTAGACCAAGGGGAATTTTATTCAGAGTTCGGCTCGTTTGATGTGCAGATTACACTTCCAAAAAATTATGTGGTTGCGGCTTCGGGCAATTTGCAAAACGAAGAGGAGTTGGCATGGCTGACTGAATTGGCAGAGAAAACAAGCAAAATAGAATCGTTTGAAAACGCGCGTGATTTTCCAGCCTCAGATTCTACGTTAAAAACCCTGCGCTATAAATTGGAAAACGCGCACGACTTCGCATGGTTTGCCGACAAGCGTTATCATGTTTTGAAAGGTGAAGTTGAATTGCCCAATTCAAAACGAAAAGTTACTACGTGGGCAATGTTCACCAACATTGACGCAAAGCTGTGGAAGAACAGCTTGGAATATCTGCATGATGCTACGCTGTATTATTCAAAATGGATTGGCGATTATCAATATGACCAAGTAACAGCCGTAGAAGGCGCTTTGAGCGCGGGCGGTGGAATGGAATACCCGACAATCACCATTATAGGTGGAACGAATAATGCGCTTGACTTGGAAACGGTGATTATGCACGAAGTGGGACATAACTGGTTTTACGGAATCCTTGGCACGAATGAGCGCGACCACGCATGGATGGATGAAGGCATCAATTCGTTTTACGAGATGCGCTACCTCTACACGAAATATCCGGGCAGAAAATGGCCCGATGGATTCAATGCAGAGAAACTCCGCAAGCTTTTTGACATGGAGGATTACACGCTGAAATTTCAAAACGAGTTGTTCTACCTCTTCAATGCGCGTCAGCATCTTGACCAGCCTTCCGAATTGCCTTCGCAAGATTTTACTTCGCTGAACTATGGCGCTATTGTGTATGGAAAAACTGCGCTGCTCTTTGATCATTTGAAAGCTTATCTCGGTGACAGCCTGTTTGACAGCGTGATGCAGAAGTATTTTTCGGAATGGAAATTCAAACATCCGCAACCCGAAGACTTACGCGCATTATTTGAAGCGTACACCGGAAAAAATCTCACATGGTTTTTTGACGACCTCATCGCCACTTCGCAGAAATTAGATTACAAGATTGCTGCTGTCAAAAAAGACAAAGCAAATAACATTCACACGCTCCATGTCGCAAACAAAACGGGTATTGCAGCGCCCATAGCTGTTTCAGCAATCCGAAAAGATACCGTTGCGAAAACTATTTGGCTGGAAGGATTTGAAGGCGAAAAGGAAATCGAAATCGTTAATGACAATTACGAGCAATACCGCATTGATTTCGATAGAACTACAACAGAGTTCAACCGCAAAAACAATAACTATCGCTTGCGTGGATTGATGCATAAAGCTGAACGGCTGCGCTTTCAGTTTCTCGGCAGCCTGGAAAATCCCACGAAAGCGCAATTATTTTTCAGTCCGGCTGTGGGCTGGAATAATTATGACAAAACACTCATCGGCTTTGCCTTCTACAATCACTTCCTGCCTTTTAAAGAATTGGAGTTTGAATTAGTGCCCATGTTCGGCACAGGCTCTGTGCAGTTTGCCGGCATCGGCAGGGTTGCCTATACGTTTTATACGAAGGGCAGCAAAGTACACAACGTAAACCTGAGCATTGGCGGTAGACGATTTAGTTACGACCTCGTCCCTGAAGTGCTGAACTATAACAAAATTCAACCTGTACTCACGCTTACCTTCCGCAAAAAATATGCGCGCAGTCCGGTGGACAAATCCCTCTCGTTCCGACACATTCATATTTGGCAGGATTTCCGGGAATACAATCGAACAGAACTGGTTTTGGAAAATACAGTCTCAAAATACTTTGTGAATGAAGTGGCTTTCAATCTGGAAAACACCCGTGTTATCAATCCCTTTCGCGCAAACATCACGGTGCAGCAGGGAAAAGATTTTGTGCGCTCGTTTGCCGAATTCAACTACAAACTCACTTACAACAAAAAGAACAAAGGATTACACGTTCGTTTGTTTGCGGGCGGGTTTCTGTGGAACGACCGCGAGTCAGGCGTTGTTCCTGACGCGCGTTTTCGCATGAACTTCGGCACAGGCAGAGAACAGTTTCAAAAAGACTTTTTGTTTGATGAATATTTCTTCGGAAGAAATGAAACTGAAATATTTTCGTCACAACAAATCGTCACGAAAGAAGGCGGATTCCGCTCGCGCAACAGTTTCGGGCAAACCGACAAGTGGCTTGCCACCATTCACTTGAATTCCACAATTCCAGGGAAAATTCCCATCAGACCTTACACCACAATCGGCATGTTCGGTCAGGAAAACGCAGGCTTCAATCTCGCTTATGAATTGGGTTTAGCATTCGTAATCATACCCGATATGTTTGAAATCTACTTCCCGCTCGTTTCCATCGTGCAGGATAAAGTTGCAGGCACACAAAAATGGTATGTGGGCTTTGATAAAAATGATACGGACAATCTGTACTACAGAGAAAAATACTGGGGCTTAATCACGTTTCAATTCAACATTAAAAAGATGAACCCGTTTGAGGTGGTGAGAAAAGCGCAGTTTTGAAAGAAGCCGCAATTCAGATAATGCCCGCTGAATCCTAATTTTGATTGAAACACATTTTTGATGACCTATCTTGTTGAAATAGAAGAGCCTACTGAATCAAAACCGCTTATTGAACACCTGCGTACGCTGAAGTATGTAAGAATGAAAAAGGCAGACCATAAATCAGAAGCAGCGGAAATCATCAAAGCGATACGTAAATCTGAAAGAAGCGGAAAAATAAAATGGAGTGACGCAAAAAGAAAGATTGCGTCATGGAAATAGTTATTACCGAACATGCGCTGCAAACAGTACAAGCCGAGTTTAATTATTTGAAAAAGTTTGCTTCAGAGAACATTGCGCATCAATTCAAAAAAATGTTTGTACAACAAGTTGACGCTATTCTTCCCTTTTATTTGAACCATCCTGAATGCAGGTTTCTGTCTACTGAAAATAAAATCTACAGGAATATTGCTTGGGGCAATTTCCTCCTTGTTTACACGATTTTGAAGAAAGAAATACTTGTGCTTGGAATATTTCACTCAAAACAAGACCCCAAAAAATTAAAATCTAACCGCAGTTTATAAAATAAACTTCCATCATGCTCTTTTCAAAAAACAAAAAATCACTTTCGTTTCTTGATGAATTAGGATTGAAAATTTCAGAGAGTGGTGCCAGCACCGGTTCTCAATGGCTCAAAACAAAAGGCAAGCTGGTTGAAAGTCATTCACCCGTTGATGGTTCACTGATTGGAACGGTGAATGAACTGACGCAAAGCGATTACGACAAAGTTGTTGACACCGCGCAAAAAGCATTTAAAGAATGGAGAATGCTTCCTGCGCCAAAGCGCGGAGAAATTGTGCGGCAAATCGGTGAAGAACTGAGAGCACACAAAGAGCCGCTTGGGCAGTTGGTTTCGTGGGAAATGGGAAAGTCGTTGCAGGAAGGCTTGGGCGAAGTGCAAGAGATGATTGACATCTGCGATTATGCGGTTGGATTGTCAAGACAACTGCACGGACTTACGATGCATTCCGAAAGAGCAAAACACAGAATGTATGAGCAGTGGCATCCGCTGGGAGTTGTGGGTATTATTTCTGCATTCAATTTTCCCGTTGCGGTGTGGTCGTGGAATGCAATGCTTGCGTGGGTATGTGGTGATGTGTGCGTGTGGAAGCCTTCGGAAAAAACTCCGCTTTGTGGCATCGCTTGTCAAAAAATTATTGCGCGGGTTTTCAAAATAAATCATGTTCCTGAAGGTGTTTCGTGTCTGGTGATTGGCGATTTCAAAGTAGGCGAATGGCTTGCGCAAGATTCAAGAATTCCGCTTGTTTCTGCAACGGGTTCAACACGCATGGGCAAAGCAGTAGCGACAGCAACCGCATCAAGATTCGGACGTTCCCTGCTTGAGTTGGGCGGCAACAATGCCGTCATCATCACCGAAAATGCGGATTTGAATATTGCGATTCGCGCGGTGGTGTTCGGAGCGGTAGGCACAGCCGGACAACGCTGCACAACCACGCGCAGATTGATTGTACATGAATCGCTGTATGATGAAGTGAAAAAGAAATTGGTAAAAGCATACAGTCAACTGCGCATCGGAAATCCGCTTGATACGAACAATCATGTAGGACCCTTGATTGATAAACATGCAGTGGAGCAATATGAACGAGCATTACAAGAAGTAGTACGAGAAGGCGGAAAGTTGATAGTAAAAGGAGACGTGTTGAGCGGCAAAGGCTATGAATCCGGTTGCTATGTGAGGCCTGCCATTGCAGAAGCGAAAAACGATTTCGCCATTGTGCAGCATGAAACATTCGCGCCCATTCTTTATCTCATCAAATACAAGACACTTGATGAAGCGATTGCCTATCAGAATGGAGTGATGCAGGGACTTTCATCCGCCATCATTACCACCAATTTGCGCGAAGCGGAAAAATTTCTCTCGCAGGAAGGCAGCGACTGCGGCATCGCCAACGTGAACATTGGCACATCAGGCGCTGAAATCGGTGGCGCATTTGGCGGTGAAAAAGAAACCGGTGGCGGGCGTGAGTCTGGCTCTGATTCATGGAAATTTTACATGCGCAGACAAACGAATACCATTAACTACGGAGCGGATTTGCCGCTGGCGCAGGGGATAAAGTTTAAGGTGTGAGGGATTCCTAATTTCTACTTCCGAATTGCACTTTCGCTTTCTCCACCGCCTTCAAGAAAAACTGATTGATGTCATCCGATACTTTCAGCGAATAAATCAGCGCGGGAAACAACGCAACAACCACTCCTGATTTGATTAAAATATTGAGGTAAACATTTGGCATATCAGGAATAACCAATGCGACAGCCAGCGTAGCAAATCCAATAATCAAGGCTTTAATCATACCGGAACCAAAAGGAAGGAAACCGAATTTGAAATAGACAAATGATGTGCGCAGTACGTTAAAAATTGTGAGCGAAATCGAAGTGCCGATAGCTGCCCCAAGAATTCCATATTTGGGAATGAACAAGTAATTTGTCACAATACACATTGCAAACAAACCAATGCCTGCAAAAAGATTAAACCGGAAAAATTTTGAGTATAGAATAATCTCTCCGTTGATGCTTGTAGCCATGTCGAACAACCTGCCGATGATAAGCACTAAAACCACTCCGCTAATAACATGATATTTTTCAGGGAGGAAATGGTAAAGATTATCCATATTCACTCCGATGCCAATTGATAAAAACATTCCAATCGCAAACTGGTTCAGCGCAACCCGCTGATAAAGCATCCTCACTTCATCCCAACGGTTTTGCTGTATGGCATTTGAAACGATTGGCGTTGCCATCTGATGCAAAAAGCGTTGCGGCAACATGATAAGCGTAACAATGTAAAACGCAATGGAGTAAACCGCGACATTTCCAAGTGTATCCATGTAGCTCAGCATGATGACATCCAACTGTGTCACAATTTTCCAAACGGCAACCGTGAGGATGGAATACATGCCATAGATAAATACCTCTTTCACCATCTTATGACGCACAAATGCAAGATTCACCTCAATAAAATTTCTGTCAAGCCAAGCTATATACCCTGCAAGAACAATCATCGCGCTTGCATAAGACGCTGCAAACAAAATCATAAACAACTCGAAGCTGATGACATCAAAATGAAAAAGTAGCATGATTGCTAAAAGAAACACCCGGAGATAAACCTCTCTCAAAAGCGTTGGAAAAACTATCCGCAACAGGGAACGCGCATAAGCCTCAAGTAAATTGAATATCAGTACAAAAAGCGTGAGAGGAAAAATGTACCCATAAAAATCAATCACTAGGTCAGATTGATTTTTTACATAGCCATGCAGGATAGAATCTTTAAAGACATAAAAAATAAAACCGACAATCGCATAAGCTGCCAGCGCTTTCAACAGAATCCAAAACACAAAATTCTTAAGCGTTCCGCGCTCCTCCCTGAAAATCGGAAAGTATTTATTGATAACATTCGTGCCGCCAAACTCAGCAAAAACAGCAAGCACTGTAGCCACTGATAATAGCACCCTCGTCAATCCAAATTGCTCCGGTTCAAAAAAGCGCGGGAATAATATCAACGTGTTCAAAGCCCCTAATGCGACACCTGCATAAGAAATGATGGTGCTCTTTAGGCTTTGACGGATAATGATTCCCACAGGGCGAAAATGCTTTAAAAAAGCGGTTAAAGTTAGGAAGGTTTAAAACAGAGGGTTCATGGAAGTCCAAATTTTCAGATATTCGGAGCTTCCGAATGGAAAAAATCTATTTCAAAGGACTGAATGGGATTCGTTTCATTGCCGCTTTCATGGTGATTGTGGCACATATTGAGGGTTTTAAGAAATTCGCCCAGCTTCCCAATATTCGGAACAATAACATTATCAGCCAGCTTGGTCCGCAGGGCGTTAAGATATTTTTCGTGTTGAGCGGATTTCTCATCACGTACTTGTTACTGAGTGAAGTGAAAGTCAGGAGCGGCATTGACATAAAAAAATTCTACATCAGACGCATTTTAAGAATCTGGCCTCTTTACTTTTTCATTGCGCTTCTCGGTTTTTTTGTACTCCCTCAATTTTTCAGTCCTGATTATTTTCCTGAAAAGATTCATCCACATTTTGACATTAAACTTTTGCTCACATTCTTCATGCTGCCGAATGTGGTTTACCTTGTCTTTGGTCACATGTTCAGCATTGGCGTACTCTGGTCAATCGGAACCGAAGAGCAGTTTTACCTCGTTTGGCCACATCTCATCAATAGAATTGCAAAAAATCTTCAAGCATTGGCGCTGTTACTGTTTGGAATTCTATCTGTAAAAGTTGCTTGCGAAATCACCTACAGCATGGAAATTTTCACAGGCGTTGCTCAAAAAACTATCTGGGTAATTCAAAAAATTTTAGACTTCGATTGCATGACTGTAGGAGGAATTTTTGCATTCATTTATTTTTCTGACAAAAAGAAAATATTGGATGTACTTTATTCAAAAGGGGTGCAGATTGCTGTGCTGGTTATCCTCTTTTCACTTTTTCTTTTTAATCCCAAGCTGTATTCCTTTTCAAATCTTGTTTACAGCCTGCTCTATGGAGTTCTTATCTTAAATGTAGCTACTAATCCCGGCAGCATCCTCTCTTTTGAAAATAAAGCGCTGGATTATTGCGGGCAAATCTCCTACGGGATTTACATGTATCATTCCATTTTTGTCGCGCTTGGAATCTGGATAGTTCGAAGTACGCTTCTCTGCACAGATTCAATCCTGTCTAATCTTTTTCTTTATCCGTTTGCCATTCTTTGCAGCATAGGCATCGCTGCGTTATCGTATCATTTCCTTGAAAAGCCAATCCTCCACTACAAGGAGAAGTTTATGGTGGTCAAAAGCGGGAAGGGTTAAGTATCCGCGATTCTGTTACTGCAACACAATTTTCTTCTCTTCAGTCACCTGACCGGATGGAGACAAAATTTGCAAGGTATAGATTCCGGCTGCTCCTATTTGACTAATATCAATTGTTATCGAAGGCAAATTAAAAGGTGAACTGAAAAGTTGTTGTCCTAACCCATTCATAATTTTGAGCGTGTAATTTGTCATCTGCGAATACATATTGTTCTCCACAACAATCAGGTTATTAGTTGGATTCGGATAAACTTTGATTTCGCTTGTATTAAAGGGATTGGTCGAAAGAATTACATCAATTATCAGCGTATCTGTTACAGCTACGCTAATCGTATCAAAAACATTAACTGTTGTGGTGTCAAAAACCGGAACGGTTACTGTGTCATAAGTATAAACTGTGCATCCGGCAGTATCATTTATCAATTGTGCAATTTCAATGGCATTCAATGCGCAGTCGAAAAACTTGATGTCGTCAAGAGAGCCGGTGAATTTCTCATCATTCCCAAAACCCACGCATACATCATCACCAAATTGTAGAACTGAGTTATTTCTCAAGTTTAATAATGAAGCGGAGTAAACCACAATATCCAATACGCCATCAACATAAATTGTATATCGCTTATCGTCCCTCACTAAAACAACATGATGCCAATTCCCATCGCCAACTAAGATTGTGCCATCTCCAACTACCTGGGTTGTATTAATCAAAACTTCAAATGTTACAATTCCATCTCTTAAAGCGATTCGAAAGGAAGTCGTGAAATTACAAGTGGGGCGTTTCGTAATCAATGTTCTTACATCCATAACTGTCGTTTTAAACCAACAGCTAAAAGAGTAATCGGCAGTACCGAAATTTCCCAGCGTATTATTTACCTGAATGACATCATTTACGGTATCAAAAAAATATGCGCTATTTGCAACTCCATCGTGACCAATGGTGGGCGTTGCGCCTGAAACCGTACCGTTGTTTCCATTACCGGAAACATCATTGGCATTTCCATTAAATGGAAAGTCGGCAATTATGCATTGTGAATGCGTCTGAAAGGGAAGCATAAAAGCTGAACAAATAAGAATTGATGCAGCCATTTTCAGCAAATTGACGTGGGTTTTCATAAAGCAGGTCAATTTATGTTTTTGAAATAACTATGCGAGAATCCTTTGACAATTAGTCAGAAAACAAAGATGTGTCTTTTTTTGAATTTCAAAAACCGAAAATAGAAATTCTGCGCCAACTTGTCCTGAACTGTTTCACTTTTTTTGCGCAGTCCAGCAATAATTCGATGGACTTCTTTTTTTATCTCCGAAAATAAAATCAAGGATTATTGCGCTCACATTCACAAAGCCGTTTAGCGGGGAAAGTAGAAAATGTTTTTTGGTTAAGAATCGCTGCGGCTTACCTTCCACTCTTTTGGATAGCGTTAAGTCCATGAGAGTCATTAAAGCGGCAGCTTTGAAAACACCACCGCTGCCATCTATTTTGACATTTGTAAACCCTGCTTCCTCTAATGTTTTTCTAAGCCCATACTCCGTAAATCTGCGATAGTCATAAGGCTCAAGGTGAATCGGGCTGACGTGCGGAACGGAACCAAGAATAAAGCCTCCTTTTTTTAAAATCCGAAATGACTCCGCTGCCGATTTCTCGGGACTTTGCACATGCTCAAAGACTTGATTGGATAATACAACATCAAACGAATTGTCGGCAATCGGCAATTCCTCCGCAAAACTTTTGATAAACGTAATGTTCCTGTCATCCTCTTTCGGTAAAACATTTTCTACATCAACAACAGTGTAGTCCTTTATCATCTCCTTAAAGAGAATGTAATAAGGCGCAGCACCACCACCTATATCAATAAAAGAAAGTTTTCCGGCAGGAAGATTTTTTTTTGCCTCGTTGAGAAAACGAACGATATGATTGATATTATGGTAGTTAAATGAAAAGACCGTGTTATAGGGGCGATTGCCCATGATGAAGTTGTTCAAAGCCGAAAATACTTGCTGCATTTGATTATAATATTTTGCCGTAAATTAGTGGATTGAATCCGGTATTTAAACATGGTGGATTATAATTTTTCCGACCACGGGTTTGTCATTCTCAAGAATGTTTTCCCTGAAAATGTGCTTGCTTCGATTAGAGAACTTACAAGCGAAATCATTTCTTATGGTGAATTGAAATTAGAGGACCCGTACAGAAAATTTTATCTCAGTCACCGAACTGATCAGGGCGCATTGCACGACCTTTATCAAAAACATCCTGAATTTCAGAGTTTGGTTAAAAATGATGCTATTCTAAATAAGCTCACCGAAGTTTTGGGCGAGGATATTTGCATGTATGAAAACTGCCTCGTTTATAAGCCAAAAGGGAAGCGAAATGCAGTGCCGTGGCATCAGGATTTTATTTCACGACCAAACGAACCCCGCAAGTATATCAGTTGGACTGCGCTGGATGATGTGAGGATTGAGAATGGCGCGATGAAGGTAATTCCCGGCTCACACAAATTCGGTTTTTTAAAATGGTTTAGGGTAAAGGGAGAAACTCACCATGACCGTATTGATTTATCCCAAATTGATGAAAGTAAAGCCATTTACGCTGAATTAGATGCGGGAGATGTAATGATATTTAACCAGCTTCTCGTACACTCAAGCGATGAATGTAATTCGACAAAACCCAGGCGGGCTTTTCGGACTTCTTATATTGGAATGGATGAAATTGTAGTCCCCAGAGGTTCACCACTTGTACTAAGAGGGGGGCGACCAAATTCATTGGGGAAAAATTTTCCACAGAAAGCAACCGAAGTGGAAGATTCATTAGCCGTAAAATTTTTACGAAAAGTTGCTTATAGGTTGAACCAAGTATGAAACTTAGTAACAGTAACCTCCTTGCCTCAGCGGCATTTTTTGCCAGTTCAACATTCTCAAAAGCCACTGGCTCCAAGAAAAACTATCCCAAAGTCGTTCAGCTTCCTATTACTTACCGCTGCAATTCCAAATGCGTGATGTGCAACATCTGGCAGATGGATTACTCCAACGAAATGACGGTGGAAGAGTTATCAAAATTTCTGAAAGATGATATTTTCTCAAGAGTAGAGGCAGTGGGCATTAATGGCGGAGAACCCTCGCTGATTAAGGAATTACCCGCCTTTGCTGATGAGATTCTGAAACTTCCAAAAATCAAGAACCTGAATATCATCTCACACGGGTTCAATAAAAAATTGTTGCTGCCCGCGCTGGAGGAAATTTATAAAAAGTGCAAGGCAAAGAGCATCGCGTTCCATATTTCTATTTCATTAGATGGCTATGGCAATATGCACGACACCGTGCGCGGACTGAAAGTGTTTAAACTCACTTCAGAAACGATTCTTGAAATTCACAACAATCAAAACAAATACTGCGACACATTTGACTTGGGCTGCACGGTGGTGCTGCAAAATGTTGACCACTTAAAAGAGTTGGATGCCTTCGTTCGCCAGCACGGGCTGAATATCAAATATCGCATGGGCATTGAGAACAAGCGTATCGAAAGCGACAAATTAGTTGACCAATACAGCCTGCTGCATCACAACATGCTGCAAAGCGCGAAGGAATTTTTTCATAGCCGTTACCTGCTTGCTACCAACCTGAAGCGCAAGTTCAAATACTATGCGATTTATTATTTCCTTGCCGTGAAACGGAAGCGGCTCATGGGCTGCCATTGGCAGGAGAATGGCATCACGATGGATTCGCGCGGTGACCTTTACTATTGTGCGGTGGTAAGTGATAAAATTGGCGGCTTACGTGAAAATAAAGGCGAGGATATTTTTTTTTCCAAAAAAAATATTGACTACCGCAAAAGCATCCTTACCAATGATTGTGACAACTGCATTCATGATTATGATGGAAAACCTTTTCTCGGCAACCTGCTCACCTTTTTCAGAAATCTCCTCTTTGAAAAGTATTTTTGGGTTTCCTATTATCTCAAAGCAAAATTGACATGAGGGTATGTATCATCGGGTGGTATGGCACGGAAACCATCGGTGACAGAGGAATTCTGGCGGGTATCTTTTCATTATTACATCAATCTGTCGGAAATTTTTCGGTTCAACTTGGAAGTCTGTACCCTTATTTCACAGAGCGTACGCTTCATGAAGATGCATCTTTTTATAAAAATATTTGCGGCAAAGAAATAGAAATCAAACTTTTCGATTCACGTGAATCGAAGCAGTTGGAAACAGCCATCAGTGAGAGCGATTTAGTAATTGTTGGCGGTGGTCCACTGATGCACATCAACGCCATGTTCATGCTTGAATATGCATTCAAGCGGGCAAAAAAACTGGGAAAGAAAACAATGTTGTTTGGATGTGGCGTGGGTCCGCTGCACAAATCGAGACATCAAAAAGCTACAGTTTCAATTGCGGAACAAAGTGATTGCATTGTGTTGCGCGATACCGCTTCAAAATCCTTTTTGCAGGAGCTTTATAAAGCGCATGGCAGCAAATGGAATGATGCAAAAGTGCAGGTATCGCTTGACCCATCTATGCAATGTCTTTTTGATTTTCAACGCCATGCCGGTTCGCCTCAGGCGGATTTCGCATCCCCTGAGTATATCGCAGTAAACATGCGCGCCTTTCCCGATGAATATTCAAAAAGCAACAAAAGGAAAATCATCAACGATAACCTGCGTGATTTTTTATTGAAACTATCAGAGAATTTCGCTTACAAAAAAATTCGGCTGATTCCCATGCACTACTTCCATATCGGCAATGATGACCGTGATTTTTTGAATACGCTTGCGCTTCAACTCAATAAACAGAACATTGAAGTACAAAACATAAACCTCTCGCTGGAGCAAACGATGGAAGTATTCCAAAACGCCTGGCTTAACATCGGGATGCGCTTTCATTCAGTAGTGTTTCAAACTATCCTCAACGGCAGAAATTTTATTCTGGATTATACAGAGCCGCAAAAAGGAAAAATATCCGGCTTTCTGAATGATATGGATGGAAACTCATTTTACAAAGAAAGATATTTCAATCTACAGACACTTTCAAATTCACAAGATGTTCAGCTTGGATTGGACAACATAGACCTTTCTCAAAAATTTAGTTTCGATATTGATTCTGTGAAAAAGAAACTTGAAGTATATGCAACAACTTTGAAGTCGCTCGCATGAATATCCTCCTCCTCAATACTTCCGACACAACAGGGGGAGCAGCGCAAGCCTGCAACAGGCTCTACCGTGCTTTGCAACATGCAGGCGCAGACGTTTCTTTTTTTGTAAATGAAAAAACGGGGAACAGCACAGATATTCATTCCTTCAATGAAACATTCTTCAAAAAAAAAATCGCTGATGCACGTTTTGCAGCCGAGCGGATTTTGCTCTATCCGAAATTGCAAAACAAAAAAGACCTTTTCTTTTTCTCGCCTGCAAATACAGGCTTAGATATTTCAAATCATCCTGCGGTTAAGAAAGCTGATGTTCTGCATCTGCACTGGTTCAACCAAGGATTTCTTTCGCTTGATTCATTGCAAAAACTCGCCTCATGGAAAAAGAAAATCGTGTGGACGCTGCACGATATGTGGGGATTTACAGGCGGTTGTCATTATGCGCGGGGATGCGAAAATTTTAAAGAGAATTGCGGGAATTGTCCGTATCTCTCCGAAAAAACAAAACAAGATTTATCAGCAGAGGTTTGGAAGAAGAAAGCAGCCCTCTATGACAAAAGTATTTTCACTTTCGTTACATGCAGCAAATGGCTGGCGGACATTGCAGCACAAAGTTCGCTGCTGCAAGGATTCAACATCCACGCAATTCCGAACCCGATTAACGTGGAAGTTTTCACCCCGATTAATAAGCGAGTAGCGAGAGAACAGTTAGGGCTGAACCCTGACAAATATTATATCCTGTTTGCCTCGCAAAATCTTGCAGACGAGCGCAAGGGGTTTCGCTACCTGCGCGAAGCGGTTGAGTTGTTGCATGAAAAAAATCCTGAGTTGAAAAATAATGTTGAATTACTTGTGTTCGGAAAATCGAAAGTTGATTTACAAAGCTTGCTGCCCTTGAAAGTAAACACGCTCGGGAGTCTTTCCTCGCAAGAAAAAATAGTAGCTGCGTACAATGCTGCCAACCTCTTTGTGCTTCCTTCATTGGAAGATAACCTGCCAAACACAGTAATGGAAGCTCTGTCATGCGGTGTGCCAGTTGTATCCTTTAATACAGGCGGTATTCCTGAAATGGTGGATGACGGCATCAACGGTTTTCTCGCTGAACAAAAATCATCCGCGCAATTAGCCGATGCAATGTTGCGCATTATTGAAAATAGGACTCCTTACGAAAGCCTTGCCGAAAACGCACGAAAGAAAGTGCTGGAGAATTTCAGTTTTGAGAAAGTAGCAAGGCAATATTTGGAAGTTTATAAGTAATCCTGTCATTGCGGACTCGTTCTGCAATCCCCAAGTTTATATTGAGCAGAGGATGCCGGAATGAATCCGGCATGACAGGTAACTAACTGAAGAACTTCTTCACCTCCATCACAACCACCCCAAGCACCAACAGCAATGTGAGTGCCGAGAACGCAAGGCTTACTTTCTCGCCCGTGTAATATGAATGCGGTTTGAATTCAAACGTGATCGTGTGGTCTCCGGCAGGCATCCGCATTCCACGCAGCACATAGTTCACGCGAATATGCTCCGCAGGTTTTCCATCGAGGAATGCCTGCCAGCCCTTATCATAGTACACATCAGAAAACACTACAAATTGCTCCGAAGTTGTTGCCGCTTTGTATTCTAATTTCTCCGGCTCATAAACTGTAAGCATGATGCCGGCTCCTGAATCAGCAGAAGAAGCAAACCCACTCAGATAACTTTCAAAGCGTTTATCAGCAAAGGCTGTTTGCGCAGGATTGAAACTCGTAAGCGCGTTCATTTCTTCCTCCGCATTCTGAACAATTTTACATTCCTGCACAAACCACGCATTGCCCATCGCGTTGGGATTGCGAATCACCTGATCATCTTTTCCAATGATGTAGCGCATGTTCAGCATGTTGAGTACAGGAATATTCTCATTGGAAAATCCTTTACTGATACGCTGCATATTCGGAGTGATTTGCTTTTCAATCAAATCCTGATAACGCCTGATTTTAGCTGCATGATAACCACCAATTGATTTGTGATGATACGAAGTGAGCGCATCGTTAAATGTGCTCGTGGTGAAATTCAACACGCGATAATACAAGTCAGTATCTTGTTTAATTTCCAAATCTGCTTTCGATGGACGGAAATATTTTTCTTTATCGGATTTTGAAATGAAATCACTGTCGTTGAGATAGCGCTTTGAAACGCCCCATGTGTCAAGCAACATCAATACGCCCAACGCATACACTAAATAATTTGCTTTGATTTTATTTCCGATGTATGCAAAAAGCAAAGCGGCAGCCATTCCGATAAATAACAGCGAACGGAATGCATCACTCCGCATCATCGCTGCGCGGTCGGCTTGCAGCGCATCCACAGGCCAACCGCTTTCTGCAAGCCGCGCATCAACTTCTGCTTTGAAATCAAAGAAATAACTTCCTGCTATACCGGCAACAAACACCACTCCGGCTGTGATTGCGAGCGATTTCAGCAACGCTCTTTTTATCTCTTCGCCTTTCAGTTTGCCGCTTACAACTTCATAAATCGCCAAACCCGCTAAAAATACAACTGCAAGATTGGCAACTGAAAGAATCATGGCGGGTGTGCGGAATTTATTATAAAAAGGGAAGTAGTGGAAGAACAGCATGTTGAACGCTTCAAAGTTCTTACCCCAAGCAAGAAACATCGTAAACACTGCGATGGCGAGAAACACCCACTTCACCGGATTTCTAATCAAAAACATTCCCAGCACAAATAAAAAACAAGTAATCGCCCCGAAGTAAGTTGGACCTGATGTGAAAGGCTGGTCGCCCCAATAAGTAGGCGCGCCCTGTTCCACTATTTTTTTCACTTGCGTTTTCGGCACGCCTTTTTTCAATAATTCTTTTGCAAGGTTTGAATCATCGCCCAGCGCTTCCTGCGATGCTCCACCCATATAGTTCGGTATCAACAGCGTGAGCGTTTCTAATTTGCCATAGCTCCAACTGAACGCATAATCTTTATCCAAGCCCGATAATTTTTCTTCTGATAGCTCGGAAGTGCCGCCACGAATGGTTTCTTTGGAATATTCATAAGTCGTCCACAGTTGCCCTGCGTTTGAACCGATGCCGAGCGCAAGAGCAAGCAATAACGCTCCTGTGGCTTTTGTGAAATTTGCAAACTGTTTTTCCTTAACCGCAAGAACCAAATAAAATACGCCAATCATCCCACTGGCAAGCATCGTGTAGTAGGTGATTTGAAAATGGTTTGAACGCACCTGTATCGCCAGCACCAGCGCAGTGAGCGCAGCGCCAAACAAAATCCTTCCGCGATATGCCGCAATAAATCCCGCCAGGATAGGCGCCATTAGCGCGATGCAGCGCACCTTGCTTGTATGCCCAGCGTCAATATTGATGAAGTTGTAAGAAGAAAAAGCAAACCCAATAGCCGCCACTGCCGATACCCACGGATTATTCGTGAACGTAAATAATAACACATAGCATCCCAGCATCAGCAGAAAAACCAAGTGCGCAGTTTCAGGATAAATCGCCTTGATAAAATAAATCGCGTAAGTAACAAGATTTGACGGGAAATCAGTAAGTATTTGGAAGGAGGGCATGCCGCAAAACATGCCGTTTGTCCACAGCGGGTAGTGTCCGGTTTTTTCATGCCACGCACGGCTTTCACCCTGCATACCCATTGACTGCACAATGTCGTGCTGCGCCAGTTCTTTACCCTGCAACTGCGGCAACAGATAGACCCAGGTGAGCGCGGTGAATATTGCAATAATGATAAGATGCGGAAGCAGAGCTTTGAGTAAAGGGTTTTGAGTCATGCCCACAAATTTGTTTTGGGTAAAAATAAAGAAACCTCGCAGCATTGCGGATGTGAGGTTTACAGTTCAAAGTTCAATTCTATTGGCTGCCCTTATCCTCCTGATACACCGTCTGCAATAAAGTTTGCCCCACAGCCTTCAGCGCGCTTTTATCAATGATGGAGAGATTATCCTGATGCGTGTGCCAATGCGCACCGAATAAATTCGGCAGGTTGTTGTCTAAATAAATAATGTCAATGGTGGGAATACCTGTGATTTGGTTGATGTAAAAATGGTCATCAACAATCGGGCGCAAGGAAGGCTTAAATAAAAAGCGATTCGAGTAGCCGAGTTGCGCTCCATTGTTCCACACGCTGCGCACCACGGAGGGCGCATTATGTATGGAGTAGGCTTCCATTGGGAAAATGCTTTTGTGCGCGCCTACCATGTCGAGCAAGATGCCATACTTTGCGTTGTAGCCGGACACGTGCAGATTTTTTGCCCAATACTGCGAGCCGAGACAATATGTGTCTTCTCCTCCCTGCGCGTTCCCATAATCTTCGACATCAAAGAAAATAATATCCACCCCGATTTTCACGGGTTGTTGGCGTAATGCTTTCGCAACTTCGAGCAACACGGCAACACCGCTTGCGCCATCATCAGCGCCATCATTGGGTTTGTCGCGTTTAGTCGGGTCAGGGTCCTGGTCGGCAAACGGGCGCGTATCCCAATGTGCGCAGAGGAAAACGCGATTTTTTACTTCAGGATTAAAAGCTGCGATGATGTTTTTGAAATTTAACATTGCGCCATTGTACGCCTTCACTTGTCCTGTTTGCAGATACATTTTATCGGCATACATTCTCAGTGTACTATCCAACCAATTTCCGCAGGCAACGTGCGCATCGGTGTTCGGAACACGCGGACCAAACGCTACTTGTTTTTTCACGAAGGAAAAAGCAGAGTCTTCATTGAAGACCGGAGTAGCAACTAATTGAGGCTTTGTTTCAGCAGCGGGCTGTGGCTTATTGCTTTCGCTTTCACAACTTGAAAAAAGAGCAATGAATAAAACTCCAACAATAAAAAGCGTGTTAAACTTCTGACTCCCTCTCCCTTGGGAGAGGGTTGGGGTGAGGTGTCTAAACATCAGTCAGTTTTTACAGTCCATGATGTGCCTTCCTTGCCATCAAGCAATTGAATCTTCAACTTCGCAAGTTCATCGCGGATAACGTCAGAAGTGGCGTAATCTTTTTTCTCCCTTACTTTCTTACGCAGGCTGATAATCAACTGCATCAAATCGTCTGTTTGCCCGTTGTTGTCGGTTTGTTCATCTTTCAACCCGAGAATGTCAAGGATATAACTATGGAATGCGTGCGACAGCTTTTCAAAAGTTGTTTTACGGATGGAATTCAACGCAACCAATTTGTCTTGAAACGAATTGATTTTAGATGAAAGCTCAAAAAGATTCGCCAGCGTCATTGCCGTGTTGAAATCATCGTCCATCAATTCTTTGCACTTATCGCAAAGGTCAGAGATTTCTTTATCAAGTGATTCGCTGATGCTTCCTTCCGATGCCGGATATTGCAGCTTGCCAAGATTTGATAATGAATTCATCAAACGTCTGAATCCTTTCTCTGCAGCTTGCAGCGCTTCGTTTGAAAAATCGAGCGTGCTGCGATAATGTGATTGCAGCATGAAGAAACGAATCGTCATCGGGGAATAGCCTCTTTCCAACAGCGGATGGTTTCCCGTGAAAAGTTCCAGCGGAAGAAAACCATTACCTGCAGATTTCGACATGCGCACGCCATTCACGGTGAGCATATTGGTGTGCATCCAATATTTCACCGGCTCCGCATGATTGCATGCCTGCGATTGCGCGATTTCATTGGTGTGATGTGTCGCAATCAAGTCCATACCGCCTCCGTGAATATCGAACGTAGCCCCCAAATATTTTGCGCTCATTGCAGAACATTCAAGATGCCATCCCGGAAATCCCCAGCCCCAGGGCGAGAGCCAGCGCATGATGTGTTCAGGCTTCGCTTTTATCCAAAGCGCAAAATCCAATCTGCCTTTCTTCTCATCCTGACCGCCAAGTTCGCGTGTGCCTTCAAGCAGTTCTTCCAATTTTCTGTTGGAGAGAATTCCGTAGTTGTGCTGCTTTGAATATTTTTCCACGTCAAAATAAACCGTTCCATCAGCGACATACCCCAACCCTGATTCAATGATTTGTTTTGCCATTTCAATTTGCTCGCAGATATGTCCGGTGGCGGTAGGCTCAATATTCGGTGACAGCGTATTGAATAGCCGCATCACATCACGGAAACCGACTGTGTATTTCTGCACGATTTCCATCGGTTCTAATTGTTCCAGCTTTGCCTTCTTCGCGAATTTATCTTCTCCTTCATCATGGTCACCTTCAAGATGACCCGCATCGGTGATGTTGCGCACGTAGCGCACTTTATATCCCGAATGCACGAGATACCTGTAAATCATGTCGAAAGAAATGAACGTGCGGCAATTACCGAGATGCACATCATTGTAAACGGTGGGTCCGCACACATACATGCCGACAAATGGCGGATTCAGCGGTTCGAATTTTTCTTTTTCGCGTGAAAGCGTATTATAGAGATGAAGTGTTGATGACATGGGGCGTAAAGATAATTGAATTTAAAAATGGGATGATTTAGAAAATTTGAGGAGTTTCCTCTGGAAAATTGCTCCCCGTTTTAACGTAATTTCAAAGGAAAAGATACCTCCCCGCTGCTGTTCTATCCTCCAACTTTTCAACTTCGCAAATGTCACTTTCGCTCAATTTTAATCACACCGCATATACTGCCGACTCGCTCATGTTCTTTGTGGACATGAACAGCTTTTTTGCCGCTTGCGAACAACAAGTGAATTTTTACCTGCGCGGCAGACCGGTGGGCGTGTGCGTCTATACTGGAAAATACGGCTGCGTGATTGCGCCTTCCATTGAAGCAAAACAAAAAGGAGTGAAAACCGGAATGCGCTTGAATGAAGCGATGCAACTCTGCCCCGAACTTGTTCCATTGGAAACAAATCCCGCTCGTTATCGAGAGTTTCATATCGCGTTCATTGGGGTGCTGAAAAAATATACCGATGAAGTGATTCCCAAAAGCATAGATGAAGCGGTGATGAACCTCACTTCAAGCAGGTTGCTTTATAAAAATCCGGTGGAGCTTGCGAAAAAAATTAAACAGGATATTAAAGATAAAGTAGGCGACTGGCTCACCTGCTCCATCGGCATTGCGCCCAATGCGTTTCTTGCAAAACTTGGTTCTGATTTACAAAAGCCGGATGGATTGGTGATTATCACGCCATCAAATATTGACGAAGTGTTGAGCAAGTTGCGCCTCACTGACTTACCCGGCATTGCTGCGGGCATGGCGCTGCGCTTAGAGTTGGGCGGCATTCACACTCCGCTGCAACTGCGGCACACACCGCCTGATAAACTGAAACGCATTTGCAAAAGCGTGGTGGGATTGCACTGGCACTACCGCCTCAACTTTGCAGAGGTGGACACCATGACGCGCGACTATAAAAGCATGCAGGCGATGCGGCAGGTTTCCAAAGAGCAGCGAAAGTCAGTGGAAATTCTGGAAGACATTCTGCTCACGCTGTGCATGACACTGGAAGCGCGGTTGGTGAAGAATAATTTCTTTGCGAAAGAATTTTTCATGCACGTGAGTTACGAAAATGGAAGTCAGTGGGCTGACAAAGTAATCCATCAGTCGCCCTTGCAGGACGGAACTGAAATACTTAGTATCGTGAAATCAAGAATGCAAAAATTTCAAACAGCGCATCAATCGGGCGTATTGATTAACTCCAAGGTAACTGCGCTGGGCGTGGGCGCCACGCATTTCGTGCCGGATGATTTGGTGCAATACAGTTTATTTGAAGACAATGTGCGGAAAGACAATCTGCGCAAAACAGTGTATGAAGTGAAAGGGAAATACGGCAGGGATAAAATCATGAAGGCGATTGAACTTAAGGAAAATGATATTATGAAAGACGTCATCGGATTTGGCTCGGTGAAGGACTTGCATATCGGGAGCAGTGTATTAGATGAGTGACATCACGGTTTTTCAAACAACCCATACGCGGCAAAATGGTCAGATGATTGGTTCCACTGCGTTTTATGCGCCAGCGTTTTAATGCGCGGGTCGGGGAGCACGTAATCTATGCGCAGAAAGGGATAAGGCGCGGTGTAAGTAAAACCGAATCCACATCCGCCTTCCAGAAAGGAATCATCCAAGCCTTTTGAAATTTGATGATAGGCATACGAGTTTGGCGTATCGTTGAAATCTCCGCATACAATCGTTTTGTAAGGACACGCTTCAATTTTTTCATGCAATAAATCTGCTTGTGCTGCGCGTTTCACAAATGCTGTTTTCAATTTGTTGAATGATTTTCCCAGCGACACTTTTTCTAACTGCTGCTCCATCAGGTCTTTCACTTCAGCGTAATCTTTTTCATTAAAATAGATGGATTGCAGGTGCGTGTTGAAAATCCGCACCGTATCATCGCCAATCAATACATCCGTAGCGATGCAGGCGTTGTGCATGGAATTTTGAAAAGGAATATTTTCTTTTGCCACAATCGGAAATTTTGAAAAGGTGGCAATTCCCCAATGATGTGTTTTCTCAATCGTGAGCGTTTTGTGAAAATGATAATAAGGATAACGCTCTTTTAACTCTTTCACGGTGTTGAACTTCTCGCTGTCGGAATAAAATTCCTGAATGCACAAAATATCGGGGTCAGGATTTTTGATGATTTGCAGGATATAATTTTTTGATTCTGCATTCTGCGTCCAGCTATACAGGTCAAACACCTTCACATTAAAACTCATTACTGAAAAAGAATTGTCAGGCGCGTCCACCGCGTGGCACGTTTTCCATCCGATTTGATTGGAAATATTCCACGCGCTTAATACGAGCGCAATGCCGGAAATCAGCATATAGCATTTTTTGAAAATCAGCCAGAAGAAAATCCAAAAGACATTTGCAAGCACAATTCCGGGAAATGCCAACCCCGGAAATGCAAAGAGCCATGACCATTCCGGGCTGATGAAGGGAGCAAGACAAGCCGCTAAAAGCAGAGTTGCAAAAAGAAGATTGATGCTTGTCAGCAACAGTTGAAGAATGGATTTTACCGTTTCCATTTAGAATAGAACGAATGCAGTTTTCATAAACTTTCTTTCAATGAGATGCCGTTCGGACTCCCTCTTCCGCCATAGGCGGACGGGGTGAGGTCATCACTCCCTGCTCACTTTAAAGAGAAATTCTTTTTCTTCTTTTGAAAGGCTGTCATAACCCGAATGTTTTATCTTATCCAGAATCTCATCTACGCGCTGCTGCTGGTCTCCGGAAAAATCCGCAGGGCGTGATTTTTTCGGCTGGCGGGTTTCTGTTTTATACACCACGCGCGGCTGTTTGCGCTTCGTGAATAAATTCGCAATCCAATCTAAAAAATTATTGAACGGCTTTGACCAATCATGTCCCACTTGCAGTTGCTTAATAAAAATGTAGCCGAACAACATACCGCCCAAATGCGCGATATGACCACCGCTGTTGGGGTCGGGAATGCTCACCAAATCGAGAATCACTAAGAACAGCGCAATGAATTTAATGCGCACCGCACCGAAAAAAAATAGAAACACAGTATAATCAGGAACCAATGTTGCAGCAGCAACTACAATCGCCATCACGCCTGCCGATGCGCCCAATGCTTTCACATAAGGCAAATCGGGATTCAGCCCGGGAAAAATGTTGTAAGCAATTATCAGCAACACTGCCCCTGCAAGACCGCCATAGATATACAACGGCAATATTTTTTTATTGCCGACAAACTCCTGAATGATTCTGCCAAACCAATAGAGCCAGAGCATGTTGAACAGCAAATGAAAAATCTGGTAGTGGGTGAACATGTGCGTAAGCAGCGTCCACGGACGCTTCAGTAAATCCATCGTATCAGCAGGCAGCATTATCCAACTGAGCATGTTTCCGGTAACGGTTTCAGAGATGCTGCGGTCGGGATTCGAGAGAAAAATAATTACGTTGACAATATTGAGTAGGAGAAAGACAACAACATTAATAATGATAATCCTGCTGATGATGCTGTTGTTAAACTCGCTTTTAATATCCTGCCAGATAGAAGTGTTGCCGTACATTACTAATTGTGTGGTTGAAACGAAACGCAGTTAATAAAAGTTATTTCGCTGCCTACTCCAGATTTTCAACAGAATAAATCCGAACAACATACCTCCGAGATGCGCGAAGTGCGCGATGTTGCTGCCGCCATGAAAACTGCTGATGCCTGCATACAATTCAAACAGCGCATAAAAGAACACAAAAAACTTTGCGCGAATCGGGATGGGTGGAAACAGCAGCATGAGTTGCGTATTCGGAAATACCATTCCAAATGCGAGCAACACGCCAAACACTGCGCCTGATGCGCCCACCGTTGGAATATTCCACATCATCATCGCTTCTTCCTGCGTTGCAATGTAGTTGATGTCGGCATATGTAACGAATGAATGCATCACGGCTGCGCCAAGTCCGCAGAAGAAATAGAAAAATAGAAATCGCTTCGGTCCCCACAGGTTTTCGAGGCGGCTGCCAAACATCCATAGCGCAAACATATTCGAGAGAATATGCAGAAAGCTGCCGTGCATGAACATGTGCGTTACAAACTGGTAAGGATGAAAGTAATCGGAGCCGATATAGAAGAGTCCGAATTTTCTGGTCAGGTCGACTCCGTAACTTCCTGCAACTAATGTCGCAACAAATAGCAGCACATTTAGAATCAGCAGGTTTTTTACAACGTGCGGCAGAATATTAAAACTTGTAGGGCGGTAATCGTTCATTAAAAGGAGTGTTGCAACAAATACAAGGGATTATTTCTGCGTAAAGCGTTTTTCCAACTCTTCAAAATCAAAAGTAAGAAACGTATTTCGCTTGTTGGGGGCGATATAAGGTTGCTCGCAGGCGAAGAGTTCATCAATCAGCGTTTGCATTTCTTTCACGCTCAGTTGCTTGCCCGCTTTGATGCTCGCCTGCTGCGCGAGCGAGCGTGCAAGCCCCTGCCGTCTGTCAAGGCGCAGTACATCGAGGTTGTTCTTATAATTTTCGAGTAGCCGTTCCAGCATCTCCTGTTCATCGCCTTCTTCAATATCGGAAGGCAACCCATGCACTACAAACGCATCGCTGCCGAATTCCTGCACATCAAAACCGAGCGCGTTGATTTCTGGAAGAATTTGTCGCAGCAACATTGCATCATCAGGCGAAAAATTTACCGTTTTTGGAAACAACTGTTTCTGACTACCCTGCACATGCTGATTAAGCGAGCGTAAATATTTCTCAAACAAAATGCGCTCGTGCGCAGCCTGTTGGTCAATCACGATAAAACCAGATTTGATTTGCGAAAGAATAAAACGGTTGTGAATCTGTATGGGCTGCGTTTGCGCTTTCTGCAAAATTTCTTCCTCCTCCGTTTCCGGTAGCGACAGGCGGCTTAACACCGTTACTTCTTCATCAGGCTTCATCGCCACTTCATACAATTGCTCCCAACCTGCGGTGGAAGGTTTTTCACTTTTTGGATAAAAATCTTTTCGCGGAGCAGATTCAATTGGGGCAGTTGGCGGAGTGAAATTTCTTTCTTGCCGCAACCGCTGCGCATGCAGTTGATTGAAACTGTCTTCCTGGTCGAAGTCAAGGGTGGGCGTTACGCTGTATTTCGCCAGCGCGTGACGCACGGCAGCGCGCACAAAGCCATACACCAATTTATCATCCTCAAATTTTATTTCCTGCTTTGTCGGATGCACGTTGATGTCAATGCTTGCGGGGTCAATGTCAATGAATAACACAAAAAACGGATAGCTGTTTTCGGGCAGCAAGTCATCATAGTTCACAAACACCGCGTGGTTCAGATAGTTGTTGCGGATGAAGCGGTTGTTGACGAAAAAATATTGCTCGCCTCTTGTCTTCCTTGCAAAGTCAGGCTTGCCGACAAACCCCGTGATTTTCACAATGCCCGATTGCTCGTTCACCGGCACCAACCGCTCGTTGTGGCTACTGCCAAATACGGAAGTGATGCGCTGGCGCAGGTTGCCCGGCTTGAGGTGAAAAATCTCGATGTCGTTATTGAATGCTGAAAAGAAAATATCGGGATGCGCGAGCGCGATGCGCTGAAACTCTTCAAGGATGTGGCGCATCTCCACGGGATTCGAGCGCAGAAAATTCCTGCGCACGGGAACATTGTAAAACAAATTCTTCACGCTGATGCTCGTGCCCGCAGTCGTTTGGCAAGGCTCCTGCGACTTCACTTCCGTGCCTTCAATTAAAATCGCTGTTCCGATTTCATCTTCCTGTCTGCGCGTTTTCAGTTCCACCTGCGCCACTGCGGCAACAGACGCTAATGCCTCTCCGCGAAATCCTTTCGTGCGAATCGCAAACAAATCATCTACCGAACTGATTTTGGAAGTGGCGTGTCGTTCAAAACTCATGCGGGCATCTGTTTCCGACATGCCGCATCCGTTGTCCACCACTTGCAGCAAAGTTTTCCCCGCGTCTTTTACAATCAGCGTCACAGAGGTGCTACCTGCATCAATCGAATTTTCAACCAACTCCTTCACAGCCGATGCCGGGCGCTGAATGACCTCACCGGCAGCAATCTGGTTGGCAATGGCATCAGGAAGAAGGTGGATAATGTCGGACATGGGAAAAGGAGGGTAAAGTTACCAATATCCGAATATTCATTAGCAATGCTAACCCTTGATGGATATTCAGTCCGCCAGCACTTCCAACACCTGCTTTGCTGAATCCGCAGTATCTACCTTGGTGATGATTTTTTCAATCTTTCCTGTTTCTGAAATAATGAACGTGGTGCGGTTGGTGCCCATGTATTCTTTGCCCATGAATTTCTTTTCACCCCAAACGCCATAGTCAAGCACGATATGCTTATCCTCATCGGCAAGCAAGGTGAAGGGCAACTCGTATTTGTCAATGAATTTCTGGTGGGATTTTTCGTTGTCGGTGCTTACACCAAGCACGATAAAGCCTTTCTTTTTCAGCATTGCATAATTATCGCGGAAGTTGCAGGCTTCTTTTGTGCAGCCCGGAGTGTCATCTTTCGGGTAGAAGTAGAGAATCACTTTCTTTCCTTTAAAATCAGCAAGAGAAACAATTTTTCCGCTTTGGTCTTTCGCTTTGATTGCCGGGGCTTTGTCGCCTTCTTTGAGTTTTGTCATGTATTAAATTACGAGCCGCAAGTTACAAGTTGCAAGCCACAAGCCGAAATCTGCATTCTCTGCTTGCAGCTTTAGGCTAATAGCTTACCGCTATTTCACAAATTTCGCCTGATAAGACGATTCATTGCCAACGTAATCAGTCGCTTTAAATGCGAAAGTGTGCTCACCCGGTTCAGTGCGCCAGTCGAAAAAATACGTGAGCAAATCATTTTTCTCGTCATACTCCATCAACACCCATTTGCCGTCCACTTCTCCCCTATAGGTTTTTAACCCCGCGATTTCATCGGTTACTTTTATTTGAATGGATGAAAGACCCGTCATGGTTTTGTTATTGTAAATATTCTGCGGTGTGATTTTTGGAGGAACGGTGTCAACGAGCGCGTAGTATTTTCCAAAGTCGCGTGTTTTCGCTTTCAGAAAATCTCCATCCCACGAAGTTTCTTTCGACTCGATTTTCTGTCCTTTCGTTTCGCGCACAATCATGAATTTGCTTTTCAGATTCTCCTGAATCCATGCGGGTTTAATAGCAAGCGTGAAATTCAAATGTGCGGGTTCTTCCTCGGTGTGGATGCGGTAAACAGCAGAATATGTTTTCCCCAACTGCGCTTCGCTGAGTTTTTCATAATTAAAATAGAGCGAATCATAGCAGGCATTTTTCGGGAGAAAAACTTTCACTTCATTATTTTGAAAAACATTGTCAACGCGAAAATCAAATAAGGTGTCGTAAGTCAGCGAAGAAAAATCAGGCAGCGGAACAGTCGCATCGTAGCGCATGAAAAAACTCAGCGTTGAAGTGTTACCGTTAAAATCTTTCGCAGTAATCGTGATTTCTTTTGCGATGAAATCGAGTTGCACAACTCCGTTGTTTTGCAGCTTGTCATAAAAGCTAAAGTAATCTCCGGGCAGTTTATACAGGCGATGCACCTTGATGTCGTTGCGCTGATTTTGCCGGTAATCATTATGCGCAAGCGCGTAGCGTGTTTCGTCAAATGAAAGCCTGTCCATCACAAAGCGGTAAAACTCGTTGCCATCCATGCTTGCGGTGAGTTCATAGACTCCGTTTTTCCCTCCCACTCCATTACCATCAAGTGTGTTGATGCCGAAGTTTACGTTTTGAAAACCTACTGTAAGCGTGTCTTTGCTCAACGCATATCCTGTGGTGCGCTTCACGATTTTTTCCCGCTGCGGAAACAGACGCGCTTTGCTGTCATTTGCTTTGTAAATCAGCAAATCATTCATCACAGGCGCGGTGTTATCGGTGATAGGTGCAAGAAACGCAAGCGGATTCAGAGGATGTTCAGTTTTACTGTCGCGTATTTCAAAATGCAGATGCGGAGCAAACGAACGACCGGAGTTTCCGGACAGCGCAATCACTTCGCCTTTCTCAACGGTGATGGTTCCTGCCGAAAAATATTCATCTACTTCAAAGCTCTCTTTCGTGTATTGCAGCTTGCGGATTTGCTTTTCAATCTTGTCGCTGAATTTTTGCAAATGCGCATACACGGAAGTGTGCCCGTTGGGATGTTCGATGTAGAGCGCTTTGCCGTAACCGTTTTTTGAAATTTTAATGCGCACAACATGACCGCTTTCGATAGCATACACGGGCAGCCCTTCTTTTCCATTTGTGCGAATATCAATGCCCGCATGAAAATGCGAGCCGCGTAATTCACAAAATGTTCCTGCAAGCGTAACCGGAATATCAAGCGGGGAGCGGTATTTCACCGAATCGGAATGGGCGCTTACGCTGAGTGAGCAAAGTATCAGGATAAATGGGAGAAAGTTGCGGGTTACAAAACTGTGGACTGTGGACTGTAGACTGTGGACTTTTCTATTGACTTTTATCACACCGGCTAAATTACCAAAGCCGTGCTAACCTATGGCTTCACAACCTTCAGCGATTTACTTATCCCGCTTTCGTTTTGCAAACGGAAAACATACAATCCTGCCGCCCACTCTGAAATGTCAATTTGTTTTTCACGCGCAAAATAGGCGGAGAATAACTTGCGTCCGTCTGTTGCGATTACTTCCACTTTCAGCAAACCGGTAAAATTTGTTTGAATAGAAACAACAGAAGAAGCAGGATTTGGGAAGATTTCAATTTCCGTATCCGCAATATCGGCTCTGACATTCACCGTATTGAAATTAAAGTTGGCAGACACGCCTGTGCATCCGTTGAAACCGGTTACCTCAACTGTGTAAACACCGGGCTGCAAAGGAATATGAACAGGACCAATGGCTCCGAAAATTTCAACGCCATTCAGATACCATTGGTAATCCGCAAATCCAAAGCTCGTTTCAAGCGTCATGAAGTTTTGTGTGATGATGAGCGCAGGCGCGGCATTGTACGTGAAGTTCACCGTCACCACGCTGTCGCAGCCGGATGCTGATGTGCGGGTTGTGTTGTAAGCTCCCGATTGCGAAAGCGTCTGTCCGTTGAAATCGTAAGTGCCGCAATGATTGCTGACGGTAAGCGTACTTGTAATCGGATTGCGCACGGTGAGCGTGAGCGTAATCACACTGTCACAGCCTACGGCATTGGCGAGCGTTTGGTTGTATTGCCCGCTTGTTGTGAGCGTTTGTCCGTTGAATGGATAGCTTGCCCCCGCGCAAATCGTTTCACTGATTTGCGCTGATGAAGTGGCGTTCATAACGACTGTGATGTTGTTTGTTGAATTCACACTGCCGCAGCCGTTGCTTAACTCAATCGTGTAAGTGCCGCTTTGGGTGACGGTAAATGTGTTTGAATTTGTTCCTATATTATTCGCACCATTTTTCCATTGATAATCTGCTCCGCTCTGCGCAGGAACGCTTAACTCCACGCTGTTGCCTGCACAGATAGTCGTTGCGCCATTTGCCGAAATCGTTGGCGTAGCAAGCGCACCGCTTGTCACGGTAACAGTGATTGAATTAGATGAAGCGACCGTGCCGCAGTTGTTTGTCAACTCAATCGTATAAATTCCGGCTTGTGTTGCCGTAAATGTATTGGAGTTCGCGCCAATAGGAGTTGTTCCTTCTTTCCATTGGTAGGTTACACCGCTTTGTGCAGAAATATTCAGTTGAACATTTCCTCCTGTGCAGATTGCTGTTGGTCCGTTTGCAGTGATAGTGGGAATAGCGGGTGCGCTGCCCGAAATCGTAACCGTGATGGAATTCACGCTGTTCGCGCTGCCGCAGCCGTTGCTCACCACAACGGTATATGCGCCAGCCTGCGTTGCCGTGAAAACATTTGAATTCGTGCCGACATTATTTGCGCCTTGTTTCCACTGATACGTTGCGCCCGTTTCCATCGGAACACTCAATTCCACATCATTGCCTGCGCAGAAAGTGGTTGCGCCATTCGCAGTAATCGTTGGCGCTGATGGCGCACCGCCCGTAATCGTGACGGTGATGCTGTTGGACGATGTGGCGCTGCCGCAACTGTTGGTTAATTCAATCGTGTAGGTTCCTGCTTGCGTAGCAGTGTAGGTATTTGAATTTGTTCCGACATTATTCGCGCCTTCCTTCCATTGATACGTACCTCCTGTTTGTGACGACACGCTCAGTTCGATGCTGCCGCCCGTGCAGATTGCAGTAGGTCCGCTGGCAGTAATGGAGGGAACGGTAGGTGCGCTGCCGGAAATCGTTACAGTGATGCTGTTGGAAGAAACAGTGGTGCCGCAGTTATTTGTCAACTCAACGGTATAGGTTCCCGCCAGTGTTGCCGTGTAGGTATTTGAATTTGTGCCGACACTGTTGCTGCCGTTTTTCCATTGATAAGTAACACCTGACTGCGTTGGAATACTGAGTTCAACGCTATTACCCGAACAGAATGTCGTAGCGCCATTCGCGGTAATCGTTGGCGCTGCGGGCGCACTGCCTGAAATCGCAACGGTGATGGAATTGGATGAAGTCGCGTTGCCGCAACTATTGCTCAACTCTACTGTGTAAGTTCCTGCTTGTGTCGCGGTGTAGGTGTTGGAATTTGTGCCGACATCATTCGCTCCATTTTTCCATTGATAATTCATCCCGCTTTGAACGGACACGCTCAACTCCACGCTTCCGCCAGAACAGAAAGTAGTAGCGCCATTGGTAGCAATGGTGGGCGCAACGGGTGCGAAGTTCACAGTTACCGTGATGCTGTTTGCTGAAGTCGCGCTGCCGCAACCGTTGGTTACAACCACCGTGTAAGTTCCCGCTTGCGTTGCCGTGTAACTTTCACTGTTCGTGCCGACATTAGCGGAGCCTTGCTTCCATTGATATGTTGCGCCCGCTTGTGTTGGAATACTCAGCGTAACATTTCCTCCGGAACAAAATGTTGTAGCGCCATTCGGTGAAATCGTTGGCGCAGTAGGTGAACTGCCGGTGATGCTCACGCTAATCGTATTGCTGCTCGTCACGCTGCCGCAAGTGTTACTCACCACCACGGTGTAATCACCCGCGACACTTGCGGTGGAAGTGTTGGTGTTGGTGCCGACATTCGTTGCTCCGCGCTTCCATTGATAATTCATTCCCGTTTGCGCGGGAATAGAAAGCTGCACGCTGCCGCTTGAACAAAATGAAGTAGGACCTCCTGCTGCAATCGTTGTGGCAACCGGACTTGTAATCGAATTGATGGTTACGCTTGCAGTGGAAATAATCGTATCACACGCGCTCGACAGATCCACTTTGTAAACGCCCGATTGCGTGGCGGTGAAACTGTTGCTGTTTGTGCCGACCGTAATCGTATCATTTAAAATCCATCTGTAATTAATTCCGGTTTGATTCGTGATGGAAAGTATCGCGCTGCCCGTTCCGCTGCAAAAATTTGTTGAGCCGTTTACCGAGATGCTGCCCGGCTGCGTGGGTGTTCGCAATATCAAAATAGAATTCGGGCTTGCCGAACCTAACTGCACAGGCTGCGAACTATTCACACGAATACGATAGCCGCTGCCTGCCGGTGTGTTGAGTGGAATGGTTGCTGAAATCGTTCCGACTGAATCAGTGGACGCAAGCGTACCGATGTTCACCGCATTATTAAAATTCCCCAGCGAGTCGCTGAGTTGCGCGGTGTAAACATTGTTCGCATTCACGCTATCATTCAACACAAACGGAACGCTAATCGCACCGTTCTGACAAACAGGAGAACTCAGCCAATCCGCGTCAATCGGACTTCCCGTGAAACAACTGATGGTAAAATCAAAACCACTGCCGGAGCCTGCGCTCGTATTCGTGGCGCGAAAACGAAACGTCAAACTCGAACCTGTTGACTGAAATGCCGCAGGCGGAAAATTGAAATTATTGTAGCTGCCGATGAGAGGCGCTGCCGTGCTTGTGCCGTCATACACATCGAGCCAGTGTCCGCCATTGTTGCCGTTGATGGAAAAACTGTTGCGCGTGGCGCGCACCTGCTGTCCACTGTAAGAAGTGAATGTTTTGATATATGTTTCCCCGCTTCCAACAGAATAATTTCCGGTGCTGCCCGGGTCTAAAAATTTTCCTGTGCAAATATTGCGCGTCCCGCTGCTCATCACATAAGTTACCTGCGCGGGTGGCGCATTCACGCAGGAAAGAAATCCCTGCCAGCCGGGTTCGGTAGAAGCGTTTGAAACAAATTTGAACGTAAGGCAGGTTCCGGTTGACGTGAGCGTTTCGATGCGCGAGCCTTCAATGTACATAGCGAGAGGCGATGCGCTTACATCCGCGCCATCAAACACCCACAACGTATCGCCTGAATCAAAACTTGATTCATTATTGTTAAATGCAAATTGCAACAGTTGTCCGTTTGCCGAACAGAATGTTTGCGTTTTGTTTTGATTGGGTGAAAAGTTATTGGCGGGTCCGTTGTCGTCATAAAAAACACCTTCGCAAACGCTGATTAAAGTATCGTGCATGGTAAAAACAGGCAGCACGCTTCCGAAGCAGGAAACTGTTGCTGCGAAACCCTCGCGCGCGCCCACGCCTGCGCTGGTGTTGTTAGCGTCAAACACAAGGGTAAGATATTCGCCTGACGACTCGATAATCGTAGGCGGTGCGCAACAGGAGTTGTAGCTGCCGATGCGCGGGTAGGCTGTGCTCGGACCATCATAAATATTCAGCCAGTGTCCGCCATTGTTGAAGTTGATATTGAATTGAAAGAAATCCAAACGCAGGCGGCTGCCGTAATAAGAACGCAAGGTCTGCGTGTTGTGTCCGTAGCCGTAGTTGCCCGTTCCAGCGGGGTCGCGCACAATGGCGTTGCACGTGGCGCGCAATCCGCTTGAGAGGTTGATGATGTCCTGCGCTCCGGGCGTTGCGCTGCATGTGATGAAGCCCTGCCATCCATGTTCGGTGGACGCATTCGATTTATAACGGAACGTGAGGCATGTTCCCGCAGCAGTGAGCGGCTCGATGTTGGAACCTTCTATGTAATAGGCTAAAAGAATGTCGGTTGTATCACCGCCATCATATACCCACAGCGTGTCGTCACTGTCGAACAGGCTAAGGTTGTTATTAAAGTTGAATTTGATTCGTTTTCCGTTGTCAGAGCAGAATGTTTGCTTCTGATAGGTGTTGGGAATAAAATCAGCGCTGGGTCCGCCATTGTCATAAAACACTCCGCTGCATGTGGTGACGAGCGTGTCGTTCATCCAATATTCCGTGAGCGGTATGCCGAAGCAACTTACCGTTGCGCCAAAGCCCTGCCGCGAGCCCACGCCTGCGCTGGTATTGTTTGCATCGAACACCAGCGTGAGATATTCGCCTGCTGACTCGATAATCGTGGGCGGTGCGCAGCACGAGTTATAACTGCCAATGCGCGGATAAGCAGCGTTCGGTCCGTCATAAATATTCAGCCAGTGACCGCCATTGTTGAAGTTGATATTGAATTCGAAAAAATCCAAACGCAGCCGCTCGCCATTGCGTGATTTTAGCGTTTGCGTGTTGTTTCCGTAACCGTAGTTGCCCGTGCCAGCCGGGTCGCGGATAACGGCATCGCATGTTACGTTGATGCCTGCATTCAATGAAATGGTTTTAGCAACCTCCGGATTTTGAGAACATTCAAACGTGGCAATCCAACCGGAAGTTTGCGCGCTCGCGTTGCTTTTAAAACGGAAGGTGATGCATGTTCCCGATGACCAAATCACATCGGGCGTTGAAAATGGAATGTACATGCCGAGCAGATTAGCGCTTGTGGTATTTCCGTCATACGCCCACAGCGTGTCGCCCGTGCCGAGACTGAGCCATGAGAAAGTGAACTTCAACTTCTCTCCATTGTCGCTGCAAAAGGTTTGCGTGAAGTTTTCATTCACGCTGTAACTCGCGTTTCTTCCACCACTGTCATAGAAGCCGCCATTGCAGGCAGTCACTGTCCCGTTTTGCATATTGTATGAATCATAAACTATAACGGTGTCGGCAATCGTGGTGAGGCAGCCGCTGCTATGTGGGACGTTATACAATATAATATGTGTTCCAAGTCCGGCAACGAACGGATTGAATACATTCACTTCCATGCCGTTGCCAGTGAAGTAGCCGCCCGATGGCGTTCCGGTGAGCGTATTTTCCGCAGCATCCAAATTTGTTACCGCAGGCAATCCCGAAAAGCTGACTATCACTTGATTGCTTGCATTATTAATCGTGATATTTTTTGTCTGTGAAAAAGCTGCGCATCCGCTTTGAGTAATCGTCAAGGAATAATTTCCTGAATTAGCTGTGGTGACATTCGGAATTACGTTTTGTCTTTGATTGGAAGAAAAACCATTCGGTCCGCTCCAACTATAAGCAGCGTTGGGAATTGCTGGCGCGCTGAGTTGCAGAAAATTTCCCGCGCAGGGCGTGTTGTTGGCGAAAATAATTCCGTCATTGGCGAGCGTTTGAATTTCATCTTCCGTCAATGCGCGTGAAAAAATCATGAAATCATCAAAAGCGCAATTCGCGTAAGCATCAGTTCCAAAAGCGCTGCGTCCGATATAATTATTGATGCGAGAAACGAGCCGTGGCGCTGAAATCGCTGCCGAGCCAGCCAGCGCACCGTTCAGGTAAATTTTTGCATTTGTGCCGTCATACTGTAACAGCACATGACTCCATGCGTTCAGGGATGGTTTAGACGTTGATGCGATTGCATTGGCGGAACCCGTGCCGATGCGAATATCGCCATCCAGGTTTCCTGATGTGCCGTTGGTGATGGCAAACACCACATTGTCACCGGGCGCACCGTTTGCAAAATCAATCACGCGGCTCCAATTGGCATAAGTAGTGGGATTAATCCACGCGCTTACGGCAAATGCCCCGTTGAACCAAACTCCGGCTGGCAGCGTGACGTGTCCGTTGGTTCCGTTGAGTTGGATTGCGTTTACAGAATTTCCAAACCTGTCCGAAATATATGAAGTACCCCCGACCGCAGTTGCGTGATTGCCTGAACCGGATGAGTCAGCCGTGTTCGCGTCAAATTTCAGCCACTCCATTCTGTCGCGCGACAGCGTGGAAAATCCATCGCGTGGATTTTGAATTGTGAGCGTTGCGGAAGATGTTGTCCCAATTGCCTGCGGTTCTGAACTTACGATGCGCAGTTTGTAGCCTGTGCCGTTGGGAATGTTTGCAAGTAGCGTGGCGGAAATAGTTCCGCTTGTGGTTGATTGCAACGTGCCGATGGAAGTCGCGTTGGAAAAATCTCCATTGGCATCGCTGAGTTGCGCGGTAAACACATTCGTTGATTGAATATTTGCGCCAATCACTGTAAAAGGAATATTGAAGGACGCGCCTGCGCAAAAATCAGTCGAAGACAAATTGCCGATGGAATAAGTAAGACTGAGGCTGCTGCTGAGAAAATTGATTTCGTCCTGTGTTAATACCCGATTATAAAACCGCACTTCATCAATGCTGCCGCGAAACCAAGAGTTATTGCTCGTGTTCACCACGTTGCCGCCTATTCGTGTATTCGTGGCATTCACACCAAGTGTATAGTTTCCATTCAATGTATTCACCAATGCGCCATTCAGATAAATGTTCATTTGTGTTGCGCTTGTGGTGACGGCAAGATGTTGCCATACGCCCTCGCCCTGTGAAAGGTTTACATTCACGCTGGTGCTCAAAGGATGCCAGACAACTATCCTTGTTGCGCTCGTATAAAATCCTGTTTCCAGAATATTATCCTGCCCCACGAGGCTCATTCCATTGTTGAGCGATGCGGGGTTAAACCAGAAGCTCATGCTGAACTCGGTTTTTCCATTCAGCAATGGCGTTCCAAAATCAAGCATTCCGTTTTCAATCGCGCCATTGAACAACATGGCGTTGTTGGCTACACTCAACCTGTCCAGCGTTCCGTAAACTCCATTGACGGAAACAGTCGCGTGGTTATTGTTACCACTCAAGTCATTGCCGTTACTGTTCAGCGGCAGATGCGCCATGAGACTGTCGGTGAGATTGATTTGGGCGGCAGCGAAAATTGCATACGCAACGAGCGAAAGGGAAATGGAAAGTTTTTTCATAATAATAAAAATTTAAGACTCACCCCTGCCTTCGTTGAAACTTCGGCAGGTAAACCCTCCCTTCTCCTTTGGAGAGGGGAGTCCGGGCATTATCATTTTTTCAGAACTGCCCGGAAGAAAGCGTTTTTATTAAATAATTTCTGCCGTAAAAATAGATGCCGCTATCCTGAGTTTATTTCACACTTTGCCAAAAAAAGGCAAGTTGACATTAACAGTTTGTTAAGTAAAGGGTAATCTCCTTTAGGAAGGAGGGAGATTTTGATTATTATTATGAACTCATAAATAGTTTATGCCCTCTTCTTTTCACCTTCAACTGCAAAAATTTCCGAAAGAGAAACTTGATTCGTTGCGCAGCCATTTCCGTGATGCGCCCAAAGCGCTGAAGCTGCTACAGTTTCTAACGACACAACGCAGCGAAAAACTGAATATGTGCCATGCAGTGCAGCATGTTTATGGCGCAAAAGCCGGTGACAGGAATTACACGGTCTATGAAAACCGTTTTTACAAGCTGCGAAAAAAAATTGAAGACCACCTCCATGAGCAGGATGAGCCGCGAATGACAACATTGACCGCAGAGGAGAAAGCGCTGATGGAAGCAAAATCATTGATTGCAAACGGCAAATTTGCCGATGCGGAAAAAATGCTCGTTACCAGTGAAAAGAACTGCCGAAACAAAAACATTTTTGAAATCCTTCCTGAAACGATAGACCTGCTGATACAGGCGCGCCAATCGCTGAACAAGCTGGAAGGCAGCAAAGAACTGCACCAAGAATTTGCAGAAGCAATAACGCTGTATGCTGACATGATGGAAGCGAAGAACCTGACGCGACAGATTTACGAGGTGAATTTCAAACAAGGCATCAAAGCTGCGGAGCCGCTGTTCAGACGCATGGCGAAACTTGACCGCCAGCACAAAAAATTCCCGCGTTTCAAACTGATCTACAATTTCGTGGCAGGGTATTACAAAGTGGGCGCGGGCGGAACCGAATACTTGGATAAAACCAATGTTACCAATCGCCACATTGGTGTTGCGAAAAAAATCATGCAGCGATATCCCGAAATGCCTGTAGTGCATTACACCGCAAACGGGCAGGTGACACAACGCTACCGCCTGATGGAGTTGCAGGCGATGTGTTATTACAACGCGCTTCGGTTTGCCGAAGCTGCCGATGAAATCTCGCAACTTTATGCGAGCGTCATGCAGCCGCAATCGCCTATGAACAGGATGAAGAATGAAATCCTGTTTACCAACATCCTGCACATGCTGGTGGCGGCAAGCCGCTATAAAGAAGCGCTAAAGGTTGCGCAGGAATATTTGAAATTTCTCATCGAAAACAAAAGACACGAACAGTCAGGCAATGCATATGCGGAGATTGCAAACATCCACGTTTCGATGTTTCCGCAGCCATCGGGATATAATCCTTTGCTTCTGCTGAAGAAAGCGGATGAACACATAGCAGCTCTGAAAAAAACGAACAAAAATTATTTCAGCCGCCCGATGATGGCAATGAAGGTAAAACTTCTGCTGACCTTGGAAAGATATAACGAGGCGGAAAAGTTGATTTCAGATTCAAAGCGCCAACTGCATGACGACCAGAACTTTCTTCCCTCGCTATTAAAACTGATAGCGATTAAAAGAAATCAGGATGCCGGGATGTCGGATAAGCAACTGCGTGCGCTGAATATTTTGAGCAAGAGCAGGAAGTTAAGCGCCAATACTCCGGGGAGCTATTTGCACTGGAAATGGTTGGAGAAAATGATTGATCTATCCTAGAAAAGAATACTACCAGATTCAGCCGTCAGAAATTCGGCTTCAGCGGATGCTCCGTTTTGTAATATTCGCGAATCAATACGATAGTTTCATCCACCGTATCTACTAAGGAGATGAGTTGCAAATCTTCTTCGTGGATGTTGTGAAATTTTTTAAACATCGTGCCGCTCATCCATGCAAGCAGTCCTTCCCAATAATCTTTTCCGATGCAAATAATCGGGAAGCGGTCAATCTTACGCGTTTGAATCAGCGTGAGGCATTCAAAAAATTCATCCATCGTGCCAAAGCCTCCGGGAAACAAGACAAACGCCTGCGCATATTTCACAAACATCACCTTGCGACTGAAAAAATATTTGAACGTAATCAACTTGTCAGGATCTATATATTCATTGTGCTCCTGCTCAAAGGGCAGGTCAATATTCAATCCGACAGACTTTCCTCCGTTTTCAAACGCGCCTTTGTTTGCGCCCTCCATGATACCGGGACCTCCACCAGTGATGATGCCATAACCTTCATCCGACAATTTTTTTGCAAGCTCCACCGACATCTCATAATACTTGTCGCCCGGCTGTGTACGCGCTGAGCCAAATACCGAAATGCATGGGCCTATCTTATTCATCTTCTCAAATCCTTCCACAAATTCAGACATCACTTTGAAGATTTGCCACGATGATTGCGCCTTCAATTCGGTTGTCCAGCTTTTTTCGCGATGCTCTATTTGTGGTTTAGTATGTTTTACCATGATTTGAATTTTTGTGTGAGATAATCCATAATCCCATATACGTAAGGAATCCGTTTGCGATTAAAATTTCATTTCCGAAAACATAACCGTTCATGTATTCTTTTGAATTTATGTCGAGCATATAACAGATAACTGGCGCTATGACGCAAACCAAAGGAACGAGTTGGTCGCGCACGGTGCGCTTTGTAAATAGCCCGAAGGAATATAATCCCAGCAGGGGTCCATACGTGTAGCCCGCCACTTTCAGCACGGTGTCAATAATCGCCTGGTCGTTTAATAATTTGAAAATCATAATCACCAGCAGCAGAATTGCGGCAAACGCGAGCATGATGCCATGACGCAGTTGCGTTTTCTTTTGCTCTGAAATTGTTGTGTCGGAATCAGCATGAAGGAAATCAATGTAAAACGAAGTCGTGAGCGTGGTAAGCACGGAATCCGCGCTGGAAAATGTTGCCGCAGTTAGTCCGATGATGAAAAATAATCCTGCCACTGTTCCGAGATGCTGCAAGGCGAGCAGCGGAAATAAATCATCGGTCTTTTTTGGAATTTCGATTCCCCTTGAATTTGCATACGTGTAGAGCAACACGCCCAGCGACAAGAAGAAAATATTTACAATCACCACCACGATGCTAAACCAGCGGATGTTTTTCTGTGCGTCTGCAAGCGTTTTGCAACTCAGGTTTTTCTGCATCATGTTTTGGTCAAGCCCCGTCATGGCAATGGCGATAAACATTCCTCCGAAAAATTGTTTTGGAAAAAACGATTTCAGCTGCCAATCCCAAAAGAATGTTTTTGATAATTCGCTTTGCTTCACTGTTGAAATCAAATCGGTTAATCCCAAGTCAAGCTGAGTTGCGATAAAACCGATGGAAAGAATTACTCCCGAAAGTAGCGCGAACGACTGAAACGTATCCGTCCACACGAGGGTTTTAATGCCGCCCTGATACGTGTATGCAAGCATCAGCACGATAATCAGCAGCACCGAAAGCCAAAACGGAATGCCGAAAAAATCAAATACAAAAATCTGCATCACGCCTGCCGCGAGATAGAGCCGCGCTGCTGCGCCTAACGTGCGCGAGAGGATAAAATAAAAGGAGCCTGTTTTTTCCGACCATGCCCCAAAACGCTGGCTGAGATAAGAATAAATGGAAGTGAGATTCAGGCGATAATATAGCGGCAATAGAATTTCAGAAATCACGAGGTAGCCAAACAAATAGCCGAACACCAATTGCAAATAAGAAAAGTTGGACGCGCCTACCGAGCCGGGAACTGAAATGAACGTAACGCCCGACAGTGAATCGCCAATCATGCCGAATGCCACTGCATACCACGGTGATTTTTTTTCACCGATAAAAAATCCTTTCGCTCCCGCGCCCTTGCCGGTGATTCTTGAAATCAGCAGCAGGATAAGAAAATATCCTCCGAGAAAAAGGAAGATTTGGTAAGGAGAAAGATTGGGCTGCAGGGGTAACTCTTTTCAGCAAAATAAAAACTGATAGAAGAAAAGACAGAGGCAGTTATGAACTTTGTCTCATAGTAGTTGTCCTTAATTAAACAACTTATAGTGAGCGCATTAATTTTTAACTTTCTCCTTAAATAAAAAGAAATTTTTTATTCTCCAACTGTATCCGCTAAGATGATGCATAAACTCTCCAAAATGCTTGAAATAAAAAAGGCACCCCAAGTATGGGATGCCTTTTCTTTTTTTAAGTGTGTTAAACGCTTAGTTCAAGATAACGCCTGCGCGCGCTGAAACCTTTGGAGTTGAACTCATGCCGGTTTCTGTCGGCTGCCCATCTTGAATGATGGTCACTTTCACTGCTTCGCCACGGTCGCTTGTAGCGGCTACGTAGGCGAAGTGCCCATTGGGAGCGGTGTACTTTGTACTCCACCCGTTGTTCACGCCCACAATTTCCTGGCTTTCGCCTTTGTCATTGCGGAAATAAACATCGCACGAGGCGCAATCTACCTTGTATTCCACTTCGTGAGATACTTTTTCAGGTTCTGCAAATTTGAAACCTACAAAACCGGTCGCCCCGATCACCAATACAGCTAAAATCATAACAGTCTGCTTACTCATAGAACATTCCTCCTCTTTTTTTAATAGTTAAAAAATAAATAGTTAAATCAATCAGCCTCGCTGGTTTTGTACGGAGGAGGGAAAGGAAGGTTGCAGGCAGGAAATAAATAAAAAGCAGGAATTGAAAATAATAATTGGTGACAATTCCACTGACCTGAATATTTCAGGCGGTGATACTTATTTCAGGAACATCAGGATAACCTGTATAAGGGCGGCAATGGCGAGAATAGCTACTATCCATTTGTAAACAGCAAGTTCGTCTTTGTGGGTCTTATCCATGCTTATTAATAAACGAAATGGAGTGGTGAAATGTTTTGGTAATTCAGATAAACCATAAATTAGCGTTGAAAATTAATCTTTTATGAAACATCCTCTTTTCCTTTTGCTGTTCCTGTGCTTCCAATTCTCCGCTTTTTCACAAAAAGCCTTGTATGATAAGGCGTTGCAAAAAATCGAACTGGAAAACTATGCGGGCGCGATTGCTGATTTGAGTAAAATAATTCAGACCGACTCAACGAATGCCGAAGCAATTTTCAAAAGAGGCTATTGCCACGCAATGGAACGCGACCATAAAGCCGCGCTGATTGATTTCAACCGTGCAATTTTCATGAACGCCAATGAGAGCAACTGGTTTTCAGAGCGCGGCATTGCAAAGATGAACCTGCGCGACATGGAAGGCGCTTGCAGGGATTGGAAGATTGCCGCCAAGATGGGTTCTACTGGAGCAGAGGATTTAATCAGCGAATATTGCCCTGAATGAAGTTGTCTTCTCTCTTTTTCTGCTTTTCTTTTTTTCTGCTTGCCGGGGTGCACGAGAGAGCGCGCGCGCAGACATTTCAATCTCCCTTATCAAAAAGGATTGTACATGCCTTTGTCAGCAGCGACAACCAAACCGTTCTTGCCGCAGATACGGAAGGATATGTTTTTTCCTGGAGGAAAGCAGATGGGTCAATCTCAAAAATTTTGCGTGCGCACAATCCGGGCTTTATCCGAATGGCGGTGTCGGGCGGCAGTAAATATTTCGCAACATCTGCACTGGACAGCAAAATTTTTCTTTGGGATTTTGAAACCGGAGAGAAAACGAGTGAACTCTTTTTAGGCTACCCCAGCGCCTCGCTTTCATTCACCAGAGATAACAAATTCCTGATTTATACTAGCGGGAATACCGTTTATAAAGCTGCGGTATCCGATTTGAATACCTCTGTAAGTTTTTATCAATCAGAGTTTGCAATCTCCTGTGGCGCATTAGTGAATAGCGGAAATTATTTTGCGATAGGGTCGGGAAATACAGTATTGCTGCTGAATGCGGCTGATGGCAAGGTCATCACACAAACAACCACATGCGCAGGTTTGAGGTTTATTGAAAGCAGCGCAAATCAGCTTTGCGCTGTATGCGCAGATGGAACCGCACAGCTATTTGAACTGAAGGATGCTGCCTTTCATAAAAAGAATGAAACGAATATCCCATTCTCAACAGCGATGCAGTTGCTGCTTTTGCCGGAAGAAAAAAATGTGTTGTTCACTACGGAAGCAGGCAATATGCAGATTTGGGACTGGGTTTCAAACAAGTTATTTCAGGCCGAGGGGTTGCAACAATCTATCACCGCTTTGGGTAGCGCAGGACAAATGATGATAACCGGCAGCAAGGATGGGCAGGTTGTGATTTCCACTCCCCCGTCAGCGCATGGTGAAGATGTGAAAACTTTTGAAAAAGCAGCGATGAATGCTCCCATAACAAAATCGCTAAATGAACGCCCCGTGCGCTTTCAGGAACCCGTAGAAGTGCAATCGCTACAGTTGGATATTTATGTATGGGATGATGAAAATATTGACGGGGACACCATTTCACTCAGCCTGAACGGAGAGTGGATTTTGGAAAACCATTTAGTGACAAAGGAAAAGAAAAAAATAACGCTCGCGCTTGTGCCGGATAAAAAAAATACCCTTGTACTCTATGCTGAAAATCTCGGCACATCCCCGCCCAATACGGCTGTGATTTTTTTCAACGATGGAAATAAAGAGCGGACGCTTACACTGAGTTCCGACTTGAAGCGCTGCGATGCGGTCAACTTCATTTTGAAAAAATAAATGAAACTGCCCTCTGCCATTCTCCAATCTCCGCTAAATGATTTTAAAGGAAAGGGGCACAAACTAAAATCCTCAGCATTTTTTCTGCTTCTGCTTTCAGTTTTGTTTTTGCCGCTCTCAATTGAATTACCTATTTCAAAAACAATGCGACTGCAATTTCCTTTGGAGTTGCTTGCGCCAGCAACAGTCGCGCTCATTTTAGCAGGCTTACTTTTTTTCAGAAACGAGTTCCGATTTTTGTTCACTGATTTTGCTGTATTGCTATTCATTGCTGTAGCCGGGATGTCGGTTGTATCCTCCGTTCTTCCGATAACTTCCATTAAATCATTTTCCGTTCTTACCACATATGTGATAACATTCTATTTCGCTTTCCGCTTTTTACAACTCAAAAAATCACATTGGCAAATTATCTGGCAGGCGCTGTTGGTTGGATATAGCGCATTGCTGCTTTACACGTTGTTTCGCTATTTCAATATGGGAATTCACCGCAAGCACAGTTACGAAATGTCTCTGCCGTTTGTGCCGGGACACACGCTGCTCATTGCAATCGGATTTCCTGTTTTTCTTTACGCTATAAATCAATTGTTGGAAAAAACACGAAGCAAACTCCATCTCACCTTTGTGCTACTTTTTGCGTTTGTCACTGCAATTTCTTACTCCCGCATTTACTGGGTAATGCTTTTACTCTCTATTTTTGTTTTTGTCTTTTATCGTTTTAAAAAAATCAGGATTGGAATGATTGCTTCGGCAGTTGTTATCATGATAGCAGGAAGTATCGCTTATCATCACATTGACACAAAGCGCGACCGTACGCGCGCGTGGGACGCCCCCGATGACCACAACTCGCTATTCGTTCAAATACAATCCATTTTCGTGTGGGAGAAAAATGAGTCGAATATCGAGCGCAGCAACCGCTGGAAAGTGGCGCGCGAAATTTTCAAAGCGCATCCGGTGGTTGGCGCTGGACTAAATACCTATCCTGAAATTTATTTCTGGTACAAAGAATTTGCGGGCGTTGAAGAAACAAATTTGAGTTGCGTGAAAATGAACTCGCACCAAATTTATCTGGGTTGGCTTTCTGAAATGGGCATATTTGGATTTATCAGCGGCATCTTTTTATTTATCTCTTTTCTTGTTGCTGTTATCCGTTTGCGTGGTTCACCGCATTTTGTTTTTGGAATACTGTTGTTTCTGAATTTCATTTTGCTTGGAATCATCGAAGACTTCACTACGCTCGAAAAAATCATGGCTGTGTTTTGGATTTCGCTCGCTTATGTGCATCACCTCAGTTGCGAAAGAAAATCCTCAAGTTGATTGGAAGTAACAGCGATTGCATACTTCTCTTCAACCAACCTTCTTGCATTGTTTCCTGTTCGCTCTACAATTGAAGTGGTATTGACGCAAACCGAAATTCTCTGCACAAACTCGTCAGGCGTATTTGCAATCAAAATATTTTCGCCATCCGCGCAATCAATTCCCGCTGCGCCAATTGAAGTAGTGACAACTGCCTTGCCCAGCGCCATGCCCTCAATGATTTTCACGCGAATGCCGCTGCCCGAGAGCAACGGAACCACCATGATGTTTTTTGATTGCATAAACAGAAACTGGCTGTCCACCGTGCCCGCCACATGCAGTTGCGCATCCTGCATTTTGAAAAATTTTTCCGGCATTTTTCTTCCGGCAATATAAAAATGCAATTGCGGAAATTGCCCGCGCAGCTTCTTCCATGCGGTATCTAAAAACCAACTCATGCCCTGCTGATTCGGAATCCAATCCATCGCGCCTAAATGAAACAACGACACGGCAGATTCTGATTTTGTTTGCGCAATAGGATACTGCTGCAAATCAACTCCCAGCGGAATATTGGCAACAGGTATTGAGAGATTCAGCGACTGCACTTTCGTATAATCGGCTGAAGATATTGTAATAATCCCGTCCGCTTTACTGAATGCTTCCAATTCAAATTGCTTCAGACGTTTTGCAAGCAGTGCGAGATACCATTTTTTCAGTGGATGCTTTTCAGCGTTCGCTGTGCTTTCCCACACTTCATGCTCCATGTTGTGCAGGCGCAAAATAATTTTTGCTTCCGAATATTTGCGGATAACTGCATGATAAACGAATGGGAAAATTGTTTCTAATTGAATGACATCAAACTTTTCAGATTTCAGAATTGCAATCAGCTTCTGCGCTACTGCTTCCGAATAAAAGCGCTCCGCATGATACGAGCGCGAAGTGAACAGATTTAAAAATGCTTTGTGCGGTTTCAGTCGTAAATCAACGGATGCAAAATGCAGTTTGCAGTATTGCTTCAACTCGTCCTGCCAATCATTTTCTGTTGCATGATGCTTATAGGAAACCATGTTCAACACGGTGACGTCATAGCTATTCATCACCATACTGCGCGTCATGCTGCCCATCGCAATCGCGCCCCCGTCAACTGCGGGGAACGGGGGCTTGTTGCAGATTTGCAGAATTTTCATGCGCGTATTCTGAGTGGTTGTTATCAAGCTGTTATTCCATCAAATCCTGTTCTGATTCTTCCACAGATGAAAGCGAGACAGCGCGCGGCAACAACAGCAAGGCAACAAAAAATGCAACAAGCGTTACGCCTGCCTGCGTTTCCAACGTATCTTCTACCAGCATAGCTGCCAATGTTATCACAAGAAAAACCAACGCAAGAGAATAAGTTACAGACGGAGCATAGAAAACCGGAAAGAGAAATGCGAGCAGCAAACAAATTAACCCGACACTTCCGAGCGCGACTGCGGTTGCAAGATATTGATTGTGCGTTTTCAAACGAAAATCTTTTTCAAGCACAGAGTTCATTTTTTCATACTGCTGATTTATCACCGAACGCACTGAGCCTGTTCCGTAGCCAAAAAATGGTGATTGCAAAAAAGCGCTCCATCCCGCTTTCCAAAATTCAAAACGCTGTGTCACCGAACTGCCCTGCGGATTATTTCCGATTTGATAGTGATACAGCGACCACATCGTTTCATACAAGCGGTCGCTAAGGTTCAGTCCATCCATGTATCGAATGTTTGCAACGCCTTTTTCAATCGCATGAATTTCTTCCATTGAAAGTTTGCTGATTGCCTCTGCATCTTTTTTCATTTCTTTTGAAGTGAGAAACCGGATAAGCGTTACATGCAACGGTTGCCCGGTGCTGTCATTCCCCTTGAACGCAAGCGTGCTGCGCTGATTCCAGGCGTTTTCCAATTCTGTCCATACAATATCACGCCACACATAATTCCCGTTTTCAATTTCTTTTCTTTCAGGATAACCAACATACTTTTCACCTTTGGAAGTAAATACCTCAGTTGCCGGCTTCATTTCCGCATCGCCCTGAAAATCTTTTACACCTTCATAAATAAAAAAAACTGCAGAGGCGGCAAGCGCAACGATTGCAAAAAGAAACAGCAACTTCAGTTGATTGCTTTTCGATTGAACCACTTTTAAAAATGAAAAAACAAAAAGCCCGCAGGCAAAAGTTACAATGCCGGTGTCATACGGAAATTGAACAAGAAAAAAAGCAAACCAGATTGCTAAAACAACAGCGCTGATTTTTTTCCATTGTTCGTCTGCCAAAAAACTTTCTTGCAGCAGAATGAAAATGGAAATGGAAACCATCATGCTGAAGCGGATAGGCGAAATGAAAATCCATCCGCTATTGAATGAAATCATAATCGTTTGCAACAACACGCCCGCAACAAACGCAAGCAAAATCTTTCTGAGCATGTTGCCCGGAATATCCGGCAAAGTCACCATGACAAAGGGAAGCAGGAGCAGCGGCAATTTGATGCGCAGGTCATTTAACCCCGCTGGAAAATCAACGGTGTACAGCAACCCGATGAGATGCAAACAATAAAACACGATGAACAAAAGAGCAGATTTGTTATCAAGTAAGCGCGAAAAGCCGCTATTGTAATTTCCGTGCAGGAGCCACGCTGCAACAAGAACAAACTGCGCAACGCTCATCAGAAAATTTGAAAACGGCAGCGCAACGGCAAGCAACAGCAATCCCGTGAGGTAAATTTTTTCAGAGAGATCGCTTTGCGCAGGAAAAATCAATTGGAGATGCTTTTGTTTCACTTCCGCTTGTTGTTCACCGGATACCACGTTCTGTCAGCAAGTAATTTCACAGAGCCGGTAAAATTTTTAAACGGAATTTTTTTCCATTCCCAGGGCGCAACCAACGATAAAATATAAGTACCGTCATTCTTTTCATACATGTGATAGGTTTCGCCTACCACAGGAACGAAATTGATATCCGCTTCATAAACCCGCTGAGAAAATGCCACGCGGTCTTTAATTTCTTTTGCGCGTCTCAGCAGCGTTTCCAACTGCTCGCGCACCTGATTGAGTTGCATCTCCGCTTGCTCTTCCACCGCAGCAAGCGAACTGCCGACCATGCCTTTTTTATCAACAGGCTTAATCACCGCACCGCCCACCGTATGCGCATAAGGCAGCGTGTGCGGATTTTCCGTCACCTTGTCTTTGTCAATCGGATTATGCGTGATGGTTGGATTTTTCTTCTTTGCCACGATGAGATTTTCCTGAAGGGTTGAACAAAAATAAGTGCTTTGGTTACTATAATTTTAGCGCGAACAGAATCAAAAAACGAAAGAACGCTCATGTCAAAAATGTATTATTCCACTTACCTGCAACTTGATAAAATTCTGAACGCGCAGTTTCCTGAAAGCGCAAAACAAGAAACGCCCGCGCATGATGAAATGCTTTTTATCATCATCCACCAAACGTATGAACTGTGGTTTAAACAAATCATGCACGAATTAGATTCAGTGCGCGAAATTTTCCGCAACCCTATCAATGATAATTCGCCCGGAATGCAAATTGCGGTGCATCGGATGAAGCGCGTGGTCGCCATCCTGCGCATCGCAGTTGACCAAATCACCGTGATGGAAACGATGACTCCGCTTGATTTTCTTGATTTCAGAAACATGCTGCGTCCCGCTTCGGGCTTTCAGAGCATTCAATTTAAAATGCTCGAAGCATTACTGGGATTGAAAATGCAAAACCGTCATGCAGGCAACTATTATGTTTCGCAATTGAAACCGGAAGACATGGATAAAATTGTGCAGGCGGAGAAAGAGCGTTCGCTGTTGGATTTCATCAATGAATGGCTGGAACGGATGCCATTTTTTGATGACGCAATTTTTTGGGAAGAGGAAAATGATTTAAAAAATTCGGAGCACCATTTTTTCTGGGAAGATTATCGCGCAATCTATAAAAGCAGTTTAGTGAAAGAAGAGGGCGATAACCTCAACGCTTTCGATGAAGTTTTTCTCAGCAAGCAGCGTGACGCTTCACGCAAACTAAGCGCAAAGGCAAGCAGGTCTGCTCTGTTCATCATGCTTTATCGCGACTATCCTTTGCTGCAACAGCCGTATCAACTTTTAACAACGCTGCTTGATATTGACGAACTGCTTGCAGCATGGCGCTACCGCCACATGAACATGGTGCATCGCATCATAGGCACGCGCATCGGCACGGGCGGCAGCAGCGGCAAAGAATATCTGAAAGGCGCGCTCGACCGCCATTATGTGTTTGGCGAAATCGCTGAACTCAGCACGTTTTTGATTGAGCGAAATAAACTTCCAAAACTTCCGCAATCGCTGGAAGAACGGTTGGGCTTTGTGCGCAAGTGAACTTAGATTTGCTGCTAAATTTGAAATCTATGCGCGGAAAAATATTTTCATTGTTCCTGTTTTTGAACATTGTACTTATTAATTCAGAAACTTCCGCTCAAGCACATTAAAAAGGTGATATTGCGCTTAGCCCGGGAATCAGCTTTGGGAATTACGGATACTATCCTAATTCATGCGACCAATTCAGTATTCCCCTTGTATTTTATGCAGATTTTTCTCCTCATGATTATGCAAGTGTAGGTCCCTACTTTGGTGTTTTCATTGGCGATGGCGCTGCATTTAATTTTGGTGCCAGAGGGAATTTTCATTGGTGGCAACTCACCGATGATAAAGTAAGCAAAGATTTGAAGGCAGACATCCTTGACCTCTATTTCTCACTTTATGTTGGCGGTGAAATTTCAACGCATGCCTGCTACCAAAAAAACGGGCACAACGGCAGGGGACGGGCAGGAGCAATCATGGGACTCAGATGGTATTTTGTTGAGCCTGTAGCGCTGATGTTTGAATTTGGAGCACCCCCGATGGGATTCACCACGATAGGCGTTTCGTTTAAGCTGTAATCGGAAATTCGTCAATCTAACCTTCCGAAAAGTCCATACACCCAAGGGTTATCTTCCCATACGCGTATTTCAAAATTTTTCAGGAATATTTTCTCCTTCCCTTTATTCCAGTAATAAATTTTCACGCGCATGTTTTCCAATTCTTTCTTTGAATGGATAAAATCTGCAAGGCGAACAGGAAAATATACCTTCTGCCATACAGCAGAATCTGTCTCAGAAAAAGCAGATACACCGTGCGCCCGCCATTCGTAAAGTTCTCCGTCTTTGCTGCCCTCAAATACAAGCATGCCTTCGCTCTGCGCAAATTCGCGCTTTACTGAAAACGACATATCCACGATATGCATCCTGTTGTTGTTGGGAAAAAGATTTTCAAGTTGTGCGCTGAAAGTTGGACCCCACTCTTTGCCTGCATCAAGTTGTAGTACGCCCCCTGATTGCAGCGCGTCTCCTTCAAAACTCCAGCAGCAGGCATCGTCAGCTCCATAAGTTGTTTTAAATAAAACTGCATCAGAAAACAGAAGGGGCGACTCTTGTTTTGAAAGATGGTAAAGGGAATAGGTGTAACCGAAATCGCGATGCAGTTGATAGGGAAAATATTGAGCGGCAATATTTAACTGTTCCAATGATGCGCCTCCAAGTAAAACAGAGTTTGTATTTAAAGAAGATAACAACGTATTGAACTCACTAAGCGTAGGCTTTTTGTGATAGCTGTTGTAGTAAGCCGGTTTGAAATGATGTTTCCTGAAATAATAATTCAGGTAGTTGCTGTCTGTGTTTAAAATAATTGTAGTGGAATCTGTGTCAATTTCACTTTTTGCGACAGCAATGGATTGAAGGGCAAATTGCTCAACAGGTTGCTTGCTGAAGACCTGGTAATGCTGCCTGCTGAAAATCAAAGTCGCGGTATTGATTCCAAGCAACACAAGAATTAAACACGTTTTAAAAGCAGCCGATGATTTTTCATAAAAGGAGAAAAGAAACAGCAGCAGAAAGGGTAGTGAAAAAATTAACACAGAAAATTGAAGCACCGGCTTCACGTTCACAGAATAATAAAAGCCGACAAAAAATGGCAGCAAAAACCAAAACAGACATAGCGCTCTGAATTTATTTTTTTCAAGGAGCGCTTGTCTGCCCTGTATCATGCCCATCAAAAAAAACAGCGTTACAGCGGTAATCACAAGCGGTGAGTAATGAAAAATATATGCAAGAAACTCCGTGGGGAAATTATTCTTGGGTTTCCCCAGCCAGTCTAATCCGCCTGTTTCATATTGAAATAGAAATAAGCCAAGATGCGGCAAGAAAAGCAGAATAGAAAAAGCGCACCCCAACAGGTAGGCATTTCGCTTTTCTTTTGTCAAAAAAAGAAATCCGCTGGCGCCAACAATCGCTGCAAAGAACAAGCTGAAATAATGATTGTATGCGCAAAGAGCAGCGCATACTGCAAAGCCAGCGAGGTTCAACAGTTTTCTTTTTTCAGCAAATAAATAATTTGTCCAGCATAATGCCATTACAATTGAGAAAAACATTCCGCTCATATAAGGGCGGGCAATGTCGCTGTACAGAACAGGAAATTGCAGCGTTGCAAGGCAGGCTGCTGCCAGTAACCCTGTTGTGCCGCTGAACCATTTTTTTCCAAGAAGATAGATAAGCGGGATGCTTGCTATCCCGCAAAAAATAAACGGCAGCTTTATCGCTGCCTCCGATATGCCAAACAATTTTGACCAATAAAAAAGAAATACCTGCACGCCTGCCGGGTGTCCGTCTTTTTTCACGCCTTTTTCCAGCAACTCGCTTAACGAATCAAAGGATAGCCGGTTCACAGCGCTCAACTCATCAAACATAAACGGGATGTCGGGAAATTGCACCAGCCGCAAAATACTTCCCACAAGAATGATGAATGCGAGCAGGGCAAAGTCTGCCGTCAACAATTTTTTCAAAGCCGTAAATGTTGTTTAGAAAATATTTTGACGGACAATTTCAATAATCAAAAAAATAGTGAGCGTAATTGATACTGCGAGTTTCGCAGAAGTTGCAAGGAGAAATCCAACGAACGAACCAATTCCCGCCTTTAATGCGCTTTCAAATTGCTTTCCTGCAACAAGGTCGCCAATCACCGCGCCCACAAGTGGTCCAATCAAAATTCCCCATGGTGGAATAAACATTCCTATCACCAAACCGATGATGCCGCCCCATACGCCTTGCTTAGTGCCCCCGAATTTTTTTGTGGTATAAATCGGGAGAAAATAATCCATTGCGGCTGCGGCTGTTACGAAGAATAACGCCACAAATAAAAAGGTGAGACTAAACACCTCGCCTCCTTTTGCAAAATGATAAATCAAAAGCGCAACGTAAGAAACCGGTGGTCCGGGCAACGCTGGCGCAATGCAGCCGATTATTCCCAACCCGCTTATTGCGAGTACGGATAGAATCAAAACAATTTCAATCGTGATTTCCATGATGGAATAAAATTAATGAATGAAAGCGCAGCAATGAAATTTGTGCTTTGTTTCAGTTTCGTCATGCTGAGTGCAACGAAGCATCTCAATACTAAAGAAATGAGATTCTTCGCTGCGTATGACTCCGCTCAGAATGACGCTTATTCAAACTGAGACTCAATCGAAATTTGTAAATTCGATGCTCAAAAATTTCTTTGATTATGAAACAACAACTTCTCCTCACCGCTATTCTTATGACATACTTACTTACATCAGCGCAGCAAAAGCCAAGTTGCCATTCAACAGAAGCATTTGCATCATTCGCAAAGGAAGAAAGCTTCCGCAACGAACATCAGGAGCCATCGGCATACACTTATACCGGAGCAGGCGAAATGGTTTCCTTTCAGACTTATGACGGGAAGGAGGCAAAAGCATTTTTAATCAAAGCAGAAAAGCCGACAAACAATTATTTGTTTGTGTTTCATGAATGGTGGGGCTTGAATGATTTGGTGAAAAAACAAGCAGCGCAATTTCAAACGGATTTGAAAAATATAAACGTACTCGTCATTGATTTATATGACGGCAAAGTGACCGACAACCGCGAGGAAGCCGGAAAACTCATGGGCGCATTGGACACGAAACGCGCTGAAGCGATTATCAGTGGCGCAGTAAAATATGCGGGCAAAACTGCGCGCATTTTCACAGTAGGCTGGTGCCTGGGCGGTGGCTGGTCGTTGCAGGCTTCGCTAATCGGTGACGAGCAAACAGCAGGCTGCATCGTGTATTACGGAATGCCGGAAACGAGTGTGCCGAAACTAAAAACACTTCATGCCGATGTGCTGGGCATCTTTGCCTCAAAAGACGCATGGATTACACAAGACATCGTGAAAGAATTTGCCGCAAACATGAAAGCGGCTGGCAAACGCCTTGACATCGTTTCCTTTGATGCCGACCACGCTTTTGCCAACCCCAGCAACTCGCAGTTTGATAAAGAAGCAACTGAAAAAGCTTATAAATATTCGGTTGATTTTATCAAGGAGCGGCTTTGAGTTGAAACTTTGTCCGGTTCGATTTGTTTCTTCTGCAAATCGTCATCATGGAATTTCTATTCACGCTTAAGTTTCTGAAGATTGCCGCAATCTCTGCCGTGTTGTTTATCCTGCTGGACATGTTGTGGATTGGTTTTCTTGCCTCCAAAATGTACTCGGAGCAACTTGGCTACCTTGCCGAATTGAGAAGCGGGAAAGTGATATTCAACCTCCCTGTCGGGTTGCTTGTGCAAGCCGTCATCTCACTCGGCTTATCCGTCATCATCCTGCTTGCTTTGCAATTAGACGACCGCCTTGTTATCTCACTTGCAATCGGGGCATTCACAGGTTTCGTGATTTACTTCACCTACGATTTCACGAACTACTCGTTTGTAAAAGGATGGTCACTCTATGTTTCCGTTATTGATGTCGCTTGGGGTACGTTGCAAGGTCTGCTTGCGGGCGCATACGTTTATTTTTTGAACGACAAGCTGTAATGCTGTCACTACTTCATCACAACAATTTTTCTGCATACAGAATAATTGCCTGTGTTCTTCAACTGAATCAGATAGGCGCCCGGCTCAACTGCTGACAAATCTATCGTTACGGTATTTGTAGCTTGAATAGAAGAAACAGGTTTGATAACGTCTCTTCTTGCCAAATCAAGCAAGCGATATTCAGCTATGGAAAAATCTGCAACAACATACAACTGATTTGCTGCAGGGTTTGGAAAAATCCTTACATCGTTGCGTTGATTGATTTGCCACAGGCTGCTGATTTCATCTTTCACATACAGCGTATCACCATTTGCAGAAAGGCTCACCGCAGCTTCGTCTTTATCAATCGCTAATACATTTTCAAACTGAATCTCAAGAGGCAGCACGAAATAATCTTTGCCGTCAATGTTGTCTTGAATCACGAAACTCACGTCAGCGATTTTTCCTGCGCCTGAAATATTCGTGTGGTCAATGCGCGAAATGCCTGCGTCCATTTTCGATGCGAGAAATAAATCTTTGGTGAGTGAAATCCTGTTTGCGTTTGGCGTAAACCATGAATCGGTGAAATCAATGCGCAGGCTGCCGCTGTCAATAATGTTGGAATTGTAGAGAAGAGAAAACGCAATGCCGTAAATATTCGTGATTGGATTCGGAGAAGTGCCAAGATAGATGGAGCCGACAATCGTATCGCCTGTGTTGGCAGAGTCTTGCGGAAATGCAAAATACAAATCAGGGTCAATCGCGTGGTTGGGGTCACCGCCTTTTTGATGGGTGAGTCCGTAGTTTAATCCGATAACTCCGACATCAGAAGAATCAATGAGCGCATTGCCATTACAATCTGCATGTTTCAGATTTACTCCGCTTATGAATTGTAGCTGCCAGTCAGTTGCAGGCTGACCAACCCAGTTAGTTGTCGCATTTGGTCTTGCAGAACTGGAAATGCCATAACCAATACCAATTGCAAGCACATCCCACACGTTGGCGATACCATCAGCGTTGGCATCACCGGGCCAGACGAGGTTTTGAATAGCTGAAACTATGATTGCGGTGCAGGTAGTGTCGCTGCAACCGGAAGTATCGAAAATACTCAGACATACATTATAGGTACCGGGACTTAAAAAGGTGTGCGTTGGATTTTGTTGGGTGGAAGGTGGATTACCTTCAGCGAAATCCCAGGAATAGGAAACATTGATTCCGGTGGAGGTGTTATGGAAAGCATAGATATTTTGTGAGTTGGCGTAAGTAAAGGAAGCATCGCAAATTTGCCCGCATTGATTCACGATTACTGTGACACTATCACTATTGAAGCAGTTATATGTATCCTGGACTACAACCCAATAATTACCCGCACTTGTAATTGTAAAACTTGAATCTGTGCTTCCATCTTGCCATTGGAAAGAATGGTCGGCTTGACTGAGTTGCGTATTCCAAATGACAGAATCTCCTGTGCAAAGGAAAAGCGTATCCCCTTCCATGAGGTTTATTAAATCAACAACAACTTCATCATAACTGGTGAAGCCAAATATATCAGTCGCAATCACCGAATAGGTTCCATTCCCGTTGATTTGTATGGAAGAAGTCGTCTCTCCGGTTGACCATTGGTAGGAAACAAAATGAGTCTGCGCATAAAGAGTAGTCGGATCGCAGAACCCATATCGCGGATAATTACTTCCAAGATTTACCGGAGGCGCATATTTAAACCGCAGGTATTGTTCTGCTAAATTTCTTTCAGTGCTGTCAAGCGCGGTATGATACACCATAATCTCAGCGATGTTTCCATTCAGGAAGAATGCTAAATCACTATAGCTATTCCATGAACAGCCTACGGTCATTATTTTATTTCCATTTTGCGTGATGTCAGCGCCATTGAGGATACCTGAACCACTATTGGTCACGGTGGTAGAAGGAATATTGCTGTTAATATGCATATCCCACATAGCTTCAGAATTATCCCAAACTGTGGAGACGATTCTGTAATTGCCGTCATTCATGCAGCAACCGTTTTGAAATCCCCTTTGCTGCCCTCCTTCTTCAATTACTGAGGAGTTCCATTCAAATCCTCTTGGCGCGAGACTCCAGCCGTCAGTGAATGTGGTGTGTCCTCTTTTTTGAATCAACCGAAATTGTTCTGCATTAGCATTAAAGGAATTAAAGACAATCAAAATAGTTTGGTCATTCGTACCTAACTCCAAACTTTGCCCTCCATCGAGGTAATCATTTCCGTCAAAGCGAAGCGCAGGCAACCCATTTAATTGCTGAGGAACCCATGTTGGTTTTCTGGTAGCATCGCTTTGAATTAACTGAGTGCTATTTCCGCTAAAATCTTGCCACTGACTTATAGATGTTCCACCAACTGTGCCGCTATCTGCGCGTACCCACAGTTGCATGTTGCCCAATGTTTGTGGAGTCAATAAATAAAGACTGAAAACAACCGACCAGTTTGAAAAAACTAAACCATCAAAAGCGCGTACTCGCCAGTAGAGTTGTGTATCAGATGGTAAACTCAAGGCAGTATAGAATGGTGTGAAAAGGGTTGCAGTGTCAAAAATAGTTGTAACAAAAGAGCTATCCTCGCTCACTTGCAAGTGGTAAGCAACAGCATTAGGCAGTATATCCCATCTAAAAGTCAGTGCCTGCTGCAAGAATACAGACTGCGGTTTAGGAGAAATAGGAGTAACGCTATTTGTTTGACAGTAAGCTTTAGAGCATTCAAACAAGATGACAGACAGCAACACCATTGCTATCAACTGTATGCGAAGTCTTTTCATAAAATGTGGTTTTTGATGCTACAAATATGCCTGCACTTTCATCCAAAAAAAAGAACACTTTTAAGGGGTTGTTCATCAGTAATCATTAATAGATTATGCTAAGTAGCTCATTTTCAATATCATAGAACAAATTATTGTTCACTTCATTTTTATTAGCTTAGAAAGACGCAAATGACTGAAAATAAGTTAACCTTTCTGCTGAAAAGCCTTTCGGGAGCAACGACCAAATCAAAAGGGAAGTTAGGGGTAAAGTATTAGCTTTGATTGAAATGATAATCACCGGGTTGATAAGAGCGAGATACGATGGCCTTCTTTCTTTGTGCAAAGCACATAAAGTGAAGCGCCTCTATGCCTTTGGCTCGTCTGTAACCGGCAATTTTGACTCCGGCACGAGTGATATAGATCTTCAAGTTGAAATAGAAGAAAAAGACCCGATTGAAAAAGGAGACTTGTTGTTGCACTTCTTCACTGAAATTGAAAAGCTATTCAACCGAAGGGTGGATTTACTCACAGACCAGCCCATAGAAAATCCCTACCTGAAAGCAAGCGTTGAAAAAAATAAAGTGCTTATCTATGACGGAGAAAGGGAAAAAGTACTTGTCTGACATACTCAGCGCAATTTTATTGATTGAAGAATTTACTTCCGGGGTAAAAGATTTTGAGGCTTACCAGAAAGACAAGAAAACAAGAAGCGCAGTGGAACGGCAACTCGCCATTATCGGAGAAGCCGTTTCAAGATTCACAAAAGAAAACCCAGATGAAGTTTTGCAAAACAGCGGGCAAATCATTGCATTCAGAAATTGGCTGATTCATGCTTATGATTCAATCAATAACACCACCGTTTGGGCGATTCTCCAGCGCCACCTGCCGCTGTTGAAGAACGAAGTGATGGAGAAGCTGAAAGAGTAGCTCCATGTCCGAAAATAAGTTAACCGTACTGCTGAAAAGCCTTTCCGGTAAGGAACTGAAGGAGTTAGATAAATTCCTCCGCTCGCCTTATTTCAATACCAATGAGAAGTTAGTGGAGATTTTTCAGTTGTTGAGGCAACATCATTCTAATAATAACGGACAGCTTGATAAGGAAAAGATTTACAAGCACCTCTTCCCCGGAAAACCATATCGGGATGTTCATTTCCGGCAATATTTTTCAGCGCTCACGGCTTTGGTAGAGCGTTTTATCGCAATCAGAAAAGTGGAGCAGAAGCAATCATTTCACCATGCGTTGCTTGAGGAAATGATTGACCGCAACGTGGATAACCTGTTTAACCAAAAACTGCGCAAAACGAATGGAGCATCCTCATTTGAAGATGATTCAAATTATCTCAACCAGTTCAGGCTCGAAGACCTTCGCAATAAATTCTTGGTGACCAGCGCGCAACAGCAAAACAGGTTGGCTCAACAGCCCGACCTTGTCAAAGCCATGCGCCTGCTCGATACGTTTTATATCATTCGCAAGCTCAAGTTTTATTGTTCACTGCTCAACTATAAAACCATCGCTGCGGTAGAGAAAGAAAGCATCTTGATGGATGAGATTTTGGAACTGCTGGAGAAGAAAGATTATTCCGACACACCCGCAATTGACATCTATCACAAAATTCTGCGCACGCTTACCGAGCCGGATAATGCAGAAAATTTTGCGAGCCTTTTGAAAACGCTCCATGCAAAGGACAATCTGTTCACACAAAGCGAAACGCGAGAGATGTATATCTACGCGCAGAATTTCTGCATCCGCCAAATCAACAAAGGGAAAACAAAATACCTTTCTGAAATCCTGAAAATCTATCAGCATCTGCTTGAAAAAGAAATCATTTTGGAAAAGGGCATTCTCTCTCCGTGGGACTATAAGAATATTGTAGTGACCGCCTTGCGGTTAGAAGAATTCAAGTGGACTGAAAAATTTATCAATAATTACAAAGACAAATTGCCAGAAAAGGAGCGCGAAAATGCCTATACCTACAATCTTGCTAAATTCTATTTCTACAAAAAAGATTACTCCATAGTGCTGGGCTTATTGCAAGAGGTGGAATACAACGATGTTTTCTATAGTCTTGATTCCAAGTCAATGCTTTTGAAAACTTATTATGAGCTGAATGAAATTGATTCACTTGACTCGCTGATGGACAGTTTTAAGATTTACCTCCTGAGAAATAAGGCGCTTTCTGAGCATCATGTCAAAACCTACAAGAATCTTCTGAGAATTACGCACAAACTTTCCCGGCTGATTTCCAACGACAAAAAGAAGATTGCGCTTTTGGAAACTGAAATCGAACAAACCAAACCATTGGCAGATGTAGGATGGCTGAAAGAAAAAGTGAAGGAACTAAAACGGTGATATTTGCTTTATGCAATTGTTTAAACTTTGAGCAAAGAAATGTTTAACGCGAGCAAGATGTCAAAACTGTATTTTTATCTGCCTTTTTTACTCGTGCTTGCGTTGTCTTGCGCAAGTAGTGGAAATAACACCAATCAACCCGGAGATGAAACCCTAATGGATACAAATAACAAACTTGATACAGCGACCCTCGGTGCCGGATGCTTCTGGTGCGTGGAGGCGATTTTTCAAAACCTCGAAGGCGTACATTCCGTGTATGCCGGCTATGCGGGCGGGCATGTAAACAATCCCACCTACAAGCAGGTGTGCGATGGCGGCACAGGACACGTGGAGGTGGCGCAAATCACGTATGACCCGGTAAAGATTTCTTTTGAAGAACTGCTGCATGTTTTTTGGAAAACACACGACCCCACCACGCTCAACAGGCAAGGCAACGATGTAGGCGACCAATACCGCTCCGTGATTTTTTATCACAATGAAAATCAAAAAGCAGTTGCAGAAAAATCAAAACAAGAAATGGATGCGAGCGGATATTATGATTCACCGATTGTAACTGCTATTGAGCCTCTGAGCAATTATTCCAAAGCGGAAGATTATCACCAAAACTATTTCAAATACAATTCGAAGCAGCCTTATTGCCAGATGGTTATTCAGCCGAAGGTGGAAAAATTTAAAAAGGAGTTTAAAGAAAAACTAAAGAAGTAGTGGAGAGAGAGGGATTCGAACCTTTTATCTGCCGTAGCTTTAGCGAAGGCAGACTTAAAGAAAATGTCTCGTTGTAAACGCTCTTCCCGAACCGGATTTTAAGTACTTTTCAAATTCGTATGCTTTGTATATATCACTAATTGCAAAATATCCAATTAACATTACAGGGAGGACATTTTTCGTTGCATCTACATAACCTTTGTTATGTCTTTCCAATCGTTTTTCAATATTCTGTGTGCATCCCTTGTAAATATCGCCATTGCTGCATCGAAAAAGGTAAACAAACCATATTTGAAAAATTTAGATGACCTGCCTTCGCAAAAGCTACGGCAGGGAGAGCGGAGAGAGAGGGATTCGAACCCCCGGACCCCTTGCGGGGTCAACGGTTTTCGAGACCGCCCCGTTCAGCCACTCTGGCATCTCTCCATTGGTCAAAAGCAGAGCAAAGCTACGCAATCACTTTTCAGATTTTTTAACGCTACCATTGTAAAATGGAAAAATCAGGAAATCGTTTTTTAACTTGCAGATGCCCGACAGACTTACTAACTAATTGTATTTTTGAACAATGAGCGCCACCATGAATGCAACACTTGAAATTCCCGTAACGCAAGCCACCATTTCACGCATCAAGGAAGTGGATTTTACCTCACTTGAATTCGGGAAACACATTGCTGACCACATGTTTTTGGCTGACTATGCCGATGGAGATTGGCAGAGCGCGAAGATTATTCCTTACGGAAATCTTTCATTCAGTCCTGCAATTCTCGCGTTGCACTACGGGCAAAGCGTGTTTGAGGGCATGAAGGCTTTTCGCATGAAGGACGGAAAAATTTCTGTTTTCAGAATAGAAAAACACTGGGCGCGTTTAAACAAATCACTGGAGCGCATGTGCATGCCCGAAATTCCTGAAGACCTCTTCACTTCAGCCATGCACAAGTTGGTAGAGTTGGATAAAGAATGGGTTCCTAAGGAAAAAGATTCAGCGCTTTATCTGCGCCCTATTGTATTTGCAACCGAAGCGCGCCTTGGCGTGAAAGTTTCTGAGCAATACAAATTCATGATTCTCTCATCACCCGTGGGACCATATTATGCAAAGCCACTGCGTGTAAAAGTTGAAACCGAATACGTGCGCGCTGCCGAAGGCGGTACGGGTTTTGCAAAATGTGCAGGAAACTATGGAGGCTCATTTTATCCTTCTCAGCTTGCCCGCAAAGAAGGTTTTGACCAAATCCTCTGGACAGACAGTAAAGAACATCTCTACTTTGACGAAGCAGGAACGATGAACGTGTTTTTTGTAATCGGTGATACATTAGTTACGCCACCGCTTTCTACCACAATACTTGATGGCGTTACCCGCGCTTCGATTTTGCAACTGGCGCGCGATATAAAAATGAAAGTGGAAGAACGAAAAATCAGCATCCGCGAAGTGCAGGATGGAATCAGCAAGGGCGTGGTAACAGAAGCGTTTGGCACAGGCACAGCCGCTGTGGTGGCTCCCATCAAATCCATCAGCATCAAGGGCGCTGAATATACTCTGCCTGATGCGACCGAGAACAGTTTCATGGTGAAAGTGAAAAAGCAAATCTCAGACATCCGCAGCGGCAATGCTCCCGATTTGCACGAGTGGAATTATATCGTTTGAGTAGTTACAACTCAAATACCTTCTCTTCAATCAGAGTCCCTTTGTTCGTAACGCGCGCATAATATTTCCCTTTCGGAAGCTTGCTCGATTCAAATTTTATTTTCATCATGTGTATGCCCGCCTTCTCCGCATGGTTGGCAAGAATCGTCCGGACGGTGTCGCCCTGCTCATTAAAAATCGCGAAGGTCACATCGCCCTCTTCGGTAAGCGCATATTTAAAATCCGCATGAATGCGCAGCGGCTCAAACGTTTCTTGCACGCCCGGCTGAATATTGTACTCTGTTTGATACCAAGGCGGAATCTTCCCCGTAAGTTTTGCAACAAGCATCCGCAATTCTTTTGCAAGCGCAGGATTTGTTTCATCATAAATGCCCCCGATGCTTGCGCTGTCCGTAATGCACCACACGGCATGTTGCGCGGCTGAAGTTTGATATTTTTTCTTGCTGAGAAACTGCGCAACAGTAAGCAGATGCCCTTCAGCCACAGGTCCGAGCGCAAACAGTTCATCTGCCGAAGGACCTCTGTCAGATTGTTGTGTGCAGAGCGCATAAAGTTTTATTTTTTTTAGAGTCTTAGACGTAAGGGTAAAGATTTTTTCCTGCGACACCATCATGCTTTGCGCAGATGTATCGGAGGGCAGCAGTTGCAAACCTGCATCAATTAATATCTCCATTTCTTTTTTATTCAGGCTCGTGATGGTGATTTCAATACACTGTCCCTGATGTCCACCTAATCCTTTTGTGGCTACCTGAATCAGCCCTTTGTTCAGCGCATCTTGCAGCGAAACGGATTTCGAATTAGCACAAAAAGCAGAAGTACAGAAGATGCTTGTCAGCGTAAATACTAATGAACGTATCATGAGCAGTTGTTTAGATGAAAGATACACTGTTGTTGAATTTCCATAGAACGCTTGCTTGTAAGAGTTATTCTTTCATGCTGCGATTTCTTCACTATATTTATTCCATGAAACACACGATGCTTCTTGCAATTTTCGCTGCCTGTTCAGTTATTGAACTGCATGCGCAAAGCCTTTCAAAAACACTCACGTTCGGAGACACTACCCGCACGTACAGGATTTACATTCCTGCTATTTACGATAGTTCGCAGCCTGTGCCGCTTGTGATGGCGTTGCACGGCTTGGGCGATAATGCAAATAATTTTCAAGGCGTTGGATTCAATCAAATTGCAAACACGCAAAATTTCATTGCGGTTTATCCGAATGCGCTTACCGATCCTCTTCTTGGCGCTTCCGGATGGAGCGCAGGCGTAAATCCTTTGAACAATATTGATGACGTTGGATTTTTAAACGCGCTGCTTGACACCATTCAGAGGGAGTATTCCGTTGACACGAACAGAATTTTCGTGTGCGGTTTTTCATTGGGCGGATTTATGACACATCGCCTTGCCTGCGAATCAGGCGAGCGTATAGCCGCAATTGCTTCTGTTGCGGGAACCATGCCCGCGCCTTTGGTTTCTGCTTGTGTGCCTAATGCGATGCCTGTTTTGCATATTCATGGAACAAGCGACCAAACAATTCCCTATGACTTTGGTGTTATTTTTTTCGTGGTAACAAACCTCGGAGCCGACTCCACTGCACATTATTGGGCTACGCACAACGGTTGCAACGCTTCTTTCACAAGCGACTCATTTCCAAACACAAAAAATGACGGATTGACTTTTGAAAAATTTTCTTACTCCGGTTGCAGCGACTCCAGCGAAGTGATTCTGATAAAAGCGAACGGAATGCCGCATACATGGCCCTATACTCCAGCAAATGATATTGACGCCACGGAAGAAATTTGGGATTTTTTCAGCAGGCACCAGAAAGTAATTCCCTCGGACACAACTAACACCTTCATACAGGAAATGAACCTGCGATTTTCTTTCTTGCCAAATCCTGCTTCTGAGTTTGTTCAGATAACATCTGACTTAAATGGGAAAATGGAACTCACACTGCGTGACATAACTGGAAAGCAATTGTATCAAAATACTATCCCTTCAGATTCTTATTTTCTGTCGTTGAATAATTACCAATCTGGAGTATATTTTCTGACGCTTTCAACCGGAGAAACGCGAATCACAAAGAAGTTAATCATCAGCAGATAGAACTTGATGAAAATATTCACGCCACCTCCCATAGACCAACTCAATGTTGAAGAGCGCGTAGCCCGCCTCAATGCGCGCAGCATCAAAAAAGAATCGAAAGTTGCGGGGCTGAAACTCGCACTCAGCATGATTGACCTCACCACGCTCGAAGGGAAAGACAGCGCGGGAAAAGTGAAGCAGCTTTGTTACAAGGCGATGCACCTGCACGATGAAATGTCCGGCTTACCGACTGTTGCCGCGATTTGTGTTTATCCCACATTGGTAAGAACGGCTAAGAAAGCCTTGCAGGGAAGTAATGTAAAGGTTGCTGCTGTCGCCACCGCATTTCCCAGCGGGCTTGCTCCGCGCAGCATAAAAATTGCCGACACAAAATATGCGGTGCGCGAAGGCGCTGATGAAATTGATATGGTGATTTCGCGTGGTAAATTTTTAGAAGGGGAACATAATTTCATCTTTGATGAAATCGCTGCAGTGAAAGAAGCCTGCGGTGCAGCGCATTTGAAAGTGATTTTGGAAACAGGCGAACTCGGCACGTTGGATAATGTGCGTCTGGCAAGCGAGATAGCGATGCGAGCAGGTGCGGATTTTATTAAAACCTCAACAGGAAAAGTGCAGCCTGCCGCCACGCTGCCCGTTACGCTCGTGATGCTCGAAGCGATTCGTGATTACTATTATGAAACCGGCAAAATGATTGGGATGAAACCTGCCGGTGGAATCGCTGTTGCAAAACAGGCATTACAATATCTCGTGATGGTGAAAGAAACGCTCGGCAGCGCATGGCTATCGCCTGATTGGTTTCGCTTTGGCGCAAGCAGACTTGCAAACGACATCTTAATGCAACTCGCAAAAGAAACAACCGGGCAATATCAGTCGCTCGATTATTTTTCGCAGGATTAAAATTCTATTGTTTCAGAAATTTCAAAGTGCCGTTATTCCTTTCAGACTTATATGTAAGAGTATATATGCCCGCTGGCAATGATGAGACATTTATTTGGCGTTCTTCTCTTTGACTTAAAAATGTGGTCATTACAGTCCTCCCAGTAGTATTAAGTATTGTTAGAGTTGTATTGGGTAATGGTGATTGAATTGTTAGAATATCAGAGACGGGGTTGGGATAGATTTTGAGCAGAGGTTTTGTGTCATAAGGTTCAGGATTTGTTCCCACTGATAAAGCCGCGCATCCGATTGTGTTGTTAGAATAAAATGACTGAATTTCCTGAATTTGTGATTTCATCAGGGTGACGCTTGCAAGATGACCTCCTGCTGAATCAACTGCATAAGTAAATGCCACATCAACGCATATCTTTCCATTGGAGGGAATATCGAATGGACCTGCAACTCCAAATACCCTTCCTAAGCTATGTCCCAAAAAGGTATTGCAGGCGTATGCGGAAATACCTGAAGTATCATTGGGGTCATCAGGGAAAATAAAATTTGCAGGGGTTGTCCCGCCATAATAATCACAATCCTTTTTGAAAGGAGTATTGTCTTTAAATTGAGACCTTAAATATTTATCATAGTCATAGAAAGTTTCGGGGTTTCCAGCAGCAGATTGATTGTTCTCATAAACTCCAAAACCAGTCATTGGTTGGTTTAGAAATGCAACACCAACAGCAGGCGGATATGCGCCATATCCCGTTCGCGCACCAAACCCATTGTTGCAATCATAATCTACGGGCAATCCATTATACACGAAGAAAGTATTTAAGATAGAATCAGAACCCTCCTGATTATCTTCAAAACAACTTATGCATTTGTCAAACCAAAGTCCCATGCGCACGTCAGAATAATTATAAGTGGAACGATTAAATATCGTGTAATTAACAAAGATGGTATTGTGCAAATAAGGCTCAGACGGCATGTTAAAAGAGTACGCCATTCCATGAATCTCAAAGCCGAATTTATTTGATCCCGAACCGCTGGCAGAGTGGCTGCTTCTGTCATCATTGAAAATAAAATACAGCATTTCATCTCCCAAGATTTTCGGATAATCTCCAAGTGAAGGCTCATAAATACCGTTGCCGTTTATATCATCAAAAGGCGCTAACCTATCAGCGACTCCCAATGTCTGAAGTCCATTGCCCGGCCAATTTGCAATAGCCCAAGGGGCTACAACTCCCAAAGTGTTGTAGTTGGCGATGTGATTCTGAATTTCATCCTTGCTTATTTTCCATACATAATTATACAGGCTGTCATATCTATCAATATAGGATGTTGGTCCTGAATAAGGAGAATATGTGTTTGCAACCGGACCAGCCCAATAATCGGTTTCCGTTCCTGTTTCATACGTTTTTGCAGCAACACATAATACATCAAAGCTGGTTTTCTGGATGCCGGAAAACCAAAGCCTGCCGATACTGAGCATTCCCTTTCCCCCGTCTTTGGGCATTTCCAAAGCAGGTTTCGTCAGCATGTCCGTATTGAACAAATCACCAGAAGCGTCAAATCGCGCTCGTACATTATTCGTGTCAAGGAATTCATAGTAGTTCTGCGCTGATGCTATAAGAGTTGATAGCGTAAATAGCAAAATCGGATAACTGATTTTCATGTCAAAAATTTTACAATGTTTAAGTTATGAAAATTTCACTTTAAGAAGTTCAATTCATGGACTTATTTTTAGGTATGCTTATTTGGATTTTCAAACGCTTTGAAGAATTAACCCCGCAGGAACTTTATGATGCGCTGGAGTTGCGGCAACAGGTTTTCATTATTGAACAAAATTGTATTTACTCCGACATTGACGGGAAAGATGCAAAAGCGCATCACCTGTTGTGCTATGAAAACAAAAAACTTATCGCATATACGCGCATCACATTTCCGGGTGTGATGTTTCAGGAAGTTGCTATTGGAAGAATCGTAAGCGACCCGCATCAAAGAAAAATGGGGTACGGAAGACAAGTAACTGCGATGGCTTTAGAAAAAGTGAAAGAAATTTATGGCGATGTGCCGGTGCGCATTGCAGCGCAGAGTTACCTTGTTCACTTTTATAAATCTTTTGGGTTCAAACCTATAGATGAAGAATATGTTTGGGATGGGATTCCCCACCAAGATATGCTGCTGAACAAATAACCTTCAATACGTTACCGCTCGGACTCCCTCTTCCGCCTCAGGCGGACAGGGTGAGGTTCTTACTCACCACACCTTGCCCTTCAGCATTGGCACAAATTTGAAATTTTCAAACTCTTCCTGCTCGAAGTGGTTGTCATCTACTTTTGTGATGCGTTGCATCTTTTGCACTTCACCTTTTCCGTAAGGCATCACCAACATGCCGCCAACTTTGAGTTGCGCTAAAAGTTTGTTCGGTACTTCTGGTGCAGCGGCTGTGATTAATACTTTATCAAAAGGCGCAAAAGAAGGCAAGCCTTCAAAACCATCTCCGTAAAAAAATTTGATGTTGGAAATGTGCATCGCTTCGAGCAAAGCCTTCGCTCGTTCATTGAGTTTTTTATGCCGCTCAATCGTGAACACCTTTGCGCCCAGCATCGAGAGAATACACGCCTGATAACCGGAGCCTGTTCCCACTTCCAGAACTTTGTCGCGGGGTTTTATTTCCAACAACTGCGACTGATAAGCAACTGTATAAGGTTGTGAAATCGTTTGCCCTTCGCCAATCCGGAACGCTTTGTCCTCATACGCAGATTCCATGAAAGCAGAATCAAAAAAGAAATGACGAGGAAGTTTACTAATTGCATTCAGCACCGTTTCATCGGTGATGCCTTTCTCGCGGATAATCTCCACCAATTTATTGCGCAAACCCTTGTGGCGGTAATTGTCTTCCAACTTAAATGTAAACTCGCTCATGGCGACAAATTTAGCTGATGTGCTAATGTGCTGATATGCCGATGTAAAACAGGATTGTCAAGAACAATTGGCACATCGGCACATTGCTAAATTGGCTAATTGACTAATCGCTATTTTTGCCGCGTTATAAAATAAAAAAGAATGACTCCAATTAAATTCGGAACAGACGGCTGGCGCGCTATTATCGGCAGAGATTTCACGGTTGACAACGTGACCCGCGTTGCGGAAGCAACTGCAAAATGGGTGAAGGAACGCAACATGAATCCACTGGTAGTTATCGGATATGACACCCGCTTCGGTGGTGAATTGTTTGCCGATACCGTTGCGCTGGTGATGTGCAGGCATAATATTAAAGTGAAGCTGGGAAAAGGTTTTGTTTCCACTCCAATGATTTCGCTTGGAGCAAAAGCATATGATGCCGATATGGGCATCATTATCACCGCAAGTCACAATCCTCCTTCTTACAATGGTTATAAATTGAAAGGCGGATTTGGCGGACCTGCTTCTCCCGCAACCATCAGCGAAGTAGAGGCATTGATTCCTGAAAAAACAGCTCCTGCCGAAGGTTCTGTTACGGAGTTTGTAAAAAAGGGATTGGTGGAATATGTTGACCTTGAAGAACTCTATCTCGAACACGTAAAGAAAAATTTCGACCTCAAAGCGATTGAAAAATCTGTTGTGCTGGCATACGATGCGATGTATGGCGCGGGACAAAACGTATTGCCGAAAATTCTTCCCGATGCGATTCTGTTGCATTGCGATTACAATCCCGGGTTCAAAGGACAAGCTCCTGAGCCGCTGGACAAAAATTTGAAAGAGCTTTCTCAGTTGATAAAAAATTCCAGCGATGTAAGCGCTGGGCTGGCAACGGATGGCGATGCTGACCGCATCGGCATGTATGATGAGAAGGGAAATTTTGTGGACGCGCATCACTTGCTGTTGTTGCTCGTGCATTACCTGCACAAATACAAAGGCATGACGGGGAAAGTCGTTACTGCATTTTCTGTCACCAACAAAGTGAAGAAGATGTGTCAAGCGTATGGCTTGCCGCATGAGACAACCAAAATCGGCTTCAAGTATATCTGCGAAATCATGATGAAAGAAGATGTGCTGGTGGGCGGTGAAGAATCGGGCGGTATCGCAGTAAAAGGTCATATTCCTGAACGCGATGGCATTTGGGACGGCCTTGTGATTCTCGAACTGATGGCGAAATCAGGCAAGTCGCTTACGGAATTAGTGAAAGAAGTCTATGATGTGGTTGGCGCATTTTCTTATGACCGTAACGACCTCCATATCACCGAAGAGTTGAAAGCAAGAATTATTGCCAATTGCAAACAGGGCAATTACAAATCGTTTGGCAGCAATGCCATTTCAAAGGTGGAAGATATTGACGGCTTTAAATTTTATTTCGGTGAAGATGAAACTGTGATGATTCGCGCATCAGGCACTGAGCCTGTGTTGCGTGTATATGCCGAAGCGCCCACGAAAAAGCGCGTGAAAGAACTGCTTGATGCCGCAGGCGAAACGCTGCTGAATTAATTTGAGAACCTCACCCCTCCCTCTTCCGCTGGGAGAGGGAGTCCAAACATTATTCCTTTGAAATAAATTAACTTGCTCCGATGATTTTCGGAACGAAAAATGTCCCCCTTGCGCGATTGCAACGTGCAATTTGCGAAGGGAAGCACACGAGCTGCGAGCGAAGGCAGGGGGATGATTTCAGGAAAAACTTAGTTCTCCTACTGCTTTTTTTTCTTTCCTTCTCCACTTCCTTTTCTCAAGACGCACTCCGCTTCTCCCAACGCACTCCTTCTTTTTCTCACAAACGGTTTTGGGGTGTATCGGGCGGCATCCTCGGCATCTACGGAACATCGCTTGTTGTACTCACCCAATATTGGTACAAAGATTATCCGCGTTCTTCGTTTCATTTTTTTGATGACCGCAAAGAATGGCTTGGCGTTGACAAAGCCGGACATGCTTTTAATTCATACTACATCAGCCGCTGGTCAGTAGGCATGTATCGCTGGACGGGCATGAACGACCGCGCAGCGATTCTTACAGGCGGCATGATGGGAACATTTCTGATGTCATCCATTGAAATACTTGATGGCTTTTCTTCCAAATGGGGATTTTCCGGTTGGGATATGCTCGCCAACATGGGCGGCTCTGCTTTAGTGATTGCGCAGGAATTTGCATGGCATGACCAGCGCCTCACGCTGAAAATTTCTGCTTTGCCACAGAACTATCCTGATGATTTGCAATACCGCACCGACAACCTCTATGGTGATGCACCGTTGGAGTTGCTGCTGAAAGATTATAACGCCATCACGATTTGGGCTTCAGCCAATGTGTATTCATTTATGAAAAAAGAAAGACGATTTCCCGAATGGCTCAATATCGCCTTTGGCTATGGCGCAAGCGGCATGTATGGCGGCTTTGAAAACAAGTGGTGCAGCGACCCGCAATCAGCATCGTATTGCGATTGTGCCGATGCCAACAAAGTTGACCGTTCTGACATTGAGCGCTACCCGCAATTTTATCTCTCGCTTGATGTGGATTTTACCCGCGTGAAAACAAAAAAACCTGCGGTAAAAATTCTCCTGCATCTGCTTGACCTTATCAAGGTGCCTTCACCTACTTTAGAATTCAATAAAATAGATGGTGTGAAATTTCATCCGTTGTTCTTCTGAAAATATTCAGGCAAAGGCGTAAAGAATGCCAAGCCTGAATAGTCCACTCATTCCTTTGCGTTCTTTGCGTCTTTGCGTGAACCCATCAGGCTTCATCAATTCATAACACTGCCGTAACAACCAACCCTTTGGCGCGCACGTAACTTCGGAAACGCAATTCATGCACAACGAAAAACGGAAGGTTAAACTGGTGGTAATTTCCGATGTACATCTTGGCACCTATGGCTGTCACGCTCAGGAATTAATCTTCTACCTTAAAAGTATTGAGCCGGAAATTTTAGTCTTGAATGGCGACATCATTGACATGTGGCAGTTCAACAAAAGCTATTTTCCGAACGAACACATGCGCGTGATTAAGCACATCACCGGCTTGCTTGCGAAAAACACTCCCGTGTATTACGTGGCGGGCAATCATGATGAGTTGATGCGCAAGTTCGTGGGCTTTGAAATGGGTTCTTTCAAAATCGTGAACAAGGAGATTTTAAATCTTGATGGTAAAGAAGCATGGATATTTCATGGCGATGTGTTTGACGTGACGATGAAACATTCCAAGTGGCTCGCACAACTTGGCTCCACGGGATATGATTTTTTAATTCTGCTGAATCGCTTTGTAAACTTCATCAGCAAAAAATTAGGAAGAGGAAAAATTTCGTTTTCCAAGAAAATTAAAAATAGCGTCAAGAGCGCGGTGAAGTTTGTAAACAACTTTGAACAGACCGCTGCCGAAATCGGCATTTCGAACGGCTATTCTTATGTGGTGTGTGGACACATTCATCAGCCCGAAATCAGAACAATAGCGACTGCGAAAGGCACGATTCAATATCTCAACTCAGGCGACTGGATAGAAAATCTCACTGCGCTGGAATATAACGAGGGCGCATGGAGCATCTATCATTTTAATGAAGACACCCGCGCTAAAGCGCTGATGGAAAGGGAAGAAAAAGAAAACCCGCTGAAAGAATTAAATGAAAAAGAACTCTTTGAAGAGTTGATGCGAGAATTTAGAGTTATCCCCACCTGAGTTTATCATTTATCCAATACCACTTTCACAGTCGAAGAGAAATTTCCTGAGCAGACACGAAGGAAGTAAAGCCCCGCAGGATAATTTTCAACGGAAAACTCTTTGCTCTCTCCGTTTTTAATTTCTCCTTTGTAAAGTTGCGCAATCTGCTCGCCTTTAATGGTGAGTAAAGAAACTGTTGCATCTAGAGCACAATTCAAATTGAATTGAATGCGAAACGCATCTTTTACCGGATTTGGCGTTACAAGTAACTCATTGATTATGTTAGGTGAATGTATCGCTGTCAGGGTATCTTGCAATGACATTTTCTGAATGGTGAATGAATCCTTGATTCCATCATGAGCAGTAAGAAATTTTGCTGTGAGCGTGAGGCTGTCAATATCAATTACCATTGAACCATGATAAGCATAAGTGCAGAATTGCATTGCAGGGTGGTCAAGATTTCCCGAAGCGCTCAACTGCCCCGAGCATCCGACAACTGCGAACACTGTGCCTTCATTCGGATTATTCCCATCCGTATTTTTTATGAAAGGTTGAACGGAATCTATAATCATACTTGCGGACTCAAACGTGTTTGCATTTCCGAAATGTCCTTTAATCATGTATGACCGCTCATAGCAATTGCTGTGCCCGCACAATACCAAATCAACTCCATATTCTTCAAGAATCGGATTGATGTTTGCGCGCATCATCCCCATGCGCCCGAAAAATTCATCGGAGTCATGCGAGCCTCGCGTGTAAGGGGGCTGGTGCCAGTAAACAATCACCCAGTCTTTGTCATTGTTTTCCAAATCATCTTCGAGCCAATTCGTCATTGCAGTATTGTCGGTGAGCGTCCATGCAAGATATTCGGAGTTGAGCGAAATGAAATGAGCGTTGCCGTAATCGTCTGAATAATATCCCTCTGTTCCGCTGGGCATGCCACCCGCTTCGCCATTTGTAGGAAGCGTAAAAATGTCAAAATACGATCCGTTGTTGTTCAGGTCAACGCTGCCGTAATCATGATTGCCGGGACAGGGCCATGCAACTATTTTTCTGAAAGGCGCAATATAAATGTTGAACACTTCTGTTTGATATTGCTGCTGTGTGCCGTCACCGTAGGCATTGTCACCTGTCCACATCCAAACATCGGTGTGTGTTACCGGTATAGTTCAGATCAGTAGCGTTTTGATATTACTGGAAGATAATCAACTGATTAGGATTTAGTTCTTTGAAATTTTGTAGTAAGGGTGGCTGAAACAGTTGCTGAATGGGAGTTTTCTCAAAAATGCTGATGCTCAAAATCTGTAGAATTTCGTAAAGTGATTGTTTAATCTCAAGCCGTTTCTTCAGGATGGCAACGAGCACATAAACACTCACCGCAATCCATACTTGAGTCTTTACCGCATTCGAAGAATGTCCCCAAAAGGATTTTATTTTAAGATGCTGCTTGATCCACTTAAAGAAGTTTTCAATCTTCCATCGGTGCTTGTATAGTTGGGCGATTTCGGTGGCTTTAAGTCGAAAATTGTTCGTGAGAAATACCAAGTATCTGCCTTGCTCTTCATCGTAAAATTTTATGCGCCTCAATTTGTCAGGATAATCTCTGAAGGCATAATAATTTTTCAGATGAATGGTTTTGTCGCATTTTACACAGGTAGGTTTTTCTACCGGATGTGAATAGATTCTTTTGAATTGCAGATTGTCTTTGGCACGAATGACGAAGTATGCTTGTGCCAATTGAATTTTATACAAGCGACTGAAATTAATATATCTTCTGTCCATGATGTAGAAACTTTCTGTTTCAAACGGAATCAAGTCAAGCAGATTTACTTCGTGAACACTCGCTGGTGTAATGGCAATGAATTGCGGGATGGCATTCTTCAAATCAAGTTGTGTGTGAAGTTTTATGGCTGACTTGGTGGTTCTGAAAGTAGCCCGTGGGAAAATGTTCATACACAAATCAATCGTAGTGGCATCAATAGCAAAAACATTTTGTTCAAGAGCTATCTCTAAATCGCTTGCACCGGTATAAAGTAGTTTGGCTTCCGCAATCAGCAGATAGGCGAAGTCCTGATAAATTTTCCAATCCCGATTTTCATTTGCTTTAGACAGGGTAGATTTTGAAATCGCTTTGCCGATACCTAAATGGTAGAGTTTTCCTTCGCATGCAGCTAAACAAAGGATGGTATCGCTTAAACTCTCGCGATGCGTGAGCTGACCAAAAGACATATAAAGAAACTGTTTCCGGCAACTAAATCTTTCACTTTGTAATCCCCTTGATACTGTTGAACACAAGCGATGAAGTCATTCTAAGAAACGAGCGACATCAATTGACTAAAAACATATTTGCCTTGATTCATGGAGTATATTTTACTCCGCTAAAATCAAATTGAGTTGAAATCGTTTTAAATCAAAATAGTTCTCAAACCCTTTGCTATCAATATTTTCAAAGAACACTATATTTAAACATCAAAACGCTACTGAGTTCAGATATGAATTCATCACATCAATTTGTCTCTGGCTGGCATTGCCAAAATCGCCAATCACCCAAGCGCGGATGGGTTGTACAGTTCCGGGTGGCGGAGATGTTTTGAAATACATTTCTGCATTTGCCTGAAGAAGCACGGAAGAAGTTGTGCCGATGTCATAATAGTAAATCGTGGTTGACGAAAGTCCGGTGATATGCAGAATGTGTTCTGTTGCGGCTGTTGTTTCTGAAATTGAATTATTCAAGCCTGATAATGCTGTGCCAAAATTCACCTTCCCAACAACAGCTATGTCCGTTCTCCAGCGAATCACCATGCTTGACGGAGTTCCTAATTGCATATAAGGTTCGCGTGTGACTTGTTGGGCATGAGTAGGAATACCCGCAAGAGCTATCAATATAAATACGGAGATTGAACATTCTTTCATGTCTTCTGATTTCAGGCACGAAATATAAAGGCAGGAATTTCTTTAAACGAATTTCGAAAGTGAATTTTTCGTTATCGTTCGGTTAAACAATTTCAATTCAAAACTTATCTCCTGCTTAATTTTTCATTTTTTACATTCGCTGAAAATTAAGTGATGCGTCTTCAATTGCTTTTCATCTTAATCGCTCCCCTTTCATCTGCGCAAACAGTGTTGGATGTGCGGAATTTTGGAGCCGTAGGAAACGGCTCTACCCTCAATACCGCTGCCATTCAGCAAGCTATTGACAGCGCATCGGCATTAGGAGGAGCAGTGGTGTTGCTCACCAACGGCACCTACAAAAGCAGCACAATTCGCATGAAGAGCAATGTAACTCTGCGCATCACTGCTGACGCTACTCTACTGGCTGTAAGTAATTACAGTGACTATCCCGACATTCCTTACAACCGTCCGTCATGGAGCGATACCTATACCAAACGCTCACTCCTCTTTGCAGAGGAAGCCGATAACATCCGCATCACCGGAGGCGGCACGATTGATTGCGCAGGTTTCAATTTCGCGTACCTCCAGACTCCAACAAAACAACGTCCGTTTGGCGTCAGGATTCATGCCTGCATTAACGTCACGATTGACAGCGTTGAATTTAAAACCGCTCCGCAATGGATGGTCCATATCATGCGCAGCCAAAATATTCATATTCATCATATCTCTATCTTCAATCACGGCTTTGGCGCCAATGACGGTATTGATATTGACTGCTGCCGCAACGTGCTGATTGAAGACTGCGTGATTGACAGCAATGACGACCCTATTGCGATTAAAACACATAGTGAAGATACTTGCCGCGATGTGTTGGTGCGCAACTGCGAAATCGCCACTTTCGAGCGTGGTGTAAAAGTGGGCAACGAAAGTCAGGGACCTTTAATCAACATCCGTTTTGAGGATATCACAATTCGTGAAACTGATTTTACCTTGAAATTGCCCCCGCAAAGCGCTGTTTATCTCGCTATTGCCGATGGAGGTTCTGCTGATTCCATCAGTTTCGAACGCATCAATGTTGTGACGAGTTATGACACTCCGATTTTCATCCGCCTCTGTAATCGTGGTCAGCATTATGATACTCTGGCTCCTCCTCCCACAGTTAAGTTTCTGCGCAATGTACTTGTGAAGGATGTTATTTGCACGGCAAAAACTGTAATCCCTTCTTCTATTACAGGCATCCCCGGCCATAACGTGGAGAACGTGCGACTTCAAAATATCGAATTCGTTTCTCCGGGGAATGGTCCGTTGGTTAGTTCTAATGTTCCCGAACAAGAAACCAATCGTCCGGAAAATGACATCTGGGGCGACAGCCTTCCTGCTTATGGTTTGTATGTTCGACATGTGGATGGCTTAGTGCTCGACAGTTTTTGCGTTGAATTGCAAAATCCCGACCAGCGTGGCATGCTCTATTTTGAAGATACATCTGAAGTGGCGGTGATAGGAAAATGTTCGCCTTTTGTATCCATTGGAACTCCTAAAAAGAATGACAAGAATGACCTCCGAGTTTTTCCGATGCCCGCAAAAAATTCATTGCGCATTGAAGGACTGCCCTCCAATGAATACCTGCGCCTCGATGTGATGAATATGACAGGACAAACAGTTTTCTCGCATTGCTTTCAGCATCTATCCACTTATGCTGAATTGGATATTAGCAAGTTTGTTCCGGGCATCTATCTGCTGACGGTTAAAAATGGTAAGCAAACACATTCCGTTCGGTTTATTAAAAATTAGATTGCGCTGCTTAAAGAAAGATGAAGCGGGCATCATGAATGGATAAGTGACTTCCTTCTGTTCTATTAAAATTTTATGACTGCTTCATGTTGTTATTATTGTTGCCGATGTAGTGCTTAATCTCTAATAGAAGGGTTCATTTAAATCTGGAATTACCTAACAATTTCTTAACAGTAGTTTCTTTCAGGAAGGCTCTACTTTTATCGCACAAATATTTACACGCTCATGCTTAGAAATTGCCCTTTGTTTTTTGCCGCACTCTGCTTATTTGCAATCACTTCCTGTTCCGATGAAAACCAAGGATGCACCGACCCGACAGCAACAAATTATAGCCTTGAAGCTACCGAGGAGGACGGCAGTTGTGTCTATCCAAATACCGAGGAGTTTACCATCACGGAAAATGGAACCATAGTAACGGTTGCGGGGAAAACGGATGTTGATTTTACATTTACGGCAGATAAAATCTGGCTGATGAAAGCATTTGTATATGTGCGGGATGGCGCTACGCTCACCGTTGAACCGGGAACAGTTATTAAAGGAGATAAATCTTCGAAAGCCTCGCTGATCATTGAACGTGGCGCGAAAATAAACGCGGTTGGAACGCAAGTTGCTCCAATTGTTTTCACTTCAAGCCAGCCTGTAGGTCAACGCTCGTATGGCGATTGGGGCGGATTGATTCTTTGCGGGAATGCCGCTGTTAACCTGCCGGGTGGGGAGGGTTATGTAGAAGGCGGAGTAGGCTCGTTGTATGGAGGGAATGTCGAGAATGATAATTCAGGAAAATTAAAATACTCCAGAATTGAGTTTGCAGGAATTCCGTTTCAGCCAAACACGGAAATCAACGGGCTTACGCTTGCCGCAGTAGGTTCAGAAACAGAAATTGAATTCATCCAGGTTTCCTATTGCGGGGATGATTCGTATGAATGGTTTGGAGGAAACGTGAATGCGCGGCATCTTGTTTCTTTTCGCGGCTGGGATGATGACTTCGACACAGATAACGGCTATTCCGGCAAGCTGCAATATTTAGTTGCGCTGCGCGACCCGCAGGTTGCAGATGCTTCAGGCTCGAGCGGTTTTGAGTCTGACAACAATCCGGAGGGAAACAGTACGAGTCCATTTACTACGCCCGTTTTTTCAAATGTCAGTTTGTTTGGTCCGCTGGCGATTGCAGGGACCCCTTACAACACTCAACACAATAGCGGCATGCACCTGAGAAGAAATACAAAACTGCGTGTACACAATACTGTCGTTGCCGGATTTCCTTTTGGCATACAGGTGCAACACAACTTCACCGAAACCAACGCGGAAAATGATGATTTGAGAGTGCGCGGCACCATTGTCACAGGCTGCGAGAACCCTCTCAAGCCCGCTGATTTGTTCAGCACATTTGCACCCTATGACTGGTTCTTTACATCAGCCTACAACAATGATACGCTTGCTACAAATGACGAACTGCAAATAGCCGACCCTTTCAATTTACAGTCTCCTGACTTCATGCCAACGGGAAGTTCACCTTTATTAAGCGGTGCAGTTTTCACGCATCCCGATTTACAGGATGCTTTTTTTGAACAAGTAAATTTCATCGGAGCATTTGGAACGGATGACTGGACGGAAGGCTGGACTAACTGGGACCCGCAGAATACTGTTTATTGATTTGTTCTCGCTGAAAATCAGTTTTTAAAAACGTGCGAGAATGCCTTGTCCTTGTGGCGCATCTCCAAAATGTATGAGCCTTTTGAAAGATCATCAACGGAAAGTTGCACCGTATTTAACCCGAAGTGAATTTCATAGCGACCGCTGCGCATCAATTTTCCCGAAGCATCAAACAAATTCAAATTCATCTCCCCGAAGAAATCGGATGTGAGTTCAATGCGGATATAATCGGTTGCAGGGTTTGGATACACTTTCAACACTTCCAATTTCAAATCAGCAACTCCGATAGATGTCGTGTCCTGCGCTCCCAGAAATTCCTTTCTTGCCAACACCAATGTTGCATCCTTATTCAGCACAACGGTGTTTCCTGCAACGTCTGTTTGGCTGCCATTGTTTGATGTGGCGGGATGCTGAAAGGAGAGGAACATAAATTTTCCATCAGGGGTGAACGTGATGCCTGTCGGCTCGCAATCTTTCGGTGTGCCTCCGAAAACCTCAACTGCCGGAGACGATGGTGAATGATTGGGGCGAATTACCCACATATAGTTGCTGCCCCCATCCTGCGTAACCCACAAATTTCCCTCCTTATCAAACGCAAGGTTATCAGGCGAAGAAAACAAAGTCATTTTTGTTCCGCCCGCATGAATTACCGGATACTCGATGTTGTCAACATAGATTTCAAAGGCGCTCACCGATATGCCGTCATCCTGAAAACGAAAAATCTTGTTTTGTCCTGTTGAAGCAAAATAGATTTTCCCGTCTGTTCCGATTTCAACATCTTCAACCCGGTCAAACTTCGTACCGCCAAGATTGGAGGATAGACTTACTGTGTTGCCGCGGTCGCTTTGCGAAGTATTCGGGACCTGCACCCATGAGCCTGAAGTAACTCCTGCATCTAATTTCAGAACATACAAGTTGCCTGAAGAGAGATTTGCCTTGTTTGCTGCAATGAATTTGAAAACAAAGCCCGAGGTTTCGTTATCATCCCCATAGTAGGAAGTAATGCTGTCTTGTGCAAACGTCACATTCTCGTGCTTCATCAACCCCATCGCCCACACTTTGTCGGGGTCGCCATCATTATCCTGGTCTTTCACCTCGCGTGTCGCGGGGTCAATTTCAATGTTCCATCCAAAAGTAGGATAGCCTTCAACATTACACAGTACAGCGAAGTTTATATCGTTTTCTTCACAAGTTATCATCGTTCCCCAGGGAGTGATCCCACCAGAGCAATTCGCTACAGTTCCTCCGGATACAACCGAGCAGTTGAAATGACTGAAGTCAACTGCGCCTGATCCGGTGACTTCCCAAAGTCCGGTAGTCGCATTAAATTGTAAATCATGAATGGAAACGCCACCCGGAACGAACTCGGAATTTACGCAGAGGTACCCGTTTTCGCTGGAGTTATTGATGGGCACATATCCGGTAAAATCATTCCACACACCCATCGTCTTGCCGTCACCAAGTGTTGTACCTGAATAAGTCAGCACCTGAAATGCATGTGTGGCTGGCAGATGAAACAGCACATCCTGACTCACCGGCTCAATACTTTGAAATTCCCCGATTGCCTGACCGTTTGAAAATAAATTGAATGTTACAAGTAGAATTATAGAATAGACGATTTTCATTTTTATTGTTTGGGCCTAAAAATACAATCATGTAAGAGCTATTTTTTGAGATTGAAATTTTGTAACAATTTCTTAACAATTCTATAAGCGGTTCATTTTCTACTTTCGGGAAAGTTTTTAAAAAAGTTACCATGAAAATTTTTCTCCTCGCTTTAGTATTCACTGCTTCGTGTAATTTAATATCAGCCCAAATCACTCTTCCTGCAAACATGTATGCTGATACCGCTCATGCACCCTTCCTGCATGGAGTGGCTTCGGGCGACCCCCCTGCACGACAGGATAGTCATCTGGACGCGCATCACGCCTGACAGTGTTGAGAACAGAACGGTGCATTGGGAAATTGCAGGAGACATGATTTTTTTGCAAATCATTCAAACAGGCAGCCTTGCAACCGATTCAACCAAAGACTGGACAGTAAAGGTTGACGTGAAAAATCTTACACAAGGAACAACGTATTACTATCGCTTCCGCGATGAACAAAATCGCTATTCAGTTATCGGCAGAATGAAAACCGCTCCTTCGGGAAATCAAAGCGACTTGAAGTTTGCGGTTACCTCGTGCAACAGCGTGTTTTCCGGTTTCTTCCATGCGTACAGACGAATTGGAGCGCGCGATGATTTGAATCTCGTAATTCACCTGGGTGACTACGTTTATGATTTCATTGACGGCAATGAAGCAGTCCGCGTGCCCTCTCCCTACGCGCAGCCACCGCAAAATCTTGCCGAGTGGCGCGACCGTCACGAGTATTATCTGCTCGACCCTGATTTGCGCTATGTGCGGCAGCAGCATCCCTTCGCGCTGCTCTGGGATAATCACGACATGGCTTTTAGTGACAAGAATGTTCCGCTACAGGCTTTTATGGAGTGGACTCCGATGCGCCAAATAGATTCTGCTGATTTCAAAAAAATTTACCGAAAGTTGTCCTATGGCGATCTTGCTGATATATTCATCCTCGATGTGATGCTATACCGCGATGTGGAATTGATTGATTCTAACGAATACAGCATTCTCGGCACGGAACAATATAACTGGTTTCTCAACGAGTTGGGTGCATCAACGGCAAAATGGAAAATCATCGGCTCGCAAAAAATGTTCAGCTATTGGGGTGCGCAAAGTTTGGGAGCAATTATTCCCACTCCTGGCGGTGTGCTTAATGTCGCCACCTGGGACGGCTATATGCTCGAAAGAAAAAACGTGCTTGATTTTATTGATGCGAATGACATTGATAACGTAATTATTATTACGGGCGATTCTCACGTATCAATGGCTGCCGACCTCACGCGCGACCCTACCGGGACCAACGGTGAATATAATCCGCTAACGGGCGAAGGGGCGTTGGGCGTTGAACTACTCCCTACCAGCATTTCTCGCGGGAACTTTGACGAATTGGGGCTTCCACAATTGCTGCTTGACGCGCTTTACAGTTTAAGCGCGCAGGAAAATCCGCATCATCTCTATGAAGAACTTGTGGAACATGGCTACGGCATCTGGCATCTTCAGCGCGACAGCGCCATTGCACAAATCTGGTATAACGATATTCTTCAGCAAACGAACAACGAAGAGTTGGGCGCAGAATATATCGTGTATGACGGGGTTAACCACTACAAACGTCCCGGACAGCAATTTCCGGTTGATACCGTTTCCTCCGTTGAAAAACTTCCCGAAGGATATTTTATCTCGCAACCCTATCCGAATCCTGCAGGCGATGAGGTGATGATTGATTTCAGTTTTTCAACGAACGAACAACTATCTGTTCAGATTTACCAAACGCAACTTCTGAGCAAACTAAAATTATCGCGAAGTATGGAGCTATCCATGTATCAGAAAGGAACGATGCGCATCAGCATCGGAGATTTGCCTGTCGGAAGTTATGTCGTTTATATCATAGGAAGGCAACTGGAGGCTACCCGAATATTTGTAAAACAATGAAATGAGGGGCTAACTCTTGATGATGTCGTTGTTCCTTTGCTTTCCGATTTAACTTAATAAACGAATACCATTTGCCAGCAAGTTTTCGGATGTGAATCGCATATCTCAGTTCATGAAACAGCCGAAATATTTACAAAATAATAGAGCTGCCGAATCAACTATAAACCTTTTTCAAGCTTCAATTGGCATCCTTCTGAATGTCATGAAACACGTGTGCTTGCGAATAACTTGAAATGAAAACCGAAGAAAAAATGATGCAGCGAAGAATCTCGTTATCACGCGAGGATAATTTTGAATGCGAAAGTATTTTACAACACAGGTAAAAGATATTGCGGATGTGGTTAATGGTTTGTTAAGAAAAAAATTTGCGAATAGACAAAAAAATAGGGGATGGTGTTTCCCAAACCCCTATTGCAAAAATGCCAAGACGAGAAGTTATGGTTGAAAAGCCGTTACCAAATCATGGGTGTCAGAATATTCCTGCAACTGATGAATTTTTCCATCCTGCACCAAGAATGCTATTGCCCAATCAAATGAAATCACTCTTTGTATTTTTTTGACAATTGCCTCCGTGTAGTCCAGCGCCACCACCCAATCGCCTTGCGAAACAAAGCGCAGCGGTTCATAACGCAGTACCTCCACATTTTCCAATAACTCACCAAAGTAATGCCCAACTGCATATTTTCCAAGCCTGTCGCCACCCCAGGGAAACTCGTTCGGGCGGGGCGTGCTCCATTTAATATCCTCAGACAGTTCGCTGAGCAGAGCGGGAATGTTTCCCTGCTTAAACAGACCGAAGAAATTCTTTACGACTTCAACATTCGTGGTTAATGTCATTGTTTTCATCGTGATTCATTTAGTGTGAAAAAGTATTGTTTATTCATTCGCTAAAGTAAATTTATACCAGCGCAGATTTGATTCATTCGTGGTTAAGGATGGATTATTTAATTGCTACCTGAAAGGTTTGTTGAGGTTTTTCTGCGCGGAGTGATACCAAGAGAGAATTTCACTTCCTTAATGAAAATATAACTCCCTGCTTTTCTACTTCTTTAATGAAGGTTACTACTTTTAACTTCACCAATCATTCAGATGAAATCCGTCATCACCGCAGCATTTTCGGTTTCCTGCCTGCTTTCCTTTATCCTTGTTGCTGCTGTTTCCAAAAATTCCTCCGTTACGGTAATAAGCTATAACATCCGCTATGATACTGCGGACGATGGAGTGAATCGCTGGGAAAATAGAAAGCAGCATGTCGCTGATGTAATCAAATCAAAATCGCCCGACATTCTTGGCTTGCAGGAAGCGCTCCACAATCAGGTGATGGATTTGGAATCGTTGCTGCAAGGATACGCATGGTGCGGAGTGGGAAAAGATGATGGAAAAATGAAAGGCGAATACAGTCCGGTGTTTTTTAAAAAAGAAAAATTCTCTCTGCTTGAGTGTGGCACGTTCTGGCTTTCGGAAAATCCGGACGTGCCGGGCAGCAAAAGTTGGGATGCTGCTATCACGCGCATTGTTACGTGGGCGAAATTGAAAGAAATCGTTTCCGGGAAAATTATTTGCGTATTCAACACGCACTTTGACCATAAAGGTGAAACTGCCCGTCTTGAGAGCGCAAAAATGTTACGCGAAAAAATCGTGCTGATAGCGGGTTACGTGCCCGTGATTATCACGGGTGATTTTAATTCCCGCCCCGGCTCCGCTCCTTATGCTGCAATGACACGCAGTAAACGCGACCCGCTTTTGTTTGATACGTTTGAAAAAGCCGCATTACGCGGAAAAGAAAATTTTACCGGATACGGCTTTGACGGCAAAAACGAAAACCCCGCCAGGATTGATTACATCTTTACGACAGCAGGCTTTGAAATATCCTATTTCGAAATCATCACCACAAAATATACCGAGTATTTTCCTTCTGACCATTTGCCGGTTTATGCGGAATTGAATTTAAATGATTGAAAATTACTATGGCAAGCAAAAGCGTTTTTATCATCGGCAGCGGCATCGCAGGGTTGGCGCATGCCTGGATGGCAGCGCAAAAAGGCTGTAAGGTGACTGTTTTCGAGAAGGATTCTCAACCATCCGGAGCATCGGTGCAAAATTTTGGACTGATTTGGCCCATTGGGCAATCGCACCAAACCGTTCATCTCGCTTTGCGTTCGGCTGAGCATTGGAGGGACATCGCAAGAAAAGCGAAATTCTGGACAAGGGATTCAGGAGCGCTTTTTCCGATTTACACACCGTTTGCCAATCAAATTGCAGAAGAATTTTTGCAAGTTGCAAAGGATTGGGGATACAAAGCAAAATGGATGTCGGCTAAAGAATTCCGCCTACAGTTTCCATTGGTTCAATCCAAAGATTTGATAGGCGCCCTGTTCAGTAAAACCGAATTACAGGTGCAGCCGAAGGAGGCATTGCCAGCGATAATTACTTATTTGAGGGAGGTCTTTCATGTTGAATTCAGATTTGGTCAGCAAGCGCTTTCCGTAGAGAAAAATGCTGTGGTCACCGCAAACGAAAAGTTAGAGGCTGATCTGATTTTTTTCACCACTGGAATTAATACGGATTTGAATGGATTTGAATTTGATACGAAAAAAGTAAATCCCTGCAAACTGCAAATGCTCAGGACGAAAGCGTCCATGTTTTCTGAGTTTAATCTGCCCCCGGTGATGGCGAGCGAACTTTCTTTACAGCATTATCCGTCATTCAACCTGTGCTCCTCCATCGGATTATTCCGCCAGAAGACAGCGGACGAAAACCCGCTCGTTAAAAAATTCGGCTTGAATATCCTGACAGCCTTGCAGAATGACGGAAGCCTTGTGATTGGCGATTCGCATGAATATGGTAAGGAATCAGAATCGCCCGAATACAAGATGGAAATCGAACAGGCAATTCTAAACTATTTAAGTAAAATGCTGAAGATTGAACATCTCCAAATCGAAGAGCGGTGGATCGGACGTTACTTAAAAAGTACGGAAGACCCCTTCATTACGAAATACAATACTCCCCATCACCTGCTCATGGGTTTAGGCGGAGGTGGAATGACGTTGAGTTTCGCCCTCGCTGAGAAATTCTGGAAGGAAGTGTAAAATAGGGATTCATTCCTTTCAATCATCTTCTATCATAATCCCCATTTCCCCGTCACCACAATCGTGCATGACTTGTTGAATGGCGGTGGGTTGGTTCGGCTGGGATGCTGAATAGAAAGAAAATAAGACTTGCCATCGGGCGTGAAATAATCGCCCGTTGTCTCGCAACCTTCAGGACCCACCATAAAACGCATCAGGTCATCAACGCCCGGATTGGGAATTGACAAATCAAGGAAATAGATTTCATTGTACGTTTCATTTTTTGCTACTACTTCAGCGCTTGCGGCCCCATTTTTTCCTCCGTGCGTATCTTCACTGATGATAAGATATTTCTTGCCTTTGATCTCTACCGCTGTCATTGCATCGGGACTTGAAAAGCAAAAGAGCGAATCTTTCTGACTAACCCCGCCATTGAGCACCACACCGATTTTATTGTTAGTTAAGTCCAATTCGAGTATCCTGCCATACGGGTCTGAGAAATCATTTCCAGTTTTTCTGCACAACTCAACAAGATGTTTTGCAGGTTTTCCTCCCAGCATGATTTCCCTGTCAAGATTGAAATTGTCGCTGCCTGATTCCGTGATGTAAAGTTTGTTCCCCACCGCTTCAATCCACTCGGTTGCAATAAACATAGTAGCTCCCATTCGTAACGCCACCTCTGTAATATTCATCAGTGAATCTTCCGCCATCGGCAAAGAAATCCAGCTTCCGCTCTCGCCATCATCACTTTGCCGGTAGGCATAGAGCTGTCCTTTGGAATAATCGCCCTTTTCTTCCGAAATGAATTTATAGAGCGCTGAAGGCTTGTCATCTTCTGAAATGTAGATGGTCTTCCCATTTAAATCGTTTTTAATTTCAACGGTTGCCTCTTTGTCACATACAATCCGCCAGCAGGCTAATAAGAGATTCATTGCGCACCGCGCTGTGCGCAGTATCACAGACATCAGGTTTCAATCATTCCTTCGGAACACTTGCGCTGCCAAAAACTTCTTTCGGCATGTTGCTGATTTCTGAAATCATAAATCCATCAAGCGAATCATTGAAATCGGGGTCAACATTAAAGGCGATGATGCGCGCATTTTGGCTGAAATATTTTTTGAGCAGCACCGGCATTTTCAGGTTGGCAGGTTCCATCTCTTCAATGATCTTGTTGAATTTATTGATGTCGGCTTGTTCAATATCAAGCAGCGGCTCCACATCCAGCCCCTGCCAGTCGGGCTTGAAAGGATTTTTGGGCTTCACATGCGCGGCAAGAGTTTCATCCCAATGATATTTTTTTATGTATGCCACCAGCAAGCTGCGCGAAATTTTTGAATAGCGGCTGCTGATGCTCACCGGACCGATAATATATTTCAGTTGCGGATTGTTACGGATAAAGTGTTCAATGCCTTTCCACAGCAGAAACAGAGGCAACCTGTTTTTCTGATATTCATCCGCCACAAAGGAGCGCCCCAGTTCAAGCGATTGCTCCAGAATATCGTTTAGTGCGTTGTCGAAGGTGAAAAGGCTGCGCAGGTAAAAGCCTTTTTTTCCGATGCTTTTCATAATATAGTCGCCCGCACCAATGCGATAGGCTCCCGCGATTTTTTCGCGCTTTTTGTCCCACAGAAACAGGTGCAGGTAATGCAGGTCAAATTCATCGAGGTCAATGGATTTTAGCGTGCCCTCGCCCACGTTGCGAAAGGTGATTTCGCGCAGCCGCCCGATTTCATTGAGCGTGTGTGGAATTTTCTTTGCTTTGGCGAGATAAATTTCAAAATCGCCCTGCGTACCTATACAGTTCTCGTCCCTGATTTCATCCAGTTCCTGCCTGATGATTTCCGGGTTGATTTTGTCCACTATATTTTGCTCCTGTTTAGGCGCATAAAATTGCTCCACCTCGAGGGCGGAGCCGAGTGAATAGAGTTTTGCCCGCAAAAACCTGCCAAAGCGCTGCGCATTGTCAATGCCCGTTTTTGAGCGAACTATCGGCTTGCCGATGCGCACCCGCACGGGCACCTGTTTATTTTCCACCAGATGCGTGATGAGCCTGCGCACCTTCAGCGCAGGATGCAGCATGCCCAGCAGCCGCGTGATATTGTCATCGAGAAAACTCAGGTAAACCGGTATCACGGGCAGGTCGAGTGCATGGAGGGCAGCGAGCAGGTTTTTATCCCACTTGCTGTCGGTATAGGAAAGCTGCGGAGTTTGAAACCGTGAAATAGCGCCCGCGGGAAACAGCGCAAGGCAGGCATCATCGTGCAGCATGTGTTCTATGCCGTGCGCGCTGTTTTTGCAAAACAGTTTTTTTGGAAGCGATTCTGTTTCCTGCAAAAATTCATTTTTCAGAAATATGAAATCGTCTCTGCGCCTCTGCAATAACTGCAACAGGATAAATTCTTCTATCACACCTGTGGGGCGGTTGCTCACGGTGATGATTGCTCCCTGACGGGGAATGTTATTTATATCCCGCTCGCTCACTGTAATGCGGATATTCGAAAGCAGCAAAGCCGATGAACGGGAAGTTGCCATGCGCTGGATGCCCGCCATCGCAAAAAGCGGGTTGAATGTAGTACTGTTTTTTTTCTGCGGATTATCTTGCATAGCCGGTTATTGACGTGCGTATTTAAAAAATCTGCTGAAAGCCCTCACCAAGCCCAGCGCTTCAAACAGCGCAGAAATATTTCGCTGAATATCGCCATGGTCTAACATGGAGGTGATGCACAGGTGCGATTTCTTTTTTTGCTGCACGAGATGATGATGCAGTTGTACCGATTCGGAGGCGGGAATCACCGCATCATTTCTGCCGTGGATGAATACCACCGAAGCCTGCAAACGGCTCACCTTTGGAAAGACATCGAAAGCTTCAATCCATTTTTCGCGCTGTGGCACTATTTGAAATGCCTGCTCCAGCACGTTTCTTCTGAATGAGGTATCCTTTTCAAACTTTTTCCACAGCACTACATCTGCTTCGTCAGCATCGCGTAGCACATCGGGAAGCATCGCTTTTTTCCGTTTGTAGCCGTTATCTTCAATTGCCGTTTTTATGATTTTCAAAATGCCCGTTGTAGCTAAATCCGTGTACGGAAGAAAGTTATAGAGCATCACATTCCTTCCATAGTCATCAATATCATTGCTATTCATAACGAAATTCAAGCTCTTCTCAATGCTGCTGTAAGTACCCACTGCACAGAGCGAAGCCACCAAGTGCGCCACCTCTTTATCCGCGCAGGCATTCAGCATCATACCTGCTGAATACGATGGGGCGAAAATTGCAATGCGCTCTTTTTCATTGAGCGCTTTTCTTTGTGCCAGCGCTTTGATGACAAGGGTCATTTCCTGCACTGTACGCGGGTTGATATGCAGGCTATCCAAATCATCAAAAGCGACAGTAACCGCGCGAAAGCCAATACAGGCAATCGCTTTAGCAATGTTCAGCGTACGCTCATCCTTATGCCCGTAAACGGAAAAACCGTTCACTACCAAGATGGTTCCTTTGAATTTTTTTCTGCCTTCTTGCTTGAAACAAATCGCGTGAAAAGATTTCACCGGAGTTTCAATGCTGAAATTTTCTGAAAGAATGCCGCGCTCGCGAAAACGTAAAGTGCGGTACACAAAATGAAAGGCACTAAACATGTATTGCGAAGAACGCAGGCAAAGATTCCACAGATGTTAAGAATACATTTTATCTCTGTAATGAATTAGGATCGTATTTGCTTGGGCATAAGCGCAAGCAGCGGAAATTAAAAATCGTAGTGATTCAGTTCGGTTTGTTTACAAAACGCCATCAATTTCTGGTATTGCTGCCGTGTAAGCCCCGTGTTTGTATCAAGCACACTGCAAAATTTTCCATAGCTGATGCCCGCATAGGTGAGCGCACGATGCCGGATCTTGAACTTTAAATTATTCCTGCGGATGCTCTCCCTGTCAGCGTCAGTAAGTTTACAATTAATTTGCCGTTTTAAAGTAGAGCGTGCCATCCTTGTTGCGAATGCGGACAAAATAAAAACAAGCAGGTGAAAAGTAAAGTGAAATTATGATTAAGCCTGCGCTCCTTTTATGCGTGGCTTTCGCTTATCTGCCCTGCGAAGAGTGCATCACCCTGAAACTTGCTACCACTTCATCATCCTCGTCAATAATGCTTAATTCCACATATTCGTCACGCACAATCTTCACTTTGCCAAAAGCATTCTTGAAATTCTTGTTGCCGATACCGTTACCGCCCTGGTTCCAAACATCTTTCTTTAAATTGAAAGTGCCGGTAAGTGCGCCTATGAGTTTCATATAATAAGCCAATTCGGTGCCGGCAACGCTCAATCCGCTGGCATTTAATTCCGGCAAGCCTGCATTCTCGCCATCATCCATCACATTGTGGTGGGTGTCCCCGCTGATGACAATGATATTCCGGAGTTCTTCTTTTTCCAGAAAATCATAGAACGCATTCATTTCTACAGGATAGCCGGGACCATAATTGGAAAATCCCATAGCCATGTGAATGCCGTCATATCCCTTCATGTTGAATCGCTGCAATTTAATTCCGGCATCTATCAACTTATCCAAACTTTTGTTCAGAGGCACTCCGCTTACGATGAATTTCCAATCCGCAGTCGAATTTTTCAATCCTGCTTTAAGCCACTCCATTTGTTTCGGACAAAACATACAATGGTCATCGGGTGGATTGAATTTCCATTTGTTTTTTTTCTCATCATATTCAAACGCATACGACTGACCATATTTGCGCGCGGAACACCTATCCAAAAAGAAAAACTCAGCGTTGCCTAAAACGAAACTGTGATAGATTCCTTCAAGCGTGTCAGGCAAGGCATAGCCAGGAAAAAAATCAGCGTATCCTCTGATAACATTTCTGCGCCATGAGGCAGGAAACTCCGGCTCATCAAAGGTATAAGTAACTCTGAGCGGTCCTTCGCGCACCGAATGGAAAAAGTTTTTGTTAGAGCGACCCCCTCCTCCGCCCACGTAATCATTATCATCATAGATATAATCAATCGGCACATAGCGCAACATTTCTTTCATCACTTTTTCATCATAGCGTTTGTGATAGGAATAAGCCACCGTGGCGTAGTCGGCTGAATAATCTCCGCGAATCTGATAATCGGGATAGGTGTAATCACCCGTGTGCAGCATGAAATAAGGATTGTGTTTCGGCAACAAGTCAAACACTTTCATGTTTTCTGTTTCCTGGCACGAGCCGGTGACGAAAACATATTGCCCTTTTTCTCCTGTTGCGGGAAAAGTTCTGAAATGCCCGTCTATGCTGTCCAACTTTTCATCAGCATAAATTCTGTAGTAATAAGTAATGTTGGGGTTCAGTCCATTCAAGTCAACAATTACCGAATTATCCAATTCTGCTCTTGGAGTTCCCAAGAAAGAAAAAACTTGCTCAAACTTTTCAGTCGCGGAAAGTTCCACTCTGAAACTGCGGGTTTGCTCTGCCCTCAGATACATCTTTGCAGAAGTGGAAGTCACAGCGCCAATCACAGGACCTTGTGTGATATGCTGGGCTTGCAGATTGACAGAGATAAAAAGAAAAAAGAAAAGCCGCATAGAGGTGGCGAAGATACGGAAGGGGGAAACTACAGTCAGGTTGATTTCGCTCAACGGATGGGTTAATTCTTTGTTATGATTTCCGAAGTTGAGCGACCTATTGTGTTGTAATTTTTAAGAAAAATGAATTCATCCGAAAAAGATTTATCTGTCAGCATGGCAAAGGTCAACGTGCTGATGCTTCCTTTTGCATTGGCTACACTTCTTATGCCGGTGCTTTTTGGATTGCTTCACGGAAAAGAGTCGCTGCTGAATGGCTTCGATGACTTTTTTTCGCTCAAAGTATTTCTTCCAGCGTTTGTCCTCGGGATTTTTGTTCACGAATTCATTCACGGATTCACTTGGGCGTTGTTTTCCCCGGCAAAGTGGAGGGACATCCGTTTTGGATTTCAAGTCAAAATGTTCACGCCTTATGCGCATTGTACAGTTCCTTTGAAATTGAGGCACTACGCACTGGGTGCGCTCATGCCTGGTTTGATACTTGGAATTCTTCCCTTCATTTTTGGATTGAGCATGAATAATCCGCTGTTTGCTGTTGCCGGATTCATTTTCACATTTGTCGCCTGCGGTGATTTCTGGATTCTTTATTCGCTGAGAAATGAACCGCGTGAGGCGATGGTGAAAGACCATCCGACCAACGCAGGCTGTGTCGTCTATTATCCTGAAAAATCCGCATGAGCGAATCAACTCAAAGCGAATTTGTAAAACTGATTGAACAGTATCAGGGCTTGATACATAAGGTTTGTCTGCTTTACGCCCGCAATGCAGACGACAGAAAAGATTTGTTTCAGTAAATCGTGCTGCAATTGTGGAAGTCGTTTCCTTCATTCAAAGGAGATTCAAAAATCAGCACGTGGATTTATCGGGTTGCGCTGAACACTGCCATTTCAGGATTCAGAAAATCATCGCGCAAGCCGCAGCATGTTGAAATCGCAGAGCAACACTTTGAAATTCATGAGTCGGAAAATCATCTGGATGAGCAGTTTGCAATGCTGCAAAAGTTGATTCAGTCATTGCCCGATGTAGAACGCGCTCTGGTGATGCTTTACCTCGATGGAAACAGCTATGAAGAAATTTCAAGCGTGATGGGAATTACCATGAATAACGCAAGAGTGAAAATGAACCGCATCCGCGATAGAATGAAATCACATATAAAGGAATGAACAATGGAATTGGATGGACTGAAAAACGTCTGGCAAAATCACTCAGCAAAGTTAGCCGTGAAAGAAAACGTACAGCCGTCCGCCTTGGGCGAAATGCTGCACCGCAAAGCGAACGACCTCATCAGCCGTCTGATACGTAGCGTGTTGTTTGAATATTATTTCACCATCGCTATGCTGATAGTGAGTGCAATCATCTTTCCGCTGACAAGTCATTTGATGGTAAAAATTACTACGGGAATATTAATAATAATTGCGGTGCCGTTTATTTTCATTTACCGCAGCCAGCTTAAAAAGTTGCGCGCATATTTTCAAGCGGAGAGAATGTGAAGGACGCCTTGGAAAAACTTCTGAGAAAATTCAATCGATATCTGTGTTTTTATCGCATCTCCTATCGTGCATTGACGCTTGCTGCATTGATTATCGGTCTCATTCTGGGCGGAGAACTCAGTTACGGTGATAACTGGATGAAAGTATTTCGTTCGCCATTCCTCGCCATCATGCTACTGATGATTCTTGTCGCGTTCGTTTATTTAATGGACAAATTCATCGGGTGGTATATCAGGCGTTTGTATGGAAACTATTTAACCCATCTGGAAACAGTAATCAGAGATTTGGAAGAACCCTGAAATCCTTCTTGCATCCTGTAATGTTTCAAACACCTGTGCTGCTAATTTTTTCAAAAAAAGGGATAATGATGAAAACACTGAACAACCTGCAACAGCCGCTCGAATGAAAATTCAGCAATACGCAGTATATATTGACGAACGGTGAAAAAGTTATCGCAGCCTTCTTTCCAAAATCGAACGGGAAGGAAGGCAACTTTGAATTAAACGGAGAAAATTTCGCGCTTCTGACCGAGAGAATTTAGAAACCGAAAACGATAATTCAGAATGCACAGGGAAATCCGGTGATGATGATTGACAACAATTTCTGGGGAACGAAATCCTTCATCAGCTTTGAAAAAGGAAATAGTTACTTGCTGAAAATACGCAACGGTCTCTTGATAAATCTTGTATTTACTAAAACGGGGGGAGAAGAAATATTCAGGTACAAACTCTCTACCCTGAAATGCAATCCCGAAGTAGTGATGGAGGTGGCTGATGTAAATATTCCAGAAACTGAATTCTGGTTGATGCTGATTGCAGGTGCTTTTTTTATGCAAATGATTCTGAAGGAAAACACGATCAGTGATAAAATCACGATGCTCACAGCAACCGCAGCTATCGCTGATTAGGCTGAACGACTTCTCAGTTCATGCACATTTGCACAACTGCTCTGCTCAATTAATTACATGACGCCTTTTTAACAGCACCTTCATCTGTATGGGGAAGTTTTGCGAAAAACAAACCGCCATGAAAACAAAACTGCTAACCTGCATTTTATTCCTTTTCATTTCATCGCATTCGTATTCGCAACGCTACAAATTTGAATTGGCTGCTGAAGGGGGCCCTGCTTCAGCCGCGTGTGGGGTGAAGGCAGCAAGCAAATGGAGAGACAACTTTCGCTTCCCTCCTTTCAAACCGGAATCGCAATGCGATTCAACACGCCAAAAATTGTAGGCTTCAGCACCGGCATTTACGTGGAGCGAAAAGGATTCAGAATACCCGTTGAGATGCCGGTTTCCGATGCACAAACCCTCACCTATTATTACTGTACGCATTACAACTACGTCACCATTCCATTGATGCTTAATGCAACCGTGGGACACAAGGCGCAGTTTTTTGTGCAGGCGGGCGGTTTCGTTTCTGTATTGTTTCGCATTCATGTTTTCTGTGAGGAGTTGGATTTTGATGGTACAAATCCTGGCGGCTATCAATATGTGGATGCGGGTTTTGCAGGTGGTGTTGGATTGAAAGTTCCGGTGAAAGAGCGTTTAATCTTATCGCTCGAAGCGCGCAACACCACAGGCTTTCGTCAAATCATTAAGAATACAGAAAGCAAAGACGCGATTAACAACACGAACACTACTTTTTTGATTGGAATAGGATATGCGTTCAGGCAGTGGAAGAAGTGACTTTCGTGCTTAGTATAATTTAACTGTTGTTTAACACCAGGCAATATGCCTTTACTTGATAATTCATTAACATTGCTACATCCATTCACTTAAAGCCATCTTTACCATGACCACGCAACAAGTCGTTGACCGTTTCATGGAATTAGCGCGCAAAAATGAATGGGATGTTGCGCAAAGTGAACTCTTTGCCGATGATGCCGAGAGCATCGAACCGCCCCATTCACAGGGATTGCAAAATGTAAAAGGCAAAGAAGCCATTAAGCAAAAAGGAGTGCAGTTTCAGCAAGCGATTGAAGCGATGCATGGCGGATATACTGGTGAACCTATTGTTGCTGGCAATCATTTTAGCGTAGCAATGGGCATGGATGTTACCATGAAAGGCATGGGCAGAATGAAGATGGATGAAATTGCCGTCTATCAGGTGAAGGATGGGCAGATTGTGAAGGAACAGTTTTTCTATTGAGTTGCTCTGAATCGAAAACCTGCTGTGCAATCTTTCAACTGGTTGGGCAGTTAGTTTTTCAGTCCTTAACAAACACTTCCCGCAAAGTCCTTCCAGCCTGATTTACTTTCAGGTGATACATGCCGACCGGAAGCGATGAAATGTCCAGTATGTTTTGGTCAGAAATTTTTGCACAGAGTATTCCCTGCGCGTTGTAAATCTCAACAGTAAATGGTTTTTCTTTTTCTAATCCTGAAATCATCAATTGATTGGTAGCAGGATTTGGATAGAGCCGGAGTGCAGAAACGCTGTTTTTATTGACTGAAGTTGCTGAGCACTCCAATTCGCCAATCAGCTTCCATATATCATCGGGCAGCGTGATGCTGACGGCACTGGTTGTGTTATCGCCCATGCGTACGAAAAACAAATTCGATGAAGGACTAATGGAAAGTAACTGCCCGTTTTTTCCCAATGCTGAATACACATCGGCAGGTGCATTTGGCAGAAGATAGCCGGGAATAACAGCTTGCAGTCCGGGCACCATGTAAGATTGTTTTCCATTCAGCCACCACAGGTAGCCATACGATTTGTTCAGGTTTTGCGAAGTGTGAATCATCGCATTGTAATAAGCAGTGTCCGTCATGATTTGTGTGCCGTTCCAGTTGCCTTTATTGAGCATCAGCAAGCCGAAACGCGCCATGCTGCGCGCGTTGCTGAAATACACATTGTTGAAATCCACCATCACAAATCCGCCATTCATTCCGATGGGGTTGCGCACTTTCTGACCGAAGTAAAGATTCAGCGACTGTCCGGTTGCTCCTTCAATCACTCCATCAAGCAACGTGTAAGGCGCGTTGTGATACGCCCAGCGCACGCCCGTTTCTGCAATGCACGTAAGACAAGTGTCATCCGTGCAATATGGGTCACCTCCATCGTCAAGACCTGATGTCATTGTCAACTGATTCCAAACCGTGATTTCATTTTCATCCGCAAGTGAACAACTCGTCCAGCCCTGTCCGAGATATTTTGATGAAGTGTCATTCAGCGAAAGAAGCCCTTCCTGCTGCGCGATACCGACAGTGAAAGAAGTAAGCGTCTTGCCGGCAGAAGCCCAATACCACAAACTATCCTGCGTGAACGAGCCATAATATTTTTCAATCACAATCTTTCCGTCTTTCACCACAAGGAATGCTTTCGTTTCCTGCGCACCAACCCAGTCAAGCATCGAATCAATTTTATCGGGGCACCAATCAAGCGTTGCGGGCGGGAGCGTGTCCCATGTATTGCCTGTGGTGGGAGGGAAGTAGAGTGATTGAGAGAAAACTGTTGAAGCGAAAAATACAGTAATGCAGAGTAATGGTGTTTTCATTTTTTTAGAATTTGCTTTTTTGATTTTTCAGCGACCAATAAGTTTAATTCGTACTTATAAAAAAATTATGCTTCCTGCTCGCTCACATACATCCTGAACAAACTGTAAACCGAAAACGCGCACAGCAAATGCCAGATTCCATGCCCCTGCACTAATGATGACGGGTCGCAAAAGGGCGCGTCTGTTCGCGATAAATTCCAGATAACAAACGCAGTGAGTAGCGACAGCAGCGAAACATAACCCCACACTTTATTGAGCTTCATTTTTCGAGTGTACATATTCAAACCCTCAAACACGATTGTCAGTGTGATAAAAAATGCAAATGCAGTGTTGCCAAAAAAGGAGAAGATGATTTCATACTCCTGAAAATTCGCCCACAAACAAATTGCAAGCGTACTTAAGAAAACAAGTGTGAACTGCAACGGCTTCCATAGAAAGGAACGCTGCATAGAATAAGCAAGCACAAAAGAAGCAATGAGATACATCGAAAGCATGTCAAAAAATCCACCAATTTTTGCCGTGGTGGCATGCAACGCCATCGAACCGGGACCAAGTAATACAGCAAGGCAGGAAAAGAAAGCGCCATAAAAAATAGTGCGCGTGAAACTGTTTTTATTTTGCGAAAACCTTCCTGATGAAAGTTGCCATGCGATTATTAATCCGGCAACGATGAAACCAATATTGGAAAAAGTGTTTGCAGGCTGTTTGATGTAGCCGGGGCGCGATGCTTCACAAAACACATCGCCAATGCCTCCTTCCTGTCCAAACCAGCCATTCACAACGGCAACAGCAAAAAGCAAAACCGACAGAATTGCAGTGAGCAGTGTGATCGGAAAAATAATTTTCCTGCTTGTAGTCATGTAGAAATATTTATCTCAATCTGTGAACGCTTCTTTCACCACTTTTCCCTCCCAGCAATCGGGAACTTGCAATCCCAAAATGTAAGCGAGAGTAGGCGCAGTGTCATACGTGTGAATCGGGCTGCTTATTGATTTCCCTGCAACAACTCCCGGACCTGTAATAATCCAGGGAATGGTTCTTTCCTGTTGCGACCTGCCGCCATGCCCTTTCTTTTTTCCACCGTGGTCTGCCGTGATGAGAAGAACAGTGTTTTCATAGATGCCCGCGTCTTTCAGCGTTTGGACAACGACACCAACAAGTGAATCTGTTTTCTCGACTGAGCGGTAATATTCTTTTGTGCCATGCCCGTATTCATGTCCCGCATGGTCAACATGGTCGAGGTGAATGAAGGTGAACAGCGGTTTTTCTTTTGCTAAATATGCCGCTGTCGCATCCATAGTTTTGTTTTCACCCGCGCAATCCTGCTTCACCGTGCAGACATTTTCTTCCACAAGGCGACCATACCCATCCCAATCATAAAAGCAGGCTATCACCGCATCTTTACGCTGCTCGCGAATTACACGATAAATGGTTGGGAAAATTTCACCTTTGGCATTTCCGCAAAATGATTTTTTCTTCACATCCTCTACTTCCCATTTGTTTGATTTCACGCCATGTCTTTTCGGTGAGGCGCCCATCATCATAGATGCCCAGTTGGGACTGCTCACCGTGGGCAGCACAGCTTGAGCGGAGAAAGAGTGTGCGCCCGTTTTTATCAAAGCATCCATATTTGGAGTATTTGCTTTTAGAATGCCGTCAGGGCTCATGCCATCCACACCGATAACGACAATGTGCTTGATGGCGCTGAAATCGTTCGGAGATTTTCCTCCAAAAAACAAAAGAGCTGAAAGAAAAAAGAAGAGTGGTCGCATAAAAAATTTAAGGTTTTAAAAGGGACACCTGCAAATACACGCCAAATTCCTCCACAAAATTACATGCAATGCAGGCGTGTACTTTCCCTTGCTTGTCATTAAAGGTCACACGGTTGTTGATGGGAAATAACGGCTGATGCCACACGCCCGGATTGATATGAATTCCAAAGGAGCCATCAAAATAGAACGCATGGAAACTTTCAGGCGTGATGTCATCGCCCGGCAGGGCAAGCAGCGCAACAAACGGTTCATTATTTCGTGAGAAAAATATCTGCCCGCCATCGGGATGATAATTTGCCTCGTGCGTGTACAAAAATTTTCTTTCGGAAGGATGTACGATAGTGTCTTCTCTTGCTTCTGAAGGATTGACTGACCATCCGGTGATATAGCTTCTGTTTACTGCATGATTCAATGCATGAAGCACTTCGCCCCGCCATTCCATTTCAAAATCGCCTTGCGTAATGCCTCCTTCGTTTCCAGTGCCGGGCACAACAGGACGCCACTCTGGTGCGGGCCACGTGACAATCTCCACTTCTGCTGATTCAAAATCGGTTACAATTCTTCCAAAACCTTTCAGAGAATCCGTTGTGGCAAGTTTGATTGGAACAGGATGAGAATTAAACTTTGGTTGGCTCATTGTAGTCAGGTTATCTTTCCCAAAATAAATGAATTCACCGGTTCCGCATCGGGTAATTCATTCTACTTTTGAAATCTTAATCATTCTTTAGCATGAACGCGCGCATTCCATCTGCACTCGATGAACTTTTCGGCATCTATGAAAAACGGGGAACGGAAGATTACATCGGAGAAGCCATTTCGCAAATTGAACACGCTGCGCAAAGCGCAGAGTTTGCAGAGAAAAACGGAGAAGAGGAAGCAGTAATCCTTGCCGCGTTTTTTCATGACATCGGACATCTGTGCGGAGATGACGGAACACAAAATGAAATGAATGGCTACGGGAAAATGAGCCATGAAAAAATCGGAGCGAACTACCTGCGCAAACTTGGTTTCTCCGAAACGATTGCACGTTTGGTGGAAAATCATGTGCAAGCGAAACGCTACCTCTGCGTGGTGAAGCCGGAGTATTACCCCAAACTTTCTGAGGCATCAAAAAAGACATTACAGTTTCAAGGCGGAGTAATGACACAGGAAGAAGCAAGCGCATTTGAGCGCGACCCGCTCTTTCAATTGAGCATTAAAATGCGCGCATGGGATGAAGCGGCAAAAGAAGAAAACAAACCGCTGCCTGATTTGTTAGTTTTTCGCACGATGGCGGAGCGGTGTTTGAGTAGATAAAGAGCAATAAAAATTGTCGGCATTCATTGGATAATGAGTACTAAAAATAACTTAGCCAAACAGAATAATCAGTATTATCTCTTTTGGTTTGTGTTATTTGGAATCTGCACGATTCTTTACCAGCAGATACAAGATACATGGCGGCCGAGCTATTCCGGTAACAATAATTTCATTCTTTATATGCTTGGAGTCGCTCCTAATTTTTTTCCGGGAATAGGTTTGCCTGCGATATTTCTCCTATTGATTCCCTTCGTTAAAGCCAAAGAGAGCAACAATATTTGGATGACGGACAGAAGGCACATCACCGGAATCATGATTGCCCTTGGCGGACTGATTACATGGGAATTAATTCAAGGTTTTTTGCCAAAGGCACACTTTGACCTCAATGATATTTTATGGACTTGCCTGGGTTGCCTGACGTTTTATTTTATTTGGCGCATTGTGCCAAAAACTATCAGACAAGAAAACATCCGCATCAATGTGAAAACGGAAACTGAACAAACGGCTTGAGTGATATGAAAATCAAACCACACGAATTGACGGAAAACAATTACGTGTTGCCGGATAGGTTAGAACACAAAGAACTTGTTCCGTTCCTGCGAACTTATATCAAGAAACGAACAAAATATTCGGTCATTTATTACCTGTGCAATTTGATAGTAATTGGGTTTGCCGCTTACTTTTTTGTTCAAGGTCACAACTCATCTGACTATCACTTAGATGACCAATTCACACACTTCGCCTATGGAATTGCTATTGCTTTTGCAATAATTCCCCTGCACGAGTATATCCACGTTTTGGCATACAAATCACAAGGCGCGACAAATACTTCTTATGACGCTAACCTGAAAATATTTTACTTTATGTCTCTTGCTGACAAGTTTGTGGCAAACAAAAAAGAATTTAAAGTTGTTGCCCTCGCTCCATTTTTAATTATCACAACTGCATTGACAATATTGCTATTCATTGTAAACCAAAATTGGACACTCACACTAATCGGAGTTTTATTGACACCTACTGCAATGTGCATGGGCGACTTTGGGTTGTTGAGTTACTTTGAATATAACAAGTTGAAAGAAGTAGTGACATTTGACGACATCGAGAACAAAGTATCCTACTTTTATGGGCGCACAGACGAAAGAAAAGCGACCGCATAACATCGGTTTAGCAATATAGCGGCTGCTCTCGCTAATCGCAGAACATCACCTCCTCAACTCAATCTTCCGCGTCAGCGTTTGTTTGCCGATAGTAATTTGAGCAATGTATTGCCCAACCGGCTGTTCAGACAAATCAATATTGATTTTGTTTGAGGTTTGCTGTTCTGTCACTACTTTCACAACGCGCCCAGCTATATCAAACAGGCGTACTTCCACCGGTTGACTATCGCTGTTTTCAAACCACACTGTCACGATGCCTGTCGTTGGGTTGGGATAAAGTTTGATATTTTCTGATGCGTCAAATACTTTATTCGTTCCTGTTGTGGAGTCAATGAATGTGTTGAGCCACGACTTGCCATCAAATCCCCAAGGACCAATATTCTCCGGGTTTTGTCCGGTGTCAAAAATTAAATGATGCAAAGCGGTTACTGCTATATCCGCTTGCACGGGCGAGAGATTTAACAAAGCCGTATCCACACCGCTCGCATTAAAAATTCCCGTGCCGAGCAGATTGTAGGTGCCCGGGTCGTCCGCATAGATCTGTCCATGCTGCACAGCGTTGCCGCTCGCCACCCACCAGATGTGCCGCTCTTCATAGCTGATGCCGCCATGTCCCGTGCCTCTGCCACCGTGGTCGGTAATGAGCAGCACGAGCCAGTTTTCATCGTTGTAGGTCGGGCGGTTTTTCAAGGCAGTGATGATATTTCCAGTGTGGAAATCATTGTTTTCAATCGCCTGCATGTAGCTGGGATTGTTTGGGTCAAAACCGCTGGAATGACCTGCAAGGTCAACCGCATCGAAATATACGAACAGCGCATCCAAATCGGGGTCTTGCAACTGCTGCACCGCAACGGCTTCGGTAGCAGCGCCATCGCCATCAGGCGTTTTCAGTTTTAAATCCCAGCCGTCATTATAGACGTTGTCGCTCATGGGCGCCCACTCCGTTACCTGCACGCATTTCAAATTGGGGCGCAGCTCTTTCGCGCGTGTTGGAAAATAAGGATAGTCGTTGTAGTTGCTACCCGTGTATGCGTTTGAGAATACGCCATGTTTATTCCACCACACGCCCGTCATAATCGTTGACCACGATGGACCGGAAACGGTGATGCCGAGATGCCAAGCATCATACGTGAATAATCCTTCGGCAATCAGCGCATCAAGATTTGGAGTGTTCGCCTGTTGCAGCGCATCAGAGCGCACACCATCCCAGCCGATGATGAGTACCTTGCGCGTTTGCGATGCAAATGCAAACAAGGAAGCGCAAACTAAAATGGAAATGAGTAAGAACTTTCTATTTTTCATGGTTGTGTTTTTTAAAATTTAGTTGCAAGCCGGTTTTTTTACATTTCAAACCTGAATCCTACTTGTCCCTTTTGGCGGTAAAACTCAGTCAGCACAGGACGTTCATACTTTCCGCGATATTCGATAAAGGGATAGTCAAGCAGGTTGTTCAATTCTACATAAATCGTATAATGCTTTTTGAAACTGTAGCCGCACTTGAAATCGAGCGAGTATGTTTCCGCCTGGAATACGTCAAAGTCAGTGTTCTTATGCAGCAAGCCAATGTCTTTCACTGCAGCGAGATTCAGTTCTTTCAAATAATCACCGGTATAATTCAGGGCGATGCTTGCATCCACGCCATGCTTTTCATAAAACAATGCGATGTTGTAAAGCAACGGTGATTGTTCTGCCATTGGTTGTTTCTCATCCCTGCCGGGCACTTGCATGCGCGATACGGAAAACGTCACATTTGCATTGATTCCAAAGCCGGATAAAAATTTCGGAAGGAAATCAAACTTGCGCTGAATGCTACCTTCCAATCCTGCTACCCATGATTTGCCCGCATTCTCATAGCTTTTGAAAACGATGCCCGTGCGCTGGTCATAATCGGAGCGCGTAGTTGCAAAGATGTGGTCGGTGACATGCTTGTAATAACCGCCAATAGAAAACATGCCTTTATTTCCCCAGAAAAATTCATACATCATATCAAGGTTGAACGAGTAGGCAGGCTTGAGTTCGGGATTTCCGAATATAAATTCAAACTCGTTGTAGCGAATCACCGCGAAGCCGGGCTTTACTTCAGCAAAATTTTGGCGATGATAGGTGCGTGAAATGGCGGAGCGCAGATTACTTTTTTCATTCAGCGCAACATTGATATTCAGCGCAGGCAACACCGCGAGATATTTAATGTCAGTGGAGCGCGGCTCAGAGGGATAATAAACAACTCCCAAAGCAGTATCAATCTGAAAGGCAGTGCTCAGCGTATCTGACTCCACGTTCATACTCGTATGCTCAAGCCGCAAGCCGCCTACCAACTGTACCTTTTTAGAAACTCGGGCATCCGCCATCATGTAACCAGCGGACGAGTATTCCCTGTATTTGTAAGAGGAGCCTACCCATTCTCTGAAAGAGGGGTGCTTATCATTCATCTCCCGTTCGCGCAAGCGGCCGCCATATTGCTCAAGAAATTTTTCACTCTGCTCTTTTGTGAGAAAAGGCATAAACGTGCCCTCGTAAGGGCTTCCATATTCTTTCAGAAAACCACCTTTCTCATCAAAGGGGTCAGTTTCCATATCCATCATGTAAATCGGCTCGGCAGATGATTGACTGGTGATGTTCAGCAGCCATTCGTGAAAGCTGATATTGCGCTCACCGATTTTCAAGCGGAATTTTCCGCCTGCTTTCAGTTCAATTTTTTCATTCAGCTTGTAATGAAAATCCAACTGCCCGATGAAAGGGTCTGATTCCCACGTTGTGTTTAATTCAGAAAAGGCGCGTTTGAATTCAAAGCTGTCTGCAATGAGCGGAGTTGTTATTTGCGGCTGAATATCGCGGTAATCATCGCCTCTGCCATAGGGATTATCATCTTCAATCAGCTTTGTTGGAAAAGGATATTGCCCTTCAGCGCCTGTGTAAGCATTGCCATACAAGTCAACAGAATCAATATCGGTGAATACAAACACATTGCGCAAGCCAAACTCCTGTGTGTAGTATCCGTTGCGTTCATCTTTTGAATTATAAGGCGCATTGCTGTAAGAAAACCTGTTGTAGTAACCCGACACGCGCGCATCAATCGTAAACTTATCGCTTACAAAAAAATTACTGAAGAACTCTCCTCCTGTAAGGTAACGATTCAATTTCCCGTGCAGCGATTGCAGGCGCACGCTTTTGCCGTCACCTGAATCATACACGTACATCGTTTTGCGCTGCCACTTGTCATCAAGCATGCTGCCGAACATCATTTTTTGCCCTAACCTGATTCGGTTGTTCGGCTTGTATTCCCATGCCACATTTGCGCCTATGGTATTGCGCAAGCCGTCATAATCTTTCAACTCAAGGCGGTTTAGTCCATGATTAAAGTTGCTGCCGAAGGCGAGCTTGGAGGCGTGCGCGGCATAATATCTTCCATACCAGGATGTATTTACAACGTAGCTGAATTTTTCATTCTTACTTCGACTGCCAAAAAGAAAGTTGATTGTGCCCGATGGTTTTTGCGCAAGCAAACTATAGCCTGCCGCCACATCAACTTCAAGCGTTTTCTTATCAACCGAAGTGCGTGTGAGAAAATTGATTACACCTCCAACATTGTCGCCTTCCAAATCGGGCGTCACTGTGCGAGATACCACCACATAATCTATCAACTCCGAAGGCAGCACTTCAAACTCGAAAATGCGCGTAGTGTTTTCTTCATCAGCAACCGGCAGGCGGTCGCCATTAATCATGGTGGCTGTCCAGTCGTGCGGGGTTCCGCGCAGTGAAATATTTGCGCCTTCGCCTTTATTGTTTTGCACTGCCGCACCCGCGATGCGCTTCACGCTTTCCGCAGCATTTTTGTCGGGCAGTTTGCTCATGGATTCCTGAGAGAGTACAGTAACCACTTGCGCAGAATTTTTCGTAATGCTGATGGCTTTTTCTTCGCTGCCTTTTTCGAGTTCCGATTTCACAATCACTTCATCCAGTTTCTTATGGTCTTCCTGTAAAACGATTTTGCCTAACTGGAGTGCCACGCCACCCGAAATCTCAATTTGGATGGTATCGGGTTGAAAGCCGAGGTAAGTAATAATCAGATGTTGCTCACCGACAGAAATCTTAAAAATTGAAAAACTTCCATCCTGGTCAGAGGTAATGCCGAGCGTTGTGCCTTTCACTACCACTGATGCTCCGTACAGCGTTTCGCCCGCATTGTCGGTAAGCATACCTGTGACGCTTCCGGTTTGGGCGAAAGCAGATTGAAAGAAAATGAAAGAGAAAAGAGAAAGAAATAATTTCAAGAGGCGCGGTTCTGTTGGGCGCACGAATTTATAAAGAGAGGTGTTAGGGGAATCTTATGGATTGGTTACGTTACTGTTGCGTGCCTTGCCTGCACTTAATTAATTTAATATAGGCTTCCCTCCCCATTTCTTACTTTCAATCCATGAATGCTCCATTGAAACGGCAGTTTAATAAACGCATCTCCGATTTTGAGAAAAATTTCAAGCTGGTCTCTAAGAAGATCGATAAAAAAAATATTCATGCCCTTCGGGTTGCTATCAAACGGATTCATGCCTTGCTCCATTTTTCAGAATTTATCGCCCCGGAAACTGTTCATGCAAAAAAATCTTACAGGAAGTTGAAGCACTTATCTTCAGAAGCAGGAAAGCTGCGCACACTTCAGATGTATGCCTCACTTTTGGAGGAGTTTAAAGAAGGTAAAGAATCGGATAAGTTGAAAATGAAAATCCATGAGCAACGTATTCAGTTTAAAAAGGAGATGCGGCAGTTCAATACAAAGAAGTGGATGAAGAAAACAGGAAACATTTTGGAACAAGCTCTTGCCATTGCGAAGAGCAATGAGATGCTCAAAAAAATCCTTGTATTTGCTACCGGAAAAATCAATCACGCCATCGGGCTTGCAAAGGAACATGAATTTCATGCTGCGCGAAAAGCACTGAAGCATGCCCATTATGTAATGGAAACCATTCAGCGGGAAAGGAAAGCATCCGCGATGCTCCGGATGATTGACCCAATTGAAAAGAAAACAGGGAGATGGCAGGACCTTGTAACCGCAAAACAATTGCTCGATAAGGCAAATCGAAAACAAAAGCTTCATTCTCTTAAATCACGTTTCCAAAAGGAAATGAAATCACTGGACACTCAAATCTGGCAAGATTTCAAAAAGCTCAAAAAAAAAGGGGACTTCTTCCGAAGCCCCCCTTTTCAATCAGCCCCCATTTATGATTAATTAATTACCAGCCTTTTTGTTATTGCTGCGCCATTTGCACGAATCGTTACAAAGTACAAGCCCTCACTCAGATTGCTTAAATCCATTCTGGTGGAGTGGTCGCCAGCACTAAGTTTTTCCTCAGCAGTTTCAAACATCATTTTACCCGCAATGTCAGACACGCGAACAAATACATCGCTCTGTTCTTTCAGGCTGATGTTTAGAGTAGCAATACCACTTGTCGGGTTTGGATAGAGGCTGATACTGCCGAAAGTTGCTGTTTCACGAATAGCGGAGCCGAAGTCAACTGCAACCGACCATGTTGTAGTATCAGAACAATTGTCTGCATTTTCAGCAATCAGTTTCACGGTGTATGTGCCGGGTTCGTCATAAGTGTGCGCGGCATCTTCAAGAATTGAAAATCCGTTGTCGCCAAAATCCCAAATGTAGCTTGCAGCACCCGTAGATGAATTTGTGAATGTTACTTCCAAACCATCTTCTGTGTAAGCTGCATTTGCAACCGGATTCGGATGCACCGTAACAACAACAGCATCAGAAACTCCGGTGCCATCGCACGCATTAGCATTTGTAACGTCAACAGTATAGTTACCGCTTCCGCTTACTGTGATGCTCTGCGCTGTTGCGTTATTGCTCCACAAATATGAATCTGAGGTTGATGCAGTGAGCGTTACTGAACCGCCTGTGCAAAATTCAACATCACCGGCAACGGATACAGTCGGCTTGGGCGCACTGCCTACCGAAGTTGTAACTGTGTTGGATGTGGCTTCGCAGCCGTTTGCATCGGTGTGTGTTACAGTGAACGTACCTGAAGTTGAAACGGTGATGCTCTGTGTTGTTTCACTGCTTGACCATACGTTGCCTGTTGCATAGCTCGATGTTAGATCCACTGAACTGCCTGTGCAGAAGGAAGTATTTCCGCTTGCAGTGATTGTCGGTGCAGTCGGATTAGGATTTACTGTCACGGAAACAGGCGCAGCAACTTCAGAGCAACCTCGCGCGCTGGTAACAGTTACACCATAGCTTCCTGATGTTGTTGGAGCGATGCTCGCAGTTGTCGCGCCATTGCTCCACAAATAAGATGCGCCTGTTGCATTAGTTGTAGCGTTGAGCGTTACCGATTCGCCTTGACAAACTGTAGTGGTTCCAACCGGGGCAACTGAAGCGGTTACAGAATAATCCAACGCGCCATTGTAAACTTGGTTTTGCGGATCCCATTCAGCCCAGCAGCTTGTCCAGTTGTTAGTACCGAATGCGCCCCTGTATGCAGTTTGCGTGAAGAATGAATTTTGCAACCGTGCATTCGTGAAGGATGCTCCGGTGAGTAATGGTGAATTTCCATTCAGTGTAAAATCAGGACTACCGAGAGAAACATTCTTGAATTGTAATTCACCAACTGTGTTGTAAGTCGTGTTATCCCATCCTGCTGTTGCGAACCAATTGGAAATGTTGAACGCTCCATTTGAGTTGTTTGGATTTGCGGAAGTTGCCGCTGCAAGCGTATCCGTCATTTGCGTAAGCACAGAATTTCTGAATTGCAAATCATCATTCGTTGCGTTGCCCTGGGTGGAAGTGCTTTCTATCAGCAAGCCCACCGGGTAACCGATATACACTGAATTAAAAACAGAAGTTCTTGTATTTCTTCTCAAATGCAACGCCCTGCGGTACAAGCTATTCACGTTGCTGTAATTTGAAGTGAACGCATACGGACCTACAACTGTCACATTGGAAAAATTCGGAGAAGTGATGGGCGTATTCGTTGTTCCGGTCGCGTCATTATCCGATTCGAAACCGTTTGAGCCTGACTGGTCGGCAACCGAAGTATCGCGCACTACCAAACCGAATTGAATTTTTCCGCTGAAACCGAAATCTGTATCGAAGTCATCGTCCCAGTTTCTGTAAGCAATCAGATTTTTTGCATTCACCGTTCCGCCAAACCATTCGAAAGCATCATCCCCGGTATAGGAAACCTGCACATGCTCAATCACTGTTCTGCTTCCCACACCGGACATCGTTAACCCGTTGATTTCGCTGTTGGGCTGAAACGGAATGCCACCAAACTCAATGCGCACATAGCGCACCACGCCTGAACTGTCATCATCAACAGGCGATGCGCCACCGCCATAAATTGTTCCCACACCGCCTTCTACAATCGCTTCTCCCTGCGCGGTTCCGTTGCCCGGATTTGCAGGCTGGTTCACTGAGCCTTTCCCGCAAAGAATCAATCCGCCCCAGTCGCCATAGCTTCTCTGCCCGGCAGCTTTTTGTGAAGTAAATACGATTGGTTGTTCTTCTGTGCCATCCGCAATAAGGAACGCATCGCGTTCAACGATGAGTGCGCCCTTCGTGGTGAAGTCGCCTTTAATCAATGTACCCGGCTCGATGGTGAGCGTTGCTCCGGCTTTCACATATACAAATCCGCTGAGGATGTAAATGTTATCGTTGCTCCACGATTCACTTGTGGTGATGTTGCCCGACTTTATAATCTGCGCGTTCGCCCCGGCAATTCCGAAAGCAAACGCAAGCAGGAAGAATAATTTTTTCATGACTGTTTGGATTTTGGTTTTACAATTTTTTGTTGCGGCAAAAGTATTGGCGCACCCTTATCAGTCTTTATCCTGCGTGTTAAGATTGGATTATGGGAATTGGTGATTCGCGTTATGCGAATGTTTAGCGGGTGTTAAGCAGGCAAATAGATACCGGTAAACTTGTGACGAGCAACGCTACGGGTACGAGTTGCGAATGAACTGAAATCAGTACGCGCCAAATCCTACATCTTATATGCCACGCCCACCGTGTAATACTGCCCGACTTTGAATGACTGCATGCGCTGGTCATCAGCGCGGTTGAGTGAGCCATCATCGTTGGCATCTTGTAATAAGAGATATTGGGCATTGAGGATGTTCTGCACGCTGAAGCGCATATCGAAGTGCTTGCCGAAATTTTTGGTGATGGTGAAATCGAGCGTGTTGCGCGGCATCTCCCACACTTCGGGAATGCCGGGCACGCCAACAATCACGATGCGCGGACCAATGACGTTGTAGAGCAGGTTTGCGGAAAGACCGATGGAATCATTCTGGTAATATAGCCCCGTGTTCACCACGTAGGGCGACTGTCCCATCATGGGGCGCTCGTTGTCGTCAGCGCTCGCTTCGGCTGAAAGCTCAACGGTACTCTTTATCCATGCGCCATTGGCAACGATACCGAGGTCGCGGATGAATTTTATGTTGGGCAGCAGCCGTGCAAACGTCTTGCGGATTTCCACTTCGATGCCGAAGCTGGTGGCAGCGTAGGCGTTGCCCCACGTGAAGCTGCGCGTGCCGCCTGAGCCGACACCGGGCATAAAGAATTTTTCAATCGGGTCTTTGAAGCGCTTGTAGAATGCGCCCACGCTGATGATTTCAGCAGTGGTTGGATAAAATTCCCAGCGCACATCGGCATTATGCACCTGCGCGATTTTCAAGTTGCTGTTGCCCTGGTTGATGGCGTTGAAGTTGAAATCATAGAAATAAAACGGGGCAATCTCGCGGAACTCGGGGCGGTTCACCGTTTTGCCGTAGGCTCCGCGCAGCAACATTCTTTCGTTGATGTTGAACGCCACATTCACCGAAGGCAGCACGCTCACGATGTCGTTGTTCACGGCAATCGGCTCACCCGTGATTTCATAGCTGTTAAGTTTTTGCGTGTTGTGCTCAATGCGCACGCCACCGGTGATGTTGAATTTCCAGAGTGGCAGCATCACCATGCCGTAGTAAGCGCGAAGAAAATTCGAGGCGTTGTAAGAATCAGAGCCTTTGGTGTCTTCATCAATCTTCAAGCCGGTGACGCTATTGATGTTTTCGGGCGAAAAAATTGTTTCAACCGGTTGCAGCGCGATGTCATAGTCGAAGCTGGCATAATTGCCCATTGCGTAGCCGATGTTGCGCACGGAAAATTCGCGGTTCTTCTTTTCGATATACGAACCAACTTTGATTCCCGGAACGAACTTCGCATGCTTCTTTGATTGAAAACGCTGCTCAAGATTGAACGCGCCCATGATGAGGTCTTCATCGGTGTTGAAATACAATCTGCCGAGATAGAATGGTTGAGCGCTGAACGGCACGTAAGCTGTGTAAGGTTCATCAGCGGAGGCGGCAACGTCTTTTGTATAACGCGCCCTGCGCCAATCGGGGTCTTCACTTTTACCCAAGCCGTAGCCCATTGTCCAGTCGAATTTTGTTTTTGTGTTTTCAAACTCATGGTTGCCACCCAACTGACCTGAGTAAATCGTGCGCTGCTTATAGCGATAGGAATATTCTTTTCGCAATGTGCCTTCTTCAAAATTTCGTCCGTTGCGCAGCGTGGTTTCGTTGATGCCATCCTGGCTGAAAATATTTTTCAGTTCGATTTTGTGATTGCCTTCTTTGCCGAGTGAGAATGCGTTGTTCTGCAACACGCCAATCTTTGCGCGTCTTGCGAAAATATCATCGTAATAGTTGAACACGGTGTCGCTGGTTCCGGTAACGACATCATAGGTGTTGAAGTCAAGGCGATTGGATTGTGCGAATGCGCTTGTGTTCGTGTAGCTGATGGAAGTGATGTTGCCGAATTTGAGTTTGGGTAATGTCTTCACGCCATTCAATGTGACGTTGGCGCGTTGGTCAGGCATTGCGTTGTTTGTTTCATAGCCCCAGTTGTTTTTCAATGAACGACCGAGCGCATCAAGCGAAGAAGTATCCTCAGTGGGAACATCGCGCACATTGTCGGGAAAGCCATCAGGCAAAGCGCGTAAACCGTTATCATATCCGAGCCAATCGGCCTTCGAGCCGGGATTCATGCTGAAATCCCTAAATGTCGTTCCCTGCCGGAAAGAAGTTTGATAGCTGAGTTGCACGCCTGATTTTTCAGGAATATTTTTCGTGAAAATTTTCACCGTACCGCCTGCAAACTCACCGGGCAAATCGGGCGAAGGAGATTTGTAAACCATGAAACGGTCAATCATCGAACTGGGAACAAAGTCAAAGGAGAAGGCTTTCACATCCGATTCAACACTCGGGGCAAAGGCATTATTTAAAAGAACCGCATTGTAGCGCTCAGTTAATCCGCGCACCACAACGAAGCGGTTTTCAATTACCGTAACTCCGGGAATTCGCCTTGCCACATCGGCTGCGTCCCTATCCTGCGATTTGGCAATTTGGGCAGCGGAAACTGCGGTAACTACCATGTCGGCTTTTTTTGTTTCAAGTAAAACAGCGCTCTCGGTATTTTTTACCCGCGAAGATTTCACCACCACTTCGTTCAACTGCAGCCCGTCATCTGTTTCCATGGAAATATTCACGATGGCGGTTTTTCCCATTTCCACTTTTACATCTTCAATCTCAATCGTCTTGTAGGAGATGTAGCGCACCTGCAATTTGTAGATGCCGGGTTCTACATTGGGAATTTCAAAATTGCCAAACACATCGGTTGCCGAGCCTTTTGATGTGCCGGTAATCAGTACAGAAGCGCCAATAAGGTCTTCGCCATTTTTTTTATCAAGAATTTTCCCGGAGATTTTGCCTGTTTGGGCGGCAAGTTGAAATGCTGATAATAAGACTATCGCTGCAAGGAAGAAACTAAGTTTCATCATAAAAGATTTAATGAAACGAAGGTAGAGAGGAGGGGTTGCTGTGGTTTTAAGCGGATGTTACCATTTCTTTAAATTTCAGCACAAACCTGTCTAATAATGAAATAGTTATTTCCTGTTTGGAAACAGCCTATTTCTTTTGAGGTAGCTTTCGCCAGTTATAGCGTTACATGCTCATCGCGGTTGATGGTGTTATAGTTGTTCTCATTTTCGCCATAGTCCACGCGCATCGAGCGTTTCGTGTAAGCCAGCACAGCGCGGTAATGCCTGATGGTGTCCTGTAATTCGGTGATTTGCGACTGTAACTTGATTATCTTGTCTTCGAGATAACCCATTACGTTAGTGGTATTGTCATCCATAGATTTGGTTTAAAAATGAAAAATTACCTTCTCATTTAAAAAAGGCAGAATAACACCATTTAGACTTTAAAACTTGCTCACACAAAAGCCTCACCCCTTCGGTTGCCAAAAGCTTTCCGCAGGCTATGCCGCCCCCTCTCCTCGTCCGTTCCGGCACGGGCGAAAAAAGAAGTCCGGGCGCACTGGTTTTCAAAGAAAAATTCTTGAGCCATTTTCAATGACTAAATGGTAAAACGACTGATTAGGCGAAGTAATTAAGCTTTAATTTGAAAATTATCCGCATCACGCAGAAACGGCATTTTCTCGCGCACCTGATGTAAGCGCTCTTTGCTTAATGAAAAAGTTTTGGCGAACGCAGCATCCGCTTGTGTGAAAATTATTTCACCCAGCGGGTCAATCAGGGCGCTGTCACCTGAGTGGTAAATATTATTACCATCGTTACTGATACGATTCACGCCCACGACATAACTCTGGTTTTCAATCGCCCGCGCTTGCAGTAAATGCTTCCAGGCAAAGTTTCTGCGCTCGGGCCAATTCGCAACGAACAACAGTAAATCATACTGTAAGTCCACTGTCCACTGTCCACTGTCCACCGATTTCTCATCATTCCGTTGTTTGTCGTCTGTCGTCTGTTGACTATTCCTGCACCACACCGGAAACCGCAAATCATAACACACTAATGGGCAGATGTTCCATCCGTTCAGCGAAACAATGATTCTCTTATTTCCTGCGGAATAATTCTTGTGCTCATCACCTAATCCGAAGAGGTGACGCTTGTCATAGTATTCATGCGTACCATCAGGACGCATCCAAATCAAGCGATTGAAATATTTATCTTCTTCCCGAATGATGAGGCTGCCGGTAATTACTGCATTCGTTTCATTGGCAAGGCGTTGCATCCATTGTATTACTCGTCCGTTCATCTCTTCAGCAAGCGTTTCAGTATTCATACTGAATCCGGTAGTGAACATTTCAGGAAGAATAATTAAATCGGTGGATTGCTTGAATGATTGAATAATGCTTGCGAAATGTCGCAGGTTTTCCTCTGCATTTTCCCAATGCAGCGCAGATTGAATGAGGGTAATTTTTAAATCTTGCATCATGTTTGTCATGCCGGACTCGTTCCGGCATCCCCTGATTTTTGCAAGCAATTTAGTAACTCTTTCAGGGGGATCGCGGAACAAGTCCGCGATGACACGATTATATCTTGCATAGCAGTTCGCCTGCTTTTCTCAGCGTGTCATCTTCTTTCGCAAAACAAAAACGCAACACTTTTTGGTCGCGCTTGTCGGGGTAAAACACTGAAATCGGAATGGAAGCTACGCCAATTTCTTTTGTCCAGCGCACCGCAAGCTCGGTATCGGCTTCATCGGTAATGTTGTGGTAATCGAGCAGTTGGAAGTACGTGCCATCAGCAGGCTTTACCATGAAGCGCGAATCTTTCAGATAGCTGATAAACAGGTCGCGCTTCTTTTTGTAAAAATCATGGAGTTGTAAATATTCGTCTTTGTATTGCATGAAATCAGCGAGCGCCATTTGCAACGGGCGGTTCACGCTGAATACTTCAAACTGATGCACTTTACGAAACTCCTCCATCAAATAATTGGGTGCAAGCACATAACCCAACTTCCAGCCGGTGACATGATATGTTTTGCCGAAGGAAAACACCACGAAGCTGCGTTCCGCCAATTCGGGATAATGCAACACGCTTTCATGACGATGGTCGAAAATAATATGCTCATACACCTCATCGCTGATGATGGCGATGTTCGTACCACGCACGATGTGTTGCAGTTGCTGCAAATCTTCCGCTGAAAGCACAGTGCCTGTGGGATTTTGAGGCGAGTTGACAATGAGCAGCCGTGTTTTTTCTGAAATATTTTTCCGCACTTCCTCCCAATCAATACGGAAGTCAGGCGCAGCCATGTTGATGAACAAGCTTTTGCCGCCACATAACTCAACCGCAGGCGCGTAGGAGTCATAAGCTGGCGCAAACAAAATCACTTCATCGCCCGGATGCACCAGCGCGGTGATGGCGACATAGATTGCCTGCGTACCTCCGGCTGTGATATTGATTTCCTTCTCAGGGTCATAAGTTCTGTTGTAGAGCGCCTGCGTTTTTTCGGCAATGCGCTCGCGCAGTTGAATAATGCCCTGCATGGGAGCGTATTGATTGTCGCCCCGCTTCATGTAATGATGCACGAGTTCAATGAGTTTGGGCGAACAAATAAAATCAGGAAAGCCTTGTGAAAGATTAATCGCCCCATACTCCGTTGCCAGTGCGCTCATCTTGGTGAAGATGGTGGTGGTAGTATGAGGGAGTTTGGATTTAAGTTGAAGTTGGCGAGTCACGGGTTGGCGGGTCTTAATTAATAGATTTCCAACACCCCATATTCTTTAGAGCGAATTATCGTTTCGATTTGTTCTTTATCGCAGTTAAGAACATCTGCAATGAAACGGGTAGTTTGATTGCCGGTTCTAATCATGATTATCTTGGGTGGAAATCCTTTAGCAGAGAGTAGGTAAAAAAAATCCTCGTCATTGGTTACGATGGAATAATTGTTTTTCTTCGCCCAGTTCCAGATTTCAATATCCTTTGCGGGAATAGGAAGTTCTGTTTGTATAACATGTATCGCATCAGGAAAAGAAAGCTGAATCAACTTCACAAGACGCCATGAAAGATTAGCGTCAACGAGCAATTTCATCTGGCAGTGATGATTTTAGAAATATTTTCACGATGGGCGGCAAACGCCAGCGCTGCGCGGATTTGCTTTACGTTCAACTCAGGAAAATCCTGCAAGATTTCATCCATGCTCATCCCTGATGCAAGCCATTGTAAAATATCGGCAACTGCAATGCGCGTTCCTTTGATGCACGGTTTGCCGAAACGAATGTCAGGCGAGATACTGATATATTGTTCGTAGCTACTCATGTGAAATATCTGTGTTGAAATTAGTTGAATTTCATACGGGAAGCAAACCAAACTCATTTGTCAGCACACTCATCTTGGTGAAAATGGTGGTGGGTGTGCGGGATTTTAGAGTTAAGTTGAGGCATCAGATGAAATCTCCTTTTTTGGTCACGCCACCCAGCAAACCTCTTTCTATTTTGTGGGCAGTATCAACTTTAATCACCTCATGTATTACTTTGAATATCTTTTTTGCTTCCTGTTTTAAATCCACGTCTAATAATCCCACACTTACCCCACTTAATAGTATTAGATTGATTGAATAAATTCTCACTCCCCCGTCCGGTAAGTTTAGGAATGTTTCAAAAAATTCCAACGCCTTTGAACCATGAAAGCTGATGGACATTTGGGGCGTAATTAGTATCTTTTTATGCAGATTAATAAGCAATTGTTTTCTGCGCCTAAACATTTGAACCCCATGCCAAGTGATACCTAATAAAGCAAAGGAGCAAATTGCAATTACGACCTCTTCCGAAGCTCCATTTTCAAAAGCGATGTACACAAAACAACTGACGATTAGAAAGTCTTGAAACACCTTGTAAATCAAACTGGTGATTTTCTCCTTAATGAAGAATACTTTCTGAAGATGATTCGATTAAGAACCTGTTAGGAAATAGGTAATTTGATAAAAGCCGCTCTGTAAGAAAAATTGCAACTGCAATTATGAAAGTGAACATGGCTATTCGAATTGCAAGCTATCTACTACAAATACTTCTCCCCCTTCACCTTCTTTATCTCCGTATTAATTTGTTTGATTTCCTGCTCCTTGTCGCGCTTGCAAATGAGCAGCGCATCTTCGGTGTCAATCACGCAGTAGTTTTCCAAGCCCTGCAAGACAACCAATTTCCCATCGGGCGCCATCACCATGTTTTCCTTTGAGTCAAACAACATCACATCTTTCCCGGAAATGGCGTTGCTGTGTTCATCCTTGTCATATTTATCATAGAGCGATTGCCATGTGCCTAAATCTGACCAGCCGATGTCGGCAGGAATCACGAACACATTGTCGGCTTTTTCCATCACGCCATAGTCAATCGAAATGTTTTTGCACAGCGAATAGGCATGGGCGATGAACGGTTTTTCCTCCGGCTTGTGGTATTTCCCGCGCCCATCGTCAAACGCCTCATAGATTTCCGGCAATTCTTTTCTAAACGCAGTGAGAATCGTGCGGATATTCCACACGAAAATGCCCGAATTCCACAAAAAGTCACCGCTTTTCAGAAAACTCTTGGCAAGCTCAAGGTTGGGCTTTTCGGTGAAGGTTTTCACCTTGTAAATCTCCCCGCTGCGGTGTGTATCAATGAATTGAATATAGCCGTAGCCGGTGTCGGGGCGGGTAGGCACGATGCCGAGCGTAACGAGCGAGTCGCTTTCGTCCACAAAATGCAGCCCCTTGCGAATCACTTCGGTAAAAGCATCTTCCCGAATCACCAAATGGTCTGATGGCGCCACCACCATGCTGGCGTAAGGATTGATTTCCCGAATCTTAAACGAGATGTAGGCAACGCACGGAGCGGTATTTTTCCGCATCGGCTCGCTCAAAATCTGGTTGTCGGTAAGTTCGGGCAATTGCTCCTTCACGAGGTCAGTGTATTGCTCGTGCGTCACCACGTAGATGTTTTCTTTCGGCACGATTTGCGCAAAACGCTGATACGTAAGTTGTATGAGCGTCTTGCCGATACCAAGAATATCTAAGAATTGCTTGGGTAATGCCGTTCGGCTTTTAGGCCAGAACCGGCTGCCGATTCCACCCGCCATAATGGCTACATAGTGGTCTTTGTTTTTGGTCATCTACAACTATTTATGTTAAAAGGGTATCAGAACAATAATATTTTGTGAAGATGCCTTGCACTTGCAGGGATTTTATTTATATTGCAGTGAGAAATACGTTAAATAAAAATCATTCCTATCGTTCCAATTCTACTCAATCCCGTTTATCGTTGATTTCCGGTTCTGCGTTTCAGAAAATTCTTAGCGAAGGTAAAGAATTCCATTTTTATCGCATCGTTTCAGACAATAAGAATCGGCTTCACCTGTTAAAGGGGGCATTTTTTAATTGAAAATTTAAGTACCCTTATGTCTGCCACATTAGAAGCGCCTGTAAAAGATAAACTCAAAGCATCCCTCAAAGAATATTTCGGCTTCAAAGCCTTCAAAGGCGACCAGGAAGCTATAATTAAGAGCATTACGAGCGGCAAAGACACCTTTGTACTCATGCCCACCGGGGGTGGGAAATCGCTCTGCTACCAGTTGCCCGCTATTTTAAGCAAAGGCATCGCCATCATAATCAGCCCGTTGATTGCGCTGATGAAAAATCAGGTGGATTTGGTGCGCGGTTACAGCAGCAACGAAAAGATTGCCCACTTTTTAAACTCCTCGCTCACCAAGCAACAGATGAAAGAGGTGCGCGATGACGTGACAAAAGGCGTTACGAAGCTGCTTTATGTTGCTCCTGAATCGCTTACGAAAAAGGAAAACATCGCGTTCCTGAAAGATGTAACGATTTCGTTTGTTGCCGTTGACGAGGCGCATTGCATCAGCGAATGGGGACACGATTTTCGCCCGGAATACAGGCGCATCCGCGACATGATGGAGATGATTGGGCAAGATGTGCCGCTTATTGCGCTCACCGCTACGGCAACGCCCAAAGTGCAGTCGGATATTGTAAAGACGTTGCAGTTGAAAAAACCGAACATCTACATTTCTTCCTTCAACCGCGCAAACCTTTTTTATGAAATCAAGCCGAAGGGAAAGAAAGAGAATGTGCTGAAAAGCATTGTGCAGTATGTAAAGGCGAATACCGGCAAATCGGGGATTATCTATGCGCTGAGCCGCAAATCAACCGAAGAGATTGCTGAGTTTCTGAACGTGAATGGCGTGAAGGCGGCAGCCTACCACGCAGGGATGGAACAACCCATCCGGGCACAGATTCAGGACCAGTTTCTGATGGAAGATATTGACGTGATTGTGGCAACCATCGCCTTCGGCATGGGCATTGACAAGCCCGATGTGCGCTTTGTGATTCACTACAACATTCCCAAGAGCATCGAAAATTATTATCAGGAAACAGGGCGCGCAGGACGTGACGGAATGGAAGGAAAATGCACCGCTTACTATTCTTACAAAGACATTTACAAGCTCGAAAAATTTCTCCGCGACAAAAGCCTTACAGAGCGCGAAATGGGTACGCATTTGCTCACAGAAGTGATTGCCTATGCCGAAACTCCTGTGTGCCGCAGAAATTTTTTGCTCCATTATTTCGGAGAAGACTACAAAACGAAAAACTGTGGCGCATGTGACAATTGCCTGAACCCGAAGGAAACAATTGAAGGAAAAGAATTCATCGCGCTGGCGCTCAAAACAATTGCTGCGGTGAAAGAAAATCACGCGATTCATGACATCGTGAATATTATTGTGGGAAAGAAAACGCAGGAGTTAGTCACCTTCGGCTACAACATGCTTGATATGTTTGGCAAGGGCGCTGACAAGAGCGATACGTTTTGGAATTCAGCGATTCGCCAAGCAATGCTGATTGGCTTAATCGGCAAAGACATCGAAAACTATGGCTTGCTGAAAGTGTCGCCCGAAGGAAAGAAATTTCTCACCAAGCCGCACTCTGTGCCGATTGCGCTCAATCATGATTTTGAAAAACAGGCAACCGAACAAGATGAAGAAGCCGCAGAAGCAAGACCGGGCGCGCTTGATTCCGCGTTGCTGCACTTGCTGAAGGACCTGCAGAAGAAAGCGGGAAAGGAACATAACCTGCCGCCTTACGTGATTTTTCAAGACCCTTCGCTGGAAGATATGGCTACGCAATATCCGATTACGATGGAGGAGTTGGCAAACATCACGGGCGTGAGCAAAGGCAAAGCGCAGAAATACGGAAAGCCGTTTGTAGAACTGATTGCGCAATACGTTGAAGACAATGACATTGAGCGCACATCAGACATGGTGGTGAAAAGCCTCGTGAACAAAAGCGCAATGAAGGTGTATATCATTCAAAACATTGACAAGAAAATTCAACCCGATGATATTGCGCGCAGCAAGGGATTGAAATTGGATGATATCCTCACTGAAATCAAAACCATTGTTGACAGCGGCACCAAGGTTGACCTGCGCTACTACATTGACCAGGTCATTGACAACGACCAGCAGGATTTGATTTACGACTACTTCCGCGAAGCTGAAACTGACTCGTTGGATGATGCTTATCAAGAGTTGAAAGACGAAGGCGTTACGCGCGAAGAATTGCGACTGATGCAGATTAAGTTTCTGTCGGAGGTGGCGAACTGATTTTATCAACTAAGGACGTTTTTAAAAGCGCACCGTTCAGAACTGCGCTTCGCTTTGCATAGTCTTTTATTTTGATGAAAAGCATCTCCTGTATTGTTGTCAGATCTTCCGCAAGATGTCTTCAAGTTACCGCTTAGTTTGTACTTTTGGGCGCATAACACTACCAACAATCATGGTAACAATTAAAGCATTTGCCGGCTATCGTCCGCTGGCTGAGTTTGCAGCGCTGGTTGCATCGCGTCCTTATGATGTGATGAACCGTAAAGAGGCAAAAGAAGAAGCGAAAGAGAATGAGTATTCCTTCCTGCACACCATCCGCTCGGAAATTGACTTGCCTGATGCCCTGGATGACCACGACATGAAAGTATATGAGCAGGCGCGGGAAAATTTTCAGGTGATGCTGCAAAAGGGCGTGTTTTTTCAGGATGAAAAGCGAAAGTTGTACATCTATGAAATGGAGATGGACGGGCAATCGCAAACGGGATTAGTCGCCTGTTCAAGTATTGCAGATTATTTTTCTGACCGCATTAAAAAGCATGAACACACGCGTCCCGTGAAAGAGCTTGACCGCATCAATCACATAAAAGCGACAAGCATACATGCAGAGCCGGTGTTCCTCGCCTATCGCGATGTGCCGGAAATAGATGATTTGATAGACCGCATCACGCGGAAGCAGCCTGTTTATGAATTCACCGCTGGCGATGAAATAAAACATACGTTTTGGGTGATTGATGAGGAGAAGCACATTGAACGGCTAACACAGTTTTTTGCAGAACAGGTATCCTGCACGTATATCGCTGACGGGCACCATCGCGCGGCATCATCTGCAAAGGTGGGCAAAGCCCTTGCTGATGAAAATCCGAACCATACGGGTAGCGAGGAGTATAATTATTTTCTATCTGTAATTTTTCCCGCCAGCCAATTGCGCATTATGGACTACAACCGCCTGGTGAAAGATTTGAATGGCTATACCACGGAAAAATTTTTGCAAAAGGTCTCGGTGCATTTTGAGATGCAATCAATCCCGTCTGTTGCAGCCAAGCCCGACCAACTGCATGAATTCGGAATGTACATAGAAGGAACATGGTACAGACTTGTTGCCAAAGAGGGCACTTATACAAACGACCCGATTGGCATCTTGGACGTAACCATCTTGCAGGAAAATCTTTTGAATCCGTTACTTGGCATTAAAGACCCGCGCACTGATGAGCGCGTTGATTTCGTAGGCGGTATGCGCGGGCTAAAAGAATTAGAACGCAGAGTGGATAGCGGAGAGATGAAAGTGGCGTTTGCCCTCTACCCCGTGAGCATGGAGCAGTTGATGCAGATTGCCGATTCGGGAGATGTGATGCCGCCTAAGTCAACATGGTTTGAACCGAAACTCAGGAGCGGCTTAGTGGTGCATGGATTTTAAAGGATTACTTCATCTCCTCTTTCAAAAACTCCCCTGTATCACTTTTCTTCACGCGCATTTAGCGAAATCTTGCAATAGCTGACTTTTATCACCCGTTTCCGTTTTCAGCACATCTAACTTGTTGCATCAAAAAACGCAGGACATGAATATAAAAGATAAAACGGTCGGACAATTAGTAGCTGAAGATTACAGCAAGGCGGAAGTTTTTAAAAAGTACGGTATTGATTTTTGCTGCGGAGGTGGAAGAACTGTTCAGGATGTGTGTGAAAAAAAGGGAGTTGATTATGCTGTGTTGGAAAAAGAATTGCTGAATACAGGCAGAAAGAATGCTAATGGCGATAATCTGAACGCCAACGAATGGCAGCTTGATTTTCTTGCCGATTACATTGTGAATGTCCATCACACCTACGTGCGCAATAACATTCCCCACCTGTTGGAATATGCCGATAAGGTGGCGAAGGTGCATGGCAACGCCAATCCTGAAACTGTGAAGATTCATGCACTCCTCAGCGAAGTTGCTTCTGAATTGCAGACGCACATGATGAAGGAGGAGAAAGTGCTTTTTCCGTACATCAAACGGTTGGTGAGTGCACGTCAGGAACAGGCTCATCCCGAACAGCCTCCTTTCGGCACTGTGCAAAACCCGGTGCGCATGATGGAAACCGAACACGAACATGCCGGGAATATTTTAAAGGAAATACGCGCACTCAGCAACGACTTCACGCCACCGGCTCACGCTTGCAACACCTATCGTGTGCTCTATTTCAAATTACAGGAGTTTGAGGATGATTTGCATCGCCATGTTCACTTAGAGAATAATATCCTGTTTCCGAAAGCGATTGAGATGGAAAGGGAAATAGAAATGGTGAGTAAGAATTAATCTGTGCGTACTTAACCTTTCATCTTTGCCGGGTCTTGGCGGCTGTCAAAAATGTCAGTAATGTAAATGGTGTTTCCCTCAATGCGGTAGATGATTTTGTAACGGCTTTGTACCAACCTGCGATGTCCCATTTGCAGATGCTCTAAATATTCTTCTTCCTGACCGAGATATGGATGCTTCATAAGCGTATCCGCTTTGTCTAAAATCTCATCTCTAATTTGAGTGAGCTTTTCGAGGTTGACCTTCGGAGACAGAAATTCCAAAACTTCCTGAAGGCTCTCTATTGCCTTGTCGGTATAAACCAGCTTCACTTGCTCAAAAAGTGGTTGGTGCGTTTGACAACATCCTTCCGGCTAAACAGACGACCAGCTTTAATATCCTGCTCTGACTTCAATGCGCGAATCGTGAGTTTTTCTTTCAATGTGGAATCTAAACCTGCTTTTTGCAGCAGCGTTCTGATGGCTTTTAAAACACTGACATCATTCTGTTCGTCAATCATCTTTTTGAGTTCTGTCTTGATTGCTGCCATGCTTATTGTGTTTAGACAAATTTAGAGTTTGTGATTTAAACCAACCTCACCCGCAAGGCGGCTATTATTGAAGTATCATGAAGATTAGAGTGTGATTGTAATTGAGGTGGGTAGCCTAAATTCTAAAGATTTAAGTATTTTAATGAACCATCTAAATTGTATCAACATGATAAGGTCATTTTTTTTATTCACTATTTTAAGTTTTCAGTTAAATCAAAAGGTTGATGCACAGAACCTCACTTTCACAGATCTGAAATATTTTATTTTGAGTGACAATTATCCCCTCTCTGTTTTATCTGCATTTGAAAACAAAAATTTTGAGCAAGTAGATAAAAGTGCAGGATTATTGGGTCATGATAATTGCATCGGATATACCTATCGAAATAACTTCTCGTCCTATAATACCATTCTGACTGTTTACAGTTGCAGTACAGAAACCTATGCCAAGACAATTCAAAAATCATTTACAAAAACTATTTACATTCAAATATTGAAGCCTGATAAAGAAACGTATAGTTACTTAACAGAAAAAATTAAAAGCAACTGCCTAAGCATTGGTGATGTTCAGGGAAAAATAGAAGAATTTACATACACGGTTTATCGCTACAAACATAGTACTGGCATCATTTTTCCTATCAGGAATTTTACATGGGTGATAGAATGTCCTACATAATTTAAGTCTATGGAGTTTAGGCAACTTAGTGTTGTCCGAAAATTGAAAGACTACTCTATAATTTTATTCTGTATCCTGAAACCATTTATGAATTTTTCGTCTCTCGTTAATTAAATCCTCAATTTCCCGTTTATTCTCTTCTAAGAATTCCCCTTTTTCATGAAGTTGTTTTAATCTTTTGTCAATCTCGTCCAATCTTTTCGCATTTATTTCGAATAAGTCCGTCTCTTGTTGGGTTGTGTTTTTCATTTTTTTTAAAACAATGTTGGTCAAACTGGAATTTAAAAACTTCATTGCAACAAAAGGAAAACTATTTAGTATAGACTTTTAATTATTTAGCCCTGTTGGGCGGAACAGTACCACTTCACCCCAACTCCCCTTTCAAAAACTCCCCCGTATAACTTTTCTTCACCTTCACAATATCTTCGGGAGTTCCGGTGGCGATGATTTCACCGCCTTTGTCACCACCTTCGGGTCCGAGGTCAATGACGTGGTCGGCAACTTTGATGACATCGAGATTGTGTTCAATGATTAAAACTGTGTTACCGCGCTCAACTAATTTATTGAGTACATCAAGCAACATACGGATGTCTTGAAAATGCAAGCCTGTTGTTGGTTCGTCAAGAATGTAGAGCGTATTGCCCGTATCTTTTTTACTGAGTTCTTCTGCCAACTTCACGCGCTGCGCTTCACCGCCTGAAAGAGTTGGAGCCGGTTGTCCAAGAGTGATATAACCCAATCCAACATCATGCAGTGTTTTTACTTTGCGAGAAATGCTGGGAACATTTTCAAAAAAAATCACCGCTTCATTAATCGGCATCTCCAATACATCGCTGATACTTTTGCCTTTGTAACGCACTTCAAGGGTTTCGCGGTTGTAGCGTTTGCCAAGACAGTTTTCACACTGTACAAAAACATCCGGCAGAAAATTCATTTCAATTACCTTCATGCCACCGCCTTCACATACTTCACACCTGCCTCCTTTCACGTTGAATGAAAATCTTCCGGCTTTGTAGCCGCGAATTTTTGCCTCCGGCACCAACGCAAACAAATTGCGGATGTCAGAAAATACGCCCGTGTAGGTAGCAGGATTGCTGCGCGGTGTGCGTCCGATTGGCGCCTGGTCAACTTCAATTACGCTTTCAATATGCTTCAACCCGTCAATGCTCACATGCGGAAGCGGTTTCTGGCGCGAGTCATAGAGATGCTTGCGCAAAATAGGGTAGAGTGTTTCGTTAATCAGCGATGACTTTCCGCTGCCGCTCACGCCCGTGATGCACACCATCATGCCGAGCGGAAGTTGTAAATCTACCTTCTTGAGATTATGTCCGGTTGCGCCTTTCAGCAGGAGTGATTTCCCGCTGCCTTTTCTTCGCTTGTTTGGTACTTCGATTTTTTCTTCACCGCTCAGGTATTTTGCAGTCATTGAATTTTGCGACATAAAAATCTTCGGCTCGCCTGATGCTACGATGTGTCCGCCAAGAAATCCAGCGCCCGGTCCTAAATCAAGAATGTAATCGGATGCAAGCATGATGTCTTTGTCATGCTCCACCACCATCACCGTGTTGCCGATTTCTGCAAGTTCTTTCAATGCTTTAATGAGTCGGTGATTGTCGCGCTGATGCAAACCGATGCTTGGCTCATCGAGGATATAAGTGATGCCGCGCAATTGCGAGCCGATTTGTGTGGCAAGGCGAATCCGCTGTGATTCACCACCAGAAAGACTTCGCGCGGGGCGGTCCATCGTGAGATAATCCAAGCCAACATCCAATAAGAATTGCGTGCGCAGGCGTATTTCTTTAATGATGTCTTTTGCGATTGTCTTTTGACGGTCGGAAAGATTAGATTCGATATTGTCACCATTGGATTTCTTTGCTCCCTTTTTCGCCTCACCCTGAAGCGCTTCGCTTTCTGTCCCTTTCCCAGGGGAGAGGGAAGCTACGCCAAACCATTTTGCTAAATCCACGATGCTCATCAGTGACAGTTCTGAAATATTTTTCCCAGCGACTTTGAAATAAAGTGATTCTTTTTTTAAGCGTGCGCCATCACATTCAGGGCAGGGAATTAACGCCATGAAATCTTCTGCCCACCTGCGCAAATTCTCAGAGGATGTTTCAAAGAAACATTGCTTCACCATGTTCACGATGCCGTCAAACTCTTCGGTGAATGAGCGCCCGCTCCACGTTTCTGTCGAATCCAGCAACTTGCCGTTTTTCCCATAAAGAATAAGGTCAATCGCTTCCTGCGGAATTTTTGAAATTGGCTGCGCGAAATTGAACTTGTGTTTCATGGAAAGCGCGCGCAACTCGCGAAACGCATAGTTGTCGCGCAATTCACCCAGCGGAGCAAAACCGCCTTCGTTAATACTCTTGCTTTTGTCGGGCATCACGGCATCCATGTTCACTTCGTAAATCGCGCCCAACCCGCGACAAGTGGGACACGCGCCATAAGGCGAGTTAAACGAAAACGTGTTTGGGTTTGGCTCTTCATACGCAATGCCACTTTCAGTGCACATCAGTTTTTTGCTGAAATGCTGTGTCGCATTTGAATCGTAATCAAGCACCATGCACAATTCATTACCCATCTTGAGCGCAGCCTCCAGCGATTGGCGCAAGCGGTCTTCAAATTTTTCTTCCACACTCAACCTGTCAATCACCACTTCGATGTCATGAATCTTGTAGCGGTCAACCTGCATCTTGTCTTTCACATCGAGCATTTCTCCATCCACGCGCACTTTCAAATATCCCTGCTTGCGAATTTTTTCAAACAATTCGCGGTAATGCCCTTTCCTTCCACGCACGAGCGGAGCAAGCACTGCAATTTTTTTACCTGCGAATTTTTCACGGATATTTTTGAGAATCTGCTGCTCAGTGAAGCGCACCATTTTTTTGTTCGTTACATACGAATATGCTTCGCCAACACGCGCATAGAGCAAGCGGATAAAATCATAAATCTCCGTCACTGTGCCGACCGTGGAGCGCGGATTTTTGTTCGTAGTCTTTTGCTCAATGGAAATCACCGGACTCAGCCCGCTGATTTTGTCAACGTCAGGTCGCTCTAATGTTCCTAAAAATTGTCTGGCATAGGAAGAGAAACTCTCGATGTAACGCCTTTGCCCTTCCGCATAAATCGTATCAAACGCAAGCGAAGATTTTCCGCTACCGCTGATACCCGTGATGACTACAAATTTGTTTCGCGGCAGGCTAACATCAATGTTTTTGAGATTATGCACCCGCGCACCAAACACCTGTAGCTGTGAGATTTCTACATCACTAATAGCGGAGAGTCTTGTTGGTTCTTTCATAGGACATAGGGATTGTATCGCTTGGAGCGATACAATCCCTAATCTTTTTTTAAAAGCGAGTTGTCGAAGTTATGCGTTTCGAGATTCTTCTCCGTCTTAGACGGGCTCAGTTCAGAATAACGAAACGTACTATCAGTAGTTGAATATCTTTTCCAAAGGCAATTCCTCCACCGGACCAATTTTCTCCAGCATTTTCAAATCCACGTTGCCTTTCTTTCCAAGCACGAGGTAGTTGTATTTCTTCCCTTTGATTTGCGCGTTGAAGAAATTAGCGAGGTCGGTGACGGTGGCAGTTTGCATCTGTGTATAAATGTCTTTGCGGATGTCGTACTCCAACCCGCGCCTTTTCGCAGTTTCGTAATTCCAGAAAATGCTTGAGCCGACAATGCGCTCGTTTTCAATAATTTTCATTGCAGCATCACGCGAATCGTCATATTGGCGCTGCACCTGCGGCATGTCGCTCATCAGCGCTGTCATTGCATCTAACGCGGCAGGCAGCTTATCAGCTTGTGTGCCGATGTACGCAATCGCATAGTGTGATTCATTTTTTAAACGCGGAATAGTGTAAGCAGCATACGCAGCATACGCAAGCGCTTTCTGCTCACGAATTTCCTGGAAGACAATCGAGGAAAGTCCGCCACCGAAATACTCACTGAACAAACTGATTTGAGGAGCTAATGATTTATTGTAGAGTTCTCCTTTTGAAAGTAAAATCATTTCTGCCTGTACCATCTCGTAGTTGCAGAAGTAAACTTTATTCTGGGTGGTTTCCAGTTCGGTGAAAACTTTCGCAGCCGGATAATCCTGAAGCGTTTTAGGCACGACATGATATTTATCCAACAGCGGCTTGATTGCCTCCGGTGAATTTTTCCCGTAATAGAAAATGCGGTGCTTATAGCTGGTAAGGCTCTTGATGAGTTCTACCAACTTTTGCGCATCTAAATTTTTTAGTTCCTGTTCTGACAAGATATTCGCGAATGAAGAATTGGGACCATACTTGGCATAGCTTACCATTGCGGAATTCAGAATCATCCCTTTCTTCAGTTTCGCATCTTCACGCTCTTTTAAAATTCCATCCACCATATCTTTCAACGCTTGCGTATCGGGCTGTGCGCTTGCGAGGATATGTTCAAATAATTGCAAGCCATCTTCAAACGATTCATCCAAGCCTTTCAGCGTTACATATACCTGGTCTTTTGAGGAGGAAACATCGAAACTCAATCCTTTTTTGAAAAATTCTTTCTGCAAATCAGCGGCTGAGTATTTATCGGTGCCGAGGTAGGGTAGATATTTTACGGCAAGCGCCAGTTCTCGGTTGTTATCAGCGCCCATATCGAAGATGTAATACAATTCAAACAGTTCGTTGAACTGATTCTTCACGTAGTTGAATTCAATGCCGTCTTTGAACGACTCGTTGCTGATTTCTTTTTTATAATCAACAAACACCGGAGCGATGCGCTCAGATTTCACACTGTCAAATTTTGTAACGAAAGCTGATTGCGTGTCGCGGTTCATCACCACAGGCGTGATTTGCGGCTTATCCACTTTGTGAATTGTCGCATCTGTGCCGATGCGCTTGTAGGACACCACATAATTGTTTTTGTATTGCTCGTTTACAAACTGCACGAGTTCCTGCTTGGTAATTTTTTGCATCTCATTCAACTCGTTCGTAGCAGATTCCCAATTTTGCCCCAACACGAAAGCACCCACAAACTTGTCGGCTCGCGCACGATTGGTTTCATAGGCTTTTATTTGGTCAAGCTTCATATTTTTCACCGCAGCTTCAAGCAGCCATTCGTCAAACTCTCCTTTTTTCAATAATTCTATTTGCGCCAGCAACAAATTTTTTACCTCTTCCAATGTTTGTCCTTCGCGCGGTTCGCCATACAGCCCAAGCATTCCATAATCCGCCATGATGTTGTCAAACGCCTCTGCCGAAAGCGTTTTCTGCTGCTGATTCAAATTCAAATCAACTAATCCTGCTTGCCCGTTGTAGAGAATCGCGCTAATCAGTTTTGTGAATATCGCATCGCGTGAATTTGCACCGCCTGTGCGGAAGCCCACATACACATGCTCTTCCTGCGGACCGAATGATTCTTTCACCACCGGCTCTGTATATTCAGGCTGCGATTCGAAAATGAACGGGCTTACTTCCTTCGGCTGCCAACCGCCAAAATATTTTTCAATCTGCGCCACGGTTTTATCCGGGTCTAAATCACCTGCGAGACAAATCGCGATATTGTTGGGCACATAGTATTTGTCGAAATAATTGTGAATGTTCACCATCGAAGGATTTTTCAGATGTTCGCCTTCACCCAGCGTAGTCTGCGTTCCATAAGGATGGTTGGGATACAATCCGTTTTGCAATGCATCCCATGACTTGCGCCCGTCATTATCCTGCGCGCGGTTGAACTCTTCATACACCGCTTCCAACTCGGTGTGGAACAAACGCAGCACCAATGTTCTGAAGCGGTTGGATTCTATCATCATCCATTTTTCCAATTCATTGGAAGGGATGTCGTTCACGTAAACAGTTTGCTCCACCCATGTGTAAGCATTCGTGCCTTTCGCGCCAAGCGAAGTAATCATCTTGTCATATTCATTCGGCACGGCAAACTTTGATGCTTCGTAAGAGAGGCTGTCAATCTTTTTGTAAATGATTTTTTTCTGCGCGGGGTCAGCAATGTTTTTGTGCAACTCATACATTGCAGAAATGGAGTCAAGCACCACCTTTTCAGCCTCCCAATTCATCGTGCCGATGTCGTGCGTGCCTTTGAACACCATGTGCTCGAGGTAGTGCGCAAGCCCGGTCGTTTCTTTCGGGTCTGATTTGGAACCTGCCCGCACAGCAATGTACGTCTGCACTCTCGGCTCACGCGGATTCACGGAGATGTAAACTTTCAAACCGTTTTTCAACGTGTAAATACGCGCATTCAGCGGATCGTTGGCAACGGATTCGTACGCATACTTTGATTCAGGTTCCTTGGTTTTGCACGAGTACAAAACAAGAATTATAGAAAATACTGCGAGCAGAAGGGTTTTGGAAAATTTCATGGTTGATAATAAATTTTTTCGGGTAAAAGGAATACTACCGTTCAATAAAAATTGAATGATTTCTGAAGTAAAGGTAATGATTTAAGAAATGTTTAGAAAAAGTCTGCGCCTGTCGTTAATCAAATTGTTTTGAGATTTCCTGACTTATTTTCTCAGGATCTTGCCTGTTGTCAATGACTGTGATGATTTCTATTGAATCGGTATTTATCCGGTAGTAAAGAGAGGTTTGTACGTGACGACACATTTGAAAACACTCAAGATTTCCTGCGATTCAGGGCAGCTTTTCGGAAATATTGAAATTCTTTCGATTGATATTTTGAGCTTATTCAGAAATTCAGATTTTGATTTTTTACCTCATTCCGATTCAAGGTATTGCAGAAGCAGTTGAAGTTTAAATTCCGCAAGCGGGGAAAGGTAAACTTTCAACGCGCTCATGAAACCTTCCGCATGAAATCATCAAAGAAGATGCGTCTTCCGCTGTTAAGTTGCTTGATACCAAGCTGAATTTCTTCTCTTTCCTCTTTTGTGAGCGTTGTCCAGAATTCGCTGGTTTCCTTTGTGAGCAGGTCTTTGATTTTTTGAATGAGCAAGGGGTTCTCCATATCAAGAATCAATTTTGCAATCTCAATTTTTGACGCATGAATATCCCTTTAGAAATGTATTTACCCAAAGTTACCATCTTGCGGGAAAAATGTGTGTTTAGATACCTCAATGCTCCAGCTTCAAATCCAACCGCTTTTGCAACTCTAAAATCGCGGGATTTTCTTCCGCCATCTTGCGGAATTTTTCGGCTGCGGTAAAGGGCTTAGATGGTTGCGCAGTTGCTTTTTTTTCCACCACCGCCATCAGACTGATGCCGCGCACACCAAGTTTTGATTCGAGGAATTCAGCGAGTTTGATGCGCTCGTTGTCGAACAGTTCTTTTGACAACTTACTGCCCAGCACCACCGTCACCACCGCACCTTCCACAGCGGGCTTGTTTTGCTTCATCAGATTTTGCAGGCTCACGCGCTTTTCACTTGCCAGCAGTTGCGTGTATTCATTCCACGCGACTTCCAACTTTTCAGGATTGATTTCTGCAAAGGCAGCTTCGATTCTTTCCTCTTTCACCTCTACCTCATCTGCAATCTGCAAATCGGAAAAACTAAGCGAGCCGGTTAAGTTTGAAGGTTGAAGGTTGGAGGTTGAAGTTTCCGGTTTTCGGTTTTCAGTTTTCGGCTTCTCAAGCCGTGAACCGTTTTGATTCAATTTGACTTCCGGTTCACTGATAACGATTTCTTGTTTCTCTGACGACTGACGACTGATGACTAACGACTGCGCTTCGGGTTCTTTCAGCACCTGCGCTATTTCAGCAGGTTTCTTGTAAGCGGCTTCACTCAGTGAGTTTTTTTTTACTTCCGTCTGCGGTTTTTCCTGCGAAAGATTCAGCACGTTGTTGAGATAGCACATTTTTATCAGCGTCAATTCAACATGCAGCCGCTTGTTGTTGCTGTTTTTATAATTCACTTCACACAAGTTGCCGAGGTTCATGGCATTGAGCAAGTAGCCGGTTGGAATCAACGCAGACTGTTGCAGGTAGCGTTGTTTTAAATCGCCCGTTACTTCAAGCAGCGCAACCGTTTGCGAATCTCTGCCCACCATCAGATTCCTGAAATGTTCTTCCAATCCTGAAATAAAATCTCCTCCATCAAAACCTTTGCGCAAAATTTCATCAAACAAAAGCAGCACGGATGAATGGTCTTGAGAAAGCAGATGGTCGGTAATCCTGAAATAATAATCGTAGTCGAGAATGTTCAGGTTGGAGAGAACAGACGCATAAGTGAGTGTGCGGTCGGTATAATTCACCAGTCTGTCAAGCATGGAAAGTGAATCGCGCATGGCGCCATCCGATTTTTGCCCAATGAGGTGCAGCGCACTTTCGTCAGCAATGATTTTCTCTTTTTTGCAAATACCCGCCAAGTACTTAGTAATGTCATCTACAGTAACTCGCGCAAAATCAAAAATTTGGCAGCGCGATAAAATTGTAGGTAGAATTTTATGCTTCTCCGTAGTGGCAAGAATGAAAATCGCGTAAGGTGGCGGCTCCTCCAGCGTTTTCAAAAATGCGTTGAACGCGGAAGCCGAAAGCATGTGTACTTCATCAATGATATAGACCTTGTATTTGCCGTATTGCGGGGGAATGCGAACCTGGTCAACGAGGTTACGGATATCATCCACCGAGTTGTTACTGGCGGCATCAAGCTCAAAAATGTTGAGCGAAGTGGAGGCATCGCCCGACTCGCTTATTTCAAAGCCATTGACTTCGCGCGAAAGAATACGCGCACAGGTGGTTTTCCCAACACCACGCGGTCCACAGAATAAATAAGCATGTGCCAGTTGCCCACCCTTGATGGCGTTTTGAAGCGTGGACGTAACGCTCTCCTGACCTATCACGTCTTCAAACCTGACGGGGCGATACTTGCGGGCGGATACGATGAAGTTGTCGGACACTTTTTATGAAATGAATGAATTTAAAATGGGAGGTTAAAGATAAGTTTTCAGGTGGTTATCGTGCATGTTAAAGTCTAAAAAATCTGCTTTCCGGCTAATTCCGATATTTACAGTCCGTTTCCCACCCGATGGACATCCAGTTAATTATCATTACGCTGCTTTTTTCCGCTTTCTTTTCAGGAATTGAGATTGCTTACGTTACTGCCAATAAATTAAAATTAGAGTTGCTAAGGAAGCAAGGCAGTTTCTCCGGCAGGATGCTGGGCATCACCACTTCTTCGCCCTCGCGCTTTCTTGCCACCACGCTGGTCGGAAACAACATTGCCCTCATCGTACTGGGTATTTCGATGGCGAAATTGCTGGAACATCGCATTGCCTCCTTCCTTCCACAATCCATCAATGGCGAGTTTGGTGTAATGCTGATTCAAACGCTTGTCACCACCGTCATTGTGCTGTTTGTCGGGGAATTCATCCCAAAGGCGCTGTTCCGTATCAACCCGGATAGCACGTTGCGGTTTTTTGCGCTTCCTTTAATTGTCATCTATTGGCTGCTCTATCCGTTGGTGCAGTTGATCGTTTTGTTCACGCATCTTGTATTGAAATTAATATTCAGAATTGATTTCAGCGAAACTCCGCTGATGTTCTCTCATGTTGATTTGGAGCATTTCATCAATCAGTTTGTAAAAAATAAAGAAGAGGATAAGGAAATCAATACGGATATTCTTGAACGCGCGATTTACCTGAAGGAAGTGCGGGCAAAGGAGTGCATGGTGCCGCGCACGGAAATAGAAGGAATTGATGTGAATTCAACACTTGAGGAATTGCGGGCAGAATTCGTCAGGACGCACCTTTCCAGAATTATTATCTACGATGACTCGCTGGACAATATTCTCGGCTACGCTCACCATTTTGATTTGTTGAAAAAGCCCGCGACCATTCGCGATATTCTATTCCCTATAAAAGTGATTCCCGAATCCATGCTGGCAAAAGACATCCTCAACCTGTTCATGCGCGACCACAAAAGCATTTGCTGGGTGGTGGATGAATTCGGGGGTACTTCGGGCATCGTAACGCTGGAGGATGTGCTGGAAGAAATTTTCGGAGAAATCAAAGACGAGCACGACACGGAACAATTCGTTGAAAAGCAGATTTATGAAGATGAATTTATCTTCTCGGGACGCTTAGAGATTGATTACCTCAATGAAAAATTCAAACTCAACCTGCCCGAAGGCGAATACGAAACGCTTGCCGGGTTTATTCTTTCCTACCATGAAAATATCCCCGAGAAAGGCGAGGAGATTTTCATCGGAAATTTTAAATTCAAAATCCTGAGCGTGAGCGAAACCCGCGTGGAAACCGTGAGGCTCAAAGTGCTTCCTCCTGATTCAACGCCAATGTAACGATGCTTGTGTCGTTGCGGACTTGTTCCGCAATCCCCGCATAGAATAGCATTCAGGAGATGCCGGAACAAGTCCGGCATGTTGACGCCAAGCCACTTTTCAAGACAATGCACACCCGAATTTCTGTAACTCGCGTGTTCACTTTCACGTTGAAAGAAGTTACTTTTGCAACTCAAATTTAAATCTCTGTTTATATGGCAGTTATTATGAAAATCAGAAACCGTTTGGGTTTCGTTATTATCGGGTTAATTGGTTTCGCGATTGTCGGGTTTTTGCTACAGGACTCGCTCAGTTCAAACAGCTCGCTGTTGCGTTTTAATGCAAATAATGTAGGTTCTGTAAACGGCAAGGCGATTGACATTCAGGACTATGAAAAAAAGGTGCAACAAGCATTAGAAAATGCGCGCACGCAGGGGCAGGGAAATACAGATGATGCCACAGTGTGGAGCGTACGTGACCAGGTGTGGAGCCAATACGTGAACGATATTTTGATGGAAGAAAAATATGAGAAACTGGGAGTGCTGGTGACCAATGAAGAAATGAAAGACCAATTGCAGGGCGCGAATCCGCATCCGGCAGTAAGACAATCATTTTCCAACCCTGAAACAGGTCAGTTTGACCCCGCGCAGATTTCCTTATTCGTGCAGCGTCTTGAAGAAGATGATGATGCCACAAAGTGGAATCAATGGGAAAATTTCAAAAAATTCTTGCTGGAAGACCGCATGAAAAGCAAATACAACGCCCTCGTGAAAAAGGCGATGTACGCCCCCTCTTGGCAAGCAAACGAAAACTACCTGCTCACAGCTTCAACGGTTGACTTTGAATATGTCTATCTGCCTTATGCAGATGTAAGCGATGGCGATGTAAAGGTTGAAGATAGCGAACTGAAGAATTACCTCAACGCGCACAAAACAAAATATAAGCGCGAAGAATCACGCTCTGTTGAATATGTGAGCTTCGACATTTTGCCCAGCGCAGCCGACACCGCCCGCACAAAAGCCAAGCTGGAAGAGTCGCTCGAAAATTTCAAAACCACGAAAGATGATTCTTCATTCCTGAGCCTGTATTCCGATAAGGGATTTGACGGCAAATATTACAGCAAAGAAGAACTGACCAGTAGCATGAAAGACACGCTCTTTGTGGTTGACACCGGCACAGTACTCGGACCTTACTACGAAGAAGGCTCCTTCAAATTTGCCAAGCTCGTTGACAAAAAAATGATTGCTGACTCCGTAAAAGCGCGTCATATCTTTTTCAGCATCGCAGGCGCAAAATCGCAGGAAGATGTAGGCTTTAAACGGACACAGGCTGATTCAGTTTTAAAATTGATTCAGAGCGGTGGCGATTTCGTGTCGCTTGCGATTCAATATTCTGATGATGAAGCAACGAAATTCAGCGGTGGCGATTGGGGCTGGATAAAACCCAACACGAAATTTCAAACCATCAACAACGGTCTGTTTTATCAAAAGGCGCAGGGCGACATCTTCATGGCTCCTGCTGATGAACCCGGCAATGCAGGTTTCCACGTGATTGAAATCACAGAAGCAAAACCGACTAAACAAGCGGTGCAGGTTGCATTCCTCACAAAGCAGGTAGCGGCAAGCATCGAAACGGAACGTGCCCTCTATGCAGATGCAAGCAAGTTCGCCTCAACCAATAACAAAGCTGACGCTTTTAAAGCGGCTGCTGCAAACTATACGCTGCGTCCGGCAGAAGGCATAAGGAAAAGTTCTTTTTCAATTCCGGGCTTAGGTTCTGCCCGTGATGTGGTGAAGTGGGTATTCGAAGCATCGGTAAATGAAGTATCGGAAGTATTTTCTTTAGACAACAAATACATTGTTGTGCTGCTCACAAAAGTGCAGGAAGAAGGAATCGCTACGCTTGAAGCCGTGCGCACTGAAATCGAAGTGGAAGTGAAGAAAGAAAAGAAAGCAGAGGTGCTGAAAGCGAAAATCACAGGCACGGATTTGAATGCCATCGCAGGCGCAACCAGCAAGACTACAGCAACAGTATCGGGATTGTCATTGGGCAACACGTTCATTGAAGCTGTTGGAAACGAAAGCAGCGTAGTTGGCAAAGCCCTTGGGATGAATTCGGGCGAAACCTCAGCAGGCATCGCGGGAGAAAATGGAGTTTTTGCAATTAAAGTAACTGCGAAAAATACTCCGCCCGCATTAACCGATGCAGGCTCGCAAAAGAAACAACTCGCGCAAACAGCAGAATCGCGCGTTGATTTCATGCTTGCTGAATCCATTAAGAAAAGCGCAGAAGTAAAAGACGAGCGTTTTAAGTTTTATTAATCGCTTTTCGTCAACCACACATTTTCGTTGGGGATAATTCCCGTTTCATCTTCTCTGTTATTTCATTGTTTTAACGATGTAGAGGCGCAAAATTTTGCGTCTCAGTTTGAAATCTTTATCTTAATTCAAAGGTTTCTATCGTTAAAGCAATTATGCAAGAACAGCAACCCTTAGTAAATCGTATTGAGCAAAGCGGCATCATCACGGTCGACCTTGAGCAATTCTATCCTGCCGAACCGATTGCCGAGTTTGATTTGAAAAAATATTTAGTGAAAGAACTCGTGTTGATGGAAAAACTTTTCCGTGAAGAGTTGAAGAAAATAAACTGGGGGGAATACGAAGGAAAAGTAGTCGCGCTCTACTGCTCAAACGATGCGCTGATTCCGTTGTGGGCGTATATGCTTGTTACTTCCTGCTTAGAGCCGTTTGCGAAAAAAATTGTTTTCGGAAATAAAGAACACGCGCTCAGTGAAATTTTGAAAGATGCGATTACGCAAATTGATGTGAAAGAATATGCCGGTTCGCGCGTGGTTATCAAAGGCTGTGGCGACAAGGCATTGCCGCCCGATGCGTACATCGCGGTAACTGCGCGATTGCAGCCCGTGGTGCATAGCCTCATGTATGGAGAACCTTGCTCCACTGTTCCCGTATATAAGAAACCCCAAAAACCCGCATAAGCATGTTTCAGAAATCGTCTGTCCCCATCTACCTGTTTGTCGCGCTGATGATTTCGCTCTCCGTTATTTTTCGCGCCAGCAATGACACGCCTGCGGCAACTCCCGCTCCACAAACTGTTTCCGGCAATGGGTTTTCAAAAATTGAAGCGATTAAACTTCCTGAAAAAATTGCTTTCTCCAACGAGCAAGTGCCGCTGCAAAGTTTTGACGTGCGCGAGCGACTTGACCGCGAACTGCTCGTGAACACCTATTGGCATTCCAACACGCTGCAACTGTTCAAACTCGCTTCGCGCTATTTCCCCGCGATTGAAAAAATTCTGAAAGAAGAAGGCGTCCCCGATGATTTTAAATATCTCGCGCTGGCGGAAAGCGGTTTCCGCAACGTCATCTCTCCAAGTAATGCAGCGGGTTTCTGGCAGTTTTTAGAATCAGCCGGAAAGGAAAACGGACTCGAAATCAATAGCGTGGTGGACGAGCGTTACAATATCGAAATGAGCACGCGAGCCGCCTGCAAATATCTTAAAAAATCGCATGATGATTTTGGCAGTTGGACGCTTGCTGCTGCGTCATACAACATGGGAAAAACGCGATTGAGAAAAACCATCAGCGAGCAAAAGATGGATTCCTACTACGACTTGTTTATGAATGACGAAACCTCGCGCTACGTGTTCCGCATTCTCGCGCTAAAAGAAATTGTCGGCAACCCGAAGAAGTATGGTTTCTATTTGGAAAAATCAGACTACTACGATCCGCTGCTAACGCGGGCAGTGACAGTAAATGAAGATGTAGAAGACCTTGCGGCTTTTGCGCTTCAATATGGCATCAACTACAAAACATTAAAACTCCTGAATCCGTGGCTGCGCCAGCCGTATTTAAAGGTGAAGAAGGGGAAGAGTTACTCGGTGCAGTTGCCGGTGTGAGCGCCTTTCGCAGGTGATTTCGCTAAATTTGAAGAAACGATAGAGCATGTCTGTTCAAACGCTTACGGTTGAAAAGAAAAAATTCGCAGTGATTCCGCTGAATGAATATCAAAAGCTGTTGGAATTGATTGAAGATTTACAGGATTTAGCGGACGTAAAAAAACGCGCCAAAGAACCCCGCGTCTCTTTTGACGAAGTAAAAAAGCACTACCAGAAGAAAGCCCGCAAGTAGCATAGCTTATACCATCATCTTTGCGAAAAGCGCTCAAAAGGAATTAAACAAAATTCCCAAGGCATTTGGCAACAGGATTCTTGCAAAAATCGAAACGCTTACAGAACAACCCCGACAACATGGAAGCATTAAATTGGAAGGCTCTGACAACACTTACCGTATCCGTATCGGTGATTACCGTGTTATTTATTCCATCTATGATAAAGCATTAGTAGTGGATGTGATTAAGATTGACCACCGCAAGCAGGTTTCTTGGAGGTAGTTGCGTCTTGTTTCGCAAGCAGAACTAACATCTTTGTAAGTTACAATCTTGTTTAGCCGTTCGTTCTTATATTCTCCGTGGCTGCGCCAGCCCTACCTGCGCGTGAAGAAAGGAAAGAGTTATTCAGTGCAGTTGCCGGTGTAATTTTCGCTGTCTTATTTTTTGAAATAATATTGTTGTAGCCACCTCTTGAAAAGCGGGTCATGCAGCGTAATCTTTTTCGCGAGCGTATCTATAATTTCTTTGTTGGTTAATGCCTGTTTGATCCTGTTAATATTGGCGGATGTTCCAAGATTATACTTCATCAGGATATCGCGCGAACTGAATTGTTCCGCATCATCGCAAAGCGCCCTAAGAAAATTTACCTGCGTATTGGAAAGCCCGTCAACCATCGCCTGAAAAAGAATGCTGTTTTGCGTGAGCATTGCTTCAAAAGCGGCAGCTACTATTCTTTCATCGCAATTTTTTGTCGTGCGCAGCCAGCAGCTTTGCGCAAACTGCTGCACATAAAACGGATGATTCTCCATCATATCCGCGATAGAAGCGGCAAGGTCAGAAGTGATTTTTTTTCCGGTATCAGCAAATCTTTTGACAATAAATTTTATCCAGTATTCTTTTTCTATTTTCTCCAGAAAGAGCAAGTCTCCAAATTTGTAGAAAGGCATTGATGGGCTGGAAAAAACTTCCATCAGCACATGGCGCTTGCTTCCATACAGGCAATATGCGGCATGTTTATGATGTTGCCAGTGTGAACGCAATTTCTTTTGTAACGCAAGCGGCTCCTCAAAATAGCCGATATTCTGAAACTCGTCAATGCAGACAATCATTGTGATGCCCTTTGCTTTTGAAATAGTTTCAGGTAGATTAATGATTTCGTCAGGATTCCGTTTGAGTTCTTTCCAATCAAGACTGAAAGAAAATTCTTGTGTAGAGTCAGGACTCAGGTTGATTTTTGGAACGATTCGGCTGAAAAACTTCTTCGTGTCTTGTAGTCGCTCTTCCCATTTGCCGGACGCAGCTTTGATTAACTCTCCTGCAAGTAATTGATAAAACTCTTCCTCCGTGCGCACATTGAACAAATCAATAAAACAAAACCTGATTTTGGAATTTTTATGAGCGGCTTCTTTTGCTGCTCTCGCTACCAGTGATGATTTGCCCCACCTGCGTGGGGATGCAAGAACTGTATTGATTTTCGAAACAAAATTGGCGACTAACTGCTCCCGCTCTTTTTCCCTGTCAGTGAAATCCGCGCCTGATGCTATTCTGCCGAAAATAAAGGGAACATGCTGGTGTGCCATTGCGTGTGGTTTTGCTGGGCAAATATAACTTACAACTTTGTAACTTACAACTTTGTAACTTACAACTTTGTAAGTTTTTGAAACACTGCGAAATTTTCAAACTGACTCCGGATTTCATTCATTCACAGGCAGGTTTTTATTCACATCTCCTTCAATCTTCCGCAACTTGTTTTCGCAAATAGAAATGAGTTCATTTGCCTGCTGCGCTTTTGCGGCAAGTTTTTCCAACTGAATATTGCCGTCTTCCAATTCGCCCACGAGTTGTTCCAGCTTTGAGAACGCTTCGCTATACGTCAAGTCCTTTTTCATTTTTTGTTTTTTCAGTCACCACGCTATGAATGATTTCGTTGCGCAGCAGTGTTTGTAATTCCATGTTCTCCGTGATGTCAGCAGGTTCGGAAATGATTTTACTCTTTGAAGTGATGATGGCAAAACCTCTGTCGAGAATTGCTTGCGGGCTTGCGAGTTTCACAATGCGTTTTGCATTTTTCAAATTCTCTTTTGCTTTTTCAAGTTGCTCGCGCACTGCCGCAAAGAAGTTTGTTCTTATGTCAATCAGCCTGTTTTCAAACTCAAAATTGTGCTCTACAAAAAACGAAGCCACTTTGGTTGGGGTTTTTTGTTCACGCGCCATCAGGTCAACGATGCTTTGATTCCTGTCATGCCCGATGCCGGTGAAAACAGGAATCGGAAAATTTGCAACACACTTTGAAAGTTCATAGTCTTCAAATGGACGAAAATCCGTTTGCGAACCACCACCGCGCACAATCGCAACGACATCAAACCGCTCGCGCTCTTTTTCAATTTGCGCAAGCTGCTCAATGATTTGCTTGTGCGCGTTGTCGCCCTGAATTGTCACCAAAAATTCTGTAACTGAAAATGTGTAGCCGTGCTTATTCTTTGTAAGCTCTTGCAGAAAATCACGTTGCCCGTCTGAGCTTTGCGCAGTAATCAATGCAATATTTTCAATTACTAAGGGAAGCGGCAAGCGGTTGTTGAATGTTCTGTACGCCCCGTCATACAACTGAATCGTTTGCGGATTTTCTTTCAGCAGTCGCTCAAGCGTTTGCTGGCGTTCAAGCTCCAGCGTTCCCAGCGTATGCGCCAAATCAATCTGCAACACATCGAGGTTCAGTCCATATACGGGATGAAACCGCACACGCACTATGCAGTTGATTTCAATACCATTTGCAAATCGCTGCTTTGTTTGCTTTTCAAAATTTTCAATCTGGCTGTAATAATTGCTCCAGAATACGGCTCTAATTTCCGCAGTAGTTCTGCCATTTTCCTTCTCAATAAATTTCAGATAGCATCTTCTGTCTGCTTCTTTTCTGGTGACATCCGTTATCTGCGCGGTGATTAGAAATACTTCACCGCCAAAATTTTCCTGAATGGCATCGTGAATCAGTTCAGTAAGCTCCGAGAGTTTGATTTTCTGCACGGTGTAAAAGTAACATGCTAAAATTCATGCGCCAGCCGAATCATCGTTAATCTTCCAATCGCAGGCGCGCCCGGAAATGGCTGATACTTTCCACCAATCAAATTTTGAATGCTGAGGGAGATTTCTGTTTTCTTGGAAAACCACAATTTGTAAAGCAGGTTTAAATCAAGCACATTGTAATCATCCACCGGACCGACATACACTCCCGAGTTTGCAAGAAACGCCTGCTGCCAGCGCCAACGCACACCCGCTTCTAATCCAATCTTTTTGATGTCGTAGCTGAAGTTCAGCGCCACTTTATGTTTTGGCGCGTTAAGTGAGATATAGCCAAACTGCGCCTCCTTCACTTGTATCGTGTCCTTGCTCAACCAGGAATACGCTGCGCCCACGCGTAAATCTTCCGTCACGAAAAATGTCGCGCCTATGTCCATGCCATACACATTGAGGTCGCCAATGTTTTTGTAAGAAACAATCATTTCTCCATTTTCATTTTCCGTTGGCGTGATAGAGCCAAACGGCAACTGGTTGGCAGCCGAACCGAAGATGCGCACGAACTCATCATCCGCACGTCCGTCATTATTTCCAAACTCAGGATTTTGGTCAAGAAATTCCACGAGCGATTGCGGTGTAATTTGTCCAAAAAAAATATTGATGTCGTCCGTATCTGATGGAGTTGTGCCGTAAATCGCTTCGGTGATTGATGAGGAAATAGATTGCTCCAAGGTGGCGGGATCTAAAAACACACCGGGGGAAATCAGCGTGACGGGCGTGATGAAACGCTTCTTATCCATGCGATACGCATCCACCGTAAGCATGAGCCGGTCAAACAACATTCCTTTGTAACCGATTTCATACGTCTGCGTGATGGCGTTGCGGAGCGGGTCAATGTTTCCGATGGAATAGGGAGAAACTTCTTCATCAAATTCAGAAGTGGTGAGATTCAGCGTTTTCACAATATTGAGTACGCTGTCAATATCCGCAGGAGCGATGTTACTAATAATTATATCCGCCACTCCACCGGGTAATCCCGCTCCTATCAAAGCGCCTCTGAACTGATCCGCGACTACCAGTTTTACTTTATCCCATGCAGCGTTGCTTACATCGGGATTATTCAAATCATTATATGCAGCAGGATTTGCAGCAAGCGGTGAGAGATATTGCGGCAGCAAAGGATTCTCATTGATAAACGGATTGTTGCCATATTCAAATTTGAATCCTTCGCGGTTGCCTTCCGCCATCACCGGGATATTTACATACGGCACATATTGCTGAATCACATCAAGGCTCAGTTGTGTGCTGCCGGGCGAATCAAATGCGCGGTTATACGTTGCGCGCAACGTGTGTTTCGCACTTGGCTTGTAAACGAATGCAGCGCGAGGCGAAAAGAAAATCTGGTCAACAAAATTGTGATAGTCACCGCGCACTGCGCCCACAATGCTGATTTTTTTATGCACGTCAAAGTCGCCTTGCAAATACAATCCCAATTCGTTGATGTTGTCGTTGTCTTCGTATTTTCCATTCAGCGTTTCATCTGTATTCGGATTCGTGAGCAACGCATCAAAGCCATACGTGAATCGGATTTGCTTAATCGGTTTATAGCTGTGCTGTAGCTGCGTCACGAAAAATTTACTCTTGTCAATCACGCGGCTGCCGCTGCGCAACAGGCGCGTGTCGCCTGAGTTGGAGAAGTTGGCATAAAACTGAGCGAAGAAATCTTTCCAGCGAAAGCGTGTTTGCGCGTAAAAATATTTCCAGTTAATCACCTGCGATGCGCCCAGCCCGGTCATCTCCACATCGGAGCCATTGCGGAATCCGCTCGAAAAAATCAATTCCATGTCGGGGCGAATTCTGTAATCAAACCGAGAATCAAAACTGTAAGACCGGATTTGATTATCGCGGCTGTTGTCAATCGGACCTTCGAGCGTGTCGTTGCCCGCTTCCGTTTGGCGAATAATAAATACCGAATCCGGCTCGCTCGGGTCAACATATTCCCAGTCGTTTGCCTGCGTGTAGTTCGCTGAAATTTTATAGCCGAATTTTTTATTCGCCTTTCCTGCATGCCACACATTCGTGCTGATGACATCGCGCTCAATGCCGTAAGCGAAATTCAGTTTCGTTTTAAACTGCTCTTTCATATCAAGCGGTGATTTGGTGATGATATGCACCACACCGCTTGCCGCATTCGGTCCGTACAACGCTGATGCGGGACCTTTCACCACTTCGATGCGCTCAATATCTTCCGTGCTGGTGGGAATAAGTTGAAACGCATTTACGCGCAGCGAAGGAACGCTGCCGATACGGTTGTCCACTGCTGTGAAAACCGAGCCGGAGAAAATATTATTGAACCCGCGCGTCACAACATTTCCGCCCACCAATCCTGTCGGGATAATATCCACGCCCGGAATCATCTCGATATTTTTAAAAAGATTCAACGGAATACTGTTTTTGATTTGCGTGGCGCTCACCACCGAAATCGCAGCAGGAGATTCTAAAATTTTCTCTGTGCGCTTTGAGCCACTCACTACCACTTGGTTCAATCCTACTTCCGCCTCTTTCAATTCAATTGCAAGCGGTGAAGCAAGCGTGGCAATGTCGAGTTCTTTTGTGTCAAAGCCGATGAACGAAATCAGAAGCGTACCCGATGGCGGAAGCTGCAAACTGAATTTCCCTTCAATGTCTGTAATCGCGCCAAGCGCAGTGTCTTTCACCGTGACGCTCACGCCTACCAATGGCTCGCCATTTTTGCCATCGGTGACAGTTCCGGAAATTGTTTTTTGTGAAAAAGCGGATGCGCACACGCAGCACAGCGCTAAAATTGTAAGCAAGTTCTTCATAGGGGTACTTTAGAAGTTACCCCAAAATAGAAAAATTATCGGGAGAGAGATAATGCCGTTGCCGCCCAGTGGTTTTGTTTCTTCAAAATCTTGTTTCGTGGCCCGCGCTTAAAAAAGGAAGAGACATCTCTTGATAAAGTGATAAAAGTCACAAAACGCCCCGCAAAACCTCCGCACCTTTGATGCGTGAAAATGAACATGCTGAAAATGATTGGCGTTTGCATACTCTGCATCGGCATCGTTTACAGTGTAGTGAAATTGTTTCAATTGATTTTTTAATCCTTCAAAATAAATTCATCATGAAAAAGAACATGGGTTCTGCCGACCGCATCATCCGCGTAATTGTTGCGCTGATATTTGCTACGCTTTATTTCACCGGAACTGTTACCGGCACGTTGGGGATTGTGCTTGTTGCGCTTTCCGCAGTGTTTATACTTACCAGTTTAGTGAGTTTTTGCCCGCTGTATCTGCCGTTTGGCATCAGCACATGTCCTAAAGAGAAGTAGTTTCTATTTCCGATAGTATTGCGGACTATTGTTGCTTGGTATTCTACACACGAGTGTGGTATGTCGCTGTGAAAATAAATTTGTCAGCTTCACTGCAAGTTTGTTGAATTATGTCTTTCACTTCTTTGTTACCCAGCCATGAATCGCATTGATTTCATACAAAACTCTATCGGAGGGCTGCTTGCTATGACATCACTCAAAGACCTGAAAAATATTACTGACACGTTCAACGAACAAGATGAAAAGATGCCGCTATTCTTTATCGGGCATGGCTCACCCATGAACGGCATACACGACAATGAATTCAGCCAACGCTGGCAGCAGATGGGAAAAGAAATTCCAAAGCCGAAGGCGGTGCTGTGTGTTTCCGCGCACTGGCTCACGAAGGGAACATTCGTTACCGCGATGGACAAGCCAAAAACAATTCACGACTTTGGAGGATTTCCTGATGCGTTATTCCAGGTGCAGTATCCCGCCCCCGGCAATCCCGCGCTGGCAAAGGAAACTGCTGCTTTGGTGAAAAAGACAACCGTGGGATTAGACCACGATTGGGGGCTTGACCACGGCACATGGATGGTGGTGAAGCACATGTATCCCAACGCGGATATTCCCGTGCTGCAACTGAGCATTGACTATCACAAGCCCGGAGAATATCATTTTGAATTGGCAAAAGAACTTTCAGAACTGCGCAAGAAAGGTGTATTGATTATTGGCAGCGGCAATATGGTACACAATCTCGGAATGGTGACATGGAGTAAGCCCGAAGACTATGCGTTTGACTGGGCGATTGAAATGAATGAGACGTTTAAAAAACATATTAGCACGGACGATTTCAAGCCATTGCTGAATTATGAATCGCTGAGCAATTCCGCAAAGCTTGCCATCCCCACGCCTGACCACTACTATCCGTTGTTGTATGTGTTGGGGTTGAAAGAAGAAAATGAAAAAATTTCTTTCTTCAATGATAAGGCAATGATGGGCTCCATTACGATGACTTCGGTGAAAGTTGAAGGAAAGTAATTTCGATTTTCTGTATCATTACTTCCTCAATTCCCTTTTATGAATTACACCGATATTCTTTATTCCAAACAAAATTCCATTTGCTGGATAACGCTCAATCGCCCGAAGGCGCTGAATGCACTAAGCCCGAATCTTGTCATTGAATTGAAACATGCTTTTGATGAAGCGGCAAAAGATGATGAAGTGGGCGTTGTGGTTCTTTCAGGCGAAGGACGCGCTTTTTCAGCAGGCGTTGATTTGAAGCAGATGAATGAAAGCATCCAGGGCGGCAAGTTTTCGCAGGATACTATTTTGAAAACCGGACTGGAGATGATTGAAAACATCCAAACGATGCCTAAAGTGTGCATCGCAATGGTGCATGGCTACTGCTTCACCGGTGCATTGGAAATCGCGCTTGCGTTTGATTTGCTTTACACCGCAGAAGACACACAGTTTGGCGACACGCATACGAAATGGGGCATCCTTCCTAAATGGGGTATGTCGCAGCGGCTTGCGCAAAAAGTGGGGATTATGAAAGCGCGTGAATTATCCTTCACTGCAAAAACATTTTCAGGAAAAGATGCGGAAGCATTCGGCATGGCGAACAAAGCTGTTCCTGCGGATAAGCTGAAAGAATATGTTGAAGGCGTTGCAAATGATATTTTGAAAAACAGCAGGCAGACCGTTGCCGCGTTTAAGCATTTGTATCATGAAGGCAGCCACACCACTTTGCGCGAAGGCTTAAAGACGGAATCAAATTTCGATACGGAGATTACCGACAGAACAGAATTTCTGCGGGCGTTTTTACAGAATAAGTAAGGTTCATTATTGATGCGCGTTTTCAACAATTTGATTATCTTAGTTTTAGATGAAAACAACACTTACCCTCTTCGCGTTGCTGTGGGCTGTATGCTTGCAGGCGCAGACCGATGATAGCGACTCAATCGTCTTCACAATGGTGGAGGAAATGCCAGAATACGCGGGCGGGCAGGATGGATTGATGAAATATCTTGCATCAATCGTCTATCCGATTAAAGCGAAAGATAACGACATCGAAGGAACGGTGTATGCAAAATTTATCATTGAAAAGAATGGAGAAGTCGGCAATGTGGAAGTGGCGAAAAGCAGCGGGGCAGGCATTTTAGACAGTGCTGTGGTAAGTCATGTGCAGGCGATGCCCGCATGGAAACCAGGAACGCAGCAGGGAAAGCCTGTGCGTGTGCAATATGTCGTTCCGGTGAAATTCTATTTATCGGGAGGTTCTCCGCCTCAGAAAAAAAAGAAACGCGATTAGTTGTATGCCGCAGAAGAAATTCATCCTCACCATTCCTGAACCCTGCCACGAGCAGTGGTCGCAGATGACTGTGTGCGGTGCGGGAAGGTTTTGTGGCAGTTGCCAGAAAACGGTTATGGACTTTACGCCACTCTCTAACGATTCGATTGTGCGGATATTGGAAAGTTCAGATGGAAAGATTTGCGGACGGTTTCAGAAAAGCCAATTGAACAGGGTTGTCGCACTTACAGAAACACACCCTTCATTTTTTTTTCGCGGATGCTAAAAATTGCAGCGGGATTTTTGTTGCCAACAGTGTTACATCCGGCAATTGCGAAAGCGCAAATGGACGTTCAAAAACAGAACACCGTCACGCAAGAAAATGCAATCGGAATTCATGGGGCTGATATTAAAATTCACGACAACAAAGAGATTTCTGACTCCGCAAAAAATATTATCTCCGGAATTGTGATTGACGAGGAAAATAAAGAAGCGCTTCCTTTTGTAAGCATTTGGATTGAAGGAACTGAAACAGGAACAACGACAGATTTAGAAGGGCGGTTTATTTTGAAAGTACCCATCGCACTTATTTCAGAAACGGAAATCAAACTGGTTGTTTCATCTATAGGATACGAAAAATTATTTGCTACAATCAAGACGACAGACTTACCCCTGAAAAAAAAGTTTGTCCTGAAAATGAATGGCTGTGTAACTGTTGGCGCTGTAATAGTTGTGAAGGAGGTTGATATGCGTCCACGCCTGAAAGGAATACCCTTTGTTTTTAAATAAATAATCACTTACACGCCTCAATCTTCGCATTCGCCAAATTCAGCGAGTATAGCTTCCCGCCAATCTTGTAGAGATATTCATCGGTGATGTACAGGTCATTGTTGCTGTAAAAGCAAACGCCTTCTTTTTGCGACATCGTGCCAAATGTGAGCGTGTATTTTTTTCCGGAAAAAAACTTATCGCCTTCAAAGCAGGTGAACAACCACAGCTTGTCATGCGAGAGCAACACGAGTTTCGTTTTATCAGGACTGATGTCTGCTGATGTTACCCAATTAAGCAGCATCGGCTCAGGACCGGTATAAACGCTGTCTATCAACTCGGCAACATATTTTCCTTTTGTTGCAGGCACCTTATACACTTTAGAATATCCCGTGAATGGAATCGTGCGGTTTTTTGAAAAAAGATAGAGTGAATTATTGAACCAGATCATCGCTTCCACATCAAAATTTTGTTCGTTTTCAGCAGGCGGAAAAAGGTGTTGGTCAGGAAAAGAAAACTCGATGAGTTCAGGAGTAGCTACTTTATCTTCCTCTTTTGAAGGGTCGCTAATTTTCAATACCTGCAAATCATGCCGCTTGTTGGCATTGTTTCCAAATGCGCCAATGTAGATGTTGCCCGCATCGTCTTTCGCGAGGTCTTCCCAATCTTTGTTTTTCACGCCCACATAAATGGCATCCGAAATTTTTCCTGTTTTATCAATGCCATACAGCACGGGGTCACCGCTGTCATTGTGCGTCCAGATTTTCCCGCCTGCCACAACAACGCCTGATGATTCTTTAATCACCAGGTCGAGCTTGCAGACTTCGGTAAGGCTCACTTGTTGCGCGAATGCAGCCGTTGAAATTCCAAGCCAAGCGAGAACAGATAATCCGTATTTTAATGTTTTCATGCTAAATCAATATGTAACAATGATACGGCTAAATCAAGAGCAGGCGCTGCAATACGCTGCAAAAATGGGCTAACACGAAGGTGTGGAAAGTTTGGAAATTATAAGACGTGCCTTAATATCACCTAAATGAAAATAGTTTGAAACTATCAACGAGGGACTGTCGCTCTCACTTCTTCATAAAAAGAAGTGGCGACAAAGCTACCGCCATATAATAGGTAAACTCCGTCATGTAAGTGTAGTGATAGAAGCTCACTTCCACCAAACTCACCACTATTGCCGAACAAATATTGAAACAGCAAATCACAAAAATCAGCAGTGCATGTCTGTTTGAAAGCCGAGAGCGCAATAACTGAACTCCGCTCCATGAAAACAACACAAGCAGCGCGATGGGCCAAAACCAGTTTCTTAAAAAAACGCGGTTAATTTTCAGGGTATAGAGGTCGTAAATTTTAAAAGCAAAATTTTCTTTTAATGCCGCCTGCCGCTGTGAGAATCCTTGGGCATCCTTTGCATCATAAAATTCTTTGTATCCATATTTTTTCAACTCAATCGGAATTGTATCCGGCACATGAAAACTAAAAAATTGTGGTTTTTGCGGTTTCTTTTTAACATAGATATTTTGATATCTTCTCTCTACTTCGGAATAATAAAAAAGTTGGTGCTCTTTCAAATTCCCATCAGTGAGATAGAGATACAGATTCGTAATAACAAATTTCAAATACTGCTCTGGTGATTGTTTTATAGCAAATGCCGAAATTTTTTTCAGGCAAGGCAGTGACATAATCTTTATACCCGCATGTTTGCAATAAATTTTTGTAAAAAGGAATGATGCGATAATGATAATCGAAATATGCACGGTGAAATTCCTTCGGTTTGTATGCGCCTTTGAGCATGATTTTATCCGCATCCAGAATGCTTTTTTTAATCTCTTTGATTGCATTGTTGTCGCAACCGGAGAAAGAAGAATCATCAATCATAAAAATGATAGTTACACCTGCGAGATTCATTCTTCCCTATGGTGAAATTGAAAATTTTCCAAGCGTAAAAAAATTATAGGATGACAACAAGAGCAGCAAAATCGAAGCAGGCATCAGCGCTTTTAACCAAGCATTCTTATAGCGTTTTGAAAAAAGAGGAAAAGCAGGATAAGCAAAACAACAGGCGCTAAAAAAAGCGCGGAAGGGCGCACAAAAATGATGAGGGCAACTATCGTTGATAGCAAGAACCAATGCTTATTCCGATGGAGAACAGTTTGTAGCCAAAAGGAAGCGAAATAGTCAAGCTCATTGAACACATAACCCCTTAAGCCGCCAGCAAATATAAAAAGAAAGCGCCTTGCCACAAGCGACACTGCAATGTTCTCAATTAAGCCAGAATAACATAATCAAATTTAGAGCGAGAGAAACATTGTAAACTTGCAGGCAGTCGTGTAAATAAGGAAGTTCGCAATTGAACGGTTGCTTCATATGCCCTCAAAAATGCGTTCACACATGAATTGTTTGAGTGAATATTAATTAGAAAGTCCCTAAAAGTGTTAAGTATCTACAAGTGCATCAGAGCTGTCAGTGAGAACGATCACTTCAAAAAATTGCTCTCAATAGCAAAGTTTTGTTTGAACTTCCTCTTCTTTCTAATTTGTTGCTTTTATGGCTTAAGATTATTCCAATATCACTCAAAAATTCTAACCAGTGAAAATTTGATGGAATATAGAGAAGGGGCAATGGTAATGTCTTCAAATTTATTGGCTTCGGGAGAATCTCCTTATAGTGCGCAGAACCAGCCGATTTTCAGCAACAATTACGGAGCGCTTTATCCGCTAATCTGTATGCCTATAATTTTCTTTTTTGGGCCGAACCTGATATTATTTCGGTTAGTCGCTGCCATTTTTATATGGCTCACGTTATTGCTCCTGACGATCGTACTCATTAAAAATAAAGTTCCGATATTATACGTGTTTGCCGGAGTATTAATATTATTTGCATCCTTGCTATACAGCACAACCCCTTTGATACGACCAGATTCTTTAGGATTATTCCTGTTTATTGCAAGCATTTTTTTTCCTTACCTGTACAAATATTCTAATAAAAGCCTGATAGCTTCTGCAATACTGGCGGTGCTGGGTTTTTATGCCAAGCCCTATTTTATATTGGCAGCCCCTCTGTTAGCTTCTTCCCTGCTATTGATTGGGTTATGGAAGAAAGGGGTTATTTATAGCATTCTTGCAGGGGGTTTTTTTACGCTGTCCTTCTTAATTATCAAGCACGGTCAAGAATTTTACTTCTACAATACATTGTATGTAAACATGGCTGCAGCGTCTAATAGCCGTGAATATACTATTCTCCAATTGAGCAAATTTATCAGCATAAACAAGGGATTGTTATTCGCTTTGGGGTTCAGCATTCTCTGTATTCTTTATTCTATATTAACCGAAAAGAAAAATTTGATAACAAACCACTACAAGTCTGCATGGTTACCTCTCTCTTGCTTGTTAGTGGCATCTTTGCTGACTTATTTCAAACTAGGAGGGTACAATGGAGCTTACATGATTTACCTCTTTCATCTCTTGACGCCTTTTCTGATTATTTCAGCTCTTTTATTAGCCAGTTCTTTGAGAAATTCACTTTTTTACAAGATACCCTTATTCATTTTTCTATCGCTTAATATCTATTCCGGGTTTGCTTTTTTACCGGGATTTAATTGTGAGAATGAAAAAGAGTGGAATGAATTGGAAAGCCTGACGAAAGAACATAAACATATACTGTCTTCACCGGTGCTTTCCGTCACTTTACTGCGAAATAATAAACAGATTTATGATTCAGGACTTACTGAATATTTCTATACCGGAGACGACAACAATATAACATCTTTTTTCTATAATAATGAAGAAAAAAGAAAGAGGTTATATGACGACTTGAAAAATGAGATTACCAAAGACGTACAACAACATAATTTCGATCTCATCATTTTTGCCAGAGGCTATGAGAGATTTGTAAGAAAAGGCATCCTTAGCGAGAACTACAAACTTGAAAAAACAATAACCCTGTGCTTGCCCCACACAATGCAAAAGTGGGAATTGGATGTTTATAAGCCTAAAATGTAGAAATAGTTATTTTTTTGAAAGGCGCATCCGGCTTTTGTTTTTAGTCCACATCAGAAAACAGAAAAGGAAATAATTTTTTAGTAAAAAGAAGCGGTGATAAGGCTACCGCCATATAATAAGTAAACTCCGTCATGTACGTATAATGATAAAAACTCACCTCAACCAAACTTACCACTATTGCGGAGCATATATTCACGTTGCAGATAACAAAAATCAAGAGAGCTTCTTTATCTTTTAAGCCAGAGATAAGTAGTTTGATGCCGCTGATAAAGAACAAAGCAATGAGGGATAAAGGCCAAAACCAATTCCTTAGAAAAACCCTATTGATTTTTAGGGTGTAAATATCATACAACTTAAAAAGCGGGTTGTTGATGAGCGCTTGATAGCGTTCTTTAAAACTTAAGTCATCGTGCGCGTCATAAAATTCTTTGTAGGTATATTTTATTAATTGCAAAGGCACTGAATCTAACGCATAAATCCATAAGCGGTCCGGTTTAGGGTAATTATGACTGAAGATGGTTTCATATCTTCTTGCAGGTTCTGAATAATAAAACAATTGATGCTCATCTAAATTGCCATGCACGATATAGTAATAAAGATTCGTGGTGACGAACTTTAAATACTTCGCTGGGTTTTTTTTAATTGAATCAAAACTGATTTTCTTGATACTTGGTAATGCCTCCACATAACCGGAATAGCCGCAGAACTTTACCAGATTTTTGTAGAATGGAATTATATTGTAGTAGTTAATAAAGTAGATCTCGTGGTGAATCCCCATGTCAGAACTCATTTCCAGATTTCGCTTGTCTTCTTCCGAAACATTCGCTCTCATGTAATCTATTGCCTTGTTTTCACATTCAGAATAAGAAGGATCATTGCTTACAAAAGTGACCACGACACCAATCACATTCATTCCGCCCCAGGGAGAAACAGAAAACTTACCTATTGTAAATAAATTATAGACTGAAAGGGAAAATAACATGACCCCTCCGGGAATCAGGAGTTTTAACCAGGCATATTTATATTCTCCTGACCTGAACAAAAAGATTAAAATGAGGATAACAATAGGTACAAGAAAAAGACCGGAAGGTCTCACATAAATAATAGCGCCAAAACAAACAGAGAGAAGCACCCAATATCTATTCTTGTTCAAACAAACAATCAAGCCTCCTACAAATAAAATCAGAAGATTGGTGTATAAGGAATTTGTTAAAAGGGTGGAGTCTTCTTCTATGCTGTGATTCATCATAAAATAAAATATCACAACAGCAGTTGCAGCGTATGTCAGTTTCTTGTATGATGAGTGCACCGCATAAGTAAAAAAGCAGGCGGTCAAAAGTGTGATGATATTCTGAACCAGAATGATACTCATCACTTTATTGCTGAATAACTCAATAACAAATAAAAAAAGCGGATAACCCGGAGTTCGAACATCGAAGAAGGGAACTTTTCCCTCTTGTATCTCTAAAGCAACCTTGAAATAATCCAATGTATCAGAGGTTGAAAAACCTCCGGGAAACGGGAAATATGCAAAGAAGGGAAATCTAGAAACGAAAAAGCAACCGGCTATCGCTATGAAAGATATAGACAGGCTGTATTTCGTAATGTATTTTAGCACACCATCGCCTTTAGAATTTTCCGAAATCAACTTATGCGTGATTTTGTTTCTGAAGAATTTGCTTTAAAAGCGTGGCTATCAGCCCCAGTCCGAACATGAGAATGGATAACAAAAGACAGCCGATTCCTAGAAAATAGAATAAAGAAATTTTTAAAAAAAATGCAACAGCCAAGCTGAACATGCCAAGAAAAATCAGCACACCGCAAAAAACCAGGAAAATTTTTATCGGATTATAGAATAAAATAGCTTCAACAATAAATTGCAGGGTGCGCAGTGAATCATTCACCAGTTTCACATTCGTTTTTCCTGTGCGCTTGTAATAATCAATTGGAATATACTTCACAAATTTCCCTGTCATCATGTATGCAAGCGTTACCGAAGTTGTAAAACTGAAAGTGTTGCTTAGTGTGCCGAAATAAGGAACTACTGTCTTCTTCGAAAACATCCTCAATCCGGAATTAATGTCAGGAATACTTCTTCCCGCAGTGAATTCTACCAATTTCTTTAGAATAAACCGGAGGATACTCTTCTTTGTAGATTCAATATAAAACTTGCCTTGTCGGGCGCCCACCACCATATCAAACCCTTTCTGATATTCCTCATACAATTGGGGGATTTTATCAATCGGATACGTGCCATCCGCATCGGTGATGCAAATAATATCGTTTTTCGCTTTCTGTATCCCGTCTTTCAGCGAGCGACCATAACCGATGTTATGAGGATGCCGCACAACAATAGCTCCATTTTCTTCCGCTAACCGTGCAGTATTATCCTTACTGCAATCATCCACCACTATTACTTCTCCGGTCGTCAAGCCCAATCCTTCCAGCACGTTTTTGCACGCATGAATGGTAATGGCAATTTCGCGATCTTCGTTGTAAGCCGGTATTACGATTGAAATCATTCCTTATTTTTTTGAAATACTGCGATTAAAGAAATCCCCACAGGCGCACCCTTCGGAAAAAGGAGTTTGCTGATTGGAACTACATATTTGTCGAACACATCAATTTCACCGGGCTTTTCCTGCGGATTTTTTTTCATGATTTTGTACACAAACCAATAGCCTAACGCGCCTATCGGATTGAAATAATATCGTTCAAGCATTTTACTGTTGCCGATAGGAAGGGACTCCAAATCAGCTTTTGCATAGCGCTTAAAGTGTCCAGCTGCGCGGTCAAAGTCAGAGTAGAGAAATTGATGAGAAGGGACAAGCAAGAATAAATTCCCTCCAGGCTTAAGCAGCGAGATGAGTTTACTGAAAAAGGCGTTGTGGTCTTGCACATGCTCCATCACATTCATGCAAAGAATGAAATCATACGCGCCCGATACGTTCAGCAAATCAATACATTCAAATTTTACTGCTCTTTTCAGATTTTGATTCTTAACGAAATTGATAGCCGACTCCGAAATATCAATGCTGTAAAGAGAGTTGCAGTTTGCGTTCTCAGTAATAACTTTCGTAAACGAACCAACTCCGCATCCTACTTCCAGCATATCGCCATGCAGGTAAGGCGCAAACTGCTCATACATCCAACGCGTGTAATTTACCGCGCCCGACATCTGCTCCCCGGAAACAAACAAGACTTCATCTTTCATGTTTGTCAATGATTAAGAACAATTGATTCGCTTCAAATCGGGTTTTGAGGTTTAGAAAAAACAGATTGTATAAAATATCTGACAGCATTTCCTGCTTTGCGCTGTACTTGCTTTGCGCAAAACCCGAGTATGTTTTTTCAGGAAAAAAATTAATAGCGTGCTTATACAACGTATGAAAAGGCATTCCCCAAAAAAAAAGTTTGTAGCGGATGTTTTGGTATTTCCCCAATGCTTTATCAAGCATTGCGCGATTGAAATGGCGATAGTGCCCCACTTTTTTATCAATCTCAAACAACTTCCCCGAAGGCACGGTGATGATAAGTCTTTTATTTGCTGCTTTGATAAGTTTATCCAACGACTGCTCCCAGTCGCGCACATGTTCCAGCACTTCCGAACACACTACAAGGTCTGCTTGCCGGTTGAGTTCCTGCTCATCCAAGTCAGACACAAACCATTGCACATCGTGATATTTCTGCTTGTTGATATTGATAGCGCTTGCAGAAATATCACAACCCGAGAATTGTACTTTAGCCCCAAGCAGCTCTTTCAATTCTTTGATTAAAATCCCGCTGCCGCAACCCACATCCAGCATGGTATTGATTTGAAAAGAACTTTCTTTAGCAAGTTGCTTAATAATGCGCCTGCGATGCCGCGGGGCAGGCGAGTTTTCAATCATTTCCGCCCATTCGTTTCCAAGCCACTCGGAGTTGTAAAAAACATTCTCTTTAGAATTTTCAGCGCTATTCATGAACCTATTGATAATTATTTTTTAATTCCGCTGCCACTCCAACTCACACCTTTGTAAGGCGTGATGCTAATATCCTTAAATTCATCGGGATTGAACCACGAAACAATTCTTTCTTTAGAAATAAAATCTACCTGGGGTGCATTCAATTTATCAAACACATTCAGCGCGTTTCTGTAAAAAGACAGTTTCCTGAAATTTTGAAAATATTCATAAAACGGCAATGCTTTGAGCGGAAGTAAATAAATCGTATAGATTGGCAAATACATCAATGCGGTGATAATATTCGATAACGTGAGTAATGATGGTCTTGACATCTTTGTGAGAAACCGCTTGCGCAGGGGCTCAACAATTTTGTCAACAAGTTCATTCCCTTCTTTTGAATACACCCACACAATCATTTTCCCGCCCGGCTTCACATGCCGCTTCATGTTCTGAATCGTTTTGTCGGGGCTATTCGTGTGATGCACCACGCCAATGGAGAAAACAATATCAAATTGCTTTTCCAAGTTCATGTTTGCAATATCCTCTTCAACAAACTCAATGTTGTTGAATTTCTTATTCCTTTCCTTTGCAATGTCGGTGGTATTCAAATCTACCGAAGTGATGGATTGAGCAACGGGCGCTACGAACGAGGTGTGTTGCCCGCCTCCGCAGCCGCACTCCAACACGGTTTTTCCCTTGAAGTCCTCCAACGTATTTGGTAAAATCCAATCCTGAAAAAGAAAAAGCTCATCATCCTGAAGCAATTTCCATTGCTCGCTCCACTCAGACTGCTTGACTTGTTTTGTCACTTATTGTGTGTTTAAGGGCAAATCTATTAAAAGCTTTAAACTCATCTCCATTTTCGCTGTGCAGCCACAATCCAAAGGGGGCATTAAATCCGCTCTTCTTCTTTTGCAAGACAAAAGCGGGAAGAATTTCTTTCAGCGCTTCTTTCAAAATGAATTTTGTTTTAAATCCATTCAATTTGAATTCAGCGGGTAATGCAGCCGCATAACAAATCAAATCATAGTCAAGGTAGGGCGCGCGCGCTTCAATACTGCTGTGCATGGAGGCGCGGTCAACTTTCACAAGAATATCATCAGGCAGCCAAGTCATGCAATCAACATAGAGATGCTGGTCTAATTGTTCCAACCCTTTCACTTCGTCATAATATTTTGAAAAAGTCTTGAACGGGTCGGTATCGTAAACCAACTCTTTATATTGAGCGCCCATGATTTGCACACGCTCTTCCGGGCGAAAATGCAATCGCCACGCATAATGCGCCTTCCGGTAGTCGAAGCGCGTGCCGTAAAAAAACTGCTTCGCTTTGTAGCCTAAATTGATTTTCTTTTTTGATGAAAAATAATTGGGCAGATTTTCAGAACTCAGCATTTTCTTTACGCTACCCGGCATCCACCTGAAGTAGTTGTAATACTTATCGGCTTTGTATGTTTCATATCCGCCAAACATTTCATCAGCGCCATCGCCCGATAACACCACTTTCACATATTGCGAAGCAAGCCTTGAAACCTCCACCATCGGAATCAGTGAGTTGTCGGCAAACGGTTCGTGGTATGCGCTCAATGCTTCGATGATTTTGGCTTGAATATTTTCATCGCCAATCGTCAGCCCGTGATGAATCGTGCCGAGCAGATTTGCAGTTTTAGTCGCGTCATCCAGTTCGTTGTAATGCTCGTGCTCAAAACCTACGCTGAACGTGTGCAACTCATTCTTCTTGAATTTTTTCATCAGCGCAACGATGGAACTGGAATCAACGCCACCACTCAAAAATGCCCCAACAGGCACATCGCTAATCAGCCTTCGCTCCACCGCTTTTGTGAGCAGATGAATGATTTCCCGCTGAATCGTTTCCGGAGATTGTTTGTTTTTTGGAAGAAATTTTTCTGCGAAATTCCAATAACGGTGTTTTGAAATTTTCTCGTTTTCAAGAATCAAATAATGTCCGGCTTCTAATTTTTTTATGTGTTCGTAAATGCTGAGAGGTGCTAAAATATAACCAAGCGCGAGATAGCAATTGAGCGCCTCTTGTGAAATCACCTGCGGAATTTGTTTGTTTTCTAACAGCGCGGGGACTTCAGATGCAAAAGAAAACTCGTCTTTCGCATAATGATAATAAAAAGGCTTTTTGCCGAACCTGTCACGGGCGATAAAACATTTTCGGGTTTCATTATCCCAAATCGCGAAGGCAAACATTCCATTCAGCAGATGAAGGCAATCTGCTCCGTAATGAATATATGCCTGCAACAAAACTTCAGTATCTGAGTTGCTGAAAAAGCGAATATTTTTTTTCAGCAGCTCTGTTTTGATTTCCGGAAAGTTGTAAATCTCTCCGTTGTAAGTGATATGATAGCGTCCGTCTAAAGTGGACATCGGCTGCGCTCCATTGCTCGAAAGATCAATAATGGAAAGGCGCGTATGCCCGAGAATAGCTCCGGGAAGCTGCTTCACGCCTGATGCATCGGGACCGCGATGATGCAGCTTTTTGCACATGGCATGAACGAAGCCGGCTTCCCGTTCGGAGTAATTCGCTTTAATAATGCCTGCTATTCCGCACATGCCTGATTTCTTGTTTAAATATCGTTTTTATACCTCACGAACGACTTTATGAAAAACTTTTTTCGCGCCATGCTTCCCATGTCAAAATAATTTCTTGCAACCGACTGCTTATACTTTCTGTAAACCTCCATCCCAAAACCGCTTGATGTTGTGCAGAGCATCCAATATTTTTCTGCAAAAAATCTATCAAACAAATCGCTGCGATAGATTTTAGCTTTTGCATTGCCTGCAATCAGTTTGTCAAACAAATCCAGCAAAGCAAACAGTTCTTCTTTTGTTTTAGGCGCGCTGCCTTTAAAATAATTTTCATAAACATCCAACTCTTTTTCAGAGGGCACAGCGCCCAATTTCATCATTAATTCCCTATGAATATTTTTCACTACCTGCAATTGCTCTTGCGTTGCTTTGATAGATGTCATCTCAGAATGCGTTCTTTTTTTTACCAACGGCTCAGGAAGGATAGTAACCTCACAGTAATTCACCATTTTATTCCATAGCTCATAATCCTGCGCGACTTTATTAACTGTATCGTATTTTAAATTGTGTTCGTCCAGCACTGATTTTCGCAGCATAGCAGCCGGATGCGGAAAGTGGGTTTCAAAAAACAACTTGAATTTGATCTCGTCATGCGTGGTCTTGTAAGGCGGCACATAGTCGTCATTCGTTCCAATGTTTTGCACGAATGTGCCGCATAATCCTACTTCAGAATGTTGCTCCATAAATGCAACCTGTTTCTCGATTCGTTCCGGCAAACTGACATCGTCCGCATCCATGCGGGCGATATATTTTCCCTTTGCTAAATCAATGCCTCTGTTCAATGAAGCGGTGAGTTTGATATTTTCCTCGTTGCTAAAAAAGCGAATTCTGTCGTCTTTGTAAGATTGAATAATACCTGCACTGCTGTCTGTTGACGCATCATTAATGATGAGAAATTCAATGTTCTTGTAAGTTTGATTCAGCACACTGTCCATCGCTTCCTGCAAATATTTCTCCCCGTTGTAAACCGACATCAATACGCTCACTAATGGTGTTTCCATCAGGCTATTGAATTGAATCTAACATACTTTCCAATAGCGGCTTTCCGGGCTGCGGGTCAATATACGCTTCGACAGATTCGTGCGCTTTTGCTCCAAATTCTTTCCATGCTCCTCTTTTATCCCAGGCTCTTTCCAAAGCAGCACTAAACAATATTGCTGTTGCCGCTTCTGCAACAAAACCATTTTCACCTTCGCAGATGAGTTCCGCATTACCGCCTACATCGGTAACGACAGCAGTTCTGCCATAAGCCATTGCCTCAATCAACGCCAGCGGTGTGCCCTCTTCAATAGAAGGCATTAGCAACATGTGATTCGTTTTCCAGATCTCGCTCACATCGCTTGCCCATCCGTGAAACTTCACATTGTCGTTGATTCCAAAATAAGCCGCCAAATCCCGGAGATAATCCAAATCATCACCGGTGCCGTAAATATTTAAAATCCAATCTCTGTTTTGCCAGCTCTGGGCTGACAATACTTGAAATAAAATATCAAGCCCTTTATTTCTGCATTCCAATCTGCCTACCACGGCAAAATGCAGCGCTGCATCAGCCGGATAGTCAAGGATACGCCTGTTTTCTATTCTGCACGGATTTTTCACAACTTGGTAATTTTTAAAATCAGCAGTTGCCAATTGTCTTTTTGCAACATCCAGATTGCGGTGTGAAATGAAATAAACTTTTCGCGCTGCCTTGTAAATTTCCCTGATGCGCTGAAGATATTTATAGGGATAAACCTTGTGCTCAAGATTCGATTGCCCGATGAGAAAATAAGGTTTTCCGCTGTTTTTCAGCAACCACACCACTTCATAATGTTCAACAACATTGAACACGCCTCCCTGATTTACGCAGATAAAATCGGGATTGAAATTTTTGACAGCACTGGAAAATTCATAATAAAAAGAAGGCATCTGAGGGATATTGTTGAGCATTCTCTTTGCTTTGTAAACTGCTTTTTCTATCCGGTTGCTTTTATCGCGTTCCTCTCTGATATTGAGCGCTGCGCCTTTATTTTTTAATGCGATCAGCTCTTTATGAATTGCTCCAGCGCCTGATGGCGCTGAAATGAATACTTCATGTTTTTGCTCCAACGCATAGCGCGCAGCCGCAGCCCACAGTTCTTCACTGCCGCCCCACCTGCTTGCAGGCATCGTGGATATGAAGCAAATTTTCATTCTGGTATTGCGCTAAGATTAGTTTTCAAAATCGGTGAGGCGTTTCAAATGTATAAAATCATTGCCCGAAATAGTTTCCAACCCAATCCATTTCAGCAACGCATTGAATGCTTCAACGGAACTCACTATATCTTCAAACTGCACAATGAGATAATCATCATGTTCGGTTAGTCCGGGTGGATTTTGATAATAGTCCAACAGAAACTCGTTTGCTTTATTTTCAAACCAATTCCCTGATGTTGACTTGGGAACCTTTCCCTCTCTTGTTTTGCGAATCACCAGAAATCGCGGTTTTTCAAACACATGTTTCCAAACGGGAATCAGCACGCTGTTGCGCGGGTCTTTCCAACCCCACGGCTGAGATGCATAGCGCTTGCCGAACAAGTCCAGCACGTAGCCTTTCCATCCATAAGGTTTTGCGCGGTTGAGCCAGCCGAAATGATACAACAAATATCCTTTTGCAGTCCATGGGTGCTGCTCATTGGGCGCGCCATAATTCTCAAAAATGCGCGGCAATTCATTCTTCGTTTGCGCTACCCAATATTCAAGATTGTTTTTCAATTCCAAATCAATGGCTTCTAAAACTTCTTGCTTCATGATATGTTCGTCACCGAACTTTGTACCTAATTGCCTGCTGTAATCGTTGAAAACTTTTGACTCGTGATATTTTCTTGCAGCCAGCTTGCCGCTGTCTTTTCCCGCAAAGAAACCGCAGAACCGGAGCAACTTCGTGATGTAAGAAGTGCCGCCTCCATGCGCGCCTGAAATGATGATGGGCGGCTTGCTGAAACGAGCCTCTGCCATCAGGACGTGATTTTATAATTCCAATCTGCCTCCGACAAATAAAAACCCATGTGCAGCTTTGGCAATTGCCCGTTGCCGTAAAAATCATGCGGCACTAATTCAAAGGAAAACATATCGCGGATATTGAGCAGACCGTCATTGCCTGTTAAGACTCCGAGTTCTAATTGATATAAGCCCGCGACAAGGTTGTTGTTTTTCCAAAGAATCTCGTATGTAATTGTTTCTCCTTTTTTCAGGTTAATGACTTTATCCAATTGATAAAATGTATGCAGTTTGGTAATACATTGCTGATTGCGGTGAATGCCGATGCCGCAGGCGAGATTGCGAATGTCGCGGGGCGTGGTGACTGTAACTTTCACCAGCAAATCATCACCGATACGCAGCACATTCTTATCTGCAAAAGAAGCATTCTCGATTACAATTTCACCTGTGAAACCGTTTTCATTAATCTGAATATGGTTTGTCTTTTCAACATGCCCTGCTACGCTCAAGTAATTGGTAATTGCATCTTCTGAATTTCCGTCAAACATGATTTGCCCGTTGCGCATTAAAATGCTTCTCGGACATAAGCCTTTCACCAACGGCAAGTTGTGGCTCACAAAAATCACTGTTCTGCCTTCATCTGCCACGTCTTTCATTTTTCCGAGACAGCGTTTCTGAAAATCAGCATCGCCCACCGCAAGCACTTCATCTATAATCAGCACTTCGGGGTCTAAGTGCGCTGCCACTGCAAATCCCAGCCGCACTTTCATTCCGCTGGAGTAGCGCTTCACAGGCGTATCAATAAATTTTTCCACTTCTGAAAAACCGACAATCTCATCAAACTTCCTGTCAATCTCTTTTTTCTTCATACCGAGGATAGTTCCGTTGAGATAGACATTTTCGCGCCCGGTTAGTTCCGGGTGAAAGCCGGTGCCTACTTCGAGCAGGCTGGATACGCGCCCTTCTATTTCAATTTTGCCATCCGTAGGCTCTGTAATGCGTGAAAGTATTTTCAGCAGCGTGCTTTTCCCCGCGCCATTCTTGCCAATGATGCCCAACACTTCCCCGTCATTCACATCAAACGACACATCTTTCACCGCCCAAATCACATCCGTTTCTTCTTTATCCTTAAAAGACGCGAGGTTGTTTAAGTTTCGGAATCGCTTAATCGGGGAAGTAAGAAAATCTTTTACTGCACCCGTGAGCGTGTCATTCGATTCATCCTTCACTCCTATGCGATAGCGTTTAGAAAGCCCTTTTACGCTGATTACATTTTTTGACATACTTACTTTAAAGTGCAGTTTAGGAAATCCACGAACGAGCAGCTATTGTTTGTGGGCGTTTCTCCGCCTAAGGCGGAAAATACAAAGGGGTAATTTTTTTTAGAAAATCTTCTATTGTCAGATGAATACCCCTCTTTCTCTCCCCTAAAAGGGGAGAAGCCATCCCGCGTTGCAATCGCTTTATGCCACATCGGCAAAAATCTTTTCTTTATTTCTGAAATAAACTAATCCTGTAAACAACAGCACAACTGCCGTGATGCTTCCCATGCCAATTAAATCCCACGGAATCCTACTCGTGCCTAACAGGCAGGCTCTGAATCCTTCGATTACTCCCACCATCGGATAGAGACCGTAAACTAATCTGTATTTCTCCGGGAGCAGGGTGATAGGCCAAATTACAGGCGCAAGATACATGAGCAATTGCACGAGGAACGCCATCATCTGGTTGATGTCGCGGTATTGAATGGAAAGCGCTGACAGCCACAACCCCATGCCTAATGAAGCCATCACCATGATAACTACTAACAAAGGAATAACAACAACTAAAGGAGTGGGCGCAATGCCATAGTAAAACATCATCACCAGCATAATGACAAACGCGATGGAAAAATCCACCAGCTTGGAAATGACAGGCGTGAGCGGAATAATCACGCGCGGGAAATACACTTTTGTGATAAACACCTGCCCGCTCACTAAGCTGTTTGTAGCATTGGAGAGCGCGGAAGAAAAGTACGTCCATGGCACTAATGCAACGAAGGAAAACAGCGCGTAAGGGATATTTCCATCAATCTGATTTTGCATACCTGCAAACTTTCCGAAGATGATAGTGAAAATCACCATTTGCACCACCGGCTTGATGATTGCCCATGCAAACCCCAGCACTGTCTGCTTATAGATAATAGTCACATCGCGCTTCACCATCATGTAGAGCAAATCACGGTAATGCAACAACTCCGCAACATCTTTTGCGGTGATAAGCTGCCAGGTTTTTCTTTTTGATATTTCTACGCGCACGGGACTGCAAAATAAACCAAATGAGTTTGAAGTTTGAGGTTTGAAGTGTCCTGACGGACTCGTTCCTCCATCCCCTGAAGTTTGGAGTTTGGTTACTGAAGAGTAATCTTCATCATGCGCTGGTTGCGCGGATGCGGGTAATCATTCATCAACTCGATTTTCAATTCGCTTCTTTTTCCTGCATTTTGCAAATCAGCAAAAGGAAAATAAAAATCCTGAAACTCCTTCACGAATGTTTTATCGCCCCCGTCATGAAAGGTGGCGAAATAAATCGTTGTCGTCTTCATCACTTTTTTGATGTTGGAAAAACTTGTTTCAATTTCCTTCAGCGGCATGTGCGACAAAACGCTTTGTGCAATGATGAAATCAAATGTTTTCCCGTTCACACAATCAAAGGAAAGGTCGTTCACCAAATGCAATGCGGGATTTTTTGTTTCAAGGTTTGCCTCTTTGAGAAATTTCCTTCCTTCCTTCAGGATGTCTTCGCTGATATCAATGCCTTCGTAATTGCCTGCATTCAGATACCGGATGTAATGCAGCCCGCCACGCAACGCACCGCAACCAAAATCAAGCAGCCTGCTTTCGGGTTGCAGTCCATGCTTCAGTAAATAGTTGAATTGCAGTTTGCCCATTTCATCCCACAAGCCACCTATTGCGTTCTTCGGGTCGTTCTGTGTGCGTACCTTCATGAGCTTTGCATAATACTCATGGTAGTTGTAGCGGTATTTAATCTTCAGATAAAATTCACGCAGTTTTTCTGTAAAGGAGGGTTGTTCTACCTGTGCCATTTCAGGTGTTGTTGATTGAACGCAATATTAATGAAATGATTCGGGGATTCGATGTTGCGCAGATTCCGATTGTAGGACAAATAGCTTAGTTGTCATTCCGGCTTTATGCCGGAATCCCCTGTAGATTGCAAGCATAAGGGGATGCCGGAACAAGTCCGGCATGACACATTATCGGTGCTATACCCCGGATTCCTGACAGCTTCTTTTGATTTCTTTGGGAATTAAATTACCTCCCGCAAAGTTGTTATCTTTAATTATCCAACAACTTCCCCTTATCGGCTTACGTATACCCACCGAGTGTTTAGTCGTTTTTTAGCCGCCAAACAGCAATGGCTATGAAAAATTTACGAACGATTTTTATTGCATAGCTTTAAGTAATTCATCGTAGAGTGATTCTTAGAAGGCTGAAAAACGAAAACACGTGTAGATAGACAACCTCAATCTCAACCGATGATGTCTAACATGCTCAAAACCCTTGCCGCTGCCCTTTTCGGGCTGCTTCTTCTACCTTCGGCTTATAGCCAAACGGCAGTTCCAACACTTATTTATCCCATACAGGGCGCTGTGTTTCTTCCGCAAACAGTCAGCTTTGAGTGGAATATCACGACCAATGCCGTTGCCTATCACTTGCAGGTGAGCGATACTTTATCGTTCAGCACGACAACCTATGACAACACTTCCATTCTCACCGCGTCTCAAATTGTTCCCGCCTTGCCGAACAACACCGATTTATACTGGCGCGTACGCGCGTTTGATGGCGTTGATTCTTCCGCATGGTCATCTGTTTATCGTTTTTATTTGCTCAACCCGCGCGCGCTTGGCAATATGCAGCTTTGGGTGCGCGCTGATGTGGGCACGGTGGGAGGTGTCTCCGTGAGCCAATGGGCTGATTCCAGCGGCAACAGTGTTTCATTAACACAAATTGACCCTGTACGTAAGCCAACACTCACAACAGCGCCTCAAATGAATAACGCGCCCGTGCTCCGCTTTGACGGAAATGATTTTCTTGATGGAGGGCAAAGCCTTGAATTACGCACCAATGACCAAACTATTCTTATCGTGTTTAATGCTCAAAATGCGGATGGCATACAATACCGGCTCATTCAAAAAAGAGGGCATACCTCATTAACAGACGGCTGGTGTCTTGCCCCCCGGGGATTTGAATGGAACTCGTCAATAATTGAGGAAGGAATGCAGCAAAGGGGATTTCAAAACGGGTGTTGCAATAATGACGGCAATTACAGAATTGTTTCCACTGTTTGGGATAATTCCGAAGCAACGTGGGATATGCATATCAACAGCAATATTCCTTCTACCACCGTGACCAATAGTGGTTCAGGTATCCTCAATGGAGCTGACATCACGCAGAATAACAACAAAATCATGACCATCGGCTGCTCGTGGAACAGCCCCACTGATTTGAATTGGTTCCTCAATGGAAACATCGCGGAAATCATGGTGTATCACACCGCGTTGGATAGCGTTGCCCGAACACGCGCTACTCAATATTTAAGCACGAAATATGCTCCACCTCTTAATCTTGGAAGAGATATTTATAACCACACTTTCTGTGATGTTACCCTTAATGCAAGCAAACCCTATCTTAAAAATTACCTCTGGTATAATCTTGCAGAACCGAATGTTTTGCTTAACAATCCACCAAGTGATTCAACTACCTTTTCAGCGCTCATTGTTACAGAGCCGGGTGTTTATCGCTTGAAAGTGCGTGATATTTTCGGAAAGGTTTCTTCCGATACCATCCGCGTGGATTATCCCACTGCGCAACTCAATGCGCAACTTCCGGGCGATACTGCTATTTGTGGCGGTGATACGGTGAAAATCGAATCGCTGCTGGGCACAAGCTATGATTACTTGTGGTCAACAGCGGATACAACAGAATCTATCGCCATCACAACTACAGGTTTGTATTTCGTGCGGGTTACTTATCCCGGCTTTGCATCGTGCGCAGTCACTTCCGATTCGTTTAATGTGTCGGTTGATGTATTCAGCAGCATTGCCGCGCTTGGTGCTGATGGCACATATTGCACAGGAAATAAGTTGAGTCTGGTGGCAGGCGAGGAAGATGCGGTGAGTTATTTATGGTCTGATTCATCAACAGGCGCTGAATTAATATTGCAGACTTCCGGAACTTACTGGGTCATAGTTGCTGACTCGCTTGGTTGTGTTGCAACAGATACAGTTGTTGCCACTGTTATCCCCGGCATTTTGCCCAATGTTGCTTTTACAGCAGATAGCGTTTGCTTCGGTTTGGCTACTCCATTTAATAATAATTCAACTATCACTTCGGGCAGTATAGCATCCTATGAATGGCGGTTTGGCGACAACACTACGGATACGGCATCTAACCCTGTCCATCAATACAATGCATCAGGTTATTATAGCGTGAGGCTCACTGCAACATCCGACATCGGCTGTTCTAACGAATTGACAAAATCCGTTGTCGTTTTTGCAACGCCTACGATTGATTACTTCGCCACGCTGGATTCTGCCGGCTGTGTTCAAACCGCTTATGTTTTTTTCGACAGTTCGTTTTCATCCACCCCGCCCGATGTTGTGAATCAATGGCATTGGGATTTTGGCAATGGCGATAGCGCTACGGTTCAAAACCCGACCTACACTTACGATTCGGTTGGCACGTACGATATTACATTGAGCGTAGAAACACAATATGGATGTGTAGCTTCCGACATCAACACCGTCATCCTTTTAGACGGCATTCCCGACCCCGAGCCATTTTCATTATACAATCCTCCGCACGGCACAGTAACCGCAAATTCAACAATCAATTTTAACTGGAATCCCAGCCTTCACGCAAATCACTACCTGTTCCAAATTGCAACCGACACCAATTTCACGGTGAATAGCCTTGTGCTTCAAACAGAAACATTCACACCCCAATACACCGTGCAGAACCTTGCTGCGGGCGCTTATTACTGGCGCGCGATTGCGTTGAACATTTGCGGCACGCAGGTAATTGCCGATTTTTTCCCGCTCACCATTTTTGGAAACAGCTTTATCAGCGACATGCAACTCTGGCTGAAAGCAGACGCGGATGTGCTTGTTGATTCAAATAATTTTGTTTCGGCATGGCTTGACCAAAGCGGAAACGGAAGACACATGCTACAGCCGACAGTGGCGAATCAACCCCTATTTTTAGCAAACGGACTTAACATTGACAAAGAAGTTGTGCGATTCAATATTTCAGGGACAACCGGCTCCTTTATGGATGGAGGCAACGTACTTGATTTAGGAAATAAAGACCAAACCTTATTTGTCGTGTTCACTTCATACAATATCCCTGGTCCTACTGAGCAATATCGAGTCATTCAAAAAAGAGGAACCCCCAACCAAAGTTTAGATTATGCTCCCGGCTGGTGTATTGCAGCAAGAGGCGGCAGGCTTACTCCGTCCATTATTCAAGATGCAAATGATGGAATCAATTTCTCGAAAGGAGATGACTACCAGTTAAATAATGGATGTTTCAGAATGCTAACAACCGTGTGGGATAATTCTAAAGGACAGTGGCAACTCTTCATAAACGGACAGTTGAAGGAGACCGAGATTGACCTCGCAACAGCAGATAGAAGCTATGTCACGCCCAAACATATCACCCTTGGCTGCGCGTGGAACAACGGCTCAAGTTCTGCGGGGCAAACGCAATTCTTAAACGGAAGCATTGCTGAAGTGTTCATTTTTGATAACGCCCTTGATAATAACGCGCGTAAAACAGTGGAAGAATATCTCAGGCAGAAATATTTTCCTTCGGTCAACTTGGGGCAGGATAGAGAACTGTCTTATGGATTTTGCAGCGGAGTAACACTTGATGCGGGCGCTTGTCAGGGTTGCTCGCAACCTTGTCAGTATAGATGGTCAACCGGAGCTACTACGCGCACCATTGTTGCTCCCGGTCAGGGTGTTTTTGCAGTCACGGTTACTGACGGATTCGGCTTCACTTCGTCTGATTCCGTAATCATCAAAGGCGGCTTCAACAGCGTATCGTTTGATGACACGGTTTACGTTTGCTTAGGCGACACCCTGCTGTGGGACACAAAACTGACCTTGGATGGCTATGACTTTTTATGGCAAGATGGCAGCGTGGATAGTTTTTATAAAATCGCTTCGGCAGGTCAATATTATGTGTATGTAGAAGATACCATTGATTGCAGCTTCAGGTCTGATACCGTTACCGTGTTGATTGATTCTTTCAGCGTGTTCGCTACGCTCGGTTCCGATACGCTCTTATGCGCAAAAAACACCATCGCGCTCACCGTTGGCGCAGAGTCTGCAAGGCAATACCAGTGGAATGACGGAACTACGAATGATGAACTGGCGGTATTCACAACAGATGATTATTCCGTTACCGCTGCTAACGTAAATCGTTGCATCATGACAGATACGCTGCATGTTGAAATAGTCGGCATTGCGCCTGATGCGAATTTTTCGTTCAACAGAACCTGCCTGAATGATTCCACCTTCTTCACTGACATTACGCCACAACTTGTTGGAACATGGCGCTGGAATTTCGATGACAACAGCCCGGAAGAAACCGTTCAAAACCCCGCGCATTTATTTGCCGCTACCGGATTTTATGATGTTAAACTCACTGTAAAAGACACGGGCATCTGCCTGCAATCCATCACAAAAACAATCGAGGTGCTCCAACTGCCGGATGCAGGCTTTACAAATGATTTAACGAACTGCGCCAATGACATCGTTCGCTTTTTTGCTGCATCCACCGCCCCCTCAGCCCAAACGGTAACAGACTACTATTGGACGTTTGACGCGGGCAATGCCAGCGCAAATGTCAACCCTGTACATAATTTTCCTACAGCAGGTTTTTATCCTATCAGCCTCGAAGTCACTACTGATTCGGGGTGCAGCAGCATCGCGTATGATACGCTTGAAATTTTCTCCGAATTAGTCGCGGCAATTGGCGTTGGAAATTTTTGTTTCGATTACCCAACGGATTTCTATGATGCTTCGCCCGGCTTTTCCAACATCTCGTGGTATTGGAATTTCGGCAACTTCATCGGGTTTTCCACCGAGCAAAATCCCATTTACAATTATTTCGAATCAGGCACTTATCCCGTTTCGCTGAAAGTGACAAACGCAATCGGATGCGAGCGCACCGTTATAGATACCATCATCGTTACTGCCAGACCAACCGTTGATTTTGATAATCCTTCCGTTTGCGAAGACGAGGTTTATCAATTTGCCGACAGCACCATTATTAATGGCGGTGATATTATCGTGAGCCGCCAATGGAATTTTGGCGACCAGTCGCCCATCTCCACCTTGCAAAACCCCGCGCATGTTTATGACAGCGCGGCAACATACAATGTCACCCTCACGGTGCAGACACGCAACGGCTGCGAAAATTTCGCAACAAAACCCGTCATCGTGCTCACACCGCCAACCGCAGCCTTCACCTTCACCCCAGATTATGGCGCTGCGCCTTTAGACGTTACATTCGCCAACCAATCACAAAACGGCACTGATTATCTCTGGGATTTTGGCGATGGCGCTACCTCCATTGAAATAAGCCCGGAGCATACCTACTTGCAAGACGAATCAGTGATTATCACGCTTACTGTGGTGAATGCTGCCGGATGCACCGACATCATCACCGCACCGTTAAATATTTCTCTCGCAAAGCTTGACATTGGAATTGACAGAATCATTGTCGAAAAGATTTTCAATCTTGATTGCAGTTACTTTTTGAAAATGGGCGCTTATGTGTTGAATGTCGGCACGCGCGATGTCGCCAGCTTCGATATCACCGCTTCCAACTCCAACGGAGGAACAATTCAGGAACATTGGGAAGGCAACTTTTCCAACCGTCAGGTCACTTATCCGTTTAATGCAGATTTCCTTATCAATGATTGCAGCGAAGACCTTATTATTTGCATGGAAGTGAAAAATCCAAATGGCGAAGAAGATGAAAACCCGCTGAACAACTATACCTGCATCACGCTCAATCCCGAGTTGGTGGTGATTGGTCCTTCACCCAACCCCATGGGCGATTTAATGCATTTGGATATTATCACCCCCTCAAAGGGCGACTTGCGCATTTCAAATTTCAATGCCATTGGACAAAACTTAGGCTCACTGCAACAAGGGCAGCTTGATAAAGGATTTCACCAATACAAGTTTGACATGTCGCATCTCGCGCAAGGCGTTTACCTGCTCAGAATCCAGTTTAACGAAGAAAGCCGCGTTATAAAATATACGAAGCAGTAAGAGAGAGAATTAAGAAAACATCGTACTCTTCGTATAATGCCGCGCAAGCATTGCACTGTAAGTAGCTGCAATGCCCTCCTTCAGCACGATAGAATACTTCCACCCCAGTTTGTTCAGCTTTGAAACATCAAGCAACTTGCGGGGAGTGCCGTCAGGCTTTGAGGAGTCAAAAACAAGATTGCCGTTGTAGCCAACGATTTCTTTGATGAGCAAGGCGAGTTCTTTAATCGTCACATCTTCACCCGTGCCGATATTTACGATTTCCGGCTGGTCGTAATACTGCATCAAATAAAATGTTGCAGCCGCCAAATCATCCACATGCAGGAATTCGCGCATCGGACTACCAGTGCCCCAAATCGTTACTTGCGAAATGTTGTTGATTTTCGCCTCATGAAACTTGCGGAGCAACGCGGGCAGCACGTGCGATTTTTCTAAATCGTAATTATCATTCGGTCCATAAAGATTTGTCGGCATCAGCGAAATGAAATTACATCCGTACTGACTCCGATATGCCTGGCACATTTTGATTCCGGCAATTTTTGCAACAGCATACGGCTCATTAGTCTGTTCTAATTCGGCAGTGAGCAGATATTCTTCTTTCAGCGGCTGTGGGGCAAGTTTCGGATAGATGCACGAAGATCCGAGAAACGCGAACTTCTTCACGCCATTCACATAAGCATGATGCACCACGTTGTTCTGAATCATCAGGTTGTCGTAAATAAATTCCGCGCGATAAATATTGTTCGCCTGAATGCCGCCAACTTTTGCCGCAGCGAGAAAAACAAATTCCGGCTTTTCTTTTTTGAAAAAATCAGCGACAGCAGTTTGACTGCGCAGGTCTAATTCACCGGAATTTTTTAAAATGAAATTGGAAAAGCCTTCGCGTTCAAGCCTGCGCAAAATAGCAGAGCCAACCATGCCCCGATGCCCTGCGATATAAATTTTCGATTGCTTATCCATCACTCGTTAAAGGCTTTCACCTTGTGCCCGCCTTCCATCAGATATTTGTCGCGGCTGAACAACGCCAAATCTGAATGCACCATATCTTTCACCAAATCTTCCAATGTGAATACGGGCTTCCATCCTAATTTCTTTTTCGCCTTGGAATAATCTCCGCGCAGATAATCCACTTCCGTGGGGCGGAAATAAGCCGCGTCAATTTCTACCAATGTTTTTTTGGTGGCTTTATCAATTCCTTTTTCGTTTACGCCTTTTCCTTTCCACACAATTTCAATATCCACCTCGCGAAATGCCATCGTGATAAATTCTTTCACCGTCACGCTGCGATTGGTGGAAAGCACAAAATCATCGGGCTCTTTATGTTGCAACATCAACCACATGCCGCGCACATAATCTTTTGCGTGTCCCCAATCTCGGCTTGCATCAAGGTTGCCGACAAACAAATTTTTCTGCAACCCCAGTTTTATTCTTGCTACCGCGCGTGTGATTTTTCTTGTGACAAAAGTTTCACCACGAATCGGACTTTCGTGATTAAATAAAATTCCATTGCTTGCGAAAATGCCATAAGCTTCGCGGTAGTTCACCGTAATCCAATAGGCATAAAGTTTCGCAGCCGCATACGGACTGCGCGGGTAAAAAGGCGTAGTCTCTTTTTGTGGAATCTCCTGCACCTTGCCATACAACTCCGAAGTGGATGCCTGATAAAATTTTGTTTTCTTTTCGAGTTTCAAAATGCGGATTGCTTCGAGCAAACGCAACGCTCCGGTGGCATCGGCATTTGCGGTGTATTCAGGCGTTTCAAACGAAACCTTCACATGCGACTGCGCTGCAAGGTTGTAGATTTCATCGGGTTGCACTTCCTGCACGATGCGAATGAGGTTTGTAGAATCAGTCATGTCGCCATAGTGCAACTTGAACTTTACATTCGGCTCGTGGCGGTCTAAATAGAGATGGTCAATTCGGTCGGTGTTGAACAGCGAACTTCTGCGCTTGATGCCATGCACTTCATAACCTTTTTGCAACAGCAACTCCGCGAGGTAAGCGCCATCCTGCCCGGTGACGCCCGTGATGAGGGCTTTTTTCATTAGGCTAAATTAAGAATCTCCTGTTGTTGGCTAATTCGAAAGCTGACTCAAAATATCAGCCTTTTGAACGCTGCTCAAATCCACATACTCGGTGGGGTTGATTCCTGTAAGTTGTTTGAATTGCCTTGTGAAAGACCCCTGCTCGCGATAGCCCAGCTTCGATGCGATTACCTTCATTTTTGCTCCGCGATTCAAATACTCAATCGCCAAAATGATTTTCACTTCGCCAATTATTCTTGAAAAATTGGTGTCTTCCTTTTTTAAAATCTGCTGCAGCTTCCTGACGGAAATATGCAGCTTCAGCGCAACAAACTGGATGGTAGTCGGAAACTTTTCTTTGTTATTCAGGATGATGGAAATAATTGTGTTCTTTTGGGTCTTGTTCTTATACAATTCATGTATCTGGCTATTCATAACAAGAGCCAGATTCTTATAGAGTGTAATGTTTTGATAATGGATGTCACGGTTCAGGTCGCCAGCGGTGTAATGAAGGACGTTGTGATGTTTCGTAAATGTGACTTTGCAATTAAAGTTGGACGCGAAAAAATTCTGGCGCTCTTTTGAGTTGTTCTTGCTGTAAAAAAGCTCAATGTGGCGGGGCAGCAATGGCGCACCCGAAAGCGTTTCTAAAATTCGCAATCTTAAAAACAGTTCAAATTCCGCAAGGCTTTCCATATTGTAGCGGTCATCATAAATCTGGTAAGGCATCTGCAGGCTCCAGAGGATTCTGTCATTCTCCCTTTTATACTTGAACTCCACAAAATTTGAAAACAACAATTGATATTCTACCAGCCGTTCATAGGCGATGAAAATATTTTTACAAGACAACATGTAATGACCCAAGATACCGATGTCCAAAACGTGCAAATGCCTGAACAACGGGTAAAACAATTCTAAAGAGTCATATTCCTTTCTGATGTCGGAAAGGAGGCGAAACACCAAAGTAGCGTCAACAAATGGATCGCGGTTCCCTTTTGGCGAAGACAATGCTTCTGTATCAATGTAAGGATACTTGCTTGTGTCAACATTGTTGCTTGACAACGATTTAAAAATGCCTTTTAATAAAGAGGAGTTTACTTGCACAGAATCCTGAAAGTTGGATTGCCAAAAATTTAGGGCAGTTCTAAAAATTGCTCTTTTTATCGCCTCACCCCCATCCCTCTCCAAAAGGAGAGGATGTCTGTGGTAGAATTTTTAGAACTACCCTTAAAGAATTGTTTCGTCCTCCAAAGGTTGCGTGCGCAATCTGCTAAATAGTTTGCGCATTGCGCTATTGATGGCGACTACATAGAAACTTATGTTTGTACAAAGTGCGCCCCGCTTTTTGAAACCAACAAATTTCTAATCATGAAAAACCATCCTGCGTTCGTCATCTGTATTTTGATAACGACAGTTTTTTTATTTGAAACAAAAGCGCAAAGCACCTTCTCGTCAGTCCACCAGATTCTTCAGTCGCATTGCGCGAGCAGCGGTTGCCACAACACTGCCGATGTTGCTGCCGGGCTTGATATAACAGCAAGCTCTGCTGATGTTTACACTGCGCTTCTGAACAGCGTTCCGCAAAATACGACAGCAGCAGCAAAAGGAAATAAGCTGATTGCTCCCGGCTACATCGCTGAAAGTTTTCTTTACAGAAAAATTGCCGAAGGATTTGACCCGATGGCGCAACTGGAAACAGCGGAACACGGGACAGCTCATGACAGCCTTTCATCACTCAGCAATGTGGAATTAGAAACTATCAGGCAATGGATTCAATATGGCGCGCCCATGAATGATACGGTGGTTGACCCGCAACTCATCCATGATTTTCACAGCGGCTCCGGTTTGCCTTTAGTAAACAAACCGCTTTCGCCAGAAGAAGAAGGATTAGAAGGAATTCAACTCAGGATTGGTCCCATCCTGATGTACCCGGGGCAGGAGGATGAGTATTTTCATAAGTTCAAGGCAGGGTTGAGTTCCGAGAAAGAAATCTATCGCATGGAAACTTACTTTGACAGCTATTCCCACCATTTTGTACTCTATAATTTCCTGCCAACTCCGGCAGCTTCTTATCCTGAAGGAGTGCAGGATGCAGGAAGCTACTCCGCGCAGATTCCGATTCAAATAGGCGCATTGGAAATAGGGGCTTGGAGCAGGTCGCAAAACAACCAACTGCCTCCCGGCACTGCTTTCTTTTGGGATACAACAACCAACCTCGTGATGGATTATCATGTGCGCAATTACAACACTACGATGGTGCTCGGAGCAACATGCTACATCAACATTTACACACGTGACAAACAGCAAACCACCAGTGAAATGAAAATGGATTTTCCGGTGTATGGCGGGTTTAATCCCTTTGTACTGCAAATTCCTCCTACAGGGCAGCCCTACAAAGTGGAGTTTGCGCTCATTAAACCAAACCAAACATGGAACATCTGGAGGATGCAAGGACACACGCATCTGTTAGGCACTGACTTCGACATTTATCTGCGCAATGCAGACGGCACCAGAGGACGGCAGGTTTATGAAGGTTTCTATAATCCAGAGTACACCTTCAATCAGGGATTTTTTGACAATCAACACGCGCCTGTCCGCACTACGGAAACTCCGTTTGAGCGCGTGGACATGGATAACGGCTTGATTCTCGAAGCCACCTATTTGAATAACACAGGTGATACTGTGGGGTTTGGGCTTACCACAAAACATGAAATGTTTGCCTCCTACATTACTTATACGCTTTATAAAAACGCAACGAGCGATGAAGCGGTTCTCGATAATCCTGAGCCAGAAATCCATGTGCAGCCAAATCCTGCGAGAGATTTTATTACCGTGCAATTCTCCGATGCAAAGCCAACAACACGTTCGCTGCGCATCTATTCATTAGAAGGAAAAATTTGCTTCCAATCACCTGAATTCACTGCTGAGGCTTTCACCATGCCTGTGCAAAATTTCCCCACGGGAGTTTATTTCATTGAAATAATGAACGGTGATAAAACAATGGTTACGAAGATACTGGTGGAGTAAAATTCGGACCATCATCTATCGGGGTTTGGCGGTTATCAAACACCCTCTTTTCCGTAACTTTGCCCCCGCATGACCAACCTCGCCATTTTTGCTTCAGGCAGGGGCACTAACACAGAAGCCATCATCAATCATTTCAGGAACAGCACTGAAGTGAAAGTCGCGCTTATCGTTTGCAACAACCCGTATGCAGGCGTTTTGGATGTTGCAAAAAAATTTCAAATTCCCGTTGCGCTTGTGTCGAAGAAAAGTTTTTATAAATCGCACGAACTAACAGCAACTTTAAAACAGAATCACATCCACTTCATCGTCCTTGCCGGATTTTTGTGGCTCGTGCCGAAATATTTACTGGAACTCTATCCGCACAAAATCATCAACATTCATCCTGCTTTGCTTCCTAAACATGGCGGCAAAGGCATGTATGGACGAAATGTGCATGAGGCGGTTGTACAGGCAAAAGAAAATGAAACAGGTATCACAATTCATTATGTAAATGAGCATTTTGACAAAGGTGAAATCATTTTTCAAACAACCTGCAACGTGGAACAGAGCGATACAGCAGAAAGAGTGGAAGCAAACGTGCGCAGGCTGGAATTAGAGTTTTATCCGAAAGCAATCGAACAATTACTTATCAAACAACCCATCGCAATATGACCGACACTCTCACTTCCGAAACAAAACCCCAAAACCTTACAAGCGTGAAAAAAATAAAATCTGCTCTTATTTCTGTTTACAATAAAGAGAACCTTGCGCCCATCATTCACCAACTAAAGGCGCTGGGCGTAAAGCTGTATTCAACAGGTGGCACAAAAACTTTCATTGAGAAAGAAGGCGCAGAAGTAAATTCTGTGGAAGCAACAACTTCCTATCCTTCTATTCTTGGCGGCAGAGTAAAAACATTGCACCCGAAAATTTTCGGAGGTATTCTTGCGCGCAGGAATAATGAAACGGATATGCAGGAAATGAATCAATTTGAAATCCCGGAGATTGATTTGGTGATTGTTGACCTCTACCCTTTTCAGGAAACTGTTGCCGCTTTTAATTCCCCCTCCTTTGGAGGGGGGCAGGGGGAGGCTGAAATCATCGAGAAGATTGACATTGGCGGTGTATCACTTATTCGCGCAGCGGCAAAAAACTTCAATGACGTAATCGTAGTTGCAGCCCGTGAACAATATGCCGAACTACTTGCATTGCTGAAAGAAAAAAACGGCAGCACAGATTTGGCTGACCGCAAAGCATTTGCCGCCAAAGCATTCAACAGCACTTCTGACTATGACACGCACATCTTCAAATATTTCAATGCAGATAATGCAATTGAATCTTACAAGGAAAGTTTTCTCTCGGGCAAAACCCTGCGCTATGGTGAAAACCCACACCAAAAAGGAATCTTCTACGGCAACCTTGATGAGGTATTTGAAATATTAAATGGCAAAGAGCTTTCCTACAACAACCTCGTTGATGTAGATGCTGCTGTGACGCTGATAAAAGAATTTGCAGACCCTACGTTTGTCGTTATCAAGCACACCAACGCATGTGGCGTTGCTTCACGCAAAACTGCAATCGAAGCGTGGAAGGCAGCGCTGGCGGGCGATTCTGTTTCTGCATTCGGAGGCATCATTATCACAAATGTGAAAGTGGATAGCGAAACGGCAAAGGCAGTGAATGAAATTTTCTTTGAAGTATTTATCGCTCCTGAATTTGATGCTGATGCGCTCGCGCTTTTGAAAGCGAAGAAAAATCGCATCATCCTGAAAACAAAAAACACAAATTTCCCCAACTGGCAATCCAAGAGTTTGCTGAATGGCGTGATTTCGCAGAATATAGATTTCAAAACAGAAACAAAAGCCGATTTGATACCGGTGACGAAAGCGCACCCTACGGAAAAACAGATTGAAGATCTGTTATTCGCAAACTGCATTGCCAAGCATCTGAAATCAAACACGATTGTGCTGGTGAAAGACAAGCAACTCGTTGGCATGGGCTGCGGACAAACTTCGCGTGTGGATGCGCTGAAGCAGGCAATCATCAAAGCGCAGGCGTTTGGTTTTGACTTGAAAGACGCGGTGATGGCATCAGATGCGTTCTTCCCTTTTCCTGATTGCGTGGAGATTGCCGGCAAAGCGGGCATCACAGCGGTGATTCATCCAGGTGGCTCGGTGCGCGATAATGAGTCAATCGAATACTGCGACAAGCACAGCATGGCGATGGCAACAACTGGATTCAGACACTTCAAACATTGATGGGGAAAACTACGTTGCTGCATTTTCCTAATTTGCCTATTATTCGCGCTCAATATTTAAGCGGAGATAACTTGCAATGAAGCTATTCAATTTTCTCAATCAGGAAATCGCGATTGACCTTGGCACTGCCAACACACTTATCATCCATGATGACAAAGTGGTGGTGGACGAGCCTTCGATTGTCGCGAAAGATAAAAGGACAAACAAGGTAATTGCCGTGGGGCACAAGGCAGTGCAGATGCACGAAAAGACCAATCCCACGATTGAAACGATTCGCCCGCTGAAAGATGGCGTGATTGCCGACTTCGGTGCCGCTGAAGATATGATTCGGGAGATGATTAAAATGATTTACAAGAAACCTCCGTTGTTTTCTCCCGCTTACACGATGGTGATTTGCATTCCTTCAGGCATCACGGAAGTGGAAAAGCGCGCTGTTGTGGATTCAGCGGAACATGCGGGCGCGCGCGAGGTGTATATGATTTATGAGCCAATGGCTGCGGCAATCGGCATCGGCATTGATGTGGAAGAGCCGCACGGCAACATGGTGATTGATATTGGAGGAGGCACCACGGAAATCGCGGTGATTTCGCTTTCGGGCATTGTGTGCGACCAGTCTATCCGCATTGCGGGCGATGCGTTTACCAGCGACATCATTGATTTCATGCGCAGGCAGCACAACATAATGATTGGCGAGCGCACGGCTGAAAAAATTAAAATCAATATCGGCTCCGCACTTACCGAACTCGATGATGCGCCTCCTGATTATGCTGTGAACGGAAAAGATTTGATGACGGGCATTCCCAAGCAGATTATGGTTTCATATTCGGAAGTCGCGCATGCGATGGATAAATCTATTTCAAAGATTGAAGAAGCCGTGTTGCGCGGATTGGAAATCACCCCGCCTGAACTTGCTGCTGATATTTACAAAACAGGCGTGTACCTGACCGGTGGCGGAGCGCTGATAAGAGGATTGGACAAGCGCCTTTCGCAAAAAACAAAACTGCCTGTTCACGTTGCCGAAGACCCGCTGAGAGCCGTAGTGCGGGGCACGGGCGTTGCGCTGAAAAACATCGGCAGGTTTTCATTCTTAATGACAAGAACATAGTTAGTTGAAAGTTTGAAGTTTAAAGTTTGAAGTTGATGCGACTCAGAACTTTAAACTAACTCCAAACTTCAAACTTCAAACTTCAAACTAAAAGATGCGCACGCTATTCGACTTCATCATCCGGTTTAATTATGTGCTTGTATTCCTGATTCTTGAAGCGGTTTCCTTTTTCTTCGTTATCAGAAATCACAGCTACCAGCGCACGGGGTTCTTAAACTCTGCGGGCGTTGTTACCGGCAATATCTACAACACCTATTTTAAATTCAGCGAATACCTGAACTTGGGAAAGGTGAATGAAGATTTGAAAACTGAAAACGCAACACTGCGCGAACACCTCCAGTTGTTTGAAACTGCGCAACTGCCTAATGAAGAAATTTGCGACACCGCAGGAAATATTCTTTATGAATACATTCCCGTGAAGGCAATCAACTTCAGCACCAACCGCATCAATAATTATATCACGCTCAATAAAGGCAGCAACGATGGCATCGCAAAAGATATGGGCGTGGTGACTGACAAGGGCGTGGTGGGCATCGTGAATAAAGTGTCTGCGAATTTTTCAACCGCCATGTCGGTGTTGCATAAAGATTGCAGAGTGAGCGTGAAAATCAAGCGGTTCAACTATCCCGGCACGTTGCAATGGAGCGGAGGCAGTCCGCAGGAGGCTGAGTTGATTGGCATTCCGCAGCACTTGCCGCTCGTGAAGGGCGACTCGGTGCTTACGAGCGGCTTCTCCGCCATTTTCCCCGAAAATATTCCCGTGGGCATTATCAGCGATTTTTATGTTGACCAAGGCAGCAGCTTCTACATGGTGGTGGTGCAACTTGCAGGCGGGCATGAAACCTTGCAGTTTGGCTATGTGGTGAATAATCTCTATCAACAAGAACAGCGCGAGTTGGAGCAGCAAAACGAACCGGCAAAATGATTAACATCCTTTTTGGCAACGGGCTGCGCTTCATCGCTTTCATCCTCATGCAGGTGTTGGTGATTAATAATCTGGGGCTGAGTTTTTATATCAATCCCTATCTCTATCCGTTTCTGCTGATGATGCTGCCGTTCACCATTCCGCACTGGCTGCTCATCGTAATCGGTTTTTTCACTGGGCTTACGGTTGATGCGTTTTGCAACACGATGGGCATGCACGCTGCCGCCTGCACGTTTATGACCGCCATGCGCCCCATCGTACTGCGCTTTCTCACGCCCAAGGGCAGCTATGAAAGCCTTGACCAGCCGCGCGTGCAATCGCTGGGCTATGGCTGGTTCATCGCTTACACGGGCACGCTCACGCTACTGCATCACTTCTTTTACTTTTATATTGAAGTGTTCAGCATGGATAATTTTTTCCTCACGTTTGCAAAAACACTGGCGAGCGCCATCGTTTCTACCGTACTCATTTTTCTTACGGCATTGATATTTGCGCCCGGCAAGAGCAGGGGGTGATGTGGGTGTTGGGGGTAGGGTGATGTGTAGAACTTGGTAAGTGGCGGGAGGCAGCAGGCAGTCATCCTGAGCTTGTCGAAGGATGGCGCGGGCATTATAAATCGCTCATTTTGAGGAAGGCTTTGTCCCGCGTTGCGGGAAAGAATCCCCAACTTTCATTTACCGATTTGCAAAGCACGAGTTGCCTGCTCAGAAACTTGTGCTATAGAGGGCTAAAATTTTTAACTCGAACTGGCTTTGTTGCATGAATCTATATTTGGAACACACTCCTCCTTCCTCAAAAAATCTCTTAAGCTGCTTTTTTAACCACAGAGCTTTTCGGCATACCCAGCAATGTCATTTTATTGAGCAGTTTACATTTGATGTTGGCTTCAACTATTTGCTGTTCTGTTATTCGTGACCTTAATTTATCTCCGTAAATGATTTTCCATCCGTACAT
>Ga0163154_10000018_pt1 | contig 212475 bp, 202 predicted proteins | sample OliLakLV19MP9P1_FD_148649 | JGI IMG/M metagenome (GOLD analysis project Ga0163154, IMG submission 148649) | Freshwater microbial mat bacterial communities from Lake Vanda, McMurdo Dry Valleys, Antarctica - Oligotrophic Lake LV.19.MP9.P1 | ecosystem: Environmental > Aquatic > Freshwater > Lake... | reverse complement strand
TTGGCGACGCAATAAGCTGTCACACCCAAGCGATTATCTCTAGCCTTTGTAATTATCTCACTCCAGTATGCTGTGTGCCCGGCCAGTGAAGTGTCTGCACTAAACTCTCAACCAAATCCGTCTCACTTCATGTTGGCACAGAGGGTTGTGCGTTTTTCGTTTAGCGATAACGGTGAATTCGCAGTTGCTCACGAGGACACTTTGGCTCTTGATTTTGTCGACAGAAGCACAATCGAAGACCGTCAAGTGACTAGCCATCTACTTCACGATGGCCGCATAATTTTTGCCTTTAGTGAGAAGTTTACTGGCGATGGTAAGTGGGGCAAGCACAATTATGTCATTGCCTACAATATAGAGAAAGCAATTTGGGAAATTGGGTATAGCCGTTCATCGACTGGTGACATTAAATTCAAACCGTGGTCATCAGCCCTGGGGAGCCGGCAAGAGCTATCGATATCCTCCGGTGAACTGGAGCTATTTTTGCAAAATGGCCAACTGAAAGTAGGCATTGATAATACTTGTTATCACCTCGATGATTGGACTAAAAACACTGATTTCACCTTAGTGGCACCAAATGCAGAGGCACGATCTGCAAGGTTGCAGCGCCAGGGAACAATTTTTATTACTGAGATTTGGAGTGGTAAAGCGCCCAATTTGCCGGATTATGGGCTACCCATTCCGTTGATAGATAGTGATACCAAAATAAAGGCCTGCATTTGTGGAGTTCCTTGTTCGGTTGCTTTTGAGAATATTCGTGAGTTAGTGCTGCGTTACTTTGAAGAGTTGCATCTCCTTGATGATTTGTGCTACCCGGCACAAATCATCCACCGAGAAGGAGACCAAACGAAGCTACCGCTCATCCAGACTTTGAGCAAAGAAGAAAAGGGTGTTCCTCTTACAGGTAAGTTGAGTGATCTACTACTTTCGCACCCGGCTGCACCTGTGGCCCCACCGAGATACCGGCTCATTCCAGCTGTTAGATATTCAGACTCTGTTCTAGTGCGAAATCAGTCAGGTTTGGCTACAGCTGCTTTGGCTATTGATGTGTTGAGGCGAACCAGTTGCATTCTTTTTGTTCCGTTGCCTGACCTTGTTCAATAAGGTCTTACGACCTCAAGGACAAGAACGCCGTCAAATGAATCTATGAACTTTGAAAAATTCCTCGAACCACCGCGGCGAGCATACGTGATTTAATTGTAGTCATCAATGATTCAGACAATAAGTGAGTAACCGATGTCCAACGTTAAGCAATACGAGCTTACCGAAGAGGAGGAGGCGCTTGTGCTCGCTGCATTGAAGCGCATGCTTGTTCGCGGTCGCTACAGCCGAGTACCTGGCGCAAAGCTTGTTGACTTTCAACTACTGGTAGCGAAGTTTAGTAACAAGAGATTGGTCAGAGTTGGTCGAAAGAATGTGTTGCTAGACATGGAAGAAGTTAAGAAGAGACCGCCTGAGCAGTGGTAGACAGCGTGAACAGCGCAAGCTTGCCCAGCCAGCCTGATACCATGTGTGGTGCCTTCTGCGTCTAGCGCGAAATCGTCGCGGCGCTAGTGATAAAAGCGCAATAAATTATGCTCGCGATCAACTTTATATCGCCAGCCTTCCATAAGGTCTTGACCCAGGGCACAACCACCGTGACCGCCGATCAAGACAGGAAATCCTTCCCTCACCATGCCGCCAATTCTTATAGTCACGTAGGCTCGTTGCATTGTGATATCGCCGCCCACTCCTGACATGTGAGCTACTTCGCCGCTGGGCTGTATGCCAAGGCGGGCGGCATCACTGACGCCGATAATCGTATTGGCGGCGCCTGTGTCGATGAAAGCTCGCGCTGCCTGGCTATTCATGGTGAACGATATATAGTCGTCTTTGCCTATTTTCGTCAACGGAATATCGTACATCGGGTTGATATCACTAGTTTTGACGGCAAGTGTCTTTTTTAAATCAACGCGGCAGCCTTTGTCATCTATTTCGTATTGATAGCCCTTAACAAAGTCTTGTCCGATCAAATTTTGGCCAAAGTGACTGGTGCTCTCTTGCATTGTGATATTGAGGTGACGGGTCAATGTGCCCAGCTTGACCTCGGCTGGTATTATCGATGTGGCTACCGTCACTCCGGCCCAGCCTCTAGCGCCCCGGCCGGCTTTTGCTGCGTTCAGATCAAGCCCGGCATCTTTCAACTGATCTCGGTAGAAAAAGGCGCTTGCGCCAGTGTCAAATAATGCTTTAACAGGATGACCATTGACCATGAGATCGACTTCCATGTGCCCCTGGGAACCCTTCTTGTAGTAGAAATGAGCGGTGTCTGGAAGAGTAGCCAGCTCTTTAGCCAATTCTATCTTTGCTGCGAGATCAGGCGTTTTGTCATCATCATCGTCGTCGTCAGCGGGTTTGCTCGCGGCTGATTGGCTTCCGCCTTTAGATATTGGTCCCGAGCCGCTCGCATTGGCAGCGGCTGCACCAGTTTCGGTGCTTGTGCTAGCAGTTTGCGGCAATACGAAAGTTGGATCGATGCCTTTGAGCGCTGCTGCTGCACTTTTTCCGGCTTCAGTTAAGGGGAAGTATTGCGCGGTAGTTTTGTACCGACTTTTGGCCATGGCCCAGTTTTTTAGTTGGTGAAAACAGAGGGCGTCGTAGTACCACAACAACGGATCATTTTGTGTCTTCTTCAAGCCCTCTTCAAAGTACGTCGAGGCTTTGGCGAAATCGCCTTTTTTATAAAATTGCAGGCCGAGTTCGTACGGCGTTTCTGCTGCTTGGACACTAGTTGTCGACGTAACAAGAACGGCGAGAATGGTCAAGATGCGGATTTTCAATTTTATCTCGCAAGAAGGTTCTGCCAAAAATAGCATGGTTATCGATTTTTCGCCAAATGACTTGCCTATTCTTACGGCAATTTACGAGAGGTGGTCCGCTCAAGATTTCGTACGGCGTCAATAGGTTGTACGAACGCGCACGCAGCCATCGCAGATTAACACGCCAGGTCCGTCCAGGAGCAAGGCAACCTCGTCTTTGTGTTTTCCACAAAATAAGCAGTTAAGTTCTCTGGTTGTTATATTTACTCAATCAATCGCCAGTACCGCAACGAATAATCATTGCTGCTCGTAATGGCATTCTCTCCGCTAGGAGTGAAAACCAGGCCGAACATGCCGTAGGCATTTAAGTTAAAAGAGCAGGTTTCTATGCCTTTTTCGGTGTCCCAAATACGGAATGTTTTATCGAGACTGCCGCTAGCAATTTTGCTGTCTGCTTTAATGAAACGCGCGTTGCAGACCCAATCGCCATGTCCAACAAATTGATAGAGTTCGCCGCCGCTGCCGACATCCCAGGTGCGAATGGTGAGGTCGCGGCTACCAGAGACGAGCTTGGTACCATCCATCGAGAAGTTCACCGTAGTAATGTCGCCTTTGTGTCCAACGAATTGGCGAATCAGCGAGCCATCGCGCACGCGCCACAATGTTATAAGTTTGTCGGCACCGCCGCAGGCAACTTGCTCTCCGTCGGGGCTGAAAGCGACAGAGCGCATAGTGCCCTGACCCTGGCACTCTTGAAGCTGGGTGCCGGCTAGAACATCCCATATGCGCACTGTGCCGTCGTAACCGCAAGAAGCAGCTTTGTTGCCGGTCGGCGAGTAGGCGCAGGCCAAAACAATATTGCCGTGACCTTTTAACTTCTTTAGCTCCGTGCCAGAATCGAGATCCCAGACGCGCAGTGTTGAATCACCGCTGACCGAAATAGCGGTATTGCTGCTGGGCGAAAAAGCCACACCGTTGACGTTGTCCTGGTGACCCTCAAATCTTTTCAGCTCTTTGCCGCTGCTTAAATCCCACAGGCGCACTGTATCGTCGTCGCTGCCCGATAATGCCCTGGTGCCATCCGCTGATATTGCCAGGCCCTTGGTCCAGCTGATATGGCCGGTCATCTTCAGTAACTCTTCGGCTTTCTTCACTCGGTTACTAGCCTTCATCTCGCCTGCGATGCCGCTGACTGAGGCTATTTGCTGATTGGAAGCGGCAGTCTGAGAGCTGATGTTGGCATTCGAAAAACTTGAACTCTCTTTGTCGTTTAGTCGTTTGCGAACTATAGACTTAGCTTCATCGCTGTCCCCAACTTCAGTATTGTTTTCGACTTTCGCAGCGGCAGCCGCTGCCGAAATGGTTGTTACAGGGGGAATCTCCGTGCCCCTATCCCCTGACTCGATAGCCTCTAGCCGGGCTGTTATAGCCTCAGCTTTTGCAGTGTTTCCCTGGGCTTGATAAACCTTGCGCAGTAATTCCAAACTGGTCTTGAGCTCAGGGCTCCGAGCATCTATTCTCTCGGCTTCTTTAATAGCGTTGATCAGACTTTGCTCGGCCTTGCCGTAATCGTGCTCTTCAAAGAATTTACTGCCGCCGTCGTTAAAGGCTTTCCAGATAATTTCTTCTGCATGAGCCGGTTGAAGAGTATTGAATGATAGTGCTAGCGCAGTCATTGCTATCAATTGGCAAGACAAATATTTTGTTGCCAGCCTTGCCGATTTCAATTGGTCTGTCACTTACGAGTTGCTCCACTGCGCTTGCCACTGCTGGTGGTGCCAGACTTGCTCTGAGCGCCTGCTGCATCCGGCAAGTCAATTTTACCCAAACCTGGTGATGGCGCTGCCGGTTTAACGCCGATAATTAAATCATTGCCACGCCATTTGCTACGCATGACTGGGTTCTGCAGCAATCCCCGATCTCTTAAAACTTCTCTTTGCACTTCGGTTTCCATATAATAATAAGCATCACCGAGCTTTGTCATATGGCCATTTCTACGCAAGCCCTCTATGAGGTAACGAGTGAAGACACTACCTTCGTAGCGCTGAGATTCCCAAGAGCGTTGGTCGGGCTTACTTGATGAAATGACCAGCTGTCCTGTACCTTGTACGATCTGACCAGCATCTACATTGGCCGAACGGCTGAGTCCTTTACCACCACCGGTCCCGGTCGATCCGCTATGGCAAGCATCAAGCACAAGCATCACGCGATCGCTATGAACCCGTGCCTTGATAATGCTAACGAGATCTTGCATGGCTATACCGGTGGCATAGAGATCGGCGGGGTCCGTATCGTGTGCCACCAGATAGTTAACTCCGCCAATATCCAAATCAGAGGCGCTGCCGTGGGTTGAGAAATATATCACCACCAGGTCATCTTTCTCGGCCACTCGCGGCAACCATTTGTTTCCCAACAGAGAAAGAATATTTGCTCTGGTGGCCGCCTCGTTGGTGAGTAGCTGCACGTGATCGGGAGCGAAGTCTCGCTCTTTAATTAAGAAGTCGCTGAAATCTTGAGCGTCTTTAGCTGCGTATTTCAAATTGATTGACGACTCTTTAAACCTGCCGGTGCCAACAATCAATGCCCACTTATCGCGAATCGGTCGATTGATTATAGTCTGGGAACTGTCTACTACTTCGGTGCTAGAAGCTTCACTAGAAGTAGCTGACGCGGCGGGCGCGACGCCTAAAGCAGCTTTGCGCACCATTTCTTCCTGGCGATCGTCCTTGCGTTTTTGCTTGTAGGCTTCTACCGCTTGCTCAGCGCGCTTCGATATTTCAATTGGCATTGCATGATCTGTCCAACCGTGGGCAGCGCGTTGCATGCGAGTATCAGAAAAAATTGAGCCGGCTTCTTCTAGTTTGGAGCTGAGCATAAATTGTTTAGCGCATTGTTCTAGAGAATAGATTGCATATTTCTGGTTGCCATCTCCCGACTGGCTGAGCGTCGCCATGGCTGTTCTAAACATAGCTTCGGCTTCGACCAAAGAGTGCTTTTTTAGATAGATGTGACCGAGCAAGAGAAGATTATTGACACCACTTGCGCGACTGCTCGCAATTCCACCCTTGTTTTTGTCGAGTTTGATTGACTGCCGTACATTCCGTTCAGCTGCTCCAAGATCGCCGCTGGCGAGGTCGAACAGGGCCAGGCGGCTGTAGTTCGAAGCTTGTTCAATGTTGCTGCCAGCTCCAGGTCCAGCTCCAGCGCCTGCTCCTTGTTCAATTTTTGCCGTAACTTCTTTGCGCTTCGTCTCCATCAAGGCAGGGTTCGCCTTACTTGCTTCAGCTAAATCATCAGCAGCTCCGCCGACGTCACCGAGAGCTAATAATGTCATAGCACGGGCGTGAAGAGCGTCACCGTTGCGCACAATTTGCAAAGCGCGGTCAAGGTCTGCTCTGCTGTCTTCGTAACGTCCTTGAGATGCTTTTATGGAGGCGCGATCGAGCAAAGCGCCCTGAAGGCGTGGGTTTAATTTGAGCGCATCATCAAAATGGCTGAGAGCAGACGAAGTCTCGCCCTTCGTTAGCTGCAAATGACCAAGTTTAAATTGCGCAGTGGCATTTCCCGGCAGCGAACTGACTGCATTCTCTAAATCACTCAGGGCCTTGTCTGTTTGCGAAAGCTGATAATAAGCCATGCCACGATACATGTAATCTAAGCCCAGGCCCTTCTTCTGTGCACGATTAAGATTTTTCGTGTAATAAGCAATAGCTTTATTGAAATGATCGGCGGCGCTTATGGTATCACCCTTGAGTTTTAGCGCTTCACCCCATGAGTAATGCACATCAAATTCTTTGCTGCCACCTTTTTTGAGAATATACTCGTAGTCGGCGATAGCTTCATTGTAAGCGCCGGCCTGCAATTTGCAGTCGGCTCTTTCTCGGCGAGCGGAATGTTCACTGCTGTTAAATTTGAGATAGGTGTCATAGTCTCTGCCGGCTCCAGCAAAATCGCCATTCTCTTTTAGTGCGTTGGCCCGTAATAACAAAGCCCTGGTGTCTTTGGGGTCAAGGCGCAAGACCTCGCCATAGTCGCGGATAGCAGCTTCTTGATCGCCTGAGCGGGCTTGCAGCGCGCCACGTTGCAAGTAAATTTCCATGGCATTAGGGTTAGTCTTAATTGCTTGATCATAGTCGGCTAGCGCGCCTTCCTTGTCATTCAACTCGCTGCGGGCGGCTGCTCTACCAAGATATGCCTCGTAAACTCCAGGGTGGTCTCTGAGAAGCTTGGTGTACGTGGTTACGGCGTTCTCGTATTCTTTCTTTTCGAGATTGCGCTCACCCTTTTCGAGCATTTTACTGTAGTCGGAGTCAGAGGCGAAGGCCGGGGGAATAAAACTAATGGCTGGAATCAGCACGAAAGCCAGGCTTAGCGCTAGATTGCAAGGACGCCTTTTAGCAATTTTCACTGTCATTTCTCCTTGACCAGAAGACCGCTTGGTTTGCGAAGCACTAGTTTACACCATGCCACTGCGTGGTTGTCCGCGTGCCGGGCATCACCACAGTCTTGGGATAGTAAGGTCACCTCCGGAAATGCCTAGATTAAAATTGGTCATTTTGTCACTTTTGTTCTCGAATATCACTAAATCAATTTCGAGGTTATTGCCAGATTTTACCTGCTACGGTTTAAACATCAGTGAGTGCTGAAATGTTTTCGGTTCTCGAATAATAAGGATGAAAAAATGGCAAATATCGTTGAAACAGCAGTTACTGCTGGAAGTTTCAAGACTCTCGTAGCTGCAGTTACTGCGGCTGAACTCGTAGAAACACTGTCCGGCCCCGGACCTTTTACTGTATTCGCTCCAAGCGATGAGGCTTTTGCAAAACTACCCGCAGGAACTGTTGAAGGGTTGTTGGCTGACAAAGCTAAGTTAACCTCGATACTTACTTATCACGTCGTAGCCGGCAAGCATCTCGCCGCCGATGTGGTGAAGCTTGGCTCGGTGAAGACGCTACAAGGGCAAGATGCCGTTATCGAGACTGAGGGTGGCGCCTCAATCGCCGGTGCCAAAATTGTCAAAACCGATATCGAGACAAGCAATGGAATTATCCACGTGATTGATTCGGTAATCATGCCTGCATAGGTCTTGAGTTCTTCGCCGGGAAGCAAGTGCAGGAGTAATACTTCTGTGCTTGTTTCCTTTTGAGAAAGCCAGCCTCATATGAATTGATATTGGGATTGTAGTTCGGATCGTTGCTTGGTTGATAATTGCCCTGGCCATCAGTCCACATATAATCGGCATACCCGTGTTTGGAGCCGTCACTCCAGGTTTACTGGCCACCAAGTATGTCGTTGACTGCGTGCCTATGGTTGGCTGGGTTGCTGCAGTTTCTGCCTTCTGTCCTAGTTGTGTGCTCATCTGTTCTCTGTCTCGGCTTTCTCAATGAGTGTGGATGGGGCAAAAATCAGCGGTTTTCACTGAGCACATTGCAATCAGTGCATCTGTCTTTGTACAGCGGTTGCATCGCGAATACATCAGCACAGCGGACGATAGCGTTACCCGCTAGCTCGCTTCTCATGTAATGGACGACCCTTTCATTTCGCATAAGCGCCCAATATGTTTTTGCACGTTAGATTGGGAACTAAATAACGATTCTGCGGTCGTTGGTGAGATGATGGAAAAGTTGAAGGGTGCGAGAGTGGACATATTTTGGTTTTTAGGCTTAATCGCCTTGTACTTCGCGTTGCAGCTGTGGATACTCCCTAAGCTGGGCATTCAGACTTGAATGAGCAAGTCCTGCTCGGTCGAGCAGAAGACCAGCGAACCTTCTAAAGAACAAAAAGATCTCGCAAAACATGATCTATAGCGCTGGGGCGCATCTATGCCACTGAATCTAGCGCCCAGCGAATTCCTTCATTACTTGTCCGTACCGCTTGCCGACCGCACCGCATACGATGTCGCACAGCTCGTAAATGCTGCTGTCTGCGATGCTGTAGAAAACAAAAAGACCCTGGCGTCGCTTCTGAACTATTCCCTGTTCAGCCAATACAGACAAGTGTTTGCTGACATTGGCCTGGCTCATGCCGCTTAACTCGCACAACTCCTGGACCGAGTGTTCTTGCTTAAAGAGGTATTGAAGTATCTGTAACCTGGAAGCGTCCGACAATGCCCGAAAGCGGGCGGCGACAATTTCAAGAGCTGGTCGCGACAGGACTTTGTTTTTGTCTTTCATAGTGATAATCAGCCTCCGCTGAGTCTAGCCTACAACCATTTGACTAATTCCTCAATCAATCTTACGGTTGATTCGCCATATAACCAAATAGTGATATGGTGATTGGCATATCCAATGAGGATTCTTAATAATGTCAGAACAGCTAAACCCCACCATCTGCCCACACGTAAACGCTGCCGATGTTGCTTTGGACAAAGGCAATCACGTTCTCGTTGATGTACGCAGCCCCTTAGAATTCGAGACTGAGCACATTGCGGGCTCCATAAATGTACCGCTAGATGTGCTTGATTCACGCTTCGACGAGGTGCCGAGGCAGGGCGAACTAATTGTAATCTGCCGCAGCGGTAAACGCGCTGAGCGCGGTGCATATACCCTGATGGGCAGAGGCTTTCAACCTAAAGTACTGGATGGGGGAATGGTTGCCTGGCGCCAGGCTGGGCTCCCTGTAGAAGAGGGAAAAAAGAGACTTCCTATCGAGCGCCAGATTCAGTTAATTGTTGGTTCCGGCGTCTTGACTGGCGTGCTACTGGGTGCCTTTGTTAATCCATGGTTCCTTGTCATACCTGGTATTTTCGGCGCTGGATTGACGTTTGCCGGACTGTCTGGAACTTGTGCATTGGGGATTCTCTTGGGGAAAGCCCCCTGGAACAAGCTTGAATCGCCTAGCGCAAAGAAGCAGAGCGGCAATACCAGTTGTTGCTCTTAGGCGACCGGAGGGACTTGCATGTTAGGCAGTGCGATTTGTGGCCTTGCAACTGGCAGCCTTCTGGGACTTCTGGGTGGTGGCGGAAGTATCATCGCAGTGCCGATTCTTGTTTATGTTCTTGGATTAGAGGCAAAGGCGGCAATCGGCACAAGTCTCATTATTGTAGGACTGGCCAGTTTGCTTGCCGCATGGAGTCATTACCGCAACCACGCGGTGATTGTTTCTACAGCACTGATCTTCGGTGCAACGGGAGGCTTGGGCAGCTTCGCCGGAGCCAAGTTTGCACAGCTCATTCCAGATGCAGTGCAGTTGACTTTGTTTGCCGTAGTCATGGCTTTGGTAGCTGTTCTGATGCTGAGGCATGTGCAGCCCGCCAACATCTTAGCTGAAGACGATGCAAAGATCTCACTACCTGTGGTGTTAGCGTCTGGTCTTGGCGCGGGAGTGCTGACAGGAATAGTTGGCGTAGGTGGGGGATTCATCATCGTACCGGCGCTCACCATACTTTTGCGGATGCCGATACGGAAGGCAATTGGCACCTCGTTGTTGGTGATTGGCATCAACAGCATGGTCGGTGCAATGTCATATGCCTCTCACCTCAGCCTCGATTTTTCCGTCTTGCCTTTCGCTGTGGGCACGCTGGCAGCGGCGCCCATAGCCGGGCGCCTTGCCCATTACGTTCCACAAGAAAAACTCAAATCTAGTTTTGCAATCTCGCTGCTGATTTTGTCGGCATGGATGCTATTGAAACAACTTTTCCGTTAGTCATTGGAGGCTTTTATGTATTTCAAACAGTTTTATCTCGGTTGCCTGGCACATGGCTCCTATCTGCTCGGCTCGGCTGGAGAAGGTGTTGTCATCGATCCGCAGCGGGATGTAGACCAGTACATCGAGGAAGCAAAGCGAGAAGGCCTCTCTCTTAAATACATTATTGAGACTCATCTTCATGCGGATTTTGTCAGCGGGCACAGAGAGCTGTCGGAAAAGACCGGCGCTCAGATTGTTTTCGGCGAAAAGGCCGGCGCAGCCTTTCCACACATAGCCGTCAAAGACGGCGATATCTTGAAGGTTGGCACAGTCACTCTTTCCATTCTTGAGACACCGGGGCATACACCTGAAAGCATTTGCATTCTGGCCAAGGATGCTTCCGATCAAGAACCAGCCAAGTTGTTCTCAGGCGACACGCTTTTCATCGGAGATGTCGGTCGCCCAGACCTCGTTGGTAGCAAAGGATTCAGCGACCAACAGATGGCAGGCTCAATGTACGAGAGTCTCCATGGAAAGCTCCTCAAGCTCCCCGATGATGTTGAAATTTTCCCGGCACACGGCGCAGGATCGCTTTGTGGCAAGCATTTGTCGAATGAAAGATCATCAACCATTGGGCAACAAAAACAGTTTAACTACGCTCTGAAACCTATGAGTAAAGAGGCATTTGTTGAGATGTTGACCACAGATCAGCCGGAGATACCCGCCTACTTCCCAAAAGATGTAGAGATCAACCGACTGGGAGCTTTGCCCTTAGACGCCCTAAGCCGCCCACTACCACTAATCGCCGCAGAAGTAGCAAACGAATTGCAGCGAGGCGCGGTCGTTCTCGATGTTCGCAGTGCCGCTGAATATGGCGGCGGACACATACAGGGATCGTTGAACATCGGACTGGGTGGGCAGTTTGCCTCATGGGCAGGTACATTGATTCAACTTGGCACACCAATCATTCTTCTGGCAAACGATCTCGCTCAGGTCGACGAGGCCGTTCTGAGGCTCGCCAGGGTCGGCATCGAGAGCGTAATCGGATATTTGCAGTATGGGATCAGCGGCTGGAATGACGCGGGTTTTGAATCGGCACAATCAAGGGTAGTCTCTGTTTCTGAACTCAAACGAGCGCTTGATGCGGGTGAGGACTTATTGGTGTTGGACGTAAGGAGATCTGGGGAATACGACGATGGGCACGTTCCAAAGGCGATCAATATGCCGTTGGCGGTGCTGGCGGACAGCATTTCGAAACTACCGGCAGAGCGGCCGCTAGCGGTAATCTGTGCAAGCGGCTACCGTTCATCTATCGCCACAAGCGTTCTTGAAAGAAGCGGCGTGAAATATATGAACGTTCTTGGCGGAACTGCTGCCTGGAAGAACGCCGGTTATGGAGTAGAGCAGCGGGAAGCAGCGACAGCCTGATATAGCAAGAACATGCGTTTTTAGAGGAAATTTATATGAAAATAACTGGTTCCAGCACTGCGGCAAGGAAAATTGTCATCGTGGGTGGTGTCGCAGGCGGCATGAGCGCTGCTGCCAGAGCACGGCGGCTTTCCGAAGATTCTGAAATTATCGTTCTTGAGAGAAGCGGCTATGTTTCTTACGCTAATTGCGGACTTCCCTACTATTTAGGCCGAGAAATTGACAGTGAGGATACCCTGATTCTTCAGACGCCTGAAGCACTCAAGGAACGGTTCAATCTGGATGTTCGAATTCACAGCGAAGTCGTCGACATTGATCCTGAGTCCAAGGCTATAACAATCAAGAACCAGACAACGTCGCAAACGTATCGAGAAACATATGATGATCTGATATTAGCAGTGGGAGCGGCTCCTGTCAGACCAAGCGTCCCTGGAATAGATTTGCCCGGGCTATTTACGTTGCGCGGCATCGAAGACGTGCAGGCAATCGAGTCTTGGATCGAACAAAAGCAACCAAAGAGCGTTGTTGTGGCTGGTGGTGGCTTCATTGGACTGGAGATGGCCGAGCAGCTTACCCGCCGAGGATTGGACGTCACGGTGATTGACGCAAGCGATCAAGTTCTGGCACCGCTGGATCCGGAGATGGCAGCTCTTGTGCACCGAGAGCTGATCAAGCACGGCGTTAAAGTAGTTCTTTCAAGTTCAATCAAAGAGTTCCGTTCACCGTCAAATCAAGACGAGATTGCGCCAAAATCGAGCTGGGTTATTGCGGGCGGACATGCACCTATATTCGCTGACCTTGTCATTATTGGTTTGGGCATCAGACCGGAATTGACGTTAGCGAAAAAAGCTGGGCTGACAGTTGGGGATCGCGGTGGTATTCGAGTAAGCGAATTTTTGCTGACAAGTGCTGCCAACATCTGGGCCGTGGGCGACGCAATCGAAGTTCTTCATCCGGTGAATAAGCAGTTCACGCGCATCGCCCTGGGAGGTCCAGCCAACCGGCAGGGAAGAATTGTCGCTGACAATATATTTGGCAGAAAAGAGACTTACGATGGCACCCTGGGAACGGCAATCTTACGCGCGTTTGACCTCACTGTGGCCATGACAGGGCTAAACGAAAGCCAAGTCGTGCTGGCTGGGATTCCATTCGAGGCGATTCATTTGCACCCGAGTCAACATGCGGGTTATTTCCCCGGTGCCGAGCGCCTCGATATTAAGGTCTTGTTTCGAAAGGAAACAGGCGAGCTGTTGGGGGCTCAAGTCATAGGCAAAGATGGCGTTGACAAACGCATTGATATTTTGGCCACTGCATTAAAAGCGCATATGACGGTCAGTGACCTTGCTGATCTCGAACTTGCCTATGCTCCACCATTTGGCTCTGCTAAGGATCCCATTAACTTGCTGGGAATGGCTGGAAGGAATGTGCTTGATGGTCTGGTCGATCAAGTTCAGTCAGATGAATTGCCACTTCTGAACACGGAGGAGTTCTGTTTGCTCGATGTTCGAAGCCGGACGGAGAGAGAGTTAGGATTCATTCCAGGAAGTATTCACATACCGCTTCCCGAACTCAGGAAATCCCTCGAAAAGATTCCTCGTGACAAAACCGTTGTCGCGTATTGTCAGAGTGGGCAGCGCTCATATTATGCTTGCCGATTCCTCAGCCAGAATAGTTTCGTCGTTAAGAACCTCTCAGGTGGTTACCTGACGTGGAAATCGACGGCGGACGATGTGAAAGCCGTCGATGGAATTAGCACAGCACCGCTGGCAGTACTAGCTAAAGGCTCCTGAATTCAACACGAGAGGCAGCTATGAGGAGACTGTTCCAGTATTATACAAAATCCGATGGAGTTCTAACGCGGCTCCGTATGGTGGCCCTTACCTCGGCGATTTTGTGCATGCCGACCGCAGTTCCAGCAGTTGCGGCAGTAGAAGCAACGTCTGCAACACCGACGACAGCAGAGCATTCGACACAAGTCACTCCACAGTCAACGCCTATCGGGTCTGTATGCACTAAGGATCCTTCATGCGTTATTGTTGGCGAAACTCACATGCTGGTATGGCAGAGCCCCACTCCAGCAAAGATTGTCGTAGTGTGCATTCATGGACTGGGTCTTTGCGCAAGAGCATACAAACCGCTGGCCGAGGAGTTGTCGGCCGCAGGAATCGACGGCTATGCTGTGAACGTTCGAGGCTTCGGCCCGGACAGAGACCAACCGGAGCGGGCTAAGCTAAATTGTGTCGAGACGGTTGAAGACGTACGCACGCTGCTTGCCGGCATCCGTCGAGACCATCCCGACTACCGAGTAGTCCTGATGGGTGAATCAATGGGCGGAGCTCTCACTCTGAGAATCGCCGCCGAACACCCTGAGCTAGTCGATGCTGTTGTCTGTTCTGCACCAGCATGGAAATTACTCAAGATGAGAAAAACCGCCGTTAAGGGTGTCTTCGAGTTGCTCTTGTCTCCAGGAAAACGCCCCGGCCCTGCTGGGCGCGCCGTTATACATCAGGCGACCAGCGACCCTCACCTGGCTGAGCATTGGCTGACAGATCCTTCTCACAAGTTGAAACTTTCACTGGGAGAAGCGACCGCTTTTCTGAGCTTCATCTCGAAAACAGACACATACGCAAAGCGACTCACCAAGCCCATTTTGCTGCTGCAAGGACTTAATGACCATCTTGTCTCTCCAAAGGCAGTAGCGAAAATGTTTAGAGATATTCCTTCTGAGGACAAGACATTTCTCATTGATGCCAAAGGCGAGCATCTCATTCTTGAAGAGGCGCGATTCACACCAGCGGTGACCGAGAAACTAATTGCCTGGCTTAAATCCCAGACTAGCTCCGTGTCACCACAAGCAGCGCTTGAAGTCGTCGCTGACGACAAACTTTCACGCAAAGAGCAACGAGACTTGTCCAGATTGCGCCGATGATGCTGAGCTGGTGGATGTTTTTCGGCAACCGGCAGCAAACCCATCACAAGGATGATGCGGAGGTCTGCTCAAATAAATTACGCTTTGATTGTGCCACGCACGTTACGAGAGGAAGAAAAATGACAATGAAAACTAACTCTGGATTCGTGCAGAACATCGAGGTTCTTGCGACAGAGAATCAAAACTTTCGGCGCGTGGTCTATACCGCTCAGCACTGCCAACTCGTCGTCATGGCGCTTAAACCCGGAGAGGACATTGGCGCCGAGGTGCACAAGCTCGACCAGTTTCTGCGTGTCGAAGAAGGCACAGGCGAAACCGTTCTTGACGGAGTGACTACTGCGATATGTGCCGGGTTCGCAATCTTGGTTCCGGCCGGGACAAAGCACAACATTCTGAACACAGGAACTGTTCCGATGAAGCTCTACACGCTTTATGCTCCCCCAAACCATCGCGACGGCGTTATCCATTGCACCCGAGCCGACGCAGAAAACGACAAAGAACATTTCGACGGCAAGACGACTCAGTAGAACTCACTGACGATGATTTGAAGCAGATCGAGTCATAATCATCCTTCCAGACGATATGGCTATTTGAACTCACGCTCAAAATAGTTACTGATGAGTATCAGGGTGTAGGGTGTCGTTTCGGCTAACTTCACGGTAATCCGGCATCTCTTTCGTGGAGAGTCCTGTGGCACGAATACTGATTTTGAGCGAGCCAAGCGAACATTTGAAACCTTTGTGGAGTAGCCTTGCCGCAAACCATGAGCTGAATTATGTCCAAAACATGGCAGAAGCAATGGAGGGGTTGCAGGAAAATAAGTTTGACTTAATCATCTGTAGTGCTCACCTTAATCTGGACGACAACAAAAGCATTTTCGACTTCATTAGGTCAGTCAAAAATAATGCTGAGCTGCGCGGCATTCCTTTGCTCTGCTTTTCGAAAACGCGCACAGCAGCGGCAACCTTTCTCAACAGCAGCACAGAAAAAGCGGCTCTGCTTTTCGGTGCTGACGAATACTTGACTATGGATTCTTTTTGCGGCGGACCTGAGAAAGGCGCTTGCGAAGGCTGTCCATTTCTAGAAAAACTATGTAACTTCGAGAGTTTGAGGCACGCCATTGAGGACTTGATCGATGAAGGCGCTATCGGAATCTGTCAAAGACCCTCTGGCACAGATGCTGTAGCATCAAAACAAAAAATTACCGTGTCACTGGTGCAAGCATAGTGTCATAGAAAGAATCTACAGTGGGGGCCTTTGACCCTCCAAAAGGTATGTTAGGAAAAGCCTTTTTAATTCGTTGCTGCTCTTTCAGAGTGTAGGTTGAAAATGACTTAGGCAACTTAATAGCTCTCAACCGAAGCTTAGCCAATTGCTCTAGGCCTTGCACAGAAACGCTAGTACCGCCCATCCATAACATTTTTAGTTTAGATAGCTTTAAAAGCAACGGAACCGCCTTGTCATCGATATGGTAGTTTTTATCAATATCAAGAAATTGCAACTCACTGCATTTACTAACATGTTCGATGCCAATCAAAGACAAATCAACCCTGACAAGACCAAGCCGTTGAAGTTGGGAAAAATCTTTCAGCCAGCGCAGACTATTGTTGTTAACTACGACATTGCTCAAGCGCAATGCGGTCAGTTTTTTACATGCCAAAAGCTTGGGCAAACAGGTACCTGAAACTCTACTTTCACAAGCTGTGATCATCTGCAAGTGCGGCATTGCACCTAGTTGTGATAAACCCTTATCACTGGCGTCAGAATTGTCTAAATCTATTCCCTTCAGTGAAGATATATGGCCGAGAAATGGAATTGCTCGATCGCAAAAAGCATCTTCTTCATCGGTCATGGACAAAAAGCTCAACTCAACAAAATCGAAAGCATCTCGCGGTAATTTCAGAAGGCATTCAGGATGCTGATAGAAAGTACCATTAGGGGCAAACTTGATTTGCTTGCCCGGAGGCAGTTTAACCAAACCACGAGCTTCGGCAACCAGACGGCCCTTGCAGTTGCCAAATATTTCTGGAACGCCCTGCACTGCCATTAGATTGCCGACCGAATAGCGCAACGAAAACGGCAATATACGCTCACCTGACTCGGTATTGCCTCGGGGAGCCCCAGTAAAAAATAGCGCCAGCAAAGAGATAGCAATCGTCGCAACTTTAGCAAACGTATCAACTGAGGCTTTGGGTAAAATTTTTGGCTCACTTTTATGTGATTGGTTTCTACTGCAGATTACCAGAAGTGCGAACAAACTCCATAACTTCTTTCAAAGCAACTTTGAAGAAGCCATCGCCGCTCTAAAATGTTCAAGTAGTTCACGGAGCACTGTGACTGCTAATGACACTGCGGTAGTTATCGCCTATCCTATTGCCAGTCCCAAATGCTCTAGGACATTCTTATGGGTCGTGGTTTGCAGAAGATTCTACTTATCGTTGTCGCATTGCTTTGTGCCTGCTGGTCTCCAGCCTCTAAGGGTGCTGGGCCGAGCAGTGCCAAAGCCAAGTTATTGAAAGCGGTTGCAGAATGTCAGGAATTGGTTCATCAGAGGCATCTCGAATTGGCACAAGCAAAAATAAGTGCTTTGCTGGCCAAGCATGCTGATAACGCACTTTCGTCAGCTCCGGGTCTCAGCGAAGGTACCAAAGACGATGTTCGTTATGTCATCAGCACCAGGCGCCTCAGGGGGAAAGCCTCAGATTCGTTCAACTTCCAGCCCGCAAAACCGCTTGCGGCTATTCGTGCTGATGGCCAAATAGAACTTGGTGAGCAGCAACTTTTTCACGTCCATTCAATGCTGCCAGGACGTATTTCGCAGGACCAAGCCATGATCGGTAAATATTTTCGCAAGGGTGACTTGATTGCTCTTATGGAAAGTGCTGAGCTGGTGCATCTCAGCGCGGAGTTTGTCAGGCGCATGGAAGAGAATGAAATGAGCGTCAGGCAATGCGAATCTAAGATTAGATTGGCCAAGGCAGAATTAGAGAGAGTTCGCAAACTGGTTTCAGAAGGCATCGCCGCCGAGAAAGAGATGCTGCAATCTCAGGAGTCATTACGCACCGCTTCAGAAGATCTCGAGGACTTGAACGAGCAAAGAGTCTTGCTACAGCAAGAGTCCCAGACACTGGCAAACCTGTACGGCACCAAAATGCCGCGCCTTGGGAAAAAGACGCTGCCTAGCGAGTTGCCTCTCAACGCACCAAACGATGGAATTCTTGTCAAAAAGAATGTTTCCTTAGGCGATCGAGTAAATCCAGACGAGCCGGCGTATATTCTCGCCGATCTCAGTAAAATAAGACTGCGCGTAGTTCTGCCCATTGTGGAACAAAAACGCTTGGCTATCGGACAGCTAGTCGCTTTCTCGTGCTCTCAAATCTCAAAGAAGAGCTTTTCAGGCAGAGTTCGCGACATAACGGCTTCCGAGGCATTAGAGAAGGTCTCTGTGATCATCGATCTCGAAAATCCACAAGGCTTGCTGCGAGCAAGCATGTCAGGACAAGCAAGAATATTCGTCAACTGATTGGCAACTTACTTTCCGCCAGTCAAACCAAATTGCAATATCAGCGGCGCACCTCCATGAGTAATATTTTTGGACCTACTTGGCGGCAATCTCCACTACAACTCCATCTACCCATTGCTTGTTTTCGTCGGTGTAATAGAGATAAGCACGACTGGCTGGGCCAGTGTAAGTGCCGGGTACAGCAGCAATTAAGCTCAATGGAATCTCTACTTTTGCCTCAGAAGGTAGAGTGCGCCAGTAGAGCACTACTTCGCGACCACGTACTTCGTAGGCATCGATCTTGCCTTTCTTAACCAGCTCTTTCAGCTGATCGTGACGTGGCTCAAGGCCGCCGGGCAAGCCGATTATGGCAACAGGCGTGGGCACCACTGCCTTTTCCTTATTGATCACTGTGACGTTAGCTTCGGTGGCACTACCCTCGGTGACTTTAGTTTGAGCCAGTGAAACTTTTAAATCAAGTTTGCATTGGTCTGAACTTGCTGGCTTGATGGCGTTGTAATTGACCGCAATTGAATAGGGCATTGCTGCGCCGCCTTCCATTCGGAGCTCGATCTTATGGTCACCAGGTGTGAGCAGCTCGCTGAGGTCTGGCAATTTAATCGCTCCGGTTGTTGCCGGTGTGAAGTCGGCCCAGTCTCCAATTGATTGACCGTCAACATAGAGACGCACTTTTCCTGGCGCCTTTGGCTTAGCCCTCATTTTATCGTAAGTGACGATGGCGCGAAGAGCGAGCACTGTTGACTGAGTAGATCCGTAGCGTCCGGCCTTGCATGAGTCTGCCAGGAACTTTACTGATTTCTCTACATTGCCTGCATAGGCTGGGTCGCGCATCCAGGCCAGCGTCGTCAGCGCTGCTCCTTCTATTGCAAGAGCTTCGCCTTCACTGCCAACAATTGAACTCTTTACTTCACCGATGCTGCCGTCTGCTTTTTGTTTAGCAGCTAGCTTATCCATTAGCTTTTTAGCTTCAAGTTTGTTGTCTGATAGATAGAGTGCATTTGCTGCCAGTGCCAAAACATAACTATTCTGGCTACTAGCTGCGGCACTCTTGAGTGAGTCGATTTCTGTTTTTAGATCGGCAGCAGGTTGACCGGTTTCGAGAAGTGACCACAAGATGTAAGCGTTTGAGCAGTCTTTGTCTTCTATCCAGGTATGCAGGGCGCGGCGCTTGCGTGAGAATCCGCCCTTGCCGTCTTTCTGCTTGAAGAGCCAGGCTCGAGTTGATGCCACCATGTTTTTATCTACTTCACGCACCTGAGCCATGTCGCTGAAATGCATCAAGCCAAAGGCCGTTAGAGCTTCGTGGCCTGGGTTTTCACCAAACCATTCGTAGCCTTTATCTGGGCACCAGAAGCCAACCAGCAGCTTGTAACCGGTGTCAAGTTTTTTGCGCGACGATTCTACAAGTTTAGGATCGACACCGGTATGGGAGAGGAAATATTGCTGGGCCATGGTGAGCGGATAGCTTGTGGAACAAGTCTGCTCAAAGCATCCGTTGGGATCTTGAATTAAGCGCTCGAGAGCCTCAGTCATGTTAGCCAGGGGAGTGGGATAAACTGCAGAGTTAGAGGCGATGCTTCCGGCGATCACTTCTTTGGGAATAGTGATAGTGTGCTCTACTGTTTTGCCTGGTTCGATCATGCCACCAAAACATTTCTCAATGGGGAAACCTTTGGCTTTCACGCTTAGAAGTCTCGTTACTTTATCTTGGAAAAGTCCAGATTTGGCGCTAAGAATTAAGGGGAAAGTACCCACGCCAGCTACACTCTCGCCGGATTTCACAGTTCCTAGTTGCAGCGCCTGCACATCAATCGGCTGAATGAACCGTACTCTGCCTCCGGCACCAAGGGTGGAGCCATTCCTTACTATAGGCGTGAGCTTGAATTGCGCTTTTGCAGCATCTTTATTAGGTGAACCGTTCAAGTCTATTGATAATTCTGGGCTGATAAGCTCACTGCTTGTGGCATTGATCGTACTGACCGGCAATAATATGTGATCGCCTGCAGTTACTTCCAACGGCATTTTCAATTCGGCATAAAATGGTTGAACAGACTCGACACCGACATTGGTGGCACCAATCGAGCCGCTGCCGCTGAAGGCGTCGGCAAACACTCTGAAGGTGCTGACGCTATCGTTTAGACCAAAGCTAACAGTGGCTTCGCCGGTCTTCGCATCGGTTTTCACACCGCTATTCCAAAATAGAGTCTCAGTAAAGTCGACACGATCAGTAGGATTTCTATCTTTGCGTACTGCGTAAGCAAACTCGCGCACCAAGACTAGATCGTTTTGCGCCATAGCAGCTTTTTCGTTAAACATGCCCTCAGCGTCGGCCATAATGTTGGCTCTGCGCCCCTTCACATCTACTTTTTTCATTGCTTGCTGCAGCTCATCGCGTGCGACTTCCGTAGCCGGGAGATTTTTGTTCAGCTGACTTTTTAAATCGTCATTGGCAACCGCTCGCGAGGCGGCAATTTGTTTAGCTTGTGGCATAGGCTTGTCTACGCCGGCCTGAGGAAGGTCTTCTTCGGCCGCTGCCGGTGCCGCCATCGCCATTGGTGCCATGCCGCCCCTGCCAGCCATGCGGCCAATTGCCATACCTTCCATTGCCATACCTTCCATTGCCATACCAGGCATAGGCATGCCGCCTTCTTTCATGGCTAGCATCATTTCGTGTTCTGCCTGAATTTTCAGGGCGACAACACGCCGCGCCTTGTCGCCATTAGTCTCAATAAACTTGGCCATATTCATCAGAGCAAAGCGTCTCCAGCCCTGGGTGCCCAGCAGTAAGTCTGTGGCGAGTGCTGCTTTAGAGTTAGTCTCGTCGAGGTAAACATGTGCGTCGGCCAGGTCTGATACTTCTGGTTCAAGGAATGCCATGACCGGCAGCCGTGGTGTCTGTTCGCGTTTCTCTATCATTTCAAGCACGCTGTCATCTGTGACAGTCACACCTACCACTGCCGATACAGGCTTGTCATTTTCGTCTGTAGCTTTGACTGTAAGCTTGGCCTGGTCACCAGGAACATAGTTTTGCTTGTCTGCTTTGATGCTAATTTTAAGTGGGTGCTGTGGCGCGCGGAAAATCAGCCTCTCTGCCATGGGCACATCTTTGTCACTCCAGATGGTGGCAGTCAAAACACCTTCGGCTTCTTCGGGAACTGTAAACGTCACTGGCACCAGCGAGCCTGCTTTAACGTCTCCGCGCTTGCTCAAATCAACATGACACTCTGATAAAACGGCCTCGCGTTTGGCCAGGGTGACGCTGAATTTTTGCGTCGTAGAGCCGACCAAAATTGTGATTGGTTGACCTTTGGCGAAAGTATTTTTTTCTGCCCTAATTATTGCTCCAGATGCCCTGGCTGCTGGTAGTGGATAGGTTGTCTTTATGCCTGATGGCTGATTAATGGAGAGGAAGTACTCTTTATTCACATCTGGGATAAATTGAATGCGGCCTCGGCCTTCATGCTCGGTGGCAAACTCAGCAACAGTGACGGTAGAATCGTTGCCGTTGGTTTTGACCATTAGCTTTCCTGCTAAATCGGCTGGTTTTCCATTGGGCAAAGTCGCCTGGATATATAAACGATTGGGGAAGCCGGTGATTAGCTCACCGCCCTCTGGATACATCTTCAAATCAACTGTCTGTAAAAGTATGGGAATGGTTTTGGAGGCAGTCTCGACCACGCCGCCATCTTCAATAATAAGAGCAAGAGTGCCTTCGCCCCGAGGAATGTCGTGGGGCAGATCTAAACTAACCGAGCAAAGCCCGTTGCCGTCTACTTTGCTTGCGGCACCACTAACGGCAACGCCATCGATAACTGCCGTCACCGACACTTTAGCGCCAGCTGGTATGCCGCCTTCTGCCCGTTTGACGTCGAGTGTGGCGTTGACCTTTTCACCTGGTCCGTAGCCGTCGCGCAAGAATGTAATTTGTGACTTCAAGCGTGGTGCTCGGTAGGCTCGAATGTCAAATTTTCTTTCTGCAGGTGCATGGCCATTCCATGGATAGGTAGCCTTGAGATGGTACTCACCGCCGGCCTGTCCGTCCGGTACCTTCCAGCTGAAGCCCCAGCTGCTGTCTTGGGCGCTTACTGTTCCTCGTGCTACCACATCGCCTTTAGGACCTGTAACCTCGATGGTGGCGCTGGCACCCGGGGTATCGACAATCGGTTTGTGACCGCGAGCACTGAGCAAGACTCCGCGCACATAGACACTTTCACCGGCCCGGTAAATTGGTTTGTCAGTGCTTATGTAAGTTAAGTAGCGGTCTTTGCCGCCGAGAATATCGGTTGTAGCAAAACTCTTGTGAATGGTTATTTGCTCGGCCGTGCCGTTTTCTGCCTTCGGTAAATTATTGAGAGAAAAACCGTCGCTATGCTGGCTGGCATAGCTTCTATGGATAAATAATGAGCCGATAACGGCAATTGTGATGCCACCGAAAATCCATTGGCGAGACATAGTCAGCGCTCCTTTACTATAGACTCACCGATTATGGCACGGCCCAAATCAGGCAAATAAGATGGTAAAGGAGGACAAAACTTCAGGGTAAATCGCAGGTGACTCTCAGGCAGCTCTCAGTCAGGCGAAGTCAAGCCTTAGTTTCGGCCATTTTTAGAACGACAACGGTGCAGGGCGCGGCGTCAACGATTTCATCGGCAATGCTGCCATGCCACAAGCGGCTAAAGCCGTGGCGAGCATGGCTTGGAACAATCGCTTCGTCAGCGCCAAACTGCTTACAGGCATCAGCAATCACTTGGGCTACTTCACCTTCAAGAATTTCAGCACTAGCATCGATGTTGAGCTTCTCTTTCAGCTTCTTAGCCATTTGCTCCAGGACGCCCTTCTCTTCAGCTCTTTCAATGGCAACAGTATCTGGAATGCCCGGTGTCGAAACGTCGGCAAAACCGGGAACGATAACGTGTACAAGGTGAATTTGAGTGTCGCTGCTATACTTCTGCGCTGTGATTTCTGCCAGGGCGCTTTGTGCACTTTCTTGGCCATCGACGGCCACGACGATCTTCATACTAATTCCCTTTGATTTTAAGCCAGTGCGATCTAAGATCAAGCTCAAATTGTCGCAAACAGAATCAGATAATACATGAATCTAGTCATACTAGCCAACTCTAAACATCGGAGAATGGGTACTTTGCGCAGAGCACTAATATTTTTGATTGGCTGCACCTTAACATGTTATCCCGCGTTTAGTGCAGAGGCGGAGTCGCCCACGATTGGTGGCGTACCCATCTTTCCCAGCAATAATGTTTGGAATAAAGCGATCGATTCTCTGCCGATACATTTGTTTTCTCAGCAATACATCAAGAGCATTGGACACAACAAACCGGTGCATCCCGATTTTGGTTCTGGACTTTGGGATGGATCCCCTATGGGAATACCAATAAATGTGGTGCCGCCTAACACCAAGAAGGTGTCCATGCGCTTTCAGTACGCCGATGAAAGTGATTCCAGTCCTTATCCGATCCCAGACAACCCAAAAATTGAAGGTGGAGCACAGTCTCAAGGCGATCGCCACATTCTGATTCTGGACAAAGATGCTCACAAGCTCTATGAAATTTTCAAAGCTGTCAGAACTCGAGATGGCTCCTGGCAAGCGGGATCTGGTGCGATATTTGATTTGCAATCAAATGCGTTACGCCCCGACGGATGGACATCAGCTGATGCGGCCGGACTGCCGATAATGCCTGGCTTAGTCAGATATGACGAGGTAGCCCGAGGCGAAATAAAACATGCGTTGCGATTTACGGCACCATTAACGCAAGGAGGCTACGCGTGGCCGGCTAAACATAGGGCATCACGAAGTACCGACACCAACTTGCCGCCGATGGGCATTCGCTTTAGACTGCGAGCTAATTTTGATGAATCCACCTTTCCCAAAGACTGCCAAGTAATTCTGCGGTGCCTGAAGATATATGGAATGATTCTGGCGGACAATGGCAGTAGCTGGTATATCAGCGGCATGCCTGATGAACATTGGAATAACGACAGCTTGCATCAATTGTCGCGTGTCACGGGATCAGACTTCGAGGCAATCGATGAGTCTTCTTTGATGATCGACCGAAAGTCGGCGCAGTCCAGGTAAGCTGTCGGTCTCTACGCACGCCACGTGATAGACTAGACTTAGCTAAGTCTAGAGGGGCTGGTATGGAATCTTTCAATATTCATCAAGCTAAGACTAATCTTTCCAAGCTGATTGAGCGCGTACTGCAGGGCGAGGAAATCGTCATAAGCAAGGCGGGGAAACCTGTAGCTAAGCTCTCTGGTTTAGCGGCCGCTACCCGACCGCGCAAGCTCGGCTGTTTGAAGGGAGAGTTTGAAATCCCCGCTGATTTTGATAATCCACTTCCTGACGCTATTCTGGACGCTTTTGAAGGGCTTGAAGAGTGAAAATTCTTCTCGATACGCACATCTTGCTCTGGGCATTGGTTGGTGACCAACGGCTCAGTAAAAAAGGAGCGAAATTAATTTCTGATCCGCAAAACGAAGTTTTGGTAAGTGCAGTGAGTTTGTGGGAAGTAGGGATCAAACACTCTCTGGGAAGAATCACAGTCTCGCCAGAGTGCTTGATCGAGGCCATCGCAAGCACCGGCTTCGATCAATTGGCTGTGACTTTTGATCATTGTGTTACAGTGTCGCGCTTGCCTATAATTCATCGCGATCCCTTCGATCGTATGTTGGTAGCTCAGAGTTTGTCTGTTCCAGCAATACTGATGACGCATGATCAGACTATGAGTAAATATGGCAGCACTATTCTGCTGGTCTAAATTGAAAGTACTGCCTGAAAGGTTACACGCTGCAGCTGTTGTGTTTGTCTTCGCTGCAATAATTTTTCTCCTCTACAGTCTTAACCTCTACAGGGTTTCGGACAGGCGGATATGCGTTATCACTAACCTGCGGATCATCTTGTTTGCAAATAATCGCCAATTTCGCTAGCAGTCACTCCGCCGTCGCCATTTGCGTCGACTATTTTGAACTCGTCTAGCATCATTTTGGCAGCTGGTTTACGCAAGTCACTAATCATTTCGCAACACAAATGCCTCGATTTGAAAAAATTCGTTGACAAAGCTGCCGGCCGAAGTTAACCTTCAATTCGTTACTGCTTTGGAATGCATACCGCAATGCCAGTTATCACTACTGCTGCTAATCGCCGCCGCCGCGAGTTCTCACCGAACCCGGGGCATCGACTTGCATAGCTAAAAAGCAAAACAAGATTTGAAGCAACCCTGGGTAAATCACCCGGGGTTTTTTTTGTACTTATATACCGCGCCAATCACGAATCAATATAGGAACACGATGACACAATTCAGCACCGCAATTAAAGCAGAAGCCGGTCCGACGCAGCAAAAGTCAGCTAAGCCGCAGCGTATGGCTAATCCTGAAGGTGTTTCGCCACTGGCATTTGTGCTTGAAGAACAGACTTTGCGCGGCAAAGACATCATTGGCATCGAGCAACTCAATGCTACCGAAATTCATTTGATTCTTGATGTTGCCGCTAAATTGAAAGCGCACAAATTTGACGCCACGCAAACGCTGTTTGCTAAGGGCCAAACTCTCACTATGTTGTTTGAAAAGCCATCGCTGCGCACAAGAGTGACATTTGAAGCCGGTATGACTCAGCTTGGCGGTCACGCCATCAACATCGAAACCAAACTCGGTGAGCGCGAAACAATCGCCGACGTCGGCAAAAATCTTGAGCGCTGGGTAGACGGCATTATGGCCCGCACGTTCGAACACTCCACTATTGAGGCTCTGGCAGCCAATGCTAACGTGCCGGTAATTAACGGCTTATCTGATAAAGAACATCCCTGCCAGGCCCTGGCCGATTTTCAAACATTGATTGAACACAAGGTTAAGTCAGGCAGTTTGAAAGGTATTAAGTTGGCATACGTGGGCGACTCAAATAATGTCTCTAACTCACTCTTGCTCACAGCGGCCACCCTTGGTGTTGATTTCACCATCGGTTGCCCACACAAATATGAGCCCCAGGCCTCAATCTGGATGAAGGCGCTGGAGCTGGCGAAAGTTTCTGGTGCCGCTATCTCTCTTTCAAATGATCCTCATGTGGCTGTGGCCGGAGCCGACGCCGTTTATACCGATGTCTGGACATCAATGGGTCAAGAAGCCGAATCTAAAGAACGCGAAAAAATCTTTGCCCCCTATCAACTCAACGCTGCGCTGATGAAAAGCGCCAAACCCGACGCCATTGTTATGCACTGTTTGCCCGCTCACCGCGGTCTAGAAATCACCGATGAAGTGATAGACAGCCCAAGTTCAGTGGTCTTCGACCAGGCCGAAAATAGATTACACGCACAAAAAGCAATTCTTGCTCTAGTACTTTAAGGAGATTATAAATGAAGAAAATTTTGCTGGCCTACTCAGGTGGGCTCGATACCTCATGCATTTTGACATGGCTCAAAGAAAAGTATAACGTGCCAATCGTGGCTTACTGCGCCAATGTCGGTCAAGAAGAAGACTTCGATGCCGTGCATGCTAAAGCTTTGAAAACCGGTGCCGAAAAATGCATCATCGACGATCTCAAAAACGAATTCGTCAAAGATTTCATTTTCCCCTCCATTCAAGCCAACGCTGTTTACGAAGCCGTTTATTTGCTTGGCACCTCGCTGGCCAGACCCTGCATCGCTCAAGGTATGGTAGAAGCGGCGTTGCGTGAAGGCTGCGATTACATCGCCCATGGTGCCACCGGCAAAGGCAACGATCAGGTGCGTTTTGAACTGGCCGTCAAATCATTGGCACCACAACTGGGTGTCATTGCTCCCTGGCGTGAGTGGGAATATCAAAGCCGCACCGATCTTTTTGCTTATGCTGAAAAGCATGGCATTCCTTTACCGATTACGAAAGAAAAGCCATATTCAATGGACGCCAACCTGATGCACATTAGCTACGAGGGCGGCATCCTCGAAGACCCGTGGCAAGAGGCTCCTGAGAACATTTATCTCTGGACGAAAAATCCTGAAGAGGCACCGGACAAACCGCAAGTTGTTGAAATCGAATTTTTACAAGGCGTGCCGGTGGCAATTGATGGTGAAAAGTTAGAAGCTGTTGCACTGGTTGAAAAGGCCAATGAGATTGCCGCCGCTCATGGTGTCGGGCGCATTGACCTTGTTGAGAATCGTTTCATCGGCATTAAGTCTAGAGGTGTTTACGAAACTCCTGGCGTGACCATACTGATGCAGGCTCACCAGGCCGTCGAGTCGCTGACCTTAGACAAAGAAGTTGCGCATTTAAAGCAATCGTTCGTCAGCAAGATTGCCGAACTCACCTACAACGGTTTCTGGTTTGCACCAGAGACCCAGCTACTGCATACCTTCATTAAAGAGTCGCAAGTTTGCGTCAGCGGCATAGCCAAGATCAAGCTTTATAAAGGCAGCTCAATGGTGGTGGCAAGAAAGTCGGAGCAGTCTCTTTATAGTGAAAAGATGACGAGCTTTGAAAACATGTCGAGCTTTAACCCCGCTGATTCAGGCGGTTTCATCAATATCAACGGTCTTAGACTCTCTGCCTGGAGCCAGAAAAATGCAAGTATTAAGAAAAGCGTTCACGCAACAGCTTGATCAATCGGTCACAGCTTTCATCAATTCGGTTGACGCCGATCAATCGCTAGTTGCCGTCGACATTCAGGGCAGCATCGCCCATGCCACCATGCTTTGCCAGCAGGGCCTCCTCACCGAGGCCCAGGCGGCAAACATAGTGCAGGGTTTGCAGGCTATTTTGCTCGAATTTCACGCCGGTGCATTCGTCCTCAATGTGGTTTTTGAAGATGTGCATATGAACGTCGAAAAGCGCCTTGAGCAAATTATTGGTCAAGATGCGCTGCGCCTGCATACGGCGCGCAGCAGAAATGACCAGGTCGCACTTGATTTGAGACTTTTTGTCGTAGAGCAAATTGCTCTGCACAAGGCACAAATTGTGGCTCTTAAATTGGCAATCGGTAAATCTGCTTATGAAAATATTGAAGCGGTAATGCCCGGCTATACCCATCTGCAAAGAGCACAACCAGTGCTTTTCGCTCACGCCATGCACGCCTTTATGGAGATGCTGACAAGAGACTATGGCCGCTTTGAAGATCTAGAAAAGCGTGCCGCAGTTTCGCCACTGGGTGCTGGAGCGCAGGCCGGCACCGGTTTGCCGATAGATCCCCACTTGAGCGCCAAGCTGCTCGGTATGCAGAGTTGTTTCAATAATTCAATTGATGCAGTAAGCGATCGCGACTTCGCCGCTGAATATTTGTTTGCTGCTTCAATGTGCTCGGTGCACTTGAGCCAGATGGCAGAGACATTTGTGATCTGGGCCTCGCGCGAATTTGGCTTCATCACATTCAGCGACGCAGTGACCACGGCGTCGAGTTTGATGCCGCAAAAGAAAAATCCAGATCCGGTTGAGATTGTGCGCGGTAAAACTGGTGGCATGATAGGTGCGCTGGTCAGTATACTTTCCACCTTAAAGGGCCTGCCTCTTGGTTATAACCGTGATTTGCAGGAGACCAAAGAGCCTGTCATTAAAGTGAGCCTGGAGCTGAGTGGTAGCTTAAATGTCATGGCCATTGCTATTGCCAGCATGACTGTCAATGCTGACGTGACGCTGAAAGCCGCTTCTGATTCCGATATGATCACAACTGACCTTGTGGAGTATCTTGTAAACAAGTCGGTGCCCTTTCGAAGAGCCCACGAAGAAGTGTCGGCTCTCGTGGTTTTCGCACGGGAGAAAGCTGTCTCTCTTTCGGCTTTAACACTTGATCAATTGCAGAGTTTCAGCAAAGAATACGAGCTTGACGCCCTGGCTTTGTTTGATCCGGTTGTTTCAGTGACTGCGAAAACATCGCATGGTAGTACCGGTGCTGCGAAAGTCAAGGCGGTAGCTGCGGCGAATAATGCTCAGCCACGCTTCTCGCCCGCTGTTTAAAATGCCAAATTGAATGCTTTCCACATGCTCGTCTGAGTAGTGGTGGTGTTCGGCGCTAAGAAGCCGCCACCGTAAAATCCTGGAGATGAAAATGCGGGAGCCGAAAAAGCAGGATTATAAAAAGGTGGTGGCGCGTAGGCCGGCACTGAGCCGATCGACGCCTGGAAGTTGCCGATGTTCAGTGTCGCCAGCGGACGTCGCCAGCCGTAACCGCCGAAACCGCCATAATTACCGTATCCGCCGTAACCACCATAACCAGGATAGAAGCCGTTGCCGACGAAGCCGTTTGGATAAATGGGCCGAGGATTTAAATTCGGGTTGAGATATCCGGGTGCGTTGTATCCCGGCACGTAGGGCCGATAGCCATAAGGTGTGTAGCCGTAATTGCCGCCGTAAACAAATGGTTGCGGCAATGCTTGAAAGCTGCTGTCGATCTCATTCATAAAAGGCTTAACGCCGGTGCCGAACCAGGGGTCTGTAGCCGAATCTTTGATCGGTACGATATTTCCGTGCGGGTCTACCGACACGCCTACCCGGCTCAAATCAATTGGAATTTTTGGCAGCTTGGGTTTAGGTTTGTTGTCGACCACTTCTTCCATGAAGAGGTTGCCGCTGTCGTCTTCGAATGCTTCGCCGACTGGTTTCTGGCTATTGGGAGCGGCCGCGAAAGCTGGGTGACCCGATAAAGGCAGAGACAGAGCGGCGGCGCACAGCCAACTTAAGGTTAGAGCGATAGTCAATCTCTTATTTGGCATTTACTTCCGGCTGATCATTTACTAGCGGTTCAATTGTAGCGTTTTCAGTGCCGCTGTTGCTTGCCGGAACAACTTCACCAGCGGGCATGGCACCACCATTGATGGCATTTTTAATTAGACCGATGTCAACGCTACCGCCGTCGTTGGCGTTAAAAACGCTCTTCACCCTGCCGATTAGCGCCATGACCGGTTGATATATTTGGTCGGGAAGCTTACTTGAAATTGATTGAGAAATTCCCATTTTTTCGCCGGTCACTTCAGCGATTGGTTGCTCTTCGTCATTCTTATGCAAGCGCGATGCAATGACATTGACCCAAAATTGCACGTGCACTTTTAAACCGGTAATGCGGTCGATGCGAATTTCGCCTTCGCTTGGTTCGCTCAATTCGAAAGTAATGGTTTTGTCAAAACCAATTTCTGAGACACCCCGCTGACCGATTGCTTTGACAAATTTATCAGCCAATAAAATTTCGATGTGATGGCCGGTGTTTGTCTTTGAGACAGCGATTTTCTCAGCACCTACTTCTTTGAAAGCATTGGCAACGTCCGATCCAAAGGTAGCCGGATCCACCAACCGATAACTGTTGGACAACAAGCACAAATCTTTGTCGAGCTCAGAATCGCCGCCTGTGGTTAGTTTGCGGGCCTGGTTAAAACAATCGGAGGCAAACGCAAAGCTTTTCAGTTGCAAGGCGCACTCGCCAATTTGTCGCAAGGTGCGCGCTTCAATAGCTTGCACCTGCACTTTATCTTGCTCAGACAAATCTTCAGCGTTCTTGGCCAGCTCAGCTCTTAGCTTCTCCCACTGAGTCTGCGCTTTTTTAAAATCGCCTTCTTCATAAGCCTGCTTGGCCGACGTGTCAATTTTCTCTATCTTGCCGCTCAGAGCGTGCGCTTCGCCCAGGCTAAACGAACAAGCCAGCAAAAGCATCAGCGCAAAACTACTTCTATTTTTCATTGATACTTGCTTCTCCGTGGCCCCTGAAACAAATCTCACCACACACTGGTTAAACTGAATCATCCCTTAATCTTTATCATCAGGCTGTGCGAGAATCTCATGGCATATCGTTATTTTACGGCTCGATACTACTAATCCTACAATCCTACCTACTGTGCCAACTTTGACTTCTAAAGGCGACCACGACAACACAAAAATTAGGGAGAATGAAAATTCTGCCAGCGGCGCAGTGGTCAAATCTGCCTCCCGACTCGAAATCTGGTCATGGGCCATGTTTGATTTCGCTAATTCTAGCTATACCACAGTAGTCACCACGGCAATCTTCAATGCCTACTTTGTCAAAACCGTGGCCAGCGCCGTCGAGCTTTCCACAGCCACTCTTTACCTCACTTGCTCGCTTGGAATAGCCAATTTGCTGGTAGTTTTGACCGCCCCAGTGGTGGGCGCAATCGCCGACGCTTTCGCCATCAAAAAGCGATTTCTCTTTGTCTCCACCCTTTGTTGCGTCATCTGCACAGCCGGCCTGTCGCTTGTTCACCAGGGTGACGTCGCCCTGGCCATGACTTTACTGGTGCTCTCCAATTTTGCTTTCGGCACTTCAGAAGACCTGATTGCGGCGTTCTTGCCCGAAATTGCCACGCCAGAAAAGATGGGTCGCATCTCGGCCTTTGGCTGGACAGTGGGTTATATTGGCGGTATTGCCGTGCTCGGAACTTGTCTCGCATACGTCACCTGGGCGCAGAAAGCCGGTCAAACGCCGGCTCAGTTTGTGCCGGTGACCATGTTATTTGTCGCTGCTATATTTTTAGCGGCCTCAGCGCCGACTTTTATTTGGTTGAAGGAAAGAGCGCACCGATCGGCCGCTCAGACCAAGGTTAGTACCATTGCCGCAGGGGCGTTTCGACATGTATTGAACACAATTGGCGACGCCAAAAAACACCGTGACCTGTTTACATTTTTATTGTCGCTGCTTTGTTACAGCTGCGGCTCCACTACTGTTGTGGCTCTGGCTGCGGTTTACGCCGAGCAAGTGATGGGTTTCAAAACCAATGAATCGATTATTTTGATCATGGTGGTCAATGTTACCGCCGCAATGGGCGCCTTTATTTTTGGATTTATTCAAGACAAAGTCGGTTCTGTGCGCACGCTGGCAACTACACTGGTATTGTGGGCGGTGGCAATATTTATTGCTTTTGCTACCACCGATAAAAACGGATTCTGGTGCGCCGCCAACATCATGGGCATCGCCATGGGGGCAAGTGCTTCTGCCGGGCGCGCTCTTGTTGGGCAGTTATCACCGGCCGGACGCTCAGCAGAGTTCTTCGGATTGTGGGGGCTATCGGTAAAACTTTCGGCCATTATCGGGCCCATGACTTATGGTCTCGTTACGTATGTGAGCGGTTCCAACTATCGTCTGGCACTTTTATCAACCTTACTATTTTTTATTCTCGGCTTGATTGTCGTCTTGTTTGTAGACGAGAAACGTGGACGAGCACAGGCTTTATCCGAGTCGTAAACTTTTAAGTTAGTCTGTTTGGGGCGGTCTTGGATGTTCTTATCCAGTTTTTTGGAACTAACCTCAGCTGTAGCAGTCTTAGTAGTCGAACGGATTCTACCTGGAGCAAACCACCATGCATCACCCGAACAATGACCCAATGGAAGAAACTGCTAATAATCAAGCTTTGGCTGGGCCAGAACGGGTAACTGCCGATCAACTTGCATATGAGCAAGCAATTGTTGAACAAAAACTTCGAGAAGAGCCTAAAGAAGAAGTCGTGGACATGCCTTCGTCTTACGTCGGCAACTGGAGCATGTCCGGGCCGATCATGGCCTGCATTCTCGTAATTGCTTTTATGGTAGTGGCCGTGGTGGCATCGCGGTCGCTCAATAATTTAGTGCCTGCCAATAAACCAGCTCCAACTTCTGGCGTAGTAGTTCAACAAACTGCGTCGACGCCAGAGCCAAAACCGGCCTATCCTACAGTCTACGTGCAACGTTCAGCCGACCCCACCGTCGCGCCGAGCCCATTGCCGCCAACACCAGAGCCCAAGAAAAAAGGGTTCTTTGGTCTGTCTAGGTAAATAGCATTTTCCAGGGATTGCAAATTCCCACACCCGTATCTGCAAAGTCAGGATCTTTGCGAGCTACGACAGTCATCCCGTGCACTAATGCTGTGGCTGCAATTAAAGCATCGCGATCTGATTTCGGTCCGATAAGGTGTAGTTGAGCACAGCGCTGAACAACCATCACGTCCACAGGCAGAATTCGATCTGCGAATGCTGGCATTACCATGTGATTTAACCATTTTCGAAGAATCGCACCTTGTATTAAATCACGACGTTCTAACAGAAGTGTGCCGATTTCGAGTTCCAGAATAGTTATTACAGACAGGTATAAATCTGAGGCACTCACTGAATTTGCCCAGGTGATAACGTTTTTGTCAGCCTTGCCCTTGCTGGCTTTACGCAACTCCGAAACAGTCTTCTGAGCAATTGTGCGCTGAAAATTGTGCCGGCATCGAGTCAGAATTAGCCATTTCGTTTCGCATGACTGAAGGTTTTTTGAAAGCTGTATAGATGTATATTAATATTCATGCATTCAAAGGTTTGCAAATATAAAGGTCAAGCTTTCAATAGAGGTACGGTGATTGCTAGCTGCCGTTCTGCGTAAATCATTTTGTGGACGAATAGCTCTTTTCGGGCTTTTCTCATATAGTTTCTTTGCCATTGCTCCGCCCTGTTTCGCTGATGCTTTTACTACGATTGTTGCCAATACAAGTCAAGACCTAACGATGGAAAAGGTTAACGAAACTCAGCACCTTCGCAGCTATGACGATGTTTTTACTGAGACTAGCGCCCGCACTTTGTTGATGTCGGCCCGGCAGCATCTGCGACACCATAACTATCTTCGCGCAATTGCTTTGCTGAAACAGGCAGTTAAGCTGGATTCTGACGATCTGGATGTGAGATGCCTTTTGGCTCAGGCGCTTGAAGAAAAACTTTCAAATCAGCAAGAAAAAAATGGTGACGATTTCAATCTGTGTGTTCAAAATTGGTTGGCGGTAGCACGCAGCCAGGGCGGTGAGGAGAAGGGCATGACTTTTAAAGGTATAGGGCTTGGGGTCGGCCTTTTTCAGGATGAGGAAAGAGCGATTTTGGCTAAGCGCAGCCTTAAGTCACTGACAGGTTACCTTCCTAAACCATGGGAAACAAACGATCGCTATTTGCGACGGGTCCTTAAGCCATCCAGCGCAACGGTTAGTGGCGTTATCAGGCTACCTGAAAGTAAAGGGGATTAGTATGACGGCAGTGTTTAGTACCAGTTCGTTGCTGAAAATAACTGGCGGACGCTTGATCAGTGGTATCGCCTTTGAGAAGCAGGGCTCAGTTTGTGCTGATATAAACGAACTCTCTGCCGGTCAATGGTTTTTTGCTTTGAAAGATAGTCAAACAGATGGTCACGATTTGCTTGAGCAGGCTCATCGTTTGGGTGCTATCGGATGCATTGTTCAGGATAGGCAACGTTACCCCTTTGCCCATCCAGACTCGAAGTTGATAGGTGTCGCCAACCCCCTGAATGCCTATTTAGAGCTGGCAAGAGAAGCGAGAGAGCGAGTCAATCCAAAGGTCGTGGCGATCACTGGATCTTCCGGCAAGAGTACAACTCGCGATATGTCTTGCAGTATTGCTTCAATAAGTTTTAAAGTTCATTCTTCCAGCGTCAACAGGCCTGATGCGCGGGGACTGGCTAAAACATTGTTGTCTATGCCGGACGATACAGAGGTTCTGGTGGTGGAGCTTTCGCAGAGTGGGCGAGGCGAAATTTCTTGGCTGGCAACGGCAGCAAAGCCTGACATTGCCATAATTACCAACGTTGGTTTGGCTCATCTTGGCACCCTCGGTTCAATCGAGAACATTGCTGCGGCAAAGTGTGAGTTGCTTGAGGCCTTAGATATCTTGACAGGCACGGCCATTCTGGGAGAGAGCAACCCTAGTTTATTGCTGCGAGCGACCAGGGTTTTTGATAGTCTCAAAACCCTGATTCATCGAGATTCTGATATCGAAGAGATTGCTGTAACGCCGGAGAATACATTGTTTGGTATTAGCGAAAGCGAAAGCCTATTTGAAGTAAAAACACATGGTGAAGGCTATTTGAAGGATGCGTGGTGCGCGATTGCCTGTGGTCGAAGTCTTGGTATCTCAGATCACCATATTGCTGAAGGCCTCAGGCGCTATGTGCCGCAGGCTGGGCGAGGGAATCGACTAATTGGGCCAAAAGGATCCCTGATAATTGACGAATCTCATTCCGCCACTCCTGAGTCGGTTAGGGCCGCAGTTAGTGCTTTTCTGGACAAGCGAGCTGTGCCTAGGCTTCGTAAATTTGTAGTGCTGGGTGATATGGAAGACCTCGGTGAAGCCAGCGCCAGTATTCATGCTAATCTCGGAAATTGGCTTTCTAGTTGTGCCTTCGATTTCCTCATTACCATTGGTGATCATGCTGCTCACATAGTTCGCGGTCTGGAAAATCATCAATTTCAAACCTTCATTTGTGAAGATGCAGCTGAGGTTTACAGGCTGCTCACCCCGCTTCTTGACACATCCAGTGCTGTTCTTGTTGATGGTAGTGACTCGTATGCCTTAAGGGCCCTTCTGGGGCGATTTGCGGGCAGTTCAATTGAGGCTTGAAGTGGTTAATAACGTTAAGCCACAATGTGCTGACGTTACTACTCGGGATTTAAAAATGCAAACAATTTCTATTCCTGGTCAAGTGGGTCGCTTGTCTGAAGATGAAACGGTTATGATGGGTTTTCTTGAATTTCGCGGACCTTACGCCGACTCTTCCAATGTGTTCAATAAGTCTGGATTGCTGGTTGTTTTAACACTTTCGAACGATGAAATTGAGATGGTCAATGTATATCAAACTGAAGACTTGCAAGCGTCAGCCGAGGCTGAATTCGTTCGAACAAATTCGGCATTGCCCATTCGTGTGGCTGTTTATGAGGCACCATATTTGGAGCTGAACGAGCTTGATAATCTTGCCGCTCTAACGCTAGCAGAGTTTGAAAATTAAGTTCACCACTGCAAACTATTTTTCAATCGGCACTTTAAAAACAGGCGACTGGTAATTTTTGTCTAAATGACCTGACGGGATGCTGGCCGCGCGGCGTCGTGGCCGCTGGCTGCTGCGCCAGTGCTATAAGCGGATTGCGCCTAGCTTGTCAGTAGCTGGCGCGCACGACCACAATTAGCCAAACTTCTTTTGCTCTAATAAGCACAGCGTTAATGGTGGTTTCATAGATGGCTAAACAGATTTTGTTACCCGAACAGTTGTTCGCGGCCGGCACAGAAGCAGAGCAAGCAGGCAATTATCGAGCTGCAATCAAAAAATACTTGGAATACACGACCCGCACTAATCCCGACCCCAAAATTTTGCTGGCTGTGGGCAAGCTTTATGAAAAGGTCAAAGACGACTTTAGAGCTAGCGAATGCTACAAGCACGTTGTAGCGCTGAAAACGGCTGAGCCGTCTTTATTGAGAGAAGCCTATTTGCATTTGATTGCTCTTGAAAATCGCTCTTTGCGTCATGAGCTAGCGGTTGAATTTTGTGATTTGGCCCTCGGGCCAAATCCACACGATATGGAATTTCTCCTAGCCAAGCTCAATGCATTGTATGAGCTCAGTCTGGTTTCAGGCGGTGCTGCCCCTATCGAAAGAAAAACTCAGTTTGAGAAAACGGCTGAGCTGGCACTGACGCTCGAACCAAATAATTATTTAGCCAATTGTTATTTGGGTCGGGCAAAAACAGTTATTGGTACTCATTATGATCAAGCGTTGCTGGCGTTTGCTAAGGCCAAAGAAATCGATTCGAGTCGACCTGTTGCCAGCTTTTTTGAAGGGCTATTACATATTCGCCGTCGTGATTATGACCTCGCCTGTGTTGCTTTTGATGAGGCAGCGCGCTGTACAAATGATTTGCAGATTGCGGTAGAAGCCGGAAAATATGCGGCACGGTTTAAATCTGAGGCTAAGAATGACAGCCGCCGACGCCGCTTCTGGCATACTTCGGTTGAAGAGCAATTAGCTATTTTAAACAAATATGGAATCAAGCTGAATTCGGAATTCACTTTAGAAAAGCTTTTCGCTGTGCGAAAGAATAGAGACGCATACGAAGAGAAAGAGCCGTTTTTACAAGCAGTTATGAGTCTTGGTCAAAACAACCTGGCTGCTAACTTGCGCACTTTTAACTTCAAGACTAGTTATTCGGCTATTGTTCAATATTTGCGGGAAATTGCCGAAGGTGATTTTGAGCTTGCCGACGTAGACGACTATTTTTACGGCGGCGACGACGAGCGCGCTGCAGCCTACGTCGAATTTAAGTTTGCCGGTAAAAAATACAAGTGGAAATTTAAGTGTGACAGCTCATCTTTTGATTTAAATATGCTCTCTAAGATGGCCGATCTGCTGCGAAAGACTCATAGCGGTAAGCGATTTGTGGTGGTGTCGCAGCCCGGTTCAGTGGTAGTACTATGCCTGACGGAGGAGCAAACAGAGGCGCTTGCAATTCAAACCGGGCTGGAGCTGGAGTATTTGTAAATCACCAAACAGTTTAATCATGATGCTAAACTTTTAGCCTCATGCAAAAAACTCAAAAATTTAGAATTACAGCCTTCTCACTTGTTGCAAGCTTATTGTCATTAACAGCGTCAGTAACGCCAGCTCGCGCCGCTGATGCGGTTGATAACAGCGTCAACGCCCCTCAACCGAATGCCAGCATTTTGATTGTTGGTGAGAAGTTAATTGGCCAGCAAAGCAGTTCTATTTGCATGCAAGAGGTTCTTCAAGCCCTTAAGGCGAAGCCAAATGATGCGAAGCTTTTACTTTTAAAAGCGGCGATTGAAAATTATGAGTGCCAGTATGCAAAGTCGATTGCTGATTCAACTGCGGTGCTTCGAGCTAACCCTAACAATGAGCGGGCGCTGGTGCTTCGGTCAGAAGCCAGGCTGCGCTCGGCATTATTTGATCTCGCTCGACAGGACATGCTTGATGCCGGTCGGCTATCATCGCCTGAAAACTACAAGGACAACTTTTCTGAAATCGACACTCTTGAGTACGATTTTCAGCACCAAGTGAAGGAGAAAGAAAGAAAACTGGCGTTGGCCACCACTGCAGTGCTGTTCAGTCAAAATGAGGAAGGCTGCGAGAGTTTGGCCGGGGCCCAGCTCACTAACAGTGTCAAGAATTCGCAAAAAAGACTGCTCGTACGCTGGTGGAATGTAAACAATCGCACTGAGCTGCTTGATTTGCTCAAGTATCAACTGACTACCGGGCACAACAGGCGCTGGCAGAATATGCAAAAAGAGTATGAGGCAAACCGGCCCCTGGATAGATTCCGAAGTGGTTGGACCGACGCCCATGACTATGAGGTAGGCGTTAGTTTACTGAAGAAATACGGCAAACAGTTTGGCACCAGAGGTCTTCTGGCGTGGGACCATTGCCGCTATATCGCTCTTTGCCGTTGGGGCTACCAGTGCGGTTACCTTACAGAGGCTGAAGCGTGGGAGTTAATCATGCCTGTGGCTGCCAGAATACAAAAGCAGTCAAAAAATTGGGATCAGCTCGCCACCGACTATTTGATCGGGCGTCATTTCTGGTCCGACACAATCTATCAAGAAGGCAACGATACGGTGCAGAAAATTAAATACCGACTGCTTCACGATCCGGGCAGCACCTGGGTTAAAATTCCGCTACACAGCGTCAAGATTGCCGTTCCATCAGACGATGCCGCTATCATTGCTAGCATTGACCGCATGCTTAGCGCTGGGTCGAAAGTGCAGAGATCTACACAGTAATCTAGTTGTTACTGATATATTTTTCTGATGGTCGCCTTTCGCGATCGCTCAAAAATATTGGCACCATATCTGGTGCTGCAAAGTCGCATGCAAATCGGCGAACCGCCAAATGTGCACCACAAGTTCATGGCTTTAAAGGCCAGTGCGCTTAGATCTGGAGCAAAACCTGTTTTAGAGCTTGGGTCAATGTAGACGGTAATGGTTTGACCTGGAGCAAATCTTTTTCCGCTGACACTTTCTAAATAGTCGCAGGCGCTAGGGTTCTGAGTTACTCTCCAGTTGAGCATCTCAGTTAAATCGTCTCGGTAAGCTGTTGCAAATGGCACATTTACGCCGGCTTTGTTGCCGAGCAAGCACTTAGCGTGGTGTATGCCGCCACAGCCGCAGAAAAATTCTTGTCATCGCAGGCAGTATCGCCTAGTTCCTTAAATTTTGCTGCTTGCTGAGTGGCATCGGCAGATGCCCTGCAAGGCAGGCCGACATTAAATAACGAAATGGCCAAAACTATAGCCAGGGCCGTCTTTTTATTACGAACTCGTCGCCTGGCGGCTTGGGTTTTTGCCATGGATTCCAATAACCGTTCATTTAACGCCAAAGTCTACAATTTATTACAGCTGAGCACTACTGTTGGGTGACATCCCGGCTTGCCCCGGGCATATAAATTTGTACAGGAGACAGGCTTGTTTAAAGAAACGTCCAAGCTTAAAGACTCGATTGACTTCGTCGTGGCTTCTGAAAGCCCCAGCGAGGCCAACATGTGTCCTGATGAGTCTAGAATTATTGCTGCGCCACCGTCTTCCTTAACTGTCACTTCCAAACCTACCCTAGCTAAGTTTGAGGTGGGTAACGGCTGTGGTTTGCCGTTTCTTTACCGTCCTCGCCTTGTTGAGAGTGAAGGCTTAGAACCCAAGCTCTCCTTTTTGCAAGCCACCAGCCAGCGCATCGCTATCGCGTCGATGGTTATGGGCTCGGGTTTGTCCTATTACTTACTTCACATTTTATCGGGTCATTTTTTCTGGCACCTAAGTGGTGTGCAAACCACAGCTTACATGCACTCCACTATTGATGCGTCCAGCGTCGGCGTTCTAGTAGCTATGGTTTGCTATGCCGAATTTTTGCATGCTTTTCTAGGATTTAAACAGACCACCGCATCTGCTTTTATCGGGCTCGTATTAGCCGGCCTTGTGACTTTTGCTGGGTATGCCAATGGTGGAGCTGGTGGGGCGATTATTGCAGTAATCTGTTGCCTTCTCTGTTTGGGAGTGGGTCAACTAGCACGATTTGCTCGCTTGGCCATACCGCCAACCTTCCGAGCTAGTCGCGCCGTGCTTGTGGCTGCAGCGGCTTCCATACCGGCCACAATGCTGACTTTATCAGCTTTGTTTCAGGTGATTACTCATCCGCGCCCAGCCAGCTATTACAGCACCTATACTCCCACTGCTTGCGGTGACGAATTTTTTGCAGCTGCGGCCATATTTTTCTTTTTAGCCGTTCCTGCCTACGCCTTTGTACGCTGCGCCCGCACCAGCGAAGCTAAGCCGCTAATGGCATTGGGTCTCCTGCAGGTCAGTCCGCTTTTGGTAGGTTTTCTGGCTCAGTTAGCATTGCTTGCACCACGTACTGACGGAGTACCCATGCTGGCATCAGGGCTGATCACTCTAACCGTCGCCGGCACAATTGTGGTGTCAGGTGCGGGTCTTGGTGCTGTGGTAAATGGTGTGAAGCACCGTCGTAAAATGATGAAAGCCGGCATTTAAGCATAGGCGCTGGCTGCTTTAGTTATTTCAAGCTGTCCAGAAAACTTTTCACCGCGGTGCCTGCCACCAATAACACTGGTGGATGCTTTTTGCCGTTTGCTATGACGTTGTCATAAAATCCACCAGGAAATTTTACCGAAAAAAACAAATAAGGGTTTTTAAATTTCATACTGTGCAATCTAGTTTCTGGAAGATTTACGCCCGGGCGTAAATCTTCCAGAAACGACTCGCGGAAGAAAAGATCACATTTTGCACGCCCATAAATTGCCAAGATCAAGGCCACACGTGCCCGACGATGTGAGCGAATGTCAGGGCTAGAATGTCTGCTAGAGACACTGTAGCAATGGTTGAATTGCAAACACAACGGCGCCATGATTTTTTAAAGGCTGGCGATAAAATCTCTCAATCCCTCTTTATACTCTTTCGATTTCATCATCACAGCGTCGCCATGTTGTGCGCCTTCAATGCGAATATAGGCTTTGGGAGCGGCTATAGCTGCGTATAGTTCGTCGGCTTGTTTGATACGCGTCAAGTTGTCGCTAGTGCCGGCAATAAGTAAAACCGGTGATCTTTTTTTATTCATTGCCATCGAGATGTCTAACTGTTTGCACGAATTAGACCAGGCCCAGTCTGGATATAAGCTGAGATATGGCAATTTATCGCAGCCCACTCGGCGCAGAGAATAAAGCGGACATTCTAAAATGACAGCGGCACATTGCACTGATTGCGCCAATTTTCCTGTCACTAAAGTGCCGAGCGACTCGCCGAATAAAATTATTTCTTCAGCGCGCAAATGCCTTTCTCTCGTCAAATAATTATAAGCGCTGCGACCGTCTTGAACCAGAGTCTCCATGGCCACTTTGCCTTCACTGCGCCCATAGCCTGCGTAGTCATAGACAAAAACAGAAACACCGTCTTTTAATAGCAGATCAACCAGGTGTCCGCGCTGCGAAATATTGCCGCTGTTTCCATGACTGAGCAGCACTACTTTTTTTGCCAGTGGCAAGGCGTACATCAAGCCGTGCAATTTATTGCCGTTTTTTGATTTGAAAAATATTTCTTCTGGGGCGATGCCTTTGACCGCGAGTTTTTCATATCTGCCGCTGGGATATTTCAAGGGTTGAAAAATTAAACGGTCGTAAATAGGCTGGCCCACCACCGGCATCAGGAGGATACCGAGAGCCACCGGCGTAAGGGCGAAAAGGCCGACTAAAAAGACGATCGTGCCGCGCACGACAAAACGCCAGTTCAAATCTTTCAAGACTTGCAGCAAAAACTTGGCCGCCATGCAGATACCGCCCGTAGCCAGCAGATAGTTTTTCCAACTTACCAAGACGGTTAAGGGTGGCCCAATAGAACCAACACTTTGCCAAGTGTTTGCTCTCATCAGGCTAAGGGTTCATTATATATAGTCATATGGCAGAGACTATCGCTGACAAATTGCGCGCTAAAAGGTCCAACTTTCCTGTTGGTTTGGCCCTGGCGTGCGTCGTTCTGGTCGTTGCGGCCTTCTCTGCAGTGGAGATGCTCAACAATCCCAAAGACGAAGCGGCGCAAGTAACGCAACCGCATTTGAAGTTGGCTAAATTGCCGGCTGAGTTTAAACCCGAAATTTCGGCGTCAATTTATGTGCCGATTTATTCGACGATCTCGTACGAGAATCGTCGACGCACCCTTGATCTGGCGGCGACGCTGAGTGTGCGCAATACAGATTTGAAACAATCCATTATTTTGCGCAGTGTTGATTATTACGGCACTGATGGCCAGTTAATCAAAAAGTATTTGGACGAGCCTGTCGAGCTGGTGCCCATGTCTTCTGCCGACTTTATTGTCGACCGCACTGATGTGCGCGGTGGTGTCGGCGCAAATTTTGTTGTCGATTGGATGTCCGCTAAAAAAGTAGCGTTGCCTATTGCAGAAGCTGTAATGGTGAGCACTGGCTCTTCTCACAGCGTCTCATTCATCAGTCGCGGCGAAACTATTGTTACGCCGGAGAAACAGGCTGAGAAGTAACAGTTAGTCTGCGCCTTCGGCCAGGCTGCGATCGTTAGGGTTGAATGAATCAACTGGAATAGCGAAGCCTCTTTTAGTTTGGCCTTTTGCTTTTCTCTCTTCGGTCTTCGTTTCTTTTGTTTCTTGATTTTCCATTTTATTGCTCCTGTTTGCGGTGCTGCAAAGAGTTCTATAATGCACCATAAATGCTAAGGAGAGATTAAGTTGGCCCCGTTTGTAACCGCTTGTCAATGAGAGCTGCTACATTTACGCGCAACATCGCTTAAAATTTGCGGCAGAAAATGCCGGCAAAATTCAATCAGGACAAACCATATCCGGTGGCAGGCTAGAGTTTTGTTTAGCGGTCGATTTGAGCTAACAGTGGCTGCTCATAACGTTCTCCGGCAGTCTTGAGGGCGAGGCCACTCAAGGCAGCGAGATCTTCGTCTTCTAAATCGAGGCGGAACGAAACTGTATTTTCTTCAAGGTAACGTACGTGCTTAGTGCCTGGAATCGGCACGATGTCGATGCCTTGATGCAGCAACCAGGCGATGGCAACTTGTGCAGGAGTGGCGCCGTAACGGTCGGCTACTTCGTTGACTTCATCAACTAGAAGCAAGTTGCGGTTGAAGTTTTCACCCTGATAGCGAGGGTCACTGCGACGATAGTCACCTTCAGGAAGATCATCGAAGCTTTTAATTTCGCCGGTAAGGATACCGCGGCCAATGGGACAGTATGCCACGAGGCCAATTTTCAACTCACGCAAGACCGGCATGATTACAGGTTCTAAATTGCGTTCCCACAAAGAATATTCAGATTGCAGAGCAGAAATCGGATGCACCGCGTGTGCTTTGCGAATAGTTTGTTCGCCTGCTTCAGACAAACCGAGATAGCGAACTTTGCCTTCTTTAACCAGTTCGGCCATAGCGCCAACTGTTTCTTCGATTGGCACGTTTGGATCAACTCGGTGTTGATAGTAGAGGTCGATAACGTCAATGCCCAGTCTTTTCATAGAAGCTTCAGCCACACGTTTGACAGTTTTAGGGCTGCTGTCTAAACCTGTGGACTTGCCGGCGGTGTCATAGCTGAAACCAAACTTGGTGGCAATCACGGCTTTATCGCGTTTGCCTTTTATGGCTTTGCCGATTAATTCTTCATTTTTGTATGGGCCGTAGCGTTCAGCGGTATCAAGGAAATTCACTCCCAGCTCCAGCGCCCGGTGGATAACCCTAATAGCTTCGCCTTCGTCGGCTGAGCCGTAAGCAAAGCTCATGCCCATGCAGCCTAGGCCGATGGCAGATGTGGTGAGCCCCTGGTTGCCCAGTTTACGCGTGTTAATGATGCCCATAGTGACGTCGATTCCTACTCAGTGACAATCAAACCCTATCATGGCAGCAGGCCCTTTACATGATGGTTTTTCGTGAGAACTATTGCTGAGTTGCTCCTCACACCGGCATTACGCCATGTATAGATACTTCAATCAACATTAAGATTGTAGAACCCAAGCCTGGCGCCACTTTCGCAAAAGTTAAAGGGCAAAATTTATTGTTGGGCTGAATAAAGAGATAATAGAAGCCTCACAAATTCGCTTTAATAATCTGTTTCAACAATCTCTCGAGATTTTATTTTCATGCCCACTGCTGCCGCTCTAATTGTTATTGATATGCAACAAGGCTTCGATCTTCCTTACTGGGGTGAGCGCAACAATCTTCGGTGCGAAGTGAACGTGGCAGCCTTGATTGCCTCTTTCAGGCAAGCGCAATTGCCGGTCATTCATGTGCAGCACATGTCTGATGAAGCCCAATCTCCACTACGTCCCGGTCAGAGCGGCAATGATTTTAAGCCCGAAGCGCTGCCGCTGCCCGGCGAAAAAATATTTCAAAAGAGGGTAAACAGCGCCTTTATTGGTACTGAGCTTGAGCAATTTTTGCGCGATTCCAACATTGATAGCCTGCTGTTATGCGGTCTAACCACTGACCACTGTGTTTCGACAACCACAAGAATGGCTGGCAACCTGGGCTTCAAGGTGATTGTAGTGAGCGACGCTACTGCTACTTTTAACCGCACAGGCATGGACGGGCGAGCCTGGTCGGCTGAGGACATTCACCAGAGTGCGCTGGCTAGCCTGAACGGCGAATTTGCCCAGGTTGTCACTCTGCAAGAATCATTGACTCTTTTTTAATTAGATGGTGGGCCAAGGGAGCTGAGCATGCGCTCAAAGAGACGGCGCACCCGGTCATTTTCGATATCTTCGATATTCATGCGCACAAGGTGAAAATTGATCAGCTCACCGTTTCTGCGCACGACGATATCTACAGGGGTTCCTGCTTTGCCGGCAACCGTGCGCCAGTAGCTGCGCTGGTCGTCCTGGGCGGTAAAAACGTGACCGTTGGCCGAAATTTCAATGTCGCCTCGCTGCAAGCCGGCCAGAGCGGCAGGGCAGCCAGGTAAGACCTCGGTGATAGTGTAAAAGCGACTGAAGACATTTTTTTGCGCGACGATGCCGAGCACGCCATAATCGAGTTTGCGATATTGCTCGGTGGTCCAGGGTTTGCTGCTAAAGCCAAAAAGCGATCGACGAGGAAGAGTGGCGGAGTCGAGCGAAGGCTGCTGCCCTGCCAGTGCTTGCTCGCTGACGGCAGTAGATGATGCCATCGGGTTCGATGAATCAGGCGCTGCCGCCGATTCTTCTAAGAGGATGCCGCCCTGTAGAGCGCTATTTGTAGTACTTGTCGTACTTGTAGTACTTGGCATATTGGCCGGTGTCGGGCTACTGTTGTCTTCTCTGGCCGTGTTTGGGGCAATTGCTTGAAGAGTGACAGTAGTGTTTGGCTGCTCAGTTGCGGCAGGCAAGTTGTCTGCGCCGGCTGGTAACGTCGTCAATATCAGTGCTAGCGAGGCTATTGCGGCCTGAGCGGCAATACTGCTGGACTTTCGCGCTCTAACGCCTGCGGCGCTTCTAAATTTCATCACTACCTTCAGCCAGATGTACGACAACAGAAATGATGACGACTCTTCTTCTAATTTTAGGAGGCCCGATTTGAATGATTGCCAGAATTATTTGTGTCATTGGCACCATATCTGGTGCAGGGCTTCTAGTGCCTTTTAGTTTCGATGTACTTGAGCATTTCCACGGCATTTGAATTTTCAGGATAGCACCGAATCGCTTTCTCAGCGAAGGTGCGGGCGCTCTTGTAATCGCTTTCGAGTAAATAGCTGTTGCCCAAATTTAGCCAACCGTTAGAAGAATCAGGATTTATTGCCAGCGCCTTTTTTGCCGCTTCGCGCGCCGGTATGGGCTGCTTTTGCGTCAAGTAAATAGTACTCAAGCTATTGAGCGGGCTTTCAAATTTGGGATATTTAGCGGCACATTGCTTGAAAAGCAAAATTGCCTGACTGTTGTGATTCTGCGCCATGTGAGTGTAGGCCTGGTTATTCAGGCGATTGGCGTCTTCAGAAACAGGATAGCGCGGCAGCTCTGATTTAAGCATTGTCACCGCGCGGTTTTTAGCGGCGTTGTCCCTGGCCGCCGCAATAGCCAATCGCAAAGTGGTTTTGGCTTTTTCAGGGGCTCCCATGTTTTTGTATGTAAGCGCCAGGGTCAAATAGCGCTCAGCGCTCCAGCCGTTGGGCGGGTTGTCCGGCACTATAACCAGGTTTTCGGCGTCAGCCGATACTGGCAAACTGGTGAGCTGCAATACAGTCGTAATTAAGATAGAGGCCAATGTCTTTTTCATTGATGCTGATTCTACATTAGTGTCGCCAAACAATTCTCAAAGTGTTGGTCCATTTTCGGTCGGCTAAATCTCGGCTGCTACGATTGAGGTTATTGCCTGATCACTAATGGATATTCAGACAATGCGTAAGTCAATTAAGTGGAGCTTCGTCGCACGCGGCGTCGCCATATGCTCGACTATTCTCTTTGTGCTTTTGCCGCTGGCGATCTACATTGCGCTGTCTCCTGTTGTGGCACAGCCACTCTATAGCAAGTTGATTTTTCAACCAACTAAGTACCCTACGGGCGACTGGAGCTATGCCACTATTCGCGGTATCAAACCTACGGACGCCGATTTCAAATCAGAAAACGGCAATAGCCTTCACGGCCTGATCAATTACCTGGCGCCAAAAAGACAGTGCTCTTGAGCCAGGGCAGCGCCTTCAACTGCACAGACAGGCGCTATCTGGCTGAACAGTTTTTGCAAATCGGCTGCTCGATACTGGTCTACGATTATTCGGGCTACGGCAAAAGTACAGGAGAGCCGTCTATGCAAGGAAGTTGCGAAGACGGCACCGGTGCGCTTAAATATTTGACGGACGTGAAAAAGCTGACGCTCGATAAAATCGTCCTTGCCGGCGAATCGCTGGGCACCCTGGTTGCCGGTCGCCTGGCCTCCAACTATAAATGCGCGGGTGTAATTTTGCTTTGCCCGCTTTCATCGGTAAGGCGCACGGCATGTGATACTTTCGATTTTCTCAATTACTACCCTGACTTCGCTTTCAGCGACGCCTGCAAAAATTTGGACAATCTCACTGCCTTAAAGCATTCAAGTGTGCCGAAACTTTTGATCTCCGGTACGGCAGACAGGCTGGTGAAAATCAAACGCTCAGACGAATTGTTCGCCACTGCAGCGATGCCCAAAACATATATACGAATCGACGGCGCAGATCACGAAGATAAGGTGATGATGGAATTCCCCGGCTTACGAAGCGGCGTCAAAAAATTTATCGCCTCGCTTTAAAAGGCGCGGCGAGTTAGCCGCCACTTCTCTATAATGCAGAAGAGGTGAGCGGTGGAAAACCAACCAGAAAAGCAGTTAATTGTAGTCACAGGGGCCACGGGTTATGTGGGCGCTCGGCTGGTACCACGTCTTATTCAGGCTGGATTCCGCGTGCGCGCTTGCGGGCGTTCTCTGGCTAAGCTTAAAAGCCGCCCATGGTCGAAAGATCCCGATGTTGAGCTGGCGAGACTCGATATTTTTGACGCTGAATCTGTTAAGGCGGCCCTGCAAGGGGCTTATTGCGCCTACTATTTCATTCATTCAATGAATCGTGACAATACAGACTTCGCCGCTGCCGACAGGCAGGCTGCTCACAATATGGTGGAAGCTGCTTCGCAAACGGGCCTGCAGAGACTAGTTTATCTTGGCGGCCTGGGAGAAGACTCAGCTGATCTGAGTAAACATTTGAAGTCTCGCGCCGAGGTGGCTGAGATTTTGCAGACCGGTGATACTCCGGTGACAGTGTTGCGCGCGGGCATGATTCTCGGGTCTGGCAGCACCTCGTTTGAGATTTTGCGCTATCTGGTGGAACGGCTGCCGGTGATGATTACCCCCCGGTGGGTGACTACGCCCTCGCAGCCCATCGCTATTGGCAACGTGCTTCATTATTTGATCCAGTGTTTGCACACCCCCGCTACCACGGGCCGGTCTTTCGACATCGGTGGTCCCGAAGTGCTGGCTTACAGTGACTTGATGCAAATTTACGCTGAAGAGGCCGGCTTATCCAGGCGTCTGATTATTCCCGTGCCGGTCTTCACGCCCACCGTCAGCTCCTACTGGATTCACTTTGTTACTCCAGTGCCGTCTTACATCGCCAGACCACTGGCCGAAGGCTTGCGCAATCCCGTCATTTGTCAGGAAAATTCAATCGTTGAGCTGATTCCCCAGGAGCTGATTGATTGCCGTCACGCCATCCGCATTGCTTTAGACCGCATCAATAAGCAGGTGGTTGAGAGCCGCTGGACCGACGCCGGTAAAATTCCTCCGGCAGAGTGGGCCAATAGCGGCGACCCTGATTGGGCCGACGGCACTCATTATGAAGACAACCGCCAAATCAAAGTGACAGATACTCCGGCGCAGGTCTGGTCTCGGCTGGTGCGGCTGGGCGGCAAAACCGGTTGGTATTACGGCAACTGGTTATGGCGTATTCGCGGCTTTATCGATAGGTTGTTCGGCGGCGTCGGCTTAAATCGCGGCCGCCGCAACGATGCCGAACTTTTTGCCGGCGACGCCTTAGACTTCTGGCGGGTTGTTGACGTCGATGTGGAGAAAAGCTTGCTGCTCATCGCTGAGATGAAGTTGCCGGGCAAGGCTTTGCTGCAATTCAAAATTACAAATACCGGCGACGGCATCACCATTTTGCAGCAAAACGCCCGCTTCTTGCCTCATGGTTTGTTCGGATTGCTTTACTGGTGGGCGGTGTCGCCTTTCCACGAATTTATTTTCAATGGCATGCTGCGCGGCATCGCTTCTGCTTCGCATCTCAGCGTGGTGGAAGGGCCGGTGCGCATCAGCGGCAAAGTTTAGTGCCCATATTTGGGCCTCTTGCGTTATCATATGTCCACTGGATATTTGGAACTGAGAAGCTATGCGAGATTACATTCTTCTTTACGTCAACGGGCGCGAGCAGCGCATTTCAGCCGCTCAAGCTTTTCAACCTGCCAGTGACTATTTGCGCTTAGACCTGGGTCAGTGCGGCACTAAAGTAGTTTGCGCCGAAGGCGACTGCGGCGCTTGCTCTGTTATGGTCGGCAGGCTAGCGACTGAAGCTGGCCTTGAGCCGGGCAATGAGCTTACCTACGTACCAATCAATTCTTGCATTCAATATCTCTACCAACTTGATTGCACCCATTTGATTACCGTTGAAGGTCTCAAATTCGACGGCCAGTTGAACCCGGTGCAACAGTCGATGGTCGACAGCAATGGTGCCCAGTGCGGCTATTGCACACCAGGTTTTGTGGTGGCCATGTGCGGTTTGGCCAATGATTTGCAAAGTCAGCAGCAGTGCCAGGGCAAGACTTGTTATCCGAGCGAAAAACAGGTGAAAGATTCACTCACCGGTAACCTTTGCCGTTGCACCGGTTATGAGGCGATCATCAATGCCGGAATGGCTGTAGATCTCGGCCGCTATAAATCATTCAGCGAATTGTATCCTGACAAAGAGATGGTGGCGAATTTTAAGGCCCATGCTCAGAATGAACTTATGCTCAAATTAGGTGGACGTACCGCTTTTAACCCAACATCGCTGTCGTCGGCTTGCAAATTTTTAAATGAACAAGAAAAAGTTGTGATCGTCTCTGGTGGCACAGACGTGTCGGTCAACATGAATAAAAGAGATCTGGTGCCGGCTAATGTGATGAGCACGGCTGCTTTGCCCGGGCTGAGTGAACTGAAAGTGCTTGATGAAAGCGGGCGAAAGGTTTTGAGCGTGGGCGCTAAAGTGACTTTGCGGCAGCTGGAAAATCTGATGAAAGATCTGGTGCCTGAGTTTCACAAAATTCTCTGGGTTTACGGATCGCCGCAAATCAGGCACGCAGGCACTCTTGCCGGTAACATCGCCAATGGCTCCCCTATTGCCGACAGCACTCCGTTTCTTTTTCTGATGGAAGCAGAAATTGAAGTCACCGGGTGTGGTGGCGTACGGAAAATTCCGATGGCTGAATTTTATAAAGGTTACAAACAGCTGTCATTGCATAAAGACGAGCTGATTACCCGCATATTGTTGCCCCTGCCGCATGCAAACGAACTGGTCAAGCTTTATAAAATATCGCGTCGGCAGCATCTGGATATTTCAGCCTTCACCGCAGCCATAAGAATTTCGCTTAAGGGCAATATCATTGAACGCGCTTTTGTTGTTTTCGGCGGCGTTGGCCCCGTTGTAATGCGCTGTGCCGCTGTCGAAGCAGCACTGTTAGGCAAGACTCATGAGCTTGTCACCTATGAGGCAGCTGGTAAAATCGCTAAAGAGGTTATTACTCCAATAACCGATGTGCGCGGCTCTCGCGATTTTCGCCTGGCCCTGGCCGAAAACATTTTGTCCAAGTTTTATTTTGAGACTGCCTCCAACGAGAGGGAATTCGCGTGTCGATAATAGGCAAAAATATTCCTCACGACTCGGCCCCCGGCCACGTCAGCGGCGAGTCTGTTTATATCGACGATATCGCTCCCTCTCGCAATGAATTACTGGTCGATTATTTCGGCTCGCCTTTTGCCCATGGTCGAATCAAATCGCTCGATTTGAGCGACGCACTGAAAGTGCCTGGAGTAGCGGCTTTATATACATATAAAGACTTGCACCACAATGTCTTTGGCCCCATTACTCAAGACGAAATTTTGCTGGTTGAAGACGTGGCCGAGTTCATTGGTCAACCAATTGTGGTCATAGCGGCCGAGTCGCGCGCGGCCATCAAAGCCGCTAAGGCTGCCATCAAGCTTGATATGGAAGAACTGAAGCCGGTTTTAACTGTGGCCGGCGCCATCGCTGCCGGTCAGTATCTCGACAAGACCTACAAAATCGAAAGGGGCAATGTTGCCGCTGCATTCGCCAGCGCCGATCATATTATTGAAGGTCGCTTTGTTATCGCCGGCGCCGATCACTTCTATCTTGAATCGCAAGCTTGTCTGGTTTACCCCGGTGAATACAATCAGCTGACCATACATTCTTCCACCCAGAACCCTTCTGAAGTTCAACATGTGGTGGCACATCTGCTCGGCTTGCAACTGAACGAAGTTGTTTGCCTGATTAAAAGAATGGGGGGCGGTTTTGGCGGCAAAGAGTGTCAGGCAACTCATCCGGCGGTGATGGCTGCTCTGGTGGCGCTCAAAACCAAGCGCCCCGCTCGCATCGTTTACACCAAAGACGATGATATGAAATACACGGGCAAGCGCCATCCTTATCAAAACGACTATAAAGTTGCTTTCGATTCAGAGGGAGTAATAACTGCGCTGGAAGCCAGTTTATATGCCGACGGCGGTGCCTACAACGATCTGTCTACGGCTGTCTTAGGCAGATCGCTTACCCATATCGACAATGCCTATTATTTGCCCAACCTTCTGGCCGTGGGCAAAATTTGTAAAACTAACTTTCCGCCCAATACCGCTTTTCGTGGCTTTGGTGGCCCGCAGGGCGCCATCACTATTGAAAATATCATGGAAGAAATTGCCGTCTATCTGGGCCAAGATGCCTATGAAGTGAGGCGCAAAAATTGCTACGGCGTCAGTGATCGCAATGTCACTCACTATGGGCAATTGCTCGTGAACAACACCTTGCCTCAGATTTTTGATGAACTGAGCCAATCTTGCAATTACGCTGAGCGTGTGACAGCTGTTAAAAAATTCAATGCCGAATCAAAAACACATTTGAAAGGGCTTTCATTCACCGGTCTCAAATTCGGCATTTCGTTCACCAATAAATTTCTCAATCAGGCCAACGCACTGGTTAATATCTATCTTGACGGCACCATTCAAGTTTCCACAGGTGCCACTGAAATGGGTCAGGGCGTCAACACCAATATCAAAATGCTGGTGGCCGATGAATTTGCCATCGCTCCTGAACACGTCATTGTTATGACTACTTCTACCGAAAAAAACAACAACACCTCTGCTACGGCGGCCTCGTCGGCCACTGATTTGAACGGCTCGGCGGCGGTTAATGCTTGCCTGAAAATTAAAGAACGTCTCAATGTTGTCGCGTCCAATTATTTTGCCGGTCGTGAAATTGGCATTGGTGCCTACAGCGATTCGATTGTCTATGAAGGCGGTTTTGTTTTCGATGAGCGTCGCCCCCACGTCAAATTGACTTTCCCTGAGCTCGTAAATCTGGCTTACAGAGAGCGTGTCAGCCTGGGCGAACGCGGTCACTATATAACGCCTTCTATCGGTTTTGACTGGAGCGTCGGTCAGGGCTCGCCATTTTTATATTTCACCAATGGAGCTTCATGCAGTGAAGTTTTAATCGACCGCTTCACCGGTGAATTAAAAGTAGAGCGGGTCGATATTTTGATGGATATTGGCAAATCGATAAACCCCGGGCTCAACCGCGGCCAGATTACCGGCGCCTTCATTCAAGGCATGGGCTGGCTAACTACTGAAGATTTGCGTTATGCCGCTAGTGGCGCATTGCTTTCATATTCGCCGACCACTTACAAAATTCCCAATATTTACGACACTCCACCTGTCTTCAATGTAGACACCATAGACAACGATTGCACAGTCAACGTCAAGGGCTCGAAGGCAGTAGGGGAGCCGCCATTGCTACTTGCTTTCTCAGTATTTTTTGCAGTGAAAAATGCTCTGTCATATGTGAGCGGCAAAGAAATTGCAACTTTAGTTACCCCGGCTTCTGGCGAAGAAATTTTGTCACGTTTGACCGAATATAAACTCAAGGCTGCCGGATTGCCCTTTACGCCCTGGCCTGCTGAAGCAGGCTCGGTGCTGCAGCGAGCAATGTCTCGGGCCAAGGGTTATAGCTTGATTCAAGATAGTGTGTCCGCTGCCACACTGGCTGAGGGCGACACAATTAAAATACCGGTAACTGTTAATGGCAATGGCGCCGGCAACGGCGAAGAGCCCTTAAACGGCACCAACGGCAGTGCTCTTAAAGCCAGCGAAGACGAGCAAGAACTGGCTACTGAGGCCGCAATTTGACCCTGGCAGCATTTTACCAGCGCGTAGACGAATTGCTTTCAGCTGGAGAATCTTTTGTCGTTGCCACTATTGTCGACACCATCGGTAGTGTGCCCCAAATGACAGGCGCTCGTATGATTGTTACTGCAGAAGGGCGCAACTTTGGCACTGTGGGCGGCGGTAAGGTGGAAAACCGCGCTTTAGAAGAATCGAAAAAATTACTCTCTGAGTTGCTTAACGGCAGCAGCGCCGACAAGCAGCGATTTTTTAACTGGAATTTGGAACAAGACATCGGCATGACCTGCGGCGGCTCGGTCAAAGTTTATCTAGAAGCGCACAATTTAGGACAGTGGCATATCACCGTATTTGGTGCAGGGCATTGTGCCACAGCGTTAATTCATTTGCTCGTCCGCTTAGATTGCAAAATTACTTGCATTGATACCAGAGCGGAGTGGCTCGATCGCCTGCCCGACAGCAGGCGGGTGCACAAAGTTTTAGTGGGAAGTTACCGTGACGGCATAGAAAGGGTTTCGCGAGACGCTTTTGTTTTGCTCCTGACCATGGGGCACAGCAGCGATTCACCCATACTCATGGAGATTTTTCGCGGTTACCACAGCGGCCGCAAGCCTTTCCCCTATCTCGGGGTGATCGGCAGTAAAGCAAAAGCAGTCAGGTTGCATCAAGACATTGCCGCTGCTGGTTTGCCGGAGGAATACAACGAAGCTTTTCTCTGCCCTGTGGGTTTGCCCCTCGGTAACAATGAGCCGGAAGAAATTGCGGTCAGTATTGCCGCCCAGCTATTGCAGTGCCGCGACAATTTGTCGATTAAAGACTGAGTTTTAGTTTTTTAAAGTTTCGCCACAAGAATGCCACTATAGCTTGCTAGTCTAGAGGGGTTAGACAAAGGAGCTGCTCATGGAAAAAAACAACGACTCAAGCGCTCAGGCCGTTGAGCAAAAAACTTTAGTAAAAAACGATTCTCTAAATTTAGTAACCGTAGCTGAGCAACCTACTGGCGATGTGCGCAACCAGCCATCGAAGGACACCGTTGCTCAGTGCAAGGACACACTTAAGGCTTTTCCCACTGTCGACCTTTATGACTCAGGCAGCGCGCAGGCTGCTGCTGTTACTGAAGCCAAATACGACGCTTACAAGGCGGCTATCGCTAAGACTCTTAAACCGGCCGGCGAACATAAATCATCGCCCCTGGACCAGTTCAGCCTGGCCAGTACCAAATTAGACCCTCTTGCCGCCTGCTTCGATGCCAATGGCTTTCCTGTAATTAGCCGCCAGGCGCAAGCTAAAATTCGCTCAAGCAATTGAGCTTTTAGTTGTTGAGCTGTAGTAAATGTGCGCCCTCTGAATAAGTCTTTAAAGAGTAAATTTTGGGTGCTTGTTTGATACGGTCACCTGGCTTAAAAGCTTGAGCGATATCGCTCAAGCTTTTGCATTGAATGCTTGGTTTTCTTCCGATATCGGAAGAAAACCAAGCAACGAAGCCCCACCAGCCGCGCTTTAGTCAAATTTGCACCTTAATATGCGGACGTAAACAAACTCGCCACAGTTTCGCCATTTTCGAGCATTAAAGTTCGAGGGTAGAGACAAAAGGAGCGGCCATGGAAAAACATAATGACTCAACTGCACAAGCCGTTGAGCAAAAGGCTTTAGTAAAAAAGGATTCGATTAATTTCGCAGCCATCATGGACCAGTCTACCAACAGCGCTAGCCTTAAAGTCGCCGGTGCCGAACTGACTGTCAGCGAATCAGCCACAAAGTCACTGCCCAAACTCGAGATTTATGACAGCGGTAAAGAGCAGAACCGAGATGCGATTGATGAAAAGGAGAAGCCTCAACATAAAGGCTCTGGTAGTTGGGCCGCGCTCGAGAACTACACTCTGGCCGTAGCGAAGACTGATCCGCTAGCCAGCGGTAAAGAGCAGAACAAAGATACGGTGAATAAGAAAGAGGCTCCTCGCTCTGTTGGAAGTGGCAACTGGGCGGCTCTGGAGGGTTATAGTCTGGGAAAATAGGCAATCTTCAGCCGCCCACGCCCACACCCCCATGCACCAATCCTGGTCACCCTGTGGCATTACAGCCCCAGTGGGTATATAGAGTGTGGCTTCAGGCTAAAGGTGTCGATGTCCCCCCTGCATCATAGTAAAACGGATAAACCTGAGGTGGGTCTCGAACAGAGCCCCGGTGGCTCTACGGCGGGCGTTTCTGATGTTTTGAGTGCGGCTGCCTACACTGCTGTGCAGAAGCCTGTTGATAGCGTGGCTCAAATAGTCAGGCATACTACGTCTTTCAAGCCGGAAGCTCCGGTTATATTCAAGCCGCCCATTCATGATAATAATTGGACCACAGGCGGCGCTATGGTTGGCAGCGTGGCCGAATTCTTTGCGTTAGCTAAAACAGTGGGCGGCGTGCGCAGTGCCCTTGGCCGTGCCTCAACCATTCCTATTCTCGAGGCCGGTACAAGCGGCGCTCTTTTTGAAGTTTTTCAACCGGCTTCTGACAAAGATTTTGCCGCTAATAAATTTAAGAGCGCCGCGGTGGGCTTTGGTACCTTTGCCACTATGGACGGTGCCTCTCTAGGCCTCGGTAGAATTCCACTATTGGCCAAATCAGAAGGGTTGTTCAAAACCATGAGCGTCAATGGCGCCTCCGGTGCCGCTGGTGGTTTTGCTCATTCTATTCTCGGTGCTGGCCTTGACGGCCGCACACCGACTTATTCTGAAGTGAAAGGTGACGTCGTCTCTTACGCTGCGTTCGGCGCCATGTTCGGTGCTCTAGATCACGGTGCAACTAAGGGCAAACAGGCGATAACCGCCAAGATTCAAGATCGCATTGCCAATGGTGAGCCGATTTTTTCTATTGGGCCCATTGAAATGCACCAGAAGGGCTATCACACCAAAGCTAAAGAGCTGTCTCGGGTAGACAATTTAACCGGTTTGAAAAACAAAGCCGGCGGCGATGAAGTTCTGAGAACTGAAATTTCGCGGGCTGAGCGTCAGCAAGAACCTCTTTCTATGACTTATATGGACCTTGATGGCTTCAAAGGAGTGAACGATAAGTTTGGTCACCATCAGGGCGATCAAGTCTTAAAAGAGGTTGCGGTTCAAATTAAAAAGTATTTTTCACGGGGCACTGATAAACCGGTTCGTGAGGGCGGTGACGAATTCATGGTGGTGTTGCCTGACACCAATCTCGCGCACGCAGAAAATCTCGCCTCTGGCTTCGAGAAATTCTTGAGACTGGCTGTGGGCAAAGAGGCTCCTACGCCTGCTCAATTGCATCAGAACTTCCCGACTGAATTGACCAAAATTAAAGACATACCGCGCTCTATACCTACTGGTGAAGGGCAGCCGTTGAACGATCTGGCTGTTGAACTGATTTCGTCGCGCATGTCGCTTACCGGCGAAAATCTCAAGGCAGAATCAGTCAAAGCCGAAGTGCAGCGCTTGAAAGAACGCACCGGTCTGCCTGGAAATCACTTACTTGATGGTCGTACGCTGCAAGTTTACAACGATGCCGACATCGCTGGTCTGGCGCAGAAAGCCTCTTTCAGATTTTTACCGCAAATTGGTCAGGTGCTCAAAGTCAAAGGCTATGCCACAGAGGCTCAAATACTGGAAGTAATGGAAATTCAGGCCAAGCAACCGGCCGGCAAAAAACAATTGCTCGGTGAGCTGCTGGTGCAGAAAAAATACACCACCCAGGCGCAAGTTGATGATGTCTTTAGAGACCAGATGATTGCCAAAGAAGCCTTAAGTCGCATTCTGGAAGTTATGCCAGGGCTTAACTTTCAACAGTCAGGAATTAAGCCTTATCGATTGCCGGAACGTTTCCAGACTGCCGTGGATCCTACCGCTCTTCGCATGGACGTGCCCCGCGTGGAGAGGCCGCAGCTTAATACCAATGGTATTCGCCCTCTGGGTATTTTCGAGTCTCCTGTGACCGGGGAACTTGTTGTCGGTGTCAGCACCGGCGCTGTGCAATGGAAGCCCGGTGAGACCATGGAAGCGCTCAAGTATCGCGGCGACAAATTGATGTTCGAGAAAAAAGACGTGCGTAAAGGCCTTGGTCTGCGTCAAGACCGTCAAGATAAGCAAGTGCAGGTACGCGCCAGTGACTTTGTCCACGGCGAGAATTAGCCGGTAGCCTTAACAGACTTTGAGCCTTGACAAGAGTGAGAGAAAGAACTGGTTAGACCAGACCTCCACTGCAGCAGGATCGTTTAGAAAAGGAAGAACATCTCTTTGCGCTTGCTCAACGTTAAGCTGCGCAAATTTCTCGGTCAAGAGATTGAGAAGATCCTTCTTTGTCATCTGGCGTTCAGATGTCCACGCTCCGTTTTGCCTAAGTCTTTGCTCTAGATGTGTTAAATGAACTGGTGTATCGCGCGCTATGTACCAAACAAAGTCATAATAGTCACGACCTTTGATTCTTCCGCCCAGCCAGGCCCTTTGAAGGACAGCGTGTATTTTCCCGGCGAATAGATCGGCTTGCTTGTAGGTGTTTACGGAAAACGCTATTGGCTGTAAGAGAGTTCGTGTTTCTGTTTCAAATCCACCTGGTGGATCAGTGTCGATTTCAATTTTAATTTTGATTCGGTCTTGCTTCGCAATACGCTCTGCAATCTTACCGGGAACATCAATTTTAAGCAGATGTTCTTGCGTACCAGCTTTGATGAAGGCTGATTCAATAGCTGACTCCGTAGTTTTTGTCGTTGAAGAAATTTCGACATTGAATTCCATGGCGTTCAATTCAGCACTAATTGCTTCCAAATATGGTGCTAACTTAAAATTAGAATTGGGCGACAACAGAGAAAAATTAATATCTTCAGAAAATCGGTCTAGCCCATAGAGAATTCGCAACGCAGTGCCACCATAAAAAGCCGCGTGCTCAAAGAATTTTGCTCTCCAGAGTCCGAGCAACGCAAGCTCTTGAATAATTTCCTTCAATGCATTTTCGTAATCGAGACGTGTTTCGCACTTGTATCTTCCGAGCATTGACTCGATTGCAGAATTCATAAGACTTCCATTATTTGGGAGATGTTTTGACTTTTGTAGTGCTTATTGAGGCGGAGCATTTTTTTTACGTCAAAGCGAGCCCAGTCCTCTTGATCGATGCGAAGATCAAATTGAAGGAAATCTCGCGCAGCACTTAGGCTCGTCAGCCCAGGCAATTTATTCAAGGAGACGTAGTCGCATAGCGCTTTCTCGGGTGAGGCAATAAGAATAGGATGTTGTTGGTCAATCCAGTGCTGCTCGATTTCGTGTGGATATTTTGAGGCTGCTAGATATCGATAAGTAAAACGTCCAATCGGTGTAATAAATTCTTTGTCTCTTTTGGGTGTGATGCTAGTAATCGTTTCTACGCGCTCGGGAATCAGTCCATGATATGAAAGCGCATACTCCATCGAGATGCATGATGGGCCGTAGATGAGGTTGGCCAGACTTTCTTTGCAAATAGCAGTTTGCCTTGATTCCGGGCCAAATACGTACAATCCTTTTTTTGCTCTTACTATAGCTCCGGTCTTCATCAGTTCATTTATCTTCTGGTCGATAGCTCGATATTGCGATAATGCCGAAGTCAGTTGGAGATGATCGAACTCTTCACGTCCGATTGCTTTTCGTAACTGTAGAATGTTTAATTTCACTTTTTTGTCCAGTAACTTAGTTTTATTCTAACATCGTGGGAAATAAATGGATGATTCTTGCCAGTAACTTAGAGTTTTGCTAAGTTACTGGGTGGAGTGTGGTGGTAGAGATGTGCCAGTTTTACCTAAAGCCAAACACTAACTTGCCCTCAAGACTTAGGCAGTAAGATAAAGAATCTGCTGCCGCTTGAAAGTGAATCGACTCCGATTTGACTGAGTGGTGCCGCCTTTGGCGCGGTGCTCTTTGCAGAGGTCAAAGCCGCTACCATCAGGCAAGGTGACGTCGAAAACAAGTATATCGAAAAGAATTGCCCTTAAGAATTTCGGTAGCTTCGGCTGCTGCAGTCAGGCATAAGAGATCTATTTGGATGGCAACCTCCGGACAGACCTGTCGCTCGGTAAGCTTTGCTAATGTTGTTCACCTAGTGGAACTTTCACCACTGCCCCCCGTCGCCCGCACTGCAATCGTTTGATGAGGAGAATGACCATGTCGATTTTGAAACAGGCAGTTACTGTCGCTTTAACCATATGCGCCGTGCCGTTGAGCACGATGGCTGTCTTTGCGGGTGAAACGCAATCAAGCAGCATGGCCGGAACCCAGAATAGCTCTCAATCTTCAGCCCCCGCTGCCGAAAGTGGAGCTGCCACACAGAACTCAACCCAGGCAGGAACAAGCAACTCCAGCCAATCACCGCTGCCTAATGAGCGCCAATCGTCTTCAAGCAGCACCACTCAGTCTACCAACGTAGGCTCACCCCCTGTAGTTCGCACATCTTCCAGCGGCACCACTACGCAAACTCAAACCCGCGTGGGCACAATTCCTAGGGCTCAGACCACAACCCGTAGAAGCCGTGCCAGAGTGCGCACCTATGTCAAACCAAGAGCGGCCAGAGTGACAACCTATAACAGACGCACTTCAGTTCGCGTTCGCTAGTTGGTTAAATCATCAAAAAAAGGGGCGGTCTGAAAGGGCCGCTCTTTTTTATGCTTTCCGGTGCTCTTAAGGGCGCTTTTTTCTATGCTCTGGTTCAGGTTTTTCGCTCAAGCGGGCGAGTACATGCGCTCCTACGATCACGCCGAATTTAATTTTTGGCGATAATTCTGAAAAGAGAACGGCTGGCGCGCCGATGTCGGCTACGTAAGTCATGATGCCCGGTCTTTGATCGTTGAATAGGGCCTTATCGACCACCCAATTAGTGGCAATCCCGGCGCCAAGAACGCCCATGCTCTTTTTCATGAAGGTGGCTTGTTCTGAACTGAGCAAGCTGAATGCTTTCACTCTTGATTCCACCACTTTGCCTGCATTGGCTTCCAGTCTGGCAGCCATTTCGGTCAGGCCTTCGCTCTTAATGATTGCATCTTCGCTCAGTCCGGCTAGTGCTTTGAGGTGCTCACCCTGACTTGTGATCAGCACTTTTGACCCGGAAGCGTGAGTTTTGTCGATGGCTTCAATCAGCCCGTTCAGTTGGGTAGGGCGCTTGAGTTCAGCTACTTTTTCAGGAGTGATATCAGGATCAAATTCGAAGCGGCGGCCAAATTCTAAAAGCTCAGGCTGGTCTTTAGCAATGGCCTGAACGACTGCATCGGCCTCAAGTTTTTTAGCACCGAGATTTGTGCGCAGAGTTCTAATGCTGTTGTACAGCTCATTTTCAGCGGCAACTTTTGCTTCGAGGGTGCCGGTGTTGGCGAGCAAGTTTGCTTCTGCTTCGGCAAATTTAGAGGCATTTCCGTTCATCAACGCCGCATGATGGGTGAGACCTTCGTCTTTCAAAAGTGGGCTGCCGGTCAAGTGTTCGGCATATTCGCCAACTTGCTTAATCTGGTCGGTGGTCAAATCTTTCACTGGAATGTTATCGAGGGCTCCGAGCACTTCGCCGATATTGTTGCCGCGATAAAGTTTGCGCGACATTTCTTCGGATACGCCGGTCTTGTTGAATTCGAAGCGATAGCCTTCATCGAACAAATGCGGTTCGCTGGCCACCACTTCATTGACCTTAACCACTGAGGTTTCGTATCGAGCCTTGAGTTCTTTTGTCAAGTCGACTCTGCTCTTACCGAAGTCGACTGCCAGGTCTTGGCTAATGGCGTGGTCGCTCAAGGTGTGCAGCTTTTCGCTGTTACGATCGACGATTTTAAGACCGCCTTTTTTAGCGAACCAGTAACCTGAAATAGCGGTCAGTGGTATCTCGAGCGAGCTAGCAATTTTTTCACCAGGGCCTTGTTTGTCTTTATTGGGGCGCGGCAAATCTTCATCGGCAACATCGCCGTAATTGCGGCTGGCGACAGGGTCGGCCGCTGCACGCTGGGTAGGAGTGAAAACCTGGCGCTCAGGCACGGTAGCCGGCTGACGTTCGGGAGCGCTGTAAGCCTTTGGCATAGGTGAGAGATCGATCGAATTGATGGTGAGCCCTTTGTTAAATTGCTCTTCGACAGTCTGTTTCTCTGTACCTTTTGGCATTTTCATTTCCTGCGGCGGTTCTTGTGATGAAGATACGATAAGGAGCTTGCGGTTGTAATGGGGGGAATACGCATAACACCTTATCTTTCATCTTCCCCTGTAGCCTGAAAGATTAACTGAGCTTTTAAGATGCTAGGATTTCAGTCTAGGTCTAAGAGAAAAGTAGTGGCAGCTAAACAGCTTGGTTTGATTTTTGGTGTAATTCTGGCATTCATGTTGTGCACAGGACTGGCTTATTATTGGGCCTGGCACAATGTCTGGAATTCATTTCAAACGGCTCCCGCAATCGGAGCCGAGCCTCTCAAAATCAAATTGGTAACAGTGGTAAGCGATATTCCTGCCGGTGCTGAAATAACTACGAACAGTGTGGACGAACGCTATGAAACCACTAAGCATGTGGCTTTAGACGCTTTTGGTTTTGCCTCCGAATGCCTTGGTCGCAAGACAAAATGGGCGATGAAGAAGGGCGAGTATATCGCCAAGCATGATCTTTTGCCGCAATATTGAAGTGGAGAAAATGAACGAAACAACTCAAAAAAATTCGAAAGATATCACACCACTGACACCAATAAAATATCTGCTCTTCACCATTCCAGTGGCTATTGCAGCCGGATTATATGCCGGTAATGAAATCGGCATTCAAGAAGTGGCTCAGCACAAACAAGAATCGTTAGAGCGAAATACCGCTCAAGATTTTCTCGTACTAGTAAAAGAAGACGTGCCACCGAATGTGGTGATAGAGCCGGCCATGGTAGAAGTCAGTCAGACCTTTGCCAACCGCATAGAGCCCGACCTTGCCACTTCGCTCAAGGCCGTGGTGGGAAAGAAGACAAAGTTTGGATTGAACAAAGGTCAAGTAGTGGCAAAAGCCGATTTGGAATAAAGTAATATGAAAAACGAACTGCAGGAATTTGGTAAAAAGGCAGAAAGATTTGCCCAGAGATTGACCATAGCAGCCGCCTTTGTAGCATCACTCAATTGTGGATGGCAGCAAATTGCCCTCGCCGGAAACAACGACAATTTGTCTAAAGAAACTGACAGACTTGTCAGTGCTGTGCAAAATAATTTGACCATACAAGGCAAGTGGCCACCGCCTGCCGGCAGCAGTGAAATGCAGTTGTGCTCTGCTCTTCAGTTATTCGTGCAAGAAGTAAAAAGAGGCAATTCGCAAAATGTGCAAGCGAGTGCGCTCACTGTTGATAGTTTAATTCCATCGGTGGCGGCACCAGATGTGATGTCACGCTGGATGAATATCAAGAATCAAATTGGGCTCAATTCAGGTTTTAACTCAGGCTTTAATTCCGGCTTTAATCCCGGTTTCAATCCGAACTTCAACTCTGGCTTGAATCCGAATTTCGAGACCAATCCGAACTTTAACTCTGGCTTTAGTCCAAACTTCAACAATAATGCCAATTTCAACCGCAATTTCAACGGCAATAATTTTGGCGGTAGCACTGACGTTAGTGGCAGTGTGCGTAACCTCAACGATTCCCTCAAAGAATTTATCAACTTCAGTCAGAAATCTATCAGTTCTGGTGCATTCAACTCCGGCAATCCGAGCGCAGTTTTTGCCATGGCCAATGCGTTGCAGATGCTGCAAATGACAGTGAAAAACAGCGGCAACAGCCTGTCCCGCGCTAATAATTTTAGCCAGCAGCAAATGCAGCTACAACAAATTACGGCCGCTTTTTCCAATTTTGAGCAATCGATGTCGCAGGCCGGGCCAAGTCCGCAAGTGAGCATGCGCTACAGCCAGGTGAAAAACCAACTTTCGATTTTGCAAAATGCCGTTTATATGAACGCCGGGCGCATGCGTTAATTAATCAAAGCTCTTGGAAATTATTTCAGCTTGTTGAAAACTGTCACGACTTTTTCACGGCCGTGCGGTTAGTTTAATAGAGCAAACGCACCGCACTGCTTGAAGCGAGCGCCGGACGGTGGCCAGTCACAATTTTATAAAGTTACCGTGGGGGTAGAGACGAATCCCGGCAGGTTGAGGCCATCAACTTTCCGGGAATCGACTCGTTCAGGCATATTTCATTTTTCACAGTCCTACCGCGGAAGTATTTAGCGCCGGTGTATTTCTACTGCATATGCCTTTCTTAATTTCTCTCCCAATGGGGAACTTAAGCAAATTCGTGGCGGTCTTGGGGTCCTAAGGCATGCTGTCTACTCGGCACTGACGCTTTAACCGCACCCTTGTAGACAATCTTCAATAGCGGCCCAAGTTGGGCGAAGGCATATTCGCGCATTTAGATTTCGGCCATTCCTACCTGAGGTTCTTGGCTTGAATAAGTTGACTCTTTCTTGCTTGCAAGGAGGAGTCAACTGTTTTGGGGCTTGTGCAAATTATTTTATAACTTAGCTTAAGCGGGAACTGTTGGCGAACTCGGCCGTCTCGTTACAGCAGCATGTTCCAAACTCTTTGGGGCGAGAGCATGCATTATTACGAGTAGCTCGCCGCAGATGCTGGCGATATTGGAGGATTTATGGGCACGCAAGCAACAGAACAAAAATGTGAAACCAAAACAGACTGTGGAGTTTATCCAATCAGTAATTGTTCGTACGACGTTATTTCTATGATGTACAAAAAATTGAAATCTCTGGATGCATATCAGACTTTCGCTAAAGACTTTGAATCTGACTCTGAACTCTGCAAATTGGTTGAAGGTTTCAAAAAAGACGAAATCAGACATATTGAGGAGTTGAAGACTCACCTCACCCGGCTTCTGGCTAAATAATGACAAAGCCCCGGCCCAGGTGTCGGGGCTTTTAATATGCGCCTGTGACAACTAGTCCATGTACCGTTAACGGTACATGGACTAGTTGCTAACCGTAAGCCCATTTCCGGGCACACTAGATACAGATAGCTCAAGAGAGTCAACTTTGAAACTTCAACCGTGGCTAGCGCTAATAGTTCTGTTAAATCAATTACCGGCCTGGTCGTTGCCGCCCCAACAGGGCAGCGTTGAGCAAAATCAGGGGGGTGCCAATTCTTCTTTTCGCTTAAAGCGCACCACTACTACTACAAATACGGCTAATCCTTACCCTGCAATTGTTGCTCCGCCGCTTGCAACCCCACCAGTAGTCGAAACGAATAGCAGTGTGGCGCCAGATTTCACCAAGCAGTTTCCCACCACTGCTCCGGCAGCAGCAACACCCATCCCGCCGGCAGATGCCAATCAAGCTCAGCGCTCAAGTACTACATGGCGCCCCGGCGTCATTCTCACTGCCGCTGTCGGTTCCTCTCTTCAGGAAGAATTAAAACCTTATTGTGATGTTAATAGCGCCGCTCAACAGGCCCAACAATATCCCACCAGTCCTGAAGCTGCTTTTATTTATGCTGTGGCTCTCACTCGCAGCAGTCAGGTTGACCATGCGCTTAAAGAAGTGCGGAGGGCGCGAAATTTAGCACAAGCAAGCGGCAATCCTGACTATTTCAATAGTGCAGTCAGTCAGTACGAATATAATTTGCAAGATGATCCGAACAATCTCTGCATTCGTTATGGCCTCGGTTGGGCCTATTATATGCAGGCTTATCTTTATGCTTTCAAGGCGCGCAACCAAGTTAATTTGGCAAACCGAATGGCAGGGCAGATGCCAAAAAAACAAAATAGAACGACAGCAGGTTTGCTCGGCGGCGCTGCTATTTTAGCTTCGGCACTTACGGGCACAAGGCCCATGGCTGGTGTCATTCCCCGTATTCCCGGCGCACTTGATGATGTGCCGTCGTGGGCTGAGCCGCAGATTCGCATTTACTATCAGAAATGTCTCAATCAAATGGGCGAAGTGGTCAGGCGGGATCCCAAAGATATTTGGGCTGCTGCCTATCGCGCCCATGTGCAAGAAGAATTTGACGGCAACCACGCTGTCGCTCTGGCCAAGCTGGAGCAATTGAAGAAGGCCGGCCCGGGCAATCCTGCCGCTTCTTTTTTTCTCGCCGATGCTTATGCGCGTAATGGCAATTTTTCTGCCGGAATTAATTCGTTTGGTGACGCGCTTAAAATTCGCGCTGGTGGAAAATAATTATTTTTCTTGCACTATCAGTTCTTCAAAACCAGATAGTGAGCAGATGCTGCGCGTGAACTCCCAGCTTTCGCTGAGATCGAGAATAACCAGTTCGACGGTTGTATAAACCAGAGCGCCGCTTAACATGTGGCCACCAAGAGTGGTGCCCGAGCTGTCAGCCACCGCTAGATGAATGTGGCAGCCTGACATCGCCACTGTTCCGGTCACCGATACAATTTCGAATGGTCCTCGCAATTCAGCGGCGTCAGGTTGATTGGCAAAACGAAGCGAAGCATTTTTAACTGACCCGACCATTGATAAAATACTGCCGGCTTCAATTTTACGAGCTTGGCAGAGAGCCTCAATGGCAGTGAAGATTTCTTCATCTGGTTTTAAACGTTGCACGATTGTACGCATTTATCTCCTGCTTGCGGTTCACCGACCGGCCTCGGGTTTAATGCGAATCAGCCCGAGCCTCTCGTATCCTTCGTCAGTCATGGCTTCCATGGCGAGGCTGGTTATTCCCAGTTCTTGAGCCAGCTGTTGTTTTGTAAAAACGATGCCGTGCTCAGGCAAGAGAAAAACTTCTTTTGTAATTGCTTGCGCCAGTGTGCGCACATCAAAAGGTACCGCCGGCTGCGGCGGCACCAATTGCATTGTGGTTTCAAGATCGCTGACTGAAGCCTGCACAGTTGCCACCTGCGGCTCGTCCAGGCCGTCGATGCCAAATCTTTCGCCCATTGTGCCGGTGCGGGCGTGCATAATTTCAGAAGGTGTCTGGTCTTCTATGACCGCTTTCAATTTTGCCGCGCGCCAGGCTCTTTGCCTGTCACCGTCGTGCACAATGCTGTCGTCTTGAATGATTTCAAATGGTTTGTCTGCTGCACACATATAGGCACTTCGTTAGCGGTCGTGATCTTTATGAGCGGCGTATCCGCGTCTGCTGATACGGGCCTTGCGCTGCGCCTCTCCTGCCAGGCCAATCATTTTTGTCCACTCGATAGTGTCGTCCGGAATACTGGCGATGCCAAAACTATATTCCCATTCTGATTGCCCATCTTTTAGTTTGCCTAAATTTCTGGCACAAATATCAGCGAAATTTTTGACGAACATTGAGGCCAGCGGTGTGTCTAATCCCGGCATTAAAATTGCATACTGCTCTTCTTCGAAGTGGCAGAACCAGTCCATGGCTCGCTTGCTGTCCGAAATTTCTGCCAGAGTGGTCTGCACTATTTCTTTGTCGGCTGCGGTCAGCTTAGAGATATCTTTACCTGATCTGCGCATTTCAAAAATCGTTAAGGTAAGCGGCCATGCGTGAGTCTGAGCGCGTTCTATCTCTCTTTCCATAATCCAGATGAAAAATTCGAAGCGCAATAGACCAGTGCGAGAATCGTAAAGTGAGCGCGAAAATTCGTCGACTTTTTTGCGGTCATAACTCCAGTTGGTGACCAGATTGTGCGAAAGATCCTCGTCGTCCAGTCTATCGTTTGATATTGTCACCAGGCCGCTTTGCACTAATTTGTAGAGAGCGGGCGTCCAGAGGCGTAGCGACAAATCGGCTTGCTCTACGGCGTCGGCGATAATCGGATGATTTTCAATTGCCTGGTAAAGCTGCCAGAGATGCTCGTCGTGTTCGATATTGCGGCGGGACAGGGCTTGTGAAAGACCCTGCCAATCGGCCAGATGCTCTTTGGCAAAAATTCCTGAATACATGGTCATACCCAGAGATTTCAAATATTTCGTCTGGTCAAAAAGGCTGGCCGCTTCTAAAATAAATGAGTCGAGCTTGACTCTGATGGTGTTATTTTTGCTGCGCTTTTCCGGGTGAAAGCGAAAATATCCTTCTTCCAATAGAACAAATTCGTAGAGGACGTCCACGCCTTCTCTGTTGCGCGCTGTGCCGTCCACCGGTTTGCCGCTGTCAAAATAGATTTTAAGCAAACCGTCTCGCTGGCTCACTTCAAGCACGCCGGTGTTCTCGTTCAGGGCAATGGTCTGCAACAAACCAAAACTGGGCATGGCTTTGAGATTGCCTTCAAAAGCCAGGGCTTCTTTTGCTTGTTGTGCTTCCATAGAACCATAACTGGTTCCTGCCGAGCTCTGGAAAACATCGGCTTTGCGATCACCGGGGGCGATGGTAAATTCTTTTTTGTTACGCTCGGCTTTGTCTTGGTCGGCGAATGCTTCAGGATTATAAGTAAATGTCTGCAGATTGGCCTGAGCACTGGCTGGTTTGGCTTGCATGCGGCGCCAGAGATCTTTGATATGGCGTAAAACTTCGGCAGAATCGTCAGTAGTTAGAGTGATTATTTCTTGCTTTTCAGAGTCAGATTTTGATGATTCGATTTTAAAATCGAGATCATTGTTTTCGCTGTTGCAAATTACTGAGACATTGAGAGCCTGCGCGCCGAGAAAACCTAAAGAAGTAAGGTAGAAGCTCTTGCCTGGCTTTGAGCGGGCCCGGTCCATAATTTCTTCGATGTGTTGCATGGTGGGAAAGGCGCGAATTTTATGCAAAGTAGCTTGCTTTTTCGGTAGCATTTTTGAAAGCTTTATGCGATCAAGGCTTTGTTTTTCTTCGCTGTTTAAACTGAAATGCTGCGCTTGCTCAAGAAACATTTCAAATACATCCGATCGTTCGAGATGCCCACTTGCAGCGATTTTATCGTAAAGATGCATGGCATTGATAAAACTATCTTTGGCCAGATTTTTTTGTCCGGAAGAGTGTGCAAAGAAGGCTTTTAAAGTGCAGAAGCGTGCCACCAGAATATTGGCCGGGCGGTTAATTTCTTGCATTAAGCGCTCAAGCTCACTCATGAGAGTGCGACAGCGAGCCAGGCGCGAACCAGCTTCGGCAGCCATATTGTTGTTAGCGCTGTGTCGGGCGCGCTGCAAGTTGCTCAGTACCGACTCGATGATTAGTTCGGCTGTGGGCCCGTCGGCCCCTACTAATTTTTCTCTGATGCGAATGGCCTGGTCTAACAATTTGTCGCAACGTGCCGCATTTTCTTTGGTGGTGTTAACGCTGACGTCGGCTGAGTGCACCAGTTGATCGGCCAGGCTCAAAAAGAAATGGTCATCTTTGGGTTCAATACGGTTGAGGGTGCGGCTCAACAATTCTTCGGAAAAGCGAAAATTTGAATTGATGGAAAGTGCCTTAATTAAACCGGCAATAACGGCTAAAAGCTCTGAAACCAGAGGGTTCGCGGCATCTTTAGGGCCGCGCTTGGCGGCCGCCGATCGCGTAGCCGCTGCCAGGCTCCCAGGCTCGTCCATGACAATCAAAACCTGGCTGTAGGCCTCGTTGAGCTTCCCGTCTTTTATTAGCTGCTTGACGTATTCAAGCTTTTGCAGCAACTGCACGAAAAATCCCGCCTGGTGAAGTCCGAGAAGCTGATTATAGACTCTTATTGCTCTTGACCACTGGGGCCGCCGCCTCCAACCTTTGAGCACCGCAAATGGTGGCAGTTTTGCAGGCCCAAATTGAGGAGGAAATAATCATGCTAAAAACGTTATAGTGTTTATGTTGACTGGCTATTTCTTGAGATGGTAGCATCGTGCCAGGTCTTTGTAGAAGCCCCAGAGCTGACCGGGAAGTATTGTGGAAGTAATCGCGTCGGTAGACGGCAATGGCCATTTTCTTAGTATCAGCCCGACCTGTTTTGCTGCGTGGAAAGTTCCTCCCACCGAGCTTTTAGGCCATTCGCTTTTCGATATTCTTCACCCTGAAGACGTGCTGCTGGCTCAGCAGGCTCTTCTTGCCACAAGTTTCATGAATCAGGCCAAGTCATTTGAAGGGCGAGTGGTTTGCCCAGATAAGGTTGTGGTCTCCATGAATTGGACGGCCCAGTGGTCAGAAGTGGACAATGCCACCCTTTTAGTGGCCGAAACCTCGCAAAATCAGATGGCCGCCGCGCCGATGATGGATACGCGCAAAGAGAGCAAAGAGAAATTGCGCCTTGTGCTTGATGCACTGCCGGTGGGCGTTTTTTTAGCGACAACAGCCGGCAAAATTGAGTTTGCCAACAAAGCTCTTGAAAATATGATGGATACCGGAGCCATCGGCCTGGATGCCCGGCCGATTCACTCGGTTTTCCCCATTACAGGCTCAGGCAAACAAGCTGAGGGCTCGCTGCTCACTTACCTGGACAAATCGACTGAGATGGAACTTTCCACTGACAACGATAAAAAGATATCAGTGGAATTGTCGCTCAAGCGTATCAATGTGGGTGGCGTGCTCATGTATCTCGGCACAGCGGTCGGCATTAACGAACGCATCGAACTTTTGACCTTAAAGAAGAAATTTATCGAGGTAGTGACCGATCAAATCAAAGTGCCTCTAGCCCGGGCTGCCGGATTTATTCAGCAGACATTGCAAAACATTCACGGCACCCTTGATGCCAACGGAAGAGTGCGCGGTGATGCAGCTCTTGCTGATATGCAAAAAGCAATCGGTGCTCTTGATAGTATGGTTGAGGTAGACAAGCTTGAAACCGGCAGCTTTGATGTCGCATTGAGCCCCAACAGTATTATGGTTCTGGTAAAGCAGGGTGTGCTGTCGCTTTTGCATGATATACGCGAAGCCGATCTTTCCTTTGAAATCAACGGTCCTGACGGCGAAGTCATGGCTGATGAAGCGCGGATGTTCCAGGTAATTCAAACTCTCCTCTCGAACGCCATCAAGGTATCTCCCAAGGGCAGCAAGGTGCGCGTGCAGATTGTGGATGAACCAGACAAAATGCGAGTTGAAGTAATTGATCGCGGTTGCGGATTGTCTGACGGTCAAAAAAAAGCGATTTTTGATCGCTTCCGCCAACCCGCGCAGGAAGGCGACCCAGACGCTCTTGGGCCGGGTAAAAGTTTGCTTGTGGCTAAGTATTGCATCGACAAGCATGGCGGCAACATGGGCGTCTTTAGCTCACCTGGTACCGGCTCTAATTTCTGGTTTAGCTTGCCGAAAGCAGCTGTGTAGACAGGCGGTGTATGCCTAAATTTTCGCCTCAGGGTCTCGCCGTTGTGCTGATTGTCTCTGCTTTTGCAGTGACGAATAGTTTTGCTTGGCCGACGGTGCGAGCAGCTGAAAATTCTGCTTTAGATAGTAAGTTGACCTCACCCCAAGATAGATCATATACTGCAAGAGCCGCATACGAGGCTAATCCTAATGATGTGGTTGCGGCAACTAACTTTGCTATTCTACAATTGCAAATTGGCGATCGCGAATTTGCGCAAAGCATTTTCAGCTCTGCTGCAAAATTACATCCGCTCGATTACTTAGCCGCACTAGGACTGGCTCAAGCACTGGCTAACGATCCCGAACAAGGTGTACCGGCAGCCCTAAAGCAATTAGACAAAGTGGAAAAGATACCGCAAGCTGCGGGAGTAGACAGCTTTACCAGACTGGTTCTCACTGCTGACTGTTATTTGAGTCTCAATGCTTTTCCCCGCGCATTTGCACTTTATCGGCAAGCGTATTTGCTCAAACCCACAGACTACACAGTAAGCGAAAAGTGCTGTCGCACTGCTTTAGCCAGTGGTCAATTAGACCTGGCAAAAACTTTTTTGCCGCAAGTTTTAGCAAAAGAATCGGCCGACCAGGCTCTGCTTATATTACTGGCTCAAAACAGTCGAACTCTGCGTGCCGGGCCGATTTCAAATGCTATTATGGAATCGGCTAGAACAAATTTTTCTAGCGACGCTGACTTCTATTACCGCCTCGGCCGTGCCTTTCAAGGCGATGCGAACGCTGCCATTTGTTTCAACCGTGCCGTCACTATAAGCCCTGATGAAGGCAAATTTGTCCTGGCCCAGGCGGCCCTTTTGACTCTTGCCCACAAAGAGTCTGCGGCTCTGGCGCAACTCAAGACCATGGCCGGCAAAAGCGCTATGCAAGAGCCATCGCCGCGCCGCACCCTTGTGGCCGGTCTGATTAAGGCCGGCGTGGAACTGCTCAGCCAACCGGGAAAGCACAGCTATCAGGTCAGCACAGTTGAAATCACCAGCCTGTCTTGCCACTGCAAGGTCGCGGCCATCAACTATATTTTGCGCGGCCAGCCCGGTGTGGTCTTCGCCCAGGTGCCCGAAGGCAAAGGCCCGCGCAATCTGCTCATTTGCGCGGCAGACCAGAATCCGGCGCTAATCTGGAGCAAAATGGCGAAAGAGGCAAAATATAAGCTGTTGCCGAAAGCCTCGCCCATTACTGACTTTCCCGCCCTTTATGCTCTTGCTTCTGGCAACTTCGAAACCGTCACCGTGGCCCCCAAGCCGCATTACGCTTTCCAGGCCTTGCCTCTGCGCCGCGACTAATAATTTCTCTTAGATATAAAGCTTATCTGATTTATATGCCAGACTGCTCTTGGGCTTTGTAGACTATTTGCGAACTGGTTTATCAGTGGAGGTTTTCCGTGGGTCGTCTTTCGCCAATTAATTTCATCGGCTGGATCAACGAAAACCGGCACCTGCTCAAGCCGCCGGTGGGCAACAAGGTTATCTGGGAAGACCGCGACGTCATTGTCATGGTTGTAGGCGGGCCGAACTCGCGCACTGATTTTCACGTCAACGGCGGCGAAGAATTTTTCTATCAGGTGGAAGGTGATATTACCCTCAAGGTTTTTGATCAAGGCGAACACCAGTCTATAAAAATTAAAGAGGGAGAGATTTTTCTCTTGCCCGCCAATGTGCCGCATTCGCCGCGCCGGCCGGCCAACACCGTCGGCCTGGTGATTGAGCAAAAACGCCAACCTGGCGAAGAAGATGGCTTCATCTGGTTTTGCGAGAACTGCGGCGAAAAACTCTACGAGGAAAATTTTCAACTGACCAACATTGCCACGCAATTTCCGCCCATTTTTGAGCGCTTTTATGCAGGTAGCAATACTACTTGCAAAAAATGCGGCACAAAAGTGTTGAAGCCCGAAGCAAAGGTTGCCAGCAATAATGAAAAAGATTGATATTCACACCCATATTCTTCCGAAAGTGCTGCCCAAGTTCAAAGACAAATATGGCTATGGTGGATTTATCGAACTCGAACATCACAAGCCCTGCTGCGCGCGCATGGTGCGTGATGACGGCAAATTCTTTCGCGAAATTGAAGAAAATTGTTGGGAGCCTGCTATTCGCATTCGTGAGTGCGACAGCGCGGGCATAGACCTTCAGGTATTATCGACGGTGCCTGTGATGTTCAGCTATTGGGCTCAACCGAAAGACTGTCTGGATTTGTCTGCTCATCTAAACGATCACATTGCCGAAGTGGTGCGCGCCCGCCCCGATCGTTTTGCCGGACTGGGCACAATTCCTATGCAAGACCCTGATTTAGCTATTAAAGAAATGACCCGCTGCGTTAAAGAGTTGGGTTTGCGAGGAGTGCAAATTGGCTCGCACGTCAACGATTGGAACCTGTGCGAAGAGCGCTTGTTTCCTGTCTTTGAAGCGGCCAGCGAACTGGGTGCTGCCATTTTTGTTCACCCTTGGGACATGATGGGCGAGAGCCGTATGTCTAAATATATGTTGCCCTGGCTGGTAGGAATGCCGGCCGAAGTGTCGCTGGCCATTTGCTCAATGATTTTTGGTGGAGTGTTCGAACGCTTACCTGAGTTGCGCGTTGCCTTCGCCCATGGTGGCGGTGCCTTCCCGATGACTCTGGGTCGCATTGCCCACGGATTTGCTTCCAGACAGGATCTTTGCGCTGTGGATAATCCTCATTGCCCCAGTGCATATGTGGGCAGATTCTACGTTGATGCCCTGGTGCACGATGCCAATGTTTTGCGCTACATCTTGAATTTGTTTGGTGAAAAATGCATCGCTCTTGGTACCGACTATCCATTCCCATTGATGGAAGCCGAACCGGGAAAAATGATCGAATCATTGACTGACGTTACGGTAGAAGTCAAAGAACGGTTGCTCAGCGGCACGGCCTTAGAATGGCTGGGGATGAGCGCTATTGATGCAAAGGCTGGCCTTAGTGAGAAAGCGGGGACAAACTGAATGAATCAGTGTGCAAAGAGCCAATATGATAATTCGCTTGAATTTGCTCGCTCATTAGACGGTGAAGAAGAATGGGCCGAATTACGCCGCCAGTTTATTTTGCCTGATGATTTAAGTGCCGCCAGCGGTCAGTCTTGTGTTTATCTGGCCGGCAATTCGCTAGGCTTGCAACCCCGCCGCACTCGCCAATATATTCAAGAAGAGCTCGATGACTGGGCCAAGCTCGGGGTGGAAGGCCATTTGCATGCCAGGCACCCCTGGTTGCCTTATCACGAATTTGTCACCGCCAGCAGTGCCCGCCTGGTAGGCGCACTGGCCAGCGAAGTGGTGGTGATGAACACGCTTACCGTCAATTTGCATTTGATGATGGTGTCATTTTATCGACCGACAAAAGAACGCTTTAAAATCGTAATTGAGAAGAATGCTTTTCCGTCTGACCAGTATGCTGTGGCTTCACAGGCTAAGTTTCATGGCTTTGGCGGTGACGCTATTATCGAACTGACACCAAAAGCGGGCTGCGACACTCTTGCCACTGAAGACATAATCGCCTTGCTGCAAGAGCGCGGATCTGAAATTGCCATGGTAATGCTCGGTGACGTCAATTATTTAACCGGCCAGGCTTTTGAAGGAGCAAAAATAGCAGCCGAGGCGCACCGTCAGGGGGCCACCTTTGGCTTAAATCTGGCTCATGGCGCCGGTAATTTAGAGCTAAGTCTGCACGACTGGCAAGTAGATTTTGCTGTCTGGTGCACTTACAAGTATTTGAACTCTGGCCCTGGCGGTCTCTCTGGATGCTTTGTGCATGAGAAGCACGGCCGCGCTTTCGACTTGCCCCGTTTCGCCGGTTGGTGGGGACACAACAAAGAAGACCGCTTTAAAATGGCGTCGGTGTTTGACCCTATGGCCGGTGCGGAAGGTTGGCAACTTTCCAACCCACCGATTTTTCAACTGGCAGCGCTGAGAGCTTCACTGGAATTATTTGATCAAGCCACCATGCCCAGGCTACGTGCCCGTAGCGTTAAACTGACCGGATTTATGGAGTATCTGCTTAATTCTTTGACTGCTGGTTTTTGTTCGATTATCACTCCCTCGGATGCCAATCAGCGCGGCAGTCAACTCAGCATCAGGTTTAAGGGCGACGGCAAAGAGTTGTTGGAGCGCTTTAAACAAGAAGGCGTAGTTTGCGATTTCCGCGAACCCGATATTATTCGCGCCACCCCCATTGCCATGTACAACACTTTTGAGGACATCTACCGCTTCTACGAAGTGGTGCGGCGTTTTTCCGGCGAGCAAAACAATTCATGAGAGGACAGACCAATGGTTCAAGATAATCAATCTTCTTTAAATGTGGGCGGCGACTTGAAGCGCTCTGAAATCGCGGTAATTGGCGCCGGGCTGGTGGGTTCGCTTCTGGCAATTTTTTTGGCCAAAAGAGGTTTTAAAATTGATGTCTTTGAACGCAGGCCAGACATGCGTAAAGAACAAATTTCTGCCGGCCGCTCGATTAACTTAGCTATTTCTACTCGCGGTTTGAAGGCTCTGCATCAGGCCGGTCTAGATCAAGAGATTCTCAATCAAGCAGTGCCCATGCGCGGTCGCATGATGCATTCCAAAACCGGCGAACTAACTTATCAACCGTACGGCAAAAGCGACGACGAATATATCAATTCGATTTCACGCGGCAGCCTCAATAAATTGCTCATGACTAAGGCCGAATCAACAGGCGCGGTGCGTTTCTTTTTCGAACAAAAAGCAGCTGGCCTTGACGTGGACCACAATCAAGTAGCTTTTGTCGATGAAACTGTAGAACCCCATCGTGATTATAAGGTGCAGGCCGCTATCGTTATCGGCACCGACGGATCCGCTTCGAAAATTCGCGATGATATCACCACTGGTTATGGCTACAAATGTACCGAATCGCGTTTAGATTATGGCTATAAAGAACTCGTCATTCCTGCTCAAGATGGCGGCGGCTTTAAAATGGAGAAGAACGCTCTGCACATTTGGCCGCGCGGAGCGTACATGCTTATCGCCCTGCCTAACTTTGACGGCAGCTATACTTGCACACTTTTCTTACCCTTCACGGGCCCGGTTAGTTTCGAAAAACTTACCACCAGAGAAGAAGTGGCGCAATTCTTCAATGAAGAATTCGGCGACGCTGTGCCTTTAATTCCCGACATTGTTGATAATTTCTTTGCTAATCCGACCGGTCATATGGACACCGTCAAATGCCACCCCTGGAACGTCGACGGCCGTGCTTTACTGCTCGGTGATGCCGCTCACGCTATTGTGCCTTTCTTTGGTCAAGGAGCTAATTGCGGTTTTGAAGATTTGAGCATTTTGGAAGAGTGCATCGATGCTCATATCGCCCGTGGTGGCAGCCTTTATATCGACCACCGCGAAGCTCCAATCAGCAAAGACGAGCATGAGAACAAAAGGCGTCGCACAAAAGACGGAGTATTCAACTGGCAGATTATATTTGAAGAGCTGGTCAAGCGCCGCAAGCCAAACTGTGATGCAATTGCTGATATGGCAGTTGAGAACTTTATTGAAATGCGAGACAAGGTGGGCGATCCCAAATTCCTGCTCGGCAAGGGAGTGGAGAAGATTCTAGAAAAAGAATTTGCCGGAGCATACCGGTCACGCTACTCACTGGTGACTTTCAGTAATCATCCTTATAAACTCGCTCTGGAGGCCGGAATCGTTAACGATGAAATTTTAGCCGAACTCTGCGCCGGCATTGAAAAGCCAGATCAAGTAGACCTGGTATTGGCTAAGAAACTAATCGATGCGAAACTAACGCCGCTGCTGGCGCAATATGGCGTCAATAGCGAAGTCGTGGGTGCATGTTGAAAGAACAATTTTCGTCTGCGAAATTCCCTGCCACAAAGTTTATTGTGGCTATCAACATAATTATTTTTGTTGCCATGGTGATTGTCTCCGGCGGTCAGGCGGCCACTACCCCTACTGTAGCGATGTTGCAAGAGTGGGGTGCCAATTTTGGCCCACTGACTTTGAATGGCGAGTGGTGGCGTCTTTTTACTTCGATGTTCTTGCACATTGGTTTTGTGCACATCGCTTTTAATATGGCCGCATTGTGGAATCTCGGTGAGTCTACCGAAGGCCTCTTTGGCACCCCTCGCATGCTCAATATCTACCTACTTTCCGGGCTTGGCGGCTCTTGTTGTAGCATGCTCTTTAATCCAGGCATAACATCAGCCGGAGCTTCCGGCGCCATCTTTGGTATTTACGGCGCTCTGTTCGCTTACTTCTTTGCTAATCGCAAAGCCATGGGAAAAGAAGCATTTTTGGCCGGTACCAAATCTGCTACCGCTTTTCTGGCTCTCAATATTTTCATGGGAATCGCTTTTCATTTCGACAATTTCTGCCATGTGGGCGGTCTAATTACTGGTTTTATCGTCGGCAGTTTTTACTTGCCTCATCCGACTCATCAATTTTCCAAGCATCCAATAATTGGCACACTTTTGGCTATGGGCACAATTGTTGGACTTTTTCAGTACGCAAAATCCATTCCCCTTGATTTCAACGGCATGTATTACACAAGCTACGCCAGGCAGTTAATCAAAGAAGATAAATACAATGCGGCCATGGTCATGCTTGAGCGCCGTCTGGCAAAGGCTCCAGACGATGAATCTGCTTTGAGAATTTGTCTTTATGCTTGCTTAAAAACAGGGCAGTTGCCACACGGCCTTGAAGTCGCTGAACGCATAGCAAAACTTGATCCTGAAGATCAAAAGATGGCTGATTTGGTTGGTAAGCTGCGGGCTGCTTTGAGTACTAAAACGCGTTTGCATTATCAGAGCGCTGGTTCAAAATAAGTCTAGTAGATTAGGATTTCAGGCAGTAGGTCAGCCACTCTTCCATAAGCAACGCGATGTTCGGACCACGAAACAATTATTGGGATAAGATGTTAATTCTGTCAAAATTCAACGGATGTTTATGAATGTCAATTTCGATTGGAGCAATGGCGTCCATACCCGACAATTCCGTTGAAGGAATAATTCGCAACTTGAAATTGATTGGCAGGCCGACTTCTTTTACTAAAAAGTCCTGTACCAGCTTCACTTGTTTTGACGTAATTTTGTGGTCGTCCAGCAAAACCGTTGCGTTGACATTCATTGGACTTTTAAAACGTTGAACTGTTACCTCCCGCACCTGGATACCGTGAAAAGTTTGAGTCTTGTCTCGAAGCAAGCTTTTTACTGTAGTACTAATTTGATTTTCTAAAATGAGCTCACGCATACTGAATGCCAGGGGAACTATAAGAAGTAAAGCCATAAGGGACGAAATTGCCAGACCTTTGCCGGCTCTGTTTAACGGAGTATAGCCCTTGATCAAGAACACCAGACTTCCAGCAAATGCTATGCCGACCAAATTTGTAAGATAGAGGAGTCCTGCCCCTGTCCATACGTTAAAGTTACCAAAAGCGAGGCCGATGCCCACTACGCTTAAGGGCGGGACAAGGGCGACTGCAATTGCAACTCCGGCCATACTGTCTGCCAACTTCACTTTGGTTTGACAGTAAGCTCCAATCGCACCAGCAAATATCGCGACGCCGAGATCTAAAAGCGTGGGATGCGTTCTTCCCAAAATTTCCGGAGTGAGCTCCAGGTAATGCAAAAATAGTGCCAGGCTAAATGAAATTGCGATTCCGGCAGCAGTTCCACAGGCGAGAGTGATCAGTACGTTGGACAGCAGGCGAAGATCGGCGGTCAGTGTGGCAAGTGAAAGCCCTACTAATGGACGCATTAAAGGAGCAATGATCATGGCGCCGATAATAACTGCTGGACTATTTTGAAAAAGGCCGAGGGTAGCAATTACCGTAGAACCGGCAAGTAACACCAAAAACTCTTTGGAAATTTTACTGAATGCTTCCAACCTTTCCTGAAGGCCAATCAGCTCTGCTTGATCGACGTGAGGTAGAGCAAGAATTGGCATTAAACACCTGGACAGAGTTGAACAAACAATAGCTGAATTTCTGCGAGCACAGTCTTCCAATTAGGGCATTATGTCACGCATCGTCAGCGGCCCATTTGGATGCAAAAGATTTTATAGAATCTGCATGGTCTTTGGCTTCCTGTGCGCCTTGTTTGTCGCCTCTCGCAAGCTTTAAGTCTCTCAGGTTGTACCAGGGGTTTGGATAATCTGGTGCAGCCTCTATTGCCTTACGAAAGGCAGCTTCCGCGCCGTCGGTGTCACCTTTGTAGATTAGCAGAACGCCGAGGTTATTCCAGGCTTTTGGTGCGCTGGGATCGTACTCAATTACCATTTTGTAAATATTTTCAGCCTCTGCATTCTTGCCGCATTGCTCAAGAACAAGGCCAAGAGTAATCCAGTGTTTGTTGATTCTGGGTGCCAATTCGCCCGCCTTTTTGAGGGCATTGATGGCAGTATCCCAGTCTCGCCTTTGATTGGCTTGAATTCCAACTCGGTGCCAAAGTTCGGGATCGAAACGGGCTAACTCGGCTGCTCTTTGAATGGCTGGATAACACGCTTCATCGTTACCGTGTTCTAAAATATCGGCCCAACTTGCCCAGCACTTAGCGTTGTCTGGAGCAAGTTCTACGGCTGTTCTAGCGGACTGAATGGCATCGTTCTTGTAATTTCCCAGCTTCAGGGCCTCTGCAAAGGTGAGGTGTGCTCTGAAGTCACCAGGTCTAAGCTCAACTATTTTCTTCGCGATACTAATGGCTTTGGTGGTTTGGCGTGAGTTTATAAAAATTGAACTCAGCAGTTCTAAAGCCGGTAAATCGTCTGGCTGATACTTGATTATTTTATTAAGTAGTTTGACAGCGCCTGCGGTATCACCAGCTCGTTCCAGCAGGATACTCAGTCTAAAAACGATTGAGAGATCTCCGGGAGTTGTCTTTATTTGTTCTTTCAGTCTGTCAATGAGGTCGTGCAAATCGTGATCGGTGAACAGCTCAGTCGGAGAATTTACTGAAGCAGCCGTCTCGTTGCCAGGTTGATTTCCCTGGTTTTGCCTAATTTTCAAATCACGTAGATTGAATTTAGCGTTGGAGTAGTTAGGCTCTAGCTTCAATGCTTCGCTAAAAGCCAGTTCAGCCTCACTGATGTTGCTTAGCAAGCTCAACGTCACACCGCAGCTATTCCAGTATTCAGCGATGTTGGGTTGAAGTTTCAAGGCCGCTTCATAGCTAGCAAATGCTTCTTGGAAGCGTCCTGTTTTCTCCAATGACTTTCCGAGACAATTCCACCACTGATCCATTTCTGGTTGTTGACGGACTGCCTGCGTGTACCATTCGATGGCCTCGTCAAAGCGTAATTCTCGAAGAAGTTGTTGACCGGTAAAATTAATTGTGTTGTGAGAGCTAGCTTTTTCGGTCATTTCTGTAGTTCCTACGACATTTAAAGCTCATTGTCCTTGAGTGAGTGATTCTAGCAGCTAATGTTTGTTGACAAGGTGTCTGGAAATGGTAACTGAATGGTCCGGTACTACCTGTGGTGGCGCACTCTGGTCTTTGATCTAACGAGTAGAAGTTGCAGAAATGCTATAATAGACCAGACACCCATTCGGCGCTCTGCCTTTCCAGTCGTTGTTGTTGTGCTGCTTCGAGCTGGTCAGAATCGAGGAGGTTATTATTAAGATACTGGTAGCAGTAGACTTTGGCTTGTACGGAAGAGCTCAGGTGAATTTCTTGAAAAAACTTGGGGCGGGCGCAAATGCTGACATTCGCGTTGTCCATGTAATGGAGCCGCTAAGGTGGGAACTTCAAACTGCTTATCCTGCTGCAATGCAGCTTTCGGATGCGATTATTAAAGAATGCCGCGAAAATGCCGTCAAGTTAGTTAGCGAAATTGAGCATGAATTGAGGCAGGATTGCGCTCCCAGTTCAGTCGACGTACTAATCAAAGAAGGCAGCATTGCGAACGAATTGATGATTGCGGCAGACGAATTTGACGCCGACCTCGTCATTGTAGGCAGTCACGGCAAATCCGGCATCGCCAGATTTCTTCTCGGAAGCGTCTCTCAAGCGATCGCAATTAATTCAACAAGATCAATTTTGATTGCGCGATTGAACGATAATGATGGAGACCAGATTGCTGCGTCCGAGAAAGAAATTCGTTCAATCTTGTAGGGCAATTAAATGTGATGCTTTAATTGCTTTCAAGTATTTGGCGCAATTGCGGTAGAATTTTACGGGTTGCCGTTTTTCCGGCATCTATCGCCGTTTGCAAATTAGCGTCGTTGAACGAGTCCAGGTCGAATCTTTCCACTTCCGGCTCAATTAAAATATCGGCGTCTGGCGCTGACTTTTCTTCGATTGATGCCATTAAAATGCTTGTCACTCTATTGGCATATTCCATGGTTGTATCAAAGCCAGTACGCTTTTTTGGAGCGGTGAAGCCATGCAATCTTACCGCCACCACCACAGAATTTTTATCTCGAACTGCCCCAGTCGGCAGGTTTGCGCTTATCCCACCGTCGACTAAATAACGCTGGTCTTGTCTAACGGGTTGATAGATGAAAGGCACGCTGCAGCTTGCCTCTACAGCCTTCGAAAGATCTCCATTGATTTGTACTACCGGTTCACCGCTTTTCAGGTCAACGCACACTGCTGCAAATGGAATGGAAAGTTGCTCGATTTTGGTGCAGCCCTTTGGAAGATGTTGTCTCATGAATTTGGCAATCGACTTTCCGGAATATAAGCCCAAAGCCGGTTTGAATTGCAGAATTCGCAAAACAAAATAGCGAGGGAAGTAAAGCAATTCCTGAATGACTACCGGTCTTGGAAAAAAGGCATTACGTAAGCCACCGTTTAGAACAGCGCTCTTCATCTCATCGGGTGTCACTCCGGCAGCTGCAAGAGCGCCGAAAAGGGCTCCAATACTGGTGCCAGTGATAGAATCGACGCGAATACCTTCTTCTTTCAGGACTTTTAATACGCCGATATGCGCAAAACCACGCGCGCCACCGCCAGCCAATACAAGGCTTATTTTCTTTGATGATTTCGTCGGCGGTAAAACGTTTTCGTCTGGCGCTGCACAAGCCGACAGAGGGACCAGGAAATAGAAAATATAAAAAAGCACGCAGAATCCGGCGTGGCTAATCTTTGCGTTGAAAAGAGTATCTGCCATTTTTATGCATGCGCAAAAGCTTGGGTTCCAAGCCTATGTGCATGCGATTCACTCCATAGGATGTTATGAAATCATTGTGGGTGTCGCGGTCTGATCCATGACTTCCGCTTGGGCAGCCACTCGTTTGATAGATTCAATCCCATTTTCTGCTGATTGCTTGCTTGTGTATCCCTGGGATGCAGCAATAATCAGGCCGTTTTCAGCTTTCAGGTGAAAGTAGAATTGACCATCTGCTCCTAAAAAAATCTCAAATGTGCCCATGTCGCCTCCTTTCTGTGGAATGAATTTTAATTGACGCTTACTTATTCTAGCTAGGCGACAATAATACTCGTTTTTCCAATTTTGCCAATCTCAGCAGTGTTCTAGTAGCCCTGTTCTGTAAGTACGGATTCTCATCTTCCGCGAAAGAAGTCAATATATAGCAAGGTGCGTTGCTATATATTGCAATTGCAAATCGAACGTCAGGGCTTCTATCTGAACAAAGCTCTTCAAGGATTTCCGCTGAAACCGCGTGATTTAACGCAGTTGCAGTCCGCACTTCTGCGTTATCGCCTCTGCACAATCGATTCAAAATTTCTGCAGGGCAATTCGCATTCTCAGCTACGCGTCTGCGAATTCGCGGCACCGCATGACCAGCGAGCTCACTTAAAATAGAAAGATCGCTTGAAGAGCCTGCTTTTATGTATTGCATTCTATTATACCACGCAAAGACTCATGGGCGCTGCTTTAGAGAACGAAGGGGCGAAGGTCATCTGTAGTTTTAGACGTCAGAGTCATTATTGAAACATGGTCTGTTGTCCAGTTCATTTTCAATTTCATGCAATCCGTCTTCCGTAAGGCTGCCGTTTTTGACCAGCTGTTTTAAGCAATCTTTTTCAAGTTCGAATATTTGAGCACGCAGTTCCTCTTCTTCAAATAGCCGTACTGAATCGTCTTCAAGATGCAGATCAGCTATTCTATTTCGTAGATTGATTTTTTCGGCATCTAGTTGATTGTGCATTTGATCACGTGAGCTTTCCGTTATATTGCCGCTTTTGAATTGCTCGTCTAAAAATATCAGTGCCCTTTTTTTAGTAATCAGTTGAGCTTTCAACTGTCTATATTGCTCGCGTTTAGGGTCTTTCAGATTCATTTTCAGAAATTTGACCAGCGGTTCGATAGTTAACCCAGGCACAAGGAGTGTAAACAGAACTACGCCAAAAGTAGTTATAGTAATCATTTCTTTATAGGCAAAACTATTCGGCAGACTGAGAGCAAGAGCCATGCAGACCGAGCCTCTCAGGGCTCCCCAGAACAGCATGTGACGCCATTTCCAAGGAATTTTATGGTTTTTCTTACCGATGAACGGTGTTAAGCCGTAAACAACAATTGCTCGGGCAATTAGCACCACCAGTATGCCGACGCCAATCTCTACTTTGTACTTGTAGAGCAACGTAAATTTGACCTGCAGGCCGATGAGCAGAAAAATTAGTGAGTTAACCAGGAAAGCATAGTATTCCCAGAACGAATTAACGGCCATTCTTGTGCCTGGCGACATGCTCGTGCGGCTGCCGTAGTTGCCGATTACAATGCCTGCTGCCACTACGCTTAACACAGCCGATACGTGCAATTCTTCAGCAAGCAAATAGGAGCCGTAGGCAAGAATTGTTGTAAGGGTAATTTCCAATAAGTGATCGTCGAACAGTCGAGTAAGTCGTGAAGCCGCATATCCTAAAATCGCCCCGACTGCGGTTCCTCCTAAAACCACAAGTAGAAAACTGCTTGTGGTCCCTGCTGCAGAAAATGCAGCGCCTGACAGAACAATTGCTAAAACCAGTTTGAATGCTACAACCGCGGTCCCGTCGTTAAAAAGACTTTCGCCCTCGAGAAGCATCGTTAAGTGGCTATCCATGCCAAGCTTTCGAAATAAGGCCAAGACTGAAATAGGATCGGTCGCCGCAATCATTGCGCCAAAGAGTAGCGCTGGTCCCAGGGCAACGTGTGCAATGTAATGCATGCCATAAGCCACTACAAGAGTGTTAATTACCACGCCAACCGTTGCCAGAACTATGATTGGTAACCATGTTTCTTTCAGTTCCGTAATTTGGATATTCCATGACGCTTCGAACAACACTGCTGGTAGAAAAATCAAGAGAATGAGATCTGGCGTAAGTTCTACTTGCGGCAAAAGGTGACAAACGCCACAGACTAAACCGACAATAACCAAAGCTATTGAGTAGGGAAGTTTGATCCACTTTACCGTCATTGCCACCGTTGCCGTGACGATCAGAAGCACGACAAATATTTCGATGTGGATGCCTTCGTTCATAGTTGAGGTCCTTCAGGTGTGGTCGATTTGGCAATTGTCATTGAATTGAAAATAAAAGCCAATTTGTCATGATATAGATGAGCAGAATTGCTAAAGCATCACCAGCAACAAACAAAAGTTTCTTTTCGGAACGATATGTTAGAGCGATTACCACCACGGCCATGGACATCACTGCGGCAATTGCAGTCAAAGCATTGTTTTGTGATACCGAACGCAAAAGCGGTGCTTTGACATAACAAAGGTCAACTGCAGCCAGTATAGCCACATTCAAGAGATTGCTGCCTAGCAAATTTGCGACAGCCATGTCGAAAGCGCCAATTCTTGCTGCTGCTACCGACACGGTTATCTCGGGCAGAGAAGTTGTAATGGCAATGAAAGAGGAGCCGATAAAACTTTCGCCCCAGCCGGTTGCTTTGGCAATACGCTCGCCCAGTTCAGGCAAATAGCACGCGGCCGCTACGATCATTAATGAGTAGAGGCTGAACATTAAAAAAGACCGCCGCAAGGTCGAGCCGGGTTGAACAGCTTCGGCGATTTCGCCGGCAAACTCTGTCAAGCGAGCCTTCTCATACGAGTAAATTAGTTTCATCGCTATCAGATAAACAATGACGAAGAAGAAGCTGAGTGGATCTACAGAGTTCAGGACTTTTATATAGGGCAAGTGCTTGCCAAAAAGAATGTCCACCGCAGCAAGACAGACTAGCAAGATGCCAAAGCCGGCAGAGAGCATGTGTCCCTGGTGCACCATGTGTGATACCGGGCGCTTTTTTGAGAGCAAATCAAGCCCGGCGAGTACCAACATATTAAACATGCACGAACCCAGCGTGCCGCTTACGGCTAGATCTGGTAGATCGTTCAGGGTAACGGCTGAAATTCCAGTAATCAGCTCAGGGAGAGATGTGATTGTGGCGAGCAAAACCAAACCTACCCAATTTCGCCCCAGGCCAGTCTTTTCTGCTATGACATCTCCATGAAACGTCAGTTTGGTGCCGGCAAACATTATTACGCCGGCGCATAAACCGAATTCCAGCCATACATCCCACATTGTGCTGCTCTTGTAAAGGTAAAAACCATGCTGATAGGTTCAGCGGTAACAATGTTAACCCAAAGATTGCCTAGCTGTACTAATCTGGCGCCATGAAGAAGGTGGCCAACAATTACTCAGTTAAGCTCGCCGCTCTATCAGCCAGGTAGGCCACAATCAATTGCGCCTTCTCTGTTTCGCCAATCATTCGGGCATGCATTTCTAGAGTCTTCAGATCATGCTTACATTTGTATGTAAGTTGCGACTGGTTAAAATTCGGATCTTTTAAAAGGGCTGTTCTTCCGAGGTATCGGTAAACTTCTAATGCGCAAAGAGCGAACAGACCACAAAATGCCCACCACCAAAAAATCATGATTTCATGACCACCATAACCAAGCTTAATGGCAATTAGGCCTGCCAACATTGTCCAGAACAACAGCGCCGGTAAGATGCCAAAAAGTTTGTACGAAGGTTTCAATTAACTAGAGTATGACCACGCCAGAGCTTCGGCAAGAAAATCTTTCATCGATTGCCACGAACGTTTGTCGGCGGTAGCATTGAAGACCAATCCATTTTCAGGCATGTTCATGGCAGGGTTGGTGAAAGCATGGCCGGTGTGGCCATAAGCGTGCAGCTGCCAATCGGCTTTTGCATCGGTCAATTCTTTTGCAATGCCTAGCGCCTCCGCCGGTGGTGCCATGGGATCATCGAAACCATGGAGAATAAGAATTTTTGCGGCAATATCAGCTTGCGCGCCTAAATTAGCAGGGTAGAACAAGCCGTGAAAACTGACCGCGCCTTGCAGGCCGTTGGGAACAGCTCGGGCCAGATCAAGGGCGCAAAGGCCGCCGAAGCAATAGCCGATGATCGCCATGCGCTCCGAGTCAACCGCCGGATGAGCTTGAGCGGCCATGTATCCTGCCGAGAGTCGCTTGCGCAGCATCGCCCGGTCATCCATAAAAGGCTGCATTAATTTGCCGTTCTCGTCCATAGAGGCGCCGCAGCGTCCCTGGCCGTAATTGTCTAAAGCGAAGGCTGTGAATCCCAGTTCGGCTAATTTGTTTGCTTTCTCGCGAACGAAATCGTCTTGCCCACCCCAGGCATGGCTGATGATTACACATGGACGCTTCTCATCGTCAGGTTGGCTGTAAGCAACGTAACCTTTGCAAGTGATGTCGCCGTCGGTATATTCCACAGTCTCGGTATGCATTGGCCCTCAGCAAAAATAGTGAGGTTCTAGTTTACCGTATTTAGACTTGCTGATAGGCCAGGTAAACGCGCTTGAGCGTTTCGGCGAACTGGTCTGGACTTTGGGCACCTGAGGCAATTACGTCGCCTTCAATGACAAAGGCGGGCACTCCACTGATGCCCAGGCGAATGCCTACTTGCTCTTCTGCCCGAACTTCATCGCTGCCCTTTTTCGAGGCAAGAAATTCAGCCACTTCTTTTTTGTCGAGTCCAGCTTCAGCGCCAACTTCGATCAGTACTGAAGAGTTGCCGATATCAACCGCTTCTTCAAAGTATTTTTTGAAGAGCAAGTCAGATACTGCGTCTTGTTTGCCTCTGGCTTCGGCGAACCACAATAAACGGTGGGCATTAAACGTGTTCGGAGTGCGCTCTAGCTTATCTAAATTGAAGTGTAGGCCGTCTGCGGCTGCCTTGGCCGTAAGCTCTTTATCCATCTCCTGCGAACGCTCCCAACTGCCGAATTTGCAGGTGCGATATTCCTTGCGGCACATTCCCTCCGCTGGCATGGTCGGGTTGAGTTCAAAAGGGCGCCAGGCTACCTGAAAATCAACAGAATTGCCTAACTGCTCAAGTGCCTTGTCCAGTCGAGCTTTGCCGATATAACACCAGGGGCAGACAATGTCAGAATAAATTTCCAGCTTCATCTCGGTCTCCTTCGACATAGGGCTTGCAGTCTCACTCTAGATAGTCTAATTAATATCGTTGAACTTTTCTTCAATTATTAAAAATTGGAACTTTTATCTAGACTGACCAGTCAGTTGAGGCGCTTGGTGCACAGTCCGTAAAGGAGAACTCCCTTGGATAATTCAGATAACACTGTAGCTACAACTTTTACCGGGCACACACCTGAAGAAACCTGGTTGGCTACGATCAGTGAACAATACGGTATAGAGCCCGTAACTATCAAAAAAAGAACACGAAGATTGCGCCGCATGCAAACGCAAAATTTTGTCCAGCGGGCCGTCCACAACGTTGTTCAGCTATTCCGCGGCGACAGGGAAGCTGCGTAATACTCGATTTAAAAACACATTTCTAATCGCTCTATTAATTCAGCGGTTGAGGCGATGCGTGTGGAAAGGGCAAGATCCGTCATATCAGCTACCACTTTGCTCAGACTTTCTGATATTTGAGTATCTATTGCTCGTGGAATAGACTGCGAAAGTGGCACTGGCTCGTTGCCTGTGAGTAAATAGTAGAGCGTTCCTCCGAGTGAGTAAATATCACTTTGCGGCAGCGCCCGGCCGCGAAACTGTTCCGGCGAAATATAACAATGTTTGCCGACTAGAGTTGCCGTGGCATTGGCAATCAGCTCGTCGGCTACGCCAAAATCGATGATGATTGGCACATTGCTAGCGGCCACAATTATATTTTCAGGCGTGAGATCGCGGTGCAAAATTGGTGGATCCATGCCGTGCAAACATGCCAGTGTATCGACCAAAGACTTTGCCCAGGTCAGCACTTCAGACTGAGGGCGGGGGCCATTTTCGCGCACCATCTGTCTGAATGTTTCGCCGGCGATGTATTGCAAAAGCAAATATTCTCTTTCATTTTCGCGAAAGGCTCTGATTACTTTTACTATATTTTCGTGGTCGAGGCGTTTGAGCAAATCAATTTCTCGCCTGAACAATTCATAGGCTTTTTGTTTCAGTTCGTCTTTACTCTGGCTGGGAATGATTGATTCCTTCAAGACATAAAGCGAATGTTTGTCTTCTTGCACAAGGTAAACGGCAGAGAGACCGCCGAAGGCAATTTGCCTGATCACTACCAGGCGCCCTGTGTCTAATACTTCTTCCGGCTCGAGCGGTCTGAAAGCTGCTGCGGTGAAACGACTGTCAAGTTCGTCATCAAGCATCTGACGATGACTGCGTTCTCTACCTGGTAATGCCAGCAGCGCAAACTTTTGTTGCAACGATTCCAGCATCGGATTTCTCGCTTTCGGAGGCAACCACATTTCAGCAGCAAGCAAGAGTTTCTCAGCATCTTGTGGCGCCATAGCACCGAGTTTAAGAACGTATTCTTTATCATCGGTTGTATAAATTTGCAGTTTCAATTTTTCATAGGCATCATCAATATTGCCGACTACTGTGATGCTCTGCACTTTTGACCAGGGAATATTGTTGTTAAATCGATTCAATAGCGCAAGAAACATGGGCAATCTCAGACCGGTGTCATTGGCTACCAGCCGCCGGTCAGAAGCAAGCAAACTGACCGTGGCAAAAACACCCGTATAGCTGAGTCCAGCGGCAATAACCCCCACAAGCTTTAGCGGTTCTGACATCAACTGATTGATCATCAGAAGAATGCTCTGTGCTGGTTGACAAAAAAGTGCAACCATTGCTGCCACTATTATGTATGTTGTGATAAGGGCGGGCATAATCAGCCAACTGGGTGATGTCAGAACACAGATCCAGGTGATCAGTATGGCGACTTTACTGCGATATGTGATTTCTATATTTGCGTCAGCCAAGCCTGTCTTCCTTTTCTTTTACTTGAATTGATAGACTTTGGCTTTCTAGTTTACGGCTTACCTCAGCAGCGCTCTCGGGGCGTTTTTGCTCGTCGAATTCAGTTAGCTGGCTAATTAGTGCCGCCAGCTCAACGCGTAATTTTGAATTGGCACCAATGGTAGTGTCAAGATGCAATTTCGATAACGGTGTGGGTTCGTGAGCTGAAAGTAAATAGAATAAAGTGGCGCCCATGGCATAAAGATCGCTGCGGCTGCTGGCCTGGCCCCGAAACTGCTCAGGGGGCATGTAGGCATGTTTGCCCACCACGGCAGAAGTAACATGCTCGCTTGTGTTTTGAGCCACGCCAAAGTCTATAAGTTTAATTTTGCCTTGATCGTCAAGCATCAAATTATCTGGAGTGAAGTCGCGGTGCACCACGTTTTGCCCATGCAAGTAGTTAAGAATTTCGCACATTTGCAAAGCAAAATCTTTTACTTGTTCGTCGCTAAATTGTCCGTTTTCGTGCACAAGTGTTTTTAGACTTTGACCTGGCACTTTTTCCATGACAAGAAAGCCACGACTGCCTTCAACAAATGAATCAATCACTTTTACTAGGCCTGGGTGATTGAGATTGGCCAGAAAGTCAGCCTCCGCTTTATATATGGCCAGTTGCGCTACGTTCTTTTCGCTATCGCTGAATACTGGCAAAATTGATTCTTTGACAATCAGATTGATCGCATCTTTATTTGACGATGCCGAAAGATTAGACGCCAGGTAAACAGTGCTTTGCCCACCCAACATAAATCGATCAGCAATTTTATAAGTGCCGTCTTTTATAGTGTCACCAGAAATAAGCGGCACCAGTGCTTCTGAATGCGGTGCCTTTGATATTCCGGAGAGCCAGATGTCGGTATAACTTGATTCGGCCGGTGGTCTGAGCTTGGCGATAGCATTAGAGTCTACCGGCACTAGCGGAGCATACTTTTCAATCGCTTGCGCTAAAATTCCTCTTTGCGAAGAACTGCCCAGGGCTCGTAGATCGATAAAAAGATTGCCCCCTGACTTGTTTTCGAGTATCAAAATATTTTGTTGTTTGTCGCGTGAGCCGCTTTTTTGAGACAAATCTATTTGATCGATTTCAGACCAACTAATTTTTCCCAGCTGTTTTTTTATTCCAAGCATCGCCAGATCTAAACTTAAACCCTTGCCGTTGATAGTCAATCTGTTGGCACCGATACAATAGGGCAGTGCCACAGCGACAAGCACAGTACCCAGAATTAAACCGAACACGCCATTGGCTTGGTTGTATCCCATGGCCGCTATGTCGTAGCTAGAAGTGAGCATTTTGAAGATTGTACTTAATATTGGGCCTATCACTTCTTTGAAGTAAGATCCTGCTGAGCGATCTAAATAAACAAGGCCGTATCTGCCTAAATAGTAGAAACCCACAAATATTGACGATGTACAGATCCAGGCTAGCCAGAAATATTTCTGATAACCAAAAAGCATTTGTATAAACTGACCTAAGAGCGGCCGGGTATCATAGTTTAATTGCGCTTCGCCGGAGAAGGTTAAAGCCTTGTTTGTCGCTCCCTGATTGCTGAGTGCCTTGCGTGCGGCGGTGGATATTTTGGCCTGTCCGGCGTTTTGTTCAATAGCGCGTAATAAGCTGAGGCGGTTTTCCGGCTTCAAATTTGATAATTTGATTGCTTCTGTTTTTTCTTTATCTCCCTTTTTAAACAGAAGGGTTATCTGATCAGCTTTGCTAACTTTGTCTGAGCCGTGCAAATTGCCGCTGGTATCTACTTCGAGCAAGTCTTTACTCTTGTATGTTTGACCCAGGGCAAAGCGAAAATGATTGCCGCTTATATAAAGTTTCTTGCCCAGCAATGCCATAAAAATGGCGGCATATATCCAGGGGAGAATATTGAAAATCATAGTCAAAGGCCGGCCATCGTTGCCTGCGGAAAATCCTATATATCCTGTCCAAAGCAAGAAGATAGGAAGGGGCAGCAGTAATATTTTCAACAAGCGCCTTGTGACCGGGCGATGCAAGCCGATTTAACAATTTAGTTACGCGTTTTGACATTTATCTAAGTGCCTCGTTTAAAAGGCACCGCGTGCAAGTTAGCGCTCCACAAAGACACGGTGTCTTTGACCTGGCTGCGGGCCTGATACTTGCCCATTGCCGCCGGGGCTGTACTGAGTCATGTTTTGCTGAGCAAAAGAAGGTTGAGCATAATTTTCTTGCGGATAGTTAGGTTGAGCGTAATTATTTTGCCCATAAGTATTCTGCCCATTAGTATTTTGAGCAAAGTTTGATTGCGGATAGTTTGCCGGAGCTGCTTGCGGTTTTCCACCGCAACCTTGTTGTGAGGCATAAAGTAACTGCTGATCAAAACTGGCTTGTGGTCGATTGGTCGGCATGCCTGCCGGCATTGCTGAAGCTGCTGCAGGCGGGGCGCTAATCTGGCCCACATCGTCGCGACCGACAGCCTGAGCCTCTCTTTCGGCATTGACACGTTGCTGGGTAACCCACGGCAATTCCATACCGTCATCGCCCCAGTCGATAATGAAGGGCAAGAGCATGATCAGGAAAACCACAAGCGCCCCAATAATTGGGATGATTGTAGGATTCGGTAAAGAGGTTATGGGTTTGTTTTTCTGGCCCTGTAGGGCACTGCTCCAACCAGGTGATTGATCAGGGTGGTGGCCAGGTATTCCACCGCCACCGCCGTTATGATGACTCATTGAGTGTCTCCGCCATGACCGTTATATATTAACCGCCATATCGACAAATATATAATTATTTCTCGAACTCAGTGGGAATTTCCCCGCCCCAGTCTAACGATCTGGTCGGCCATGGCTCTGGTGGTTTTGATCAATTTGGCATTGGGCAGGTCGGTAGAATTCATTTTTTCTCTGGCCTGCTCCAGGGTCCGGCCGCCTTTTGTGTGCCTGGCAAGCAGCCTCGGTTTGACTTCGGTCAATGTGCTTTCGATGTACCAGGCTGCGTCTAGAAGCGGTTTGACTTGCTGCCAGGGATTACTCGCCAGCAGTAGATAGTTGCCTTCGATGATTAAAAGTTTGTGCTGCGGTAACACGCGAATGGCATTGTCTGTTGGTTCTTCGATGGTTCGATCGAATGCCGGGCAACCAATTGCGGTGGCAGTCTGCTCACGCAAAGCTTTCAGTAACTCGATAAAGGCCTCAGCATTGAAGCTGTCTGGGATGCCCTTGAGCTCCCACAGGCCCCAAGCTTTTAGTTCGGTGTTGAGTCTGTGAAAGCCATCCATTGGCACCACAATCGCCAGGTCACTTTGCATTTTTTGATTGATTGCTTCGGCTAAATCTACGCTTAAAGTGCTTTTGCCTGATGCCGGAAAACCAGTAATACCGAGGAGATAGCGCTGATTTTCACCAAGGCTCGCGACCTTTTCGACGAGACCTTGAAGAAGTTCAGGGGGCAGTTTTTCACTTAATGACATTGGTTAAAAACTTGAATGATTTCGGAAAGGTTTTGGCTAAGCTGTCGTTGTATGGCACTGACATCAAGCGCGGATCAGCGGCGAATGCGAAAAGTTCTGCGAATAATTCGCATTCGCCTGCGCCATTACCTTGTGTGTAATAAGGAAATTTATTTTTCTGAGTATTCGTCAGCGTTTGCAAATCTTCTTGATAAAGCTTGGCAAAAGTCGTTTTGGCAGAAATGTTGTTGCGGCAATGATCAAATGCATGACCCTTTTCGTGGAGCATAGAAGCGCAAATTTCTGGATTTGGCCTCGGTACGCTGCTTTTCCACGATATGCGTTCCGAAATCAAAATCATTTTTGAATTGCCGCGGTACATGGCCGGGCAGTTGGTGTATCCGCCGCCGTGGACATATCCACGGGGTCTTTCTTGCGAAAGTTCAGGATCAGCTTCAAGCATGCCTGGTGTGACCATTACTTCTACGCCAAAATCTTTGAGCTCGTCGCGAATATTTTTGGGCACGATTTTTAAAGCCCTGTCTACTTGTGAGAGCGCAAAGTTGGTGTCGACAGTCTGTCTTTTAACTTCAATAAGACTCTTGTCGATAGAGTTCGGGTTAAAATCTTTCGGCACGGTAGTGGGATAAAGCGCTTCTTCTTGCCGCTTTTTGTTCTCGTCTTCAGCAGCTGCCGTGCTGCTGACCGCCGGGGTAAGCGGCTTGGTGGTGGCTGCGATTTCGGCAGCTCTGCTGGCGCCGTTCAAACTTGCCAATCCAGAATTAGCGTAATTAGCTAGTGCCGTATTTGGTGCCAGAGCAGCGGTAATTTCATAATGGGCCCGAGCTTCTCTTGCGCGATTGAGCTTAATTAAAGCGTTGGCCAGATAATAGTGTGCCTTGGCGTCGCGTGAAAGAGCTACATTGCAGGCTGTTTCCAGTAAAGTCGTGCAGCGCTGGTAATCTGCTTTGTTGTAAGCGTCGATGGCCTGTCGCAACGTTTGATCTGATGCGGCCAGAGCCCCGCTGTATATAACAGCAGGGCTCAATGCAGCAAGCAGCGCGAATCTTAGAGCCGCTTTTTTCATTTATTGTTTGGCGGCTTCGATTTCGATTGTCACAGGTACGTCTTCACCCAACATGGCTCCGCCACCATCCATGGCTTTGTTCCAGGTGATGCCGAAGTCTTTGCGATTGATTTTGGTGGTCGCGGTGGCACCGGTTCTGGTGACTCCTTTAGGGTCTTTGATAGCATCAGCAGGGCCTTCCACATCAAGTGTTACAGCTTTGGTAACGCCGTGCATGGACAGGTCGCCGGTGACGGCAAATTTACCCTTACCGGAGCTCTTGACACTGGTCGATTTGAAGGTAATTTTTGGATATTTGGCGGCGTCGAGGAAATCAGGATTCTTCAGGTGTTCGTCACGACCCTTGTCACCGGTGTCGATAGAGGCCACTTCAATTTCGGCGTCAATTTTGACGCTTTTAACGTCTTTGCCGTCATATTCGATAGTGCCGCTGACTTTGGAGAAATGTCCTTTAACGTTCGAGACCATTAAGTGGCGAATTTTGAAGCTGGCATCGCTATGCGGTGTGTCGATTTTCCAAACTGCTGTGGCGGCTGCGGCCGGTGTGGCTTTCTTGGTTGCGGGGGCGGACCAGGCCTGATTGACTGTTACCATGCTGACAAGAGCCAGTGCTCCGCAGATTGATTTTATTGACATCTGTAACTCCTGAAATGATTTACGCCCTAACGAGGGTATATCTTTATAGTGCTCATGATAAGTTTACGTAGAGTTTTTACCATTTTGCTATAGCTTGGTCGATAACCCAGCCTTGCTGTAACATAGATCTGTAGTGAAGTTCGCCTGGAGGCAACCATGGGAAAAGAACAAGTCAAAAAGAAAGAGACCAAAAAGAAGGCCTCTAAGACAATGAAAGAGAAGAAAGCAGTCAAAACTGAGAAGAAAGCTGGGCGCTAACTCTACAGTTTAGTATCGGTGGCATGCCCAACCTGATTGGGCCGGATAGTGGCGTGGCTGAAACCTCTATAGCATTGGGCAGGTCGGCATTGGCATGTCGTTGCTGGCCATTTTTAAGAAAATGACTCACCCACTTGCGTTTAAACAATTGGCTTACTCAGTGGCGGTATTTTGCGTTGGCATTTTTGCTGTCGTTGCCACCAATCGCATCAGGTACGATGGCTTCGCTGCACTGACTGAGCGCTCTAAGCCACTACTTGCTGCGATTAAAGCCTATGAGGCCGAGCATGATGCCGCATCGAAAACTCTTAACGAGCTGGTGCCTAAATATCTTTCGAAAATTCCAGGTACTGGTGCTGGTGCTTATCCAGCATATTATTACACTATTCGCCCTGGAATAAATTGGACATAATTACAATCAACGAATATCAAATATCAGATTTATATTTGCCATTTATTGCATCAACGAGCACCATTTTATTGCTCGCGCCGAAGGGCTCGTCTGCCCTGAATGCATAGGCTTCAAGCTACCGTGGGTGTACGACTGGGTTATAGACGGCCGCTGGAAAAATCGCTTTTAACAGCTTCTATTTTTCTTCGACAAATAAACCATATCCGACACCATGCACATTGCGAATCATCGAAGTGTCAGAGTCGCCGTCAAGCTTTTTACGCAGTCTTTTAATGCAGGTGGTCAATGCTTCACGAGTTGAATCTGATTGGCATGGCCACACGCTATCAAGCAATTTGTCCACGCCAAATAGTTCGCCCGGATGACGCATCAAAAATTCCAGTAAGGCAAATTCTTTGGGCACCAGTTTAATGTCTTCATCGCCTAATGTGACTTTGAAATCTTTGGGGTCAAGGCGCAGCATGCCTACTTCTAAAACATCCCCCACCAGAACCTGTGGCCGGCGCAACAGCGCCCGTATTCTCGAAGTCAGTTCGCGACTGTCGAATGGTTTGGTCAAATAGTCATCAGCGCCGGCATCGAGCCCTTCCAGTTTGTCCGAAAGGTCACGGCGGCCGGTGAGAAACAACACGGGGGTAATGCCGCCGCGGCTGCGAAATTCTTTGAGAATACCGAGGCCGGTTACTTCCGGTAAATTCCAGTCAAGAATGATCAAGTCAAAAATGTATAGCTTCACCTGGCTCAAGGCGTCGGCGCCATTGTTCACGTGCTCGACCAGGTGATTTTCGCGATTGAGGCACTGCACGATCAAATCGGCCAGTTGCTCGTCATCTTCAACGATCAGAATTTTCGCCATCAATGCCCCTTACTGGAGACTCAATCAGCCCGGTTTAACCGTCTGCGGCTGGTAGTATTTGCTGTGGGATGCCAGGGTGAACCAGAACGTGCTGCCTTTACCTTCCACAGATTCTACCCCAATCTCGCCTCCATGCTGCTCGATAATCGCTTTACAGATGGCCAGGCCCAACCCGCTGCCGCGATTGCTGCGCCCGTCTTCGTTTTTGACCTGGCTGAAGCGCTCGAAAATGCTCTCTGCCTTCTGGGCGGGAATGCCGCGGCCCTGGTCGCTGATCAGAATGCGAATCATCCCTTCTTTGGCCCCATTGCCATTTGGTGAATCTTCAGAGACCGGGCTGGCGCTGAGCACGATACTTGAACCGTCCGGAGAAAATTTAAGGGCATTGGAGAGCAGGTTGACAACAACTTGAGTGACTCGCTCTGAATCCATGTACGCTTCAAGCTTATCGTCAAGATGATTAACCAGCTTGATCTTCTGTTTTTTAGCGATGGCTTCAACGGCGCCCACTGATGTATCGATAGCTCTTTTTAAAGATGCTTGCTCCATAATCAGCTCGACGTATCCGGCGTCTAGTTTTTCCAAATCGAGCAGATTATTTATGAGAGCCATTAAGCGGCTGACATTGTCTTGAGCGTTGGTCAAATTTTTCATTGCCTGTGGTGGCAACAGCCCTTCTGCATCTTCTTTCAACATTGAGTGAATCATCTGAATCGATGTCAATGGAGTGCGCAAATCGTGTGATACCACGGCAACGAAATCGCGCTTCATTTGCTCAAGTTGTTTGCGCGCACCGACGTCTTGCACGACGCAGTAGAGCAGCTGTTCTTCTTCAGACCAGGTGGCCGACCAGGCGGTTTCGCAGATGGAATTATCAGAGCGCACCACTTTTACATCAAATCGGCTTGAGCCTTGCGATTGAATTACCTCAGTTAATTTTGCCCGTGCTTCGGCTTTTTCTGAGGGATCAAATAATTCAATTGCTCGCCTGCCGACAATGTCTTCCTGGTCAAAGCGCCACATTGTGCACACCGCTTCGTTGATGCTTGAGAAAATCAATTGTTTATCCAGTGAGCAAACAATGTCGGCCACGTTTTCTAAAATCGCCAGTTCTTTGCGGCGCATAGTAGTGATGTCGCGATACATGCGATGATAAACTTTGTCGATTTGCGCCAATTCGTCGTCTCCCAGAACCCGGGCTATAGGCGGTTTTCCAACGCTCATTCTTTGAGTATTTTGCATAATCAAATTGAGCCGGTCGGTGGTGCTGCGATTGAAAAAATATGTCAAACCAAGGGCTAAACCCACACTTATCAGTACTGAGCTGTAGAGAATGAAATGCAGAATTTGATCGTCTTTGAGCAGCTGTCCTTGTTTTTCTTTATCCAGCAACTCATTTTTACGAGCCAGGCCATCGGTAAGCTCCATAAATTCGTCAATGTCTTTTTGAATATTAGACCAGGCAATGGCAGCTGCAACTTTGTTGCCGGCATCAAATTCTTTTTTAGCGCCAGCGAAAGCATGGTCAATTCTTGAAAGCAGCGAATAAAGCTTAAGCCAGGTTTTTTGATCCACACCTTTGCTTTCTTCCGCCAGGCTTTTAATCAGCCCTATCTCTCTGATGATGGCGGCACTGAGCGATTTGCGCCGCGCCTCGTTTTCTGCTGTGTGATGTCCGCTGGCAATGATGACAAAATTGCAGCGTTGCAGCGTCAAGCCGGTGGCAGAGTTGACATGTGAGAGGACTTCGCGCGAATAGCTCTCCACCACCCGGGCTTTGTCGACGCGATCAAGCTGATAGAGCAAAATAGCGACTAACGTCAGCTCAGCGACTACTGGTATAGCTACGATCAATGCAACTTTGCGGGACAGCTTCAATAAAAATGCCCCTCGAGAGGCTTTTGGGAAGCCATCATTTTAGCATCACGCTGTCTGCTGCCAGCAGTTTGACAATATTCGACCCTATGCTGCTCAAGTGAACTAACCTAAGTGCAGGGGTGGAACAATGAAAGGCGACGCGGCTGCGGATGATGCGCACAAATTGATTGGCTACATTCAAGAATCGCACAACAAACACAATAACAAAGAGCAAATCGAAGCGTCTGCCGAAAATGTGAAAGAGCTCTTCGCTCCGATGACGCGAGCTCATATTGAAGAAGTGCGGGCGGCATACGGCCACATCACCGGCCACAATATGCGCGGTGATATAAGCTCCAATCGAGTCTGGACCCAAGATATTGATGCCATCTCGCTCTACACCAAAGGCAAAGATCGGCTGAGCAAAAGTAATGTGCAAGAACTTTGCGGTGATGCGCGTGACGAAGGCAACTATAAGCTTTTCGCCGAGACCTTCAATCAGGCCAGTCGCCATGATCGAGTGGCATTGAGGGTAATGCTCGATAAAAAAGGAACCATCGATGTCGGCAACCACATTTTTACTATTTCGGGCAACGGCACATTGAAAACTTTGACTGATGATGCCCGCGCTTTTCGCAAACTTTTTCCTAAGAACAGCAACCACATTAACCAGGGCGACTATGGCACTTGCTACTTAGATTCAAGTTTGTTTGCCATTTCTCGGGCGGAGTGCGGTGAATTTCATCTGGCTAAAATGATCAAGCCTGACGGTCATGGGGCCTGGAATGTCACTCTGCCGTCTAATCCGCTCAAGCCGATAAAAGTCGCTAGAGATGACATTGATAATTTCGCCTGGGAAAAAAAAGGTGTGACTGGTTCTTTAGGAATTAGAATTCTCGAGGCAGCCTACGGCAAAGAGCGCGAGCTTAAGGGCGAGGTGCCGAAATATTCACTGGCTGACGAGTGGAGAGACAATTTTGCCATGGGTCGCCTGGGCGGTACGAAGCGACATTTGCTTGCAGCCGGCACCGGCGGCAGCTCCAATGAACTGTTAGGCGAATTGGTAAATCCTAAAGGTGTTTTACGGCCTGACTGGAATCACGATAATGTGCACCGCGCCTTAGATTTCTGGGCGGCGCATGGTCCGCACATGGCAGTTACGGCTTCAACCGAAGCGCAGAAAAATTTCAAAGGCCCTGTTTACTATGATGTTGAGAAGAAAATGCACACCGCTGATCCAGAGCATCGCATTATTTTCGGACATGCTTATATTGTGGTGGGCATTGACCCAGCGCGTAAGGAAGTCACCATTGCCAATCCATGGGATACCAAGAAAGCTTTCAAACAAAGCTATGATGATTTCTATAAATATTTTGCTGAAGCCGATGGTGTTCGCGTGCAAACAGCGCCTGCTATTAAGAACAAATAGCGCAAAAATGTAGCCATTTCTTTCGCCAGGCTTTCGCGTTCATGGGCCGTTCTTGCAAGCTTGCGCACAGCTCCCTCGCTTATGCTGAAATTAGCAGTTAAAGCTGAGGCACCATGTTGAAAAGCAATACCAGTGATTCGTTTGGTTGGTTCATCGTTGCAATCTTTTTAAAGATGGTTGCCTTATGCTCTGGCTCGATGAGTTTCATGTGATACCGAAAACGGTGGCAAGTGTTTTCGAGCATGTGAGGCTCTATAATTTCTTTTTGCTTGCTTCCAACGACCCGCTCGTCGTGCCTGAAGGCGGGGGTAAACTGGCTTTGGCGCCATATTCGCAAGATGAGCTTGCCAAAACATATGCGCTGGAAACGAAATTTGTCGGCGATCGCGACTACATATTAGACAAGCTCGGTCATTATCCGGTCAATACTGATTTGAAACCTGTGTGCGAGTACTCTATTGGATTGCACCTGATCGAGGCGCTAAGCAAGCGCTGAGCGGCTGTGGAAGTGTTACTCAGGTGTTTGTTCTTCGCGCTTAATTTTGCTTTTCATGCGCTCGTCAATCAATGGCTCGATAATTTCTAGAAAATCAGAGGGCGCGATGTCGTTAGGCACCACTTTTCGCGCACCACTTTTTATTGCCTGCAACTCGATGGCATCGTCAGGCATTTTATCAAGACAAAAAATAAATGGAATTGCCGCCAGGTCTTCATCGTGTTGTAATTCGCGCAAGAACGAGAGACCATCGCCATCGCTCATTTTAAAATCACTGACAATCAGCTCGGGCAAGTTTTTATGCGCCAGGAACAGTGAAAGCGACATCGCTGGGCTGGGCACTATTTGGTAGCCAAGTTGCTCTACTGCCGCGCGAGCGAGATTAATGGTTTTAAGCGAAAGACCGGCAATTAATAGTTTGGGAGTTTCCATTATGCTCGATGATGATGGCCGCCTGCTTGAGCTTTACTGAAAGCTTAGGCAACTATAGCGTTTTTGACGTTCATACACCAGAGTCGTTAAACTGTTGGCAATAACTTATGCGGAAGTGAGGCTAGCGATGGAACGGCGCGTACTCGGTAAAACCGGAATGAATGTCAGTGTGCTGGGTTTTGGCGGTGCTGAGATTGGCTTTGAAGGCGCCGAACAGGCGACGGTTGAAAAGCTTTTGACGGCAGCAATCGACCAGGGTTTGAACGCTATTGATACGGCTGAATGTTATGTCAACAGTGAAGAAATGATCGGTCACGCAGTTGCTAAACGTCGATCTGATTTTTACCTTTTTACAAAATGCGGCCACGGCGCTAACTACACTGAAGACGCCTGGTCGGCCAGGGATATTGAAAAAAGTATTGACCGCAGTTTAAAGCGCTTGCAAACCGACTATGTAGACCTCTTGCAATTGCACAGCTGCAGCGGCGAGATACTTAAAAAAGGTGAAGTGGTGGAAGCTTTGCAAGCGGCTCAGAAAGCCGGAAAAGTTCGCTTTATCGGTTATAGCGGAGACGGCGAAGACGCTCTTCTGGCTATCAACATGAATGTTTTCGATACTTTGCAAACCTCGGTCAGTATTTTCGATCAGCAGTGCATCGATATGACTTTACCCCTGGCCCTCGAGAAAAATATGGGAGTTATTGCTAAGCGACCTATAGGAAACGCGGTCTGGCGTCATTCTTCTAAACCGGCCAACGAGTATGTACACGAATATTGGGATCGCCTGCAAAAGCTCAAGTATGATTTCATCAATGGCGACGCTGGCAAAACTTCTGAAATTGCCCTCAGATTCACGCTTTCAGCGCCGGCAGTAACTACCATGATTGTCGGAACAACGAACCCTTCTCGCTGGAGAGACAATGCCGACTTAATCGCTGCCGGTAAACTAAGCGAGTCGGAGCTCACCGCTATTCGTGAGCGCTGGTACGAAGTGGCTGATCAGAGCTGGGTTGGCCAGGTTTAGCTATTGGTCTTGCTTTGCTTTAGGTTTGACAATTTTGACGGGCTCGTCATCAGCTGCGCCTGACTTAATCACGGCTGATACTGAAGTGTCAGCCGACCTGAGCACTTTGCGTAAATAGCGGTCATTGGTTTCCCACGGTTTGGGGCTATAGCCGGTCAATACTTTTAAGCGTTTTTTTGCTTTCAGAACCCAGTCTTCATCACCATATTGGCCGCTGAGAATGCCCAGACCTTTGAAAGTCATGCCTTTCTCATCGCCAATTTCGTTACGCGCTACCATCAGCCACGACTTTATGCATTTGTTAAATACTTCCGGATCCTTTTCCGCCTGGTGCTGCAGTTTTTCATCCAGGGCTTCGGCATAAAGCACTCGCACTTCCATATCGTCATCGTCTAGCTTGATTGCTTTAGTAAGCAGGCGCAGGGCACGGTTGTAATCATTGCGCCGCATGTGTTGCTTAGCTTCAACAAATAGAGTGTGCGCAGTTTCATGGGTAAAAATGCCACTGCCTTCATATTCTGTGGTCGGATCTTCATTTGGCGTGGCGGAGTTGCGAGATTTTTTGCTTACAGGAGCGGCTTCTTGAGCTTCTGCGGCCGTTTCTTCCGGGAGATCGGGAAGCTCTTTCTTGATAACAGCTTTCTTTGCTGGCACAGTTACGGTAACTTTCTTTGCAGGTGGGGCGGCGACAGCGCTTGGCGGGGCTTTTTTAAGCGGTGCGCTGGTGCTAATTGTCGGCGCTGCCTGAGCATTGTCGGCAGGCATGATTAATGAGGCGCAGATGGCGGCGAGATAGATTTGTGATTGCAAATGCACGAATGGCTTGCTCCTGATAGCTGAGCGCTCTTGTCAGGCTGACGCGCTCATCACAGCTGTATAAAGACACAATGGGCACATGTTGTCAATCGCGGGCGGGTCCGTCGATTAATAAGACGCATTAATTCAAGTTGACAGCGTATGCGCTAGCCCATAACATCTATGGTTCATTGATTTTCGCAGCTGTATAAACTTCCACGAGGCACCGTTTGAACCGCAGACTAATATCTCTTTCGGGTATGGTGGCCTGTGCACTGTGGGTAGTGGCACTAAATTCTGCTGATGCCGGCACTAAACCCGATCAAGTTGTGGGCAGCGCACCCTGGTGCCAGGCTGCTGTAACCGCCCCAGCGGCTTGTGGCCCGGTTAAGGGAGTGGTAGGCGGCGCCCCTTTCGTTTGCGAATCGGTGCTCTGGAATAGCTTCAGTGTAACTTTCAAGCAAAGCCACAAACGGTACTGCAAAGTGGTGGTAAATATGATGCAGAGCGAGAAACCGCTCTGCAATAAGAATTTTACTTCTGACAATAATAAGCATGTGCAAGTCTATGTCTATACTCGCGAATCAAGTAAAGCGAAAGTTGTTGAAAAACACTTGACCAGCAAAGACAATTTTGGTCTCAAGTTTAAGCTTGGTGCTTTGCGAGAAAACGATTCGGTGCCCGGTGCCCTAACTTTGCGGCTTCCTGACGGCAGCTATATTAACGGGGCCTTTTTAGCGCAAAAAGCACCCCGAGTAATCTGGGATGATCAAGCAGTGCTGCCCTGATGGCTATAATAAATCGGCATGAAAATCTCGGCTGGGGCAATCGTGACGCAAATAGAGCTGGCGAGACAGTGCCCGCGGCACCAACGAAATTTGGTGGTTTATTCGCTCGGCTGTTTTGCCTGCCGCACATGTTGATTGGCATCTGGCTGGCCTATATGTGTTTCATCAACATAATGCCAATTGCTTTTGGTACTGACGTAGAAGGTCACGTTGAGACTCTCGCACCCCGCGAAGGCAGGCGGAAAACTAGCTATCACCTTTCCTATAACTTTCCTGATGGTGACAAAACCATCAGAAGCAAAACCACTATCGACCGCGCCTTTTATTTATCGCTCAAAGAAGGTTCGCCTGTGCCGGTGCGCTACTGGTCATTGGCGAAAGAGCCCACGGCCTATATCACCTATCCAGGGCACAACCATTTCAACATGTTCTTGCTCTTCTTCACTCTGTTCTGGGATTCAATCATGGGCCTGATATTTTTCACCATGTATCTTCTTCCACTGATGGTTGCGCTCGGTATATGGAAAGCACCACTCAGCCCCAACTAGAGTTTGTTCTGCCCTAAGGCTTTTTATAAGTGATGCGGTAGATATTCCCGGCCAGATCGTCCGAGACAAGCAGAGCGCCATCTGGTGCCACCAGTATGTCCACCGGTCGGCCGGCATATTCTTGTTTTTCTTGGTTGAGCCAACCTTCGGCAAATGGCTCATATTTGAGGGCCTTGCTGCCGTCAAGGGTGACGCGCATAAGGCGGCAGCCGCTTTTCTTGCTGCGATTCCACGAGCCATGCTCAGCTATGAAAACATTGCCTTGATATTGCGGAGGAAACATTTTGCCTGTGTAAAAGCGCATACCCAGCGCCGCCACGTGTGCGTCCAGCGGCATCGCGGGTGGTGCGAACGTCGTATCTTTTGGTGTGCGCCAGCCGAAGAGCGGATCGACTACGTTCATACCGTAGCGATAGGGAAAGCCAAAGTTCATGCCGGCTTTTGGTGCGCAATTGAGCTCGTCTGGCGGAATATCGTCGCCCAGCAAATCTCGTCCGTTGTCGGTAAACCAGAGTTCTTTCGTTTGCGGATGAAAATCAAAACCAACGGTGTTACGAATGCCTGACGCAAATTGTTCCAGTTTGCTGCCGTCTTTATTCATGCGCATCATTGAAGCGTATATTTTTTTAGACGGTTCGCAGACATTGCATGGCGCGCCCACCGGCACATAGAGCTTGTCGTCTGGGCCGAAGCGAATATACTTCCAGCCGTGGTGTCGGTCTGAAGGAAATTGCTCTGTCACCACTGCCGGTGCCGGTACCTTGGGCAATAATCTTTCAAGATTGTCGTATCGCAAAATGCGATTGATCTCGGCCACATATAGAGACCCATTGTTGAATGCCACGCCATTGGGGCAGCTGAGTTCTGATGACAGGGTCATTAGTTGATCGGCCACACCGTCTTTGTTTGTGTCTCTCAGTGCGTAGACTTTGCCGTTTTTGTTTATTTTTGTGCCCACGAATAATGTGCCGTCTGGGCTCATTGTCATCTGTCTGGGGCCGTCCATGCCGCTGGCAAAAGCACTAATGTGAAACCCCGGGGGCAATTTAATAGATTTTGTCAGGCTGGTAGGCGACTGAGCATAGGCTGCAGTAGCAATGGAGAGGGGCAATACCACCATTGCCAGAACAAATTTAATTAAACGGAACCTGAAACGGAACCTGGGGGAGATAAGCCAGTCACACAAATCACTTCCCTTCACAAGGTTAATAAGCATCATGGTTTTTTTATGGCTCCCCAGTATTCTTTTGAGTATTGGTCTCACAGTCTTACTCAATATGCTGTTCAAAAAGTAATTCTAGAGCATTGTTTTAGAGTACATCTAGAGCAGGATCGATCCGATTTTCTGTACTTTCACAGAATCGTCGAGCACACGCTCGGCTTGCTCCGGGCCACGGGCTGGCAGATTCACAGCCGAGTCGTCATGGTGAAGAATGCCAACTTGCATAATCACGCTGGCCTGGTCCCAGTAGACATTCAGGCGTGCAAGCTTATCAAGACAAAATGTGGCCAGCATTACTAGCGGAATGGCCACACTTTTATTAGTGGGTGGCACCCCGGGCAGAATAAAATCCATTTGTCGGTCGTGAGTGAACGATAGAATAAGTTCATCTACCACTCGATTGGCGCTCACAGTGCGTGATATCGATGTCAATCTGGCGTCGCCGCTCAGGGCTTTGAACAAGTCTTGATAAAAACGCTTCAACTCGTTCACGCTGTGTCCGCCTGTCAAAGTTGGCAGGAAAGTTACTACAGCATCTTCCGCCAATGTCTCCATTGTGCCTTCTAGATTTTTCTGATTGACGGCAGTGAATAAATGATGATCGAATAATCCTTCGACATCGACCCGCGGGCCAATTGTATCGTGCAAAAATTCAACCGTGCGCGATTGTGCTAGAAGTGCCGCCCGCTGGTTGTATGAAGCTCGCGCGTCGCAGTTAAAGCCGTGGCCGGTATTTTCATATACAAACACTCTGGCGTGATGATTGCTCACCATTTTGGTCATCAATTTTTCCATCGATGTCTGCGGTATCAAATCGTCGTTGGCACCAAGATGGAAAATTATCGGGCAGCTTAAACGATTGGCGTCACTTAAATATTTATCGGTGTCTGCGCCATAGTAGCAAACCGCGGCGTCAAGTCTGGCCTGGGTAGCCAGTCTATACGCCAGCCGGCCGCCCATGCAAAAACCTAGAGCGGCAATGCCACCAGAAACATGTTCAGAGTGGCGTAAATATTCCAGAGCGCATTTTAAATCTTGCAAGCCCTGCTCTTCGTTGAACTTAGCTTTGTAACCGAGTGCTTTTTCCATGTCGTTGCCGCTATAACCCAGTTCAACGTCAGGCCACATGCGAAAGAATAAGTCGGGTGCCAGCACCACGTAGCCGTTTCGGGCATAGTGATCGGCTACTTTGCGAATGTGCGGATTGACGCCGAAAATCTCTTGAATTAATAGAATCGCCGGGCCGGTGCCTGTTTTCGGCAGCGCCAGATAACCAGAAAAAGTTTCTCCATCGGCAGCTGTGAGAGAAATTTTCTGGTGCGACATGCTTTTATCCTTTTCAAAGCTATTCAAACCAATTGAGCAAGTCAATGGTGATCGGTTCACCTTCAGGCAAAAATTCTAAGTCTTGGTCAAAATGCATCAGGCAATTGGCATTGGCCAGACCTGTGAGCATGTGTGATTCCTGGCCGCTGGCAGGCATGGCGCTGAGAACGCCTAATTCTGTGGCTGTGACCATGCCCCGCACAAAATCTAGTCGGCCTGATTTTTTCTTCAAGTTGCGAGCGACCTTTGCCTTAAATCGTTTGGGCTTGCTTTCGAAATTTTGCATTTTCATGATTGCCGGTTTGACAAACAAATTGAATGTCACCAGAGCCGATACCGGATTTCCGGGCAGGCCGAAAACCAGTTTACGATCGCCGATTGATGTATCACAAGTGTCAAAAGTGTGACCTTCTGCCACGCCAAAATAAACAGGCTTGCCCGGTTTGATGGCGATGCGCCAGAACACAGTGTCTACGCCAAGATCTTCGCAAACGTCTTTGACATAATCGTACTCGCCAACAGATACTCCGCCGGCAGAAATAATCAGGTCAGAATTCTCCAGTGCTTCTTTAATAACTTTCGCTGTTTCTTCAGGGTCGTCGCGTACGTGATAGCGCACTACGTTTTGAACGCCCATGGCATTTAACGCTGCTACCAGAGCATATGAATTAGAGTTGTAAATTTCGCCTTCGCCCAGTGGCTCGCCTGGCTCTTTCAGCTCGTTGCCTGTGGCTATCACAGCCACTTTTGGGCTTCTGTATGTTTTAAATTCGGTTATACCAAGGGTGGCAATTAAGCCTATGATTGGCGGTGAAATCATAGTGCCTGGTTTTAAAACCGTGGCGCCGGCTTCAATTTCTTCGCCCTGCAAACGAATGCTTTCGCCAATTCTGGTTTTGCAAGATACATGTATATAATCGCCGTCCACCCGGCAATTTTCTTTCATCACTACTGCTTCAACTGTGCCAGGCACCGGGGCTCCAGTGAGAATACGCGCGCATTCGCCCTGGTTGAGTGTTAATCCGGCGCATTCTTGAATGCCTGCTGCCACTTCGCCAACCATTTTTAATTTGACCGGGTTTTGCGGAGTGGCCGTCAGTAAATCTTCAACCAGAACACCGTAACCGTCTACGGCCGAATTGTTGAATTGAGGCAAATCAAAAGCGGCTTTCAGTGGTTCGGACAATACTTTTTTTAGTGCCGTAGATAGAGTGCTGGTCTCACTAGACAAGGGCTGGCAATTCTCGAGAATGGCTTTGAGCGCTTGCTCATAAGTCAACATAGAATCTTGCAATTTAGGTGCACAATCACTGGTGTTCATGATTTATGCCTTTTTTTTTATGACTGTGACCTTCACCTTCAAGCATTTTAAAAGCGTGATTAATAGCAGGGAACAGCACGGTCATGCCATCTTGAGCCGCACCGAGAGAACCGGGCAAGCTGACGATAATTGTTTTATCGCGCACTCCGGCAACAGAACGGGAAAGCATTGAGAATGAATTGCGGTTTTGACTATAATCTCTGATTGCTTCTACCACTCCCGGCAATTCTTTTTCAATTAAACCCTTAAGAGCGTCTGGTGTATTGTCACGCGGTCCGATACCGGTACCGCCGGTGGTGATCAGCAGATTGACTTGAAGATCGTCGCAAATACGGCGTACCGCCGGCACGATTTCGGCCTCATCGTCGGGCAGCACTAAAAATTCCGTCAGTTCAAAGCCGCGAACTAGTAATTCGCCGGCAATATATTTGCCTGATGAATCTTCAGAATTGCCCGCTGCGACGCTGTCAGACAAAACGACTACAGCCGCTTTAAGTACTTTTCCGTCAGCCGGTGGTGGCGCATAATCGCTTTTGCCGCCGGTTTTACTTAGCAGGGTGATTGATTCGATTTCCATCAAATCATCGATCATCTTGGCCATGTCATAGATAGTTAAAGCCGCTACCGAAGCCGCTGTCAGTGCTTCCATTTCTACACCGGTCTTGTAAATGGCCTTGACTTTTACTTCAATTTCAATGCGATCTTCGTCTAATTGAAACTCGACGCCAACAAAATCAACGGGCAAAGGATGGCAGTAAGGAATTATCTGGCTGGTATTTTTGGCCGCCTGAATAGCGGCGACTTTAGCTACTGCCAGTGGGTCTCCTTTGGGTAAGGTGCCGCCTTTGATTTGCCTGATTGTGTTCGGGCTCACTCGCAATATTGCTCTGGCCACCGCTGTTCTCAGCGTATTTACTTTATGCGAGACATCGCGCAACTTTCCCAAACCCCCGGTGAATTAGCCGCCTATTTCAATCATGGCCCTGTTCTCGCCTGCGGCAATCTCTTCTGCCGGCGGATGGGCCTCTGGTTTTTGCACCAGAGAGTAAAGAATCATACCTTCAAGGTCGTTGTCACTAGCGCCTTTGCGCATGGCGTCGCGCAAATTGATTTCGGCCGGATAGAACAAGCAAGACTTGATTGAGCCATCATTTGTCAGGCGCAGTCTGTTGCAGGTGGAGCAAAAAGATTCTGACATCGAAGTAATGAAGCTCACCGAGCCACCACCGGCGATAGCATAGTCTTTGGCCACGGCAGAGGGATCATTGACCATGCGCGTCAACTCATAGCGCTTCTCGATCTCAGCCAGCATGTCTTTGTAAGTCACTACTTTGGCGCTGGTCCACTGATTGTCTTTGAAGGGCATGTATTCGATGAAACGCACATTGATTTTGTGCTTGGCGGCAAAGTCGGCAAAAGCCATGACTTCGTCGTCATTAACGCCGGCCATCACCACCATGTTTATTTTTAAACTATCGAAGCCACATTCGATAGCGGCGTAAATTCCAGCCATCACTTGATCAAATTGATCGAGGCGGGCGATGGCGGTGAAGCGCTCTTTTGAAAAGGTATCGAGGCTGATGTTGAGAGCGTTGAGCCCCAGTTCTTTTAACTCTTTAGCATGCTCTGCCAGCAAGGTGGCATTGGTGGTCATGGCTAAAGTTTTTAGCTCGGCAATGGCACCGAGATCTCTTACCAGTGTGGACAAACCTTTTCTTACCATGGGCTCGCCGCCGGTAAGTCTGATTTTGGTAATGCCCATAGCAGCGAAAATCACAGCCAGTCTGGTGATTTCTTCATAGGTCAAAAGTTCGTCGCGTTTTTTCCATTCCAAACCGTCATGCGGCATGCAATAAACGCAGCGCAAGTTGCAGCGGTCGGTGACTGAAATGCGCAGATATGAATGCGCCCTGCCGAAGCTGTCTATCAGTCTATTTGGAGCCATGGCTGGCCTCACAGGCTGATGCACTGCTCAAATGCTGACAATTTACCCAATCAGAACTTCCGCCTTCATATGTTTCTTTTTTCCAGATTGGCAGGCGTGTTTTAATTTCGTCGATGATGTAGCGCGAAGCAAGATACGCCTCATGGCGATGAGCGCTGGTGACGGCGACAAAAACGGCCATTTCGCCTACTTTTAGCTCTCCCACCCGGTGCACGCACAGCGCGTCCAAAATGCCAAAACGCGTGTGCGCTTCATCTAAGATATTTTCGGCTTCCGTTTGACCGAGCGTTTCGTATGCTTCGTATTCTAAAGTTACTACCGCTTTGCCTTCATTGCGGTTGCGCACAATTCCTTCAAAACAAACAACCGCTCCGGCTCTGTCATCTTCAAGAGATTTTTTCAGTGGGTCTATTTCAAATTTTTCAGCGGCAAATTTAAACATTTCAACCACCTGCCACTGGTGGAATAAACACTACTTGAGCGCCCTCAGCAAGCGGTTCTTGCCAATCGACAAATTTGTCGTTGAGAGCAACGCGCAATTGATTTTGTTTAAGTGAAAAGCCATGTGCGGCGGCAAGGTCGTTGTAAAGCGCGCTTAAAGTGGCTGCTTCGGTGCTCACTTTTTCGCTGGTTAAACCGCGCTGGTCTTTTAAAATTGCAAAGTAACGCACGGTCACAGTGACGTTAACCTTTTCGGCGTCTCTATTTTCAGCAATTTCCATGGTCACGTTCCGCCGTTATCGCCAGCGCTTGCCATCGTCTTTTATCTGTGGCTCTGCTGGCAATTATATACTGTGTGCTCCGTTCAGCAGATTATTGCATTGGAGCATTCATGCCTGAAGTCAAAAGTGAACAAGTAAGCGCTTCCTGCGGAGCCTGGCCTTCTCCTATTGCCGCAGAACAGGTGGCCCGTGGCGCTCTCAGGCTCAGTCAGACCGTTTACGACAGTGACGGCGAAACGCTCTATTGGCTGGAAGGCCGACCGGCGCAAGGCGGGCGCTCTATTTTAGTCAAGCGCGCGGTCAAAGCCGGCGGTGAACTTTGCACCAGCGACATCAATAGCGGTGAAGACAGCATTCGCAGTCTGGTACACGAATACGGGGGGGGAGCCTTCTCTGTCGACAGCGCTGAAATTGCTTATTCTAATTTTACCGACCAGCGGGTCTACCTCGCAGAAGGCGCCAAGCATAAGGTGGTAAGCGCCGCGCATGTCGGCAACACTCACCGATATGCCGACTATTGCTTCGATCGCAGGCACAATCGCTTACTTTGCGTTTTAGAAGTGCATGCCCCGGACGCTGTCGAACCCAGCAACTGTATTGCTTTTCTGCCTCTACCAGCGGCAGGTGGCGGTAGCGAACAGGGTGAAGAGCCGGTGGTGCTCGCTTCAGGTTTTGATTTTTATTCATCGCCGCGCATAAGCCCAGACGGTAAGCATTTTGCTTATTTATGCTGGCGCCACCCCAACATGCCGTGGGACGGCTGCGAGCTGCATCTGGCCGAAGTTGATCAAGATGGAAGGTTGCACAATGTCAGGCTGGTGGCCGGCGGCAGCGATTGTTCGGTGTTTCAGCCCCAGTGGTCACCGCAGGGCAAGCTTTTCTTTGTGGCCGACGATTCTGGTTACTGGCAGCCTAAAGTGATTTGCGATCTTTCCACCCTTAAGGCCGAGACTCTCGTTACAGACCCAGCCTTTGCCGAATGCGAGTTCGGGCAGCCCATGTGGGGTTTCGCTCAATCTTGTTATGCCGTGCTTTCTGAGCGCCTGGCTATTTTCGCCTTCAATCGTCGCGGCATCTGGTCGCTGGCCCGAGTTGAACTCGATTTTGAGCACGAGCACAAGCTGGTAGAAATTGATTCGCCCTACACTGAATTTGCTTATCTGACCGGCGGCAAAAATCGCGTGGCCATGCTGGCAGCTTCTGCCTCACAACCGCAAAGTGTGGTGGAATTAGATTTACAAACAGGAGCATTTTTGACGATCAAAAGTGCAGCAGACGACCTGCCCGACCCTGCTTACATGTCGGCTCCGCAAGTGATTGAATTTCCCACCGTCGGCGGCAAAACTGCTTTTGCTTTTTATTACGCGCCCAGCAACCCCGATTACAAATCACTGGCAGGCGAGGCGCCACCGCTGGTGGTGAAATGTCATGGCGGCCCCACCGGCGGGGCATCAAGCAGCCTTTCGCTTGGTATTCAATACTGGACCTCACGAGGATTTGCCATCGTCGACGTCAACTATGGCGGCAGCACAGGCTTTGGCCGCGAATATCGCAAGCGCTTAAACAATAATTGGGGCGTGGTCGATGTCGAAGATTGCCGCAAGTGTGTGGAATATCTGGTGGCTAAAGGTCTGGCCGACAGTGAGCGGGTGGCCATCACCGGCGGTAGTGCGGGCGGCTACACTGTTTTGTGCGCCCTGACTTTTACCGATACATTTAAAGCCGGTGCCAGTCACTACGGCATCGGTGATCTTGAAGCTCTGGCCCGCGACACCCACAAGTTTGAAGCGCGCTACCTCGATAATTTAGTGGCCCCCTATCCGGCCGGCCGCGACCTTTATTTCGAGCGATCACCGATCAATCATGTGGATAAGCTCAATTGTCCGGTGATCTTTTTTCAGGGATTAGACGACAAGGTCGTGCCCCCGAATCAGGCCGAAGCCATGGTCAACGCTTTGAAAAGCAAAGGCATCGCTGTGGCCTATATCACTTACGAAGGTGAAGCCCACGGATTTCGCAAAGCCGAAAACATTGTTCGCACTATTCAGTCTGAATACTATTTCTTCACCCGCATATTCGGCATCAAATCGGAGCACACCGTTGAGGTTCAAATCGAAAACTTGAGTGTTATATAGAATTTAATTGTCAATAGCTTCAAGTCTTAGTGCGGCGGGGTTTCTATTCCACTAGAATGACTCTTGCGTATATGTTTATGTACTGGTTTCGAACAGGTATCCGGCGGCTGACGGGGACGATTTGTGGGAAGCTCTTGCACCAAGTTACTCGTTTGCACCAAAGGCAAGCACTGTTCAGCTCGCGATTCGCAAGACGTGCTCACGTTCTTGCGCAAAACCATCGAGAAAGCACAGCTCGATTATGTTTTGAAAGTAAAAAAGACAGACTGTTTGGGGCTTTGCAAGCACGGGCCGGTGGTACAGATCGACGCTAAAAGCAGGGTCAAGGACAAAGCTAAAGACAAGTTTAAAGACAAGGCGGCGGTCAGCTATGGCGGCGTCACCGAAATAGATTGCATCGATATTATCGAACGCCATATATCCAAAAACAAACCAATTAAGAGATTATTGATTAAACGCGGCAAACAGAAATAGGCTTTCTGCTGTAAATTAATAGCACTGCGTTAAGGATGATCATGGCCAACGAGCCTTCCGGAACCCCTGCAAAGATTACGGGCGAACCTCTGTTTACTAGAGTTTTGTCTGATTTGAAGCAGCACAGACCACAACTGGCTGAGCGTATCGCAGCCAATTCGTCGGTGCTCGAACGGGTGCGTGATTATGAGAAACAGACTGCGCTGGTAACAAAGCAGGTCAGCCTCGCCGCTGCTAAGGGTGAAGACATTGAAAAGCTGGCTTTGCTCGACCCCATAACCGAGCTTTACAATCACAGAGCCTTTGTCAAAGAATTAAAAGCTGAGCTTGCAAGAGCCAAGCGCTACAAGCATCCGGCTTCGCTGGTTTTACTTAGCGTTGATGGATACGATGACCTGGCCAGCCAATTCGGCCCCCTCACTGCTGAAGCTATACAAAAAATTGTCTCGCACGCTATTCGCAGCGCCTTGCGCGAAGTTGACGTGGCCTCTAAATATAATCAGTGGCAGTATGCCGTGATTTTGCCGCAGACTAACGCGGCCGGTGCATCTCTTGTTGGCGAACGCATGCGCTTGCGGGTAGGCAATCAGGCTATCAATCACAACGGTCAGAATTTCTCAGTTACTGTCAGTGTGGGCGTGGCGACTTTCCCTGATCATGCAGATGAATATGATATTTTAATTGCCTGTGCTATCGAGGCACTCGAAACAGCCTTGATGCGCGGCGGTGATCGAGTAATTTCGGTTTAGATGTAGGCACTATATTCGGTGGCTTCTATTGCTGATGCTAATTGGCGGGTTGTTGTTTCGTGGCAAAATACGTCCGGACGTATTTTGTTTGCCGCAAGTGAGGCTGTTAGCTGGAAGATTTACGCCCGGGCGTAAATCTTCCAGCTAACAGTCCAATATTAGACCAATGCTCTATACTACCGCCTCTGAAGATGCCCCATAGTTGAGGCAGGCTGGTGACGAAAGAAACAGGCAAAAATAATCAGGACGATGACGACAAATCAAAGCGTCCAGACGGTCAAACCAGGCGCGAATTTATGGTCAGCGCTGCAGCCGTCGGCACCGGGTTAGCCCTTACCGGAATTCCCAGCGCTGAAAGCGAGGTTATTAACGACCCAAATACGGTGACCATTCAAGTGCCAAGCCCCCCCTCAATCGATAGCTGTAGAGTTGACCGTCAATGGTGAAACAAAGTCTGTCAGCATCGACCCTCGAACCTCTTTACTCGACGCTTTGCGCGAGTATATGGGCCTGACCGGCTCTAAAAAAGGCTGTGACCACGGTCAGTGTGGCGCCTGCACTGTACTTGTCGACGGCCGTCGCATTAACTCTTGCCTGACATTTGCCGTTATGTATCAAGGTCAAAAAGTCACCACTATCGAAGGTCTGGCTAATGGCGATCAGCTGCACGCTGTGCAACAAGCTTTTGTCAAACATGATGGCTTTCAGTGCGGTTACTGTACACCGGGTCAAATATGTTCAGCGGTGGCAATGCTAGCCGAAGCTAAAGCTGGTTGCGCCAGTGCCGTCACTGCCGATCTGGCAGCCGCAAACGTGACTTTGACCGATGAAGAAATTCGCGAGCGTATGAGCGGCAATTTGTGCCGTTGTGGTGCCTATCCTGGAATTGTCGAAGCGATTCGCTCGCTGGCGGAGGCTTAATCATGAAACTATTTACTTATGCAAAAGTGGCTGGTGGAGCTAGTAACGCTCTGGCCGAAGCTAAAGGCAAAACAGGCTCACACCACATTGCCGGTGGTACCAATCTAATTGACCTGATGAAAGAGAACGTCATGGCGCCGGCTCATCTGGTTGATATTAACGCGCTTGAATTAAATCAAATCGAATAACTTGGTAGTGGTGGCGTCAAGATTGGCGCTCTGGTTAAAAACAGCGACCTCGCTAATCATCCATATATTCGCCAGAACTATCCGGTCCTATCTCGGGCGTTGCTCAGTGGTGCTTCGGCACAATTGCGCAACATGGCTTCTGTGGGCGGCAATTTATTGCAACGCACACGCTGTTCATATTTTTATGATGTAGTGCAGCCTTGCAACAAGCGTGTGCCAAATAGCGGCTGCCCGGCTATTGATGGTTACAATCGTATGCACTCTATTTTAGGTGCGAGCAGCAAGTGCATTACGGCCCATCCCTCTGATATGTGTGTTGCTCTGGCCGCTCTAGATGCGGTGGTGCACACTACCGGGCCAAGCGGCGATCGCAAAATTGCACTGGTTGATTTTCATAAATTGCCTGGCAATACTCCCGAAATCGAAACAGTGCTTTTGCCCGATGAACTGATTTGTTCCGTTGAATTGCCGCCATCTACTTTCGCCAAGAACTGGTGTTATCTCAAAGTGCGCGACCGCGCTTCATATGCGTTCGCACTGGTGTCAGCGGCAACCTGCCTTGAAATCGAGAATGGCCAAATCAAGTCGGCCACGATAGCTTTAGGTGGAATTGCACCAAAACCATGGCGGGCTGTTGAGGCTGAAAAGTTACTTGTTGGTAAGGCTCCCAGTGAGCAAACATTTAAAGCCGCTGCCGATGCTGCGCTTGAAAATGCTAAAGGGTATGAGCACAATAATTTCAAAATTGAAATGAGCAGACGCACCGTTGTCAGGGCACTCAAAGTGGCCGCCGGGGGTGTAGCATGAGTATTATTGAAACTACCAAGCTGGGCCTGGTTGGCAAAGGTTTAGACCGGCTGGACGGGCCTTTCAAGGTCATGGGCAAGGCGCGTTATTCGGCAGAATTTCCAGCTAAAAAAATCACCTACGCTGTCGGAGTTGGTGCCGACATTGCCAACGGCAAGATCCGCAGCATCAACACCGCTGGTGCTGAAGCAGCTCCAGGAGTGATTGCCGTGATCACCCACAAAAATAGACCACCACTTGTGGACGGAAAAACTTTTGCCGGCGGCGGCGCTCAAGGCGAGCTGCGCATGCCCCTGGCAGATAATGTCATTAATCATGCCGGTCAATACATCGCGGTGGTGGTTGCCGAATCGCTCGAGTGCGCGACTTATGCTGCAAATCTAATCAAAGCTGTCTATATAGAAGAAGATCCGGTGGTTGTCTTTGACGACAAGCGGGCCCAGCGCTACCCAGCTAAACAATGGTTTGGCGAGGCGGTGACTAAAAACCGCGGTGAGGCTCAGACGGCGCTTCTGGCTTCAGCTGTATCAGTAGACAATAAATATCGCACTCCCACTCAGAGCCATAACCCTATGGAGACCCACGCTACTATGGCAGTATGGGAAGGTGACAAACTTACCGTATACGATGCCACTCAAGGTCTCTATAACACGCGCAAAGCCCTGGCGCTCTCATTCTCAGTGCCTGAGTCCAATGTCAGAGTGGTTTGCAAATACATCGGCGGCGCTTTTGGCTGCAAGGGGGCTATGTGGCCCCACGTTTTGCTTACAACTTTAGCCGCCAGAGCGGTAAATCGGCCGGTCAAGCTGGTTCTGACCCGAGCTCAAATGTTCACCAATGTCGGCCACCGTGCCGAGACCGAGCAACGTGTCGCTCTTGGCGCCACCGCCAACGGTGCTATCCAGGCAATTATTCACCATGGCACATCGCATACTGCGGTTGACGGTGAATTCGTTGAGGTGTTTACTAAAGCTACTCCGATGATGTACGCATCGCCTAATCTGTCTGTTTCGCAAGACCTGGTCAAGCTCAATAAACAGATGCCTACATTTATGCGGGCGCCTGGTGAAACTCCCGGTATGTTCGCCTTAGAATCAGCCATGGACGAGCTTTCGTATGCTGTAAAAATTGATCCGGTTGATTTGCGGCTGATTAACTATGCCAAAAGAGATCCAGATAGCGGCCATCCTTTTTCCAGCAAAAGTTTAATTCAGTGCTACAAACTCGGCGCTGAAAAAATAGGCTGGAATAAACGCAGCGCCACACCAGGCAGCCGCAAAGAAGGCGACTGGTTGTTAGGTCTGGGCATGGCGTCGGCTACTTATCCCACCGTGCATTTTAATTCTATGTGCAACGGGCTATTGAAGGCCGACGGAATTTTCTTATTTACAAGCAGTACCCACGAAATGGGCACGGGTACTTGCACCGTTATGAGCCAGATTGGCGCCGGGAGGCTTGGAGTGCCGGTTGAGCTCGTCACCTTTGAATTGGGAGATACTGATTTGCCGATGGCGCCGATCTCAGGAGGTTCGGCTACCGTGGGCAGTGCCGTAGACGGCGCCGCTGTGGAGATTCAAAATGCTCTTAGCAAGCAGCTGTCTGAATCGCCCCTGTCGCCTTTTAGCGGAGTGCCTCAAGAGAAAATTGTTGTCTCCGGCGGCAAATTTACTGTGGTGGGCAAGTCAGAGACTCTGAGTTATGTGGATGCCCTCAAGCTCTTAAAGTTGCCGTCTCTCGAAGTGAAATATCAAACTCATTTCAATGATAAAGCCAAGAGCTTCTCTATGCATTCATTCGGTGCTCACTTTGTCGAAGTAAAAGTCGATCAAGATTTGGGCACTGTGCGGGTGACGCGTGTTGTATCGGTAATGGCCAACGGTCGCATTGCCAATGAGAAAACTTGCCGGTCACAAGTGCACGGCGGCGTGATTATGGGTATCGGCATGGCTCTTGAAGAAGCGACCCTCTTTGACAGTCGCAGTGGGCGCGTGGTGAACAGAAGCCTGGGCGAATACTATGTGCCGGTCAATGCCGATATTCCGCCTATTGAAGTGCATTTCATTGCTGAGACAGATAAAGAGATCAATTCCATCGGTGCCAAAGGCATTGGCGAAATCGGCATTACCGGTGTAGCCGCTGCTGTTGCAAATGCCGTCTACAACGCCACGGGCAAACGCATCAGACACTTGCCGATTACAGCCGACAAGCTCTTTGTCTAAAATTTAAATGGATCATTTAAATGGAAAATCTAGATGGATGATTTAGTAAGATTACTGGCTGCTTTTCCCGCTCTGGAAAAAGCCGACCAGCTACAGGCTGTGGCTACCGTGGTCAATACCCGTGGGTCGTCCTACCGCCGGCCTGGCGCCCGTATGGTGATTGGCTCTCAGGGCACTATGCACGGTGCCGTTAGTGCCGGTTGTCTGGAGCGCGACATTATTGCTCACTGCCGGTCTCTAGGCCACGAGCCTGTGCTGTTAACTTATGACGGCAACAGTCGCGACGATCTTATTTTTGGTTTAAAGCTTGGTTGCGACGGCATTGTGCAGATACTTTTAGAGAGTGCGGCATCCGATAGCCGTTATTTGGCCAGAATGGAGACGCTGGCAAAGACCGTGCCTGCATTATTGTCGTCACAAAAAAGAGTGGTGGCAGCCACGATTTTCAGTTTGCAAGATTCTTCAGGCAATCAGATATTCTCGGTTATGGGCACGGTTCTTGTATCCGGTATCGGTCAATCATGCGCTCTGGCGACGTTGCCCGAAACAATTCTTGCTTACCTGCAAGATCAATCACAAAAGTTGCTCGCTGAAAGCGGTGCGCAGTCGCTGGTGGTGCGAAAAAATCTAGACGGTTTTACCGTGCACGCGTTGCTGGAAATCGTTCAAGCCTCGCCCCGTCTGGTCATATTTGGTAGCGGACGAGACGTGGAGCCTTTGCGCGAAATTTCAGCACTGATGGGATGGCAAGTCATTCTAGTCGGTGAACGCCGAGATATTGATGCTTTTATTGATGAAAGTCGCTGCGATGCCGCGGTAGTCATGACTCATGATTATGAGCGAGATAAATCAATATTGGCTGCGCTTTTTAACAGCGAGGCCTCCTACATAGGAGTTGTTGGCCCACGTCGCCGTGCCGACAAACTTTTAGCAGAGCTGGCTCTGGCTGGGGTGCCCATTACACCAGCTGCAATCGGTCGACTCTACAGCCCGGTTGGTTTAGATATTGGGGCTGAACGTCCTGAAGAAATTGCCCTGGCAATTGTGGCTGAGATCAAGGCTGTTTTGGCTAGCCATGGTGGTGGCATGTTGCGTCACAAGCAAGGCCCTATTCATCAGGCTCTACCGCAAGGTGGTGAGTTGGCTGAAGGCACAACGCTAAACGCTATTTGTAATCTATGACTGCTGCAGAGCACGTTGTGGCAGTGGTGCTTGCTGCCGGTGCCTCTACCCGCATGGGTACAGCAAAGCAGCTCTTAACTGTAGATGGCAAATCACTATTGCAAATCGCCGTAGATGCAGCCGCTTGTGCAATGCCAGAGGTTTGCCAGTCGGTAGTAGTGCTTGGTGCCAATGCCGAACAAATTAGAGACGCCGTCGACTTTGGTCAGAGCAAAGTATTGCAAAATAACGACTGGCAACGCGGCCTTTCAAGCTCGATCGTTTGCGCCGTCAAATACATCGAACAAAATCTGCCCCAGGCAAGTGGAGTAATTTTGATGTTAGCCGATCAGCCTTAGGTCGGTGGCGCAGTGCTCGCAGAGATTATTGCCAAACAAAAGCAGAGCGGAAAGGCTATCGTCGCTTGTGCTTTCAATTCACAATCAGGAGAGCAAATTGCCGGGCCACCAGCCTATTTTGCCCGGGAGCTGTTTGCCGAATTACTAGCGCTTAGCGGAGATAGCGGCGCTCGCAAGGTTGTGCTCGCTGACGCTAGCCGCGTTACTACCGTGGACTTTCCCGCTGGTGCAGTAGATCTTGATACAAGAGCCGACTATGAAAAGGTTACCGCTTTAAGACGCTCTACTTTTTTTAAATGATGACCGCACCGGAATGCCATCATCACTAAGTCGTGCTCGAATGCCGGCAATCACTTTTTCATAATTACTCTCTTCGAAAAAGTCTTTATATTTCTCCAGAAGGTCTGGGCGATTGTTGGCGCCCAGATAGCGCATTTGATCAAGCCAGACTCTTCCTACATAGGGTTCGATTTGATCAATCAAATTGTCGGCATTGAGAGGCAGCAGTGGTGCCAGGGAGGCATTTACTTGTATGCCAGCTTCGCTCAGAGCGCGAATCAGTTCAAGTCTGCGACTGATGCTTGGCGCCTTGGGCTCGAACTCAGCGCGAATATTGTCGTCATCTGTCGTGATGCTAACACCCACCGAGAGCCGATCGCCAAATTGTTTGAGTAAATCGATGTCTTGCAAAATCAGATGGCTGCGGGTGTGCATCACCAGCTGCGCCGGGTGATAGCGCAATAATTCTTGCAGGCAAGAGCGGGTCAGGCGATATTTAAGTTCTAAGTATTGATAAGGGTCTGTGGCGGAGCTAAAAAATATTTTCGACCCGAACACCTTAGTGCGGTCACGACGAATTAGAGCTGCGGCATTGACCTTGACTTCAACCCACTCCCCCCAATCTTCTGGTTGATGGCGGGCTGAAGGAAAGCTCGGAACGTAGCAATAGGAGCATTTGAAGGAACAGCCGGCATATGGATTAAGTGAATAATCGAAGTGGCTGGCCAGGGAGCCTACCTTTTGCGGCGTTAAGATTGATTTGGCTTCTATTTCAGTAACGGTGGGCATATTTCTAGCATACATACAAATGTATGTATGCGCAAGAGCCATTTAATGAATTTTGTGGCTATACTAATGCGACAGGCTCTAGAGGCCGGTTCAACTAATACGCAGACTTTTCAGCGAGACTACCCGATGAGCGCAAACGACGGCACGGCAACCACGACAGCGGCAACAGCAGATTCTGCTGAACGGCAGGCCGAAATCAAAAAATGGCAGACCGCTTCTGAAGAAGGCCATGCCGCTTTTGAGATCCGTCGCTATACACAAGCCGAGATGCGCTTCACTGAAGCTTTAATCATGGCCGAGCAATTGTCTGGTGTGGTCACCGAAGAAGCCAAAGAAGATTTAGAGAAAAGCATCATCGAGTCAATTGCCACTCTGGCGAAAGCTGCTATCGATACAAAGCCCCAGAGCCCAACACAGTTTCTTCGCCCCGCTTACAAAATGATTGATGTAGAAGCAGAAGATCTGGTGCGTCTGACCAAGAGCTTGAACAATCTGGCAGCGCTTTATCAATTGCAAGGAAAATATTTTCTCGCTGATAATCTCTATGAACGCTGCCTTGATATAAAGCTGGCGCTCTATGGTGAAGAGCATTTGGAGACGGCCATAAACCTGCACAACCTGGCAGTTTTAAACTGTGCCAGAAAACGCTGGGAAAAAGCAGAAATTCTTTTTCACCGCGCTTTGGAAATTCGCGAGAAGTTGCTTGGTGGTAAGCACAGCGATCTGGTGCCGATTTTGAAAAACTATCAAATCATGTTGCGCAAAACTTTGCGTGCTGATGAGGCCAAAGTGGTCGAAGAGCGCATTAATGCTATTAGTGGCGAAGCCACGATTTAAAATTTGCGGACAATTTTAAATCCATAACCGATTGCTTTTTCTTTCGTTTGATAATCGTTCGGTTCGCCGAAACCTTTAGGAGTGAAATGATATTGGCAAATATTCCACTCGCCTTCTTGCCTTTCTGAAACCAGGCTGACGCTGGGATTATAGCCTTTTGTCAGCATGTTCCAGGCACCGGACATCACTGTGGGAAGCACAGCAAACCACAAGGTTGGAAACAGTGCCAGTAACATCAGTAGCTTTTTGCGCTTGCTGGCGGCGAAGCGGATGGCGGTGATGCAAACTACAAGTGGGCTCCAGAAAAATATCACCTGGACCAGTCCATTCAAGCATTCGTTCGCAGGGGTGAGGCCAATAAAGGTGCCGTTAATTAAGCCGAAGAAAAAATAAGCGACAAAAAGTAAAAGCCATTTCGGTGTTGTTTTTGGCTCAGAGCCAGGTTTTTTAACTCGCTCGACAGCCGCCATGCAATTTAATTAGTAGGCAAAGTAAAGTAAGTAGTGGTGCCCCGGCCAGCTTCTGACTCGGCCCAGATTTTTCCACCGAGGCGCTCGACATTGTTGCGAGCTAAATACATAGAGAGGCGTGAGCCATAAGTATCTTGACTGTGCCTACCTTCAACGAAGCCGACGAACATTTCGGCAATCTCGGATTCTGGTAGGGCTGGCCCTGAACTAGATACACCGATGCGCATTTCGTTGCCGCGCAGTTGACTTTCTACCCGCACTCGGCCACCAGCGGCGGTGACCATGATCATACGCTCGAGCACTTGCCTCAATATTCCAGTAATCGCTTCTCTATTGCCGCTAATAGGCGGCAGGCCAGTCACTGTTTTGTAGTCGAGTAACAGTTGACGATCGCGGGCCAGTGGCGTCACTTCTTCAAGGCAATCAGCCACCAGGCGAGTAATCGCAATTTGTTCTTTTGGTGTTGCTGGTGGTGGCACGAAGCCGCCGTACATCATCAGCAAGCTGTCAACAACACCGACTAATTGTTCATAGTGTAAATGCAGTTCGGCCAGAGCTTGCCCCACTGAAGGGTGCATAGTGTTGCGGGCATTAGCGAGAATGGCATGCCAGCTGTCTTCGGCACCTGTGAGCGGCCCTCTGACATTGTCTTGCAGCATGCTGACGATTTCCTGACGCAGCAATTGGTTTTCGCTGCGCAGCGATTTGTCGCGCAACACCATGATGTAGCCGATTACAGATCCGTCATCGCCTGAAAGCGGTTGCAAGTGCGCCATTACTGGATAGGTTTTGTCGCCGCCGCGGTGGAAGACCACTCCTTCGGGATAGAACTGATTGATAAGTGCGTGCGGGTCGCCGCCGTGCTGGGCGAAAGCCTGGCCCATACCGTGGCTCTGTGGTGTCTCGCCTGGCTTGAGGACGAGATCAAAGCAAAGGCGTCCGGCAATTTCGCCTTCGGTAGCACCGGTCCAGTTTAGAAAGACAGGGTTGGCATGCAAGATGTTGCCGTACTGATCAAGAATCAAAAAGCCCTCGGTAGAACTTTGCAGAACAGCATCCAACTGTTGTTGCAAGACCGATGCCTGGCGACCAGCCTGATTGACGTGGCGCGATAGCTCCGCCACTTTTTGCGCTTGAGTTGTTATTTGGCGATTGAGTGTGTCTACTTGCTGGGTCGATTGTTCGGCAATGATGCCTCTTTCTTTCACCGCTTCTGCTTGTTTGTTCAACTGAATTTTGAGGCTCTGCGTCGTGGAACGCATTGACAGCACGGCTGTGTCGATTAGCTCGCCTAGCTCCAACCAATCTCCTGATAGACCTTCCAGCGGTGGTATCACTTGTTTGTTGTTGGCGATCGCCTGGGTGCGTCTGACTAAAAAGCGCAGAGGAGCGTCAACTGATTGGGCGATTTTAGCCGCTAGAAATACCCCGATGAGACCGCCCAAGAAACCAACCAATCCGCCCAGTAAAAGCACTTCAAAGAATTTAGATTGTTCGCTCGGCACTGGTTTACAAACAAGTATGTAACCAATCAACTCTTTGTTATGCATCAGCGGTAAATAATTCCACCAGGCACCGTCTTTTTCAAAACCAAGAGCAGGAATTAACAGTTTATCGAGCTGCTCGATACCAGTGCCCAGGGCTGTGCGATTGAGCACTTTGCCGGCATCGTGTGAATTCAAATCGAGCAGAAATTTCTTCGGCCCACTGAGCTGATTAATACCCTGCGACCAGGCGGTGGTGTTATTTTTCTGACTGGAATAAACCGCCAGCTCCACCCCCAACAGCCGCGGATCTTCAATGCCGTATCTTGAGGCCAGAGCTGTTAAAAAATCTGTATTGAGTGGCTGATTGACGGCGAGCACACCTTTATGACCATTGAAGCCGAATTGTTTGACCATGCTGATGGAGAGGGTGCCGGTCTTTTCGCTGAAAGTTGCGCCTTTGTAATAATCATTGGCCATGGCCATCTCGATGGCCGGGCTGTCTTTTCTGATGGAGTAACCGGCCTGTCCTGGTGTTTCAGTGCTGAAAATGACAACGCCTTTATCGTCGGTGAGCTGCACACTACCGGGAAAGAAGAGTTTATCTTCGTTTGCCCTGATCGCTGCAGCGGCTTCGGCTTTGTTTTTGCTGTCGAAGGCGGCGAGAAACCGTGAGTCTTTGAGCAACAGAGCGTTTAAATGCTCTGTTTGATCCTGGGCGGCCAGGAGGCTGTTCGTCAGGCGGGGGCCCTTCACATTGGCCACCGCCCCGGCGGCATCAAGGCGAGTGACGCGAAAATCAAAATAGACGGAATAAAGCACGTGGCCAGTGACCACGATCACCACTACGGCAATGAGCGCAAAAGTGAGCCTTGAACTCAGATTCAAAGAGCTACCGCCAAACCAATGACACCTACCAAAAGATCCATAAGAAGTTTAACCTCTTATATAGCCTCTTGGAATCGGGAATACCCTATTTACCGGCTTGAGCCTTGCGGTATTCAGCTTGAACCTGAATCGCTCGGATTAACTGGTTGGGGCCAATGAAGCCCAACTCCAAAAGAATTTGTCCAAGCGGCTTGGGATCTCTATCGTGCTCTTTGTCTTCGCGCTGAATGCGAAGAGACTCGTCTAGCTGATAGATAGTGATGTAATCAAGTTCAACGAGAATCTGCCCCAGCAGAGTGCGGCTTGGGTCTTGCTGCGTGTCTTGGGCTTCTTTTGAGCTTTTTGATTTCGGCATTTTCTTTATCGTCGTCGTCGTAGATTAATGTGTAAAGCAGACCGCTGGGCAACACCCGAAGAATTCAACTTATGGCTGCTGGGTTTCCCCCCTGACCAGGTTCGTCGGCCTCCGCCGCTACCCAACGATCTGTTTGAGAATTATAGACGAAATACCCTATCAATGGGAGAGCATTGTAAATACCGGCTTTTGCTTTACCATCTTGCTAAGAAGTAAAGGAAGTAGTTTCTTTACTCTGATGTGAGACGATTTTGGACGGAGAAATTATATGTTGAAATATCTGTCAACTTTGCGGTTGATGCCACCCAGTTCTATCACAAACATTTTGCAGGGTAGCTGGTCAATTCAAGTTTTGAAAAGTGCTGTGGAGTTGGGCATTTTCGAAGCTCTTACCGCAGGCCCAACGTCGGCTCCCGCCATAGCCAAAAAACTGAACCTGCAAGAGAAAGGCGTCAGCTTACTGGCTGACTCTCTGGTGGCACTGAAACTTTTAGACCGCTCCGATCTCAATGGTCATGCACGCAGCAGCGAACCTGTCTATGAATTGAACATGGCTTCGCAGACTTATCTCATCGCTGAAAGCCCGCTATTCATGGGCATGTACCTCAAACAGCACGATGAGCTGGATAAAATGTGGCGCAATTTACGAGAGACTATTCGCACAGGGAAACCGGTGATGGCAGTCAATGAGGATGCCAAAGCAGAAGAGATCTTTCCCCATCTGGCCGAAGCAATTGTGCCACTCAATTATTGCATCGCCGCCGATGTAGTGAAGTATTTAAAAGAGCGCAATAAGAGCGATAAGAAAGCTCTGAACGTTTTAGATTTAGCTGCCGGCTCAGCTGTCTGGAGCATTCCATTTGCTCAAGACAACCGTGACAATCATGTTGCTGCCTTAGATTTTCCCGCGGTGCTGGCCGTAACCAGACGAATCACCGAGCGCTTCGACGTGGCCGCTCAATACACTGAAGTGCCCGGCAATTGGCGCCAGATAAAGCTCACCCCCGACCTTTATGACGTAATTATTCTCGGTCATATTCTTCATTCGGAAGGTCTGGAAATGACCAAGCAACTGCTTGCTTATTGCTTCGCGGCCTTGAAGCCCGGCGGCACTCTTGAGATTGCCGAGTATATGCCAAATGACGAGCGCACCGCTCCGCCTTATGCTTTGATGTTTGGTCTGAACATGTACCTCGCCACTACAGACGGTTGCATCTTTAGTTTCGAAGAATTGACCAGCCTATGCCTGGCGGCCGGATTTAGCCACGTCTATAAACACCAGGGTGTCGAGTACGATTCACCGGTTGTCTTTGCCACCAAGTAGGAATCTCATGGTCGATCCAGTTTTTATTTCAGTTCGATATCAGCCCGAAGAAGTGAACAACGGCTACTGGTCTGTGCATAAAGACGTCGTCATGCCTAGAGATTTGCTGACAATTTTCAGCTTCACTTTTGGCTTGCCTGTTTTTTGTATTCTCGTTTTTGTATTGACACATAACACTCCAACCAGTTCGAGCCCGCTTGAGACCCTGATTGGTTTTCTCGCCCTTCTAGCGCCAATCGTTATGCCTATTGCTTCCACTTTAGTAATCTGGATTCTGGCCAAGCAAAATGCCATGGAGAGTTATTCCAGACGGCCGGTTTTTCATTTACCCATGACTTTCATACTTTCTGAAAATGGGCTCAAAGTCACATCTACCGGTGGGTCGGGTACTATCGACTGGAAGCATTTGCCCATTGGTTTAGAAACAGATGAAAGTTTTTGCGTTGGATCAAGCGCTAACGAAATTTTTATTCTGCCCAAACGGGCTTTCGCTTCTGCCACAGAAGTAAAAGCAGTACGCGGACTTCTCAAAGGCCATATTGCCAATTATAAGCACGTCGGCAAAGGACGCGCCGATAGTAGTATTACATACGAAAAACAAGAAGTGCTGTCCATAACCATTGACGGCAAAGAATATAAGAAGGAAAGCAAAGCCGAAGCGCTGGCCGCAAATAAAAATGCTAGTGCTGACCAAGCGGCTGACGGTGAGGCCCTTTCGGTTGCCGATCAGCCTTATTCTTTCGATGCCGAAGAAGTCAATGCAGCTGAAATTCTCGCATCGGAGCCGCCGCTTTCGGCTGTGCTATCAGGCGAAGCCGAGGGGGAAAAAGAAAATTCTACCGTGGTAGATTTGCAAGGAAGTTCAGGACTGGCCATAGAAGTAGTTTACAGAGTCGAAGAAATTGTCGACGCCGAGAAGATTCATTTTTTTCGCAAGAAGTTACCTCTACTGGCTAAGGCTTATTTATTTCATGCCTTGTTGATACCACTGGCTTTTTTCACCGTCGGTTATATAGCCGATGGTTTAGATTTGACTATGGGTTTATTGCGCCAGTATGGTCTCTGGTTTGTGCTCTACGTGCCGATATTGCTTATTCATGCTTTCGTTCTTTTCAAAACTATTATGCGGCGAATTGCTGAAGATAAGAGTTTGACTAAGCCTCTCACTTTTCAGCTCACTGAAGAATCGTGCGGTTTGCGCATGGGCGAAAAATATTCAGTCGTCACCTGGTGGCATTTTCAAGAATGCTGGGAAACCGAACTGGAATACATATTGCTCTACGGCGCTCAGGGCCGTGCCATGTGGGTTATTCCGAAAAGATCTTTCCCCGATCGCATGGCCCTGGCTTACGGCAATGAATTGCTCAAGCGAAAAATTGCTAACTACAAAGACCTGGCCTGATATTTTTTTAGTCGTGGCCGCCGGCGGCAAATCCTGGGCCACTGTCGCTATCTGAATCAATATCAGAATCGGCACTGTTCAAACGCAATAGTTCGCGGCGCCATTCTAAATCTGCTTGAGCTTCTTTAATCAAGCTGGCAAGACCCTGGAAGTCGGCAAACGAAAGATCAATCGCCAGGCCAATATCGAATGTGAGCTTGACCCGCTCGCAGTTGGGCGAGCACGACATGCAAACCATGTGATCCGGTCCGCAGACTTCGAACATCTGGTTTTCTTCGCATTGCAGCGGATCTTTTTGCCAGTCGAGATATTCGATAAAAGTTTCGTCTTCAAGGCTTTGCTGTACCAGCAAAACAAGAGCCTGATACTGAGTATTGTTCAGGTAGATTGTTACTTCCTGCCGGCGAAAATCGAGGGCGAATTCTCCGTTTTCTTTATCTAGATAGAGGTCTGCAAATGCATTGGCGAAACTGATTTGAAAAGCTGTGCTTGTCTTCATCTTAGACCCTTACTTGAGCCACTGAGCTACATCTTTAGCATGATAGGTGATGATCATGTCGGCACCTGCACGGACTATACCCGTTAAGCACTCCATCACTACTCGTTTCTCGTCGATCCAACCGTTGGCGGCAGCGGCTTTGACCATTGAGTACTCACCAGAAACATTATAGGCGGCAATGGGCAGTTTGGTCAGTTCGCGGGTCTGGCTGATAACGTCAAGGTATGGCAAAGCGGGCTTGATCATGACAATATCGGCACCTTCCTCGATGTCGAGAAGCACTTCACGCAAGGCTTCTCGGCCGTTGGCAGGGTCCATTTGATAGCTGTTGCGATCACCAAATTGCGGCGCTGACTCGGCTGCTTCTCTGAATGGTCCATAAAGGCCAGATGAGAATTTGGCGCTGTAAGCCATAATCGGAATGTTTTCGAAACCGTTGGCATCAAGAGCGGCGCGTATAGCGGCGATGCGGCCATCCATCATGTCTGATGGCGCAATGATGTCGGCGCCGGCCGCAGCCTGAGAAACCGCTGAGCGAGCGAGAATTTCTAAACTGGGATCATTGAGAATTTTGCCGTCGTGCACAAGACCGCAATGGCCGTGATCCATGTATTCACAGAGACAAGTGTCGGCGATGACGAGCAAGTCAGGGTATCGTTTTTTCAACTCACGGGTGGCCCTCTGGACAATGCCATTGTCTGACCAGGCGCCGCTTGCTTGAGAATCTTTGCTTGAAGGAATGCCGAAAAGCAGCACGGCAGTCAGACCCAGCTGTACAGCTTCGTCAGCTTCTTTGAGCATTTCGTCGATGCTTTGTTGATGAATACCGGGCATTGAGCTGATGGGCTTCTTAATATTCGTTCCCTCCACAATAAAGAAAGGATAGATAAGTTGCTCAACCCGTAAATGTGTTTCGCGAACCATGGCTCTGAGCGGCGCTTTGGCGCGCAGGCGGCGCATGCGCATGGTTGGGGTGACGCGGGGCAAGACATAGGTGCTGTTGTCAGACTCTGTGTCTCTGGCGGGCGAAACAATCTCTTTCATCAAATTGTCCTTATTCTTGGCAAAATTTGCTGCTTAATAGCGCTACTAAATATATCGCATCTAAATATATAGATGGATGTGGATAGCCATCATTGCTGATTCTGTGGGAATTTTAATGATGCCAAGAGTGCTTCGGTGAGCCCGTCAAGAGTGTGCTTATCAGCGACTATATCGACGCGCCCCAGGCTCTCGGTCGCTGCTGCAGCGGTTATTGGACCAATCGCCGCTATTTTGACTTTGGCTAATAGAGTTTTTTTCGCCTGGCTCTTTTCTTCTTCAGAGCCGCCTGATGCAAACTTCTGTTGCAATGCCAGATCGATGAGCAAGGCTAAATTTTTTGCCGTTTGGGCGCTGGCCAGGGTGATCACATCAATAGATTTTTCTTCCAGCATTAGCATCAGTTTTTCTGCCACTTGCCCGGCATTGTCAGGCAGTGCGGTTTCGTAGGCAATAGCATTGTCGACTTGCGCGCCAGCTGCTTGCAGTTGCTCGGCAATAAGGCGGCGGCCGATATTGGTTTTTGGCCAGAGTATGCGGGTTCCGGCCAGATCAGGGTAAGCGGGAAATTCGCTGACAAAAGTTTCGGCCACAAAAACACTGGGTTGAAAGACCACGCTCAAGCCAAGATTGGTTAGCAGTTGGCTGGTGGCCGGCCCGATGCTGGCGATTTTGGTCTCTTCTAAGCAACTTTTATCAAGCCCTAAATGCGTCAGTCTTGCCCAGGTGTAATTGACCGCATTTTGACTGGCGAAAACAATCCACTGATAAGAGGAAATATTTTGCAGTGCCGCATCTAAGGCTGAATAATCGCCGGCCGGTTTTATACAGATAACGGAAAGCTCGGCAACTTGCGCACCGGCATCTTCCAGTTGTTCTCTATAACTATCGGCTTGATCTTCGGCGCGAGTGACCAGCACTCGCAGCCCATTAAGTAAGCCTGGACGCACGATTCTGTTTCACGGAGGTGATACTACATTTGGTGTGGTGAGGCGCAGCTCGGCCAAGATCTTTTCAGCACCGGCTTCTTGCATTTTTTTAGCCAGGGCCTGGCCCAGTTGCTGAGCGTATTCAGGCGGGCCGCTAATCGAGTCGCGGAAGACTTCGCTGCCGTCCAGGGCGGCTACACAACCTGAGAGAGTGAGAATATCGCCTTTAGGTTCGAACAATAGCTCGTTAATTACTTCATCGGCGGCCCGCGATTTGAGGCGGCCTAACGCACCGGCGGGCACCGAACAACCGCCACCAAGCACATCGAGGAATGCTCTTTCGGCAGTTATTTCTGCTTTGGCCTGTTGATCTTGTATCGCAGCAAGCATTGTCAAAATTTCTTTGTCGTTACTGCGGCATTCGACTGCCAGAGCGCCTTGACCAACGGCAGGAGTGCAAATATCAGTGCTCAAGTATTCAGTTATTTTGTCATTCAGCTCCAGGCGTAACAAACCGGCCGCCGCCAGAATCATGGCATCGCATTGACCTTCTTCCAGTTTGCGCACGCGAGTAGGAATGTTGCCGCGCATGTCGACAAAGCGTAAGTCTTGTCGCAAGGCCATTAGCTGTGCTGCCCGCCTTCTGCTCGACGTAGCTACAGTGCTGCCGGGAGCCAGTTCCATAAAAGATTGAGCTTTGAGACTGACGAACACATCGCGGGGATCTTCGCGATTGAGCACCGCTGCCAGTGTCAGGTTGGCGGGTAAATCTGTGGGCAGATCTTTGAGGCTGTGCACGACAAAGTCAACTCGGTCTTCAAGCAAGGCTTCTTCTAATTCTTTGACAAAGACGCCGCGAGTGCCAAGTTCAACAATCGGACGGTCAAGTACTTTGTCACCGCCAGTGGTGATCGGGTGCACTTCGAATGTTATGTCAGGAAAATTATTGCTTAAAGTCGATATTACGATATCGGTCTGCAAACGAGCTAGTTTGCTTTCTCTGGTGCCGACGCGAATTGTGCTTGTTCTTAAGCTAGTCACTATCATCGCTCATCTAATTGAGCAGTGGACGGGATTTTAAGATCCCAGGCTGTTCGTGTGGTTCGCGAATATGATCGTAAGCAGCGGCGTTCTTTCGGGCTTCGGCGCACATGGCCGATTGTTTGTCTGCCGTTTTAGATAACCCTGTAAGAGTTGCCAGCGGATTGAGGTTAAAGAGTGTTCGCAGAGCTTCGGCTTGCTGTCTCAAGATTTCGTAGTCTTTAGTAGCCTTTAGTTGCACAGTAGGATGATGCAAAATTTGATTGACGATGGCTCGGCTGATAACTTCCATGTCTTGACCGCTGCCGACTGCATTGACACCAGATACGATGCTGTTTTTCGACATCTGTTCCTGGCGAATGGCTTCGATTTTTTCTCTTAAGATGGCAATGGTAGGCACCACTAATTGTGAGCGCTCCCAGTTGTAATATTCTTCAAGGCTTTCATAAATGATTACTTCAGCGTCTGCCACCAGAGATTCGCGCTGCGCCAAATTATTGGCCACGATTTTGCTCAAGTCGTCAGCCACATACAGGCTGACGCCGTCGAGTTCAGATATTGCAGGGTCAACGTTGCGTGGTACCGAAATATCGATGATGATTTGTTTGGGCGACCTGGCGTGGCGCTGGGCGGCTAGCTCGTTGCGGTCGAGAACATATTGCGAAGCTCCGGTAGCGACAATAACTACATCAGCTTGCGCGGCAATGGCTGTGCGTTCTTCATAAGCGAAACCTGTCTTCAATCGTTCTTTGTTATTTAGTTTGTTGGCGACAAAGCCTGCAACCCGATCTTGATTGCGGTTGAGCAAGACAATCGGCCCTTCGCCGGCGTCGCTGAGCAGGTGCTTGGTGCAAATCTGGCCCATTTTGCCTAAACCAATTACGGCAATAGACTTGTTCTTGAGGCTGCCCACGAGATCTTTGGCCAATTCTACGGCGGCTGAGCTAACCGAAATTGCTCTTCTGCCCATGGAAGTTTCGGAACGCACGCGTTTACCGTTATTGAGGGCCAGTTTGAAGACCATATCGAGTATGGGGCCAGCCGATCTGCGCTCTAGAGCCGCCTGGTGTGCCGCTTTTACTTGAGCCATAATCTGACTTTCGCCCAGAATCATGCTGTCTAAGCCCGCTGCCACGCGCAATAAATGCAAAACAACATCGTCGCGCAAGAGGCGGAAGTTTGGTTTGAGCGCCCCGTGGTCACTGACCGACTGCACCGAGGCGAAAAACATGTCGATTTCTTTGAGACCAGCAGCCACGTCATCCACCACCGCATAAACTTCGGTGCGGTTACAGGTTGACAAGATAACCGCTTCCTTAATGTGGGGAAAGCGCTTTAGGCCCTCGAGGGCGTGTCCGATGCAAGAATCCGGAATGCAGAACTGTTCCCGGATGGCGATGGGAGCTGAGTGGTAATTGATGCCGCTAACAACTAAGTGATTCATGTTACCTGTGTCGTGCGCAAACCAGCGCCACAAAAGGGGGGCTTCGCCTTTTACTAGCCGATTATAGCGATGCTGAACGCCTTCGAGCCTAAGTCATTGATAACGGTAAATAAATCGTATTAGCAATTAATGAGCGCTAGACCGTCGACTGTGCCCAGAGTTTGGGCCAAACTGCCTGGATTTCGGCCCGCTTTGACTGGATATGAACAAATTTAGGCGTCCCCACGTGAATTTCAGGTGGGAATATGCTCAATTTTTCACATTAGCATTGTGCAATGAAACTCCGGCAAGCTGCTGTGACCATTTTTCAAGCTCAACCTTGTTGTTTGGATGACAGATTCCCGCTAACCAGGCGATTCCTTTGATAACGCGCATGGTTGGACGTGAAAGCATGTCGTTCTTTTGATCAGGCAGATAATAGACGCGATTTTCGCGAACCGCTTTCAGTCGACTCCAGGGTGGAGTTTTGATGAAAGATTGGTTGCGAGCTTCAAACGGCAAAATGATCACGTCTGGATTGCTAAGAACCAATTTTTCTAAACTAAATCTTGGATAGCTGACATTGATTTCACCAGCCACGTTAGTGCCACCACAGGCAGTGATAATCTCGTTGAGAAAACTGTTTTTTCCGACAGTCATAAGTGGCTGTGGCCAGACGCAATAAAATACCTTTGGTTTGTCTTTGTTCTTATCTATGATTGTGGCAAGGCTGCTCAGCGACAGGTCAAATTTTTGCGCGGCCTGAGCGCTTGATTCATTGTGACCGGTCAGCTGGCCCAGTTGTTTGATATTTTTGCTAATATCGCTCAGGTGAGTATTATCAATCAACACCGTGTTGAATTTGTGATGTTGAATTTTTGCCGCTAACTGTTCCTGACCGGAGACAAGCAGTACCAGGTCTGGCTTGAGCCTTGCCAGCCGCTCTAAATTTGCTGAAACAAATGTGCCCACCTGGGTAATTTGTCTGGTGTCTTGCGGATAATCACAAAAGGAACAGACGCCAATAATTTGACTGCCGGCGCCGACAGTGCATAAAAGCTCGGTGTTGCTTGGAGCCAGTGAAACAATGGTTGGCTTATGCTGTGCTTCGGCCCTGGCTATTTTGCCGTTGGCACTCTGCTCGGCAACTTTGCCCGAGGCTTGTGCAGAGTTATTGTTGCCCAGTAAAGCTGTGCCTGCGGCTAATGTTGCTAAAAGTGGGTGTGGCCAGAAATTTGTCATGAAGCGTCTATAGTTCTCTGTACTCGTGTTGTGGAAAGGTATTACGGCTGCTAATACCACTCTATCATCCGTGTTTTACTGCGATGGCTGCGGTACTCTCTTGTTGCTTTGTCGACGGCACCAATATTGTGTCTAGGCGGTAATCTAGCAATGAGTGATAACTTTTATTCGAAAATGAAAAATAGCCTGCGGTCATAATACTTACCGTCGAGACTAGCCATCCGCAGAGCACTTGCGTATTGCCGAACATCCATTCCACTCCCGGATAACCCGGGTAAGCAGCTCGCAAAAATGTGAAAATTAACACAGAGACTCCGCCTGCAGCGCTAATCACCAACATGTATTGCGAAAGCCTTGGTTGAAAATGCCCTAGGCAATAAAGCTGATACAGCGCAGGAATGGAGCTCAAGATCGTTGCCAGAAGAAGGTCGATAATCATTGCAAAAGTTCGTCTAACGGCAACAAGCAATCGCGAGCCTACCGAAATTTTGGCAGTCAGAGTAGTACTTTTTGGTTCAATAGGGCTGATTTCACTTTTCAAAATCAATGTCCTTTGATTTTCTCAGACTCAAACGTTAACGTTTCAGTCTGAGATGGGTGTTCTGCGTCTTTCTCAAAATGAAACGATAACGTTTCATTTTTGAAAACAGACCATCCAACCATTTAATCTTCGCCACGCGATTTCAACCAATTAAAAACGTCAGCCAACCTGTCATTGACACTCTTAACCGTGTACGTGCGATCAAGCAAATTCCATTCATATAATGTCATGCGCACCAGTCGGTCAATTTGTTTTTGATAGTCGCCATCAGTCCAGCGCACACCATCATCTTCAACTACAAACATTGGCGGAATGTAGATAATGTCGGTATAAAATTCGGTTTGCGCCCGCGCCTTTAAATAAAAACTTTCCGTGTCGTAACTCATGGCCTGGCAAATGTTCCAGCGTTGCCACAAAACCCAGGCATCTACTGTTGATCTGTCACCCAAAAACGCACCAAGGCGACGCTCTTCGGCAATTTGCTCATCCAGCACCCGGCGTTTAAAGTTTTCTTGATCAGGTATTTGACCAGGATATTCAAAACCCATTTCAACACACAACTTGCGACCAAGCTCTGGTATCACCGGTAATGCCAGAAGCGGAGTCAGCGCCTCCACTAAAGTGGTTTTGCCGACTCCGCTTGCGCCAATTACAATAATCCGTCTTGTGATTGTCTATGACCTTTAGTTATTGGGATTGGCTGGTGGTTGTTGTTGCGGTCTTGGCGCAGAAGGAGCAACCGCTGGTGCGGCAGGTCTGGCAGCCGCTTGTTGACCGTTGCCGTCTCCGTCATTGCTTACGCCGGCTCTGCGCTTCATTGCGTCAGTGATATCGATGCCGGTGAGACCCTTAATCATGCTCAAGCTTTGAGCGGCTACGTTCAATACATCACCACTGATTTTACCCATGCCGGTGGTATCACCGCCATTGGAAAGCAAGGTGATTGAGCCCACTTTTGAAAGTGGTGAGGCAGCGGCTTGAACCATTTCAGGCAGCTTGTCGATGATCATTTGCATAACGGCAGCATCGTTATATTGTTTGTAGGCTTCAGCTTTTTTCGACATGGCGTCGGCTTCGGCTTGACCTTTAGCGGCTGTAACTTGTGCTTCGGCAAGACCTTTGGCGCGATTGGCTTCAGCGTCGGCCAAGCCCATTGTGCGGCGGGCATCAGCGTCGGCTCCGGCTTTCAATTTAGTTGCTTCGGCTTGACCTTGAGCTGCCAATCTTACAGATTGTGCATCTGCCTCGGCCAGCATCGTGCGTCTTAAACCCTCGGCTTGGGTCATGAGCTTGATGCGTGATTGTTCTGCTTCAGCTGGTTTTGTGATTTCAGCTTCAAGGGCCACCTGACGCTTCATAACTTCGACTTGTTGCAGTTCAACTTCTTTTTGCGCTTCTACAATTTTTACTTTCTGCATTTCTTCAGTCAGTTTTTGTTGTGATTGCGCTCTGACGATTTCATACATCATGTCTGATGACGCCTTAGTTCTGGCTACTTCAGCTTGATAGGTGGCTTGTGACACCTGGAAGTTTTTAGACGACTCAGCTACGCGAGTATCGGCAGCGAGTTTAGCCTTAGCACCTTCTTCAGCAGCTTGAGCTTGAGCAATCTGTGCGTCTCTCGATGCGCTGGCCTGAGCAATTTGTGTTTCTTTAGTTGCCTCAGCTTCACCGATGGCGGCACTACGTTTTGCTTCGGCTGTTTGCTTTTTACCGAGTGCTTCTAAATAACCAACCGAGTCGCGAATTTCTTTAATGGTGAATGAATCTACAATCAGACCCATTTTTGCCAGGTCGGCAACAGATACTTCTTGTACTCTCGAAGCGAATGAATCAAAGCTTTGAATCAACTCTTCTACGGTCATGGTGCCTAAAATTGCTCGCAAGTGACCGACTAAAGTTTCGTGAGCAACTGTGGCAATTTCGTCCATAGATTTATTGAGGAAGCGTTCTGCCGCTGTGGCGATGGCTTCTTCGTCACCACGTACTTTAACCTGTGCTACACCTTCAACGTAAATTGGAACACCATTTTTTGTGATCATGGCAGCGTTGGAGTGCACTTCAATTGTCATTACTTCCAATGACAGAAGATGTCGCTGGTGCATCACCGGAATGACGATACCGCCACCACCTCTGAGCACCTTAATGCCACCAGGTACCGCACCAGTAATGATCATTGCTTCGTTCGGCCCGCATTTCTGATACACATTCGCTAAGAAGTAGAAGATGCTGAGCACGACTATGCCGATAATCGCCCCTCCACCCCAGAGCACTATATTTGGATCCATTTTTCGCGTTCCTCCAAAAGCCATCGAAAGGCGACCTACCCGGTGCTTCCTCGATGGACTTATTCCCTATTCTTTAGTGAAAACCTTGTTGTTGACTTCCAATTCGACTTTTCGATCCTATACCGAGTGTGGTGCCTACCATGGGATACCAATAAATTCCTTTATATTCTTGACAAGTCTTTGTTCCCGAATTTAATTTGGATGGAAACCGTCAGGTGCCGCTTATGACTGCATCAGTGACCATCTAGTTGGTGGTCTGAAAATGGTTCAACCAGAACCACCGGACCATCAGTTTCGACGATAATTACTTTAGCGCCGCGAGCAATTTCGCTACCGGCTTGAGCCGGGCGAGCAGCGGCGTTGAATCTTGTCAGGCCGATAATATATGACACTTCTCCCAGACGACCTTCTTTTATCGGTGTGTTGACCTCGGCAATCTGACCAATGGCTTGTTGGCTGCTGGTCAAGCTGGAAGCTGTTAATTTGCTGGTAGCCCAGGCCAGAACGTATTTCATCACGTTGGTAGCGGCAATTCCGGCGAGCACAGCCGGAATCAGCGTGAACCACGACATCCAGGGGAAAAACGAACGCAATGCCAGCCCGGTAAAGCCGAAGAAGCCGATAAAGACAGAAAGCGACATTGGGCTGAAGAGGCTGAGCAAAGTGAAGTAGAGATTTTTTTCGTTGTGTTGAATCACCGGATTGGTGCCGGTGCGGCCGTTTTCGCCATCTTGATGTCCGTCGTGATGCCCGCCGTCATGTCCGTCGTCATGTCCACCGGCAGTATGATGGCCACCGGTCAAACCGCTGTGACCATGTCCCACATGGGCTGCCCCGCCTCCGCCGTCAAGATGATGAATGCCATGGGCGGCATCAAGCACTCCGTGACTGTGCCCGCCAGAATCGTCATGACTGATGGCATGACCGCCGTCATCGGCGTGGCCTTCGTGACCAGAATGCCCCATGACGAGTGAAAATACGATGAAGCCCCAGCCGAACACCGTACACATCAAATATGTCTGGCCTAAAAGGTCGAAAGTGTTCATGCTGTTTTCAAAAACCCGGTCTTCAATTCGTATTTGCTAGTCTTAATTACTTATGCATTCTACTGTCAACAGATACCCCGAAAAGAATGCTGATAAACTGCAAAAGCCGCTCGAATGCTTAATTAAAGACTAATTACCGGGCACAAGATAGAATGCAGTGGCTGTCCGGTTAAAGGGCGACGTAAAAACAAGAGACGAAGAGCAGAAAATTGGAAATAGCTTTTGCCCACAGCAATATGGATTTCGATTCTCTGGCAGCGCAGTTCGCGCTGACAAAGTTGTATCCGTCTTGCCGCATGGTGCTTGGTTATCCACTGTCCGGTAATGTGCGCAATTTTCTCAGTTTAAATCGCAGCTATTTGCCCATCGTGCAAATCAAATATCTCGATCTGACGAGAGTAACTCGTTTTTTCCTGGTTGATTGCCAGCACATTGAGCGTCTTGATAATGCTGTGCAAAAAATTATTCCGACACGGCCGCTTACTATTTTTGATCATCATAGTAGTGATAGGGAAGGCCTGATTGCCGTGGCCACAAAAGATTCGCAAATTGAAAATGTCGGTGCCGCCACCACTATTCTGGTTGAGAAAATCAAAGAGCAAAAAATCGAGCTATCGCAATTCGATGCCACCTTGCTGGCCATAGGCATTTTCGAAGATACCGGTTGTCTTACTTATGCCGGCACCACTCCGCGCGACGCCCAGTGCATTGCTTATTTAATTCAGCATGGTGCTGATTTATCTGTGGTGCGCGAATATATCAAACCGAAAATGGAGCAAGAGCAAGTAGAACTTTTAGAAGAGTTGCTTAAAGGGGTGGAACTCTTACATATTCAAGGTCACAAATTTGTGGTGGCCCGGGCTTCATTGCCTAAATATGTGGAGGGTCTGGCTACGGTGACGAGACAATTGCTCGATCTCGAATCGGCCGACGGCGCCTTTACGGTGGCCCTGATGAAAGATCGCGTGCATATTGTCGGCCGTGCCGACCCGCGGGTAATGAGCGTGCGCGCGGTGGTTCAGGCCTTTGGTGGAGACGGCCATCCAGGCGCTGGTTCGGCTGTAGCCAAAGGGGCATGTGTTGATGCTGTAGCCGAGAAGGTCAAAGCGATTTTGTCTGAACAGGCCGCTCCTCAGCCCCTGGCCCGAGATCTAATGGTGAGCCCAGTGCGTACGGTCAAGCCCACTATTTCGATGGACGAGGCGGGCCGTCTGATGCTGCGCTACAATTTAGACGGGCTCGTTGTAGCCGAAGCAGACAAAATAGTGGGCATAGTTTCGCGCCGTGACATCGATCAATCCAGTCATCATAAATTAGGACACGCCAGGGTTTCAGGCTTCATGAGCCAACCTGTCATCACTATTTCGGAAGAGACCACACTTAGTGAAATTCAAGAATTGATGGCCGCAAACGACATCGGCCGCTTGCCGGTTGTCAATATAAGTGGTGCTCTTGTCGGTCTGGTCTCTCGGCGCGATGTGCTAAAAAGTCTGTTCGGAGCGGCCTACGCCAGTGAAGAAGATCTTGGCAAAAACATGTTGGCCCTCTCTACCAATTCTTCTAATTTGAGCAGCGAACTGGGGCGCGTCGAGCAAGACACGCTGTGGCTCTGCCGATCGCTTGGTACTATCGCCGAAGACCTTGGTATGCAAATTTATGCCGTTGGTGGTTTTGTGCGCGACTTGCTTCTAGGCATTCCTACTTTTGATCTTGATTTTGTTATTGAAGGAACGGCGCAACAGTTAGCCGACAAATTGCTTGAGCTCTATCCGGCCAAATTTGAACTGGTGGCCAGCCACGATCGCTTTCAAACGGCAAACCTTATCTACCACGGTCAGTGCGGCGATCATGAAGTTGACTTATCTACAGCCCGCACCGAGTTTTACGAGTTTCCCGCCGCTTTGCCTGAAGTGGAAGCGTCAGGTCTCGATCAAGATTTACTGCGGCGAGACTTTACGATAAACGCTCTGGCTGTGGCCTTGAATCCTCAGCGCTTCGGCCAACTAATTGATCTTTTTAATGGTCTCGGTGATCTTCAGGAGAAAGTGGTGCGCATTTTGCATCCCTTTAGTTTCATTGAAGATCCTACTCGTATGGTCAGAGCGGCACGTTTTGCCGGCCGGCTGGGTTTTCATCTCGACGCTAAGACCAAAGAACAGGCCAGGCGCGCCAGTCAAATGGGAATATTCGATGATCTGGGCGGAGTGCGCATCAAGGCCGAACTGAGAATGATTCTTGAGTCGCCGCTCAGGCTCAATTCCTTAAATCTGTTAGCCGAGTTGGGTGGCAATCTTCGTTATCTCGACACCCAGCTGGAATATGGCGAAAGCCAGCGTAAATCTATTCGTCGTGCTGAGCGCTTGCTGGCTCGTTATACCGTTGATGTGCCCTGGGTCGTTTATCTAGGTGCCCTTCTTAGCGACTTACCGGTGGAGCGCTTGCAGGGCTTGCTTGAGCGCTTGATGCTCACTAATCATCAAAAAGAAGTAATCGTCAGTGGCCTGGATTTACATCGGCAGATGCCCCTGGCTATGGGCGATCTGAAAAGATCAGAAATATTTGAAATGATGCAGGGACGTCCGCGAGAGTCTTTAGCGATTGCTGCGGCAGTGGGGCAAGTGGGCAGCTATCTGCGCCGAGCCGTTAAACTTTATCTGGAAGAATTGGCTGATACCAAACTTGATATCAGTGGCGCCGATTTAATCGCCAGTGGCTTTAAACCAGGGCCGCAACTAGGTGCGGTGCTCAAACACGTCCTGGCCGCCAGGCTTGATGGCGACTGCCACAATCGTGACCAGCAATTGCAGATGGCTACTACTTATTTCAACCAGGACTGACGCTGTTGCTGTGCTTGTGTCGGTACAACCACTTGCACTGCCTGTGGTGCTGACTCGATATGCATGGGCGTCATGCCGCAGGCGTCGCCGTCGATCATGGCTAGTCCTTGATTTTGGGGGCTACGACCTTCGTGCTGACCGGTCAGCGCATATTTTAGTTGGTTAAAGCCTTGCTCGATAAATGACAGCGGCCGTCGTCGCGGTACGATTTCAATTTCGGCGGTTTTCACTTTTTTCACATAATAGGGTGCTTTGCCGCCGGTGATGCCACCTGAACCTGCGGCAAAATGAAAACCATATTTAAGATAATCGCCGAATTCTCGTGGCGAGAGAATACAGAGGTCAAGCAAATCGTCGTCCATTGACGCTGATTCAGACAACATTCCCACTCCTAAGTCGGGCACATTGGTGACAAAAATACCTGAAGCGGCGATTTTAAATATGTCACCGTCAGCGGTGACTTTGAAAAGCACGGGTGCCTGACCTAATGTTTGCACCATGGAGCTTGCGTAAGCGAGCATTTTCCAATTTTCTTTGTCGCGCTTTCCGGGCGTCACCACTGCGTCTGATAACGGACCCGCACCAGCAGCCGCAGCAAAATAGTGGCCGTTCATGATGCCTAGATCGATAAATTTTCCTTCGCCTTGCAAAATAACATCGAGGGCAATGTCCACCGGATCGGTGAGCAAATTGTCTTCCAAGATTTTCAAATTGCGTGCCAGCAAATTGCCCGTACCTAGAGGCACAATGCCTACTTTGCAGTTTAGTTTTTGACTGGCCACCGAGTGAATTACCATGCGCACGGTGCCGTCGCCACCAGCTGCTACAACTATGTCGAAGTTCTGCGTAAAGCCTTCTAAAAGGTTGTCTGGCGTAGTCTCGGCAGTGGTGCTCAAGGTGGTCACTCTATAGCCGCCCTCTGTGCATAAGCGGTGTATGCAGGCGCCCAGCCACAGTTCAGGGCCTGCTGCCGAGCCGGCGGTGGGATTATAGACAACTAAGGCTTCATTCATGAGATACAGGGCGCTAAATTGGGGGAATTACGGTGACATTTGTTACCTTTATAGCAATCTTGCTTGCGAGGGAAGTCAATAGCAAGTAGAATGCCTTCTCTGTTCATTGTGCACCATGTGCATCTGTATGGCGGTAGCCGCTTCTATATCTTCCTTATCGCTACCTAATTTAAGTTCGATGTGATACCGTTCTCAATGGCACGTTTGACAATTAATTCCATTTCAGTATTGTACTTTCAGTATTGTATTTGACTCGTATTTGACACGGCGACAGTTTCCTCTTCGCGAGACATCAGGTCTTCCGATTAGAAAGGCAGGAATCTTTGAAATTTCTCAACAAATCGGCAGCTGCTCTTATTATTGCAGCCTCCGTATCTTCGTCGCTATTAGGTTCAATCGGCCTCGAGCAAAGTGCTCAAGCCAAAGGGCAAGCGAAAGCTCATCATGAGAATCTTTCCGAAGAGCTGATCCACGGAAAAACTTATACAGTTGCTCGCGTGACGATCAAATCGCCTCCCGATAAAGTTTTCCAAATTCTGGCTGATTACGATAATGCCCCAAAAGTTTTTCCTCAATTGAAGAAAAGCAAATTGTTGCAAGATCATGGAAGCAGCAAAATTGTTAAGCACGTCTTAGCCCCGTCTGGTATTCCCGGCACATATGAATACACAGTTGAAGTTAAAGAAAGCGCCCCGCATTCATTGGAATGGCACAGAGTTTCTGGCGCATTCAAACAAGTAGACGGTTACTGGAAGCTCGAGCCTCTCGACGGTGGTCGCACCACTCTGGTTACTTATGCCAGCTACGTCGACGGTGGATTCTTGTTGCCTCAACCGCTTGTGCGTCGTCAGTGCCGCATTGATATGCCTGAAGTAATGGCCACTTTGAAGACTCAAGCTGAACTGAACGCCGTGCAAATTGCCAACCGTCCTGGTCACGTTCAGTAAGTAAGCCGCAGCTGCTTTAATTTTAATCCCACCAGAAGCTCCACAATTGACGGTTGAGTAGCTCGTAGGCGTATGGCGCCATTTCGCCTTCTCCCTCGCCTTCGTCTATAACGGCATTGCTGTAGCCATAATGTTCGCGGGCAATTTTCAGAGCCTGTTCTTTTGACATGGGGGGCCGTTCGACAAAACATTCGATGGCATTTGGTTCAATGGCCAGCACCGTTGCACCGTAGAATTCTTGCCAGCGCTTGAGCATGGCGTAATGAACCGCTTGGGCCGGGCAATTTTCTCCGCCACCAAAATTGAGCAGCGCCGGCACTTCAAAAGCGTTGGCCGTGGGCACTAAAGCCATATAAACGTATTGGCTCACCACCATTTTGTCCATGGCCTGATCCCAAATACAAATAGCCAGTGGTTCGTGCCCGGACAAGGGCTCCGGCTCCAATACAAGACCGACTTTAAGCGCCGCAGGCCACTGACCTGGTGGGCAGACAAAGCGCTCCAGCCGCTCCGCCAGCCAGTTTTGCAGGTCGATTTTTTCGCCGTCGGCAATCACCTCTTTTAATGCCACAGGTGATGCCTGCTCAAATTCACCAAGGTGTTCCATGGTCAGTTCAAAAGACTGTTCGGTACCAAGTATCACAGGCGCAAGTTTTATTTTGTTGGCGGCTGATTGAAAAGAGTTTTCTGCCAGCGCTATGCGCAAACGCTGCCAGTAATCTACTGCTTTACTTCCGCTGGTGCGGAAGGCGAACATAGTGGCGCCACCAGCAATAGTTATCTCGAGAAGTGACTGATGCTCTACTTCTTCATCTTGTAAAAGCGATCTAATTTGGGAGAGCATTTTAAATTAAGTTTGTGAGGTCGTCCAGGTTTGCCTTTCCGAATTATCGCACTTTGCTGATAGAATGACCTTCTTCTGATGAGGAGAGGTACCGAAGCGGTCATAACGGCGCCGCCTCGAAAGCGGATGGGCGCAAGCCACGTGGGTTCAAATCCCACCCTCTCCGCCATTTTGAGTGCTCCAATAAAATTTTAGCTGAGGCGAACGGTTGTTCGATGCTTGGCACCATCTGTGACACCATCGGTTTCATTCGATTTTTTTACGCACCACAGTGGGATATTTATCCATATTCTCCGCACCACTCTGGTTTAAAAGCTGATTGGCAATTTTTCGATCTTGAGCCGCCAGAGCGGTTTTGCCTAGTTTGTCGTAAACGGCGGCGCGATCAAAATAAAAGGGAATGCGCTCCAGCGGCCGCTTCACCAAAATACAAGAGCTGATCGCAGCGATATATTTTTCGTACTGACCGGTGCGTTGGTAAATGCGCGCAGCGTCGCCATTCGCTGATTTCGAACCGTGAGTAATAGCGCTCAGGTAGTCTTTCAAGGCTTCTTTGTCTTTGCCCAGGTTGTCGTACATGCGACCGCGGCTGAGATAATTGGCGCCGATTTCAGGATTGAGGCTAACTACTTTATTCCACTCAGCTAATGCCAGTGCCGGTTTCTTCAATAGCTCGTAGGCATTGGCTCGCTTGGCGTAAAATAGGCCAACGGTAGGGTCTTGTTTGATCGCTTCGCTGTAACACCCCACTGCCTTCATAAATTCTTCGTCTTGCATAAAATTGTCGCCGCGACGAATAAAGGGCACAAGTCTGGCTGGATATCTGACAACGGTGACTGGTTTGTACCGAACCGGCTCTTTCACATCTGCTGCCAAAGCAGCTTTTAGCGGATCCGCGAAAGCACTGCAACAGGCGCACAGCAAAGTAGCAGTGACTTTTTTTTGAAAAAGTTGTTCTAGTATTTTTAACATCCGCTGATAATCCTGTGCTGTTTCTATGCTACATCCCGGACAAACAGGATGCCAACTCTGTTGATGCAAGGTTTCATGCGTCAGGCCGACCGGTGCTCTGGCTATAATGGAACAACTGAGGACGTATACAGTTTTCGTGAAGAGAATTTTTTGAACAAAGTAAAAATCGATTGGAAAACACTGTGGCGCACAAGACCTGCCTTTCGCTGGTTGGTGGCTCTCGAAGTGCTTTTCCTCATCGCCATAGCCGCTCTGGTGGTGAGCTTTATGCAAGGCCCTCCTCCTTTACCCTTCAATAGCGAAATCTGGGATTTTGCCGTTGGTCCTTCACGGTTTTCTATGGTGCAAGATTTGCTCAGTTCGGGCAGACTAATTGGTAAGAATGTTGCACAGATGGAAAAACTGCTGGGCACACGCTCATGCAAGCGCAAAATTGTGGATGGACAGGTCACCCAACTGAGTTACACCATGACTCATGTACTAAATGACGCTTACCTCGACCTGGATTTTGACGCGGGTCTTTGTGTCGGCGCTCAGGTTCGCCGACCTGTTGACAGGCCGTAAGAAATGGATGAGTTATTCGGCCTCGTGTAGAATGGTTTTTATCTTCCTTGAGGTCTACCAATGCGCCTGTCGGTTCTCTTGTGTTCCTTGCTCATCCCTGCCGCCATGGTTAGTGGTTGCAGTAAGACTGATACTGTGGGCCAGGCCACCACGACCACAACAACAACTACGACGACCAGCAGCAGCGAGACCAGGCCAGTTGGTCCGCACCGGGTGATGGTTATGCCCCTGAGCGAATCAAGCTTTACGCCTGCTCAACAGCAATATTGCATTGATTTGCAAAACCGCCTGACTGACGGCTGGAGACCACTGAAAAGCGAACGCAGATACAGTGTTGCCGTAGCGTTCACCATTACTCGTCCGGGACTTTGCACTGATGTGCACACAGTGAGTGCCACTGGCGGCCAGCGCGCCATCGAACGCACCGTCGATTCAGTCAAAATGCTCTCGCCATTTGCCCCATTGCCGGCCGATTTCCAGGAAGCACCGGCCCAGTTCCGCTGCGATTTCCTTTACTATCCTGAAGATAATAAAGCCGTCAAATAATTATCAGTCAATTACCTGTCGTAAGCCGTTTGACGGCCGGTTGTAAATAGCGTTCCGATGCTGACTGCTTCGGGCATATGAGACTGGGAAGTAATTGATGATTTGTGGATGGAAACAAGACTACAAAACGCCGGAAAAATAGCTGGTCGCGAAGCTGAGCGGCCTTTAAAAATACTGGTGCCCGTGACCGGTGCTAGCTTCGCTGTGGTCGTGCTGGCTAAAGTGGCATTGATGGTGCTCTTTTCTTCCGGCTACATGGTCGACCTTTTTGTTCCTTTTGTTCAGCATTTTATCGGTCACTTCGACAATACCTGGGATTTTTTCTATCAAACCAGCGCCCAGCGTAATCAATTTCCTTATCAGCCGCTCATGCTTTACTTGCTGGGCTTTTTCTGCCTGCCTCTAAAAGTTTTGGGCTTTGAGAATTTGTACCTCGTCAATTTCTTTATGAAATTGCCCACTTTACTGAGCGATATTCTCATTGCCTGGCTTCTGGTGAAAATGTTTCCCACCCGAATCGACCGAGTCTTCTGGTATTACTTTCTTTCGCCGATTATTTTGTATGCCTGTTATATCCACTCGCAACTCGACTTGATACCAACAGCCATTCTGTTCGCGGCAATTTATTATTTGCGCAAGCATGACGCCTTTAAATCGGCTTTGCTGACAGGTCTGGCTCTGGCGACAAAATCGCACGTGGCTGCTGCTTTGCCCCTCTTTCTTATTTACCTTTATCGCAATCAAAAAAGCAAAAGTGCCGGCATTTATTTGCTCTTTGCCGTGTTGGTACTGGCACTATTTGTGGTGCCTTTTTTTGCGTCGCCAGGATTTCAAGCTATTGTTTTGCATAATCCCAAGCAGAGTCAGATTTTTGAGTCATACATCGAGATCGGCACTATGCATATATTTTTGCCGGTACTGGCCGTTTGTATAGCTTATGTGCGCTTTGCTCTTTATGCCAAAATCAATACCGATTTACTCGATGCTTTTTTGCTTATCGTTTTTGCTCTGTTTGTCGCTCTGATTGTTCCGGCACCTGGCTGGTACGTGTGGATAGCACCATTTCTCAGCCTCTTTATGATCAAATACAGCCGCCGTGACAATCGTATTGTGCCGGCCGGTTATGCCCTCTATTTCTTCTATCTTTTGTACTTCCTCTTTTTCCATCATTTCGATTATCCGGCCATTATTTTTCTCGGGCATGTTGTCTCCTTTAATTTCTTTGCCCCCGGTAATTTCACTTCAATCAATGGTGACTATCTTCCCTCTCTGGTCTTCACCCTGCTGGAAGCCACACTGATGGCCAATATCGTGCTTTGTTATCGCATCGGTGTGCGCAGCAATTCCATCTATAAGCGCGAGCGTGCCATCGTAATTGGTATTGGTGGCGACAGTGGTGCCGGCAAATCGACTTTACTTCATGACGTCAAAAAATTGCTCACTCATAAAGTCGTAGAGCTGGAAGGTGACGCCGATCATAAGTGGGCCCGCAATGACGCCAACTGGAAAGGCAAAGACATTACCCACCTTGATCCAAAAGCTAACTTTCTCCACAGGCAGGCCGATACGCTTTTTAATTTAAAACGGGGACGCAGTGTTGAGCGTATCAGCTACGATCACAATACCGGTGCTTTCACCAATGCCACCTTGATTGAACCCAATGATTTTATTGTCCTTAGTGGCCTGCACACTTTTTACTTGCCCAAGTCGCGCAAAGTTATTGATCTCAAAATATTCATGGATCCCGAAGTGGAGCTGAAGACATTTTGGAAAGTCACGCGAGACCATAAAGAACGCGGCTATACAGAACAACAGGTCGCCGCTCAGGTCACCCGTCGTAAGACCGATGTAGACAGGTTTATCGCGCCGCAGCGCGAGTTTGCCGATCTCTGTATCAGGTATTATCCACAGGCTCTACTTGACGATGGTTCACTCACCGCTGAGGCCAAGCTATCTCTGAAAATTTCACTAAGCTCCAGCGTTCATCTCGAAGAACTGGTGCAGGAGCTGATGAATAATGGCCTGCTCTTACACTGGGACTACAGCGAGAATCTTTCCAAACAAGACCTGACGCTCTCTGAACCGGTGCCCAAGTATTTATTGCAAAAACTGGCAAGCGACATGATTCCTAATCTGGAAGAATTGATAGATGGTGAAATCGAGTGGGTGGAAGGCTTGCGCGGCTTTGTGCAACTAATCATATTGCTTGTGCTCAACGATTTGATGAAAGATAAGGAAGAGATGCAGTGATTAAGGGAATCCTTCTTGACCTCGATAACACTGTATACGATTATCCACGCGCGCATTTGCCCGCTCTGGCTGCCGCTTTGCACTGGTTTGAACTGGAAATTGCCCAGGATTTCGCCTCGGTAGAGGCTACCTATATTGCCTGTCGCAAGCAGGTCAATGAGCAATTGCACGGCCTGGCCGCGTCTCACAGTCGCCTGCTTTATTTTCAAAGAGTTTGCGAAAACTTTGGTCTGCTTCCTCATCGCCTGGCTCCCCAGGCCGAAGATATTTACTGGACGGTTTTTTTCGAAAACATGCAATTGCGGCCCGGCTGTCTCGCTTTTCTTGAATCGGTAAAGTTGCCGGTGGCCATAGTCAGCGATCTCACCGCCCGTATACAGTTCGATAAAATTGCCGCTCTTGAAATTTTCCCATACATTACAGCTATCGTCACCAGCGAAGAGAGCGGTCATGAAAAGCCTCATGCACGCATATTTGAGCTGGCCGCCGCTAAACTAAAATTGCCCCATCATGACCTAGTGATGATAGGCGACAGCATTGAACGCGACATTTACGGTGCCTCCGCCATTGGTATCAAATCTTTTTGGCTGGAAACTGCAGAGTGGCAACATCAAGTGGCATTAGCACAAGAAATAGAAGGCGTTACGGTTTTTTCGGAGTTTTCGCAGTTGCTTAGCTTGATGCAGGTGTTGAGATGAGTGAGCTGCTCGATTTAATTGAAATTTCGCGATTTGCCGGTGAGCGCTTTGACCTGGTGCAGGCCGGTGGTGGCAACTCGTCTGTTAAGCTCGACGACGGCAGACTGTTGGTTAAAGCTTCTGGGATGGCACTGAGTGACGTGGTCGGCGCAGATGACTTTTGTACTTTGCAATGGCAGCCGCTTTTAGATTATTTAGATCAAGCACAAACAAAATATGTAGACATCGACTCGAGCGCCCCAGAGCTGCTGGCAGCCTTAGACAGTGAAGCCAGTGGCGCCGTAAATGCAGCGCTTTCACCTTCTGCGCGCCGGCCTTCGATTGAAACTTTATTGCACTGCGCCCTGGGTAAATTTACGCTCCATACTCACCCGGTGGTGGTAGCCGCCGTTGTCTGCCGCAGCGATTGGCGTGAAGTCCTAAGCACCTTATTTCCGCAAGCCCTGCTGGTGCCATACAAGACACCTGGTGCTGCCCTGGCTCTGGTGCTCATGCAAGAGCTGGCAAAGAGCCAATGGCAAATTGGCCAGACTGCAGTTATTTTTCTTGAAAATCATGGCTTGATTGTGGCCGGTGCCAGTAAGCAGGCTGTGATGCAAACTACCAATGAAGTTGTCGATTTGCTTGCCAGTCGCATAAATACCGGTACAAGCTCGATGGGCGGTAATTTTTATCGTTATAAACTAGTCAATTTTGCTTCGGCGCTGGTTAATCAAGTTTGTTCAACCAGCTGGCTGGCATACCTTAGCGACGATCTAGTTTTGCACCAAGGCTTAGAAAAAGATGCCGGCTATTTGCTGGCTGGTTGCGGCACTCCCGACCAACTTGTCTATTGTGGCTCCACAGGCCTGGCGATAGGCGATCTCGATAGTGCAAAGGGTGTCGAGCAAGTGGCTGAATTCTTTAAAACATACGGTCACCCACCCAAAGTTATTGTGCTCGGTAATGAGCATATTTTGTTGTTAGGAAAAACATTGCGCAAATGTAGAGACGCCGAAGATGTTCTGCGTTCGCATGTACTCTTGCAAGCCTGTGGCGAACTTTCGCAAATGAAATATTTGCCCGCCTCTGAAATAAAATATTTGAATAATTGGGAAGCAGAAAAGTACAGGCAAAAGCTATGACTCAAGTAGTCATTCCCATGTCAGGTTTAGGAGAGCGCTTCAGTCAGGCGGGATACAGCGCGCCCAAGCCGCTAGTTACCGTTGATGGTGCCGCCATGATCAGCCATGTCGTTAACATGTTTGCCGCAGATGACCGTTTTATTTTTGTAGTCAATCATGACCATATGGTCAACACTAATTTGAGCGATGTCTTGCGTAAAGCGGCACCGCGTTGCGAAATCATCGGCATTAATACTCACCGGAAAGGTCCTGTATATGCGGTTTCACAATGCTTTGATCGCATTGACGTCGAAGAAGAAATCATCGTCAACTATTGCGATTTTTATTCACACTGGAATTATAGCGACTTTCTTGCCACCACGCGAGAGCGGCAGTCGGCCGGTGCCATTGCTGCTTATCGTAATTTTCATCCGCATATGCTCGGCACCGACAATTATGCTTTCATCCGTGAAGAAAACCACTGGCTGCAGGCCATTCAAGAGAAGAAGCCTTTCACCGATAATCGCATGGCTGAATTTGCCTCGAACGGCACTTACTATTTTGCTCGAGGCGAATATGTACGTCATTATTTTGCTGAGCTGATCAAGCGCGATATTCAGGTGAACGGCGAATATTATGTCAGTATGGTCTACAACTTGATGGTCGAAGACCGACTGCCCGTGTCGATTTATGAAGTAGAACATATGCTTCAGTGGGGCACTCCGCGCGATTTAGAAGAATACCAGCACTGGTCTGATTATTTCACTCGTCTGGCCACTGACGCTAAAATGCTGCTGCCCACAGGCAAAGTACGTGAAAATCAGATCAAAGCCGAAGCTTCCGTCGACGTCTGTTTGATACCGATGGCGGGCCGCGGTCAGCGCTTTGCCGATGCCGGATACACTACGGCCAAGCCACTAATTACGGTGTCAGGCAAACCGATGGTGCAATTGGCCTGCGATAATTTGCCACCGGCCAGGCGTTATGTTTTTGTGGCCCAGGGCGACCATGTCACTGCCGAATTATCTTCAACCCTCACCGCCAGCTTTAACAATGTCAACGTGGTGGCGCTGGAGGGCATTTCCGGTGGTCAGGCCGTATCTTGCCAGATTGGCCTTGAGCAAGCAGTGCCTCCTGTTTTTGCCGGCGAAAGTTTGCTCGTCGGCGCGTGCGACAACGGCATTGTCTACGATCAAAATAAGTGGCAAAATCTTCTGGCCGATCAAACTATCGATGTTGCCGCGTTCAGTTTTCGTCAACATCCGGCCAGCGAACGCAATCCGCACATGTTCGGTTGGCTCACCACGGCTGCCGGCAATGACGAATTTCCACTGATTACCGGTGTCTCAGTAAAAAAAGCGATATCCGATAATCCTCGTCAAGATCATGCCATCGTCGGTGCATTTTACTTTAGAAAAACAACTTATTTTCTTGATGCACTAAGAGTGTTGTTAGAAGACGACATTCGTGTCAATGGTGAGTTTTACGTTGATAGCATGATTGGCATTCTTGCCCAGGGCGACCTCAAGTGCGTAGCTTTTGAAGTTGACGATTATATTTCTTTCGGCATTCCCAATGATCTCAAAACATTCGAGTACTGGCAAACATTTTTTGACAAGTGCAGCTGGCATCAGTATAAAAATGTGGTGCCATCATGAGTGCCAGATTTACTGTAGTAATGCCCTGCTATAACGAAGAGAAAAACATTCCCTTGATTTTAAGCCGCTTTAAAACGGTGGCCAGCCAGCGGCAGGACGTCAAGCTTCTGCTGGTAGATAACGGCTCTACCGATAAAAGTTCAGCAGTGATTGCCGCTTGCATTGACGAGTTTAGTTTTGCCGAGACTGTGCGAGTGCCTGTTAATCAGGGTTACGGTTATGGCATCTTACGCGGGCTCGAGGCCTGCCAGAGTGAGTTTATTGGCTGGACCCACGCCGATATGCAGACTGATCCTGCTGACATAGTCAAGGCTCTGCAAATTATCGAGAGCCATAATTTTGCCGCCGATCTTTATGTCAAAGGCTTGCGACATGGACGCCCGCTCTCTGACTCGTTTTTCACCGCAGGCATGAGCATGTTTGAGTCGTGTTTTTTGACCAGCAATTTATGGGACATTAATGCCCAACCAAATATATTCCACCGAAGTTTTTTCGAATCGTGGCGCTCACCGCCTGATGATTTCGCCCTCGACCTCTATGCTTATTATCTGGCTCGCCAACAAAAACTTAGTATCATCCGCTTAGATGTGGTCTTTCCTGAGCGCGTTCACGGTGAATCTAAGTGGAATACAGGCTTTAGATCAAAAATGAAATTCATCAAGCGCACTCTTGAGTTTAGTGTAAAACTAAAAAAATCACTGGGGAAAGTTTCTTGATGGAATATATCGCTCACCGTATTAATCAACTGGAAGCCCTGCGACAATTGCCGCGCCAGTTTGGTTGTGAAATTGATCTGCGTGATCGCGGCGATCGTCTGATTTTGCAACACGACCCATTTAAAGACGGTGAAGATGCAGAGCCCTTTTTCGCCGCCTACGAACATGGTATCTTGATTCTAAATATTAAAAGCGAGCGCATTGAAGAGCGGGTTTTAGAGCTTATGCGCCAGTATAAAATCGAGAACTATTTCTTTCTTGATTCGTCACTGCCGATGATCGTTTTACTGACCCGCCAGGGCGAGCGGCGCATTGCGCTGCGCTATTCAGAATACGAAACCATAGAAACCGTGCTCAATTTTAAGGGTCAGGTAGACTGGGTTTGGGTCGATTGCTTCACGCATATTCCGCTCACCGCAGCCGATTATGCGAGCCTGAAAGCAGCCGGTTTTAAACTCTGCCTGGTGTCGCCTGAATTGCAGGGCCGGCCTGACGATATATTGCCTTACCGCCAACTTCTAGCTGACAGTGTTTTTAAGTTTGATGCTATTTGCACAAAGCAACACAATATCGCTCTCTGGAGCGAGCAATAATATGCCAGAGCCGCTCACTGAAGCATTAGACAAGCAGCCGCTCTCCAGCGAATTATCCACTATGCTGCTCTTGCTCGCCATGAGTTTGTCTCTGACTTTGCTGGCCACCGGATGCAGCTACTGGCTCAATCACCCGATGCTCATATATTGCGATCAGGGACTCTTTGTCAGCATGGCTCAGCTGCTGCTCGAAGGGCGAATACCTTACGTTGATATGTTCGACGTTAATCCGCCTCTGGCCATTTATTTTCAAGTGATACCGGTGCTGGTGTCTAAATACTGGCACATCCCCATTCCGCTCAGCTTTTCGATGTACATTTATGCCTTGGCCTTCGTCAGCTGCTTGTTGAGCGGTTGGGTGCTTTTAGCTGCGAGAAAGTATGGCGCATTGCTACTGGGCCTCTGTGCCCTGGTGGCCTTTGCTTATTTCAACCAGGTTCAGCGCCTTGATTTTGGCCAGAGAGAACATATTTTTTGCATAGTTTACGCACCCTTCTTTTTCTTGCGCTATTTGCGCTGGGAAGGTTTCAAGTTAGGTCGCTATCAGGCTATTGCGGTAGGTCTTTTTGCTGGAGTGGGCCTGGCCTTTAAACCGCATTTTATGATTATGGCTTGTGCGCCCGAGATCGTCTGGTGGCTGCGTACAAGAAAATGGCGTCCGCTTCTAGCTCCAGAAGTACTGGCCGCTGTGGCGGTCATAGTTCTCTATCTTTTCCATTTCATTTTTCTACCAGCTCAAGAACTAAAAGCATTTTTCCAATTTGTGGTGCCCATTTATAAAGAGGGCTATTCTTATTATGTAACCTCTCCAATTTATAATATGGCCACTTGCTGGAGGACTGACTTTTTCCTTCTTGCCCTGACTTCCGTGGGTGCTCTTGCCCTGGCGCGTTATAGCAGCTTAGCCCCGGCGGCCTGCGCCTTTTCTTTCATATCAGCCCTCATATATGTGCTGGCCGGTCAGGTCTGGTCATGCCATATGGTGGCAGTGCGCCTTGGTAATGCTATGGCGGTTGGCGTAGAGCTATTTTTGTTGTATCAGCTTCTGCCGGCCAGTTTAGTCGGTGAAAAGCTCAAAGGCACTGCCATGGCCGCACTGGCCGTGGGCATCGTCGGTGGTGGCTACTATTTGCACACTGCCTGTGAAAGAGATGCCCAGAAAAAACGTGATTCACAGCCATACGATCTTGCGCAGTTGGGCTACACCGGTATGGGGTCGGCTGCAGACATTGATCCTTTTGCCGCTTCGTGTCTTGAAAATACACAAAAGAGCGACACAATATTGTTTATCTGTGCCTCTATGGCACCGGGTTATCCGGTAATGTTGCAAACTGAGCGCCGCCCGGCGTCACGCTTTTTGCACGGCATGATGTTGCCGATTCTCAGCTATATTCTTGTTCGTCCCGACCTCAGCCAGGCCAAAAAAGATCATTTTAGTGAAGACAAAGATCAGGTGATCAAATGGTACGCAGAAGATATTGCCAAGAACAGGCCGAAGCTAATATACATTCAAGATAACCCCATGAACTGGGTTTTCGAGAACTACAATTTTATTGATTCGTATATGCATAACTACAGAATGATTGATAAAAAAGATGGCATAAGCATTTATAAACGCAATGACTGAACTCAAAGATCACGAGCTCAAAGTAGTACCGCCGGCGATGCTGTTGACCGCTGCCGGTCTTGTATTTTTAGCCGCTATTGTATACCGCGCATTCTATTTTATGGAGTTGAGCGGCCCTGTTTGCTATGAACTGGAAGCGGCTTCTCGCCTTAGGGCAGGACAGATTCCATTTTATGACTTTTATTTTGACCAGTCGCTACTGAATGCTTATCTACGTCTGCCCACTGTAATTTTGGCCCGACTCTTCGGCGACCTCGCCCACAGTGATGAGATCCTCGTGGTCACACCGTACTGGGCAAGCGCTCTGGCTTCGTACATTACCACGACCATCGTTGCTCTTTTGTCTTTTTCTCTGTGTTGCTACATCACCTTAAAGTCTAGTCTGTCTGAGAAAAACTTGCGCCTGCTGGCCGCGGTTCTGGTTGGTATCGGTCTGGCCAATTTTGCTACTGGTTTTGTTTTTGGTTGTGCTCAACATATTTTTTGTTTGTTCTTTACTCCATATCTATTTTTACGAGCTTCTATCTGGAGTGGAGGTAAACCGGCTTTACCGCTCCATATTATTTGCGGCCTGCTGGCTGGTCTGGGAGCTGGTCTCAACCCGTTGTTCCTGTCGCTGCCTTTGTTTATTGAAGTAGCTGAACTTGTGGCCGCAGGTTTTCAAAAGCGTAAGCCGGCGGTTGAATTTTTCGTTTTGCTGGTTACTTTCGTATTGTCGTGGACCTGGATATTTTTACTTAACAGTGACTCTATCAGCCAACTAGACGATTGGATTGTTCCCCTTAAGTTTGCCAGTTTGCACCTTGATCAGATTGCTTTTTACGGTTATGGCTCGTCGCCTGACAGACGCAGTGTGATTTATTTGTGCACAGCTGTCATGGTGGCCTGCTTTGGCCTGGTTGGGAGAGCGCAAGTGCTCAGGCCTCTTGCCACAGCAATGATGTGCGGTTTTTTCATTTTTTTAGCCACTATGACTGGTGTCAGTAGTGAGCTGTTAATTTTGATCTGGTTCATTAGTCTTACTCTGCCAGTGCTGGCTGTACTTTTCATTGATGGATCTCTCGTTACTAATTTTGCCAGACGCTATCCTCACCTCAGTTATCGAGAAAGACGCGTTAACCGGGTGAAAACTTTTTTGTTCGCTCTGTTTTGTCTTAGCAGCCTGGCGGTGGTAACTTTTTGCGAAACCATGGAAAGGCGTGAAAATATTGCCGTTGCAGTGGGCCCGCAGGCTACTGATCCTTACCTTTTAGATCTAGAAGCTGCTGTGCTCAAATATTCGAAACCGCAAGAGAAAATCTTGATTTTAAATGGGCGATTGCTGCCCACTTTCCCCCTTTATGCGCAGGTCAATCGACCAATATGTGGCTATTATCTCAGCAGCGAACCTCTCAGTACCGTGGCCAGTATTGAGGGCCACGCCCTGACTGATCAGTCTCTCGGTAAGCCTTTTGCCTGGTTGGCCAGGGTCAAGGCGAAACTGTACATTCGCATTGGCGCTGAGATTCAGATTCAAAAACCGGCGTTGATTTTAGTGGAAGGCGGCCAGACATGGGACAACTTGAAAGAGATGGGAATTTTGCCCTTTATTTTGAAGGACTATAAGTCTGAAGGCGAAGCGCGCTACCACTCTAGTTGCAGTGGCACGCGAGAATTTGCCGATTGGAATTATCGGTACAATATTTTGAAACGAATAAAATAGCTCTAGACTCTTTCCCAGCTTGCGCCTTGTGGGCTGTCCATTACGTTCACGCCAATTTCAGTTAAAGTCTTGCGAATTAAGTCTGCCGAGGCATAATCTTTTCTTGCGCGGGCCTCACTTCGCAAAGTTAAAATCAAGTCAATCAGCTTGCTGCCCACTTCGTTATTGATGTCTTTGCGCGTGTCTTTCATGGTTAAGCCAAGCACCTTAGCGTAATGCAGCAGTGTATTGGCCAGATAGTGTTTATCTGAAAGGCTGGAAGTTTGAGTAATTCCATCAGCCAGTTGATAGAGCTGCGAAATCGCAATGGCGGTATTGAAATCGTTATTCATCGCCTCGGCAAATTCTTGCTTAAACGTTTCTGCCGCAGCTTGGGCCGCAGCACTCGGTATTTCGGCCTCTGCTTCGTCGGCGGAGATCGCAAAACTGGCTGCCCGCAACAATCTTTGAATGCCGGTGCTTGTGCCCTGCAAACTTTCGATGGTGAAATCAATAGGGTTTCTGTAGTGCGATTGCAAAATAAACAAGCGAATGGTATCGGGCGAAAAAGTTTGCAGCAAATCTTGAATGGTTTTGAAATTACCCAGAGATTTGGCCATTTTTTCCGAATTGGTCTGCACAAAACTGTTGTGCAGCCAGTAGCGCGCCATGGGCTGACCATGCAATGCTTCCGATTGGGCAATTTCGTTTTCATGGTGGGGAAAGACCAGGTCTTCGCCGCCGGCGTGAATGTCTATTGTTTCGCCGAGAATGCGTTTGACCATGGCCGAGCACTCTAAGTGCCAGCCTGGACGACCATAACCCCAGGGGCTGGGCCAACCAAGTTCGCTGACGTCAGCACTTTTCCACAAGGCAAAATCTACCGGGCTCTTTTTCAAGTGTGCTAAAGACTCTTGTGCCACGGCTTGATCGCGAGCGCCCACAAGCAATTGCTCTAGATTTTGTTTGCCCAGCTTGCCGTATTCTTTGAACGAGGCCACGTCAAAATAGACGTCTCCCTCAGATTGGTAGGCATGGCCGGCATCAATGAGGGCCTGGGTAAAGGCAATCATTTGGGCGATGAATTCGGTGGCGCGTGGCTCAAAGTCAGGTGATTCGACATTGAGTTCTTGCATATCATGCCAGAATTTATAAGTATATTGGCGCGACAATTTTTCAGGAGTGATACCAAGCTCGCGAGCGCGCTTGATGATTTTGTCGTCAACGTCGGTGATGTTGCGCACATAAGTGACGTCATAACCGGCGAAGCGCAAATAACGTTGTACAACATCCCAGACAATTGCCATACGGGCATGGCCTAGATGGCTCAAATCGTAGACTGTAGGCCCGCAGGCGTACATTTTTACTGCATTGCCCTGCCGCGGAATGAATTCTTCTTTCTTGCCTAAAAGAGTATTGAAAACGTGAATTTTGCTCATAGCTTTTTACTGGTTCTAGTGATTCAGTGCCGATTCCAGACGCGATTTAACTCGTTCGGCACCAAGTATTGAAATAATTGCTCCCAGGTCTGGGCCCTGTGTTTTACCAGATAAGGCGGCTCGAAGGGGCCAGTAAAGATCTTTCCCTTTCAGAGTGAGTTCTTTACCCAGCGCATCCACCGCCTTTTTACAGCCTTGATGATCGCCCCAGGGCAAGCTTGCCAGGGTCGATGACAGGCTTGATAGAACCTTGCGAGCATTGTCTGAATTGAGCACCGATGACTTTAGCTCGTCGCTTACTGCCAATTCAGCGGTGAGATAGAAGCTCAGCGCCGGGCCGATTTCGGCCAGTGTCGTCAGGCCTTCGCGCACCGATGCCACCATTTGCGACAGCTCAGCCTTTGAATAGAGGCTGGTATCGTATGCGGTGAGATAAGGTTGGGCGCGCTCGACGATGGTCTCTAAGGGCAGGTTGCGTAAGTATTGACTGTTGAACCAGTTCAAGCGGGCCAGATCGAATACTGCCGGGCTTTTTGACACTTTATCGAGATCAAAAAGGGCTGCGGCTTCTTCGAGATCATAAATTTCTTTGCCTTCAGGATGAGTCCAGCTCATTTGCCCTAAATAATTGACAATCGCTTCCGGCATATAGCCGAGCACGCGATAGTGGTCGATATGCACAGCTTCGCCGTGTTTACGCTTAGAGAGCTTTTGCCGCTCCAGGTCAAAGATCAGCGGCGCGTGGCCAAACTCTGGCGCTTTGTGCTCAAGCGCTTCGTAAATAAGCAGCTGCTTGGCAGTGTTGTGAATGTGATCTTCGCCGCGAATAACGTGCGACATCTTCATGTCGACGTCGTCGATTACTACGGCAAAATTATAAATAGCCACGCCGTTCGATTTGACGATTACCATGTCGCCGCCCAGGTCAGACGTATCGATAGCAATTTCGCCTTTGACGTGATCGTGCCATGACACCACCTGTGGTTCGTCCACGAGAAAACGCACAGAGGGAATGCGCCCGGCTTCTTGATAGTGTTTACGTTGCACTTCGCTTAGTTCGCGTCCGCGATTGTCATAACGCGGTGCGCTATTGGCTGCTTTTTGTTCTTCTTTCAGCGTGGCCAGCTCTTCTTGAGTGGCGTAGCATAAATAGGCTTTGCCCTTGGCAATGAGCTGATTGGCCATGGTGCTGTAGTGATCGATTTTTTCAGTCTGGCGATATGGAGGATAAGGTCCACCCACTTCCAGTCCTTCATCCCAGGTGAGACCGAGCCATGTCAAGCCTTCCACGATGTCGCGAGTGTAATTTTCGTTTGAGCGTTCTTCGTCGGTATCTTCCAGGCGGAGGATGTAAGTGCCTCCATACCTCTTGGCATACAGATAATTGTAAAGAGCCGTGCGCGCAGTACCTACATGCAAATTGCCTGTAGGACTGGGGGCGATTCTTACTCTGACGACTGTACTCACGGTTCAGTGCTCTTGATTGACACAGGGAGCGACAAAAATGTGGCCCTGTTAACAAACGTGTTCGAATCGACATTCTAGCAGGACAGATTCAGAAGGGCGCCTTTCAGCGCTTGACCTGCTTTACACTTGACTATCACAAGACAGGAATAGGCGCTAGAACCAGCGTTTAGATCACCTACCGTTAACGGTACATGGAAAATCAGCCCGGTCTTAACGATAGGTGGAATTTAACACCATACAATCGACCATGGCCACGCCGGAAGAAAGCATGTTCAATTTTTGAGCAGCACCGCGTGAGAGGTCGATGATGCGGTCGTCAACGAATGGTCCGCGGTCATTGACCTGTACTACACAGGTATCGCCTGTGCGGCGGTTAAGCACGAGCAATTTCGTACCGAAGGGCAGTGAGCGGTGAGCCGCTGTTAAACCGTTCATGTCGAAGCGCTCACCGTTGGATGTACGGCGTCCGTGGAATTTGCCGCCATACCACGAGGCATGACCGCTGAAATTAGGTGAAAAATTACCTGCTGCGCTGACAGTTGCGCCAGTGTGAGTGGTGCAGGCAAGAAAGGCGTGATCGGCCGATTGAGTTTCAGCCAGTTTCAAAAAGCTTACCGGAATCTGCGGTGCGCCTAAAATTGTGCGAATGGCGTTTACAACTTTATAGCTGAATTCTAGTGTGGCTGCCGGCGATGTGTTGCCTGACTCAGGTACTTCGAATTTTAAAAGCGTAGTGCCGTCCATGCGAATGGCGGCCAGCTGACCTTCGCAAGCAGGAGCCATTTTGGCTGGATCGAGCTTTTCGTCTTTGAGTAATTCTTGTAATTTGTCCGCCAGGTTTTCAGCGCGATCTTCGGCTGAATTTTCTCCGCGGTAGACAACCAATTCTTTGCCGTTGAGTGTGACTGAGGCGCACTCTTGATCATTTTCTTCCCAGACGCTTGATTCCACTTCAGGATCAAGATCATTGTCAGCAGCCATAGCGCCGGTACAGTTGCTGGTGAAGCTCAGTGCAGCCACCAGGCTCAGGGCCAGGACAAACTTTTTATGGTGGGGAACGCTGGTCGAAATCATTCGATTAAAGACTCTCTCTAGTGCCTAGCTGGTTGTCACTAATCTACTGCTTGTGCTGCTTGCGCATATACGGTAGATGCTTCCGGCCGGGTCTTTCGAAGCAGGGCGAAAGGTATCAGACCTGGTGGTGGCACGTCAAAGATCCGCTGACAAGTCAAGTTTTTGTGTGCCTGTGCCGCTGCAGCGCCTTTCTTGGAGAAAGTTAAGCGAGGTCGCCTTGACAAAACATTTTCAAGCTGCAGGAGGCGCTTCTTAGCTAACGGTTTATAACTGGCTCAGCAGTAAGCATGATGAACCGATGCTCATCTTATACCTTGAAATCAGTTGTCAGCAGGCGGGCGTAACGCTCTGTAAAACCTTTGTTAAACGGTTTTCGGTTTTGAGCTGCGGCAAATTATGACCTGTTCATAATAGTGCTAAACCCTTGTTGTCGCAGGGTTTTAGGGGTTGTCCACAGCGCGCCAATCAGTCAGCGCCGCCTTAACGTTTCTTTGCTGAATATTGTTTTGTAGAAGAGCATTTGCTCTTTTGCCCAGAGCTTTTGCTTGCAATTATCAGGCACTGTCGGTAGTGCCTGAATGAAAATGGCTCTGCGGGCAGATTTGAGCAATTTTGGGTAGGCAGACTAGTTGAGAAATTCCTGCATCCAGTCCTGGTCCATTTCGAAATTAGCGACGACGCTCTGCACATCATCGTGATTTTCCAGGCTGTCGATCAGACGCAACAAAAGTTTTGCTGTATCGGCGCTGTCGATTTCAACGGTATTGCTAGGTATCATCACGTTTTCAGCCGAAGTGACTTTGTAGCCCGATTTTGTCAGAGCTTCGCGTACTCTTTCTAATTGCTCTGGAATGCAGACTACGAGCGCTTCTTCATCGAGTGTAGTATCGAGATCTTCGGCACCGGCTTCGAGGGCAGCTGTGAGCAGAGCGTCCTCATCGAAGCTTGCGCCTTTTTCGATTATTACTTCACCGCGCTCTTTAAACATCCAGTTGACGCAACCGCTGTCACCCATGTTGCCTCCGTATTTTGAAAAATACATGCGCACGTCGCCGGCTGTACGGTTGCGGTTGTCGGTGGTGCATTTGACCAGCACGGCCACTCCGCCTGGGCCATAGCCTTCGTATACCAGCTCTTCAAAATTATCTAAAGTGCCGGTGCCTGAGCCCTTTTCCACCGCTCTTTGAATATTGTCGTTCGGCACGCCTTCTGCTTTTGCTCGATCGATGGCCTGACGCAAGCGAAAATTGCCGTTGGGATCGGCGCCGCCGAGCTTTGCGGCAATGATAATTTCGCGCGACATTTTGGCGTAGACAACGCCTCGCTTCTGGTCGACCACGGCTTTATGCCTTTTGATAGTGGCCCACTTGGAATGACCTGACAATTTTTAATCCTCACTGGGCGGGCTTAAAGCAAAAACGCTTCCTTATATATAGAATAAAACGCTTCCTGCCAATTGCGTAAGAGTGTGTTGCGTAAAACTGTTGCTACAATTTGCGACTATTTGCAGATAAAGAAAGGAATCGCAGTTTTCAAGCGATTAACGTGGCATTGAACTGATTGCTTTCAGACCGAAGGCATCTTAAAAGCAAAATGCTTGCACTCGGCCTATAGAATCAGAACCCTTTATGGAGAATGGTATGACTAACAGAAACTCGCTCAAGAATCTCACGCTCGGGCTAGCAGCATCGGTTTCGATTCTTTCGAATCTTACCTGGAATGCTGATGGCGCCTCGGCTCGCGGAGATTCCGACACGATTTCCGGAACTCAGATTGCTGCCGCCAGAAAAACTTACCAGATCCGCATCACCCGCGAAACAGTGCGTGCAGATCAATTGATGCTGCAAGGAAAATACACTGAAGCTGCCGATCTTTATAAGGGTGAAATTACCCGCGACAAAAAGAACGTGCCGGCGACAGTGGGCTATGGTATGGCTCTGGCGAGACAATTCAAACTTGACGCCGCCGAAGACTATTTCAACAAGGCTCTGGCCCACGATTCGATGAATGCCATGGCACACGCCGGCAAAGCGATGGTGATGTTCAATCGCCTTACTTCGTCTTCCGGCACGGTGATCAAAAACAGAGATGCTTCACTGCGCAACGCTGAAGCCGAGGTGAAACAGGCTTTGAGTATCGACCCTGCCATGCCTGAAGGTCACGTCACTCTAGGAAACATATATAAGGAACAGGGAAGAGTTGACGAAGCGATCAACTCATATAAAGAAGCGATCCATCTTGATCCAAAATACTCTGACGCTTATGCGCAAATGGGTATCGCTAAGTTGAGCAAAGAGCAGTATGCCGATGCTGTCGCGGCATTCAAACAAGCAGTCTCTATTAATTCGGGCAACTCCACCGCTCATTATGGCCTGGGCAGAGCTTATTACAAGCAAGGGCTCTACGATCAGGCTTTGAAAGAACTCAATACTTCGCTCTACCAAAATCGTAACAGCGCTCCAGTGCACCAGACTCTTGGTGATGTCTATGCCGCTCAGGGCAACACTGTTGCTGCCATAAGTGAATTGCAAAAATCAATTTCCATCAAACCAGAAAATCCAGATGCTTACTTGCATATTGCCGACATCAGGCAAGCTCGCGGCGATCTAGAAATGTCTATTGCAGAACTGAGATCTGGTTTGGAAATGATGCCGAACAATGCTGACTTACACCTGCGTGTAGCCGATGAAAGTTTGCAGTTGGAAAAACTGGATGATGCGGTGAAGGAATATCGCACAGTGATGGATGCTAATCCACAGAACTCGGCTGCCGCTAAAGGTTTAACGCGCGCCTATTATTTGAAGGCCAACAAAGAAGCGACTGGTGCCTTTTTCGTTTCCAACGAATATGAGTCAGCTCAGCGCATGATTGATCAAGCGGTGAAGATGAATCCAAACGACATGGAGTTGAGACTGGCTCAAGCTAAGCTTCGCTCGATGGCCGGTGCGCCTATCGATCTGGCCAGTATCGGCACACCGACTAATGACGGCGAGCGTGTTGCTTACGCTGAAGCACTGCTAGCGCAAAACAAATTTGCTGACGCTGATAAAGAAATGGCGATGGTTATTGCCAATGCCGGCGATGCCAAACAAACATTTGCTGTAGGCGATCTGGCTTTGATGATCAAAGATCTTCCTAGTGCTGAAGCTGCTTACAAAAAAGCAGCCGGTATGCCCGGTGGCGAAGAGCGCGCGAAACGCGGTCTTAATCTGGTGGCTAAACAAAAAGATGTGGCTCGCCAGGAGTTGACTCTCGGTGACGACCTTGCAAAACGTAGCCAGCTTGCCAGTGCTATCGATAAATATCACGCTTCAATTTATGACAATCCCAAAATCGCTGATAGCCGCATGGGTATTGGTAAAACATTGGAACGTCTCAAACCTGAAATGTCCAAAGATCTGAAAGAGGCAGTGGTGCAATACAAAGCCTACCTGGCTCTGACACCAAGTATGCCGCCGAAAGAAGTAGAGAAGCTCAATAAGCATATTGAAAATCTTTCGGCCAGAGCTTACAAGCTGGAGCAGAAAGAAAAAGAGCGTAAGTAGCTAAAGCAACGGCTGAAGCTTGGAAACCACCTGTTACAATTAGCCTGTGGCAGACTGGAAAAATAAAAAAGTTACGATCTTGGGTTTGGGTAGAAGCGGCGTCGCCGCGGCTTCCTATCTGGTTAAGCGCGGCGCTAAAGTGCTTATTTCTGAGTCACAGCCTAAAGATAAATGCAATTCCAAGCTTCTGGCCGAGCTCAACAATCTCAAGGTCGAAAGCGAATTTGGTGGACATAGTGAGCGCTGTTTAAGCTGGTCTGATCTGGTTATCACCAGCCCGGGCATTCCTCCACGCGCCGACATCATGCAACGTGCACGCGCTCACCATCGCGAAGTTATTTCAGATGTTGAACTGGCTTATCGCGAATGCAAAGACAGCGTGTCTTTCATTGCCGTCACCGGCACTAACGGCAAATCGACAACCACGGCCCTGATTAGCTATATTTTGGAAAAATCTGGTCGCCTGGCGCCGGCTTGCGGCAATATCGGCGTGCCGATTTTAAGCCGGCTTGATGCGGGTCCGTTGGATTTTCTGGTGGTGGAAGTCATTTCGTATCAACTGGAATATTCACCCACCTTCGCGCCCCACATAGCGATCTGGCTTAACTTAACCCCCGATCATCTCGACTGGCACGGTGGCCTTGATCAATATATCGATGCTAAACGCTCGATGTTTGGCCGCCAGAGTCTTGAAGATTTTGCAGTTTTAAATCAGGACGATCCGGTGGTGGCAGCCACACGAACCAGAGCTGAAGTTTTTCCATTTTCAATTTCGCCTGATGCGCGTAGCAGCATACAGGGTGCATATCTAGAAGATGGCTTCCTGGGCTATTCTTACAATGCCCGTTCCCGTGTTGTCTGCAGTGAAAAAGATCTGCGCATTATCGGCAAACATAACGTAGAAAATGCTCTCGCTGCCATTGCTGTCTGTTGTCTGGCGGGACTTACGGAGAAAGAAATCGAACAGCATCTTAAAACTTTCAAAGCCTTAGAGCACCGACTCGAATTTGTTGAAACTGTGGACGGTGTGGACTATTTCAATGATTCGAAGGCTACAAACACTGACTCGGCCATAAAAGCCCTGGAATCTTTTCCTGAAAAGAGCGTTGTGCTGATCGCCGGTGGAAAAGACAAAGGAACTTCTTTAGTCGAGTTAATTCAATCCGTTAAAAAATACGCTTTGAGCGTTATCCTTATTGGTGAAGCGAAAGATAGATTTGAAAGAGCGTTGCGCGAGGCCGGATTCAACGACATATATCCTGCAGATACAATGGATGAGGCCGTTCAAATCGGCGGTAAATTAAAAAAAGGACCAGTATTACTTTCCCCTGCCTGTGCTAGTTTCGACATGTTCAGGGATTTCGAGGATAGAGGACGTGTCTTCAAAGATCTTGTCCGCGCAAGAGCGAGAGAGATGGCGTCGCCGCGACAGTAGCGGTGGCCCAGCCGAAAAGAATTCCTCTTCTGAATACAGAGGTGGGATCGATCGCACCCTTGTAGGTATTGTTCTCAGCCTCTGCTTATTTGGCTTAATGGCCGTTTATTCCGCCTCGGCCCCTGAAGCGCAACAAAGTTTTCACGACTCCACCACGCTTCTGCGTAAACAAACCATGGCTTGTGTCATCGGTCTTTTTGTCATGTTTACGGTCAGTCGCTATGACTATCGCCGCTGGAAAAAATGGGCATGGCCTCTGGCGCTTTTTGCTCTTTTTGCTCTCGGTATCACGCTGGTTAACATTCCCGGTCTGACCATTCAAACCATGGGTTCGAGCCGCTGGTTGAATATCGGCCCGATTCAGTTTCAGCCTTCTGAAGTCGCCAAAGTTGCGACCATCCTCTTGCTCGCTTCAGGGCTATCAAAATATTTCTGGTGGCACCGTCAGATTCTGTGCCGCATCGTTGTCATCATCAGCATGGCCGCCATCATCGTCAAACAGCCAGATTTGGGCAGCGCCAGCATGATTGCCGCATCTCTTTTGACTATGCTTTTTGCCAGCGGCACTAATTTTGTGCTCGTCATTGTTTCGATTCTTGGTGTCGGTGCAGTTGTCTGGCAGAAAATTCAGACAACGCCTTATCAAATGGCCCGCATCGAAACCTGGCTCAATCCTTATCTTCATCCGCAAAAAGAAGGCTGGAATATTATTCAGGCTCAGTACGCCATTGGTTCAGGCGGGCTCTGGGGCCAGGGTTTTGGCCGCTCTCTGCAAAAACTCTATTATCTTCCCGTGCAGTTTGCCGACTTTATCTTCGCTGTAATCGCCGAAGAGTTTGGTTTGATCGGCTGTGCCTTGTTGATTGGCTTGTTTGCTCTGTTTGGCACATATGGATTTAAAACCGCACTTTCGGCTAAGACACTGTTTGGTCGCTTTCTTGCCATTGGTATCACTAGTGAGATTTGCACGCAGGCCGTAGTCAATATGATGGTTACTACCGGTCTGCTTCCTGTCACGGGCATCACTTTGCCGTTCATCAGTTATGGTGGCACATCGCTGGTGGTCACTCTCGGGATGGTCGGTATGCTGTTATCGGTTTCGCGTGATCGCGCCTACGTGCCTGAAGATGATGAAGAAGCAGAAGCCGTAGACTCGCCGCCACTTCCGCCACTTTCGCCGAGACCAACGCCGGTCCCCCCTAACTCACCCAATGTGTTAAGCACGCTCTGAGCCACTCGAAGGACAGGTCAATGGCTGGTCATCGCATAGTACTGACAGGAGGCGGAACAGGTGGACACATCTATCCCGCACTTTCGGTAGCGGAACAATTGAAAGATGATCCCTCAGTGGAGGCCATCCTTTATATAGGGGCCAGCGGTCATTCTGAAGAAAAGCTGGCTCGGGAAAATGGACTCGATTTTGTCGGTCTGAACGTCTCTGGAATGCCACGCAGTTTAACGCCGCGCCTCATGACCTGGCCGTTTCAGATGTTTGCCGCCATTGAGCGCGCTAAAGCGGTTTTGCGAGAGTTTAAACCTACCGTCGTCCTTGGCACTGGTGGCTACGCCTCAGCACCGCCTCTGGCTGCGGCGAACGCCCTTGGCTATCCCACTGCCGTGCATGAGCCCGATGCCCATCCCGGGCTGGTTAACCGCATGTTGTCGCGCCGCGCTAAATTAGTATCACTCGGCATGCAAGGTGCCGCTGCTCGCATAAGTGCACCACGGGGCAAGGTCGTTTTTAACGGCAATCCGGTGCGCAAAAGTTTTCTCGCGGACCGTCATAGAGACGCAGGCTGTGCCATTCTTGGTTTGCGCTCCGATTTGAAAACCGTGCTTATTACCGGCGGCTCGCAAGGTGCCAAAGCGCTCAATGAGGCATTAACAGCTGCTTTGCCGAGGCTTTTAGAAATTGAACCGCACATTCAAATTGTGCACCAGTGCGGCGACAAAAATTTGACCGATGTAAAAGAGAGGCTCAATCCCAATCTTGCCCCCAGCCCGCGTTATCACTTGCGCGCTTATTTCGATGATTTATCTATTGCCTACGCTGTGTCAGATCTGGCCATAACTAGAGCTGGAGCCATGACTGTAGCGGAGCTGGCCGTGACCGGTACGCCCGCAATTTTTGTGCCCTACCCTTATGCCGCTCAAGATCATCAAACTCACAATGCTCGTTATGTAGAATCACAAAAAGCGGCAGTTCTTGTGCCGCAAGAAGATCTCACCGGTGAAACTCTCTACAATCACATCGCAGCGCTAATCAGTGACGACGCCAGGTTGAGCGAAATGCGCCGGCGCATGCACGAGCTAGGTAAACCAGATGCGGCCAAGGTGCTGGCGCAACAGCTGAAAGAAATCAGTTTGCACTTTCAAGGTCACAAGGCCCAGCACTTAACTATCTAACTGATAAGCGGCTGAGTGAGACCGGTAATGATTGGCACGCCCATATCGGCAGTAAAATCGCCCTGAGCGAAAGACTTTTCTTCAATGGAGTTGATTGTTGCTTCCAGCCCGGCAATAGCAGCGAAAACGTCGCCACCATCATTGGTCGCTTGACCTTGGCTGCCTAAATTGCAGCGGCTGAGAATCTCTTTTAGCTCTGTGAGAGCCGTTTTGACGACGGAGCAATTTGGCGCAGGCATATTGTTCTCTCTGAAAGGGGCTCGGTTCCCGGGTTCCAGGTCAGCTCTGATATTGGATTGCTCAGATTCTTAACTTACGGTAACTCTTAAGGTTGCCATTATCTTGCAGGAGTTTAGCATAGGCTTGAAAAGAAGCAAAAGCTCCTGTGTACTAAATGAAGTTAAATTTGCCGGTATTTACTTTGCTCGTTATCAGCCATTGTGCTGCGATGACGCACCGGCAGAGCTCACGGGTTTTTTCACGGCGGCTCAGAAGCGGTTATGATCTATTTTAAGAGAGCTTAATATGGCAGTAGAGGAAGCGGCGGGTTAAATGCATTTTTTGATGTTCATTTTCGGCCTGTTTTGCTTTTTCGGCATGGGCATCGCTTTTCTTTTTTCTGGCGTAGTGGCCTGGAAGACATATAAATATTTTCTCGATCGCAAACGCAATCGAGCCTTGCGCTTACTGAGCTATCAGAAAAGATTGAAGTCGGTAGTGGCCGAACTGCTCAAACAGATCAACGAGCTTGATCAAATCAGCAAGTACAGTGGCTTAGACACTGACGCTGCCTGGTCGAGAAAATACGACGACACTTTGAAGAAATTGCTTTCGGCCAGTGAAAAGTTGACTGACGCTCAGACTTTTGCCGACATGAAAGAACTCAATGCCTCGCAAGAATCACTGTTGTGCGTGGTGCGAACCATTCATGTGGTCAACTACACAATCAAGCAGATAACTCCCAGGGAAAATTTTGACGGTTTGCAGCAAGAATTTAGCGGACAATCGCAAGACCAGTCGGCTCGCGCGAGTGGCGCTAGTGAAGAGACAATCTCGCGAAGAGACTCGACTACGCTTTCACCTTCTGCCGCGGTGGAAGGCGAAGCGCAAAAAATGCTTGAGGATATTGAACAAGAACCGCATGATGGGCCGGACGCAATCATATATCTCTATGGCACCGAGAGAAAACACGACTGAGTTTCAGATGCGTTTCTGTTGCTTCGAGCGCCACCATTTCCGGTGCGAAAATTTCCCCAAAATTTTAACCAAAAATGTTGCTGACAACCCTGCGAAACTCGCATGGATCTCATAGAATAGAAGTGTAAGGTTCAATTTCTTTGTAACTCGTTTGCCGGGGCGACTTAACTTAACGCCCAATCTGGGCGAATGCTTTGCTGCGCTTCGCTGCGAATAAAACGACAACCTTGGTGCGATTTGAAGCCCTGAGTATCTTGCTTTGGGACGAATCGACTAGAAGCTTAAAACACTGGTTTTTAAGCTCGCCTCTGGTGCGCGAGTTACCGTAGGTCTGTGAAAAGAATAGGAATTAGATCTAGCAAACGATCGAGATCAAGATGTTGAAAGGAGAGAGGCCATGAGTAAGAAGAAGCACAGCGGAAGCCAAGCAGCCGAACCAGTAGCCGAGCCAGTAGTTGAGACAGAAGAAGAAATTACAAGCGTGACCATTGTTTCGGACGAAGCTCCAGAAGCGGCTACCGAGACCGCTGCAGATACAGGTGAGTGCGAAGCCAAAGCAAATGAAGGTGAGTTGGCAACTTGCCAGCCCGCTGAAACTTGCGAGAGCGAAGAAGAAGAAGCAGTAGCTGAAGCAGAAGAAACGAAGGCAGAAGAAGAACCTGCTGCTGAAGAAGAAGCGAAAGCAGAAGAAGAGCCTGCAGTCGAAGAAGAAGCGAAGGCAGAAGAAGAACCTGCTGCTGAAGAAGAACCTGCTGCTGAAGAAGAGCCTGCAGCCGAAGAAGAAGCGAAGGCAGAAGAAGAGCCTGCTGCTGAAGAAGAAGCGAAGGCATCAGCCGATGACGAAGCAAAAGAAGATGAAACAGTTGAAGAAGAGGCTAAGGAAGAAGAAGCAGTGACCGAAGAAGAAGCGGCTGCTGCACCCGCAGAAGAACCTCCAGCAGAAGCTGGAGATGATCAGCAAGCTGCCTAATTAGCCTGCTTAAAAGCGAGAGGTGTCCTGCCTCTCGCTTTTTCTTTGGTAAAAAAGTTTCGGCCGTATAAGGTATTTGCTACAAGATTTGCGCCCGGAAGTAAATCTTGTACGACAAGAGCGAGCAGCAAGGCTCATTGAGTATCGTCCGGGCCGACAACTTTCATATTTTTGACGGTGAATTTGGCGATGCGATACAAACTGGGCATGCTGGCCGGATCGCTTTGCTTGTGGGTGTAAGCCCACACGCAGGCACCATGATTAATACCATCGCCGGTCAGGTCGCCCAGCTAACGCTCTTGAGCCGGCTGCTGCCATGAACATAGAAAGACAGGCCGTGGCCGTGAAGGCCGTTGACTTCTTGTTCGTAAGCTCTTTACAATCCCTGACGACGTTTAGCGTATATGCCTGTGCGTTCGGCGGTGGTATCTTTATCCACTACATAATAAGCTCCGATTCTACAAGCTGAAATTTACAAGAGGTTTGGTCATGGTGACATCCACCTTAAGGGAAACTCCGTTAGCTTCGGCCCACCGCAAGCTTTCAGCCAAAATGGTTGATTTTGCCGGTTGGAATATGCCGGTGCAATACAAAAGCATCATTGCCGAACATATGGCAACACGGCAAAAAGTTGGTCTTTTCGATGTTTCTCACATGGGCGAATTTCTTGTCACCGGCTCTGGCGCTCACGACTTTGTGCAATATGTTATTGCCAACGATTTAAACCGTCTGGCAACCGTAGATCGCGCATTGTATTCACAGCTTTGCTACCCGGACGGTGGCACTGTTGATGACTTGATTGTTTATCGTCGCAAAGATGATTTCCTCCTTGTGGTGAACGCTTCCAATATCGATAAAGACTGGGAGTGGATAAGCAGTCACGCGGGCAAATTTGACGTCAAGCTGGAAAATATTTCAGACCAGTTAGGGTTGCTTGCCTTGCAGGGTCCACATGCTGTTCCTCTACTTCAAGAAATTGTGGGCGAGTGGGTTGGCCAATTGCCCTCATTCGGTTATGGCGAAGCCACAATTGACGGCACCACATTTAGCTTCGGTCGCACTGGCTATACCGGCGAAGACGGATTTGAAATATTCATGCCCAGCACTAAAGCGGAATGGCTCTGGAACTTGCTTCTAGAGAGAGGGCAGGCCAAAGGCATCGAAGCCTGTGGTCTTGGTGCGCGTGACACTTTGCGTTTAGAGGCAGGCTTGCCTCTTTATGGTCACGAGCTGGAGCGCGATATCAGCCCTATCGAATCAGGCCTCGGCTGGAGCGTCAAGCCTGAAAAAGGCGACTTTATCGGCCGCGAAGTTTTAGCTGCTCAGAAAGCCGGCGGCCTCACCCGGCAAATCGTCTGTCTTAAAGGGGAAGGCAAAGCCGCTCCAAGACAGGGATACACTGTTTTCCACGGCGAAAAAGAAGTCGGTAAAGTGACTAGCGGAGCACCCGGTGTCTTCGTCGGTTACCCACTTGCTTTTGCCATGGTGCCTAAAGAACTCACCAAAGTGGGAACCGAGCTGAGCATTGGCATTCGTGACACGAAAGTGGCTGCCACTGTGGTCAATCGACCATGGTATAAACGCAAAAAATAATTTGAGGACAAATCATTGAGCGATGCGAGTTCTACTATTCTGGTTATTTGCGTGCTTACCGGCGGTTTGGTGGCAGTAGCTGCATTATTGACTCTGTCCAGTATCACCAAAGGCAAAAACCGAGCGCCTTCGGGACGCATTCCTCCGGCTCAAAGTTATTACCTTGACCAAGAAGAAGCGATGGCAAGGGTGCGGCACATTCTTTCGCAAGTCGCTGTAGTCGGTTGTCGCTGGCGCATTACTTATGACCGGGCCGGTGAAGGTCGTCTGCAGGCGCGGGTTTATGGAACTCCAACCGGTGCCACCGGTAGCGAGCCCGTAGACATCTTGCTCAATATGCTTTTTCATAAAATCGAAGCGAAACTAACTGAGCTTGAGTGGAGCTACGTTGTGATGAGCGGTAAATCAGAAGATGCTGATTTGCTCGTTAACGAAAGCAATCGTAGTTTTAAGGAAAGCCTCTCTAGTGGACAGGCGGGCGAAGCCGCATCCGCTCAATAGTCGTGGCGAATCTAGACACTTCTTTGCTCATCGCAGTGGTCTGCGTTGCAACACCACTAGGTATTGTTTTTGCAATGAGAGCTAGCCTCACAGCCAATAGAAGCTTAGCCGAAAAGACTGCAGGCCGGCCAGTTGAATCATTGTGGAAAAACCCGTCACCCTTCATTGTGCGCTTGCCTCTTGCCACCGCATTCGATACCGTGTCCGCAGAGCTGCCTGCTGCTGAGTTCTGGAAATCATGCTGGCAGAAAGCTGGTTCATCTAGTGCACAAGGTAAGTCTAAGTACTCGGCCCATCTCAAGGCTGCTCTCAGTGCCGAGCGTTCCGTCGATTTGCAACTGAATATTGAACTGTCGTCTGTGGATAAATTTTCCACGCGCCTCACTTATGCCTTTGTAGATCTTGCTGGCGCAGAGTTGGATTTGGAACAAGCCGTCACTAATGTGAAACAACAGTTGGAATTGTCTTTGCGTACCAAGCTCATTGTTATTGCTATATTGTATGAAATAGTGACAGCGGGTGCAGATTTGACGCAACAAGTGAGTTCGCTTGCCCACTCAAACATTGCCGTCGCCTCGCAAAATTGTCGATCTTGCAATCAGCCTCTCGATAAAGCTTTTGCCTTTTGTTTGCATTGCGGAGGAGCGGTCTAATTGTGACCTTTTCAGATTTAACATGTCATTGAACGAAATTTATTCCAACTTCCTTTTTATTGCCCTGCTACTTGTCTCGGCTACATTTTTAGGCATACCGGGAGCGATATATTCTTTGCAAGCCAGTAGCAAGCGTGCAGGTTTTAATCGGTTCCCGCCTGCAATATGTGTGGCTCTCGATCAGAATGAAGCAATGGATATGGTGCACGACTTGCTGCTGCAAGCAGACTTCGTAGGCTGTAACTGGCAGATTAATGATGAGGATTCCGTTAATTCTTGCATCCGTGCTGTATTAGCAGGAACTCCTCCCGGTGCCGGCCAACGGATCGTAGAAATTTTGATTTACGTATTTTTGGGCAACCTTGGTCTGGCACAGACGCGAGTTGAATGGAGCTTCATCGTAAACTGCGGCACCGATGAAGATGTAAATTTGATTTTGAGAAAGACCAATCTTGTTTTTGAAAAAGCTTTTTTACAGAAGAAATTAATCGTCAGCCAGTCGCCTGGCCAATTGGCGATCACAAATTCTCTCGCCAGGCAAGTCAAGCTAGCTTTGGCACTTGTAGCCGAGGCTGAAGAATCTGAGAGTGCAGGCCCACTTCAGGCTGAAGTTGAATTTGTTTCGTTGGCAGAGCCTGTGCCAATGCCAGTGCAAGAGCCAATACCGAGTCCAGTGCCAACACCGATGCCCACACCGGGTCCATTGCCTGGTACTGCTGATAGTGCCAAGTCTTGCCCCACTTGTAATTACCACTTAGATGCCGCTTTTTCTTTTTGTTTGCATTGCGGCGCTTGAACCGGTGATCAAACGAACTGGCAGCCGCCAAGAGATTCGGGTCAGAAGCGCACGGTAGTAAAATTCGATATTTTGCGCACGGGCCAAATCAAGAACATTGCAGTTTTAGATTCTTCCGGCAGCAGTGCCTTCGATAAAACGGCCACTAGCGCAGTTAATCTTTCTAATCCTGTCAGCGTTTTCAAGGGGCCTTCTGAAATTGGTCTTTTAAGTTACATTCATCCTTAAGATGTGCCAAAACCACGGCTAACTCTATTACTCTTTAGAGAGTAATTTTTGTGTCCAGGAAATAGGGAGTATTGCCTTCATGCTGAGTCATCCAGATGAGCTTAAGTACGTAAAAAGCCATGAATTCGTCAGTGTTGAAGGCGATATCGCTACCATCGGCATTACAGCTTTTGCCGCAGACCAGCTCGGCGACGTTACATTTGTCGAATTGCCAAAAGTAGGCGCTAAGTTCAAAACCGAACAAAAATTCGGCGTTATCGAGTCTGTTAAATCAGTTTCTGATCTTTTCATGCCTCTGGCCGGCGAAATTACAGCAATTAACGAAGCGCTTAATTCTGAGCCTGAGCTTGTCAACCTTGATCCTTATAAGGGTGGTTGGATGATCAAACTTAAGGTGGAGAACCCTGCTGAAGTTGCCGGATTAATGAGCGCAGACGACTACAAAAAATTCATCGTCGACTAACGATTTCAATTTATTGAGCAGGAGCAAGTGGAACCGTTTCAGGGTTAGCTTGCTCTTTTGCTTTTGAAAGTTGCTTGAGCTGATCTTGAGCCAGATCAAAAAAGCGCGAGCTGGCGGAAATTTTTGCCAGTTCTTGCAGCGCGGTTTGATCGTCGCGATTGGCGTCAAGTTTTTCCATGGCATCCAGATAGAGTGCTTGATTTAGCAGGTCTTCGCTATTATCGGCGCTGGTGCCACCAAAAAATTCTGGTATGGGCGAGCTGCGCAAAATACCGATGGCCGCTTTGTAATTGCCTTGCATAATATTGGTTTTGGCAGAGTGAGTATTGAGACCTTTGACAAAGCTGACTGTCAAACCGGCCATGGCAAATAACAAACCAAAGGCCAGCATCACGTCAACCGCCATAGGATGCTTATAGGTTTTGAGTTGAGCCTTAGCAGCCTGATTGGCCAGTTCTACCGCAGTCGGATCGTCTTTAGCGAGAACTTCTGAAAGAAATGAGTCAGCAATTTTGTCCATAGCTGATCCGTGAGCAACACTCTGCTCTTGTTTCTTAATTAGTTCACCGGCGGTTTCAGGATCCACTTAAATACCTAAAAATTGAATTCTATCTTACTGACAGTTTTGGCTGATGAAATCATCAACGCGTTTGATTCTGACCGTGCTACTTAGTGTCTTTTTAAACTCCAGCAAGGCGGTATGCACGGCACTCTTATGACCAGCTGCCACAAGGGCTTCCAGTGTCTCGAAACTAGCGCGCGACACCGATACTTCTTGAGAATTGATCATCTTTACCACGGCATCAATATTTTGACTTAAGTCTAATTGCGACACTCCCTTTAGTGCCTGCGATCTTACTTGCGATGAAGGATCATTGAGGCTGCGTGCAACCGCTTCATCAACTTCTTTCTTGCTATCTAGCTCAGCGCCGCCGAGTGCGCGAATTTTAACCGCCGAAGCCAGTGCCTCTTCTCTTTTGTCTGCGGCATGGTCGTAAGTGGCTTCAATAATCAACTCGAGTGATTCTGGGCTGGCCAGATAGGCCAGGGCTTTTAGGATGTACCAGTAAGTTTTTGAGTTCTCAATGTCTGGCTCAAGAACGCTGGTTGCACTCAGCGGCGGTAGTTTGCGGTCGTTGACATTGACCAGGTCTCTAGCTATTTTCACCAGCTGTGGTGCCGCGACCGGATCTTTTAATAGACCCAGAGCTTCAACCATTTCATTGCGATATGGCAGAGCTTGCGGTGTTCCTAAGATTGACTGCAAAACGTTCATGGTTTCACAGAGCTGAATTTCGCCAATCAATTTGAGTCCGTGACGCAATGGGCTCGATATGAACTGATCGTCAGATTTTAGAGTCAGCAGTGATTTTTCAATTTCGGCGACTACTTTTTGTCTCAGTTCTTGATCGTCGCTCAGTGCGATGGCTTGTGCGATAGCATCTCTATCAGGATAGTCTGAAATGTCTGCTTTAAGGGGCCCGTAATTGTTTTCCAGCCACCTTGAGAGCCCCACTTGCGCTCGTAATTTTAGTGCGCTGGGCTCACTTTTCAGGCTTTCAGTTAATGGTTCTAAGCATTGATAAATTTGGGCGTCCGTAAGAATTTCCTGGTTGCCCGAAAAAGTTTGCTGTGAGGCGTCGAGCAGACCAACAATTAAGGCAGCACCCAGATTTGCCATATCGCTGTCACCAGAAAGAAATTCCAGAGGCTTGTGATTTTTGGCCAGGGCTACGGCGGAGTAATCGATAAAATCATGATGGCGGCTGAAAGCCTTTTTCAACAAATCAGACACTGACGAAAGTGGCCAGCGCGAGAGTGCGCTGACGACGTCTACTTTTATCCATGGTTCATTATCGTCCAAAAAGGCTGCTAGAGCTGCTTTTGCTTCGTCAGTGCGAAAAGCTGAAAGCGCCCGGGAAATATGGCAGAAGGCGGGAGTGGTATTGTCAGCGGTGGCATTGAGCGCGCTGATAATGTTGTCTTGTGCTTTGTCGACTTTTAAATTTGCCAGTATGAGCGCGGCATTGGCTCGCACTCGCCAGTCTTGATGGCGGAGCGGGTCATAATCTTGTGCTTCGTAGTCGTCAGACTTCGCCGGTAGTAAGGTGCGCAGAGCGCTGTCAGCTGAACTGGGATTTTCTACCAGCTCAGTAAAGATGCGGTGCAGCTTTTCCTCCCACCAGAGCGGCGCCAACTTGAGGTTGATGCAAAGATTGTGCGAATTATTGCGATTGACCGCCGACGTTATATCGGCGCGCACATCTTTAAACTCTCGTTGATTCTCTGGGCTTGAGCCTACCAGTCCGTGATAGACGAGAAAATGCTCCATACCAGAGTCATCGACTTTGACGCTCGGCTTCTCTGTAAAGAGGCTGGAGGCGCGCTTCATCCACTTTGCAAGCATGCTCATGATTCTATTCCGTAAATGCTATGATCAGCAGTTTATCAGGGTTTCAACAACCAAATTCTAATCGTTCCAGCGGGAGTTTCCGTGAATACCTTCTTAAGCGACGCCCAATTGGCATTGCAAGAGCAATTTTTGAAGTTTGTGGCAGAGCAAATCTCGCCCATCGCTCGCGAGTTAGACAGCGAGAAAATCTCAGCCAAAGAGGCATTGAGCAGGCTGTCAAAGGGCGGCTATCTGGGCATGACGGTGCCTAAAGAGTATGGCGGACAGGGCCACAGCGCTGTGGAATTGGTACTTTTTGTCGAAGCACTGGCAGCGGCCTCAGCCGGGCTGGGCCTGGCTCTTGCCAGCCATTACAGTGTGATCGAATTAATCGTTAAATACGGTACTGAAACACAAAAATCTCGTTACCTTTCGCATCTTGCCAGCGGCGAGTTAATCGGTGCGCAAGCTTTCGGCGAAGAAATGGCCGGTTCTGATTTCAAAGCTGTGCAAACTACAGCTCGATTGGAAAACAGCGATGTCGTGTTGACTGGCGAAAAAACCTGGGTAGTCAACGGCGACCTGGCCGGGCTTTTTGCTGTGTTGGCTAAAGATGGCGAGAATCTTGGCATTTATCTGGTTGACAGTGCCCCTTCTGCCACTGTGGTTGTCGGCGCAAACAAAGCTAAGCTTGGTTTGCGCTCCGCCGGCACATGCGACCTGACCTTCAATAATCACAAAATTTCAGCTGAAAATTATCTCGGTGTCAGAGTGAGCGGCGCCGAAGTTGAAAAACAGGTTGATGCGGTTTTCAACTTGAGTAAAACCATTGTCGCGGCGGCCGCAGTTGGTATTGCTGATGAAACCCTCAAATTTTCTGCCGAGCGTGCGCTTATGAGAGAGCAATTCGGGCATTCTATTTCTAAGTTTCAAGGCATACAGTGGAAGCTAGCCGATCACTCTGTTGAAACAGAAGCAGCACGGCTTTTGACGTACAGAGCGGCATGGAGCCATGCTGATGAACCTGGTGAGTTTCGCAAATATGCCGCCATGGCAAAAATGTTTGCAGCTAAAGTCGCTCGCTTTCATAGTGGCGAAGCGGTTCAAATATTCGGTATGCTGGGAGCAAGTACTGAACTTCCTGTTGAAAGACTTTTCCGCGACGGCAAATTGACGGAAGTATTTGAAGGCACCTCCGAAATTCAGAAAGTTATATTGAAAGAAGAACTGGGCGTTTGATTCTATGTTATGGGGACTTATGCGAAATAACCTGCACAATAGTTCTCTGGCAATAATCGCCGCAACGCTTTTGAATTTTGGCTCTGCCTGCGGCGCTCATGCAGCCGACCCGTTTACCGACGGCACTAAATATTTTAAAAACAAGCAATACGCTCTGGCGTCTAAGTCGTTTGAAAGGGCGATTGAAGCTAACCCCCGCAATCATGTGGCTTATTACTATCACGCACTGGCCTTGCACTACTCAAAAGATTCAGTAGCTGCTCGTCGAGAATACGCCCGCATCATCCAAAATTTCCCCATGTCTGACGCCGCAAATTATTCGAGAAAGGCGCTGGCCGTTATGGATCCGGCGCTGCTCAAGTCAATAAGCCCCGATTATGTTCCTAGTGGTGCGCCACAGCAAGTGCGCAGCAACAGTAATACCCAATCTTATAGCCGCCAGCCTCAATCTACTCAAGGCAGCTATGCGTCGTCCAATGATCGTTTGCCCGATGAAGCTCGTATTCCGTTCACTAGAGATGGTGGCGGTATCATGATTGATGGCATGTTCAACAATAGGCCAATGAAGGTTCTTTACGATACTGGCTCTGAAGCCACGATCTTTGGTAAAAACCATCTTCAGTCTATGGGAATTCCTGAACCCAGCGGAGCGGCGACTGGTACTTCGTCAAGCGCAGGTACAGCGACGAAGACCTGGAATATGCGCATGAATATCAAAATTGGCAGTGTAGAGCGCAATGATTTTCCTGTGGTCATTAAAGAGTCCATGCTCGATAGCCCGTCTGTAAGCAAATCCTTTTTTAAAGAGTACGCCTGCAATGTAGACAACAATGCACGTTGCTTGGTACTCGCAAAGCAGGGCACTAGAGCAGCCGCCAGTGCTGCTAGTTCTTTTTCGTCCTCGCGTAGCAATAGTGATCCTTATGCTATTCCTTTTATTAAGGACGATAACGATCTTATGATTGTTAGCGTAAGCGTCGATGGTAGACCTGTTCAGATGGCTGTAGACACTGGTGCATCTAGCATAATGATGACTAAAGAAATGGCAAAAAGATTCGGTATTGCAGTGCCTGAAGATGCCGAAGAAACTGTGGTGAATGGCACCTCTGGACAGACGCGCGGCAAAAAAGTGCAGCTTCGTGTCGTGAAAATGGGAGCCATCGAAAAACGCAATGTGAGCGCCACAGTCGTCGATAATTTCTCAGGAACGGTGCCACTATTAGGACAGTCATTCTTTGGCGATAGCAGCTATACAATTGATGACTCGGCCAAGCTTATTCGTTTCCGTCGCTAATTTATGCCTACCGTTTCTCTGGTCATAGTGGCTCAAGACGAAGAGCGCACTATCGGTCGAGTGATCGATGCTGCCAGGCCACTTGTTGATGAAATAATTGTGGTTGACTCAGGCTCCACCGACAAGACTATTGCCATTGCTCGCGATCTTGGCGCTCAAGTTCAGCATCAAGATTGGTTAGGCTTTGCCGGGCAGAAAAACTTTGCTATTGAACTCGCCAAAAGTGATTGGGTGTTGAGTCTTGACGCAGACGAGATACTCACGCCTGAGCTGGTGAGCGAGATTCAAGCGCTTCTTGCTGGTTCCGATGTGGAAAAATGCGATGGCTATAAAATTCCACGGGTTTTGTACATTGGCGATACCGCCATTACCCATGGTGGCTTCTATCCGGATGCGCAACTGCGTTTATTTAAGCGCGGCAAAGGAAAGTTTGGTGAGCGACTGGTTCACGAAGCCATTAAGATGACAGGACCGGTGGGCATGCTTAGTCATTCTATGCACCACTACGCTTACAAAACCGTCGATGATTTTGCCGCTGCTATGGATAAATATGCCAGACTTTCAGCGCAGGAGTTTTTCAATCGCGGTGACTTCAAATGGCGCTCTAGTGTGGCCAATGAAATTCTCAACAGCGGCTGGACTTTTTTTAACCGCTATTTTCTTCGCGCAGGTATTCTCGATGGCGGCCTGGGCTTACAACTGGCCACCATTTACAGCGACTATGTGCGCAAGAAGAGTGTTTATTTGAGACAATTGGTGCGTGAATCGAAAAATAAAGGAGCTGCATAATGTTGGCTGGAAGTATCCGAAAATTTTTGACCGACATGGCTTTTAGTACAGTAGTGGCACTTACGCTAATGGCTGTTTGCCCAAGAGAGTCTAAAGCTGCTGACAGTCCTTATGCCGCGGGTGTGAAGCAGTTTAGTGCAAAAAACTATGCGGCAGCCGCCATTAGTTTTAAGAAGACTTTGACAGCTGAACCCAAAAACGATTCTGCTCGTTACTACCAGGCGCTTTCTCTGCACTACAGTAAAAATACTGTTGCTGCAAAAAAGGCTTACGCTGATCTAATTCGCTCGTGTCCTGATTCTAACGGCGCTGCGTACGCACGGGTAGCACTATCGACACTTGATCCGGCACTTCTTAAAACACTGCCTGCCGCAAAGAGATCGGCCATTCAATATGCTCGCGCACCGATGCCGAATAGTGGCGACCAGACTCAGGCTTATAGCCAAGATTATGGCGGCGGCCGTAGCAGTTCGAATGACACTCTGCCCGATGATTGCCGAATTTATTATGAGCTTAACCACGGCTGTTTTGTCATAGACGCGCTTGTAAATGGACGGCCAATGAAAATGTTTTTTGATACGGGTGCGTCCATTTGTGCCTTCGGCAAAGACAATTTGGTTGCTGCTGGAATTGCCCCACCCACCGGCAAATCCACAGGAGAGGCTGTGGGCATCGGTGATGGCGGCGCGCAGGCGACTTGGGGAATGAACGTCGACCTTAAAGTGGGCCCTATTGAACGACGGAATTTTCCAGTTAAGGTTCAAACCACCATGGCAGGTGAGCCTTTGCTGGGTCAGACTTTTTTCCAAGACTTTAATTACACAATCGATAACGGTGCTAAAAGCATACATTTTGTGCGCAAGAAAAAGACGTCCAGTTCTGCCTATGCCACAGATCCCAGCAAAGATCCCATGGCTGTCCCGTTTACTCGATTGGGCAACAACCTGGTTATTAATGTAGAGGTGAATGGTCGACCAACCCAGATGTATTTTGATACCGGAGCATCGATAGTTACTCTCACCCAAGCTCAATGTCGATCGCTCGGCATAACTATTCCTGAGGATGCTCAAGTAGGTCAGACTGTCGGTATCGCCGGTTCAACCCGCACCCGTCATTTCGAAGTGCAGAGCCTGCGTGTTGGCGGCATTACTGTGCGCGATTTCATGGTTGCGGTACCTGATAGCGAAATGGCTGGTATAGGTCTGCTTGGTCAGACTTTTTACAGTAGTTATCAGTACACCATCGATTATGACCGTGGCTATATTCACTTTATGCGCCGCTGATACTGGTGGCATGTCTTACTTTGCTGCCTAAGGAAAAATACAACTTAAAGGTTGTAGAACGATACAACCTTTAAGTTGTAAAAAAACGTAAGGCGCGAAATTGTGATGCCCCAGGCAAATTTCAATCTAAAATATCCCGCAAGATAGCGCGATAGCGAGCGAGATTGAAACCATAGTCATCAGAAGAGCCATGTGTATCAGACAACTGAATCTTGCCTGAATTACGTTCGTCGTTTTTGATATCCATAGTGGTGCGCGAATCGTCGACCACAGCTTGCGGGTATAACCAGGGCGCATGTTTCTCTAAAGTCGGCGCGTCCAGCCAACCCCGAGCGAGCAATACTTCGTCGATGCTCATGCTCATGTTGACGCTATCTGATTGTGCCAACTGCGATTGCGCCTCAGAAATAATCTGTGCGTCAATCAATACTTGCAGCAAAGCTTTGTCATCGTTCAAGTTTTACGTGATCTCGATGTCTACGCGTTTGCCAAAGCGACTGGCAGCGGCGCGTATAAGCGAACGCAAAGCGGTAATTGTTCTGCCGTCCTTGCCGATCAATCGTCCGGTCACTAGCGGATCGCAAGTAACAGACACTCGGCAACGGCCGGGATTATAGGTTTCACGCTCAAATTGGAGGGCGTCAGGATCTTTAGCCAGTACCTTAAGAATGTACTCTGCCAAATCTTCTGCTGCCGTTGAATCGACCTGGGGCCTTACGCGCCCAAAGCCGCCTGGCCTGCTACCGCTGCGAGGGGTGCTCTTTTTAAAAGGCTTGCTACCGTTTCGCTTTGCTGGGCGCCGTGTGTCATCCATTTTTGTACCGCTTCTCTGTCGACAACCAACTCTTTAGTACGGGGGTTGTAGTAGCCAAGCTCTTCGATTGGCATACCGTCTCTTCTACTTCTAGAGTCAACGGCGACGATTCTGTAATGCGGGGCTTTTTTTTGGCCGACGCGCTTTAGCCGTATCTTTACCACTGTGACTGTGTTCTCCAAACTTTAGTTCTTGCGTGCGATTCGTTATTCTAACAGGCGAACCGCTCAGCCTGTATGTCTTTACTGTATATGTTGTTAACCTAGCGACACTCTTCAGCCTTGAAGATGGCCAGATTAAGCCTGGCGGCATCTATTGGGTCGATGTCATAAGGGCCCGACCAAAAGGGTCATTGCGTTACTTTTTCTTTTTCTTCTTGCGGGCGCCGTAAGGGCTGGCACTACCGGGAACCCCTGGTCGCGCGCCGCCGCCGCCCATGCTTCCAGGAAATCCAGGGGGCATTTTGAAGCCTGGCGGCATTGGAGGCATCTTAGGAGCCCCTCCGCCACCGAACAAATTGCCCATTCCACCCATGCCGCCTGCTCCGCCGCCGCCAAACGGGTTGCCGCCGCCCATAAGGCCGGCAAGCGGGCCCATTCCGCCCAACATCTGTTTCATCTGGCGCATGGTGTCGCGCATTTTCTCAAACTCGTTTAACATTTTTCCTATCTCATTTTCTTTGAGACCAGAGCCGCGAGCGATGCGTCGACGTCTAGGGAAATCAATCAGCTCAGGTTTGCGTCTTTCTTCTTTAGTCATGGAAGCAATGGCGATTTCGTATTTGTTCATCATCGCTTCGCCTTCAGTGGCCAGTTTGTTCTGGTCTTCTGACGAAAGTCCAAGCATGCCGCCGATGCCCATCATTTTCATAACGTCGCCCATATTGCCCATTTTCTTCATCATGCTTTGCATGTTGACGAACATCTCAAATGAGAAATCATTGGAGAACATATCCATAACGGCGCGTTCGGCATCTTTTTCGTCGATGTTTTTCTGCGCTTTTTCCACCAGTGTAAGCACATCACCCATGCCAAGAATGCGGCTGGCCATGCGGTCTGGATAGAAAGTTTCTAGGTTGTCTAATTTTTCTCCGGTAGAGATAAATTTGATTGGTTTACCTACCGCTTCGCGTACAGAAAGGGCGGCACCACCTCTGGCATCACCGTCGATTTTGGTCAGCAGCAAACCGGTTAGATCTAGCTGGGTGTTGAAAGTCTCAGCGACGTTCACGGCTTCTTGACCGGTCATGCTGTCGACTACGAGAATTTTTTCTGATGGTTGCAGCAGTCTGTCGAGAATGAGCAGGTCGGCCATCAAAGTGGTATCAATTTGCAAACGACCGGCGGTGTCTAAAATGACCGGGTTGTAGCCCCGCTCTTTCGCCAGCTCAATTGCTTTTTCAGCAATGTCGGTGACGTCCTGGCTGGCATCAATAGTGAAGACCGGTACGTCTACCTGTTTGCCTAAGGTTTGCAGCTGGTGAATTGCGGCGGGGCGCTGCACGTCGCAAGCAACTAAAAGTGGGTTTTGACCTTCGCCTTTCAATTTAAGGGCCAATTTGCCGCAGGCGGTAGTTTTGCCGGCGCCCTGCAAGCCAACCATCATAATAATTCCTGGTGCGCCTTTTAGATCTAAGGGCACGTTTTCGCCACCAAGGATGGTGACCAATTCGTCGCTGACGATTTTAATAAATTGTTGACCAGGTGAAACTGCTTCGATTACTTCAGTTCCCAGCGCCTTTTGACGCACGTTGCTGATAAAAATTTTGACGACTTTTAAACTGACGTCGGCTTCTAATAGCGACTTGCGCACTTCGCGAATTGCTTCTTCGATATTATCGTGCGTCATCTTGTCGGTGCCAGCAAGGGTCCTAAAGGCGCTTTGTAGTCTATCTGTTAGATTGTCGAACATGTTTTGTCTATTCCTAATTTATTTGCACTACGAATTTTGTCTACAGCTTCAGTGGCTTCTTGTGGATAAATTAGCCAGTACGACGTGTGGTTGCCCTTAACCAGCGCTTCTACGGCAAGCGAAAGTTGGGACAATTCTTTGATGTCACCATTATCGGTGCGCACCACAATATTGGTTTGAGGATGATCCGAATCAGGGCGATAATAATCGTAAGGCACAAAACCGGTTGATTCCACCGCCACATAATAGTCTGGATCAAAGCCCAGAGCGGCTACAGCCTTGCGTGCTTGTTGCTCGATATGATCTATTTCTTCTTGCACTTGGGTGTTAATGCGTGATGCTTTAAAGATGCGACGGTTCAAGAAGCGGTGTGATAGGTCGGCCAGAATGGCGTCTTTGTCTTTGAGCCAGCGTTTGATGTGATAACCCAGTTGAATGTCATCGAGACTCAAATATTCATCTACTGTTAGAGCTTCGCCGGTGAGCCACTTGCCTGTGGCCTCATCAATGAAAGCAATAGCACCGGCGCCCTGGCCAATTACATGCAGAGCGCGCTTAATTAGCTTGCCAAGCAGAGCTCTGGCAGCCAGATTTTTGCGGTGATAATAAACCTGGGCATACATCGAATAACGAGCGAAAAGATAATCTTCAACAGCAATCTGTCCCTTCTCTCCCACCACCAACATGCGGTCGTTTTCTTCATCTACCTCAATCGAACGCAAGATGCGTTGCAAGGCAAAAAGACCGTAGGCAGTGCCCGTCATATAACTGTCGCGCAAAAGATAATCGAAGCGATCGCAGTCGAGCTGGCTTGAAACCACATGCGATACGTAGCTTGGCTTATAAGTTTTCTTCAAAACTTTGACGATTTTATCTGCCAGGCCCGGTTCTTCCGTATAAGAGTCGAGAATCGAGCGAATTTGCGTGTCGCCCGAAATAATCTTGCATGACCAGTCTTCATGATCGTAACCAAGTATCTTCTCTGTTACATGGCTGAAAGGTCCATGACCGACATCGTGCAAAAGCGCCGAGGTCAGCATCAGTGCCCGTTCTTTCTCAGCCGATTCGCAGCGGCTTGAAAGAATGTTGCTCAACTGCGAAGCCACATGCATCACGCCTACCGAGTGGGTAAAGCGCGAGCCTTCGGCTCCCTGAAAAGTGAAATATGACACACCCAGCTGGTGAATGCGGCGCATGCGTTGAAACTCGACTGCGTCTATAAGGTCTACAACCAGGCGCTCTGCCGGAATAGAGCGGTCGAGGACGATATCTTGATGAATGGGGTCGAGATAGGTGCGCTTATTGGAGACTCTTTGCATGCCGGTGGCTTTGTCCATTATCTATAGATGTTAGATATTATACTGGGCTTAGAGTGGCTCCTCAGGATCTCTGCTATGTCTTTACTTTGCTATGTATCAACTTGCCGGCCCTCGTGATTGAGCCGCCGCCAGCGCGAATATCGTCTCTCGGTGACCTGGTCAGCCTGTCTTATCGTCGCTTTCGCCTGCATTACAAGCTCTATTTCAAGATACTTTTCTGGCCCTCATTGCTGGCCAGTGTCGGTCAGCATATGGCCCTTTTTTGCTTTATGCAGTGGCTCAAGATTGCTTCGCATTCGTTGCTTGCCTGGCCGCCGTTTTTGTCTCACATGGCTTTGGTCATGTTGGGCGTTTTTGTCTGGTTTTTTAGCCTGCTCGAGCTTTGTATGCGCTGTTCGGCTATGGTGCGCACCGAATTAGGCCTTGAGTCCACCTATGCAGACAGTCTTGCCGCCCTTAAAAAGCGGTTAGGCACAATTTTTCTCGTCTATAACCTGGCGCTCTTTCCACCGCTTGTCTGTCTGGTTGTCTGTGCGGTGTTGATGTTTATGACCGTGAATATTATTACTTCCATACCAGAGGCCCTCAGGCTAGGCGTTTCCACTGTTTTTTACGGTGTGATTGGATTTGTTTCTACAGTGGCGATTTCCATCACTTCGCTGGCGGCCTCGATGTTGCTGGCCATAGTGACATTTGAGTCGCACTCGCTTATTGATTCGTGCAAGCGGACGTACTTCCTTTTGAGGCACAGGCTCTGGCGAGGGGGCTCATTTGCCTGTCTATTGGGAATATTTGTTGCTCTGATTTATTTTGCCGCCAATAGCCCCGTGCAAATTGCCTACGTGATCGAAAAGATGAACCACGGCGGTTTCAACTCCACAGAATTGCCAATTTATTTGCAGGTAATTGAAGCCGCATTCGACACGGTTTTGACCATCGTGATCTTTGCCGTCACCTATATTGGTTACGGTTTTTTCTATCGCGATTTAAAATTGCGCCTTGAAGGCGCCGATATAACCAGCCGTGTAGACTTGCTGGAGACGCCAAAAGTTTAGAGCTTTAGTTGGCGCCATCTCCGGCCCAGCGCACACCGGCAGGAAGTGGTGGCACATTGAAGTGAATTTTTGCTGGTAGATCAGGATCGCAATTACGCGCTGATTCAATATCGGCTTGAAGCAAAATGGTTTTGCCTAATTGATAAAACAGTGAGGCGCGACCAAGATAGAAGCGAGCCTGATTCGGTGATTGCGAGATGGCGTGTTCAAAATCGCCCATGGCTTCGTTGACTTTTTCGAGCTTTTGATAGGCTTTCGCCCGGCGGAAGTAATATTCACCGTTGGTTGGATCAAGACCAAGAGCCTGGTTATAGTCGATGATCGCTTTTTTGGCATCGCCCTGAAAAACTCCGGTGCCGGCAAGTGCTCCGATTTCACCGCGGTTTGGATCTTGATCGAGATTGGTGACGAAACGCTTGTCTTTAGAAGCAGAGATGGTGTCACTGCTTTCCATGCCGGCATTATTTTGCGCGTCGCTATTAATGTAAGGCATGCCGTTATTGTTGTTGGTCATACCTGTGCCCGCTTTGCCAGGGACGGCAACGGCTTGCTCAGCGCCTACCGAGCCAGGCTGACTGCTGGCCACCAATGTGCGATTGCCGTTCGGTCCGACATTGCCAGACCAGGTCTGGCCGTCGGAACTGACTGCTGTATCTGGATTTCCTGCTGCGATGAAACCGTTCGGATAAACATTGTGCATAGCATCTTTATAGTCTTGTACAGCGTGAGCATGAGCCGTGCTGTCGGCTTTAGTGCCCAGCTCTGCGTGGGGGACCTCTTGTACCTGAAGTCCGCCGCCGCCTGCTGCATAGAATTTCTTAGCCAGATTCGGATCCATGCGTATGGCCGCTTCGTAATCGATGATTGCCATGGCATCATGACCGAGAATGCTGTGACAGGTGCCGCGCAGCAACAGCGCTTTTAAATTGTTGGGAGCGTACAGAATGGAATTATTGAGATCGTCGATGGCAAATTTGTAGTTGCCCATTTTGTAGAAGCATTCACCGCGCAAAGTCAGCGCTTTGGAATCTGTTGAATTGAGGCCCAGTGATTCACCAAATGCGGTGGCGGCAGCGTCCCATTCTTGAGTAGCCATCAACTGCTTGCCTCTATCGAAGGCAGGGTCGACGTAGGCTTGCACAGAGCCGGCGAAGCAGCTGAGCAAAACTACAGCTGTGGTGGCTAGAGAAAATATGCGCATTTGTTTTAATCCTTGTTAGTCATTCACTCTTTTTGAATAGATTACCGGCAGTACCAGTGATGCCAAGGCAAATACAATTGTACCGGAAAATATCAAGCGAGAAGCCTCGTGCAATTTTTGAAATTGCTGATGGGCAGCCGGGTCTGTTTTCATCAAAACTCTGACGTCTTGCATCTGCGGCACAATCGCCAGTGCAAATATAAATGTAGAGATGGCACAGACGATTGACGAGAAATAGCGGCCCATATGCCAGCGGCTGCCTTTTTCAAGATTGTGCAAATCGCCTTTGATTTCGATTGCCTCAGCCACCACCAATGTGATGGCAAAAACTAGAGCTACTTTGCTGAACTCAATGAAGAGCGGTGCATTCACTGCCGCCGCTTCTGCCGCCGGCACTCCTTGCGCTTTAGCCGCTGCAATGAGAGTAATGGCCGCAAAAACTATGGCGGTAGAGCCGCCAAAGAGCATGGCCAGTGAAATCAGGCGGAGAATGCGGGCGAACTTGTTCATTGATTTTTCTGCTGCTCATTTTAGGTTCAGTAACAGTAAATGAATATACAAGCTTGGCAACGACCTCGCCCTTACAGCAATATGGCCCTTCCGTCGGTGAAAAGCCCTGAAACCAGGCAAAATGAGGATCTTGACAGCATGACAGTAATTTGATTGAATACTGTCATGAGCATCGAAATTCAAACAGAGCCGATCAGTTTAGAGGAAGTATCGCAAGAGGTAGCGAGACTACTAGACAAATACGGCCTGGTGGCCCCTTCGAGTCTCCACGGTGCGCCCAAAGACCAGCGCATTTCTGCGGTACCCGATTCGCGCACAATTAGGTACTACACCACGCTTGGCTTACTCGACCGGCCCCTGATCGAAAATCGCCAGGCCAAATACGGCCAGAAACACCTCTTGCAGTTGCTTGCCATTAAGGCGTTGCAAGGGCTTCAGCTGCCCCTGGCGACCATTCAAGAAAAACTTTACGGCTTGAGTGAATCTGAACTTGGCGCCCTACTCGAATCAATTGCCTTCAATAACAAAAACACAAAATATGAGCCGGCTGCACCCGTGGCCCGCGTTTTTAGAGAGATAGTCCTGGAGCCCGGTTTGAAGCTGACAGTGGCAGATGATTACAACACCGGCCTCAGCAGCGAAGAGTTGAAAGAACGTATAGAAATAGCCTTGAAGGTCTTATCTATTAAGGGAGAAATCAAATGACCAGAATAGCTACAGAACTGCCCTTAACTGAAAATCTTGGTGAAGATGGCGAGCAGACGCGCAGTTTTGGCTGCTTCCAGAATGCATGCGACCGCGGTCGTACACCGGCTCTGCCCCTGGCAAGAGTATCAGTAGAAGCTGATGTGGTTGAACGCATCGCTTCAGTCAAAGTCACTCAAACTTTTGTCAATTTATTGCAAGAGCCGATAGAGGCAGTTTACATTTTTCCCCTGGCCGGCTCGTCGGCAGTAAGCAAATTTCAAATGAAAGTGGGCAAGCGCACCATTGATGGTGTTATTAAAGAACGGGGCAAAGCTCGAAAAGACTATGCCCAGGCAATAACGGATGGTAAGCGTGCGGCCATTCTCGAGCAAGAGCGCGATGATGTTTTCACCGCTCAAGTGGGCAATATTATGCCTGGTGAAGAAATTACCGTCACCATCATCTATAGCGAAAGACTCACCTATTTTGCCAGTGGTCTGACCGAAATCAGGCTACCGCTTGTGGTGGCACCAAGATATATTCCCGGCATGCCTTTAAACCGACTTGCAGTTGGCGATGGCGTTGAGCTTGATACCAACCTTGTGCCCGACGCCTCTCGCATTAGCCCACCTCGCCTGGCTTCGGGATTTGATGAAAAAGTAGATTTTACTTTGACAGTAAATCTTCAGATGGCGGGAGAAGACGAAGTTGTCGACCTCACTTGCTCGCAGCATGCGGTCAAATCTTCTTTCAAAAAGAACAGCATTACAGTCACCTTAGCGAAAGAAAAAGAGATTCTTAACCGCGATTTTGTTTTATCGTGGAAACTGGCTCAGGGCGCCATGAGCTCCATCGGTCTGATCAGCCAAGCCGCCGTAGAGATAAGCGGTGAAAAATACTGTTACGGTATGGTTTCGATCAATCCACCGGCCAAGGCAGAAAATGAGACATATCTAGCCCCGCGAGATATTGTTTTTCTGCTTGACCGGTCGGGTTCGATGGATGGCCTGAAAATGAGTTCGGCAGCCAACGCTCTTTCAATCTTGCTCAATACTTTGACACCGCGCGACCGTTTCAGCATCTGTGCTTTCGACGACCAGATCGAATGGTTTCACGACGTGAGATATGTCGACAATGACAGGTTCTATCCGGCTTCCCTCAAAGTAGTAGAGAAAGGCCAGGCCTATCTGCGCAAAATCGAAGCGCGCGGCGGCACCGAAATGCACGGCGCTTTAGAGACTGTGGGTATGATGCTGCAAAAGCGCAAAAAGAAACGGAGACAGGCCGTTGTGGTGGTTATTACCGACGGCCAAATCGGCAATGATGGCGAAATATTCAAGTACATCCAAACAGAAATGGCCGACAGTCGCATCTTTAGTGTAGGCATCGACACCGCTGTTCATGACAGTTTCTTGAAGCGACTGGCGAATCTAGGTGGTGGCACTTGCAGCCTCGTCACTGCCGGTGAAGCTTTAGAATCAGCATTGACCCATGTTTCTCGCGAAATTGGCGTGCCGCTCCTGACTGATTTGCAAATAGAAGATGACGTCACGGCAGCTCCTTCGAAGCCACAAGATCTTTTTGAAGGGCGGCCGGCATCCATTTTCTTCAGAGTCAAACACAATCAAGTGCCGCAACAAATTGTGGTTGGGGGCGATCTTCTCAATGCTAATGCGCAAACTGAAAACTATTCTCAAGTGATAGATTTGCAGCCAACTGAGAATCTTGCACTGCCTCAACTTTATGCCAGAGCGAGGGTGGCCGAACTCGAAGATTTGATTCGCTCAGTTGACGCCGATGATGCTCGCGACCTGCAAAAAGAAATTGTCGAACTGGCACTTGCTCATGGTTTACTGACCCGCTTTACTGCATTTCTTGCTATCGATCAGGCAGTGGTAAGTGACGGTGATCCGCGCTTGCTGGTGCAACCGGTATCAATGCCTGACCAGTGGTCACATAACGCCGGTGTTTTGGGCGCGTCAACCGGTCAGTTCGCCGCCGTACCGGCTGCTTCCGGTTGGGGGTCAGCGTCCGGCGTCACATTCGGTAGTTCAGGCATAGCCAGCATCGGCCGCTTTGAAATGCCCACTCCACCAGAAGCGGGCGATGCATGTTTTGGTGGGCCACTTGAAGAAGGAGGGATGAACCTCAGTCCGATTGTGCCCAGCCCGTGCGCTCCAGCGGCACCCGCCCAGATGTTTGGTGGTGGGGGTTCAATTTACAACAACCCTGACCGGCCGCCAGTAGCTAAGCAATGGAGCGGCGGAGAGCATCCTGATCAAAAAGCGCTTTTGACTTTGCTGCAAACTTTGCAAAAGCAACTCGAGAGGGTCAACGAAAAAATTGACGCCGCTGCTAGTGAAGAAATTTTAGTGGCTTTGCGCAAAGTTCAAGCTGATCTCAGTGCTTTTGTTTCAAGCAGCGATCTGTCTATGGAGATAGGCACCCTGGGCCGCTTAATCAAGTGGCATCTGGTTAATCTGACGCAAGCCTTGGACAATAAACTGCGAGCAGAGCAAGTCAATTTTCTTGCCACTGCCTGTGGTGAACAGCTCAAAGCTGTGCATCTGGAATTGAAACGTTTTCAAAATGGCAGCCTTGACGACAATGGTCAGGGAATGCAAAAGCAATCTCAAGGAAGAATTGATCAGTTCTGGAAAGACATTCTCTAAATTGTCTCTCAGAGCCATCTAAAGCTAGAAGGAGGAAGTGAACCCCAATTCCACTTCCTCTTTCTTTTATTTCAAATTCAAATTTAACGGGCAGTGCTTACAGCACTTTCAATTTGCCCACATTGAGGTCAGATTCGGCAATCGGATCGGCCGAAAGAGCGTTCAAAATTTGAATTTTGCGTTTTGTGTCAGGTTCGATTAACGATAGGTAGGCCGTGTATTCGCCTGGCTTGAGCTGTTTTGGTGTCTGCAAATCAAAATCCCAGGTAATAGGTTGACCTGATTTCCATTTATTAGTTGGCGTGGACGGTGTGTGACGCAACAAGGCAGCTGGTTTACCACTTTGATCTTGCAATTCGATTTGCACGATATAGCTGGAAGCAATGTCGCGGTCTAGATTTCTCACTGGCCGCAAGGCGCTGGCAGCGCCGAGATTGGCAAAGGTGAACGAGGCTTTGAGCTTATCGCCGGCTTTTACATCGGCAGGTAAGGTCACCTTCTGTGATACCAACTGATAGCCCAGATGAGTGCGAATATCGGTCAAGGCCTTTTTGATTGATTCATCATCAGAGTTGAGTATTGCTACAGGCACTTCAACAAAACTGACACCGTCGTCGAGGGCATTCTTAGCTAGTTTGGTCAGCTCATCGGGAGTGACGGTTGGTTGCAACTGATAGCCTGTCAACGTATCGCCGTGGAATTTGAGCAGCACGCGATATTGATCGAAGCCGTGTTTGGCGTCTTGAATATTTTGTCTGGTCAAATAAATGCGCTGACCATAACGATAAACAAGATAATCAGTAATTTCGTCAAGACTGTCTTGTCCGGCGCGGTTTGGCGTAGTGGGCTCGATATCGAAATTGAGGCGGCTTGTGGGGAAAGCTTTAGGGAAAATGTCTGCTACATATTTCCAGTGCTCTACCAGTTGTCTCTGACTCATGCCGTGGTCGGTAGTCAGTTTAGTTTCTAAAACCTTGTAGGCATCATGATTTTGCGGAATGCTCATTTCAGGCACTACTGGAGTACTACCGAGAATGCCACCGCCGGTAATGCCGACGCTGTGTAGGGTTTCATTCTTGTCGAACTTGGCGCCCAAGTCGGTGACAAAGTTGCCCCATTTGGCCAGGTAGGTTGAATCCCAGAAAATTGGCATCTTGTGGTCTTTACCATCTGGACCCTTATAGGTGATTGATTTAACGCCAGCATCAAAAACCCAGTTAGGGGTGTCTGAGTCTGCCGAGTTGTCAGCACCGCAAGTGGAGACTCTGAGAATTAGAGTTTTATTCTTTTCTTTGCAAATGGCCAGTAATTTGTCGATTTTTGACCAGTCATATTTTTCTTCTTCAGGTGCCAGATCGCGCCAGGGTAGAATAACGGAGAGACCGTTGACGTCTTGCTTGTCGAGCATTTTGTCAATCAGTTCGTGTTTGCCTGCCAGTTCACTTTTGACGGTGGCGGTATCAAGCAGGGCAAAATAACCAAGTTCGCGATTTGAAACCGGTTTGGCACCGGCTACAATCGTGCTCTTGAAACCTTTTTTCTTGATTGCTCGGTCTTGGCCTTTGTTGAGCGTGTAGGTATCACGCTTCATGGGGCTCAAATATTTGACCCATTCCTTAGGCTGTGGTGCGGCTTGCGACGGAGCACTAAGAGATGCGGATACAATTAGCGAAAGTGCAAGCACTCCTGAAAGAATAGTTAGTGGTCTTCTCATTTGAATAGAACCTGAAGTGGTATGGATAATTATCAGGCTCTGATTGTACAAGCGGAGCCGTCTGGAGAAGTTCTTTGAATCTAACCTTTTTAGGTCACAGTGCCGTAAAATTCGAAATTGGTAATCTTTGCATCTATACTGACCCGTATTTGCAAGCTCCAGTAGATCTCGGTAAGTTACCTAAAGCCGACCTTGTTCTCTTCAGCCACGGGCACTTTGATCATGGTGCCTTGATGGCGCGCAAACTTTATGACACCTGGGATTGTCACTTTGCCGGTCCGCGGCCGCTGATGCAGTGGTTGGCAAAGCGTCGAAAAATTCCTGCTGAAAAACTTATTGTTGTCGATCATCATCAGACGATTGTTTTCAAGGGTGTGGAAATTACCGCCATTCCCGCTCACCATCCCTTAAATCGGCTTGGCAAGACGATTATGGCCCTGTTTGCTCGTAGCTCTGCGCCGGGTAAACCGGTGAACGGTTATTACTTTGCCGGCTACTATCATTCGGGGGCGACAATTTATACGCCGCTCATTGCTCAGGCTCTGGCAGGAAAATCAGTTCACACCGCGCTTTTGCCCATTGGTGGCAAATATGCCACCGCCAAACCGGCGGAAGCTCTCAAAATTGCTGAGGAAATTGGAGCCAAATGTCTGGTGCCGATGCACTGGCAGCCGCTCAAAGATCAGGTATTTTTTCGTTATCAGTCGTCTGACTTACTTAATTTGGCGCGCGATACCAGCTCAGCCGTTGAAGTTAAGGCTCTGGCCATCGGTGAATTGCTTTTAGCTTCAGATGATATAAAAGGACAGCCAGAGCTGGTTTAGCTCAACCAATACAGCCCTGCCTGTGGTGATTTTCCTTCTGCTTTTTATATTAGTAAGATAAGAAGAGAGCAATTATTTGTTTTTCGGGTAAAACATTGTTAGCCGGTTGCGCCAAAATTTTCGCTTGGCTTGGCAACCTGGTCATGGTGATGGGAAACTACAAGTTCGCGAGTTAATAGTAAGTCGTTCTTATGCTGGGAAATCGCAAGTCAGAAGAGCGAGGCATCAATAACCTGCCCAAGCAGGACAGTTTGCCTACGCTAAAACAACTTCATAGCATGCAGGCGGAAAGTCTGAAATCGCCGGGTCGTACTACCCAGCTACCTTTTGGCGACCCTCCCGAAGAATTATCTCTGGCTGTTTTTAAAGACCGCGGCAAGGGCGATCTTCATTGGGCCCTCTATCGCGGCGATGGTTCCACTTCTATGCTGGTTTGGGATCAAGTTTCACTTGATCCTGGTTTTATTCACCAGCTGATTACAGCTCAGTTTCCTGGTTTTGATTTGAAGCCGGTGGCTCTGCGCAGTCAGGCCAATTTTCAAACTCAGAGTCAAGGCATGAGTCAGAGTCAAAGCCAGACCCAAAGCATGAGTATGGGCATGAATTTGCCTGACATCGACGCGCAAATAAATACTATTCGCATGCGAGGCAAAGCCACTCTGGAAGGCGATTTGCTCAACATGCAAATTCCTAACGTTTTGCAATCTATCGGAATGAGCAAAGGCACGGGCCGTTTGGATGTCGAAAATCCAACTGAAAATGCCACGGTTTATTTTGATGACGGCACGCCTATTCACTGCATTTTAGGCATTCTTGAAGGTCCGTCAGCACTTATTGAACTGGTCGGCTGGGAAGAAGGCGAGTTTCGTTTTTACCCTGAAGCCAAATTTGAAACCGTCACCATTAAGAAGCGGTTAGACACTTTACTGATGGAAGGCGCCGCTCTTGACGACCAGTATCGTTTGCTCAAGCAAAAAAATATTGGCGACCAGAGTTATCTGTTGCGTAACCATCCTTCGATAACCGAGCAGCTTTTTGAGCAAATGCTTGAGAAAGGCACCGGCGCAGACATGACTTTGCAAAAGCGCATGTATCAAATGATCGACAACAAAAGTCGTCTGATCGATATTTTGCGCAAGTTCAATTTAAATAAACAGAAGTGGGTGCCGATAATATTTAACTTCGCCACCTGTAACTTGGTCACTTTCGTCGATCAGTTGCCTGATTCAAAAGATAAGCCGCTGGTGGAAGCGGATATCGATTGGACCCAGGCCCGGGCTGCTGAGCGGGCGCTGATGCGGCAAGATTCAGGTTTGTTTACTTATCCTGCCTTTCTATATTTATTAGAGCGTGAATTTCAGCGCTACGAACGTTTTGGCCGGCCGGTGTCGGTGATTTTGCTGGAGTTAAGCATCAGGCCCATGGATCCCACCGCTATGCCCGAACCTTTACCCATTGCCGCCGTGAAAGAAGTGGCCGAGCGCATCAATAAGTTGAAGCGAAAAACTGACGTCTTTGCTCATTACGAGACCTTTGGCTTTGCTTTATTGCTCCCTGAAACCGAAAGCACTTCAGCTAAGAATTTTGCCGCTCGTCTGGCGGAAATGCTCATGACCACTCCCTTAAGTTCAGGTTTTGGTGGCTATCCGGTGCTGGCTTCGGTAGGTGTTGGGTCAATTCCTGACGATGTGCCCACCATGGGTGCGATGTTGGCTCTGGCCAGACCGCCTCGCGGACAGCAGGGTTGACGCTTTTCAACTCCTCTTGGCCTGCGCTTTGATTATTTCGTCAAAATAGGAGTTTGAAATCTGTTGAATTAGCGAATATGAATCTTTGTATAAGTTTGAGTTCACAGCCCAGCCGAATTGGCATCATGGGTCTATTACCAGAGTTGCGTTGTATAAAAGAGGTTTTTACTGGTTATCAGTAAAAGACGAGCAAGAAACTATAGGTTTTGTTCTCGGTTCAGAGCGCTATCCCAAGTATAATTTCTTGGGGTCTCCAGCCTGAGCTTTCAAGTAGGTCCGAAGGGAGTTTCAAAGTATATGGGTAAGTCAGTAGGCATTGATTTGGGAACCACCAACTCAGTCGTCGCGGTTATGGAGGGCGGTCAGCCTACCGTAGTTTCTAACGCTGAAGGTGGTAGAACAACTCCGTCGGTCGTGGCATTCACCAAATCTGGTGAACGCTTAGTCGGTCAACTTGCACGGCGACAGGCGGTGCTGAATCCTGAGAACACTGTTTATTCAATTAAACGTTTTGTGGGACGCCGCTTCTCTGAAGTAGATTCAGAAAAGAAAATCGTCTCCTACAAAGTTAAGGAAGGCGCAGACGGCGGCTGTAAGGTTTCAATTCAAGGCAAAGAATATTCGCCTGAAGAAATTTCAGCCATGATTTTACGTAAGCTCAAAGAAGATGCTGAAAAGTATCTGGGTGAAAAAGTAACTTCAGCGGTAATTACCGTTCCTGCTTATTTCAATGACTCCCAGCGCCAATCAACAAAGAACGCCGGCACCATTGCCGGTCTGGAAGTTTTGAGAATCATCAACGAGCCGACGGCAGCAGCGCTTGCATACGGTCTTGATAAAAAAGATAACGAAACCATTCTGGTATTCGACTTAGGCGGCGGTACCTTCGACGTTTCTATTCTAGAAGTGGGCGACGGCGTTTTCGAAGTTAAATCCACTTCCGGCGACACGCACCTGGGCGGAGACGACTTCGACCACTGTGTAGTTACCTGGGTTGCCGATGAATTCATGAATCTGGAAGGCATTGACCTGCGCAAAGACCGTCAAGCGCTGCAACGTTTGACTGAAGCCGCAGAAAAAGCCAAGATCGAAGTTTCGTCAGTAACCGAAACCAATATTTCTCTACCTTTCATCACAGCTGACGCCTCAGGGCCGAAGCACTTAGAGATGAAACTCTCGAGAGCTCGCTTCAACGAACTGACAAGACATCTTGTAGAACGTTGCCGCATGCCGATGGAGCAAGCATTGAAAGATGCCAAGCTCACATACGACAATCTCGATGAAGTTGTACTGGTAGGTGGTTCCACTCGTATTCCAGCCGTACAAGAACTGGTTAAACAAGTAACCGGCGGCAAAGAGCCAAACCAGACCGTCAACCCAGACGAAGTGGTGGCAGTTGGAGCGGCGATTCAAGCCGGTGTGCTCGGTGGTGAAGTTAAGGGCGTAGTGCTCCTTGACGTTACTCCGCTATCACTTGGTATTGAGACCATGGGTGGTGTCATGACCAAACTGGTCGATCGCAACACCACTATTCCAACTCGCAAAACTGAAGTGTTCTCAACCGCTGATGATAATCAAACTGCAGTAGACATCTACGTCTTCCAGGGTGAGCGCCCGATGGCTCGCGACAACAAACTTCTGGGTAACTTCCGACTTGATGGTATTCCTCCATCACAGCGCGGCGTGCCAAAAGTCGAAGTAACTTTCGACATTGACGCTAACGGTATTATGAACGTCACCGCTCGCGACCAATCAACCGGAAAAGAGCAGCGCATCACAATTACCGCTTCTACCAACCTGGTCAAAGAAGATATCGAACGCGCCATTCGCGAAGCCGAGTCTTATGCTCAGGACGACAGAAAGCGCAAAGAAGAAGCCGACGTCAGAAACGAAGCCGACAGCATTTGTTATGCCGTTGAACGTCAGGTCAAAGAACTTGGCGACAGAGTTACTCCTGCAGAAAAAGCACGATGCGAAATGCTCGTTTCCGATCTGCGCGACAAGCTCAAAGATGAAGCCGATCTTGAAACCATCAAGAGCATCATGAACGAACTTCGCGGCGCACTGGTTCTCTTGCAGCAAGCAGCGCATCAGCGCGGCGGCGGTGAAGAGGGTGGTGGTGAAGGCGGCGAAGGCGGCGGATATGAAGGCGGTTATGGCGAAGGCGATAACGGTGGCGGCAACAATGGTGGCGGTTATGATGCAGGCGGCGGGGGCTATCAAGGTTCCGGCGATGATGTAGTCGACGCTGAGTTTCGCGCTTCTGAAGACTAAAAATTAGACTTCACTCGCTCGCTGACTAAATTAGCTCAAAAGCCGCCAGTAGCCTGAAAAGGTCGCTGGCGGTTTTCTTTTGCCAGTCAGGGTAAAATTGAACAATTGACATCTCTGTTATGCTGATTACATAGTCTCGAATCACTTTGAGGGTTTAGCTGAAAAAATGAGGTCCTGCGGTCGCTATTCTTGCTGTTTAGCCGCCTTTGCTTTGAGCGTTTCAATGCAAAGTGGTGCCTGGGCATTGAAGACTTTAGACGCAAAGGCTGAAGCCGGTCGTGCGCTTCCGCTTAGCGCGACTGATGCCGCTTTGACTAAAGAGCTGGTGACATTAGAGAATCGCTTTTTCTTTCACCACTACAACCTCGACCCAGTAGAAAAAAGGCTCGAACGCCTGGAACTACTCACTCTTGGCCAGTCTCAATATGGCACCAACAACTCGAGGCTCGGTCGCCTGCAAGCTTCAATTCACGAACGTGATCGAGAAGCGGCGCAAGTAATGGCCAAAAGCAAGTCTGCCGGCGGCACCAGTGAAAGCAACTATCCGGTGCTTTCAACTCTCGAGTGGCGCATTTTGAAGAAAACTTTTCCAGCAGAAGCTCTCGATCAACGCCTCGATCGCCTGGAGAGCCAAATTTTTGGTTTGCCGGCTCAAGCGATGTCGTACGTCGATCGCATCGAACGCCTGAAGAAAACTGCCGGTATTGGTGTAGATGTCGCCGGCAGCGCTTATACCGCCATCGGCCCTGGTGCCTCACAAAATCGCAGCGGCAATTTGAGCGGCTCGGCCCAAATGCGAAGAGGCCCTATGCCGCGCGATTTCGGAGGCATCAGCCGAGGTGACAATCCATTTTCTGCCTCGCCATCGCCATTTTTTAATGATGACAGTGATTCGCTCACAGACAGGTTATTGCCTGAGCATGGCCAGTCTGGGCAAATGGAAGGCTTCGGCGCCTTTACGCCGCTTCCCCGAGGCAGTGTGCACAGTTTCTCTTTTTCCACCCCTGGCTTTGACTTTGGCAGTGAATCAAACGAAATTTTAGAGCGCATGCAAAAACCAATGATGGAGCTTTTGCGCCGCTTTGGCTTCTCTCCGGACTTTTCTAATGGCTCAGCGCCGGTTTTGCCCGAAAGCAACGGTGGTCTGAATGTTGCGCCACAAGACTCTTTGCGAAATTTAAAAAAGCAGCTCACCCCCCGCGAAGAACTCCCGCCTTACTCTGATCCCAATTCCATATAGGCGATTGTTGTAGCTTTGTTTAAAATCGGCTAATCTTCAAAGTGGTAAAAGTTGACTAAAATAGTCAAGTGATACTTCGGAGACCTTAGTGACAGCTCCTCCAGTCAAATCAGCGCCTCAATCGCAGTCGGTTCAGACCAGGCAACATCCTGAACTGGTGCCGCAGCCTAAGTACAAGAAGAGTGGTATCAAACGCTCTCTCTTTTGGGCGCTCTCCATTTTTGCCGCTATCAATGTGGGAATGGCTCAGCTTTCAGCCATTGAGCAAAACAAAAGCGCTAAGGCCGCAGGGGGAGATTTCTGGACCAATCCGGTCTTGATCGATCTGGCCATTAAAGAGTTTAACGCGCAGCAGCCGCCGGCCAAAGTAGTTTTACTTGGTTCGTCACTGGTGATGTTTCCGTTCTGGGCCATGGACGCCAGCTTCGAACACAAAATCAGCGACATCGCTCACTATCACAAGTCAGCGGCTCTAGAGGCCGCTCTTGCTAAAAGCGGCCTGGCCAATATGCCGGTTTTTTCTCTGGCTAGTGCCGGTCAAATGAGCTCTGACACTTATTTGTACGTCAATGAATTTCTCAAAGGTGACCGCAAACCGGAAGTCTTAGTTTTGGGCATTGCACCCCGTGATTTTTCTGACAATAATGTCAAAAGCCCCACCGCCACTGTGTCTTTTCAGCAAATAGTGGGCTTGCCAAACTTTGTTGCTTACAGCAAAATATTCATGCCGCGTTTTGAAGACAAGGCGGAATTTGTCGCCAATCACAGTTGTTTTTTCTACGGCCGCCGCTGGCGTTTGCAAAAAGAAGTTGATAAAGGCATTGAGCGTCTCAGTCAAACTATAGCTCGCCTGGCCACTTTCGGCACAGTCAAGCCTGTCGCAAAGGCCCCACAGTTTAGCCCTGAGCAAGCACAACTAATGGCCGCTGTTAATCATGCTACCGCCGGCGGTGCCGTAAACAGCAACGAAGCAACAGCACTTTTGTTTGCCGCCTCTCTTGAGCAAAGATGGAACAGCAGCGCCAAAGAATACGTGGGCCGCTATAAAGGCATCGCTGACCGGGACATGACAGTGCAGCTCTCTTGCCTCGATAAGACGCTGAAAATTTGTCAGGAGCGTGGTATAAAAGTTGTGATCGTAAATATGCCACTGACTGCCATCAATCAGAAATTAATGCCTGAAGGTTTTTACAATCGCTTTTCTACTGCCGTACAAAAGACCAGCGCTAAATACGATAAATCTGTTACCTACTTAGACGTCAGTCACAATGCGGCCTTCCAGGATGGTGACTACTGGGATACGGTGCATATGAATCATAAGGGTGGGGCGAAACTTTTGTCGGTTATTGTGCCGGCTATCAAAGACTATATGATTAAGCAATGAAGAAAAAAATTGTACCGGTAATACTTTTTTTCGTTGGCTGCTCATGCTTCGGCATTGCCTACTGGTTGGCCAATTCGGCAGAAGAACATGATGCTATCGGCGGCATCACCAATCTGATTTATAACGGTGGTGGCTGCGTTATCATCGTTCTGTCGGTCATTATGTTCTTCAACACCAAAGACGACGAAGACGAGCAGCAGGGCTAGCTCTAAATTTTTGCTCTGGCCAGACTTTCAATGGCGTCGGCTCCGATTGCCGTAGCAGGCGGTGCTTCGGCAATTATTGCCTTCACTTTTCTACAGGCAGACTCGACTGATTTGCTGTTTTTTAATTCACCAAGCGTTCTTGCCCATTGGCCTGAGTTGAGGTCATTTAGCTCCCGTGCCACACCCAGTCTTTTTAAGCGAAAAGCATTGTCAAATTGATTGTGGGCAAAAGGAGTTACTATCTGTGGTACGCCGGCGGCGAGACCCTGGATGCTTGTGCCGATGCCACCATGGTGCTGCACAACGCATGCTCTGGGGAAGAGCACCGAGAATGGTGCGTATTGAACGGGCATAATTGTTGAAGGTAGATTCTTGGGAATCTGTTCAGGAGAAGCCGATACTAGTACGGCACGTAGCCCGGTTTCTTGAGCGGCTGCCACTGCAGTTTCAAAATGTTTTTTGGAATGGGCCATAGCCGAGCCGGCTGTGAATACAACAGGTGCTTCGCCGGCGTTCAAAAATGTTTCAAGCTCAGTGGTGAGAGGGGCATGCCCGCTCTATCGAATCGGCGCTTACTCTCGAGCCACTTTAAAATTTGATGAAGAAAGAAATTCTCAAATCCAAAGTGATCAAAACGGATGATTCCGAGATCAAGATTCAGGATCGCTCGCTCAAAGGAAAAATGCGCAAGGGAAAAAAGACTGTTTACGTCGGCGACAAAAGCTGCAATCTCACGCTCTTCGACTTCTCGCCGAATCAATCCTTCCAAAGAAATATTGCTTGGTTGAAGGATTACTGCGGTTTCGTGCAGGCGGAGGCAGCGCGCGGATTCGATGCGCTCTTCAAGGACGGATCCAAAACGGAAGCTGGATGCCACGCTCACTCGCGCAGGCGCTATTTTGATTGTCTGCCAGCACCGGATAAATTGGCGGCTAGGCGCAAACGATCTAAACCTTTGATCAAAAAGCTTCGAAAGTTGCTTGTTCGAATGAAAGCTACGCTCAACCCAACACATCCTCTCCTGGCGGCAATCAATTACACGCTCGACCACTGGATTGCGCTCACTCAATTTCTCAAAAATCCGGAACTCAACATTGATAATAACGAAGCCGAGCAAGCCATCAAGGATTTCGTTTTGATGCGTAAGAACAGCCTTTTCGTCGGCTCTGACGTCGGTGGCAAAGCGGCCGCGATCCACCTGTCGTTCCTTGCATCCTGCAAGCGGAACAAGATCGATCCGGTCGCCTACCTGGCGGATGTGTTTACTAGGATCAACTCGCTGAAGACTAGCGAGCTGGAGCAGCTCCTGCCCAACCGCTGGTCTCAGTCCAGAAAAGAGTAACATTCTCAGGAAGTTTCCTCAAAACCCAACACTCCTTAGGAAACCAAAATTGCGCCCAAATTGATACCACTCCGAGATTCGGACGGACACGTCATTTCTGTTGAATTGTTAAAGTCTGAAAAGGCTCTGGAGCGTTTGCGCCATTCAAAGACTTGTGAAGGCTTCAATCCATATCTCAACGCTGTGCCATAGACAGATGTCTGCGCAGCCTCAAGTAGGATCTGCTCTTTCTGTGGCCACCTTCTGTAAGTGCGTGGACCGGTCTTTACTAGCGGCACAATGTCGATACTCATAAATTCCTCCTGTCCAAATCTGCTATCAGATTCCAACTAAGCAATCCTACGTCCTCATTACTGCGCGGTACCAGTGCGGCATTTTTGCCGCTGGTATCACGGTCTGCTTAACTGAGACTTTGTTCCAGATGTGACCAAGAGATAACTGCCGCACCGGATTAACCTCAATTAGAGGCCTTCCTGACTGCGTCAGGTAAGTCTCGGCGGCAAAGTTGAGCAGGATGCGCAGCACCTGAAGTGGCACGTTAGCTGTGCTCGGTTTCTTGGTTTGAGATAGTTCTTTGTGTTTGGCTATCACCATGGCGGTAGTGATCTCGGTCACCGGCTTGTCTCCCCAATCTCTGAGACCATTCCAGATTGCATTCTGATATCGAGCCACGATGCCAGGGCGCAGTTTCTTTGTCTTGATGTACTGAACAAAATGTACGCCTTAGTGCATGAGGAGTGAATGGACAAGCCGCTTTAGCTGCCACTGCTCTGATTGCACCATACGGGTATGCAATGGGCTGAATGCCATAAGCGCGGGGAAATAACCATTGAGATTCAACAGCCTGAGTCTGTCGATGGGCTAGCAGGGCAAGCGGGAAGCCACTGAGAGGCAATTTATGCTCCTTATGGTTTTTAGAAATCTCTGCCGGTATGGTCAATGTCTGATCGTCAAAGTTTATAGCTGACCATGCCAGGGTCTGGGCCTCAGTGCGCCTCAGTCCGGTCATGATAAGGAGCAGGAGATAGTCGCGGACCTGGGTATTCTCCAGCGACATGACTGCCTCAGCCCATGCAGCCAATTTGTGGTCAGGCACCACCAGCTCTCGCCTGTTTGTTTTATACCAAGATTTATTTTGGTTCAGTTTGCGCACTGGATTGACTGCAATGAGAGGCTGACCATCAGGGGTCTGCAAATTATCGGCTGCAAAATTCAATAGTTGGGAAAGCGTGTGCATACATTGGTTGGCTTGATTATGGCCCATGGTGCCAATGTGGTTTGGCCTGGACAACTCTTTGTGCCGGGTCTGGACCATCTCTTCAGTGATCATTGTGACGGGCTTATCCAGCCAGTCATGAAGGCATCCTTCGATGACGCGCTTGTAAGTGATGATTGTTGCCGGGCGCAGTTGCTTCTTATCCAGGTACAAGGCAAGCATCTCCCTGAGCGATGGTGCCTGGGTAGATCGCTTTGATGGCAATCGGCTGGCAGACATCTGATTGATCAACTTCTCTGCCTGGAGCCGGGCTTCCTCCGCACCAATGGTGCCGCAGCGGCCCAGCGTGACTCTGCGGGTGGTGCCGTTGACTTTGCATTCGGCCACGTAGGATTTTGATTTTGGAGTAACGCGAAGTCCGCAGCCGGTGAGCTGATCATCCCGGTAGATGAGCTGACCTTTAACAGGTCTGCTAATATCAGCCGTAAATTGATCCGTTATCTCAGGCATTCTGGTGTACCCCAAAAGTTGTAGACTTATCACCCGTCGAGAATGAGTGATATTGGGGATTTTAGCCAATATATGTTGGGCGGGCCTTCGACCATTATTGATCGAAAATTTGATTCGAGGGTAGACTGGATTTTCTTGTTGGGCAATCTCTGGGTAGATCTAAACGCCTACACGTTTATACACGTCCAACGCGACTCCAATAATTTGGTATTCAGTTTGTTAGTTTGCTACGCACGATTCGTCTGAATGAATGAAGTTAGTGTATCGTTGCCAGTACGCAGGTAGACAACTTCTCCTTTTAATCGTCAACTATAGATAAAAGTGTTTCAATTTTTTCACATTCTGGATTTGCTTTTATCCATCTCCTAGCTATTTCGAAAAAGCAAGGATCGTGCGGGTAAAATTTGAGAATGGCGAGTAAAAGTTTTAATTCATTCTGCTTAGTTACAGTCCTCTCCTCACTATACGGCTGCGCAAACCAGTCTACGATTTCTTTTTGATAATTAAACATCGAATCAAATTCAATAAGAACGGCGATAAGAAGCGGAGTACATTCCTCAATATTGTTCGCCGACAAGATTTTCCTTGCAACACTCAAAATTCTTTCAGAAGACTTCCTCCTTATAAGCTCCGTTGCAACGAGGGTGCTCTTTGCATTGTGAACATTGCTTTCTAACCAATTTACAATTTGCTCCTCAGTCGATAGGGAATGGGAGTGACGAACTAATGGCAGTATGACTTTCCATGCTGAAACATCATCTTCATGAAGCCTGAGCCGCTGACAAGAAGCCTCAATGATAGGTAGTTTCTTATGATAATGCATTAAGTTTGCCATTATGTCGGGGCTCGCAGGATCAGCTGGATTGTCGATAACCCAACGAAATCCCACTTCCAGAAGGTCAGTTTCTTGAAGCAAACAGTTTTTTTTAGATTGACCAACGAATATTGAAAGCGGTTGTCCTCCTGATTGAACCTTCTGACCAACGTAGAAATACCATAGGTCTAGAATATATTCAGAATCTGGTGCATATATTGTGAGTGCTCTAAAAACTTCTGTATGACCCGACTCCCAGGGAGTGCTTTTTAACCACGTTACCGCAACCTTACCGAAGGCCGTAGGTTCTTTTTCTAGACAGAGTGTGATGGTTGAATTTATGTATTTCCAATTACTATGAGCTTGAATCCACCTTGATACAACTAAGTTTGCCTTTGTTTCGTTTAGATTAAGCAGGCTTTCAATAAGTTCAAAGGTTTTGTTTTCGGGTAACTCACTTAGGCAAGCTTCTGCTTGCTCAATAACTTTTAGGGCACTATATTTGGTGCTTAAATCCTTAAAACAGCGCGCTCGCTTTAGGGCCAGGTAAGCACGCAATCACAGCTTATTCGCTGGCGGTGATGGCGACGATCCGATCGCCTATAGAAATGCGTTGCACCACTTCCATACCCTGTACGACGCCACCAAATACGGTGTACTGACTGTCAAGCTGCCTTTTCGGTCCAAGCGTAATATAAAACTGGCAGCTGGCTGAGTCACGGTTGTTGGGCTGTCTGGCCATTGCCACCACCCCAGGTGCGTTATGACTGGCCAGAGGCGAAGTTTCAAGAGGCAAAAACCGCGGTGCTGTTTGACCGCGAGGAATGTAATTGCCTGTGCCGTTGCCGTTGGGGCAGCCACCCTGCACAACGAAACCTGGTTCTACACGGTGAAAAGTGAGGCCATTATAGAAGCCCGATCTGACCATTTCGAGAAAAGCTTTGCAGGTGATTGGTGCCACTTGTCTGAAAAGGCGAATGGTGATGGTGCCTTTGCTGGTTTGCACCGTCACTATAGGGTCGCCATTGGTCTGAATCTGAGCTTGTTGCCCCTGACCCAATTGCTTTTGCAGTGGTGTGCCCGGCGCCGGTGGTTGTTGGCCGGGCTGCAAAAATGCCGAAGATCCCGCCGGCGGACCGCCTGCTTGTTGCCCGCCACCGGCATTGGGGTAGCCGGGAATAGAACCGGCACCGCCTGGTGCGCCGGAGCCGCGACCGGGAATGCTTGTGCCCGGCGGCAAGCGCAGTCTGTCGACGTTTTTCATCATGAAAGGGTTGGGCTGATTAGGATTATTCATACCAGGAATATTGGCCGCACCAGGAGCAAAGCCGGCAGCGGCGCTACCCTGGTTGACCTGACCGGGAACTATTCCGCCGACAGCGGCACCAGTCTGTCGAGCCGCGCCCGTATAGACAGGTGCCGCTTGTGTGGCCACTGGCCGATAAGCTGGCAATGTAATTTCAGGCGGTACAAAATCAGGATTTGTCTCACCACCCCAGGCAGGCAAAAGCACTGCGGCCAGGCCGATACTCAGGGCCAGGCCTAAACTCAGGGCCAGGCTTCTTGCTGTGGTTTTTTTGAACATCGCGATTTTGTACATAGTGAATTACATTCTATATGTTTATTTATTCCTGTGCAGATTGAGCGGCAAAGCTTTTTTCAAAGCCAAAATCTGTCCAGACATCAACCAGGCCATGGTTTTGCAGGTAAGAAGCAGGCACGTCGGCGCTGATTTCACCGTTAAAAGCGCGTTCGACGATTGACCGTTTCTTTTCGCCGGACGCCATGAGAATGACCCGCCGACTGGCGAAAATGGTTTGCAGACCCATAGTCACACCGGTGACCGGCACATTATCAAGGCTGACAAAAGCTTCCTGGTTGGCTACTCTGGTCGACTCGGCTAGCCAGGTGCAGTGGGTCCAGCTGGCTAATGCCGTTCCCGGCTCGTTAAAAGCAATATGGCCGTTGCCGCCAATGCCTAAAACCGTCAAATCAAGGCCGCCGCAGCTGGCAATCAGCTCATCGTAGTCATCTGATTGGCCAGGATTGAGCCGATTGGGCAAAGGCAAATTAGTTTGATCGTAGAGATGCTCTTCTATAAATGCTTGAAAGGAATTTTTGGGTTGAACGTCATGGTATTCATCCAGGGCAAAACAAAGCACCCCTGACCAGTCTATGGGCGGAGCGTCTCTATCTAAATCTTCCTCGCCGCCGTGAGACCAGTTGGCCAGAATCTTATAAGTCAAAAGGGGCGTATGGCCAGTGGGTAGGCCCAAACAGGTGTTTGGTTTAAGGCGAATCTGGTCGGCGATTGCTCTGGCTACCCGGCGACTAAGTTGCTCGTAAGATTCCATATTGGCGCTATGTCTCAGCCTGTTTTATGATTGGGTAGGTGCGGGTATGAGTGATTAAGACGGCTTATCACCGATTACTAGCAGTGTATTACCCCATTTAGTCGGAATTTGCCACTCCTTGCAACTGTTTACCAGCAATTACACCACCAATATGATCAGCAAACGCTGCAGCAAAATCTTATTCGCCTTCGTTGCGGCACTGAGCTTATTGCAAACTGCACCAGCGCAAGCGCAAACGCGCAAATTGCAGAGAGCGACTTTTCAGAGCTTTGCTAATCCTGGTGGCAATCAAAGTCAGCTTCAGCCTTCTATGGGTCTGCATCTGACCGAAGGCATGGACCGCAAACCAGGCACCAACACTCAGGCTTACGCACCAGGCGAACCGAGTCTGCAGATGGGTCTGGTGCGCTGGGAAAATCGCAAGATGCCCATCAAAATTTGGATCAGCCCCGGTTTGAAATTGCCCGAGCTGCCTTTTAGTGAGTTGCAAAAAGTGCGTCCTGATCAAGTTTATGATTTGCTTTGCCAACCGGACGGCTTCAGTCAACTGGAAAAAGCACCCCAGTGGACAGAAGAAACAAATTTTCAAGTCGCTACCGGCATTGAGCAGTGGAGACAGTTCGAGCGCGAGGGCATTCTCAGCTTTGGCTTTGTTAATGACCCTAAGCAAGCGCAAGTGCTGGTGTTCTTCGTCGATGCTTTTCGCGATTCAACCTCCCCTGGTGGCATCATGGTAGGAGGTAATACTTGCGCTCAAGTTTATCCATACGCGCAAGCGCAAAAAGTAAATATTCAACAAAAACCTGTAGTAATTGAATTGTCTACATTGGTTGACTCCACTCCTGAAAAAATGATCGGCGCCACTGCCCACGAATTTGGTCATGCTCTGGGAATTAAGGCACACAGCCCCTATCGAGACGATATTATGCACGAAAACCGTGTAGTTAACGTGCTGTCACCAGCCGATAAAACTACAATCAGAAATCTTTATCGCAGCAAGCCCGCGTACGTCATGTAGCTGATGGATTTAGCCATACCAATAGCTTTGCCTGCGGAGCAAAAAGAGCGTATTATTCTGGCCGTAGAAGATCTCGGAGGCCAGGTTACTGCTCAAGATGTGGCACTCTCTACGGGCTTGCCTCTGCCTCAAGTGACTCTGGCTCTGCAACAAATCGCCTGTGATTCGAGCAGTCACATGACGGTGACTGAGCAGGGCGAGATCTGCTTTAAGTTTGCGGGTAACCTGGCAGACATTTACGCCGCTAAAGATAAAGCGATTCGTTTAGAGCAGACCAAACGCGTCGCGCTTGATATTGCTTTCTTTTTGGCACGCGTCGTCTTTGGTATCACTCTGCTTTTTGCCATTTGGGAATTTCATCCCAGCCATCCGCGCTTTCTTGGCTATTACATCCTCCTTATTTTTGGCGGTGTCTGGCTGGAAAAACAAGACGGGCAGCAGTTTCGCAGTCATCTACCTGGCGAAAAGTGGATGAGTTTTGCTGATGCTATTGGCCTGGGTAATCTAGCTAATATTTTCTCGTGGCGTTATCGCTATCGCAATCGTAAGCTTGAGAATATTTGGGATTTATTGAAAGACGAAAATGAAGAACCAAAATATTCTAAAGCCTCGTTTTTCAATGTCTGCTTTTCATTTGTTTTTGGCGACGGTAATGCCAATGATCATTTTGATCAATTGCAATGGCAGGTGGTTGCAGAAGTAATTCGCCAGAATAAAGGCGCTGTAGTGGTGGAGCAGATGGCTCCTTATCTTTGCTGCCCGCCTGACGATGAAGACTCGATGTTGCCTGTGCTGGTGCGCTTCGGAGGCCATGCTGAAGTAGCCGACAATGGCAGTCTCGTATATCTTTTTCCAGAGCTGATGAAAAGCAAAGGCGCTGATTTCACTATGCCTCTTTTTCTCAAAGAACGTAGCTGGAAATTTTCAGAGTTACCATTTACCTCCATTGTTCCAGTCTGGTTTGCATCAACAATTTTGCTTTTGATTTCTTACTTTGACTTTCTCCATCCAGACTTTTTTGTCGCCGGTCCTGTTTCGGCAATACCTGAAGGCTTCAGCAACTGGCATTTCGTCTTGCCTTTTTCGCTTTTCTTTTTAATCGTGCCCGGTATCCGCTTTTTACTAATCTGGACACACAACAGTGAAGTTGACGAACGCAATAAATTGCGCGCTTATTTTGCTCAATTATTAGCTAAACCAGAAACAGAGCTGGCCGAAAAACTAGCTTTGCGCCCGCAGTTTCAATTGCACGAAAATCTCATTGATACCCGAGGCAGGGCCAGTTACTCTACTGAAAAAGACGTGCTCGATCAGGAGCCCACGTGGCATTCGCAATACGAAAGTTAGAAATGCTAATATCTTAGGTTCATTTTGCAATGGTGGTATCTGGTGAACTCGATAATTGTCATTCCGGCCCGTTACGGCTCGTCAAGATTTCCTGGTAAGCCACTAGCGCCTATTAGCGGCATGGCAATGATCGAGCGCACCTGGCGCATCGCCAGCCTAGCTGCAGCCGACAAAGTGGTAATTACAACTGACGATATTCGTATTGAAGAAGCAGCAAAAGGCTTTGGTGCCGAGGTAGTGAGAACCAGCGAGCAGTGCGCTAACGGCTCTGAGCGAGTGTTCGAAGCCCTCGTTAATATGGGCGTAACCCCAGACATTGTGCTCAACTTGCAGGGTGACGCGGTTTTAACGCCACCGTGGATTTTGAATAACCTCATTGAAGCCATGCGTGCCGATTCGTCTGTGCAAATCGCCACACCGGCGACGAAAATGACAATGACTCAGTTTCGCGATCTTGTGGATCAAAAAGCACGCGGTATTGTGGGCGGCACCCTGGTAGTTTTCGATAAGCGTTTCAATGCTCTCTACTTTTCTAAATCGCCTATTCCTTTTATTCGACCAGACGTTATTTCAAAAGCCGATGCCAATGCCGATGTGCCTGTTTACCGCCACATTGGACTTTATGGTTACCGCTATTCAGCTTTAAAACAATATCTGGCGCTTCCTCAGGGAGTTCTGGAAAAAGTAGAAGGACTGGAGCAGTTGCGCGCCATAGAAAACGGTGTACCCATTAGAGTGGTGCTAGTCGATTATCGAGGCAGAACACACTGGTCTGTGGACAGCCCCGATGATATTGGCAGAGTTGAAGCAATCATTGCTGCTCAAGGCGAACTTTTTGCGGAGAGCCTGGTATGAAATTGATTTTGGCGCGGCACGGCAATACTTTTGCTGCCGGAGATAAAGTGTTCTGGGTGGGCGGCAACAATGATTTGCCTCTGGTTCAAGGCGGCATCGCCCAGGCTGAACGGTTCGGTCAGGCGCTCAAAGGCATACCACTGACAGCAGTATATTGCGCCCCACTTTTGCGCACCAAACAGTTTGCCGCTATTGCTCTTAAAACCGCTGGCATTGATATGGTTGCAACTGATGATTTGCGCTTAAAAGAATTAGACTATGGCCAGTGGTGCGGAAGAACCGACGGCGAGATCACTGAGCAATTTGGCGAAGGTGCGCTCAAAGGTTGGGTTGAAAGCAGTGTCTGGCCCCACGATGGCGGCTGGTCATCAGACGAAAGCACTGTGCAAAAAGAAGTGGAAAGTTTTGTTCAGGAGTTGTCTGAAAAATTCGCTGACGATGACAACGCAAATATTTTACTTGTTAGCAGCAACGGCCGGTTGAGATATTTTTTGCATCTTGTCGCCGGTGAGTTTAACAGGCGAGTGATCGAACATAGCTTTAAGGTGGCCACCGGCGGCGTTTGTCTGCTCGAGGGGCAGGGCCAAGATTTTAAGCTCCGGCTCTGGAACGCCGAACCTCAGTTACTTGCGACACAACTTTGAATAATGACCTTAAAACGCGGCAAGCTAATAGATTATGAAGACATTCCACCTCATTTAAAAAATGAAGCTCAGGATATTGTTGAAAATGTCCTGCTTCTTTCGCAAGCTTCGTCGAGACCTCGTTTGGTTCATCTGTGCGGCATGCCTGGTGCTGGCAAGAGTACTTATGCCGCAAGCTTTGTCAAAGACCATGCCGGTTACAACCTGGTGCAGTTCGATACGGTAATGGAACAGTTGTGCGGTTATCGCCGAGATTGTGCCGCCACGAATTTGCCTGATGCTTTCAAATCGTGGGAATGGCCCGCCAGAGCAATTGGCTATTATTTATTGCAAACCCTGCTGGAAAATAAGCGTGACATTTTGTTTGATCACAGTGCCACCGCTAGAAGCCACCTTGACCTTATTGATCGAGTAAAGTAGCGTGGCTATGCGGTCTCAATGCACTATCTGGCTTGCTCAACTGAAGTGGCTTTGCAAAGGCTTGAGCGCAGAGAAAAGACTATTTTAAGACACACACCTGCCGCTCTCGTTTTTGAAAGACAAGAAATTCTACAGGTGCTTTTACCTCTATACAGGCAGGCCCTGGATGATTTTGTTGATGTTAATGCGGTATAAGAGTGCGGATGCTACTGATTGCAGCAAAGAAATGAGACAGCCTTGCAGAGAAAACTTACTAAAATATTTGCCGCAAAAATTTTGTCTATACTATTTCTAGTATTTGCGGTAACCAGCTCTAGCCAAGCTCTTGCTGCTACCTCGGCTGAGACATATTACAAGAAAGGCATGTTTTCGTTGAAGCAGAGGCACCATGAAGAAGCCCTGTTATGTTTTAATCGCGCTCTGTCAGTTGAACCAAATTATGTACCAGCTCTTGTGCAAAGGGCTGAATTGTATTTGCTTCTAGAGCAATATTCAAAAGCTCAAAAAGACTGTCAAAAAACGCTTTCTCTGAAAACTGTTCCCGATAAACTTGTCGCTAAAGCTCATAAAATATTGGCGGACTGTCATATTGAAAACGGTAACTACAGGCAGGCCGATCAAGAGCTTGATCAAGTGATTGCGCTTGACTGCACCCAAAGCGGGTATTTCATGTGTCGTGGGGATGTGAGCAAAGTATTGAACAAAAATGATCAGGCAATTAAAGATTTTAGCGCAGCCATCACGCTCCAACACGGTCAATCTTTCAAGGCACATTGGTCCAGGGGCGATGTTTACGTTCGTCTAGGTCGACACAGCGAGGCCGTAAAAGACTATACGACAGCTATTGCGCAGAATCCGAAACGGGCCGATCGAATTTACGTCTGCAGGGCGCAAGCTTATATCAAATTAGCAATGTACCAGAAGTCTGTGGATGATTGCTCACTTGCTCTGCTTCACTTAGGTAGAAGCAATGCAGCCCAAAGGCAAGATTATAGTGCATTGAATCTGCGGGCCAGCGCTTACGAAAAGCTGGGTAAAAAAGCCTTAGCTGAAAAAGATCGACAAGCCATGCGTCGAATAGACGACTTCGAAATTTGACCTCGTGACCGAGGGCGGACATTTTTCCACCTGAAATGCTCTCTTGGCTTCTCTGGGCAGCTCTCGGTCGGCTTGCCAAGCGCCTGGGTGTTGAGTTTTATATGACTGATTCGTTTTGCTATAACTTTCCGAATTACAATCTATAGCCAACTTCCTTGATAAGGTGTCAACGTGCCTGATTGGTTCTCAAATTTGAGCAGTGGGTTTATGCCGCATGGCTTTTGCCTGCAATGGAACGGACCGCTGTTATTTGTTTTCATTGCCGGTAACCTCGGAATTGCTATTGCATATTTTCTTATACCTCTTGCCTTGCAGCGCTTCATAGGCAGAAGGAAAGATCTCCCTTATCCCCACATGTTCAAGCTTTTTGCCGCTTTCATTTTGTCCTGCGGTATTACACACCTGGCGAAAATTTGGACGTTGTACCACGCTGATTATTGGCTAGAAGCGTTCCTCGATCTGCTAACTGCTGTAATCTCTTTAGTAACAGCCGCCCTGCTTTACCCTCTTATTCCGCAAGCTTTGTTGCTGCGTAGTCCAAAAGAATTACAAGAAGCCAACGACAAGTTGCAAGAGCAAATTGCCGAGACGAGAACAGTGAAAATCTTAGCTGAAGCAGCAAGAGATGAGGCTATCAAAGCAAATAAACTCAAGTCGGAATTCGTTGCAATTGTTAGTCACGAGATACGAACGCCGCTGAGTGGAGTTGTCGGACTATCAGAGATCTTGGTGCTCGACCCTGATGTTGAGGAACTGCCGGAAATAGCGCAGCGGCTTCATGAAGCATCTAGGAATCTGCTTTCAGTCTTAAATTCGCTGCTTGATTTTTCAAAGCTTGAAGCAGGCAAAATGGGTGTGGAGGTCGTTGCATTTTCTCCTGAGCAGGTAATTAAAATCGTCACTGATTTAGTCTCGCCCAACATCGCAGCAAAACGGTTGACAATTGAGCCAGTAGTAGACTTGCGCATTCCAGAAACGTTGTATGGCGATGAAAGTAAACTTCGTCAAATACTGACTAATTTCGCCCACAATGCCATCAAATTTACCCCATCTGGCCATGTTCGCATTAGTTCCGAATTAATTGAAGAAGACGAAAAAACAGTAACCGTTCGGTTCTTTGTTAGTGATACCGGAATTGGTATCACACCAGAAGTTCGAGCCAGACTTTTTCAACCATTCATCCAAGCCGATGCCAGCACAACTCGTGAATATGGCGGCACTGGTCTGGGCCTGGCGATATCGAAGCAGTATGCAGACTTGCTACAGGGTCAAATAGGCGCAGATAGTACACCGTCCGAAGGTTCTACTTTTTGGTTGATTGTCCAACTTCAGAGGACAATCTGATGGATGTAATTCCCCTGATTTTGATCGTTGAAGACGACGATACCTTGCGTTATGTTGTTGTGCGGCAACTCAGGAAGCTTGGCTATCCGGCTCATTATGCCGTCAACGGAAGAGAGGCACTGAGAATGGTAAAAGAGCATAGCTATAGCCTCATTTCGATGGATATTATGATGCCAGCAATGGACGGATTTGAGGCGACAGCTCAAATTCGCTTGTTCGAACAGCAGCAAGGACAAGAACATACCCCTATCATTGCGTTGACGGCGTATCAAGATAAGGCGCGATGTGCTGAAGCAGGAATGGATGACTATTTGTTCAAACCGGTGACGATGGATGAACTTAAAAAGAAGTTGAGCGAATGGCTTCCGTTAAACGGCAGCGAGTCACTACCCAAAGCTTTGGATAAACACGACGAGAGAGCTGACTTTTTGTAGAGATAAATTCAAATGAATCCCGCTGACCCACCAAGGGTGTAAGAATTCAGTTTTGCATCACTATCGTAAAGTAGTCGTTTAAAGCTTTGTGACAGCTACAGCTTGCTTGCTCTAATCCGAGACGGTCTAAGATTTTTAAGTTCCCACGCGTATAACTAATCAAATTAGCCGCAGATAATACCCCAGCAGCAGCATTGACATTGGTGCGTGAAACGCCGAGCATAATAGATAGAAATTCTTGAGTGAGGACAAACTGGTCTTTTTGAACTCGATCATGAGTCATTAGGAGCCATCTAGCGCACCGCTGTTCGACTGAGTGAGTTTGATTACACCCAGTATTGCAGGCCATCTGGTCAATAATAGTGGAAGTGTAGCGTTGACACAATTTTTGAATCTCGACATGCTTTTCGAAGAGAGATAAAAATACTTCTGTTTTTATACGATGTGACGAACCTTCAACCTGGCAAAAAGCGCGTTCCGATACTTTTTCAACGCCAAGCGTTACGGCAACACCAACCATGCCTTCGCAACCAATATTCGCAACTTCTACTTCCGAGCCGTCATCGCACGGTCTTACGACCGACATAACGCCGTCTATTGGAAAATCAACAAACTGAATAGGCTGGTTTGCTTCATAGATTTTTTCGCGTAAATCCATGTGCACAATATCGCTTGCTTCGACAATTGTTTGCTTTATATAGCCGGGCAACCTGGTCAGGAATAGGTTTTGGGCCGTGAGTATCTGCATTGTATTAACCGTGTCCAGAAGGACACACGGTTAAAATTTGCCAAACTCAGGCCGCATGTGTGTTCATTATTGCACATATAGACTTCAATAGCTGGCTTTGTCTGGCGTCAATATGTTTTGCCGGGAGCGACAGTTTAAATTTGCCGCTTGAGATCCCGGTGATTTCAGTAGATTTTCTCTTTTCTGGTTTTTTCTAATTGACATGGCCCAATGACCATAGCCAACGCGGTCGTAGTAGGCTTGGGCCATG